>Ga0335074_10000034_pt1 | contig 263592 bp, 269 predicted proteins | sample Lox_Sample_23_FD_206715 | JGI IMG/M metagenome (GOLD analysis project Ga0335074, IMG submission 206715) | Soil microbial communities from Loxahatchee National Wildlife Refuge, Florida, United States - Lox_Sample_2.3 | ecosystem: Environmental > Terrestrial > Soil > Wetlands | place: USA... | reverse complement strand
CCGCAGAGTCCACTCCCGCTGCCACAATCACCGCCATCATCATCCTCCTCACGTCGAAAGAACCAGCACGAGAAGGGTTCGCAGCGAGCACAAAAAACCCTACAAGAAAGCTAACAAAGCAGTACTACTTCTGTGGTGAAAATCACCCGGAACTTCCTGTTCGCGGCACGGTGAGCTACAAGCGTTCCGGCAACATTGTCTCACTGAAGGCAAAGGTCACAGCCGGAGAACCCAACACGACGTACAAAGTGCAGTTGGCTGAGGACGCACCCGACTTTTGCCATCTGCTAGGCGGTGAATTTTCCTTTACAACCAACTCCAAGGGCAAGGGCAAAGGGGCCGGGTCGTTTGAAGTACCTGCGGAAGGGACGGAGTTCTTCGCCGACGTCGACACCGAGGGATGGGCTGGCGCATACGAAGGCCAGGGCGACACGCCTGCCGTGTCGCTGCCATAGGACGCGTCTCCAGGTCAAGCACACCAGCCGGGACGCATGATCAAGACCGCGGGGGGCGCGACGCCGCGCCCCCCGCCTGCGCTGCCTGGCGGCTAGGCGTTACGTTCGTTTATTGGTGGAGAAGCGGGCGTCGGCGGCGCGCCAGGCGGCGGTGGGGAACTCCACCGTGTCCACGCCCTCGTGGAAGCGCACGTGCGCGTCGAAGCCGTCGCGGAAGACGTCGAGCATGGCGTGGTTTTCGGGCAGGACCTCGGCGACGAAATGCGTGACGCCGTCGCGCTCGGCGAGCTCGGCGAGGCGCTCGATCAGCAGCGTGCCCAGCCCGCGGCCGTGCAGGTGGTCGCTGACCTCGACCGCCACTTCCGCGCGCGTGGGGTCGATCTGGGAGTAGAACGCGTGCGCCACGAGCGCGCCGGTCGCGCTGTGGGCGACGAGCCCGCAGCGGCCCTCGCCGAGCGCCGCCTCCTGGTGGGCGGCGCTGGGGACGTCGACCGCGCCGGTGAAGAAGCGCATGCGCAGCGCCTCCGGGCGCAGACCCTCCAACAGCACCCGCAGCGCGGGCTCGTCCGCGGCGGTGGCCGTGCGCACCGTCACCTGCGAGCCGTCGCGCAGGGTCACGAGCTCGTTGGCGGCCTCGTCGCCGTCACGGGCGCCAGGCACGCCTAGCCCTCGGCGGGTGCGACCGGACGCAGCTGCTCGCTGCGGAGCTCGCGCGGAGAGACGGTCACCAGCTCGAGCGAGCGGCAGTCCTCGAGCTCGGCAAAGCCTCCGCGTGCGCTCCACCCGATGAAGCGATACAGGTTGGTGCCGTCGGTCAGGTAGCGGTGCCGGGCGATCGACGCCAGCGATGCCGACAGCGAGCGGCTCGCGCGCAAACGCCGGGGAACGATGCGGTCGCGAGCTTGGCGGAGCATGCGCTGCATCTCAGCAGCGCCCCGCGGCGGCGCGCATCGGTGCTCGCTACCGATCGCGGCGCGGGGAACTACCTGTCCACGTGGCGCGCCGCGCCGGGCGCCCCGCTGCGCTCGGGGCCATGCGGCTGTGAAACTGTGATTCACAGCGGCCAGTAGCGCCCGACCAGCGCGGCGGCACGCGAGGTGAGCAGCGCCTCGGGGGCGGCCGAGCCGGCGGGCTGCTCGTCGGTGAGCGCCGCGAGCGTCGCCTGCACACATTCGCCGAGGACGCTCGGCTGGTAGCCGCCCTCGAGCACCAGGCCGAGCGGCGCGCCGACGCCCGCTGCCAGCTCGCGCACATGGCGCGCCATCCGCGCGAAGGACTCGGTCTCCAGGCGGCAGCCGGCGAGCGGGTCGGCACGGTGCGCGTCGAAGCCGGCCGACACGAGCACGAGCTCGGGCGCGAACGCGCCTGCGGCGGGCAGCACGATGTGCTCCAGCAGCGACAGCCACAGCTCCTCCTCGGAGCCGGCGGGCACGGGCAGGTTGATCGTGTAGCCCTCGCCGGGGCCCGAGCCGACGTCCTCGAGCGCGCCGGTGCCGGGGTAGAAGCCGCCGCCCTGGTGGATGCTCGCGAACAGCACGTCGGCGCGCCGGCGGAAGATCTCGGCGGTGCCGTTGCCGTGGTGGACGTCCCAGTCGAGGATGAACACGCGTCGCGCGCCCAGCTCGCGCAGCGCATGCTCGGCGGCGACGGCGACGTTGTTGAACAGGCAGAAGCCCATCGCGCGGTCTGCTTCCGCGTGGTGCCCGGAGGGCCGCAGGCCACTGAAGCCGACGCGCGCGTCACCGGCGAGCAGCGCCCCCGCCAGCGCACACGCTCCGCCGGCGGCGTGCAGCGCGGCGCGATAGGATGGCTCGCCGACGAACGTGTCCGGGTCGATCGCGCCGCCGCCGGCGAGGCACATCCCGCGGATCTGCTCGACCAGCCGGCGCGAGTGCACCTGCTCGAGCACCTGCTCTGACGCGGCCGGCGCCACGCGCCGCTCCCAGCCCAGCCAGTGCGCGGCGGCGAGGCGTGCCTCGAGCGCGACCAGGCGCTCGGGGGTGTCGGGGTGCCCCGGCATGTGCACGCTCGGGTCGTGCTCCAGCGAGGACGGATGGTGGAAGTAGAGCGCGGGCGGCGTGGGGGTGGGCGTGTGCGGATTCTCGCTCACTGCTCCATCGTCCTGCGTGCCGGCGGAGGTCACGGCGGGGCCTCACGTGCCGGCGAGCGCGCGCAGCGGCGTCATGCGTGTGACGCGCCACGCGGGGTAGATGCCGCCGAGCATGCCGATGGCCACGCCGATCAACAGGCCGCGGCCGAGCCCCCAGGCGGTGATGGATGGCGAGACGTAGCTGCTCACGCCGAGCGCGTCCACGAGCAGACGCCCGCCGACGACCCCGAGCAGCAGGCCGCCCGCGGCGCCGATCAGGCTGACGCCGACGCCCTCCCCGAAGATCAGGATCGCCACGCGCAGCGGCGACCAGCCGACGGTGCTCAGCAGGCCGAGCTCGCTGCGGCGTTCCATCACCGACATGGCCATCGTGTTGGCGACGCTGAGCCCGCCGACGATCAGCGCGATCACCACGATCACGAGGATCGCCTGCGAGATGAGCGTGGCGTTGGCGCCCACGCGCAGCGCCTGTTCGGGGTCGGTGATCACGCGCGTGCCGGGGACCGCGCGTTCGATCTGGGCGCCGGCCGCGCTCGCGCGCACGCCGGCGGCGAGATCTACCACGATGTCGGTCTCCTCGCCGGGATGGCCGGCGATCGCCTGCGCGACGGCGAGCGGCAGCACGGCGCCGGCGTCCTCGAAGTAGATGCCCGAGTGATACACGCCGGCGACCGGGTAGCTGTGCCCTTTGATCGCGATGTGCCCGCCGGCGTGCACGTGCAGCTGGGCGGCCAGCCGGTCGCCCACCAGCGCGGCCTGCGTGCCGCTTGCGCCGCGCGTGCCTTCGACGATCACCAGCGACCGGGTGAAGAAGCCGCTCGGTTCGGCGCCGAACACGATCGCCGCGGGTTCGCGCTTGATCGCTTCCACGACCAGCAGCAGCGGCGTCGCGCGCGTCACCTGGGGAAGCGCCCGCAGCCGCCCGACGAGCGCGGTCGGCAGCAGCGAGGTCGTCGGTTCGCTGACGTTCGCCTGAAAGACGCCGAGCCCGGAGCCGCCGAGGTGCACGAAGCCGGCGGCGGTCTTCTGCAGCCCGCTGGTGAACGACAACAGCGCGACCACCATCGCGACGCCGACCGCGATCCCCGCGGCGGTGAACACGGTCCGCGCGGGTCGGCGCCAGAGGTTGGTGGTGATGATGTTGAACATGCGTGCGCTCGTACGGGGTTGCAGGCCCTGACGCTAGGCGGGGGTCGTGCTGACCAGTGCGCCGTCGATGAGGTTCACGGTGCGGTCGGCGCGGACGGACACTGCCTCGTCGTAGCTGACGATCACCAGCGTCATGCCGCGGCGGTCGCGCAGCTGGAAGATGAGGTCGAGCACGGTCTCCGAGGTGGCGGTGTCGAGCGCCCCCGTCGGCTCGTCGGCGAGCAGCAGGCGGGGTTCGTTGGCGAGCGCGCGCGCGATCGCCACGCGCTGCCGCTCGCCGCCTGAGAGCGCGGCGGGTATGTGCTCGGCGCGGTCGGCCAGGCCGACGTCCTCCAGCAGCCGCAGCGCGGTCTCGCGCCGGGCGTGGTGGTGCATGCCGGCGCCGATCAGCGGCACTTCGACGTTCGCGCGCGCGGACAGCGTCTCCAGCAGCAGGTGGCGCTGGAAGACGAAGCCGACCAGCTCACGGCGGGCGCGGGCGTCGTGGCGCTCGGTCCACACCGCGCGGCCGTCGATCAGGATGCTGCCCGTGTCGGGCTGGTCGAGACCGCCGATCAACGCCAGCAGCGTGCTCTTGCCAGACCCCGAGCGTCCGGTGATCGCAATCGCTTCGCCGGGCGCAGCGCGCAGTGAGACGTCGCGCAGTGCGGTGATCGTCCCGAAGCGCTTGCTGACGGCCTCCAGCACCACCCCCGGGCCGGCCGTGGGGCTCACGCGATGACCTGATCGCTGCGGCGGGCGCTGCGCATGACCCTAAATCTAGTTGCGCTCACGGCTGGCCAACTCGCGATGGTCGCCCGCTCTCACGGTAGAAACTACGCACGGCCGTCGAGCTACCGTGTAGGGATGGCTCGCCGGGTTGCGATCACATGGGCGTTCAACGTCGTCGCGCTGTTCGTGGCGACGTGGCTCTTGTCAGGGCTCAGCTACGGCAGCGACTGGTGGGCGCTGTTCGCCGCTGCGTTCGTGTTCACGCTGGCGAACGTCTTCCTGCGGCCGGTGCTCGCAGTGCTGTCGATCCCGCTGATCCTTGCCACTCTCGGGCTGTTCTACCTGCTGATCAACGTGCTCATGCTCTACCTCACGCACTGGATCGTCCCCCAGTTCACGATCGCGAGCTTCTGGTGGGCGCTGCTGGCAGCGGTGATCGTCGGCGTGGTCAACGGGGTGCTGGCGCTGGCGTTCGGGCGGCCCGGCAGGCACGGTGTGCGCGCGGCCGTGTGGCTGCATCGCTATCGGCGGCGGGCTCGGAACCGTGACCGTGACCGGCGACGCTGGGCCGCTTGAGGCACGGCGTCGCACGCCCGTGACCGGACGGCTGCGCTACGCCGGGCGGGAGCTGCTGAGCGCGGCGCCGCGCCATCCGCTGCGGTGGCTCGCCCGGCGCGACCGCGACCTGCTGGCGCTGCGTCGAGCGGCGCGCGCCGCGATCGTGATGCCCGCCATGTTCGCCCTCGGCGACAAGCTGATCGGCAACCCGACGGTGGCGACGTTCGCCGCGTTCGGCTCGGTTGCGATGCTGCTGCTGGTCGACTTCGGCGGCCCGCTGCGCGAGCGCCTGCAATCTCAGGCTGCGCTCGCGCTGGCCGGGGCCGCGCTCGTGTGCCTTGGCACGCTCGCCTCGCAGAACGTCTGGCTGGCCGTGGCGGCGACAGCGATCGTCGGCTTCGGGGTGCTCTTCGCGGGCGTGCTCAGCTCGGTGCTGGCGGCAGCCACCGCTTCGCTGCTGCTCGCCTTCATCCTGCCGGTGACCATCGCCGGGCACGCGTCATCGATACCGGACCGTCTCGCCGGCTGGGCGCTCGCCGCCGGTGGCGCGCTGATCGCGATCGCGGTGCTGTGGCCCGCGCCCACGCGCGGCGCGCTACGCGCGGGCACGATCGGCGCCTGCAGGGCGCTGGCGGCGAGGCTGCGTGCTGAAGTCGCATTCGTGCTGGGCACCGGGGACGAGCCGTTCGCCGGCGAGCGCGATCGCGCGATCGCGCAGGCGGACGCGGCAAACGCCGCGCTGCAACGCGAGTTCCTCGCGACGCCATACTGGCCGGCGAGGCTGAACACGGCCGCAAGGACGCTCGTGCGGGTGGTGGACGAGCTGCACTGGCTGAGCGTGATCGTCATCGAGTCCGCCACGCTCGGCCAGGCCACGGCGGTCGATCACGCCGCCTGTGCGGTCAGGACCGCGGCAGCCGGGGTGCTCGAACGCGGGGCCGAGCTGCTCGCGGTGACCGGCGGCGACTGCCGGGAGCTGCACACGGCGCTAGCCGAGCTGGCCCGCGCGTCGAGCAGGCTGGAGGACAGCGCGATGGGCTACCTGCCGCTCGGCCACGTGCCGCAGGCGCCCGGCCACGACGCTGCCGCGAAGCCAGCGAGCGAGCTCATCACCTCGCTCGACCCGAGCTTCCGCGCGCAGGAGCTCGGCTTCGCCGTCGCAAGCATCGGCCACGACATCGACCTGACCGCCGCCGCCGAGCGGCGCAACTGGCTGGCGCAGCTGCTCGGCCGCCAGCCGACGGGTCTGAGCAGGACGCTGGCCGCTGCCGAGCAGAGCGCGTCTGCGCACATCGACCGCAACTCCATTGCGCTGCACAACAGCGTGCGCGGCGCCGTCGGGCTGGGGCTGGCGGTGTTCGTCGCGAATCGCACCGGCGTGCAGCACTCCTTCTGGGTGGTGCTCGGCACGCTGTCGGTGCTCCGCTCGAACGCGCTCAGCACGGGACAGACCGTGCTCCAAGGCCTGTCGGGCACGGTGGTCGGGTTCGTCGTCGGCGCGGCGTTGCTCCTCGCGATCGGCACCAACGCGACGCTGCTGTGGTTTCTGCTGCCCGTCGCGATCCTGCTCGCCGGCATCGCGCCCGCCGCGATCTCCTTTGCAGCCGGACAGGCCGCGTTCACGTTGACGCTCGTGTTCCTGTTCAACATCATCCAGCCGGCAGGCTGGCACGTCGGCCTGCTGCGCCTCGAGGACGTAGCCCTCGGCTGCGCGGTCAGCCTGTTTGTGGGGCTGCTCTTCTGGCCGCGCGGCGCGAGCGCCGCGTTGCGCCGCGCGCTCGCCGAGGCGTACGTCGACAGCGCCGAATACCTCGCGCGCGCCGTCGACTACGCGACGAAGCACCGCGACCCCACAGCCGCCCCACCGGCGGACCTCGACGAAGACGCCAGTCGGGTGGCCGCCGCGACGCAGCGCCTGGACGCCACCTTTCGCGGCTATCTGACCGAGCGCGGCGCCAAGCCGCGGCCACTCGCCGAGATCACCAGCCTGATAACGGGCGTCGGCGGCCTGCGCCTCGCCAGCGACGCGATCCTGGACCTGTGGCAGCACGAGGACGGCGCGCCGGGCGGTGAGCGAGCTGGCGCCCGTGAACAGTTGCTGCGCGCGAGCGAGCTGGTCAGGCTGTGGTATGACGGGCTCGCCCAGAGCCTGCTCAGCGGAGGAGAGCCGCCCCAGCCGCTCCCTCACGACGCAAGCGCAGACGGGCGGCTGATCGACGCCGTGCGCCACGACCTCGCCGGCGCGGACGGCCGCGCGAGCGCGACCGCCGTGCGCATGATCTGGACCGCGGATCACCTCGACGCGGCCCGCCGGCTGCAGCGGGCGATCGTCGGGGCGCCGCAGGAGGCGCATGCAGGCTGACGACAACGAGTCCTGCAGCGGGCGCCAGCCGACCAGTCACGAGCGGCTGGCGGGCCAGCCCTGGGACGCGTCCTACCACAATCGCCCGGCGCCCTGGGACATCGGGCAACCACAGCCAGCCGTACTGCGCCTGGCTGGCGAGGAAGCATTCGCCGGCGCGGTGCTCGATGCGGGATGCGGGACGGGCGAGAACGCCCTTCACCTCGCCTCCCTGGGGCTGCATGTGCTCGGAGTCGATGTGGCTGAAAGCGCGCTGTCAATCGCGCGGGAGAACGCCGCCGCTCGTCACCTGGACGCTGACTTCGTGCTCGCCGATGCCCTGCACCTGGACCGCCTCGAGCAAACGTTTGACACGGTGCTCGATTGCGGTTTGTTCCACACGTTCGACAGCGACGAGCGGCGGGACTATGTGGCGAGTCTGGCGTCCGTGACTGCTCGTGGCGGACACCTGCACGTGCTCTGTTTCAGTGACGTTGGAGTCGATGGCCGTGGCCCGCATCCAGTCAGCCAGCAGGAGCTGAGGGGCGCCTTCCAACGGAGCAACGACTGGAGCGTCACCTGCGTCAGCCAGGAGCGGCTCCAGACGAGGTTCAACCCGCAGGGCGTGCCCGCCTGGTCGGCGATGATCGAACGCGTGTAGCCGCATCGCCGCGGTCGCGGCCGCTTGTGTGCGCAGCTTCACAGACGTACGGATGCCCGAGCCGTACGCTGCGCGCAACATAGCCATCGACACCAGGGGGAACAATGTCTGTGCTAGCCGCAATCACCGTCATCGTGGTTCTCGACGTCGCTTTGCTCGGCTTCCTCGCGTGGGTGATGTCTCACCCACGACACCTGAGGCCACACGTGCCTGCTCGCCACATGCAGTCAGCGCGGCAACCTGTCGAGCAGCGCGAAAGCCAGCTGGTCGCGTAGGCCTGTGGCGATCCGGGCGCACACGTCCGGGTCGCCAACACAGCCAGACCTGGACTGCCCTCCGCTTGGGCGGATCGTGAGCGCCGTGCGGCGCCTGGACTCAGAGGCTGGTGGCCTGCGCTGGATCGGCGATACGCGGACGTGATTGCCTGGCGTGGGGTGTTGCTCCCCAGTTTCTGCTGCGGCGCAGTAGCCGATCGCGCTTACCCCGTGTCCGCCGCCGTTTGCGGGGAGCGTGATCGTGAGTGGTGTCGGACTGCCGCGCAGGAACACGCGCAGTTCGGTCGCCACGCCGCTGGTCTTGCCAACGCACTCCTGTTTGGTGGCGGAGAAGTAGCCGGCGGTAGCGGGCAGAAGCAACGCGGGGCGTAGCCGTTGCGCCGGGACTTCCAGCCCGCCGCCGCGGGGTATCTTGTATGCGTAGGTGAACGGCAACCGACGTCCGTCGTCGTAGAGGGCGATGCGGGCCGGCGACACGCTGACGACGCAGGGACGGTGCGATGTGTTCAGCAGCGCGAATTCGCGCCCGCCTTCGTCGGTGGCCGGTGAGATCGGATCGGTCAAGGACAGACGGAGATTCCTCACAGCGCAACTGGGAGCGCCGATGGCTGAACGCGACGGCTTCACGGCCGCTGCGGCGCCGCGCGAGGCCGACGCGCCACACCCTGCGAGCGCCACCGCGAGCGCTCCAAGGATGGCGGCCGTGCACCTCGGGTTGCGATTGCGTCGCACGCGCTGAGGCTACTCTCGGCGCGCAGTGCGCAGGTCGCTTCACCCGCCCAGCAGCGCGCGCGTCTGCCGTGCGATCTCCGCGTCCTCGCGCGCGCCGATCACGAGCGTGCGCACCCGCGCCCCCGCGGCGCTCACGTCGACATCGGCGCTGGCCCCGCGGTTGCGTGCGGCGTCGAGTCCGACCCCGAGGAAGCCCAGCCCCGCGGCGGCGCGCGCGCGCACCGCGGGCGCGCGCTCGCCGACGCCGCCGGTGAACACGAGCACGTCCAGCCCGCCGAGCGCGGCGGACATCGCGGCGATCGCGCCGCGCAGGCGGTGCACGTAGACGTCGAGGCCGAGCTGCGCATGCTCGTCGCCTTGCGCTGCCCGCTCGACGATCTCCCGCATGTCGGCGCTGCCCGCGAGGCCGAGCAGCCCCGAGCGATGCTCGAGCGCGTCGGCCAGCTCGGCGATGTCCACCCGTCCATCCGCGGCGAGCCACAGCAGCATGCCGGGGTCCACGCTGCCGGAGCGCGTGGCCATCACCAGGCCCTCCAGCGGCGTGAAGCCCATGGTGGTGTCGAGCGAGCGCCCGCCGGCGACCGCGCACAGCGACGCGCCCGCGCCCAGGTGGCAGCTGACGATGCGTAGCTCAGCAGGGTGGCGGCCACGCCCGCCGCCGCTGTCCCGCTCCGCGGCGTCGAGCAGCTGCGGCGCCCTGCGCGCGACCCACGCGTGCGAGAGCCCGTGAAAGCCGAAGCGGCGCAGACCAAAACGCTCGCGCCACTGCGCGGGCAGCGCGTAGGTGGCGGCAGCGGGCGCCAGCGTCGCGTGGAAGGCCGTGTCGAAGCACGCCACCGCGGGCAGCTCCGGCAGCGCGGCGCTGACCGCGTCGAGCGCGGCCAGCGACTTGGGCTGGTGCAGCGGCGCGAGCTCGACCAACGCGCCCAGCGCAGCGCGTACCTGCTCGTCGATCCTCACCGCCGCGCGAAAGCGCTCGCCGCCGTGCACGATCCGATGCCCGACCGCGTCCGCCTGCGCGAGCGGCGGGCGCAAGGCCTCGCGCAGCTCATCCGCGTCCGCGCGCGCCCGCGGCGCGTCGAGCTCGACGGCAGCGATCACCGCGTCCGCGGCGTCCAGCAGCGACAGCTTCAGGCTGCTGGAGCCGGCGTTGACGACGAGCACGCGCACGTCGGTGCGCCTACGCGCCGCCGGCGGGACGCGCCGCGCCGGCGCCGCTCGCGGCCGGCCAGCGCCAGTCGGTGATCTCCGCCGGGTCGGCGCCGTGCTCGCGCGTGTAGGCGCGGTGGCGCAGGCGTTCGTCTGCCATCTGCTGGCGCAGGTGCGCGGCGCGCTCGCCCAGGCCGGGCACGCGGTCGATGACGTCGATCACCAGGTGGAAGCGGTCGAGGTCGTTGAGCATGACCATGTCGAACGGCGTGGTGGTGGTGCCCTCCTCCTTGTAGCCGCGCACGTGGATGTTGTGGTGGTTGGTGCGCCGGTAGGTCAAGCGGTGGATCAGCCAGGGGTAGCCGTGGTAGGCGAAGATCACCGGCTGGGCGGTGGTGAACAGCGCGTCGAACTCGCTGTCTGGCAGGCCGTGGGGATGCTCGGAGGGGGGCTGCAGGCGCATCAGGTCGACGACGTTGACGAGCCGCACGCGCAGTTGCGGCAGGTGCTCGCGCAGGATCGCGGCGGCGGCCACGCACTCGAGCGTGGGCACGTCGCCGGCGCAGCCGAGCACCACGTCGGGCTCGGCGTCGCGTCCTGCCGGCGCGCCACCCCCGTCGTTGGAGAACGCCTCCCAGATGCCGATGCCGCGCGTGCAGTGCGCGACCGCCTCCGCCATCGCCAGGTAGTTCAGCGAGGGCTGCTTGCCGGCGACGATCACGTTCACGTAGTTGCGGCTGCGCAGGCAGTGGTCGGCGACCGACAGCAGGCAGTTGGCGTCGGGCGGGAAGTACACGCGCACGATCTCCGCCTTCTTGTTGACGACGTGGTCGATGAAGCCGGGGTCCTGGTGGGAGAAGCCGTTGTGGTCCTGGCGCCAGACGTGCGAGGAGAGCAGGTAGTTGAGCGAGGCGATCGGCGCCCGCCAGGGGAGCTCGCGCGTGACCTTCAGCCATTTGGCGTGCTGGTTGAACATCGAGTCGACGATGTGGATGAACGCCTCGTAGCTGTTGAACAGCCCGTGGCGACCGCTCAGCAGGTAGCCCTCCAGCCAGCCCTGGCAGAGGTGCTCGGAGAGCACCTCCATCACGCGCCCGTCGGGCGCGAGGTGATCGTCGTCGGGGCGGCGTTCGGACTCCCACGCGCGGTCGGTGGTCTCGAAGATCGCGCTCAAGCGGTTGGAGGCGGTCTCGTCGGGGCCCAGCACGCGGAAGCGGTCGGGGTTCTTGGCGACGACGTCGCGCAGGAAGGCGCCGAGCACGCGCGTGGGTTCGCTGACCGACGCCGTCGGCGCGGGCACGGCGACGGCGTAGGCGCGGAAGTCGGGGAGCTCGAGCGCGCGCAGCAGGCGCCCGCCGTTGGCGTGGGGGTTGGCGCCCATGCGCCGCTCGCCGACGGGCGCGAGCGCGGCGATCTCAGCGCGCAGCGCGCCGCGCTCGTCGAACAGCTCCTGCGGCTCATAGGAGCGCAGCCACTGCTCGAGCTGCGCGAGATGCTCGGGGTTGCCGGCGAGGTCGGAGAGCGGCACCTGGTGGGAGCGAAACGAGCCCTCCGCCGGCAGGCCGTCCACCTCCTTCGGCCCCGTCCAGCCCTTGGGCGTGCGCAGCACGATCATCGGCCAGCGTGGGCGCGTGCGATCGACCCCACCCCGCGCGTGGCGCTGGATCGCGGCGATCTCGTCGGTCACCTGATCGAGCGTGGCGGCCATCAGCTGGTGCATCGCGTGTGGCTCGTGGCCCTCGACGAAGCGTGGCGCGTAGCCGTAGCCCTCCAGCAGCGCGCGCAGCTCGCCGGGGGGGATGCGCGCGAGCACGGTGGGGCTGGCGATCTTGTAGCCGTTGAGATGCAGGATCGGCAGCACCGCGCCGTCGCGGGCGGCGTCGAGGAACTTGTTGGCGTGCCAGCTGGTGGCGAGCGGTCCCGTTTCGGCCTCGCCGTCGCCGACCACGCAGCACACGAGCAGCTCGGGGTTGTCGAACGCCGCGCCGTACGCGTGGGCGAGCGAGTAGCCGAGCTCGCCGCCCTCGTGGATCGAGCCGGGCGTCTCGGGGGCGACGTGGCTGGGGATGCCGCCGGGGAAGGAGAACTGGCGACACAGCCGGCGCAGGCCCTCCTCGTCGTGGCCGATGGTGGGGTAGACCTCGGTGTAGGTGCCCTCGAGGTAGACGTTGGCGACGATGCCGGGGCCGCCGTGTCCGGGGCCGGCGATGTAGATCACGTTCAGATCGCGCGCGCGGATCACGCGGTTGAGGTGGGCGTAGACGAAGTTCAGGCCCGGCGTCGTGCCCCAGTGCCCGAGCAGGCGCGGCTTGGTGTGCTCGATGCGCAGCGGCTCGCGCAGCAGCGGGTTGGCGAGCAGGTAGATCTGTCCAACCGACAGGTAGTTGGCGGCGCGCCACCACGCGTGCAGCCCGGCGAGCTCCGCCTGTGAGAGCGGGCCGGGCGTGGTGTTCGCGATGGCGTCGCTGCTCAACGCCTGCACACATTAGATCCAACCGCAACGCATGCGATGCGAGCAAGCGCTAGGCTAGTTCCGACAAGCTGGCTATGTCCGAGGGTTGGGCTAGCGGCTTGGGTTTGGATCGCAGGGCGAGGGAGAGGGCCAGGAGAAGATCTGTGGCTCGAGAGGCAGGTGGGCTGGGCGAGGAGTCCGGTACGGCCGTGCTCTTCAACCCACGGGAGTTGGCGGCGATGGTCGAACTCGCGCGCGACGCGATCTTCGCGCGCGACGCGCAGCGACGGATCACCTTCTGGAATCGCGGCGCGCAGGAAATCTACGGCTACTCCCAGGACGAAGCGCTGGGCAGGCGCCCGCAGGATCTGTTGCGCACGGACTACCCGCTGGAGCTGGCGGAGATCGAGCGGCGGGTGGGCGACGCCGGCACGTGGGAGGGGCAGTTGGTGCAGTACACGCGCGGCGGCGAGCGCCTGGTGGTGGCGAGCACGTGGGCCGCGCAGTACGACGAGGAGGGCGAGCTGGCGGGCTTGTTGGAGGTCAACCGCGACATCACCACGGCGCTCGCCCGCCAGGCGGCGATGCTGGAGCTCGCGCCGGACGCGTTCGTGGGGATCAACCGCGACGGGCTGATGGTGCTCGTCAACCACCAGACGGAAGTGCTGTTCGGCTACGACCGCGGTGAGCTGCTCGGTGAGCACGTCGAGATGCTCGTCCCCGAGCGCTTTCGCGCCGCCCACGAGGGCAGCCGCGCCGGCTACTTCGCCGACCCGCGCACGCGCCCGATGGGCGCCGGCCTGGAGCTGTTCGGCCGCAAGTGCGACGGCAGCGAGTTCCCGGCGGAGATCAGCCTCTCCAGCGTGCAGACCGACGAGGGCGTGCTGGCGCTGGCGGCGGTGCGCGACACGAGCGAGCGGGTGGCCGCCAACCGCGACCGCGAGCGCCTGCGCGCGGAGGCCGAACGCGAGAAGCTGCGCAACCAGGTGCATCAGGCGCAGCGTCTGGAGAGCCTCGGCCAGCTCGCGGGCGGCATCGCGCACGACTTCAACAACCTGCTGGCGGTGATCATCAACTACGCGGCGTTCGTCGCCGACGACCTGCAGGCGGCGGTCGCGGTGGACGGCGACGAACGCTGGACGGGCACGCGCGAGGACATCAAGCAGATCCGCCTCGCCAGCGAGCGGGCCGCACAGCTGACCCATCAGCTGCTGGCGTTCGCGCGGCGTGAGGTCGTGCAGCCGGTGGTCGTGGACGTCAACCGCGTGGTCGAGGACGTCGAGCAGCTGTTGCGCCGCACGCTCGGCGAGCACATCGACCTGCGGAGCTCGCTGGCCGGGGACCTGCACCCGGTGTTGATCGATCCGGGGCAGGTCGAGCAGATCCTCGTCAACCTGGCGGTCAACGCGCGCGATGCGATGCCCGACGGGGGGGTGCTCAGCATCGACACGGCGAACGTGGAGGTCGACGGCCAGTACGCGTCCTCGCGCGCGGAGCTGAGGGCGGGGCCGCACGTGCGCCTGCGGGTGTCGGACACCGGCGTCGGCATGTCCACGGACGTGCTCGAACAGGCCTTCGACCCGTTCTTCACGACCAAGCCGGCGGGGCAGGGCACGGGCTTGGGCCTGGCGACGGTGTACGGGATCGTCAAGCAGGCGGGCGGCTACGCGCAGGTGTACTCCGAGCAGGGGGTGGGCACGACCTTCACGGCGCTGCTGCCGGCGACCGACCGGCCGCCCGAGCAACTCGACGCCGCGCCCGGCGGCGAGCGCAGGATGGGTGGTGAGACGGTGTTGCTGGTGGAGGACGAGCAGGCGTTGCGCGAGGTCACGCGGCGCATCCTCGTGGGCCGCGGCTACCGCGTGATCGCCGCCGCCAACGGACCGGAGGCGCTGGCGGTGGCGGCCGAGCACGGCGGGCAGATCGACCTGCTGCTGACCGACGTGATCATGCCGCAGATGCCGGGGCCGCAGCTGGCCAAGCGCATCTGCGAGCTGCGCCCGTCGCTGCAGGTCGTGTTCATGTCGGGCTTCGCGCAGCCGATCCTCGACTCCACGGAGCTGCTGGAGGACGGCGTGCAGCTGATCGAGAAGCCGTTCTCGGCGCCGGAGCTGCTGGCGAAGCTCGCGGAGGTGCTGAGAAGGTGACGCGGCTGTTGATCGTCGATGACGAGCCGCCGCTGCGCCACTGGGCCGAGCGCGTGCTCACGGACCACGGCTACGCGTGCGAGGGCGCCGGCGACGCGCTCGCCGCGCGGGCACGGCTGGAGGACGGCCCGTTTCACCTGGCGCTGCTCGACATCAACCTGCCTGGGGAGTCGGGCATGAACTTGCTGGGCCACATCCGCTGCGAGCATCCGGGCTGCGCGGTGGTGATGGTGACCGGCGAGGACAGCGTGGAGCTGGCGATGAGCGCGATCGAGCACGGCGCCTACGGCTACATCATCAAGCCCGCGGAGAAGGGCGAGCTGCTGATCAACGTCGCCAACGCGCTGCATCGCCGCCGCCAGGAGCTGGATACACGGCGGCTGCTCGAGCGCCTGCATGCGGCTGCCAGCGAACGCACCGAGCAGCTGGAGGCGGCGCTGCAGGAGCTGCGCCTGACGCAGAACGAGGTGTGGGCGTCGAAGGCGGAGACCATCTTCCGCCTGGCGCGGCTGGTGGAGTTCCGCGACGAGGAGACCGGCCAGCACCTGCAGCGGATGAGCAACTACTGCGAGGTCCTCGCGCGCCGCAGCGGGCTGCCGGCGGAACGCTGCGAGATGATCCGCCTGGCCAGCCAGCTGCACGACGTGGGCAAGGTGGCGATCTCCGACACGATCCTGCTGAAGCCCGGCAAGCTGACGAACGACGAGTTCGAGACGATCAAGACGCACGCGGAGATCGGCTACGACATGCTCGCGGGATCGAGCTCCGAGGTGGTGCAGGTTGGCGCGGCGATCGCGCGCACCCACCATGAGCGCTGGGACGGCGCCGGCTATCCGCGCGGGCTGGCCGGCGATGCGATCCCGCTGGAGGGCAGGATCGCGGCGCTCGCGGACGTGTTCGACGCGCTCACCAGCGACCGCGTGTATCGCTCGGCGTTTCCCTTCAAGGTCGCCGTCGGCATGCTGCGCGCCGAGCGCGGCAGCCAGTTCGATCCCGCGTTGACGGACACGTTCCTGGGTGCGCTCGCGGAGATCGAAGGCGTGCGCGACGCGTACGGCTCCTAGCTCAGTAGAAAGCCGCAGCGATGCCGGTGCTCGCTGCGGATGCCCGGTGAGCTCGCGAATCTGTAAGTTGCCTGCGATGGCAGACCAGGACAGCACGTCGCTGCGGGACGACGCGGGCGTGGCGCCGGCGGAGGGCCAGGCGATTCGCATCGTGCTGGCCGACGACCACACGGTCGTGCGCAGCGGGCTGCGGCTGCTGCTGGACAGCGAGGAGGGCTTGGAGGTGGTGGCCGAGGCCAGCGACGTGGAAGGCGCGCGGCGCTATGTGCGCGGGCACCATCCGGCGGTGCTGGTGCTCGACCTGAACATGCCGGGCGAATCGAGCCTGCAGGCGATCCCCAAGATCCGCGAGGAGTCGCCGGACACGCAGATCGTGGTGCTGACGATGCAGCAGGAGCCGGCGTTCGCGCGTGAGGCGCTGGGCGCGGGAGCGCTCGGCTACGTGCTCAAGGAGGCCGCGGACGAGGAGCTCGTGGAAGCGGTGCGCCGCGCGGCCGCGGGGGAGAGCTATCTGAACCCGCGCCTTGGTGCGCGCATCGCCTCGGAGCCGCCGCCGGGGCCGCCGGATGACCTGTCCGAGCGTGAGGTGGACGTGCTGCGGCTGATCGCGCTCGGGCACACCAACGCGGAGATCGCCGAACAGCTGTATCTCAGCGTGCGCACGGTCGAGACGCACCGCTCGCACATCCAGCAGAAGCTGCGCCTTTCCACGCGCGCGGAGCTCGTCGGCTACGCGCTCGAGCGCGGCCTGATCAAAGCCTGAGCGGCAAGCCTGAGCGGCCGAGCTGCGGCGCCGCCGTGCGCGCGTCGCGCGGACGCGCCCCGGCGCAAAAAAGGGGCCGCACCGGGACGGAGCGGCCCCCTCGAGGGATGGACGAGAGATACGGCTGTTCCAGCTTAACCGGATCGGCAGACGGAAGCGAGCGTTGTCTACCACTCCTGAGCACGCTGAAGTCGCACGCTGCGATGTTTGTTTCGCGGGTGCGCCAGCCCCCCGCCAAGCGTCAAGTTGGCGCCTGCGCGCGCCGATGCTGGCAGGGTGGCGGCGTCACGCGAACCGTCTGGGCAGCCTGAAGCGATGCTGGCGAGCGCCGACCAGGCGGCGGCGGCTGCGCTGCGCGAGCTGCCGGAGGCGCTGATCGTGGTGTTCGATCGTGAGCTTCGCTTCGTGCTCACCGCGGGGCATGCGCTGGAGCGCCTGGGCAAGCCGCGCAAGGCGCTGGAGGGAGAGCTCGTGGCGAGCATCTTCCCGGAGGCCATGTGGCGGGCGATGGAGCCGTTGTTCGCCTCGGCGCTGGACGGGGAGACGCGCTCGCGTGAGGTGTGGACGCCCGAGCAGCGTCATTGCCTGATGGTCGATGTGGGCCCGCTGCGCGCGCACGGCGGGGCACACGGCCCGGATGGCCTCCTCGGCGGCGAGCAGGGGGCGAGCGTGGTGGGCGGGGTGGCGGTGGTGCTGGACATCACCGTGCGCCGGCAGGCCGAGGTGCTGGCCCCGGCGGGCGGCGGCTTCGAGCAGGTCTTCGAGCGCGCTCCGATCGGCACCGCGCTGCTGGACGCCGAGGGTCGTTGGCTGCTGGTGAACCGCGCCCTGTGCGAGATCACCGGCTACACGGCCGAGGAGCTGGTGGGCAAGCGCTTCGACGGGATCGTGCATCCCGACGATGTGAACATCGACAGCGAGCAGCGGCGGCGGCTGCTGGCGGGGGAGATCCCGGCCTTCCAGGTCGAGAAGCGCTACTTCGACGCCGCCGGGGAGACGGTCTCGGCGATCCTGTCGGTGTCGCTGGTACGCGACCGCGACGGGGCGCCGCTGCACTACATCGCTCAGCTGCAGGACATCTCCGAGCGCAAGCGCCTGGAGGAGCACCTGCGCCACCTCGCCGACCACGACCCGCTGACGGGCCTGCGCAACCGCCGGCTGTTCGAGCACGATCTCCGCTTGCAGGTGGGCCGCTCGCAGCGTTATGGCGAGGTCGCCGGCCTGATGGTGATCGACCTCGATGACTTCAAGGCGGTCAACGACCGCTACGGGCACACGGTTGGAGACGACATGCTGCAGGCGGTCGCGCGGGCGCTGACACGCAGGCTGCGGGCGACCGACCTGGTTGCGCGTCTCGGCGGCGATGAGTTCGCGGTGATCCTGCCGCACATCGACAACGAGGGCGTGGCGGTGGTGATCGAGGGGCTCGCGCGGGTGCTGCCGTCGTGCAGCATCGACGTCGGCGACGAGGTCGTGCACCCGTGCGCGAGCATCGGGCACGCGATGATCAACGAGCGTACGGAGAGCGCCGAAGAGGTGCTCGTGAAAGCCGATCGGGCGATGTACGCGGACAAGCGCGCGAAGCGCATCCCACCGCGCTGAGCGCCCGCGGGCGCCGGGCCGCGCCGCGGGCAGCGCGCCACGGGACGCTGGGTGCCGCCGGCGCGCGGGCGCTCGCCGGGCGCCCGCCGGTGCGGTGAATACGCTCAGATCATGCAGCCAGACGAACGGCTTGCGGTCATCGACCTGGGATCGAACTCCTTCCGGCTGGTCGTGTTCATGGCCGGCGCAGGGTGGTGGAAGCGCACGGATGAGATCTATGAGCCGGTGCGCATCGGCGAAGGGCTGATGGCGAGCGGCCGGCTGGGCGAGCAGCCGATGCGCCGCGCGCTGGCGACGCTCGACGTGTTCGCGCACTTCTGCCGCGCGGCGGGCTTGGGCGAGGGCTCGGTGGACGCGGTCGCCACGAGCGCGATCCGCGACGCGCACAACGCCGACGAGTTCCTGGAGCGGGCGCGGGCGTGCCTGGGGCTGCCGATCCGCGTGCTCAGCCGCGAGCAGGAGGCGCGCTACGGCTACATCGCGGCGGTCGACTCGACGACGCTGCGCGACGGCGGCGTGCTGGACCTCGGCGGCGGCTCGCTGCAGCTGGTGCGCGTGGCCGAGCGGCGGATCAGGGCCTCGGGCTCGTGGCCGCTGGGCACGGTGCGCATGAGCGAGCGCTTCCTGCCGGTGAACGGGCCGGCCAAGCGCAGGCAGCTGGAGGAGCTGCGCGAGCACGTCGCCGCGCAGCTCGCCGACGCCGACTGGCTGGCCAAGGACGCGAAGGCGCAGCGCGCGCGGCGCCTGGTGGGCATCGGCGGCACCGTGCGCAACCTCGCGGCGGCCGCCCAGCGCGCGGCGGGGCTGCCGTCGAACGGCGTGCAGGGGATGCTCGTGCAGCGCGAGGCGTTGCAGGATCTGGTCGAGCGACTGGCCGCGCTGCCGGCGTCCGAGCGCGCGAGCGTCGCGGGCATCAAGCCGGCGCGCGCCGACCTGATCCTGGCGGGCGCGGTGGTGGTCGAAGGCGTGTTGCGAGCGGGCGACTACGATGCGCTGGAGGCCACGGAGGCGGGCCTGCGCGAGGGCGTGTTCTTCGAGCGCCTGGCGCCGGGCGCTGGCGCGGGCGTGCCGCAGGACGAGCGGCCGCTGTTCGCGGATGTGCGCATCGCGAGCGTGCTGAACATGGCGGCGCAGTACCAGGTCGATCGCGAGCACACCGAACACGTGGCCGCGCTGGCGCTGGGGATGTTCGACGAGCTGGCCGCCCTCGGCCTGCACGGAGGCGACCCGCTGGAGCGCGAGCTCTTGTGGGCGGCGTGCATGCTGCACGACATCGGCATGTCGATCGACTACGACGACCACCACAAGCACTCGCGCTATCTGATCCTCAACGGCAGCCTGCCGGGCTTCGCGCCGGTGGAAACGGCGATCATCGCCCAGGCCGCGCGCTACCACCGCAAGGGCATGCCCACGCCGGGGCCGCTGGCGGCGCTGTTTGGGCCCGGTGACGCCGAGCGCCTGGAGCGTTGCGCGACGCTGTTGCGCCTGGCCGAGGACCTCGAGCGCTCACGCGACCAGCTGGTGCGCGCGACCAGCATGGCGTTGCACAATGGCACTGTGGAGATGCGCTTGATCGCCGACGGCGAGTCGGCGGTGCCGCGCTGGGCGGTGGGGCGCGAGCGCGAGCTGTTCGAGCGGGCGTTTCACCGCGAGCTCTCCGTCGCGGCGTGACGCGAGGACTGCGGCGTCAGGCGCGCGCCAGCGCCTTGGCATCCCCCGCGCAGTCGAACAGCACGAGCCCGTAGGGATAGGCGTCGGGGCTGCGCCACACCCACGGCGCGAGCTCCTTGCAGGCGCGCAGCACGGCTTTGGTGGCCTGGTTGCCGCCGCGCATGGAGTAGCCGCCGCCGAGCAGCACGTAGCGGGCTTCGCCGCGGGCGACGTAGCGTGCGAGGCCGGGGCCGCTGAGCGCGGGGTCGGTGCCGCTGTAGCCGCCGAGCGAGCCGGCTTTGAGGCCCATGAGCATCATCGGCGCGGCGGTGTCGGAGGCGACGGTCAGCAGTTCCCAGCGGGTGCCGGGGTGGTGGGTTGAGACGAAGTCGAGGATGGCGACGTTGAGCGCGCTGTCGCGCGCGTCGACGCCGTAGCCGCCGGGGCCGGGGAACGCTTTGGGGCCGGCGACGGGGAACGTGCCCTCGACGGGGGCGAGCCAGGTGGAGGCGGCGTAGGCGCCGGGGGTGACGAGCAGCGCGAGCAGCGCGAGCGCGACGGCGGGGGCGGCGAGCTTGCGCAGCGCGAGCAGCGCGCCCATGCCGAGCGCGGTGACGGCGACGAGCACGGGGATGAACCACAGCATGTAGTGCTCGCGGTCCATGAGCACGATCTGCGCGAGCACGGTGGTGGCGAGCGCGCAGGCGAGCAGCGCGAGGCCGAGGCGCCGGCGGCGCCGGCGCTTGGCGAGCGTGATGAAGGCGGCGGCGCCGGCGCCGGCCATGGCGCCGGTGGCCGGCGCGAGCCCGGAGACGTAGTAGGGGTGCACGATGCCTTTGGACAGGCTGAGCACGGCGGCCTCGACGAGGAACCAGCCGCCGAACAGCACGAGGAAGGCGAGGCGCGAGCGTTCGGCGTCGTCGCCGGCGAACGCCGCGATGGGCCAGCGTCGTGGCGTTGGCGCGCCGGGCTTCTGCCGGCGCTCGGAGAGCGCGAGCAGCGCGAGCGCGAGCAGCCCGAACAGCGCGAACGGCAGCAGCCAGCCGGCCTGGTCGCCGAGGCCCTTGCCGAACAGCCGCAGGGGGTTGGGGGAGGGCCCGAAGGGGATCGGCTCCTTTTCCCTGCCGGTGGTGGCGATGGGCGCGGGCGCGGGCTCGGGCTTGGGGATGTGCTCGCCGGGCGTGGGCGGCGGCGCGGCTTCGTGGCGGTTGCGGGCGGCGGTGTCGGAGGCGCGCTCTTGCGTGAGCGGGACGAAGCCGCCGGGGCGGACGGGCACGCCTCCGGGTCCGCCTTCCTGGCCTTCGACGCGGCCGAGCCCGTTGTAGTCGAAGGTCAGCCCGAGCTCGGAGTTGTCCTTGGTGCTGCCCACCCACGGCCGCCTGGAGGCGGGGGTGGCGTCGACGAAGGTGATCCAGGCGAAGGACACGACGAGCATGACGACGCCGGCGGCGAGCAGCTGCGCGAGGCGCCGGCGCAGCGAGCCGGGCGCGGCGAGCAGGTAGGCGAGCGCGATGGCGGGGACGATCAGGTAGGCGGCGAGCGTCTTGGTGTTGAACGCGATCCCGACGAGCACGGCGCTGGCGATGAGGGTGCGCAGGCGGCCGCTTTCGCACGCCCTCACGCCGGCGCCTGCGGCGCACAGCATGAGCAGCAGCAGCACGGGGTCGACGCCGTTGTCGCGTGAGACGGCGACGAACGACGGGAACACGGCGAGCGCGAGCGCGCCGGCGAGCGCGCCGGCGAGGCCGAAGCGCTTGGCGAGCAGCAGGTACAGCAGCGCGACGGACAGCACGCCGGCGATCGCCTCGGGCAGCAGCAGGCTGAGGGGGGAGAAGCCGAACAGCTTGGCGCTCGCGACCTGCACCCACAGCGCGACGGGCGGCTTGTCGAGGGTGACGAGCCCGCCGGGGTCGAACGAGGCGAACAGGAAGTTGTGCAGCGAGTGCAGCATGGACTGCACGCCGGCGGAGTAGAAGACGTTGGCGTAGCCGTTTTTGCTGAGCCGGTTGGTGTTGAGCACGGCGGCGAGCGCGACGACGACCGGCAGCCCGGCGTAGGGCAGCCAGCGTGGGCGCTGCGGCGGGCGGGCGCGCTGGCGCAGGCGCGCGGAGGTCGGCTCGGGCGGCTCGACGTCTGGCGCGCGGGTGGCGGCTGCGCTCAAGGCAGGTGTGCGTGAGTCATGGGCTGGTGCACGGATGGAGAGTACGCGAAGCGGGGGCGCACCCAAGCCGGCAGACGGTCGTTGCGTGGGCGGACGGGGTGCACGCTGGGCTAGGCGTCGAGCGCGTCGAGCAGCCGCTGGAGGTCGCGCTCGTCGTTCCACGCCCCCACGGACGCGCGCAGCCACGGCCGGTCGGGGATGGTGCGCACGTACACGCCGCGCGCGGCGAGCCGCTCGCGCTCGCCGGCGGGGTCGGCGCTGGTGAAGGACACGAGCGTGGTGCGCGCGCGCGGCGCGACCTCGCGCCCGGCCTGGCGGAGCAGCTCCGCGAGGCCCGCGGCGAGCGCGCTGGCGTGCTCGTGCACGTCGGCCCAGCCGGCGGACTGGAGGACCTCGAAGGAGGCGAGCGCGCAGGCGGTGGTCTCGGCGTTCAGCGAGGGCGTGTCAAAGCGCCGCGCGTCGGCGTGCAGGCGGGCGTCGAGCCCGTCGCCCGGATCGTCGAGGTTGGCGTAGCCGCGGCGGCTGACGGCGACGCGCTCGCGCAGCGCGGGGGAGACGTAGAGCATGCCCGTGCCGTCGGGCCCGCACAGCCACTTCTGCCCGGCGCCGGCGTAGGCGTCGCAGCGCAGGGCGTGCACATCGACGGGCACGGCGCCGACGCCCTGCGCGCCGTCGAGCAGCACGGGCACGTCCAGCCGGGCGAGCTCGGCGGGCGCGTAGCAGCCGCTGACCCAGCCGACGTGCGAGCAGGCGACGAGGCGCGTTTGCGCCGAGGCCGCTTCGGCGATCTGCGCGAGCGGGACTTCGCGCACGCGCACCCGGCGCAGCTCGCGCGCGGCGGACAGCGCGCCGAGCAACCCTGGGTGCTCCTCGTCGCTGGTGAGGATCTCATCGCCGGGGTCGAGCTGGAGGCCGGCGATCACGGTGGCCATGCCCTCGGTGGTGCAGGTGGTGAGCGCGACGTCGGCGGCCGGTGCGCCGAGCACGCTGGCGTAGGCGCTGCGCAGCGCGTCGGTGAGCTCATGACGGCGTTCGAAGTGCGCCTGCGTGCGTCCGTCCACGAGCTCGCGCTCGAGCTCCCCGCGGGCGGCGTCGGCGGCGCGGGCGGGCAGCGGCCCGTCGGTGCCGGCGTTGAGATAGGCGACGGTGCGCAGCACGGGAAACTGGTCACGCAACGCCGGCAGGCTCACAAAGCGCGAGAATAGCCGCATGGCAAGCGTGGACTCGCAGCGACCGCTGTGGCAGCCGAGCGCGGAGCAGCTTCAAGATGTGGAGATGGCGCGCTTCATGCGCTGGGCGGGCGAGCGTCGTGGTGAGCCGTTTGCGGACTACGCGCAGCTGTGGCGGTGGTCGGTGGACGAGCTGGAGGAGTTTTGGGCGTGCGTGTGGGAGTTCTGCGGCGTGCGCGCGTCGAAGCCCTACGCGCGGGTGCTGAGCGCGCGGGAGATGCCGGGCGCGCGCTGGTTTGCGGGCGCGGAGCTGAACTACGCGGAGAACCTGCTGGCGCGCGGCGAGGGCCGCGCGGGCGAGGTGGCGGTGCTGCACTGCTCGGAGCTGCGTGAGGAGCTCGAGGAGCTGACGTGGGGCGAGCTGCGCGCACGGGTGGCGGCGTGCGCCGCTGGCCTGCGCGCGCTGGGCGTGGGGCGTGGCGACCGCGTGGTGGCGTACATGCCGAACATCCCGGAGACGCTGATCGCGCTGCTGGCGAGCGCGAGCGTCGGCGCGATCTTCTCGAGCGCGGCGCCGGAGTTCGGCGCGCGCAGCGTGATCGACCGCTTCGCGCAGATCGAGCCGAAGGTGCTGCTGGCGGTGGACGGCTACCGCCACGGCGGCAAGGACTTCGAGCGCGGCGAGAACGTGCGTCGCATCCTCGATGAGCTGCCGACGGTGGAGCACGTGGTCGCCTTGCAGTACCTGTCGAACGACGACTTTGACGAAGCCGCCTTCGGCGGCGGGGCGGGCGTTCGCAGCGCCCTTACGTGGGCTGAGCTGCTCGCCCGCGGCGCAGGCGCGGAGCTGGCGTTCGAGCAGCTGCCGTTCGACCACCCGCTGTGGGTGCTGTACTCCTCGGGCACGACGGGCCTGCCGAAGGCGATCGTGCACGGCCACGGCGGCATCCTGCTGGAGCAGCTGAAGAAGCGCCTGCACCTGGACCTGCGCGCGGGCGACCGCATGTTCTGGTTTACGACGACGGGCTGGATGATGTGGAACTTCCTGGTCGGCTGCTTGATCTCGGACGCGGCGATCGTGCTGTACGACGGCAGCCCCGCGCACCCGGACCTGGGGGTGCTGTGGCGCCTGGCGGAGCGGGCGGGGATCACGTGCATGGGCGTGAGCCCCGGCCTGCTGGCGAGCTGCGAGAAGGCGGGGATCGAGCCGGGCCGCGACTGCGACCTGTCGGCGCTGCGCGCGCTGGGCGCGACCGGCTCTCCCTTGTCGCCGGAGAGCTTTCACTGGGTGTACGCGCACGTGAAGGACGACGTGTGGCTGTTCTCCACGAGCGGCGGCACGGACGTGTGCACGGCGTTCGTGGCGGGCTGCCCGCTGCTGCCGGTGTACGAGGGCGAACTGCAGTGCCGCGCGCTGGGCTGCGCGGTGGCGGCGTGGGACGAGCACGGCAACAGCCTCGTCGACGAGGTGGGCGAGCTGGTGATCACCGAGCCGATGCCCTCGATGCCGCTGTACCTGTGGGGGGATGACGACGGCTCGCGGCTGCGTGAGAGCTACTTCGCGATGTTCCCCGGCGTGTGGCGCCACGGCGACTGGATCCGCATCACCGCGCGCGGCGGCGCGGTGATCTACGGGCGCTCCGACTCGACGATCAACCGCATGGGCGTGCGCATGGGGACCGCGGAGATCTACAGGGCGGCGCTGGGCGTGGAGGAGGTGATGGACGCGCTGGTGGTGGACGTGCCGACCACCGCCCCCGGCGGCGGCGCCCAGGGCAACGAGCTGTGGATGGTGATGTTCGTGGTGCTCCGCGACGGCGTGACGCTGGACGAGGAGCTGGCGGCGCGGATCAAGCGGCGCGTCCGCGAGGACTGCTCGCCGCGCCACGTCCCCAACGAGATCCGCCAGATCGAGGAGGTCCCGCGCACGCTGTCGGGCAAGGTGCTGGAGGTGCCGGTGAAGCGCATCCTGATGGGCGCAGACCCGCGCCAGGCGGCGAGCGTGGACTCGCTCGCCAACCCGCGCTCGCTGGACTACTTCGTGGCGCTGGCCGGGGAGCTGGGCGCTGCCGAGCTCCGCGCCGCGAAGTCGAACGGTGCGTGACGGCCGGGGGCGTCGCACGTCAGCTCAACGACTGGATGGTCGCCATGATCTGCTCGATCGCGATCTCCGACGGCGTGCCGGCGTCGGCGCCCGAGCTGGGTTGACGGGCCACGCCGGACGAACCGGCGTCTGCCTCCCGCAGCCATTGCTCTTCCAGCTCGCAGCGGCGATCGAGCAGGCGGTGCTCCCTGGTGCGTAGCGCGGCGGCCCGTTCGAACTGCTGCTCGGCGATCGCCTGCTCCTTCTCGCGTCGCGTGCTGTGGAGCTCGGCGTCGAGCTCGTCGATCTGACGCTTGCGCTCGCTGAGGCGACGCTCGAGCACGCCCAGTGCGGTGGCCTTCGCGAGCTCCTGCGTTCCGATCGCGGCTTCATGCTCGCGCCGGATCGTTTCGAGCCGCTGCTCCAGCCCAGGGTCGACGCCCGTACCGGCGCGCGCCGTGGGCGCCTTCCCGCTCGACGCCGCTGGTCGCGGTATGGGCAGCAGGCGGGTGACCTCCTCGCGAATCTTCGTGGCGTCGGCGCCGAGGGCGAGCAGGACGCTGATGGCGAGGTTGTCGTGCTCGCGGGTGAGTCCGAGCAGGATGTGCTCGGTGCCGATGTGGTCGTGGTGCAGGCCCAGCGCTTCGCGCAGCGCGTGCTCGAGCGCCTTCTTGGCGTCGGGCGTGAAGGGCAGCTGGCCAGCGTGGATCTCCTCGCCGGGGCCCGCGAGGCTGACGATCTCAGCCCGCACGGGCTCGCAGGTGGCGCCGAGGTTCTCGAGCGCCTGCGCGGCAATGCCCTCCTTGACGTGCAGAAGCCCGAGCAGCAGATGCTCGGCGCCGACGTAGCTCCCGCCGAGCTCGCGCGCCTGCGCTTGCGCGAGCACGACGGCCTGGCGGGCTCCTTCGTTGAAGCGCTCGAACATGCTGGCTGGGCTAACCCGCGTTCTGGCGTACGAGGAGGCGGAGGTTCTCCTGCAGCGCGGCGTCGTACGGGCTCAGGCGCAGCGCCTCCCAGCAGGCGGACTCGGCGTCGTGGCTTCTGCGCGCGGCGGTGAGCAGGACGCTGAGCAAATAGTGTGAGCGGGGGTCGCCGGTGTCGAGGCGGATTGCGTCGCGGCACGCGCTCTCCGCCTCCGCGTGCTGTCGCCGGCCGTGGAGCGCGACGGCGAGGTGCAGGTGGCTCAGCGCATCGGTGGGTGCGAGCGCGAGCGCCGCGTTGGCCGCTGCCTCGGCCTCGGGGTAGCGCTCGAGCCCGCACAGAGCCCACGCGAGCCCGCGCTGCGCCTCGGCGCGGGTCGGATCGAGCTCGACCGCGTGACGGTAGGCGCTCTCGGCCTCGGCGAAGCGGCGCTGCCTGCAGAGATCGTCTGCCCACCTCGTTTGCGCCACCGCGTCCAGCTTCGCGTCGTCATCCACCTGCGATGACGACGCCAGGGCGGATGGCGACGCGCCCACGGTGTGCGGCGTGCCGGCGGCGATCGCGAACAGGCGCGCGTCGTCGCCTTGCAGGTACGCGGCCGGGCTGGCCCACTCGATCTGGCTGACGGTGTAGATCGCCTCGCGCGCCTCGGCGACGGCCACGTCGACGGGCCGTCCGGCGGCCAGGGCTGCGTAGAGGGCTGGCGCGAACGCGCTCGCGGCTTGCTCGCCGAGCGCGAACTGCATGGCGAGGACTGCGGGGATGCCCCGGCGGAGCAAATTGGCGGCAACGCCGGCGAACGGATCGACGTGGTCGCTGCGCCCCGTGTCGCAGGCGCCCAGCACCACCAGGCGCACGCTCGGGTGCTCGCGCAGGATCACCCCCAGACGCTCGCCGGTGACCGGCGCGGCGCGACCTTGCTCGTCGGTGAACAGCAGCACGGCGCCGTCCTGCTTGCTGAAGCCGCCGTGCCCGAGGAAGTGCAGCACGTGGAACTCGGCGCGCATGAGCGTACGTCGCAGCTCGCCGAGCGTGGGGATGGCCAGCTGCGTGACGGCGATCGCGGCGCCGTCGATGAGCTGCTCGAGCGCCGAGGCGAGCTGCGTCCACTCGGCCTGCAGGTCGAGCTTGGGGCGATCGATGGGCTCGGCGGTGACGAGCAGGACGCGCAGTGGCAGCGCGACGCGCACGGCAGCCGGCTGGAGCGCCGTCTGCACGTAGCGGATCACAGGGGTGCTGCTCGACAGCGCGAGGAAGCGGCCCGTGTCGCCGTCGTACAGGAGCTCCCACGGGAGGTCGGTGAGCTCGGGGCAGGCGGAGAGGTGCAGCCGGATGCGCAGGGCTGCGTGCTCGCCTTCGGCGTGCTCGCAGCTGCGACGCAGGCACTCGCCGACCGACCCGGCGAAGACGGCGTTGAACAGGCGTTCCCCGAACTGCTTGGCGGCCATGAGGGGAGCGGCTTCGAGCTCCCTCGCCCGCCTCCCGATGGCGCTCATCTTGTGCACGAAGGCCTCCACTTCCCTGCCGGTGAAAGGCGGTGGGAAGCTCGTTAGCTGCTCCGCGCCGGCCGGCGAGCCTACGACGCGCGCGCTGTAGGCATCCTTGGTCCTGCCAAGCAGGAGATCGAGATTCAGCGCCCGCGACGCGCTCACCGAAGATCCGATGGCTGGAACTTCACAGGGGAGAGCGTAGTGCAGGCGACCGCACGTCGCCTACTCCTACAGCCCGAGCGAGCGCCCGACGATCTCCTTCATGATCTCGTTCGCACCGCCGTAGATGCGGGTGACACGCGCGTCTGCGAACGCGCGTGCGATCGGGTACTCGAGCATGTAGCCGTAGCCGCCGAACAGCTGCAGGCAGCGATCGACCACGCGGCCCTGCAGGTCGGTGGTCCACCACTTGGCGGTGGCGGCCTGCTCGGGGGTGAGCTCGCCCGCGTTCAGCGCCTGTGCGCAGCGGTCGACGAACACGCGCGCGACTTCCACTTCGCCGTGCACCTCCGCGAGCGTGAAGCGCGAGCTCTGAAAGGAGCCGATCGGCTGGCCGAACGCCTGGCGCTCGCGCACGTAGTCGAGCGTCCACGCCAGCGCCGCTTCGGCGGCGGCGACGGCGGACGCGGCGATCGACAGGCGCTCCTGCGGCAGGTTGGACACCAGGTAGAGGAAGCCTTGGCCCTCCTCCCCGAGCAGGTTCACCGCGGGCACACGCACGTCGTCGAAGGACAACTCGGCGGTGTCCTGGGCGTGCTGGCCGATCTTCTCGAGCTTGCGCGAGCGCGCGAAGCCCGCCATGCCGCGTTCGAGCACCAGCAGGCTGATGCCGCGGTGGCGCTGTGACGGGTCGGTCTTCACGGCCGTGATCACGAGGTCGGCGTTGATGCCGTTGGTGATGAACGTCTTGGCGCCGCTCACCACGTAGTGATCGCCCTCGCGCCTGGCGCTGGTGCTCATGGCCGCGAGGTCGGAGCCGATCCCCGGCTCGGTCATCGCCAGCGCGGTGATCAGCTCGCCGGAGGCGATCCCCGGCAGCCAGCGCGCGCGCTGCTCGGCGGTGCAGTAGCGCAGGAAGTAGGGGAGGGAGATGTCGTTGTGCAGCGTGATCCCCAGCCCGAAGCTGCCCACGCCGGCGCGCTGCGCCTCTTCGCCGATCACGAGGTTCAGCCGGAAGTCCTCGGCGCCCGCGCCGCCGTAGGCCTCCGGCACGGCCATCGCCAGAAAGCCGCCGCGCCCCGCGCGCGCGAACACCTCGCGCGGCACGATGCCCGCGCGCTCCCACGCGCCGTAGCGGTCGTCCTCGCCGACCACCTCGCGCTCCAGAAACGTGCGGAAGCTCGCGCGGAAGTCTTCGTGCAGGTCTTCGAACAGCTCGCGTCTCATCGCCCTGCGCAGACCCTATCCGCACGACGGCGCGTTGAAGTAGTTGGCGGATCGCAGAAGGAGTGAATGGCGCACACGTCGAACACAAGCGCCGATGAAGCGCGTCGGGACGAAGACCGCCGAGCGGCCACCTGTGAACGGTACGAGCGAGCACCAGAGCCTGTCCAAGTACATCCAGGCGCGCTTCGACGAGTGCTCGCGCTCGCAGAAGGACGTCGCGCAGTACATCGTCGACCATCTCGACGAGGCCGCCTTCCAGACCGCCGAGGAGCTGGCCCGCCGTGCGAACACGTCCAGCTCGACCGTCGTGCGCTTCTCGCAGGCGCTCGGGTTCGAGGGCTTCCCCGAGCTGCAGGCGGCCGCGCGCGAGGAATACCGCCGCGTGAACGCCAAGGCCGCCAAGGAGGGCGCAGCGGGCGGCGCCGCATCCTCGGCGCCTTTGTTCTCGCTCGATCAGAACGAGTTCGAGGCGGCGCTCGCCGCCGACCACCTGAACGTCGAGGACACCGCGCGCAAGGTCTCGCGCAGCTCGGTGGACGCGCTGATCGAGGCGATCGTGGCGGCCGAGAAAGTGCTCGTGGCGGGCACCGACCAGATGGCGTTCTTCGCCAGCTACCTGCGCCATCTGCTGATGCTGCTCGACCTGCGCGTGGACGTCGTGGCCAGCCCGTCGCAGGAGGCGCTCAGCCGCCTGGGGCGCATCGACGAGGCGACGCTCGTGATCGGGCTGTCGGCCGGGCGCCCGCATCCGCTGGTGGTGCGGGCGATGAAGCTCGCGCGCCACCGGCAGGCGAACACGGCGGCGATCACCGACGCGACGCTCTCGGAGGTCGCGAAGCTGGCGCAGATCAAGCTCTACTACTCGTCCAACAGTCCGGCCTATGTGCGCTCGCACACGGCGCTGTTGAGCATCATTCAGGCGCTCGCGTATGGGGTTTACGCGCGGGACACCGCGTCCTACGACGATCGGATCAAGGCGTTTCGTCTCAAGTAGTTCGCGCGGTGGCGCGGCCTGCGCGCGCTCGCTCGCGTCGATGTCGCGACTCTGAGAGGATGCTGCGCGCGATGCGAAGGAAATCGATCGGCAGCGACGGGGCCGCTCGGCTGCAGGCGATCGAGCTGCTGGCGGACCTTTCGAACGCGGAGCGCCAGGCGCTTGCGCGGATGATCGACGAGGTCAACGCGGAGCCCGGCGAGGAGCTGATGCACGAGGGCGATTACGGCTACGAGGTGGTGTTCGTCGAGGAGGGCACCGCGGAGGTGCGCCAGGGCGGGGTTGCGATCAACACGGTTGGCGCCGGTGATGCGCTCGGCGAACTCGCGGTGCTGGACACGGGCGGCATGCGCACCGCGACGGTCGTCGCGACCACGCCGTTGCGCGGGATCGTGCTGACCTCGCACTTCCTGCACCACGTGCGCCAGCAGATGCCGACGCTCGCCGCCGCGATCGACCGCGCCGCCGAGGCGCATCGCGAGCGCGACCGCGCCCGTCAGGCCGGCCAGCCCGCCGACTGACGCGATCGGCTCCCGGCGGGCTGGCGAGCCTGACGGCCGACGCGACCGGCCAGCCCGCCGACTGACGCGATCGGCTCCCGGCGGGCTCGCGAGCCTGACGGCCGACGCGACCGGCTGCGCTCAGCCGGCGAGCCCGACGGCGCGCACGCGCCGGCCTCGCGCTCGCGTGGCTGTCAAACTACTGGCATGCGTGACGAGGCCACGTTCCGGGTGAAGACCGGGCTCGCGGAGATGCTCAAGGGCGGGGTGATCATGGACGTGGTCACGCCAGAGCAGGCGAAGGTCGCGGAGGACGCCGGCGCGGCGGCGGTGATGGCGCTCGAACGCGTCCCCGCGGACATCCGCCGCGACGGCGGCGTCGCGCGGATGTCCGACCCGGAGATGATCTCCGGCATCCAGCAGGCGGTCACCATCCCGGTGATGGCCAAGGCGCGGATCGGGCACTTCATGGAGGCGCGCGTGCTGGAGACGCTGGAGGTGGACTACGTGGATGAGTCGGAGGTGCTCACGCCCGCCGACGAGGCCAACCACATCGACAAGTGGGACTTCAAGGTGCCGTTCGTGTGCGGCGCCACCACCCTCGGCGAGGCGCTGCGGCGCATCGGCGAGGGCGCGGCGATGATCCGCTCCAAGGGCGAGGCCGGCACCGGCGACATCGTCGAGGCCGTGCGCCACATGCGCCAGATCACCGGCGAAATCCGCCGTCTGACGATGCTCGGCGACGACGAGCTCGCCACCGCCGCCAAGGAGCTCGCGGCGCCGCTGGACATCGTTCGCGTGGTCGCGCGCGACGGGCGTCTGCCGGTGGTGCTGTTCTGCGCCGGCGGCATCGCCACGCCCGCGGACGCCGCCCTGATGATGGCGCTGGGCGCGGAAGGCGTGTTCGTCGGCTCGGGCATCTTCAAGTCCGCCGATCCACCAACGCGCGCGCGGGCGATCGTCGAGGCGACCACGCACTGGCAGGACCCCGAGCGCGTGACCGACGCCTCGCGCGGGCTCGGCACGGCGATGGAGAGCCTGGAGAGCTCCAAGCTAGAGGACGAGCAACTGCTCGCCCGCCGCGGCTGGTAGCCACGCTTGATGAAATCGCTCGCGGCGGCGCGGGTCGCGCCATGAGCGGTTCGCCTCTGATCGGTGTCCTCGCCTTGCAGGGTGACTTTCAGGCGCACACGCGGGTGCTCGAAAGGCTGGGCGTGCGCACACGCGAGGTGCGCGTGGTGGGCGACCTCGACGGGCTGGATGGCCTCGTGATCCCAGGCGGCGAGTCCACCACGATGACGCTCGGCATCGAGCGGGAGGGGCTCGCCGCGCCGCTGCGCGAGCTGATCGCCGCCGATCGGACCGACGGGATTCCCGTCCTGGGCTCGTGCGCCGGCTTGATCATGCTCGACCGCGAGCACCTGGGCGTGATGGACATCCGCGCCGAGCGCAACGCCTTCGGGCGCCAGGTGCACAGCTTCGAGGCGGACGTCAAGCTACGCGGCCTCCACGGCGGGCCCGTGCGGGGGATCTTCATCCGCGCGCCGTGGATCGCCGAGCACGGACCACAGGTGGAGATCCTCGGCGAGGTGGACGGGCACGCGGTCGCCGCCCGCCAGGGGCGCGCGTTGGCGGTCTCCTTCCACAGCGAGCTCGGCGAGGACGACCGGCTGCACCGCATGTTCCTTGAGCTCGTCGCCGTTTCACGCACCGCGACGCCGTAACGCGAGCCACGCCGAGCCGATCGCCACGATCCCGCCCGCGAGGCGCGGGCACGCTGTAATTGCGGCCATGCCATGCCAGGAGTCTGCGACTGTGCGCGACGCCACTCCCGAGGATGCCCACGAGGTGGCCGGCGTCCATGTCCGCGCGTGGCAGGCCGCCTACCGCGGGCTGCTGCCGGACGAGTACCTGGATGCCCTGCGCGCGGAGGAGCGCGCCGTGCATCACAGCTTCGGCGCGGAGGACGAGGACGCGCCGCGCACGATCGTGGCTGTGCGCAGCGCTGCGATCACCGCCTTCGCCTCCTATGGGCGCTCGCGCGATGTCGACGCTGCGGACGCCGGTGAGCTGTTCGCCCTGTACGTAGATCCGCCACACTGGAGCGCGGGCACCGGGAGCCTGTTGATGACCGAGGTCGAGGCGCGCCTACGCGGACAGGGTCTTCGCGAGGCGGTTCTGTGGGTGCTGGTCGGCAACGAGCAAGCCGAGCGCTTCTACCGGGCGCGCGGTTACCGGCGCGACGGCGGACACCGCCATGAGCGGCCGTGGGGTGTGAACGCCGAGGTGATCCGCTACCGGCGCTCGCTCGTTTGAGCCCGGTCGTACGCGATACTCCGCCGGTGCGCATCTCGCTTTCCGCCGACGAGCTGACCGGCGTGGCCGGCGCGCTCGCAGGGCAGCTGGAAGGGCGCGGCCACCAGCCGTTGCTGCACGGCGCGCTCTCAGAGGCCGAGCGCTGTGACTGGGCGTGGGCCTCGGAGGCGGTGGCCCGCGACGTGGCCGCCGGACGCGCACAGCAGGGAATCGTGTGCTGCTGGACCGGCACCGGGGCGTCGATCGCCGCCAACAAGGTTGCGGGCGTGCGCGCGGCGCTGTGCGTGGATGCCGCCACCGCCGCCGGGGCGCGGCGCTGGAACGACGCCAACGTGCTCGCGCTCAGCCTGCGCGCCACCTCGCAGGCCGAGCTCACAGAGATCCTCGACGCGTGGTTTGCAGCTGCGCCAAGCGAGGAGCCAGAGGACCGTGCGAACGTTGCGCATCTCGCCACCATCGCGCGCGCCGCCCGCACAGGGGCGCAGCCGCAGCTGTCCGTCACGCGCGGGCGCGAGGCGGTGGAGTTCTACAAGCGGGCGTTCGACGCCGTGGAGGTCTACCGCGTCGGCGGCAGCGACGCGCACGAGGCGGTCGTCGCGCAGCTGCTCGTCGGCGACGGCTTCGTGTGGGTGGCAGACGAGTCGCCCGAGCACCTGAACTTCAGCCCGCAGACGCTCGGCGGCTCGACCACACGCCTGGCGCTGGTGGTGGACGATCCCGACGCCACGGTCGCCAAAGCGCTCGCCGCCGGCGCCAGGGAGATCCGGGCGGTCACAGACGAACACGGCTGGCGCATGGGGCGCCTCGAAGACCCCTACGGCCACCACTGGGAGATCGGGCGCCCGACCTCGGCGTGGCCGCCGCACGGCCCTGCTCGAGCTTCGTAAGCGCCGGGGTGCGACGCCGTGCCGCGGTGTGCGCCCTGGCGTTGGCGAGCCTCAAGTTGCCCGGAAGCGCGCCACCCCGTCGTGCTCCTGCTCGACGACGGTCCCGTCGCGCAGCAGCAGATCGACGTGCCCGAGCACCTCCGAGAGCGTGAGGTATGCCTGCGTGACCGCCACGTTGCCCCACAGCTCCTGCGCGATCTCGTGCGCGGTGCGCGGCTGGGAGGCGATCAGGCCGGCGATCTTCTGGGCGCGGCGGCGGTGCAGGCGGAAGCGCTCGTCGATCAGCGCCACGTGGTCGGTGATCGGGCGGCCGTGCCCGGAGAGCACCAGCGAGAGCTCCATCGCGCGCGTCTTCTCCAGCGAGTCGATGTACGTCAGCAGCGCCTGCGGGCGCGGGCCGTCGTAGTCGTGCTCGGCGCTCGCAGCCAACGGGCGGGCGAGCAGCGGGTTGGAGGAGATGTGCGCGATCAGGTGGTCGGCCGCCAGCATGATCGCGCGCTCCTCGTCCACGAACACCGTGTCCGACGGGCTGTGGCCGGGGCGGTGCAGGACGCGCAGCTTGCGGTCGCGCAGCTCGAGCAGCGCGCCGTCGGCCAGCGGCCGGGTGATCTGCACGGCCGCGCCCCACGCGCGAAAGCCCGCCGACACCGCGCGCAGCACCGTCACCACTTCCGGCGGGATCCCGTGGCGCAGCATCAGCCGCTCGGCGAACAGGTCGTCCAGCTCCGCCTCCTGGCCGTAGCTCGCCAGGAACGGCGCGAGCGCCCCCAGCGCCGCTACCTCAGCGCCCGAGCGGCGCGCGAGGATCGCCGCCAGGCCAAAGTGATCGATGTGCTGGTGGGTGACTACCAACAGCTCGATGTCCTCGATCTTGTGCCCGTGTGCGTGCAGCGCCTGCTCGAGCTCGTCCAGCGCCTTCGCCGAGTTCGGGCCGGAGTCCACCAACGTCAGCGGCGAGTCCTCGATCAGGTACGCGTTCACGCGACCCACCATGAACGGCGTGGGGATCGCCAGGCAGTGGATGCCCTCCTGCGCGGCGCGCGCCAGCGCCTGCTGTGCGTGACGCTGCCCCGGCTCGCTCACGACGGCGTCGGCGAGCGGATCAGCGCCAGCACCTCGTCGCGGCGGCGTCCCATGTCCTCGTGGGAGACCAGCGACTCCAGGCACAGGCGCAGCAGCGGCTCCGTGTTCGACGGGCGCACGTTGAAGTGCCAGTCCTCGTAGTCGATCGAGATGCCGTCCAGGCGTTCCTGGCGCGCGTCCGCGTAGCACGCGGCGATCTGCGCCATCTTGCCCTGCGGGTCGGCCACCTGCGAGTTGATCTCCCCGGAGATGAAGTAGCGCGCGCGCAACGGCGCCAGCAGCTCGGACATGCGCACGCCCTCGCGGCACAGCAGCTCGAGCACCAGCAGCGCCGGCAGCGTGCCCGAGTCGGCGCAGTAGAAGTCGCGGAAGTAGTAGTGCCCGGACACCTCTCCCCCGAACAGCGAACCCTCCTTGCGCATGCGCGTCTTGAAGAACGCGTGCCCCACCCGGTTCACGAAGGCACGCCCGCCAGCCTCCGCGACCGTGTCGGGGACCGCGCGCGAAGCGCGCACGTCATACAAGATCGCTTCCGGGTGCGCCGGGTTGGGGTGTTTGCGCAGCAGCGACTTCGCCAGCAGCGCCGTCATGAAGTCCCCGGCCACGAACTCCCCCGTGTCGTCGATGAAGAAGCAGCGGTCGGCGTCGCCGTCCCACGCCATGCCCAGGTCGGCGCCGCTGTCGCGCACCCGCTGCACGATCAGGCGCCTGTTCTCCTCCAGCAGCGGGTTCGGTTCGTGGTCGGGGAAGTTGCCGTCCGGCGTCCAGTAGGTCTCGATCAGATCCAGGCCCAGACGCTCCAGCAGCGGGCCGACCATCGGGCCGGCCATCCCGTTGCCGCCATCGAGGACGACCTTCAGCGGCGGCCTGCCGGTGAAGCGGATCACGTCGAGGTCGATGAACCCCAGCGCACGCTCCTGGAACTCCGCGTACAGGTCCACCTCTTCCAGGCTGCCGCGCAACGCGTCCCCTTGCTGGCGGTGATCGGCCTGCGGCGCACCGGGCTGCAATTCGCGTTCGACCTCCGCGCGGATGTCTTGGATGCCCGTGTCGCCCGACAGCGCGAGCGCGCCCTCGCGCACCAGCTTCGCGCCCGTGTACGCCTTCGGGTTGTGCGAGGCCGTGCACATCAGGCCGCCGTCCAGCTCCCGCGAGCCGACGAGGAAGTACAGCATCTCGCTGCCCACCTGTCCCGCGTCGATCACGTTCGCGCCGGCGCCGAGCAGGCCCTCGCGGTAGCGCGCCGCGAGCTCGGGCGCGCTCAGACGCATGTCGCGGCCCAAGCCCACGCGCAGCTCGCCCACCGGCTTGCCCGCCAGGCCGCTCAGCACCCGCGCGAACGCGCCGCCGATGCGCTGCGCCAGCTCGCCGTCGATCTGCTCCGGGTAGATGCCGCGGATGTCGTACGCCTTGAAGATGCTCGGGTCGAGGTCCTCCATGCGCCGCGCATCCTAAGCTGTGGGGCATGTCAGGACATTCCAAGTGGGCCTCCATCAAGCACAAGAAGGCGATCGTCGACTCGCGCCGCGGCGCGCACTTCTCCAAGCTCACGCGCGCCATCACCGTCGCCGCCCGCGACGGCGGCGGCGATCCCACCGGCAACCCCGCGCTGGAGCTGGCGATCCGCAAGGCCAAGGAAGCGTCGATGCCGAAGGACAACATCGAACGCGCGATCGCCAAGGGCACCGGCGAGGGCGGGGAAGCGGATGCGATCGAAAGCGTCCTCTACGAGGGCTACGGGCCGGGGGGCGTGGCGCTGCTCGTGGAGGCGCTGAGCGACAACCGCAACCGCACGAGCGCCGACGTGCGCCACGCCTTCTCCAAGAACGGCGGCAACCTCGGCGAGCCCGGCTCGGTTGCGTACCTGTTCGACAAGAAGGGCACGGTCGTGATCGACGGCGCGCGCTACTCCGAAGACGATCTGATGGTCGCCGTCGAGGCCGGCGCCGAGGACATCGTCACCGACGAGGACGTGTTCGAGGTGATCACCGAGCCCGCCGACTTCGCCGCGGTGCGCGGAGCGCTGGAGCAGGCAGGCGTGGAGATCGAGAGCGCCGAGCTCGTCTACCGCCCCTCCAGCACGGTGCCCGTGGACGAGGAGCAGGCGGGCAAGCTCATGCGCCTGATCGACACGCTCGAAGAGCTCGACGACGTGAGCGCGGTGCACGCCAACTTCGACGTCGCGGCCGACGTGCTCGAACGCGTGGCCGGGTAGGCGCGCCGGCGGGCAGGGCAGCGGCGGTGGAGGCGGACAAGGCGCGCGCGGGCGTCGAGGCGCGGCCGCCTGTCGTGATCCTGTGCGGCGGCCGCGGCACCAGGCTGCAGGAGCACGCGCGCGCGATCCCCAAGCCGCTCGTGGAGATCGGCGGCGTGCCGATCGTGTGGCACGTCGTCCAGCTGTACGCCGTGCAGGGCTTCACCCGCTTCCTGCTCGCCACCGGCTACCGCGGCGAGCTGATCGAGCGCTTCGCCGCCGCGCACGACTGGCCGGCGGGGGTGAGCGTGGCGTGCGTGGACACCGGCCTCGACACGCCCACCGGCGGGCGCCTGAAGCTGCTCGAACACGAGCTCGCGGGGGAGCGCACGTTCTGCGCCACCTACGCCGACGGGCTCGCCGACCTCGACCTGGGCGCGCTGCTGGCCTTCCACCGCGCCCACCGCGCGCTTGCGACGATGACCGTCGTGCGCGCGCAGCTGCAGTTCGGGGTCGCTGAGCTGGGCGGCGCGGACCGCGTGGTGGCATTTCACGAGAAGCCCGTCTCCGAGCACTGGATCAACGGCGGGTTCATGTGCTTCGACGCGGGCGTGCTCGACTACCTGGAGCGCGACAGCGTGCTCGAGCGCCAGCCGCTGCAGCGGCTGGCCGCCGCCGGCGAGCTGCGCGCGTTCCGGCACGCGGGCTTCTGGGAGTGCATGGACACGTACAAGGACGCCGTCGCGCTGGACGACCTGTGGGCCTCCGGGCGGGCGCCGTGGCGGCTGTGGGGAGCAGGCGAGCGGCCGCTCAGCCCGTGTTGTGCCGCGCGCGGAACAGCGCCACTGGCTCGCGGATTCCCTTGAGCCGGCGCTCGCCCGCGTAGGAGAAGCGGTAGTCGTCTTTGACCGCATCGCGCACCGCGCGCTCCACCAGCACGCTGCCCGCGCGCGCGACGCCGGTGATGCGGCTGGCGAGGTTCACCGGGCGGCCGAACCAGTCGCCGGCGCGCGGCAGCGCCAGCCCCAGCGATGCGCCCGCGCGCAGCTGCGGGAAGTCCTCGCCCTCCGTGTCCGCAGCATCGACCAGCGTCAACGCGGCGTTCAGCAGCGGCTCGGGCTCGGGCGAGGTCAGCATCACCGCGTCGCCGATCGTCTTCACCAGGCGCACCGGCGGCTGCGCGGCGTCGCTCGCGAGGGTTTCCAGGCGCACCGACAGGTGTCCCAGCTCATCGGGCGCCACTTCCTCGCCGAGGCGGGTGAAGCCGACCAGGTCGGCGAAGCACACCGCCACCTCGCGCGAGCCCGGCAGGCGCCCGCCGATGCGCTCGAGCTCGCCGACCACAGTGCTCTCCGTGGCGTGGCGCAAGTGCAGCGCCAGCATGTTGCTCACCAGGGGGTCCACCAGCGGGTAGAGCACGCTGGCGGCGCTCGCGTAGCGCTGCGCGAGCTCGCGCTCGCTCATGCCTGGCTCGAGCACGAGCCGCAACGGCAGCGCGCGCATGCTTTCCGCGGCCTGGCCGAGGCCGCGCCCGAGCACGCGAAACAGGTCGAGCAACTCTTCCTCGGAGATGCCTGCTTGGCGCGCCACCTCGAACATGCGCGCCATTTCGATCTCCGCCTCCGTGTACACGGCCTCGCCCGGCTCTGGGATCGGCAGCCCCATCGCGCGGCGCGCCGCCACCAGGAACTCCGCGGAGATGCCGCTGCGCTGCGCGACCTCACTCGTCGTGTAGCGCTCAGTGCCGCCGATCACGCGGTCGGCCGCCAGGTACACGATCCCGCCGCTCGCCGTCGCGCGGCGCAGTTCGGACAGCGGCACGCCTTCGCCGATCAGCTGCTCGAGCAACGCCACGCGCTCCGTGCGCGCCGCGCCCTGCAGCCCGTCGAGCAGGCCCTCGGCGGCGAAATCGACCGGCTGCTCGGGCGCGTCGGCGGGCATCGCGCGGTGAGCGTAGCCCACTTCAGGCAGGCGTCCGGCGCCGAGCGCAGAATCACCGGACTGTGATCGTCCTCGGCATCGACCCCGGTCTCGCGAGCACCGGCTACGGCGTGGTGGAGCGCCGTGGAGGGCGTCTGCTGGCGCTCGACGGCGGCGTGATCGCGACCCGCGCGGGGCTCGCCGTGGAGCGGCGTCTGGTTGAGATCCACGCGGCCGTGGGCGCGCTGCTCGACGAGCACCGGCCCGATGCGGTCGCGCTCGAGGAGCTGTACTTCGGGCAGAACGTGCGCACCGCCTTCGCCGTCGGCCAGGCGCGCGGCGCGGTGCTGCTCGCCGCCGGCCAGCACGACCTGCCGTGCGCCAGCTACACCCCGCAGCAGGTGAAGGGCGCCGTGTGCGGCAGCGGGCGCGCGCACAAGGACCAGGTGGCGCGCATGGTGCAGGCGCTGCTCGGCCTCGCCGCGGAGCCGCGGCCCGACCACGCCGCCGACGCGCTCGCAGTGGCCGTCTGCCATGTCAACTGCGCGCCGTTCGCGGCTGCGCTTGCCGGGCTGCCCCCCGCCATGGGGGGCGCCCCGCCATCGGGTGCCGGCGCGGGCGTGGCCGTCGGGGGACGCGTCGCATGATCGCGCTTCTGCAGGGCGAGGTCGCCGTGCGCCATCCCGACCACGTGGTGATCCTCGCCGGCAGCGTCGGCTACCGTGCGGCGGTCTCCGCGCACACGCTCGCGCACGTGCCCGCGGTGGGCGAGCAGGTGACGCTGCACGCGCATCTGATCGTGCGCGACGACGCGCTCACGCTGTATGGCTTTCACAGCGAGCAGGAGCGCGAGCTGTTCCTGATGCTGCTGTCCGTGCAGGCGGTCGGCCCGAAGGTCGCGCTCGCGGTGCTCTCCGCCGGCGCGCCGCGGGAGCTGCTCGCGGCGCTCGCCGCCGGTGACGCCGCGCGCTTTCAGGCGGTGCCGGGGATCGGCAAGCGCACCGCCGAGCGCATCATCGTCGAGCTGCGCGAGAAGGTGGAGGCGCTCGGCCTCGGGCCGCGCGGCCTCGACGCCGGCGCCATGCGCTCGCCCATCTTCGCGCGTCGCGCCGGCGCGCAGGACTCGATCGCGCCCGCCCAGCTCGCGCGCGAAGGCCTGCTCGAGCTGGGCTACGCGCCCGACGAGGCGCAGGAGCTGTTGGCGGGCGCGGAAGGGGACAGCGCCGAGGAGCTGCTCGCGGCGGCGCTGCGGATGGCGCGGGCCGGCGCGTGAGCGGCTGTGAGCCTGTGGGACTGTGGAACTGTGAGACTGTGAAGGAGCAGAGCATAGGAGAGCGCAGACTAGGAGAGCGCAGACGTCGATGAACGACACCGCGGCCCGCATCCAGACGCCCTACCTGCTCGCCGAGGACGAGCTCGACCGCTCGCTGCGGCCGCGTCGCCTGGAGGAGTTCGTCGGCCAGGAGACGCTGCGCGAGCAGCTCGCGGTGGCGATCGAGGCCGCCAGCGCACGCGGCGAGGCGCTCGACCACCTGCTGCTGGCCGGTCCGCCCGGACTGGGCAAGACCTCGCTCGCGCAGATCGTCGCCGCGGAGCTCGAGGTTCCGTTCGTGCAGACCGCGGGGCCTGCGCTCGAGCGCAAGGGAGACATTGCCGCGTTCTTGACGGCGCTCGAGCCGCGCAGCGTGTTCTTCGTCGATGAGATCCACCGGCTGTCGCGCACGCTGGAGGAGACGTTCTACCCGGCGATGGAGGACCGCCGGCTGCCGATCACCGTCGGTCAGGGCGCCGGTGCCCGCGTGGTGACGCTGGAGTTGCCGCCGTTCACGCTCGTGGGGGCGACCACCAGAACGGGTCTGCTGACGACGCCGCTGCGCGACCGCTTCGGCATCCAGGCGCGCCTGGAGCCCTACGCGCCGCAGGAGCTCGCCACGATCGTCCGTCGCTCCGCGGCGATCCTCGAAGTCGAGCTCGAGGACGACGGGGCGCTGGCGATCGCCACCCGCAGCAGGGGCACCCCCAGGGTCGCCAACAGGCTGCTCAAGCGCGTGCGCGACTTCGCCGAGGTGCGCATGGCGGGCGTCGTCAGCGCTGAGGCCGCGCACGCGGCGTTGGAGCTGCTGGAGGTCGACGCCCGCGGCCTGGACCGGCTCGACCGCGAGATTCTGAGCGTCATCTGCGCGAAGTTCGGCGGCGGGCCGGTCGGCCTGTCCACGCTCGCGGTCGCGGTGGGCGAGGAGCAGGACACGCTGGAAGACGTCTACGAGCCGTATCTGCTGCAGGAGGGGTTGCTCAAGCGCACCCCCCGCGGCAGGGCGGCGACGCCGGCCGCCTACGAACATCTCGGCCTCGAGCCCCCGGTCGAGGCGAACGCCTCGCTGTTCTGAGCGCTGAGCGGAGGCTTCAGCGCCTACCGCGGTTACTCTGTGGGGAACGCCATGACCCACCCCTTCATCTGCCCCAACTGCGGGCACCGCACCAGCGAGCTGGATCGCAACATCGGCTTCACGCGCCAGCCCAAGGGCTGCAGCAAGTGCGGCTTCGCGTTTCTGTTCGAACTCCTGGACGACTACTACCCGGCGCCGGATGCCGCGTTCTTCGTGTGCGACAGCGAGGGCCGCATCATCGGCTGCGGCAAGAACTCCTTCGCCTTCACCGGGCTGGAGGAGGAAGAGGTGATCGGCCAGCGCGTCGAGCAGGTGCTCGGCCTGAGCTTCGCCAACGGCGATGACCCGGTGGCCACGGTGCTCGAGTGGGGGGTGCGCAAACTCGAGGTGCCCGTGCAGGTCGCGGGCGAGCGCGATGTCGCGGCCAGCGCCAAAGCGGACATCTTTCCCGCCTACGACGACGACGGCGGGCTGTTGCTCGTGCTGACGCCCGACAAGTAGGGGCCGAAAGGTGGCCGGCTGCGCGATGTCGCCACGACGGCGACAATCCCATCGACCCGCTTACGAGCGTGGCGTGTGGAGGTATCCTCCAGAGTCATGACCGACCGGCGGCGCAACTTTTTGATCCTGCTGGTGGTCGCCGGCCTGATCGCCGCGTCGGCGGCGGTCATCGCCACCAAAAAGACCCGCCTGGGCCTCGAACTGAAGGGCGGCGTCCAACTCACCTACCAGGCAAGGCCGACCGCCCAGTCGAAGGTGGACAGCGAATCGCTGGAACGCGCGATCAGCATCATGCGCAAGCGCGTCGACCAGCTCGGCGTCGCCCAGCCGGAAATCCAGAGCTCCGGCGAAGACCAGATCGACGTGGCGCTGCCCGACGTCACCAACTACACGCGCGCACAGGAAGAGGTCGGCAAGACCGCGCAGCTGTTCTTCTACGACTGGGAGCCCAACGTCATCGGGGCGAGCGGCGAACCGGCGCCGAAAGAAGGCACGGCCACCGGTGATCCCGGCGATCCCGGCGGCGCGGCGGCCGGGCTGCCCGAGTACCAGGCCGTCTTGCGCGCCGCCAAACGCAAGCCGATCCTGCCGCCCAAGGCGAGCGACCTGGTGTCGCTGCAGCCCGGCTGCACGGCCGCGCAGGTCGGCAACTGCATCTACGGCAGCTGGTACCTGGTCGAACCGGCGCACGAAAAGGTGCTGCGCGGGCCGGAAGAAACCAAGCACAACCTGTACAGCGACCTGAAGATCCCCAAGGGGGCGAAGACCGAGGCGGTGCACATCAACCCTGGCACCGTGCTCGTCCAGGCGCACGCCACCGAAGACGAAGCGACGGGCAAGGTCCTGGATGCCTCGCCCAACAGCTACTACGTGCTCAACGACAACCCGGTGCTCGAAGGCAAAGACATCACCAGCCCGACCCAGAGCTTCAACGAAGGCGCGGGCGGCAACGGGGCGCCCAACGTCACCTTCGGCTTCACCTCGCACGGCAAGAAGGTGTTCGAACGCGTCACCAAGGAAATCGCCCACCGTGGCCAGGAAGCGCAGCTGCCGGGCGTTACGCATGCGGAGGCGCTGCAGCACTTCGCCGTCGTGCTCGACGACCAGCTGATCACCGTGCCCTCGATCGACTTCCAGCAGTACCCCGAAGGCATCGACGCGTCCACCGGTTCTGAGATCTCCGGCGGCTTCACGATCACCTCCGCGCAGAACCTCGCCAACGAGCTGCAGTCCGGGGCGCTGCCGGTGAAGCTGCTGCTGATCTCCAAATCGCAGGTCTCGGCGACGCTCGGCAAACAGGCGCTCAAACAGGCGATCGAGGCGGGGCTCGCGGGGTTCCTGATCGTGTGCCTGTTCCTGCTGTTCTTCTACCGCGTCCTCGGCCTGATCGCGATCGGCGGCCTGACGATCTACGCCGTCTACTTCTACGGGCTGGTGAAGCTGATCCCGATCACGCTCACGCTCCCCGGGATCGCCGGCTACATCCTCACGATCGGCGTGTGCGCCGACGCCAACATCGTGATCTTCGAGCGCGTCAAGGAGGAGATCCGCGGCGGCAGATCGGTGATCTCCGGGATCGCCAGCGGCTACAAGCACGGCTTCGCCGCGATCGTCGACGCCAACGTCGTGACGTTCATGACGGCCTTCATCCTGTTTGCGCTGGCCACCGCCGAAGTCAAGGGGTTCGCCTTCACGCTCGGCATCGGCACGCTGGTGTCGCTGTTCACCGCCGTGCTCGCGACGCAGGCCGCGCTGGGCACGATGAGCCAGACGCGCGCCGTCACGCACCCCGCGGCGCTCGCCACCAAGCGGCGCGGCAAGGGCTGGCGCTTCGACTTCATGGGCGCCTCCAAGTGGTTCTTCTCGATGTCCGGGACGATCCTCTTGATCGGCGCGCTGGCGATCGGCGCAGAGGGGCTGAACTTCGGCATCGACTTCACCTCCGGCACGCGCGTCCAGACGGCGATCACCAGGCCGCACGTGTCCGAGAGCGAAGTCGCGAGCGCGGTCGCCGCCGCCGGCTACGCGAGCGCCCAGGTGCAGAAGTTCAACAACGCAAGCGTCGGCGGCAGCGGCTATCAGATCTCCACCAAGACGCTCGAACCGAAGAAGGTCAAGGACGTCGAAGAAGCGCTGAGCCGGAAGTTCGAATACAACGGCAAACCGGGGATCAAGGACTTCTCGGCGACCTCCATCGGCCCCACGTTCGGCAGATCGGTGGCCAACTCCGCGGTGATCGCGATCATCGCCTCGCTGCTGGTGATCTCCGCCTACATCGCGCTGCGCTTCGAGTGGAAGTACGCGGTCCCCGTGCTGATCGCGCTGATGCACGACCTGCTGATCACATCCGGTGTCTATGCGCTCACGGGGAGGGAAGTCACGACGGCCACAGTCGCCGCTCTGCTGACGATCCTGGGGTACTCGCTGTACGACACGATCATCGTGTTCGACCGCGTGCGCGAGAACGTCCCGCGCATGCCGCGCGCGGCGTTCTCGCAGATCCTCAACCGCTCAATGTCCGAGGTGCTCACGCGCTCGCTGGCGACGAGCTTCTGCACGCTGCTGCCGGTCGTCTCGCTGCTGTTGTTCGGCGGTGAAACGCTCAAGAACTTCGCCTTCGCGCTGGTCGTCGGCATCGCCTCCGGCGCGTACTCCTCGATCTTCATCGCCTCGCCGGTGCTCATGCACTGGAAGGAACGCGAGCCCAGCTACCGCGCGCGGCGTGCGCGGATCGCGCGGGAACTCGGCGAGGTGCCGGCCTTCGCGACGGACGCCACCGGCGCGCTGGAGGACGTCGAGCCGGAACAGAAGCGCAGGCGCACGCGCCGTGGCAGCCTGATCGCGCCGGAGGGGCCCGGCCAGCAGCTCACGCACGACGAGTTCCAGGAGCTCGTCGCCGACCTCGACGTCGATTCCCCGCTCGACAGCGCACCGGCGGCGCCGCCGGTACGGGGTGCACGTCGCGGGCGTGGCGCCCAGGGTGGCGTCGCCGCCGCGCCGCCGCGCGCGGCGTCGGCGCCGGCGGCGGAGCCGCCTGCCGCCGGGCGCGACCCCGCCGCCGATCTCACGCCCGAGGATCTCGTGCTCAAGGAAACGCGCAAGCCGCGCCAGAAGAGGCCGCGCAACAAACGTCACGGCAGGTCACGCTGATGGGGCTGCTCGCGTGGGTGATCATGGGCCTGGCGATCTGGCACTACACGATCTGGCTGCCCGACCGCTTCTGGGGCGGGATCGTGGGTGCGCTCGTCGGCTCGCTGATCGGCTCGATCGTGTTCGGCCTGCTGATCTTCGGGATCAAAGTCTCCGCGCTGCGGATTCCCGGGCAGAAGGCCACGAACGTCGGCGTCGTGCTGTACGCGGTGCCCGGCGCGCTGATCGGCATGGCGGTCATCTACCTCGTCGGCATGCGCAACGAACGCGCCGCAGCGCAACTCGAGCTCCCGTAGCGCAGATCGAGCCCCGGTGGCACAGGTCGAGCCCCGGTGGCACAGGTCGAGCCCCGGTGGCACAGGTCGAGCCCCGGTAGCGCAGATTGAGCCCCCGTAGCGCAGGTCGAGCCCCGGTAGCGCGGCGCCGTGGTTCCGTCCCACGTGCCCCGTAACCTCGCCGCGTGCGCCGCTGCCGTTTCGAGATCGCCGACTGCCCTGAGCCGGCGGCCGAGCAGCTGCGGCGCGAGCTCGGCGTGAGCGATCCGCTCGCGCAGATCCTGGTGCGCAGGGGGCTGGGCGACCCGCAGCGCGCGCGGGCGTTCCTCGCGGCCGAAGAGGAGCACCCGCCACAGGCCTTCCACGGCATCGAGCAGGCCGTGGCGAGCATTCTCGATCACGCCGAGCGCGCCAGCCGAATCACGATCCACGGCGACTATGACGTCGACGGCATCTGCTCGACGGCCGTGCTCCTGCGAACGCTGCGCTCGCTCGGCGCCGACGTGGACTTCTACCTGCCCGACAGGGCGCGCGACGGCTACGGGCTGAGCAGCGCGACCGTGCAGCGGCTCGCGGCGCGCGGGACGCAGCTGCTGATCACCGTGGACTGCGCGATCACCGCCGTGCAGGAGGTGGCGGCGGCGCGCGCGCTCGGCATGGATGTGGTGGTGAGCGACCATCACGCGCCGCGCGCGGACGGCACGCTGCCGCAGGCGCCGATCGTGCACCCGCGCCTGTGCGGCTACCCGTGTGCTGAGCTGTGCGCAACCGCCGTTGCCTACAAGCTGAGCCAGGCGCTGCTGGGAACGGCCGCGCGGGGCCAGGCCGGCCCGCTGGCGGCGGAGCGCGCCGGCCGCGCGCTGGCCGGCGAGCAGCTGCAGGAGGACTTGGACCTGGTGGCGCTGGCCACGATCGCCGACCTCGTGCCGCTGCTCGGCGAGAACCGCACGCTCGCGCGCCGCGGGCTGCGGGCGCTGGCGCGCACGCGCAAGCCCGGCCTGCGCGCGCTGATGGCCGTCGCGCGGATCGACCCGGCGCAGCTGGGCGAGCGCGCGGTCGCGTTCGCGCTGGCCCCGCGCCTGAACGCCGCCGGGCGCCTGTACCGTGCCGACGTCGGCCTCGAGCTGCTGCTCACCACCGATCGCACCAGGGCGGCGCAGATCGCACAGGAGCTGGACCGCGCCAACGGCGAGCGCCGCGCGATCGAGCAGCGCATCCGCCACGAGGCCGAAGCGCAGATGCGCGAGCTCGGCGAGCGCGCCGCCTACGTGCTGAGCGCGGACGGCTGGCACCCTGGGGTGATCGGCATCGTCGCTTCGCGTCTGGTCGAGCAGAGCGGACGCCCGGTGGTGCTGATCGCGCTCGACGGGGCGGCGGGCAAGGGCTCGGGGCGCAGCATCGAGGCTTTCGACCTGCTCGCCGGGCTGAGCGCCTGCGAGGAGCACCTGGTGCGCTACGGCGGCCACCGCGCTGCCGCCGGCTTGGAGATCGAGCGCGCGCGGGTGGGCGAGCTCGCGGACGCCTTCTGCGCATACGCGCAGCGCACGCTCGACCCGCGCGAGCTGACGCCGGTGGAGCGCGTGGACGCGGTGGTCGCGGGCGAGGACCTGGGGATGACGCTGGCCGAAGAGCTGCAGTCGCTCGCGCCGTTCGGCCGCGGCAATCCGGGCGTCTCGCTGATGCTCGCCGACGCGACGTTCGCCGACGTCAGGCCGATGGGCGAAGGCAGGCACGCGCGCTTCACCGTCCATGCCGGCGGCGTACGCGCACGCGCAGTGGCGTTCGGCACCGGCGGACGGCTGCCGCTGCCCAGCGCCGCCGAGGGCGACGCGCCGGGGGCGGTGCAGGCGACGTTCACGCTCGAGGTCAACGAGTGGAACGGCGTCAGCGAGCCGCGGCTGGTGCTGCGCCGCGCGCAGGCGACGCCCGCGGAGCTCGTGCTGTTCGCAATCCCGTAGCCAACGCCTTCAATCAGCAACCGGCGTCCCCTACCCTTAGACCATGGCCATCGCCGAAGACCCCAAGCTGCAGCGCGACGAGCCCCAGCCGCCTGCGGCGCTCGACGTCTCCGAGCGGCGACTGCTGGACGACCTGTTCGCGATCGTCTCCGAGCACGCCGCGGACTCCGCGGTGGAGATCGACCGCGCGCGCGTGCGGGACGCGTTCGTGTTCGCGTGCGAGCACCACGCCGACCAGCGGCGCAAGTCGGGCGAGGACTTCATCGTGCACCCCGTCGGCGTGGCGCGCATCTGCGCGAGCATGCGCCTGGACACGGAGACACTGTGCGCGGCCTTGCTGCACGACACCGTCGAGGACACCTCGGCGTCGATCGAGGAGGTGCGCGAGCGCTTCGGCGAGGACATCGCGGGCGTGGTGGACGGCGTGACCAAGCTGACGGGCATCACCTTCTCCTCGCGCGATGAGGCGCAGGCGAACAACTACCGCAAGATGATGGTCGCGATGGCCACCGACCCGCGGGTCATCCTGATCAAGCTCGCCGACCGTCTGCACAACATGCGCACGATCGAGGCGCTGCCGAAACAGAAGCAGATGGAGAAGGCGCGCGAGACGCTCGACATCTACGCGCCGCTCGCGCACCGCCTGGGCATCCACGCGATCAAGTGGGAGCTCGAGGACCTGGCGTTCGCGACGCTGCACCCGCGCAAGTACCAGGAGATCAAGAGCCTCGTCGCCCAGCAGCGCGAGGAGCGCGAGCGCTACGTCTCGGGCGCCGGCGAGTACCTGCAGCGCGAGCTCGCCGAGGTGGCGATCCAGGCGCGGATCGCCGGGCGCGCCAAGCACTTCTACTCGATCTACTCGAAGATGACCAACAAGGGCCGCGAGTTCAACGAGATCTACGACCTGACGGCGATGCGCGTGATCGTCGAGTCGGTGAAGGACTGCTACGGCGCGGTCGGCGTGATCCACTCGCTGTGGAAGCCGCTGCCGGGGCGCTTCAAGGACTTCATCGCGATGCCCAAGTTCAACATGTACCAGTCGCTGCACACGACGGTCATCGGGCCCGAGGGACGACCGCTGGAGATTCAGATCCGCACGCACGAGATGCACGAGATGGCGGAGTTCGGCGTGGCCGCGCACTGGGTGTACAAGCGCCCTGGGGGCGTGCTCGGCGACGAGCACGCGAAGCTCGAGTGGCTGCGCTCGATGCTCGACTGGCACAAGGACCTGTCCGATCCGCGCGAGTTCATGGACACCTTCCGCAACGACCTGGTCGAGGAGGAGGTGTACGTGTTCACCCCCAAGGGCGAAGTCAAGTCGCTGGCCGCCGGCGCCACGCCGCTGGACTTCGCCTACGAGGTGCACACGGAGATCGGCCACCGCTGCGTGGGTGCGCGCGTGAACGGAAGAATCGTGCCGCTGCACTACGAGCTGCGCTCGGGCGACCGCGTGGAGATCCTGACCGCCAAGCGCGAGCGCGGTCCCTCGCGCGACTGGCTGGCGATGGTCAAGACCACACGCGCGCGCAACAAGATCAAGGCGTGGTTCAAGGCGGAGAGCCGCCAGGACACTGAGCACACCGGGCGTGAGCTCTTGCAGGAGCACCTGCGCAAACAGGGCCTGCCGGCGCAGAAGATCACCGGCTCGGCGCTGCTCGCCGACGTGATCAGGGAGGTTGGCTTCCGCAAGGCCGACGACTTCTACATCGCGCTCGGCGCCGCGAAGGTGTCGCCGAAGCTGGTCGTCAGCAAGGTCATGCAGCGCCTGAAGCAGGGCGAGGCCGCCGACGACGGTGAGGCCACCGCCGCGGACCTGCTGCGCGTGGGGCGCCCGCGGCGGCGACCGACGAAGTCCTCGGGCCAGTACGGGATCAGGGTGGAAGGCGTCGACGACGTGATGCTGCGCCTGGCCAAGTGCTGCCGCCCGGTGCCCGGCGACGAGATCGTCGGCTACATCTCGCTCGGACGCGGCATCACGATCCACCGCCAGGACTGCCCCAACGCGGCCGTGCTCGGCAAAAGCCCCGAGCGCTTCACGAACGTAGCGTGGGAAGGCGACCAGTCGACGGCGTTCGTCGTGGAAATCCAGATCGACGCATGGGACCGCCACCACCTGCTGGCGGATCTCTCGCGTGCCTTCTCCGAGTCCGGCGCGAACATCCTCGAAGCGCGCTGCCTGTCGATGGGCCCGATGGTCAAGAATCGCTTCGTCGTCGAGCTCGCCGACACGCACGCGCTGAAGAGCGCGATCACGCGCTTGCGCAACACCGAGTCGGTGTTCGACGCCTACCGCGTGACCCCCGGCGCGAGCGCGTAGGGCCTACGCGATGACGCTCAGCGCCTGCGGCATGATCGAGTAGCGCGCCTCGGTGACCTCGCCGAGGTAGTCGCCGTCGACCTGTAGCGGCAACGGGCGCCCGTCGGTCGTGCGCACGATCAGCTCGGACGTCGGGTCGAGGCCCGTGACCTGGCGGTGCTTGCTCACGCGCGCGTGCGTGGAAAAGGCCCGCAGCGCGATCGACGGCATCGCGAGCGGCGTCGCGCGGCGCAGCACCCCGCCGGCGAGCGTCCCCGAGTCGAGCGCGGCGCCGTCCGCGATCTCGATCGGGCGGTCCTTGAAGTACGTGAACGGCGAGCCGTTCTGGACGATCGCGGTGACCCCCTGCAGCTTGCGGGGCTGCGCCGATGCGACACGCGGGCCGGCGTACGCCGGCTCGCCGTCCACCTCCACCTCCAGGCGCGGCGGCGAGACGAGATAGCGACGCAGGAACGTCCTGACGGCGACCCACGTGAAGAAGTACGGACCAAAGCGCGCCTTCAGCCCAGGGTTGGCGTCGACGTGCTCGACCACGCTCGCGTCGAGCCCGAGGCCGGAGGCGAACGTGAAGCAGCGGCCGTTGACCACGCCCACGTCAACCTTGCGCGGGCGCCAGTCATCGGCCATCGCCAGCAGGTGCTCGGTGGCGTCGACCACGTCGCCGGGGATGCCCAGCATCTTGCCGAACACGTTCGCCGAGCCGCCCGGCAGGCAGCACAGCGGAGTGGGGGAGGGGTGGGTGGGAGATCCAATCAATCCGTTGGCGGCTTCGTTGACGGTGCCGTCGCCACCGAACGCCACCACCACGTCGTAGCCCTCGTGTGCCGCCTCGCGGCACAGCTCGGTGGCGTGGCCGCGCGCCTCCGTGTCCACCGCGTCCACCTGGAAGCGGCCCTGCAGGGCGTAGACGACCAGGTGGCGCAGGCGGTCGGAGACAGTGGTGGCGTAGGGGTTGACGATGATCAGCATGCGCCGCCGGGTCTCCGGCGAGGCAAAGCGGAAGGGGGCGTCGGCCTGGCCGGCAAGCTCGTCGCTCTCGCGCGTAGGGGTGCTCACCGCAAGGGCTACACCGGCCGGGCGCTAGCGTTACCGTCGAGCGACGCGCGTCTCGCTCACGGCGTTCTCACGTTCGCCGATAACGTTGCTAGACTGTCGCTCAGACATAGCTGGACACATCCAGAGGGGTGAAGGGACTGGCCCTACGAAACCCCGGCAACCACCGCAACGTCACGGCGGGAAGGTGCCAATTCCAGACAGATGTGTGGCGGGCTTCGCGCCTTTGTCACACCGTGACAAAGGCAAAGACATAGCGAAGGAGGCCCAATGGCTGTGAGTCATCTGCAGTGCAAGGAGTGCAAGGCCGAGTACCCGCTGGAGGCGCTGTACGTGTGCGAGCGCTGCTTCGGGCCGCTGGAGGTCGCCTACGACCACGCCGCCACGCGCCGCGACATCGGCGAGCTGCGCCGGCGCATCCAGGGCGGGCCACAGAACATCTGGCGCTACGCCGACTTCCTGCCCCTCGCCGGCGGCCCCCCAGGCCCCTCCGGGCGGCTGGCCTCACGCGTGGGGCTGCCGGCCGGCTGCACGCCGCTGATCCGCGCGGACAGGCTCGCCGCGGAGCTCGGCCTGCGCGAGGTGTGGGTCAAGAACGACGCCGCCAACCCCACGCACTCATTCAAGGACCGCGTGGTGTCGGTGGCCGTCACCCGCGCGCGGGAGCTGGGCTTCGAGACGATCGCGTGCGCGTCCACCGGCAACCTCGCCAACTCCGTCGCCGCCCACGGCGCGGCGCTGGGCCTGGAGTCCTACGTGTTCATCCCCGCCGACCTCGAGGAGCAGAAGGTGCTCGCCACCGGTGTCTACGGGACGAACCTCGTGGGCGTGAAGGGCAGCTACGACGACGTCAACCGCCTGTGCACCGAGCTGTGCGCGGAGCGCGACTGGGCGTTCGTGAACATCAACCTGCGCCCCTACTACGCCGAGGGCTCCAAGACGCTCGCGTTCGAGATCGCCGAGCAGCTCGGCTGGGAGCTCCCGGACCGCTGCATCGTCCCGATCGCCTCCGGCTCGCTGTTCACGAAAATCGCCGCCGGCTTCCGCGAGTGGACGGAGCTGGGGCTCATCGAGAACGCCTCCCGCCCGGGTCCTCATCGAAGGTGGCAGCCGCGCATGAACGGCGCGCAGGCCGAGGGCTGCTCGCCCGTGGCCACCGCCTTCGCCGGCGGCCACGACGTGTGCCGGCCGGTCAAGCCCGACACGATCGCCAAGTCGCTGGCGATCGGCAACCCCGCCGACGGCCCGTACGCGCTCGAGCTGGCGCGCGCCAGCGGCGGCGCGGTGGACGCGGTCAGCGACGAGGAGATACGCGCGGGCATCAGGCTGCTGGCGCGCACGACCGGGATCTTCACCGAGACGGCAGGCGGCGTCACCACCGCCGTGCTCGCCAAGCTGGCGGAGCGCGGCGACATCGACCCCGACGAGCGCGTCGTGCTGGTGATCACCGGCGAGGGGCTGAAGACGCTGGACGCCGTGCGCGGCACGTTCGAGACCCGCACGATCGACGCGAGCGTCGAGTCGTTCGAGGCCGGCGTGGCCGATACCGCCCGTGTGGGATGAGCGTCCTCGTCAAGGTTCCCACCCAGCTGCGCGCCGCCGCCGGCGGCGAGGCGGAGGCGAAGGTTGACGGAGCGACCGTGCAGGAGGTGCTCGACGGCCTGTTCGCGCTCCACGGTGAGCTGCGCGCACGCATCGCCGACGACGACGGCTCGCTGCGACGGTTCGTCAACGTGTACCTCGCCGGCGAAGACATCCGCTTCCTCGACGGTCTCGCCACGCCCGTCGCGGACGGCGCGGAGCTGACAATCCTGCCCGCCGTCGCCGGCGGGTAGGGCGTCGTAGGTCGGCGCACCCCGTCGGGGGACAGGCGCTACGGCGCCCTCCCTCGCCTGTGCCCCGAATGGGGTGCGCGCGTGCCAAGCACGCCACGCTCGGCGCCCGAGCTATCGTCAGACTGAGACGATGAGCACGCGCGAGATAGCAGAGCCTGCGTTGGCTGACACGGCGGCGCTCGACAGCCCGCCTGAGCTCGTCGAGCTCGACATCGCGGGGATGTCGTGCGGCTCGTGCGCCGCGCGCATACAGCGGGCGCTGAGCCAGCAGCCGGGCGTACGCGACGCGCGCGTGAACTACGCCACCGCACGCGCGAGCGTCGAGCTCGAACCGCACACGCTCGCCGTCGATGAGCTGATCGAGACGGTGCATCGCGCCGGCTACGACGCCTCGCCCGCGGCGCCGAGCGCCGGCGAGCAGGCACAGGTGTTCGCGGCGCTCGAACACAGCGAGGCGCGCGAGCAGGCCTCGCTGTTGCGGCGCATCGCGCTCGCCGTCCCGCTCGCGGCGACGATCGCCGCCCTCACCTACCTGGCGCCCCACGACACCGCCGTGCGCTGGATCTGCGCCGCGCTGGCCGTGCCCGTGCAGTTCTGGTGCGGGCTGCCGTTCCTGCGCGCGGCGTGGAATCGCGCGCGCGCCCGGTCCACCAACATGGACACGCTGATCGCGCTCAGCACGCTCGCGAGCTTCACCTACTCGACCGTCATGCTGCTCACCGCCAGCCCCGTGTACGAGCGCGGGGTGCCGATCGGCAGGTTCGACATGCCGCTCGACTACGACATGGGCGCGATCATCATCGCCGCGCTGCTGATCGCGCGCTGGTGCGAGGCCAAGGCGCGCGCCAGCTCCGGGCGCGCGGTGCGCGAGCTCGCGCGGCTGGGGGCCACGCAGGCGCGGCTGGTGGACCGCGAGGACTCGCAGGCGCCCGAGCGCCTGGTGGCCGTCGAGCGCGTTCGCCGGGGCGAGGTCTTCCGCGTGCGCCCCGGCGATCGTGTGCCCGTCGACGGGATCGTCATCGACGGGTCCTCCGCGGTCGACGAGTCGATGCTCACCGGCGAGTCGCTGCCGGTGGAGAAGGGGGTGGGGGCGCTGATCACCGGCGCGACCGTCAACCTCGACGGCGTGCTGCTCGCGCGCGCGACCGCCGTCGGCGCCGACACCGCGCTGTCGCATCTGGTTGCGCTGGTGGAGCGCGCGCAGGCTTCCAAGCCGCACGTCCAACGCCTGGCCGATGCGATCGCGCGGGTGTTCGTCCCCGCCGTGCTCGTGCTCGCCGCGCTCACCGCGCTCGCCTGGGTGCTCACCGGCCAGGGCCTGCAGGGCATGTTCGCCTCGATGCACCTGGAGCGCGGCATCGACGCCGCGGTCGCGGTGCTGATCGTCGCCTGTCCGTGCGCGCTCGGCCTCGCCACCCCCGTGGCGATCCTCGTCGGCACCGGGCGCGGGGCGCGCATGGGGCTGCTGATCCGCAGCGCGCAGGTCCTCGAGCGCAGCCAGGACCTCGACACGATCGTCCTCGACAAGACCGGCACCGTCACCACCGGAGAGCTCGCCGTCGCCGAGCTGTGGCGCGCGCCAGGCGCAGCCTCCCCGCCAGCCTCCGGCGAGCCAGACGAGGAGGCCACGCAGCAACTGCTGGCGCTGGCCGCCGGCGCCGAGGCCGGCTCCGAGCACCCCGTGGCGCTGGCGATCGTCGCCGCCGCACGGGCACGCGCGATCCCGCTCGCCGGGGCGCGCGAGTTCCGCTCGATCCCCGGCCAGGGGGTGCACGCGCAGATCGCCGGCGCGAGCGTCTGGGTTGGGCGCCCGCGGGGCGCCGAGCTGTCGGCGCAGCTCCAGCGCGTGCTCGAGCGCTGGGAGGCGGGCGGGCGCACCGCAGTCGTGGTGCAGCGCGACGGGCGCATCGTCGGCGCGATCGCGCTCGCCGACACCGTCAAGCCCGAGGCGGCAAGCGCGATCGCCGGGCTGCAGCGCATGGGGCTCGACGTGCGGCTCTTGACGGGCGACAACGAGCGCGCCGCCCGCGCAGTCGCCCGCGAGGTCGGCATCGAGCACGTGCGCGCGGGCGTCACGCCGAGCGGCAAGCTCGCGGAGATCGCGCGCCTGCAAGAAGAGGGCCACCGCGTGGGCATGGTCGGCGACGGCGTCAACGACGCCGCCGCGCTCGCCCAGGCCGACCTGGGCATCGCCATGGGCACGGGCGTCGGCGCGGCGATCGAGGCGGCGGACATCAGCGTGCTCTCAGGCGATCTGCGCGGCGTGGCGCGCGCGCTGCGGCTCGCGCGCGAGACCTACACGATCATCCTGCAGAACCTCGGCTGGGCGCTCGGCTACAACGTGGTCGCGCTGCCGCTGGCGATGAGCGGCCTGTTGAGCCCAGCGCTGGCGGCGGTTGCGATGGGCGTCTCGAGCATCACCGTCGTCGCCAACAGCCTGCGCCTGCGGCGCTTCGGCGCACCCGGTCGCGCGACGCCCGTGCGCGGCCGCCGCGCGCGTCTTGCGAGCATCGCCACCGCCGCGGTGGTCCCCGCTGCGCTGCTCGGCGGGCTCGTGCTCGCCGCCCCCGACTCCTTCGCCGTCCCACGCACCGCCTCGATCACGCTCACCGAGCCGGCCGGCGAGACGCTGGAGATCTACGCGCTGCCGCTGCGGCCGGGCACCGTCAACCTGCATCTCTACCTGCAGAGCGCCAGCGGCGCGCGTCCGAGCTACCGCTCGATCTCCATGCGCGCGGACTCCGCGAGCGGCCAGACGGCCAAGGTCAGCTTCTACGTCGCCGGCCCCGGCCACGACATCGCAGAAACGCGGCTCACGCGCGGGGTGTGGGAGTTCCACCTCACCGGAGCCGACACCGTCGGCCACCGCCTGAGCGGCTCGTTCGCGCTGCAGATCAACTGACCGGGCGGTGGCGTGAGAGCCGCCGCTCATGCTCATCGCCCCAAGCCAGCGCACCGCAGCGCCGGCCACCGAGGAGCCCGTCTCAGCGGCGCAGGCCGCGGCCGGCTGAATGTGGCGGTGGGCGTGCGCCATTGGTTGGACGTGTGCGTGCAGCCCACAAGCACCGACCGGCTCGCGCCGAATACGAAGCGCGTGAGCGAACGCGCACCCCCAACCCCGAGCGATCCCTCATCGGCCGGCCCGACATCCGCGGGAGGGCGACGCGTGTCCGCATCCAAGCGCCTGCGGCTGTCGCTGCGGCGATGCAGGAGCGTGTGGGCGGCCACCGCGCTGCTGGTGCTCGCGGGAGCGCTCGCGTCGGTCATCGGCGCGCGTGCCGCGGCCCGCTCGCAGGGCGACAAAGCGCGACTCGCCTTCCAGCTCGCCTCCGCCGAGATCGCCTCGACGCTCAAGCTGGCGATCCAGCACGAGGAAGACCTGGTCGTGAGCGCGAGCGCCTTCATCAGCGGCAACCCGCACGCGAGCCCAGCCGACTTCGACAGGTGGGCGGAAGCCGTGCACGCCATGCAGCGCTACCCCGAGCTGCAGAACATCGGTCTGGTGATGCTCGTGCCGGCCTCCCAACTGGCCGCCTTCGAAGCGCGCATCGCCGCCAGTCCCGTGCGCGCGCTCGGGCCACAGTCGCCGGCGCCCAAGGGACCCTTCCAGATCCTGCCCCCCGGTCAGCGGCCCTACTACTGCTTCGCCGTCGCCGGGCTGGCGCGCAGCGCGGCGAGCTACCTGCCCGCGGGCGTCGACTACTGCGCGCTGGCCCCCACGATGATCACCGCACGCGACTCCGGGCTCGCCAGCTACGCGCCCGTGATGGGCGGGCGTGGCACGCTGCTCGGCCTGGAGACCCCCGTGTACCGGGGCGGGATCGTGCCCGCCACGCTCGCCGCCCGCAGGCGCGCGTTCATCGGCTGGCTGGGTGAGCTGCTGGTGCCCAAGGCCGTGCTGTCGCGAGCGCTCGAGGGCCACCCCGGCCTCGCGGTGATCCTCCGCTACAACTCACGCTACGCGCACGTCGCGTTCGCCAGCGGGCGCCCGCAGCCCGGCGGGCAGAGCACGAGGATCGAGCTCACCGGCGGGCACGAAGCCGGCCTGTACAGCGCCCACGAAGGCTGGACCATGCAGAGCTTCGCCCCGCCGGTGGCGGCCGGTGTGTTCACCGACCGCGAGGCGCTGGCGCTGCTGCTCGCAGGGCTGCTGCTGAGCACGCTGCTCGGCGCGCTCGTGCTGGTCCTGGCAACCGGACGCGGGAGGGCCCTCTCGCTGGTGCGCGAGAAGACGCGCGAGCTCTCCCATCAGGCGCTGCACGACCCGCTCACGGGGCTGCCCAACCGCGCGCTGGTGCTCGACCGCGCCGAGCAGCTGCTGGCGCGCGCCGCCCGCCAGCCGGGGACGCTGAGCGGGGCGCTGTTCATCGACGTGGACGACTTCAAGCACGTCAACGACAACCTCGGTCATGCGGGAGGCGACAGGCTGCTCGCTGCGGTGGGCGCGCGCCTGCAGGGCGCCGTGCGCGAGCAGGACACCGTGGGACGGCTCGGCGGCGACGAGTTCGTCGTGCTCTTCGACGGGCCCGCCGAGGAGCAGACGCTCGACATGCTCGCCGACCGCCTGATCGATCTCCTGCGCGAGCCGGTCGAGCTCGATGCGCGCACCTTCGTCTCGGTGACCGTGAGCGTCGGTGTGACCATCGGGTGCTACGCCGCGCCCGATGACCTGCTGCGCGACGCCGACCTGGCACTGTACGCCGCCAAGGCCGCCGGCAAGGATCGCTACACGCTGTTCGACGCCGCGCTGCACACGCGCGCCGACGGTCACGCCGATCTCGAAGCCGACATGGGCGAAGCCCTGGCGGACGAGCAGTTCTTCCTGCTCTACCAGCCGATCTTCGACCTGGCGCGCCAGCGCGTGGTCGGCGCCGAGGCGCTGATCCGCTGGCGCCACCCGCAGCGCGGCGTGATCGCCCCAGACGGCTTCATCCCGCTCGCCGAGCAGAGCGGCCTGATCGTCCCGATTGGCCGCTGGGTGCTCGAGCAGGCCTGCCGTCAGGCCGCGGCATGGAACGCCGCCGGCCTGCAGCTCGGCATCTCCGTGAACGTGTCCGCGAACCAGCTGGCCCGCAAGGGATTCACCGACGACGTGCGCGGCGTGCTCGCACGATCGGGGCTGGCGGGCGCGCTCCTCACGCTCGAGATCACCGAGACGACGCTGATGCGCGACGTGGCGGGGGGCGCGGAGCGCCTGCGCGAGCTCAAGCTGCTCGGCGTGCGCGTGGCGATCGACGACTTCGGCACCGGCTACGCGTCGCTCTCGCGCCTGCAGCGCATGTCCGTCGACATCCTCAAGATCGACCGCAGCTTCGTGGCGGCGTTGAACGACGGGGGGCACAGTCGCGAGCTGCTCGAGGCGATCCTCGGCGTCGCGCAATCGCTCTCGCTGGCCGTCGTGGCCGAGGGCGTCGAGGAGCAGAGCCAAAAGACCACGCTCGAAGAGCTGGGCTGCGCGATGGCCCAAGGCTTCTTCCTCGGCCGGCCTGGGCCGGAGCAAGACGTCGAAAGCCTCGTGGGCGCCAGCGGGCGCCCTGCTCCCAGTCCACACGTCAGCTGACGCGCCCGATCGCCGCGCGACGGGGACGCCGCCCACTCAGCGCCGTTTGCCGTGCGCCGTCGGCGTCGTCCTTATTTCTTGTTTTCTTCGGGAGACTTGAGGCAAGCATGAATAGCATGCGAGAAAGTTCTGTCATGAGCGTGAGCACACCCACTCTGAGCACCGCCGACGGGATCACCGAGCGCTTCGATCCAACCGCCTGCCTGGCCGAGCGCGTGCGCCATCAGGCGCTGCCCGCCGAGCCCGCCGCGCCGGGGCGCTACATCGAGGTCCAGGGCCCTGAGCGCACGCTGCTGATCCCGCTCACCGGCGAGGTGCTGCACGTGGGACGCGGGCTCGCAGCCGACCTGCGCCTCGACGACAGCTCGGTCTCCAGACGCCACGCGATCATCGTCCCCCGCCCCGCAGGCGCCCGCATCCTCGACGATCGCAGCGCCAACGGCACGTTCGTCAACGGCCGGCGCGTGCAGCAGGCCGACCTGCGCAGTGGCGACGTGATCGTCCTCGGCCGCGTCGTGCTGCGCTTCCTCGAGCTGTAGGGCTGCCGGCGAGCTCCCAGCTCCGCCGCCCCGATCACGGGGCGCGCGCGACGGGCGCCCGGCGCGCCGTCTGGCGCTGGCCGTCGGGCGCCTGCTCGGCGTCGGCGGGTGCGCCGTTCACTTCGGCAACCCAGTTGACCGGGCCCTTGGCGCGCTGCGAGCGCACGAACCACGCCAGCCCGGCCAGGCAGAGGACGCTCGCCACGTACAGGTTCAGCCGCAGCCCGAAAATGTGGTGCGCGGGATCGATGCGCACGAGCTCCTCGCCGATGCGCGCGAACGAGTAGCCGGCGACATACAGCGCAAACAGTCCCGGCGGCCTGATCGCGCGGCGCTTGCCCAGCCACACGAGCGCCCCCGCCAGCAGCAGGTTCCAGATCAGCTCGTACAGGAACGTGGGCTGGAAGGTCGCGTACTGGGCATACGCCGCCGGGCGGTGTGCCAGCGAGATTTCAAGCGCCCACGGCAGCTTGCTGGGCAGGCCGAACAGCTCCTGGTTGAAGTAGTTGCCGATCCGCCCGATCGCCTGCGCCACGAGCAGCCCCGGCGCGGCGGCATCCATGAACAGCAGGACGTTCCCGCCGCGACGGCGCAGCAGCCAGATGCCCACCAGCGTTCCCAGCGCCACCCCGCCCCAGATCCCCAGCCCGCCCTTCCAGATCGCAAACGGCCCCCACCAGTGCGGCGGCACTTCGTTCCAGCTCGTGGCCAGGAAGTACAGGCGCCCGCCGACGACGCCCGCGGGAAAGGCCCACAGCGCGACGTCGTACACCAGCTGGCGCTGGCCGCCGCGAGCCTCCCAGCGCCGCACGGTGATCGCCACCGCGGCTGTCACCGCGACGACATACGCGAGGCCGTACGCGTGGATGAACAGCGGCCCGATGTAGAAGCCGTTTTTCGGCGGGCTGGGGATGAACGCGGGGAGCAGGTGGATCATGCGTGTCGTCCAGTCTGCGACTCCGCACGCGCGAGCGTGGTTCGCGCCAGCATCAGCGCTCCTCCGCCGCCCGTGCGCCGCTGCAGCGCCGCACGCGGGCGTGCCACGGCAGCAGCGCTCGCGTCTGTCCCTTCAGCTCCGGCTCTTCGTCCCACACGCGATCGAGGCTAGCGAGCACGAGCTCCTGCTGCACGCCCGCCATCAGCGCAACGCTGCTGCGCGAGCGAGCGAGGTCGCGCAGGCGCGCGCGGTCGATCGCCTGCGTGTGCGGAAAGCCGCGCTCCTCGACCATCTCGAAGTCTCGCGCGAGCTCCGCGATCGACGGCCAATGGCCGGGGCGCTGGAGCGCCGGCGGGCCGAGGATCGCGCGCACGCGTGCAACCCACGCCGGGGAGGTGTCGAAGGCGTTGCCCAGGAGTCCCAGGATGCCAGGCGCGCGCAGCACGCGCTTGATCTCAGCGAGCGCCACCGCACGGTCAAACCAGTGGAATGCCGAGCCCACCGTCACGGCGTCCACGCTCGCGTCCTGCAGCGGCAGCGCCTCCGCCGAGCCGGCGAGCGTGCGCGCCGCGGGCAGCCCGTCGGCGAGGATCGCGCGCATCTCCGCCAGCGGCTCCACCGCGACCACACGGTGGCCGGCCGCCAACAGCGCGCCCGTCAGCTTGCCCGTGCCCGCGCCCAGGTCGAGCACGTCCAGGGGCTGTTCGCCAAGCAGCCACGCGATCGCCTCCGGCGGATAGCCGGGACGACCGCGCTCGTACTCGTCTGCCACCAGCGCGAAGGCGCCCGCGCGCTGTTGTCTGCCTGCCTGGTCTGCCTGCGGTGCCGGTTGCACCCACAGATCAGTAGCAGCCCACGGCGAGCGCCACGCCAGATCGCTTCCGCGTGCGTTTGCCGTCGATCAAAACAGCGGGCTGTCGCTCAGTTCCGTGTCCAGCGCGAAGCCGTCTGCTCCCAAGTCAACGAAAGCGAATTCGGTGTGCAGCGCAAGCGCGCAGCTCCTGCTCGACTGGAAGCTGCGGATGCCGGTGGCTTCTCCGGTGACATACGCGATCGTGTCTTCGCCGACGCTGAATTTGCCCGTCAGCAGGCCGAACTCGTACACGCACGGCCCAGCGGTCGTCAGCGAGAGCGCGGGTGCTGTCAAGACCAGCGCTTCACCGGTGTCGCTGAGCGTGACAAACCGCGGCGCCCCCGATAGCGAGCCGTGCTGGCAGTTGTTGTACGCGGGCGCTTCCAGCGCCAGCGTGTCGACCGGGGAGTCGTTGTTGAGCAGCTTGCCGTCCGACTCCTCGAGGCATTCGCCGTCGACGATGAAGTTCTCGTTCAGCACCGTCGCACCCGCAGGCACCGGGGTGCCACGTTCGCTGAGCTCCAGCCCATGCCTCAGGTTGAACGGCGCTGCGCATGTGTTCCCAGCGCCCAGCGCCGCGAACGAAAAGACGGCCACCACGGCCGCCATGGCTGTCCTGCTCCTCATGGCTATCTGCCTCCTTGCATCGTGCCGATCGTCTGAAAGGCCGCCCGCGCGAGGACACCGTGCGCGGGTCGAACCTCATGGTCTGCGCAGTCTACAGCACGAGGCTTTAGCCGTCGGGGCTATTCTGAATGTTCGCGCGTGCCGGGTGCAGGCACCTGCACGGCGAGCGGCGGGGCGACCGGTCCCACAGGGGCCTGCCCCTCGTCTTGCCGGACGGGCTGGGCCGGCTCGCCGCTTGCGTTGAGTGCGTCGTCTGTCCAGTCCAGGACGTGCGCCGGCGTGCGCTTACGCGCATCCTTCCTCGTCTGCTTCTGAAGCCGGCGCTCGCGGAGCCTGGCTTCGCGGGCGAGCTTGGCCATCGTGGTCTTCTTCTTGCCGCCTGAGGCCATGTCTGTGGTCCCTTCGTTGTGGGGTTCCGAGCGCGCCCACGTCACGAGGCACCCGTTGCACCCAGCTCACCTTCCACGTGGCCTGGATGCCGGTCGCGCGCGAACCGGCGGGAAGGCGCTAAGCCAGCTGCACGTTGGCAGCCTTGGGTCCCTTGTCGCCGGCCTCGGCGTCGTAGGACACTTTTGCGCCCTCCGTCAGTGATCGATACCCATCACCCACGATCGCGCTGTGATGGACGAACAACTCCTTGGACTGGTCATCGGGTGTGATGAACCCGAAGCCCTTCTCGTCGCTGAACCACTTCACGGTTCCAGTAGCCATCTGTCTGCCTCCTGCGTCGATAGTGCTGCGAACGCGGAGATTGCTGAGCAAAGGCTACGAGCGCTGGCACTGCGATGTTGGGCAAAGCGCCCAACCTGATGCTGCAACGGTAGCAGCAAGCCGTCCGCCGCACGAGCGGGCGCATGCAAGCCGCTCCAGGCGGGCGCAGGTCCCCAGGTCGCCGCCGTCCTCGTGCGCGCTCTCACGAGAACTCCGTCACCGAGTAAACAGGATGGCTGACGCGCGCGGGTGCCTTCTCGTCGTCATCGTCCGTGTACACGCAGAATGGCTCGAAGCGCCCGTGGTCGAGGATCGCGACCACAACCTCGCCGTCCTCCGCAAGCGGCCTGCCGACCTCGATCTCCCGGTCCTTGCCGTCGAAGCGACAGCTCAGCTTGAAGATCCGCCGCGAGCTCGCCGGACAACCGGCGGCGAGCAGCGAACGCTCGCGCAGCTGGCTGTACGCCTCCTCGGCGCCCACTGCCTCCGCTTGAGCGCCAGCGACGAAGAAGCTCGTCACTTGCGCCGCGCCTTGACCGGCAGGGCGGGATAGCGCAGTCGCTCCTCGGGCGTCATTTTGCGGATTCTCAGCGAGCCGTCCTTGACCTGGCGCTGGATCTCCTCCAGTTTGACGCGGCGGCGCTCCGCCACACGATCAGCCTGAGTGAGCATCACTCCAGGCTAGCGTGCCGCGGGGGTCGATCCGGGCGTCGCGGCCGATCGCGCTTCGACCACGCGGACTACGACCCGAGTCGGTCGTACGACCCCTTACAGGATCTTGCGGCTTGTTCGCAAGAGACCGTAAGAAGTGGTGCGCTCGGGCTCCGTGGCCCGCATCCCTATCAGCCCGGTGTCGGCACCACCCCTCCGTATCTCGCGGATCGCAAGGCGCAGCTGCATCGCGATCGCCGACGACTTCGACACCGCGATCAGGGCCTTCTCGAACACGGCCAAGCTAAAGGCGTTGCTGACGGCCGCCCGCGCGGCGGTCGGCGAGATCACCATCGGCCTCCCTGGCGGTGCGAGCGTGAGCGTCAAGCCCCGGAGCGCCGGGAATGCATCGATCCGCGAGGACCGCCTTGGCAGAGCGTTGACGCACGTGGGACGCCTGGCCTCAAAGGCGGGGCACGGCGTCGCCCTGCTGTACGACGAGGCACACACGATGCACGATCAGCCGCGCCAGCACCAGCACCCGCTAGGCGCACTGCTCGGGGCGTTCGTCCAGGCCCAAGACGAGGAGGAGCCGCCCCTGCCAGTGATGCTCGTAGTCTCAGGATTGCCACCTTTGGTGGGGAACCTGCAGGCGGCACGCAGCCATGCTGAGCGACTGTTCCGCGCCGAGGAACTCGGGAACCTCAGCCTCAAGTCGCCCGGGAGCGGCGAGCCCAGTGCCGCTGCGCTGGCGTTGATGAAGCCAGCGGCAGACACCGGCATCCCCTTCGAGCAGGCGATCGCCGAGCGTGTCGCCGCCGATGTCGACGGCTACCCGTATTGCATCCAGAAGTACGGCGAGGCGCTCTGGGACGCTGCCGACGCCGCCAACCTCCGGGCCGTCGACGGCAAGCACTACGCCAACACCCGCTCACGCATCCAGGACGCGCTCGACGCCAAGTTCTTCGAGAACCGCTACCTCGACGCGCCGCGCGCGGACCAGCTGACCCTACGGGTCGCGGCCGACCTCGGCGGCGAGCGGTTCGAGATCGCAAACCTCGCCGCCGGGTTCACGAGCCGCAACGCCAACGCGACCCAGCAGAGCATCAACCGGCTTTTGAGGAGCAACCACATCTATCGCGTCAGCCAGGGCGTCTACGCCTACACGGCCCCACTGTTCGGCGACTTCGTACGGCGCAAGCACCCTCGTCAGCCCTCCGACCGGTAATCGCCGAACGACACTCGTAGGGCGTGAGGGTGGATGCCAATACCTCACTGTTCAGCGTACCCTTCGCAGAATTCTGTTTCTTCGGTTGCCTTTGCGGTGAGGCTTTCCGTGTAGAGGACTGAGCCATCGGAGCCCTCGACGACGATTTCACTTGGCGTCGTCGGATAAACACCGTAGAGCAGTGGTCCTTCGGCGTGCGTTGAGGCGGCCAGTTCGACCTTCGTGAGCGGTGTTAGCCCAGCCGGTGTGCGCACGAGGACAGATACGCCGGGCGGCGTGAGGATGCCGTCAAGCAGAGAGTATGGATGCGGCGCGCATTCGGTCGAGAGGTCCCACTGGAACTGTTTCGGCTCCCGGTGTTCTCCGCTGGCTTCCGCGTTGCGCACGCTGAACTGCGGGACCAGCGAGAATTCTGTCCGCCCGCGCAGAATCGCTGCGATGGTCAGGGGTTCACCGGACGGCGCCATCACCGTTGCGAGATTGATGATCTGGGGCGCCCCAGACGCGGGTTCCTTCGTGCAGCGTAGTCGGCTCAGGCCCACGGTGCGCAGGACGCTCCCCTCGTGGCTCAGCTCCTGCACCGAGATCGGGTAGAAATGATACCCGCGGAAGGCATCGATGAAAACTCCCGCCGGCCCTCCGTCCTTGGCTGGAACCTGCACGACGGAGACCGTTACGATCCGTCCGTCGCTGAATCGCACCCGTGCCCAGCGCACGTCCGGCGGCGTCGCGAGCTCGACGGTCTCCACAGGCCCGGAGCAGCTACCGGAGGGTCGCGAGTGGGCACCTTGGTCGAGACATACGCCTTCGCCGCTCCCGCCGTAGCCTTTGTGCACTTCGACGACTTCCACTTCGCGCCTACAGGACCGCCGCGAACCCTCGCGCACGCTTGCACGGATCACGAACGTTGTGCCTGCAGATGTTCGTCCCTTGGCGATCACAGGTGCAAGTTCTTGCTCGGCGAACTGGGACAGCTTCTCCCCGAGTGCCAGCTCCATGTGGTACTCCGCGCTCCTGAGCCCTTCGTCCTCCTCTTCCGTGAGCTTTTCCTTCAATGCATCGATGCGCCGGATGATCGTCCGCTCAGCCTGGCCCTCGTATGATCGAAGCAGCACTTCGAGGTTGCCTTGCACGGCCTGCTTGCTGCGGGCTTCCCTTGCTTCTTTCAAGCTTCTGCTTCCGGGGGGCAGCAGGTGGAACCCGCTTGCCGCCCACCTCCTCATTTCGCTGCAGACCGCGATCGACGGGCCGACGAGGTCTTCCTGGATCTGCGCGGTCTTCTGATGGACGAGTGCAGTGATGGTGGGGTCGCTCCAGGTCAGCTGTCCGGTCGTGGCGATGAAGGCTTCGTAGGGGCCGCGGAGGATGCGGTGGGCTGGCTCGGAGATCGTTTTGTTGATCTCTAGGTCGATCGTCTGTTTCTCTTGTTCACTGCGTGCCCGTTCACCCTGGGCGCGTCCCGAAAGCCTGGGCTTCGATGCGAACGGGCCTTCTTCTTCGATCACGGATTCGTCCGGGGCTCCCTCAAGCACGCCCTTGCATTCGTGGCCGAGGGCTTCGGCAGCCCGGCCCACCGCGACCTCTACAGCCGACGTGCGGGCCAGTCTTGCCTTCGCGAGTTCGTATTCGGCCTTTAGAAGCGCGTGGGTTGCGGCTCGGTCGCCCGATGCGGTGGCCGCGACGCTCATTCGTTCACTCGGGCCGGCCGCCGCCAAGGCGCCAGTGGGCGCAGGGAGCGCGAACGCGAGCATCCCGACCACGACCCAATGGACCGGGATGCGCGCTCTCGCTCGGGCGACCGCCATCAGCTGCCTTCTTGACCGCGGAAGCGCGGCCATTGGGGTGGTGCTTGAGGTGTCGCAGGCGGGCCTTCCAGCGGACAATCTCTACTTCGCAATCGAGCACGATGAGTTCTGGGACAAGCACGGCAGCGACGAAGTGCTGGTCGAGCTGCTGCGACGCTCAGACCCCTGGCATCGGGCCGCTCCGGGAGAATCGCCAGGCCGTCTCTCCGATGCTGTCGAGGCCGACATGAAGCTCGCGAATGATCTGCGCAACCGACGCTATAGAGAGTTGCGCCGCGCATTTCGTCCAAGAGCACGCCAGGCGGCGGCGATCGCTGCGATCAAGCAGGCTGAGAAGCTTCTCGCGGATGAGACACTCGGCAAAGCGGTCGAGCGATACGACCGGCTTGACCGCGACCTGGCGGTGTTCGAGAAGCATCTGCCGGCGGCGGTCCCGGCACTCGACGCCATGGAAGAGCGAGCGCTTGATTACGCGCTCGAACGGTAGCTCCGCAGCCTCGATGCTGGCTGACCCCTGGGTCTGGGCAGCGCGAGCGTTTCGTCGGGGCGCAGGCGTACCATCAGACCATGCTTACGGTTGCTGAGGCTGCGCAGCGGGTGGGGAGGAGCCCTGGGACGGTGCGTCGCTGGATTCGTGAGGGACGCTTGCGCGCTGTGCAGACGAACGGCCATCGCGTGATCGACCCGGACGCGCTGGACGAGGTTCGGGACGAGATGTACCCGATGCTCCCGCTGCCCCCCGAGTGGCAGAAGTTGGAGGACGGCACGCCCGCACCGAATTGGGTCGCGGCCGTTGCATTGTCTCGGCTCGGACGTTGAAGCTCGTCATCGATGCGAGCGTCACAGTAGCCGCGGCGGCTAACCCGCTCGGCTTCGAGCGGTTCCGGCGCTTTGAGCTTGTAGCGCCGCCGCTCCTGTGGATAGAGGCGATCTCGACCCTGCACGCGATGGTGTGGCGCGGCGAGCTGCGCAGCGAGCAGGCGCCGCCGGTGCGGGACAGGGTTCTGTCGGCGCCGGTAAAGCGACTGGAGCCAGAGGGCCACGCTCTTGAAGCGTGGTCGGTGGCCGACGAGCTGGGCTGGGCGAAGACCTACGACGCCAACTATGTCGCGTTGGCTCGGATGCTCGGCTGCCGTCTCGTGACGTTGGACGCGCGCATGCGACGTGGCACGGAACGATTCGGCTTCGTCGTCGGACCTACTGAGCTGGGATGAATAGAACCTGCTAAGCAGGGCAGCTTCTGTATCTCCGAAGCCGTCCAAATTGCCGTCTGCGGTTAGTATCGTCTTGCGTCATGGCCCGAGCCATCATTCGCTATTCGTGCAACAGCAAGCCTGCCGGGAAGCATCAGGCCGAGAAGGCGCGGAAGGCACTCCGGGACATTCTGGAAGCGAAGCATTTTTGCAAGGTAGGAGCGGCTGCAAAGGGCACAGCCGCCTGGGAGCTGAGCGGAGTTTCGACGCCCACGGTGGCGACTGCGCTTCGAGAAGTGATGGAAGCCGTGAGTGCGTTCCCGACCGGCGTGCTTGACCACGTCTGGATCTACTGTGACGAGTAGATCCGCCCGTTCGGATCGGTCACTCAAGCCACTCGAAGGGCGAAGTTACGAAACACCTCAGCAGGGACGGTCAGGTGTACCGCTCGCTTCGGTTCACGGCGTATGGCAAACGTCGCCGCGTACCGCTCGGGGTGGTCAGCCAGCAGCAGGCCGAGACGGCTCTGCGTCACACGCTCGCCGACGTAGAGCGCGGGGTGTGGCAGCCGCCGGCCGCCGTCAAGCCACCCCCGGAGCCGAAGGCGGCCCCTACGTTCGGAGAGTTCGGGATGGAGTGGTGGACGCTCGTGCAAGCCCAGCTCGCGCCGAGCACGCGGGCCGACTACTGGTGGCGGCTCACCGTGCATCTCGCGCCCTACTTCGGGGAGCTACACCTGGACGCGATCACCTTCGACACCGTGGAGCACTACATAGCAGCGAAGCTCGCAGAAGACGATCCGCTGTCGGCCCGGTCGATCAACATGACGCTGACGCTGCTCGGGGCGATCCTTGAGCGAGCGGTAGAGCGCGAGCTGATCACCCGCAACCCCGCGAAGGGAAAGGCGAGGCGGGTGCGTGAACGCGCGCCCGTTCGCTCATACTTGGACAGCGCCGGGCAGATTCGGGCGTTGCTCGACGCGGCGGGCGAACTGGACCGGAACGCGCCGAAGGATCGTCGGCATGTCGAGCGCCGCGCGAGGCTCGCTGTGCTCGTGTTCGCTGGGCTGCGAATCTCGGAGCTTTGCGAGCTGCGGTGGCGTGACCTGGACCTCGCGGGCGGCTGGTTGCACGTGGGGGAGGCCAAGACGGACGCGGGCCGGCGCAAGGTGAAGATCAGGGGCGCGCTGCGGGACGAGTTGACGGCGCTGCGTGGCCGCCACGCAGACGCACCGCAGGACGCTCACGTGTTCACGACGCGCGCCGGCGGCCGGATCAGCGACGACAACTTGCGTTCGCGTGTGCTCGGGCGCCCGCCGGTCGTGGTGGACGGCGAGCAGGTGAAGTCAGGAGCGGGCGCGTTGGGGCGGGCGTACAAGCGACTCGAAGCGGCCGGGCTCCCGCCGCTGCCGAAGCTCACACCGCACTCGCTACGCCGGACGTTCTGCTCGCTGCTGTACGCGCTTGGGGAAGACCCCGGCACGGTCATGGACGAAATGGGCCACACCGACCCCGCGCTTGCGCTGCGTATCTACCGGCAGGCGATGCGTCGCGGCACGCACGAGAAGACCGAGCTGCGGGAGCTCATCGAGGGCGGCGAAATGGCCAATAGCGGCCAACGAGACGAAACCGCGGCTGCAGCGCCGGTCGAGACGGAAGCCGCATAGTGGCGAAAACCGCTCAACCAAGCCATAAACCAGGACGCGCCCGGGCCGATTCGAACGGCCGACCTCTCGCTCCGGAGGCGAGCGCTCTATCCACTGAGCTACGGGCGCTGGAGCCTCGATTCTACGGCTCCACTGGATCCGTGCCGACTGCGTGCTTGATTCGGCTACCGTTGTCCCCTGTCGTGCGCGCAGACTACCGACGGCGTCCGCGGGCAGCCGATCAGTTTGAGCCTGCCGGGTGGTGGGTCAGCGTCCGGGACTCGCTGCCCTGGTTCGCCGACGGCGCGCCCTTGGGGAGTGACGTTGGATTGCGGCGTAACGTGCCTCGATTCCGACGCCCGCTCCTAGTTTGCGCGCCGTACCGCTCGGGGAACAAGGTGCCACCCGCGACCCTTCTTTCGCACCTTGTCCTCATGCTCGAGGCGTGACATGAGGCGATATAGGGACCTCTCGCTGATCGCCACGTGCTGAGCAAGTTCTGGGACGGTGATCCCAGGCCGATCGTGGAGGAGCTTGAGCACGTGAAGTGTTCCGCTGCGAGTCGCTTTGGCCCGGCTTTGCACGGTAGCGTGGCCGCTCCGTTTGGCTGGGCTAGCTCTCCCCGCCCGTTGCGCCGTGCGCGACCGACTGGTCCTTGTTGTTCCGTCGTCAATGGCTCGAACACCGACGCGATCCAGCACCTCGCTACGGCGAACCTTCAATTCGCGCAGCAACAGGTCTATGTCCTGCTCCGTTGCGTCGCTGTCGGCGGCGATCGTCACGACAGGCGACGGCGCCTCGTCATAGGAGGTGAGCGCGAACCGGGGCCCGTCGTCGTCGAGTCGGACAACCAGGATTCGTGCGGATCCCAGTTCGCTGTCGACTTCGCTCCAGCGCAAGCCAACCCGATTGGAGAAATCGGCGGGAGCCACCGCGACGGTCACGACGGGCAGTCCAGTCACGACTGTCTCGGCGGAAAGGACCTCAAGCTCTGAGGCTGGTCTCGTCTGCGTCGTGGCACTCATATGCAGTCCTCGGTAGCCCGCTTAATGACTACCTCGATCTTAGCCCAGCCGTCATGCTCCCAAGCCTGTCCGTGAGGTGGCGAATACCAGGTTGGCTCTGATCCCCACGGAGTGTTTGGCTCGATGAACGAAAAGAATTCGATGCCGCTCGCATCTCCGGGGAGCGGCCCGGGGAAGGCGAGTACAGCCAGGATCCCTGAGCCGATCCGTCCGCGGCCCCAGAGCTGCCCGTTTTTGGCCATCTTCGCGAATAGGTCGTGCGGGTGCTTTCCATCCTTCGTCTTGCGGTGGAACGGGCCGTAGATCTGACGGGTGCCATAGTCGGGCGGGGTCCGGGGTGCAGGACTGCTCACGGACAAGGATTCAATTCCATGCATCGGACTCCTGGAGCGGATCGCTTCTATCTCCCGCGCCGGGCGGCGGCTCGACGATCGCGGATGCGGACTGGCAGCGCGTCCTCCGGGAGTCGATCGGCGGCTTCGACGCGAAGCACAGCGCTCCCCACCGCCAGCCCCCGCCGCTACCGTAGCCCCCATGGACCTGTCCCTGTTCTTCGCCGGCACCGCCGGCTCCGTCCCGAGCGCCCGCCGCGGCCTCCCCGCGATCCTCGTGCGCCGCGGCGGCGACCGGCTGCTGTTCGACTGCGGCGAAGGCACGCAGCGCCAGCTGCTGCGCTCGGTCGGGTTGCCAGACCTGGACAGCATCTTCCTCACGCACTTCCACGCCGACCACTGGCTGGGGCTGCCGGGGATGCTGAAGTCGTTCGCGCTGCGTGAGCGCAGCGAGCCGCTCACCGTGTTCGGGCCGCCGGGCCTGACCGAGCTGATGGGCGTGATGCGCGTGATCTACGGTCGCCTGCCCTACCAGCTGAGCATCGTCGAGCTCGCGCCCGCCGAGCCGCTCCGGCGCGACGGCTACGTGATCGCCGCGATCCCCGTGCGCCACAAAGGCGAGGCCTTCGGCTACGCGATCGTCGAGGACGCGCGCCCCGGCCACCTCGACCCGCAGCTCGCCGAGCAGCTCGGCGTGACGCCCGGCCCGGACTTCGGCCGCCTGCAGCGCGGCGAGACCGTCGCCGGGGTGAAGCCCGAGCAGGTGATGGGTCCCACGCGGGAGGGGCGCAAGGTGGTCATCTCCGGCGACACCGCCCCGTGCGAGGCGCTCGCGATCGCAGCGCACCAGGCGGACGTGCTCGTGCACGAGGCCACCTTCCTGCACGAGGAAGCGCAGCGCGCGCGCCAGACGCTGCACAGCACCGCGCGCCAGGCCGCCGAGCTGGCGCGCGACGCGCAGGTGCGGCTGCTCGCGCTCACACACGTCTCCAGCCGCTACGCCGGCGGCGAGCTGCGCGACGAGGCGCGCGCGATCTTCCCCGCCACCGAGGCGGTGCGCGACTTCGACACGATCGACGTGCCGTTCCCCGAGCGCGGCGGCGCCACGCTCGAGCGCTGGTCCGACCGCCTCGCGCGCGAGCGCGCACAGGCCGAGCCGGGCGCGCCGCGCGAGGCGGGCGCGCAGGCCGAGCCAGCCACCGCGGGCGCTTCCTCGCCGCGGGCGGAGCCCGTCGCATCCCCCTGATACATTGCTGGCGCTCCTTTAACCAGGTCCCGAGAGGCCAGGAAGGAATCGATGGCAGCAGACGAGAAGGTGGTCCTCCACGAGGAGGAAGTAGGGCGGGCGCTCACGCGCATCGCCCACGAGATCCTCGAGCGCAACCCCGGCGCATCGTCCCCGGAGGGGCAGCAGGCACCGGCGCTCGTCGGCATCCACCGCCGCGGAGCGTTCCTCGCCGACCGGCTGCACGCGCTGCTCGAAGGGCTGCTCGGCGAGCGGGTGCCGCTGGGCGACCTCGACATCGGCTTCTACCGCGACGACGTCGGCACGCGCCCGGACGCGCCGGTGCTGCACGCCTCGCACATCGACTTCGACGTCAGCGCGCTCACCGTGGTGATCGTCGACGACGTGCTGTACACGGGGCGCACCGTGCGCGCGGCGATCGAGGCGCTGTTCGCCTACGGGCGCCCGCAGCGCGTGCAGCTCGCCGTGCTCGTCGATCGCGGCCACCGCGAGCTGCCCATCCGCCCCGACTACGTCGGCAAGAACCTGCCCACCTCCCGCGCCGAGCACGTGACCGTGCGCCTGCGCGAGCTGGACGGGGTGGACGAGGTGGCGATCGCCCAACCGGTGGAGGCGACGCTGTGAACCACCTGCTGTCGATCGACGAGCTCGACCGCGCGGACATCGAGCGGATCGTCACCCAGGCGGAACGCTTCGCCGAGGTGTCGGACCGCGAGATCAAGAAGCTGCCCACGCTGCGCGGGCGCATGGTGCTGAACCTGTTCTACGAGGCGTCCACGAGGACGCGCAGCTCCTTCGAGCTGGCGGCCAAGCGGCTGTCCGCGGACGTGGTGAACTTCGCCGCCAGCGGCTCCAGCGTGGAGAAGGGCGAGTCGCTGAAGGACACCGTGCTCACGCTCAGCGCGCACAAGCCCGACGCGATCGTCCTGCGCACGCCGTGGGCGGGCGCCGCGGAGCTCGTCTCCCGCTGGTGCAGCGCGGCGATCGTGAACGCCGGCGACGGCAAGCACGAGCACCCCACGCAGGCGCTGCTCGACGTGTACACGCTGCGCCGCCGCGTGGGCGCGATCGACGGCGCGTGCATCTGGATCGTCGGCGACGTCGCGCACTCGCGCGTCGCGCGCTCCAACGTGCTCGCCTTCCAGCGCATGGGCGCGCGCGTGACCGTCGCCGGCCCGCCCACGCTGATCCCGCGCGGCATCGAGGCGCTCGGGTGCGACGTCCGCTACACGCTCGACGAGCTGCCCTCTGCGGACATCGTGTACGCGCTGCGCATGCAGCGCGAGCGCATGAGCGAGACGTGGGTGCCCTCGCTGCGCGAGTACGCCGCCTGGTATCAGGTCAACGGCGCGCGCCTGTCGCCCAACCAGATCCTCATGCACCCTGGGCCGGTCAACCGGGGCGTGGAGCTGTCCGGCGAGGTGGTCGACTCGCCGCAGGCGGTGATCACCGCGCAGGTGGAAGCGGGCGTGGTCGTGCGCATGGCCGTGCTGTACGAGCTGCTGGCCGGCGCACGCACCCTCGCGGGCGCAGGCGAGCCGCGGCCCGCGCCGCCCGCGTCGGGAGAGGCGCTGGTGGGGAGCCGCGAGGCATGAGCATCGTCGGGCAGCCGGTCGGGAGCCGCGAGGCATGAGCGCCGACATGCCGCTGGTCGGCGGGTGCCGCGAGCCCGCGGAGCTGCTGCTGCGCGACGTGCACGTGCTCGACCCGCGCGCGCACATCGACGCCCGCCACGACGTGCTCGTGCGCGGCGGGCTGATCGCCGAGCTCGCGCCGCCCGGCACGCTCGAGCCCGGCGGCGAGCCCACGCGCGAGCTGGTGGAGGGCGATGGGCGCCTGCGCCTGCTGCCCGCGTTCTTCGACCCGCACGTGCACCTGCGCACGCCCGGCCAGGAGCACAAGGAGGACATCGACAGCGGCACCCGCGCGGCCGCCGCCGGCGGGTTCTGCGCGGTGATCGCGATGCCCAACACCGACCCCGTGCTCGACTCGGCGCCGCTGCTGCGCTCGCTGCGCGACGCCGCCGCGCGCGAGGCGCGCGTGCCGGTGGGCTTCCTGCCGGCGATCACCCGCGGACTGCAGGGCGAGCAGCTGACGGAGATGGCCGAGCTGCGCGGCGAGGGCGCGCTGGGCTTCAGCGACGACGGGCGCCCGGTGGCGAGCGCGGGCATGCTGCGCAAGGCGCTCCAGTACCAGCGCCTGTGCGGCGGCGTGCTGTCGCTGCACGAGGAGGACCCCACGCTCTCGCGCGGCGGCGCGATGCGCGAGGGGGCGGTCAGCACCGCGCTCGGCATCGCCGGCATCCCCAGCGTCGCCGAGTCCACGATGGTCGCCCGCGACGCCGCGCTGGCCGGCTACGAGGACGCGCGCGTGCACTTCCAGCACCTGTCGAGCGCGGCCTCCGTGGACGCGCTCGCCGACGCCAAGGCGCGCGGCTACAGCGTCAGCGGCGAGGTGTGCCCGCACCACCTGCTGCTCACCGACGAGGACGTGCGCACGCTGGACACGCGCATGAAGATGTACCCGCCGCTCGCCGGCGAGGAGGACCGTCGGGCGCTCGTGGAGGCGCTGCGCGCGGGGGCGATCGACTGCGTGGCAACCGACCATGCCCCACACGCCCGCGAGGAGAAGGAAGTCCCCTTCGAGCAGGCACCGATGGGCACTACAGGTCTGGAGACTGCGTTCGCAGCGCTGTACACCGGCCTCGTGATGACCAAGGCGATCGCGCTACCCACGCTCGTGGAGCGGATGACAGCGGGCGCTGCGCTGTACGGGCTCCCGCCGGCAACCGTTTCCGTGGGTCAACCGGCCAACCTCACGCTCGTCGATCTGGACGCCGTGTGGGTCGCCGGGGAGCACGGCTGGCAGAGCCGCTCGGAGAACTGCTGCTTCGCCGGGCGCTCGCTGCACGGCCGCGTGCTGCTGACGCTCGCCGCCGGCGCGGTCGCGCACCGAGACCGCGCGCTCGCGGCGTCCCCCGAGGGGGAGATGGCGGGGGCCTCGTGAGCCTGCTCAGCCGCGACCGCGCGGCGCTCGTGGTCGTGGACGTCCAGGAGGGCTTTCGTCCCTACGACTCGTTCGCCGGTGTCGCCGGCGCGTGCGGCAAGCTCGTGCACGCCGCGCGCATCCTCGGCGTGCCCGCGCTCGTCAGCGAGCAGTACCCCAAAGGCCTCGGCTCGAGCGCGCCCGAGCTCGACCTACAGGACGAGCGGCGGATCGAGAAGACCGTGTTCTCCGCCGCGCGCGCCGACGGCTTCGACCTGGGCGGCGCGGAGCAGGCGATCGTGTGCGGGATCGAGACGCACGTGTGCGTCAGCCAGACCGTGCACGACCTGCTCGCGGACGGCGTCGAAGTGCACGTCCCCGCCGACGCCGTCGGCTCGCGCCACCAGCTCGACTACCAGCGCGGCCTCGAGCGCCTGGAGCGCGCGGGCGCCGTCGTCACCACCGTGGAGGCCGCGCTCTTCGAGCTGCTCGAGCGCGCGGGCACGCCGGAGTTCAAGGCCGTCCAAGCGCTCATCAAGTGACGCGCCCGAGCTGCTCACATCCGCGGCGCCGGCAGGCGTCCTCGCCATGAACGACGCCACCGCATACGTGCTGCTGGAGGACGGCGCGCGCTTCGACGGCGAGGCGTGCGGGGCGCTCGATCCCGCCCACCCCTCGCCCGACGGCCACGCGGTCGGCGAGGTGGTGTTCACCACCGGCATGTCCGGCTACCAGGAGTCGATGACCGACCCGTCGTTCGCCGGGCAGCTGATCGCCTACACCTACCCGCACATCGGCAACTACGGCGTCAGCGCGCAGGCGATGGAGTCAGAGCGCGCGTGGGCGCGCGCGGCGATCATGCGCGAGGCGCGGGGCAGCGAGGACGCCCCCAGCGCCGAGCGCGGCTGGCTGGACTGGCTGCGCGACTGCGGCGTGCACGCGATCAGCGGCGTGGACACGCGCGCGCTCGTACGCCACATCCGCGACGCGGGCGCCATGCGCGGGGGCGTGTTCCCCGCCTCCATGCCCGAGACCCGCGCGCGCGAGCTGATCGACGCCGAGCCGGCGATGGCCGGCCAGGACCTCGCGCGGCTCGTCACGCCCGAGCGCGCCAGCCGTCACGGCAGCGGGGACGGCCCGCGCATCTGCGTGATCGACAGCGGCATCAAGGCCTCGATGGTGCGCGAGCTCGTCGCGCGCGGCGCGCGCGTGACGCTGCACCCGTGCACCGCCAGCGCGTCCGAGCTGCTCGCCGAGGACCCCGACGCGATCTTCCTGTCCAACGGCCCCGGCGACCCCGGCGCGCTCTCCTACATCGTCGACACGGTGCGCGAGCTCGTCGGCAGGAAGCCCGTGTGGGGCATCTGCCTCGGCCACCAGCTGCTCTGCCGGGCGGTCGGCCTGGAGACCTTCAAGCTGCCGTTCGGCCACCACGGCGCCAACCACCCCGTGCGCGACCTGCAGACGGGGCGTGTGGAGATCACCTCCCAGAACCACGGCTTCGCCGCGCTCGGCCCCGGCGGCGCGCGCACGATCGACACCGACGAGCCCGTGCGCTGGGAAACCGACTTCGGCGCCGCCCAGCTCTCGCACGTGAACCTGTATGACCGCACCGTCGAGGGCCTCGAGCTGCTGGACGTGCCCGGCGGCACCGTCCAGTACCACCCCGAGGCCGGCCCCGGCCCACACGACAGCCTGTACCTGTTCGACCGCTTCCTGGAGCGCATTGCCGCGGCGTAGCGACATCGAGACGATCCTGATCCTCGGCTCGGGGCCGATCGTGATCGGCCAGGCAGCCGAGTTCGACTACTCGGGCGTGCAGGCGTGCAAGGTGCTGCGCGAGGAGGGCTACCGGGTGGTGCTCGTCAACTCGAACCCCGCGACGATCATGACCGACCCGGAGTTCGCCGACGCCACCTACATCGAGCCGCTGCTCGCAGGGCCGGTCGCACAGGTGATCGAGCGCGAGCGCCCCGACGCGCTGCTCGGCACGCTCGGCGGGCAGACCGCGCTCAACTTGTCCAAGGCGCTGCACGACGACGGCACGCTCGCGCGCTTCGGCGTGGAGCTGATCGGCGCCAACTACGACGCCATCGCCTGCGCCGAGGACCGTGAACTGTTCCGCGCGACGATGGAACGAGCGGGGCTGCGCATGCCGCGCAGCGCGATCGTCTCAGGCTTCCTCGCCGATGAGCTCGCGCACGCGCACGTCGCCGACGCGGGCCACGTGGACATCCAGCTGGGGCTCGAGCGCGCGCGCGCCGCGCTGCCCGAGCTCGGCCTGCCGTGCGTCGTGCGCCCCGCCTACACGCTCGGCGGGCGCGGCGGCGGCATCGCCCGCACCGAGGAGGAGTTCGAGCGCATCGTCGCCCACGGCATCGAGGTCTCGCCGATCGGCCAGGTGCTGCTCGACGAGTCCGTGCTCGGCTGGGGCGAGTTCGAGCTGGAGGTCATGCGCGACAACGCCGACAACGTCGTGATCGTCTGCTCGATCGAGAACGTCGACCCGATGGGCGTGCACACGGGAGACTCCGTCACCGTCGCCCCCCAGCAGACGCTCACCGACCACCTCTACCAGCAGCTGCGCGACCAGGCGATCGCGGTCATCCGCGCCGTCGGCGTCGAGACCGGCGGCTCCAACGTGCAGTTCGCCGTCAACCCCCACACCGAGGAGATCCTCGTCATCGAGATGAACCCCCGCGTGTCGCGCAGCTCGGCGCTCGCCTCCAAGGCCACCGGCTTTCCCATCGCCAAGATCGCCGCGCGCCTCGCCGTCGGCTACCGCCTGGATGAGATCGACAACGACATCACCGGCGTCACCCCCGCGTGCTTCGAGCCCACCATCGACTACGTCGTCGTCAAGTGGCCGCGCTTCGCGTTCGAGAAGTTCCCCGGCACCGCGCCCACGCTCTCCACGCACATGAAGTCCGTCGGCGAGGCGATGGCCATCGGGCGCACGTTCCAGCAGGCGTTCGCCAAGGCCATGCGCTCACGCGAGCTCGACAAGCGCCCCGGCCTGAGCGGGGTGGCGCAGGACGCGCTGCTCGACAGCCTCGACAACCCCGAGGCGGGCCGCTACGAGACGATCCTCGAGCTGCTCGCCCGCGGCGTCCCCATCGAGTCCGTCCACGAGCGCACGCACATCGACCCGTGGTTCCTGCGCGAGCTGCGCGAGCTCGCCCGCGACGGCGCCGCGCCGTTCGCCGGCCAGCGCACGTTCCGCTCGGTCGACACGTGCGCCGCCGAGTTCCCCGCCCGCACCCCCTACTACTACGCCGGCTGGGAGCGGCCGGTTCACTCCGCGGGCAACGGCGAGGGACGGGCTGTGAACGCCGTCCACGAGGTTCGCCGCGGCGAGCGCGAGTCCGTGATCATCCTTGGCTCCGGGCCCAACCGCATCGGCCAGGGCATCGAGTTCGACTACTGCTGCGTGCACGCCGCCATGACCGTCCGCGCCTCCGGCCGCGACGCGGTGATGGTCAACTGCAACCCCGAGACCGTCTCCACCGACTACGACACCTCCGACCGGCTGTACTTCGAGCCGCTCACGCTCGAGGACGTGCTCGCCGTCGTCGAGATCGAGAACGGCGGCCCGCTCGCGCAGCGCGATGCGCCGGCCAGCGCGCCGGGAGCCCTCGCCGGCGATGCCCCGCCGGGCGGCAAGCTGGCCGGGGTGATCGTGCAGTTCGGCGGGCAGACGCCGCTCAAGCTCGCCGCCGGCCTCGCCGCCGCCGGCGTGCCGCTGCTCGGCACCAGCGTCGAGGCCATCGACCTCGCCGAGGACCGCGCGCGCTTCGGCGCGCTGCTGGCGCGCCTCGGCTACAAAGCGCCGCCCTACGCCACCGCCCAGTCGCTGCAGGATGCCCTCAAGTGCGCCGACCGCGTCGGCTTCCCGCTGATCGTGCGCCCCTCCTACGTGCTCGGCGGGCGCGCCATGGAGATCGTCTACGACCACCACGGCCTCGCCGACTACCTCCGCCGTGAGCTAGGCAGCGCAGGCGGCGCCTCCAGCGCCGCCGGAGCACCCGCTGCCGGCGAGACCCACGACGAACGCTCGCACGAGAGCCCGGAGGGCTCTCCCTCGATCTTCTTGGACCGCTTCCTCGAGAACGCCACCGAGATCGACGTGGACGCACTGTGCGACGGCCACGAGGTGTGGATCGGGGGGATCATGCAGCACGTCGAGGAGGCCGGCGTGCACTCCGGCGACAGCGCCTGCGTGCTGCCGCCGCACTCGCTCGGCGAGGACATGCTCGAGCAGGTGCGCGCCGCCACCCGCGAGATCGCGCTCGCCATCGGGGTGGTGGGGCTCATCAACGTGCAGTACGCGATCGCCGGCGGCGAGCTGTACGTGATCGAGGCCAATCCCCGCGCCTCGCGCACCGTCCCGTTCGTGTCCAAGGCCATCGGCGTGCCGCTCGCCAAGCTCGCCTGCCGCATCATGCTGGGAGAGCGGATCGCCGAGCTCGACCTGCCGATGGAGCGCCAGGGGGTCGGCTTCGGCCAGCACATCTCCGTCAAGGAGGCCGTGCTGCCGTTCGACCGCTTCGAGGGCGCCGACGCGCTGCTCGGCCCCGAGATGCGCTCCACGGGAGAGGTGATGGGCATCGCCCGCGACTTCCCCACCGCCTTCGCCAAGGCGCAAGCCGCCGCCGGGCTGCCGCTGCCCACCGGCGGCACCGCCTTCATCACCGTCACCGACGCCGACAAGGACGGCGCCGGCGCCATCGCCCTCACGCTGCACGACGCCGGCTTTCGCATCATCGCCACGCGCGGCACCGCCCAGGCGATCGCCCGCATGGGCGTGCCCGTGGAGCGCATCAACAAGATCGGCGAGGGCTCCCCGCACGTCATCGACTGGATCGAGCGCGGCGACGTCGACCTCGTCGTCAACACCCCCACCGGCGTCGGCGCGCGCACCGACGGGCGCGAGATCCGCCGCGCCGCCGTCACCCACGGCATCCCCTGCCTCACCACCCTCGCAGCCGGCGTCTCCGCCGCCCGCGCCATCGCCCGCGCACACCACGAAGGTGGGGCGGGGGCCGGCGAAGTCCTGTGCCTGCAGGAGCTGCACGGCCGGGTGGGCGGGGTGTCAAACGGGGCGCCCACCGCGTGAGCACCGCGCCGTTCCAGCGCCGCGCGCTCACCGTCACCGCCGTCCAGCAGCTCGGCGCCTACACCGTGCTGCGCGCCGCCGAGCAGCCCGTCGCCGGCGGCCAGTCCGGCGCCCGCGCCGCGGTCCCCGCGCCCGGCGCCGCGGTCCCCGCACCTGGCGCCGCGGTCCCCGCGCCCGGCGCCGCGGTCCCCGCGCCCGGCGCCGCGGTCCCCGCGCCCGGCCAGTTCGCCATGCTCGCCGCCGTCGAGCGCTGGGGCGGGGGAGAGGACGAGCGGCCGTACCTCGCGCGCGCGTTCTCCTACGCCCGCCACACCCAAGGCGAGGCGCACTTCCTGCTCGAGGATGTCGGCCCCGGCACGCGGCGGCTGTGCGAGCTCGGCGTCGGCGAGCGCATGTGGGCGCTCGGTCCACTCGGCCGCGGCTTCAAGGCGGGCGGGCCCGATCTCCACGGGCGTCGCGCGCTGCTCGTCGGCGGCGGCGTCGGCATCGCGCCACTTGCCATCCTCCAGGACGCCCTCGCCAGCTCAGGCGAGGCCGCAACCGTGCTTCTAGGCTTTCGCGACCGCGCGCGCGCAGAGGGCGCCGCGTTGCTCACGCACCCCCGCGTCGCCACCGACGACGGCTCCGTCGGCCACCACGGGCTCGTCACCCAGCTGCTCGCCGACGAGCTGCGGCGCGACGCACGCGCCGTCGTCTACGCGTGCGGGCCGGCGCCCATGTTGGAGAGCGTCCGCGCGCTCTGCGAGCGCACCCAAGTGCCCGCCCAGCTCGCGCTCGAGGCGGGCATGGCCTGCGGTTTCGGCGCCTGCTTCGGCTGCGTCGTGCCGCGTCGCGGCGGCGGCTACCTGCGCGCATGCGTCGACGGGCCCGTCATCGACGCCGCCGAGCTCGAGCACGTGGACGCCCACGCCGGAGCGCCCGCATGAGCGCCGCGGGTGCCGTCACACAAGGCGTCGAGTTCTGCGGCCTGCAGCTCGCCCACCCGATCATCAACGGCTCCGGCACCTTCGACGCGCTCGCCGCCGCGCGCGCGTTCGGCGACGAGCTCACACAGCGCTTCCCGTTCGCCGCCTACGTGTCCAAGACGATCACCCTCGAGCCCCGCGCCGGCAACCCGCCGCCGCGGCTGTGGGAGTCCTCCGCCGGTCTCATCAACTCCATCGGCCTGCCCAACAAGGGCCTCGACGGCTACCTCGCCGAGGACCTCCCCGCGCTCGCCCAGCTCGGGATCGGCGCGGGTGGGCCGGTGGGTGGGGCTTCGGCGGGCGAGCCAGCAGCGGCGGGCGAGCCAGCAGCGGCGGGCGGGCCTGCACCGGCGGGCGGGACTGCACCGACACCGCTCATCACCAACGTCATGGGCTCCAGCGCCGAGGAGATCGCGCGACTGCTCGAAGCCTGCGATGCGTACCCGTCGATCGCCGCGATCGAGCTCAACGTCTCGTGCCCCAACGTCAACACCGGGCTCGACATCGGCGCCGACCCAAGCCAGCTCCACGACGTCGTGCGCGCCGTCAGGCCACGCACCGGCAAGCCGCTCATCGTCAAGCTCACGCCCAACACCGCCGACGTCGTCGCCTGCGCACAAGCCGCCGAGGACGGCGGCGCAGACGCCGTCTCGCTGATCAACACGCTGCGCGCCAGCGCGCTCACGCCGCGGCGCGCCGCGGGTGGGCCGCGTCGCGACCCGCGGCCGGCGCCGTGGCTGGGCGGCGGCAGCGGCGGGCTGTCCGGTCCCGCGATCCGCGTCGTAGCGCTCGCGCAGGTCGCAGCGGTGGCCGCGCGCGTGAGCGTTCCCGTGGTCGGCATGGGCGGCGTGCAGACGGCAGCGCACGCGCGCGATCTGCTCGACGTGGGGGCCACGCTCGTTGCCGTCGGCACCGAGAGCTTCCGCGATCCTCGCGTGGCGGCCACGATCGCACGCGAACTCCGCAATGTGCGGCATACCGCTGGCTCGAAGTTGTAGGAAGCCTAAAAATCCCTGCAAACAGCGGGGGATACCGTCCACCAGCCTCGACGTATCTCCACCTCAGCTTGAGGTCGAGCTGAGTTTGCGATTTTTCCTTGATCGCCCGCCGGGGGTGTGTAGACTCGCCGCCCATGGCGCCGGCGACCGGAACGACGTCCCTCAGCACCTCATCCGCTCCCGAGCGCTCGCTGAACCAGAGGATGGATGCGCTCGCGCGCGCCAACGAGATCCGCATTCAGCGCGCCCAGCTCAAGCGCGACCTCAAGTCCGGCCGGCGCTCCATCCACTCGCTGCTGCTCGACCCGCCCGAGTACGTCGAAACGGCCAAGGTCTTCGACATGCTGCTCGCCGTCCCCAAGTACGGGCGCGTGAAGGTCAACAAGATCCTCGCCCACTGCCGCATCGCCCCCAGCAAGACCATCGGCGGGCTCTCCGAGCGCCAGCGCTCCGAGCTCGTGCAGCTGCTCCACCACCCCTCAGCTCGCTGAGCGGCGCGCACGGGAACGCCGCGTGAGCGACGTGCACGGGAGCGCCTGGCTGTTCCTCCGCGGCCGCCATTAGGGTGGCGGCGATGGCGCGCGTGTTCGTCATAACCGGGCCCTCCGGCGTCGGCAAGGGGACGCTCATCCGCGGGCTCATGGAGCGCCTGCCGAAGCTCGAGCTGTCCGTGTCCGCCACCACCCGCGCGCCGCGCCCCGGCGAGCGCGACGGGCGCGACTACCACTTCCTCAGCCGCCACGAGTTCGACCGGCGCGTCGCCGCCGGCGACTTCGTCGAGCACGCCGACTACGCCGGGCGCAGCTACGGCACCCTGCGCTCCGAGCTCGACGCACGCCTGCACGCCGGCGTGCCCGTCGTGCTCGAGATCGAGGTGCAGGGCGCGCGCCAAGTCCGCCAAGCGATGCCCGAGGCGGTGCAGGTGTTCATCGCGCCGCCCTCCCTCGCCGCACTGCGCACGCGGCTCGTCGGGCGCGGCACCGACGACGCCGCCGAGGTCGAGCGCCGGCTGCGCGTCGCCGAGCAGGAGCTCGCCGCGCAGCCCGAGTTCGCGCACGTCGTCGTCAACGACCGGCTCGACGACGCGCTCGCGCAGTTGGTGGACATCGTGCGGGCGAATCTCTGCGGCGAGGCTCGCCGGTGAGGTATTCATTTTCAAATTGCTGTATAGCCATAGTGATACGGGACTTTGCCGCGCATCCACTAAACTGCGAGGCCAACTACGAAAGGCCGACACAACCGTGATCTCCCCCCGCATCGACCGTCTGCTCGAGCAGGTCGACTCCAACTACGCCGGCGTGATCGTCGCCGCCAAGCGCGCCCGCCAGATCAACAGCTACTACCACAACCTCGGCGAGGGGACCTTCGACGAGTTCCCGCCCCCCATGGTCGAGACCGCCTCCAAAAACTATTTGACGATAGCCCTGGAGGAGGTTGCCGCCGGCAAGATGAAGTACCACTACAGGTAGTCCCTGTAGGCGCAACGCTCGCGCCAGGGCTTGCCGGCGCACCCGCGGCGCTCTACAACGTAAGGCATGTCCCGCATCCTGCTCGGCGTCAGCGGCGGCATCGCCGCGTACAAGGCGCTCGAGCTCGTGCGCCTCGCGACCGCCGCCGGGCACACGGTGCGCGTCGTGCAGACGCCCACCAGCCGGCGCTTCGTCGGGCAGGCCTCGTTCGAGGCGCTCACCGGCGCGCCGGTGCTCGTGAGCGAGTTCGAGCGCGACCCCACGCACGGCGCGTTCCCCGACCAGACGCCGCCAGCGCACGCGCCGCTCAGCCACCTCGCGCTCGTGGAGGCGGCCGAGGTGTACCTGATCGCGCCCGCGTCCGCCAACACGCTCGCCAAGCTCGCGGCCGGCCTCGCCGACAACCTGCTCACCAGCGCCGCCCTCGCAGCCAGCTGCCCGCTCGTGCTGGCGCCGGCGATGAACAACCGCATGTACGCGCACCCCGCCACGCAGGCCAACCTCGCCACGCTGCGCGCGCGCGGCGCGATCGTCGTCGAGCCCGACAGCGGGCGGCTGGCCTCCAAGGGCGAGGAGGGCGTCGGGCGCCTGGCCGCGCCCGCGCGCCTGCTCGCCGCGTGCAAGGACGCGCTCGAAGGACGCGCGGGCGCGGATGCCAACCCGCACGCGGATGCCAACCCGCGCGCGGACGCCAGCCTGCACGCGGACGTCAACCCGCTCCAGCACGCGGGCGCGCACCCACACGGCGGGAGCCTCGCCGGGCTGAAGGTGCTGGTCAGCGCCGGCGGCACGCGCGAGCCGATCGACAGCGTGCGCTTCCTCGGCAACAGCTCCTCCGGGCGCATGGGTCTCGCGCTCGCGCAGGCCGCCCGCGAGCGCGGCGCGCAGGTCACGCTCGTGGCGGCCAACGTCGCGCTGCCCACGCCCGCCGGGGTGCAGCGTCGCGATGTCGGCAGCGCTGCTGAGATGCAGCAGGTCTGCGAACAGGAGTTCCCCGCGTGCGACGTGCTGCTGATGGCTGCCGCCGTCGCCGACTTCACGCCCGCCGCACCCGCCAACGGCAAGCTCAAGAAGTCAGCGCGCGAACGTTTGCAGTTGACGCTCGAACCCACCGCCGACATCCTCGCCATGCTCGCCGCGCGCCGGCGCGACGGGCAAACGCTCGTCGGCTTCGCCGCCGAGCACGGCGAGGGCGCGCTCGACTACGCGCGCGGCAAGCTCGTCGACAAGCACCTGGACGCGATCGTCGTCAACGACATCGCACGCGCAGACATCGGCTTCAACGTGGACGCCAACGAGGTCACCATTCTCACCGCCACCGGCGATCGACACGTCCCGCGGGCGAGCAAGGCGCACGTCGCCAGCGCCGTCCTCGATGCTGTCGAGAGCCTGCGGGGGAGCAGTTAAGCTGGGCCGATGGACAGCGTCTACGACCTCTACAGCCGCGGGTGCGAACTGCTCCACCACGGCGACCATCAGGCGGCGATCGTGCCGCTGAGCAAGGCACGCGACCTGGAGCCCGACAAGGCGTCAATCCGCGAGGCGCTCGGACGCGCGCTGTTCCACGCCCAGCACTACGAAGGCGCCGCCGCCGAGTTCCACGCGGTCGCGCTCAGCGCGCCCACCAACGACTACGCGCTGTTCTGCCTCGGGCGCTCAATGCAACTGCTGGGACGCCATCGCGAGGCGCGCGGGCCGCTCGCGCTGGCGTGCTCGCTGGCGCCCGAACGCGCCGACTACCGCCTGTACCGCGACCGCGCGCGCCGCGACGCCGAGCGCGCCTGAGAGCGATATGCGCGGAAGGCTCGCTGCTATGCTCGAACGACAGCTTTCGTGCCCGCGCATGTGCGCCGGCTGCAGTACCGAGAGTGGGCGCCCGCCCGCTTTTTTTGCGTAAGGAGTGAGTTTCATGAGCGCACTACAGACCGAGATAGAAGCACGGCTCGCCGCCAGCGAGCCCGACGTCGAGGTGCTGCTCGCGGAGATCTCCGGCGGACGCTGCGTGCGCGTGTTCATCGACCACCCAGACGGTGTCACGCTCGCCACCTGCGAGCGCGTGAGCACGCTCCTCACCGACCTGCGCGAGCGCTACTCGCTGGAGGTCTCCTCGCCAGGGCGCGAGCGGCCGCTCACCAAGCCCGCGCACTTCCGCCGCTTCGTCGGGCGCCGCGCGCGGGTGCGCATGCGTCACCCTCGCCCCACTGCCCCGCTGGGTGATGGCGAGCGCGCCGGGGGTGCGAGACCGGTGGCGAGCTTCACGGGGGAGCTGGTCGGGGCCTCTGACGAGGAGGTCACGCTGGCAGCCGACGGGGGCATCATCGCGATCCCCTACTCGGAGATCCGTCGTTCGAACCTGATTGGGGAGTGAGGAGTCGCCAATGTCACGCGAAATCCTTGAGGCCATGCATGCGCTCGCGCGCGAGAAGGGGATCGAGCCCGAGAAGCTGATGATCGCGCTGGAGGACGCGCTGCTGTCCGCCTACAAGAAGCAGCCCGGCTCAGCCAAGTACGCGCGCGTGGAAATGGACCGCGACACCGCCGACTTCCGCGTCATCGAACTGAAAATCCCCGAGCGCCTGGAGGCGCACTTGATCGTCGAGACGATCGACGAGGAAACCACCATCGACCCCGAGACGGGGGAGATGCGCGAACCCGAGGAACCGGAAATCGACCCCAAGAAGTTCGCCGAATACCGCGATCAGATCGACGAGGAGGACGTCACCCCCGACGACTTCGGGCGGATCGCCGCGCAGACCGCCAAGCAGGTCATCCTGCAGCGCATCCGCGAGGCCGAGCGCGACATGATGTACGAGGAGTACCGCGACCGCGTCGGCGAGCTGATCACGGGCATCGTGCAGCAGTCGGACTCCCGCTACACGCTCGTGCAGCTACGCGAACGCGTGGAGGCGCTACTGCCGAAGTCCGAGCAGGTGGACGGCGAGCGCTACGACCACTCGCAGCGCATCAAGGCGGTCATCAAGGAGGTCTCGCCCTCCACCAAGGGGCCCGCCATCATCGTCTCCCGGCGCGACCCCGAGCTGATCAAGAAGCTGTTCGAGCTCGAGGTCCCCGAGATCGCCGACGGTCTCGTGGAAATCGCCAACGTCGCGCGCGAGCCCGGCTACCGCTCGAAGATCGCCGTCGTCTCCAACACCGACGGCGTCGACCCCGTCGGCGCATGCGTCGGCCCGCGCGGCTCGCGCGTGCGCATGGTCGTCTCCGAGCTGCGCGGCGAGAAGATCGACATCATCCCCTTCAACGACGAGCCCGCGCGCTTCGTCGCCAAGGCGCTCTCGCCCGCGCGCGTGCGTGAGGTGCTCGTGGACGACGACGCCAAGCAGGCCACCGTGATCGTCCCCGACGACCAGCTCTCGCTGGCGATTGGGCGCGAGGGCCAGAACGCGCGCCTGGCCGCCCGCCTGACAGGCTGGCGCGTGGACATCCGCTCGGAGACCGAGTTCGCCGCCGAGGAGGCCGAGCACTCCTACGAGGAGGAGGAAGTCTCGGGACGCTGTGCCGCAATCCTGTCAAACGGCCGGCGCTGCCCCAACGCCTCGCTGCCCGGCTCGCGCTACTGCGGCCTGGAAAGCCACCAGGCGCTGGCGAACATCGCCAGCGACAACGTCGGCGACCTGCAGGCCGACGGCGCCGTGGCGGTCGTCGAGGTCACGAGCGAGGAGGTCCTCGAGGCCGAGCCAACCGCCCAGGAGCCCACTCAGCCGGCTGTCGAGGCTGCGCCCGCGGCCGAGGAGCAGGCGACATAGAGCGGCACGTCCCGCTGCGCCGCTGCGTCGGCTGCGGGCGGATCGCGCCGAAGTCAGAGCTCCTGCGCGTCGCCCAGGCGGCCGAGCGCGACCACGCCCACCACGCGCGTGCGATCGTCGATCGCGCGGGCACGCTCCCCGGTCGCGGCGCCTACCTCTGCCGTCTCGGCGCAGCGGACGGCGCGACCGTGGTCGATCCCGCGTGCCTGGCGCTCGCCACGCGACGACGCGCGATCCCACGCGCGCTGCGCGCGGCGGTGACGCTCGACCGTGAGCTCGTAGAATCGCAAACCGATCCCGCCCGCCCGCAACACCGGCCGTCGAACGGCGGGCCGGAGCCGTCTATTTTTCATTGACCATGAGCAAGAAGCGCGTACACGAAATTGCCAAGGAGCACGGCCTGTCCAGCAAGGAGCTGCTGGACAAGCTCAAGGCTGCCGGCATCGAGGCCAAGGCCGCGGCGTCCTCCGTCGAGGAGGACACCGCGCTGCAGGCGCTCGGCCTGGGCGCTTCGCCCGCGAGCGCCAACGGCGCGCCCGCCGCACCGGTCAAGCCCGCGCCGGCCACGCCCCCGGCCAAGCAGGCTGCGCCGAGCGCCACACAGCCAAAGCCCACAGGCGGGGTGCCGCAGCCACGCAGCTCCGCAGCCAAGCCAGCCCAGGGCGGTGCGCCCGCCGGCGCGGCGCCTGTCGCGCGCACAGCTACCGCGCCTCGCGCCGGCGCGGGCGCGCCGGGATCGGCCGCCGCCCCCGCGGCGCGCGCGTCCACGCCCGCCGCGCCGGCCGCCTCCACGCCGAGCACGCCGAGCGCGTCCACGCCCGCTGCGCCGGCCGCCTCCACGTCGAGCACGCCGAGCGCGTCCGCGCCGGCCACGTCCGCGCCCGGCACGCCACCCGCGTCCGCGCCGAGCGCGCCACCTGCCTCCGCCGCCGTCCCGCCGGTCGCGCCCGCCGGCGCCGGGGGCCCCGCCGCGGCAGCCCGCGCTGCCGCCAGCGCCGCCGAACGCGTGCGCCCCACGCGCGACTCGCGCACCGGCGAGCGCACGCCCGGTGAGGTGGGGCCCGGTGGGCGCCGGCGCGTGGTGATCGACTCGCAGGCCTCGCGCCGCCAGCAGGGCGGCCCCTCCAACCAGCCGCAGCGCCGGCCGCGGCGCGGGCGCCGGCGGCGTGGCACCTACGACGAAACGATCGCGCCGATCGACACCGCCGCGATGGAGGCCACCGACCTGATCCGCGTGAACTCCGGCTCGACCGTCAAGGACATCGCCGAGTACCTCGGGGTGGCCGTGCCAGAGGTGATCAAGAAGCTGATGTCGCTCGGCGAGATGGCCACGCTCACGCAGACGCTCTCCGACGACGCCATCCAGGTGCTGGCCGACGAGTTCGAGAAGCAGATCGAGATCGTCCACGCGGCCGACGACGTCGAGCTCGAACCGGTGTTCGAGGACGCCGAGGAGGACCTGATCGAACGCCCGCCGGTGGTCACGATCATGGGCCACGTGGACCACGGCAAGACCTCGCTGCTGGACGCGATCCGCGAGACCGAGGTGGTGGCCGGCGAGGCCGGCGGCATCACCCAGCACATCGGCGCCTACCAGGTCCACCACGCGGGCAAGGAGATCACCTTCCTCGACACTCCCGGCCACGAGGCCTTCACCGCGATGCGTGCGCGCGGCGCGCGCGTGACCGATCTCGCGGTGATCGTCGTCGCCGCCGACGACGGCGTGAAGCCCCAGACCGAGGAGGCGATCGACCACGCCAAGGCCGCGCAGGTGCCGATCGTGGTGGCGGTCAACAAGATCGACAAGGAGGGCGCCCAGCCCGAGCGCGTGCGCACGGAGATGACCCAGCACGGCCTGCAGCCCTCCGAATGGGGCGGGGAGACCGAGTTCGTGGACGTCAGCGCCAAGACCCACCAGGGGCTGGAGAACCTGCTCGACACGATCCAGGTGGTCACCGACCTGGAGGAGCTGAAGGCCAACCGCGAGACCGAAGCGTCCGGCACGGTGATCGAGTCCAAGCTCGACCCCGGACGCGGGCCGGTCGTCACGATCCTGATCCAGCGCGGCACGCTGCGGGTCGGCGACGCGCTCGTCGCCGGCGCGCACTTCGGGCGCGTGCGTGCGATGCACGACTTCACCGGCGTCAAACTCAAGCGCGCGCTGCCCGGCCAGCCGGTCGAGGTGCTCGGCTTCGACGGCGTGCCCGAGGCCGGCGAGCACGTGCGGGTGGTCGAGAACGAGCGCCGCGCACGCCAGCTCGCGGGCGAGCGCGCCAACCGCCTGAAGACCGAGGCGCTCGCGCGGCGCTCCGGACGCAAGGTGTCGCTCGAGGACGTCTTCAAGCTCGCCCAGGAGGGCGCCGTCCAGGAGCTCGGGCTGGTCATCAAGGCCGACGTCGCCGGGTCGCTGGAGGCGATCGAGGACGAGATCGCCAAGCTGCCCCAGGACGAGGTCAAGGTCAACATCATCCACCGCGGCGTCGGCGGCATCAACGAGTCCGACGTGATGCTCGCCGCCGCCTCCGACGGCGTGATCCTCGCCTTCAACGTGCGCCCCGTCGGCGACGCCCGCCAGATCGCCGACCGCGAGGGCGTGGAGATCCGCTCCTACGCGGTCATCTACCGCGCGATCGAGGAGCTGCGCGCCGCCATGCAAGGCATGCTCGCGCCCGAAGAGGTGGAGACACCGCTCGGCTCCGCCGAGGTGCGCCAGCTGTTCAAAGCCTCGCGCATCGGCACGATCGCCGGCTCGTTCGTCACCGAGGGCAAGGTCACGCGCGGCGCGCGCGTGCGCGTGGTGCGCGAGGGGACGGTCATCTACGACACCACCATCGACAGCCTGCGGCGCTTCAACGAGGACGCGCGCGAGGTGACCGCCGGCTTCGAGTGCGGCATCGTGCTCGCCAACTTCCAGGACCTGCACGAGGGCGACGTGCTGGAAACGTATGAGACGCGCCAAGTCGAACGCGAACTGACCGCCTGAGCGCCGGCGTGAGGCAGGGACCCGGGTCGCGGCGGGGAATTGGACGAGTAGGATGAGCACAGCACGGATGCGGCGGGTCGACGAGGCGATTCGCCAGGTCATCGGCGATGCCGTAGCAGGCGAGCTCAAGGACCCGCGAGTGGGATTTACGACCGTGACGGACGTCAGAACAAGCCCCGACCTGCGCCACGCGCGGGTATACGTGAGCGTGCTCGGCGCCGGTGGCGGGGTCTCCAGCGCGACCGAGCGCGCGGCGACGCTCGACGGCCTGCGCAGCGCCCACGGCTTCCTGCAGGCGCGCATCGCCGGCGAGCTGCACCTGAAGCGCACGCCCACGCTCGAGTTCGTCTACGACGACACCACCGACCGCGCGCTGCGCGTCGAGGAGCTGATCGCGCAAACGGGAGAGCGGCCACAGTGAGCGAGACCGCGAACCTGGCGGCGACCCGCGCGCTCGTGCTCGCACACTTGCGCGACGACGAGCGCTTCGTGCTCGCCGCGCACGAGAACCCGGACGGCGACGCGCTCGGCTCGCTGGTCGCGATGCAGGGCGTGCTCACCGCGCTGGGCAAGGATTCGGCGATGTTCATCTCGCCCGGCGATCTGCCGCTGCCGCGCGAGTACCGCTTCTTCGCACTCGACGGCCTCATCACCTCGCCCCCCACCGACATCGCGCGGCGCACCGTCATCTTCCTCGACTGCGGCAACATCGACCGCAACTCCGCGAGCGTGCTGCGCGAGGGCGCGCACCTGCTGAACATCGACCACCACCACGACAACACCCGCTTCGGCAGCGTCAACGACGTGGTCGCCGACGCCTCCTGCACGGCGGAGATCGTGTGGGACCTGATGCACGGCCTCGGCGTGGACGCCACCCCCGCCGTGGCCGAGGCGCTGTACGTCGCGCTCGTCACCGACACCGGGCGCTTCATGTACGAGAACACCGGGCCACGCGCGCACCTGATGGCCGCCGAGCTGATCGAAGCGGGCGTCGATGTGGCCGGCGTCTACCGCCAGCTCTACGAGGGCCTGCCGGAGGGCAAGCTGACGCTGCTCGCGCTCGCGCTCGGCCAGCTGCAGCGCTACGACGACGGCGAGCTCACGCTGGCGACCCTCAGCGCCGCCGACTTCGAGCGCGCGGACGCCGAAGAGAGCTACTCGGAGGGCATCATCGACCAGCTGCGCGCGCTGCAGGGGACGAAGGTGGCGGCGCTCGTGCGCGAGCTCCCGAGCGGCGAGCGCAAGGGCCAGCACAAAGTGTCCCTGCGTGCGACCGACGACGACGTGGACGTGTCGATCATCGCCCGCGCCCAGGGAGGCGGCGGGCACCGCCGCGCGGCTGGCTTCACGACCACGCGCGAGCCGCAGGAGCTGATCGCCTTCCTGCGCGAGGCGCTCGCCGCGCAGCTACACCCCTCATCAAACGGTCGCGCCGCCACGCTCGCCTGAGCGAAAGGGCGCGGGCGGCGGAGCGCTGGCGTGGGGTGCACGAGCATGGACGGGGTGCTGCTGATCGACAAGCCGGCGGGCATGAGCTCACACGACGTCGTCGCGGCCGTGCGCCGCGCGCTGGGTGGCGTGCGCACCGGGCACGCCGGCACGCTCGACCCGTTTGCCACCGGCCTCTTGCTGGTGCTCGTCGGGCGCGCCACCAAAGCGCAGCGCACGCTGATGGCGCTGCCCAAGCGCTACCACACGCTCGCGCAGCTCGGCGCCCTCTCCAGCACCGGCGACACCGAGGGGGAGATCACGCGCACAGGCAGGCTCCCGCCCGACCCACCGCCGCTGCCCACCGGCGAGGTGCGCCAGCGTCCGCCTGTCTACTCGGCTGTCAAGGTCGGCGGCGAGCGGGCGTACAAGCGCGCGCGCCGCGGCGAGCACGTGGAGATGCCCGAGCGGATCGTCACCGTCCACCGCTTCGAGCAGCTGTGGCGAGAGCCGGACGGCGAGCATCCGGGGCTGGCGCGCGCCGGCTTCTCGATCGAGTGCGGCTCGGGCACCTACGTGCGCTCGCTGATCGCCGATCTCGGTGACGCCTACTGCCTGGAGCTCCGGCGCACGGGCATCGGCCCGTTCGACGTCCATGACGCCTGCGCGCCGCCGGAGCGCGGATCGACCTGGAGCGCCCCGCCGCTGATCGCCCTCGAGCGCGCGATCGAGCTGGCCGAGCAAGCTCCCCGCGGCGCGCGCTGAGCAATAGGCTGTGCACCCGTGGAGGTGACCCGTCTGCCCGACGTCGCGCGCGACCATGCCCGCAGCGTCGCGGTCGGCACGTTCGACGGAGTGCACCTCGGACACCGCGAGGTGATCGCCGGCTCTGACAGCGTGCTCACCTTCGACCCGCACCCGGTGTCGGTGGTCGCGCCGCAGCACACGCCCAAGCTGCTGACAACGCTCGCGCGCAAGGCCGAGCTGGTGGCCGCGCTCGGCGTGCAGGAGCTGATCGTGATCCCCTTCGACGCCGGCTTCGCCCAGCGCTCCGCCCAGCAGTTCATCGACGAAGTGCTCGTCGAAGCGCTGGGTGCCAGCCGTGTCTCCGTGGGCGAGAACTTCCGCTTCGGCCACAAGGCCCAGGGCGACCCCGCGCTGCTGGCAGCCGACACGCGCTTCACCACCGTCGTGCACCCGCTATTGGAGATCGACGGCGAGATCGTCTCCTCCAGCCACATCCGCGGCCTCGTGCTCGCCGGCGAGGTCGCCGAGGCCGACCGCCTGCTCGGGGCGCCCTTTCAGCTGCAGGGAGAGGTGACCCACGGCGATGAGCGTGGGCGCGAGCTCGGCTTTCCCACTGCCAACCTCGTCCCCGACGAGGCGCTCGTGTGTCCCGGCCACGGCATCTACGCGTGCCTCGCCAGCGGGCCGCCGTCGTTGCCACAGCCGCGAGCCGCGGCCGTCAGCGTCGGCGTGCGCCCGACGTTCTACACCGGGCGCGCCGAGCTGATCGAGGCCTATGTCCTCGACTTCGAAGGCGACCTCTACGGGCAGCAGCTGCGCCTGGACTTCCTCGCCCGCCTGCGCGGCGAGCGGCGCTTTGACAGCGCCGAGCAACTGGTCGAGCAGATGCACGACGACGTCGCGCGCACGCGCGAGCTCGCCGGCGCCGGCGGCTGAGCGGTCGCTCGGGCGCAGGCACGATCGCGCACGGCGCGCGGCCGGCCGGCGGCCGTCGCTCGCGCGGGCGTCTGCTACGGTGCTCCAGCGATGGCCGCAATAACCAGCGAGCGCAAGCGCGAGATCGCCGCCAAGTTCGGCTCCGGCGAAAAGGACACGGGCAACACCAAGGTGCAGGTGGCGCTGCTCACCGAGCGCATCAACCACCTCACCGAGCACCTGCGCGCGCAGGGCAAGGACCACAGCTCGCGCCGCGGCCTGCTGATGCTCGTCGGGCGTCGCCGGCGCTTCCTCGACTACCTGCAGCGCCACGACCTCGAGGGCTACCGCGCGCTGATCAAAGAGCTCGGCCTCAGGAAGTAGCCGGCGGCGGCGGATGAGCGTCCTCGCCGCAGGCACCGCCGCCCCGAGCTTCACGCTCGCGCGCGCCGACGGGGAGAGCTTCAGCGAGCAGGACCTGCAGGGCCGCACCAGCGTGCTCGTGTTCTACCCGTTCGCGTTCAGCCCCGTGTGCACCGACCAGCTGCAGCTCTACGAGGACGTTCGCTCGGAGCTGGCGGCCCGCGGCGACGCGCTGTACGGGGTCTCCTGCGACTCCACGTGGGCGCAGAGCGCGTTCAAGGAGAAGCTCGGCGTGGGCTCCGAGCAGCTCTCGGACTTCGAGCCCAAGGGCGCGGCGTGCGCCGCCTTCGGCGTGCTGCACCCCGGCGGCTTTCCCCAGCGGGCGCTCGTCATCACCGGTCCCGACGGCATCGTGCGCTGGAGCTACGAAGCACCCTCACCCGGCGAGCTGCCGGGCGTGGAGCTGCTGCGCGACGGCCTCGCCGCCGCCGCCGCGTAGCGCACATTGCGCACTCGCGCGGGTGGCCGACACCGGGCGAGCGCACGCACTTCGCTAAGCTCCCTGCGTTCGGGACAAGAGAAACATGAAACGGACCGCCGACCGACGGGCGGAACAGGAAGGCAGTGAATATGAGCAGTGACGCCGTTACCCGGGTCTCCGTGGAGGTCGCTGGCAGCGAGATCTCGTTCGAGACCGGCAGGATGGCCAAGCAGGCCTCCGGCGCAGTGGTCGTCCGCCAGGGCGACACGATGGTGCTGTGCACCGCCGTCGCGGGAGGCATCCGCGACACGGACTTCATGCCCTTGACGGTGGACGTCGAGGAGCGCATGTACGCCGCCGGGAAAATCCCCGGCTCGTTCTTCAAGCGCGAGGGCCGCCCCGGCGAGAAGGGCACGCTGACCGCGCGCATGATCGACCGCCCGATCCGCCCGCTGTTCCCCAAGGACTGGCGCTACGACACGCAGCTGGTCGCGATCCCGCTCTCGATCGACCACGAGCACCCGTACGACATCCTCGCGATGAACGGCGCTTCTGCGGCGCTGATGATCTCCGACATCCCGCTGCCCACGCCCGTCGGCGCGGTGCGCATCGGCAAGATCGACGGCGAATTCGTCGTCAACCCCAACGAGGCGGACCTCAGCACTGCCGACACGGAGGAGGGCCGCTCGGATCTGGACCTGATCGTGGCGGGCACCGAGGACGCGATCCTGATGGTCGAGGCGGGCGCCAACGAGATCCCCGAGGCGGAGATCCTCGACGCGCTCGACATCGCGCACGCGGCGATCAAGAAGCTGTGTGCGCTGCAGCGCGACCTCGCGGCCAAAGTCGGCAAGGAGAAGAAAGTCTTCGCGCCGATCCAGGTCGACCCCGCGGTGCTCGACGCAATCCGCGCCTCCCACGGCGCAGCACTCGACGCTGCCACGCAGGTCGAGGACAAGCTCGAGCGCCAGGACGCGACCAAGGCGGTCGAGGAGGCGATCCTCGAGCAGCACGCGCCGGCCGCGCCCGAGGGTGCCTCCGAGGAGCAGCTGGCGACTGCCAAGGAGCGTCGTGCCGCGGTCCAGCTGGCGTTCGACAAGCTCGAGAAGTCGATCATCCGCGAGCGCATCGCCGTGCACAAGAAGCGCCCCGACGGGCGCTCGGAGAACGAGATCCGCGACATCTCGATCGAAGTCGGCGTCACCCCCCGGACGCACGGCTCGGCGCTGTTCACGCGCGGCCAGACGCAGGCGCTGAGCGTCGTGGCGATGGGCACGCTCAAGGAGGAGATGCGCATCGACACGCTCGGCCTGGAGACCAAAAAGTACTACTGGCACCACTACAACTTCCCGCCGTTCTCGGTCGGGGAGGCGGGCCGCATGGGCGGCGTCAAGCGCCGTGACATCGGCCACGGCGCGCTCGCCGAGCGCGCGCTCGTGCCGATGGTGCCCTCGATCGAGGAGTTTCCCTACTCGATCCGCGTCGTCTCCGACATCCTCGAGTCCAACGGCTCGTCCTCGATGGCCTCGGTGTGTGGCTCCTCGCTGTCGCTGATGGATGCCGGGGTGCCGATCAAGCGCCCCGTCGCGGGCATCGCCATGGGCCTGATCAAAGAGGGCGATGACTACATCATCCTCACCGACATCGCCGGCGTCGAGGACCACCTCGGCGACATGGACTTCAAGGTCGCCGGCACCGAGCGCGGCATCACCGCGCTGCAGATGGACATCAAGATCTCCGGCGTCACGTTCGAGATCCTGCGCGACGCGCTCGCCCAGGCCAAGGAGGCGCGCACGTTCATCCTCGGCAAGATGGCCGAGGCGATCGGCGGCCCGCGCGAGCAGCTCTCGCAGTTCGCGCCGCGCATCCAGACGATCCAGATCGACCCCTCGCAGATCGGCCTGTTGATCGGCAAGGGCGGCGAAACGATTCGCGGGCTCTCGGAGGAGTTCGAATCGCAGATCGACGTCAACGACGACGGCCAGGTGCTGATCTACTCCGCCAACGGCGAGCTCGGCGACGCGCTCGTGGAGCACATTCGCATGATGATGAAGGAGGTCGAGGTCGGCGACGAATACGTCGGCAAGGTCGTCAAGACCACCACCTTCGGTGCGTTCATCGAGCTCGCCAAGGGCACCGACGGGCTGCTGCACATCTCCAACGTCTCGCCCGGCCACCGCGTGGACTCGGTCGAGGACGTGCTCAACAAGGGCGACGAGGTCAACGTGCGCGTGGTCGAGGTCGATCGCGAGCGCGGGCGCATCGGCCTGCGCCTGGCCGAGGACCCGGACATCGCCGGCAAGAGCGTCGAGGAGCTCGCCGGCGTCGGGACCGGTGGGGCCGGCGGTGGCGGCGGTGGCGGCGCACGCCCGCCGCGCGCTTCGAGCAATGGCCGCGGCCGGCCCGGCGGGGACCGCGGCGACCGCGACCCCGCGCGCTCGCGTCGTCGTGATGGTGGCGGCGAGCGCGGCTCGGGCCGCCCGCGCCACGCCCGCGACCGCGATTGAGCGCCTCACCGCCAGCGCCCGTGAGCGCCGAGCACCAGATCACCACGCTCGACTCCGGCGTGCGGGTCGTCAGCGAGCGCATCCCTGGGGTGCGCTCGGTGGCGCTCGGCATGTGGGTCGCCACCGGCTCGGCCGCCGAGCGCGAGGAGCAGGCCGGCATCTCGCACCTGCTCGAGCACATGCTCTTCCGCGGCAGCGCGCGCTTCGGCTCGCGCGAGATCGACGAGATCTTCGACGCGATGGGCGCGGAGATCAACGCGGGCACGGACAAGGAAACGACCTCGCTGTACACGCGCGTGCTCGACCGGCACCTCGAGCGCGCGTTCGAGGTCATGGGCGACATGCTCTGGCGCCCGCGCTTCGGGGAACTGGAGGCCGAGCGCGAGGTCGTGCTGGAGGAGATCGCGATGTACGAAGACGACCCCCAGGACCGCGTGTTCGACGTCCTCGGCGGCGCGATCTTCGGCTCGCACCCGCTCGGGCGCGCGGTGATCGGCAAGGCCGAGATCGTGCGTGCCCTCACGCGCGAGCAGCTAGCCGCCTTCCACGCCGAACGCTACCGCCCCGGCGACGTCGTGATCGCCGCCGCCGGCTCGGTCGAGCACGACGCGCTCGTGGAGCTGGCACGCGCCGCCGACGCCGCGCGCGGCGAGGAGCGCGCGCAAGCGCCCGTCGCCGCCAACGGCAGCGGGCCGCACCAGCCGGCGCTCGAGCTGCCGCGCTTCCAGCGGCGCGAGCGCTTCCTGGAGAAAGACACCGAGCAGTATCACGTGTGCCTCGGCGGCGCCGGCATCGCGCGCGACGACGAGCGGCGCTTCGCGCTGCGCGTGCTCGAAGGCGTGCTCGGCGGCACCACCTCCTCGCGCCTGTTCCAGGAGGTGCGCGAGCGCCGCGGCCTCGCCTACTCGGTGTTCACGTTCTCCAACCTGTACGCCCACACCGGCGAGGTGGGGCTGTACGTGGGCACGCGCCCCGACAACGTCCGTGAGGCGCTCGCAGTCGTCGCCCACGAGCTGCAGCGCTGCGTCGAGGGGGCGGGTGGGAATCCATTCACGGAGGAGGAGCTGGTGCGCTCGCGCGAGAACCTCAAGGGACGCGTGGTGCTCGGCATGGAGTCCACCGGCGCGCGCATGAGCCGCCTCGGCGCCTCCGTCCTGAACGGCCTGCCAATCCTGTCGGTGAACGAGATGCTCAAGCGCATCGACGCGGTCGAGTCCTACCAGCTGCGCGCGCTCGCCACCGAGCTGTTCACGCCGAGCGAGCTCTCCGCCGCCGGCGTCGGGCCGACGGAAGCCGACTTCCTGGAGGCGATCGCGCCGCTGGGGGCGGGCGCGTGATCAAGGTCGCCGTCGCGGGCGCCGCCGGGCGCATGGGCCAGACGGTGTGCGCGGCCGTGCAGGGCGCCGAGGACATGGAGCTCGTCGGCCGCGCCGACCCGCTGCTTGACACCACACTCGCACAGGTGCTCGACGGCGCCGCAACCGGATTGGCGCCGCAGGTGGTCGTGGACTTCACCCGCCCGGACACCGCGCTGGAGAACGCGCTCGCGTGCCTGCGCGCCGGCGTGCACGTGGTGATCGGCACCACCGGCTTCGACCTCGCGCCGCTGGAGCGCGCGGCGCAGGAACAGCCCGCGCAGGGGCGCGCGAACGTGCTGGTCGCGCCCAACTTCGCGATCGGCGCGGTGCTGATGATGCGCTTCGCCGCCGAGGCCGCCAGGCACATGCAGAAGGCCGAGATCATCGAGCTCCACCACGACCAGAAGCTCGACGCCCCCAGCGGCACAGCCGCGCTCACGGCACGGCTGATGGCCGACGCCAGCGGCAAGGAGCCGCCAATCCACTCCGTGCGCCTGCCGGGCCTCGTCGCCCACCAGGAGGTGATCCTCGGCGACCTCGCGCAAACGCTCACCATCCGCCACGACACGATCGGCCGCGAGTCGTTCATGCCCGGCGTGCTGCTGGCCGTGCGCCGCGTGGCGACGCTCGCGCACTCGCCCACCGTGGGGCTGGAGAGCCTGCTGTTCTGATCAGCGCAGGGTGCGGGCCTGCCGCTTGCGCGGCGCACGCGATCTGGGCCGGCGGTTGCGCCTCCGACCTCGGGTCCGCGGGGAGGGCGTGTAGACATGGTGGCCGTAGATGAGCCGGTAGCTTTCGCAGATCGGGATGTGTGCCAGGTCGGGGCGTTCGTACTCGATCGTGTCCGGTGCCGCGCCCGTGTCCGGGTAGCCCTCGAAGTGGCCGTACTCGTGCAGCATCTCCTTGCAGAAGCCAGCGAAGCCTCTGTCGTCGGCCTGCCAGGTCGGCCAGATGTTGCTGTTGATGTGCACCACGCAGTCGCTGAAGGTCGCCGGTGGAATTGGCTGGTTGCTGGGAGCGAAGAACTGATTGGCGCCCTCCGGCGTCGTCCAGGTCGCCCACATCGCCGCCACTGTCCCACGCGGACTAGGGGCGTTTGCGCCGGCCGGCGGCGCTTCGCCATCTGGGCCGGCGACGACCGTTACGCTGCCGGCGCACGGGGTGCCGCCCCAGTACTCCACGGCACGTGTCACCGCTTCGGCAACCGGGTCGGAGTCGATGATCGCGCCGTGCGCAACTGCCGGGTGCGCCAGCACACCCAGTGCGATCAAGGTAGCGCGCACGAGCACCGGCGCAGAATACGCTCCCCGTGAGGAGAGGACGCGCGGCAGGCCGCGGTTCTCGGACTACGCGTGCAAGTGAGATACTGAGGGACGATGAAGGACCTGGGCAGCATCCTGACGGCGATCGTCACCCCGTTCGACGAGCGGGGGCGCATCAACGAGGACGCGTTCGTGGCGCTGATGCACCACCTGGCCGAGAACGGCTCCGACGGCTTTGTCGTCGCCGCCACCACCGGCGAGGCCGCCACGCTCACCGACTCCGAGCAGCTCGCGCTGATCGAGCTCGCCGTCGCCGAGCGCCCGCCCGGCAAGACGATCGTCGCCGGCGCCGGCACCAACGACACGCGCCACGCCGTCCATTTGACCGAACGCGCGAGCGCGCTCGAACCCGACGCGATCATCTCGGTGACGCCCTACTACAACCGCCCCAGCCCGTTGGGGCTCAAGCGCCACTACGAAGCGATCGCCGCCGCCACCGAGCTGCCGGTCATGCTCTACAACATCCCCAGCCGCACGGGCACCAACATCGGCCCCGAGCTGCTCGCCGAGCTTGCGCAGATCGAGGGGGTCGAAGCGGTCAAGCAGGCCAACCCCGACGAGCTGCAGCCGATCGACGGGCTCGACATATACGCCGGCGACGACAGCACGCTCGCGCGCACCCTGGACATCGGCGGCGCAGGCGGCGTGTGCGTCTCCAGCCACGTCGTCGGCAACGAGATGCGCCGCATGGTCGACGAGCCCGAGCACCGCGCCGAGATCGACGCCTCGCTGCAGGACGTCTACGCGACGCTGTTCCTCGCCCCCAGCCCCACGTGCACGAAGGCGGCGCTCAACCTACTCGGCCTGGGCGTCGGCGGCGTGCGCCTGCCGATCGTCGAGGCCACCGCCGAGGAGCTCGACGCCGTGCGGGCGATGCTCGAACGTCACGGGCTCCTCGCCCCCACACCCGCGTGAGCGCTCTGGGCGTCCCGCCCCCGATTCGATCCTGGGCCATCCGCGCGGCGGACGCCCCCACGCCCGCGTGAGCGCAAAGCTCCGCGTCCTGCCCCTGGGAGGGCTGGGTGAGATAGGCAAGAACATGACCGTCGTCGAGTACGACGAGCGGATCGTGGTGGTGGACGTGGGGCTGCGCTTCCCCACCCCGGAGATGGTCGGCATCGACCTCGTGCTGCCAGACTTCACCTACCTGCGCGAACGCGCCCGCGAGATCGAGGCGATCGTCGTCACGCACGGCCACGAGGACCACCTCGGCGCGCTGCCGTGGGTGCTGCGCGAGCTGGCCGGCGCGCCGCGCTCGCCCGGCCTGCCGCCCGTGTACGCCGGCGCGCTGACGACCGCGATGGCGCGCTCCAAGCTCGAGGAGCACAAGCTGCGCGACGTCCAGCTGGAGGAGGTGCAGGCGGGGGAGACGCTCGAGCTCGGGCCGTTCTCGCTGGAGCTCGTGCACATGACCCACTCGATCCCCGACTCCAGCGCCGTCGCGCTCGGCACCGACCTCGGCACGGTGCTGATCACCGGCGACTACAAGTTCGACCAGACGCCCGTCGACGGCCCGCCCGCGGACGTCTCGCGCCTGGCGGAGCTAGGGCGCGAGGGGGTGCTGCTGCTGTGCGGCGACTCCACCAACGTGGACCGTGAGGGCTTCTCGCCGTCGGAGTCCGTCGTGGGGCCGCACCTGGAGGAGGTGTTCGCGCGCTGCGAGGGGCGGATCGTCGTCACGAGCTTCGCGTCGAACATCCACCGCGTGCAGCAGGTGGTGGACGCCGCGCAGGCGCTCGAGCGCAAGGTCGCGCTGGTGGGGCGCTCGATGCGCAAGAACGTCGGCATCGGGCGCACGCTCGGGCACATCGAGATCCCCGAGGGGATGCTCGTCGGCGCGCGGGAGATCGAAGACTTCGCCGACGAGCGCATCGTCATCATCTCCACCGGCTCCCAAGGCGAGCCGCTGTCCGCGCTGCGCCGCATGGCCTACCGCGACCACCCGCAGGTCGAGCTGAAGGCCGGCGACACGGTCGTCTTCTCCGCCACGCCCGTGCCCGGCAACGAGCGGGCGGTCAACGAGACGATCGACCGCCTCTACCACGTCGGCTGCGACGTGGTGACCCCGCGCGACGCGCCCGTGCACGCCTCCGGGCACGGCTACGCGGAGGAGGTCAAGCTGATGCTCAACCTCGTCAAGCCGCGCTACGTCATGCCCTTCCACGGCGACTTCAAGCGCCTGCGCCTGCACGCCCAGCTCGCCGAGGCCGTGGGCATCGCGCCGGAGGACGTCTTCGAGGGCGACAACGGCCTGCCGCTGGAGCTCGACGAGCGCGGCGCGCGCTTCGGCGCGCGCGAGCAGGCCGGCATGATCTTCGTCGACGGCGTGGAGATCGGCGAGCTCGCCGACGCCGCGCTGCGCGACCGGCGCATGCTCTCCGCCGACGGCATCTTCATCGTCGTCGTCACCATCGCCGAGCAGGACGGCAGCTCGGTCGCCGACCCCGAGGTGATCTTCCGCGGCGTGCCCTTCCTCGACCAGGCCGACGAGCTGGTCGAGGAGATCCGCCTGACCGTCGAGTCCTCGCTGCAGCGCGCCGCCGGCGAGGAAATCCGCGAGGTGGACCTGCTCCAGCAGGCGCTGCACGACGACCTCGCCCAGCTCGTGTACGACCGCCTGCGCCGCCGCCCGATGGTCCTGCCGGTCGTCGTCGAGGTCTAGCGCGGCGTCGTACGCCGGCGTCCCACTAGCGGCCGCGGCGGGCCAGCTCGGGTGCCGGTGCCGGCCGCTCGTCGGCCTGCCGCGGCTCGAGCGCCGGCAGGCGCACGACGAAGCGCGCGCCGTGGGGCTGGTTGTCCTCGAGCGCCACCGTGCCGCCGTGCGAGGCGGCGACCGCCTGGACGATCGCCAGGCCCAGCCCGAACGACCCGCCGGCCGTGCCGTCCCGGCGCGGCGCGCCGTCCGCGCCGCGCACGAAGCGCTCGAACAGCGTCGGCGCCAGCTCCGCCGGCACGCCCGGGCCCTCGTCCTCGACCACCAGCTCTGCCTTGCCGTCGGGTGTGCTCAGCGTCGAGATGCGAATCGCGGTGCCCGCCGGCGTGTGGCGCAGCGCGTTCTCCAGCAGGTTGATCGTCAGCCGCAGCAGCTCGTCGTGCGAGCCCAGCACGAGAACCGGCCCCGCCCGCCCGATGTCGAGGGAGATCTCGTGCGCGGAGCTCACCGGGCCGAGCTCCGCCGCGGCCTCCACGACGATCTGCGCGAGATCGCACGGCTCGCGCGCGGCCACCCGCGCGGCGTCCGAGCGGGCGAGCAGCAGCAGGTCGGCCACCAGCCGGCGCATGCGCCGCGAGGAGCGCAGCGCCGAGCGCGCCGCGTCGGCCTCGTCGCCGTGCAGCGCTTCCGCGAGCAGCTCCAGGTTGGCGAGCACGCTGGTCAGCGGGGTGCGCAGCTCGTGCGAGGCGTCCGCCACGAACTGGCGCTGGCGCGCGAGGGCGGCCTCGGTCTCCGAGCGCGCGGCGTCCAGCTCGCGCAGCATGCCCTCCAGCGTGTGCGCGAGCTCGGACACCTCGTCTTCGGCGTGCTGCGCGGGAATCGCCAGCGAAGGGTCGCGCGTGCGGGCGATCTCCGCGGCGGCGGAGGTCAGCGTGGCGATCGGCGCCATCGCGCGCCGCGCGATCGCCATCCCGGCCGCCAGCGCCAGCATGCTGCCCGCGAGCACGCCCAGCACCAGGAACAGCTCCACGCGGTGCACCGTCGCCTCCGTGGGCCCCAGCTTGCGCGCGTACTGGAAGAACAGGTGCCCGACGACGCCGAACGGTCCTTTCACCGGCACGATGCTGGTGACCACCCGGTAGCCGTCTTCCGCTTTCACCTGCGAGCTCACCCCCGGCGCCGGCGTTCCGAACGGCGGCGCGCGTTCCGGGTACTGCGCGAGCACGTGCCCCGATTCGTAGAGGATGCGGATGACGCTGCCGGGCGTCGCGATGTCCTGCAGCGCCGGCGAGATGCCGAGCGTTTCCCGCAGCGGGTCGCCGGTGACCCGCAGCTCGCCCGGCAGGTACTTCGCGGTTTCGCTGACGTCGTGATTGAAGTCCTCGCGTATCCGGTGCACGGTCAGCGAGCCGATCGCCAGCGCGAACGCGCACAGGATCACGAACGTCAACAGCGCCGAGACGCCCGCCAGGCGCGTGCGGATCGGCAGCCCGTCGAAGGCGGCCGAGACGCGCTCGCCGAGCGTGCGCAGCGGGGCCGGAAGCCTACGCGCGAAGGACGTACCCAGCTCCCCTGATCGTGTGCAAGAGGCGCGGCTCGCCGCCCGCCTCCAGCTTGCGACGCAGGTTCGACACGAACACCTCGATCGTGTTCGTCGTCGAGAACGGGTCGTAGCCCCACACCTCGTCGAGCAGGCGCTGGCGCGAGATCACGATGCGCTCGTTGCGCATCAGATATTCCAGCAGCTCGAACTCCCTCTGTGTGAGCTCGATCGTGCGCTCGCCGCGGCGCACCTCGTGCGTGTCCGCGTTCAGCGACAGGTCGCCCACCCGCAGCGGCGCCGAGCCGCGCGGCGGGCGGCGGCGCAGCAGCGCGCGCATGCGCGCCAAGAGCTCCTGGCGCTCGAACGGCTTCACCAGGTAGTCGTCGGCGCCCGCGTCCAAGCCCTCCACGCGCGACTCGACCGCGTCGCGCGCGGTCAAGATCAAGATCGGCACGTCATCGCCCGCGCGCAGCTCGCGCGCCACGTCCACGCCGTCGATCTCCGGCAGGCCCAGGTCGAGGATCACCAGATCGGGCGCGAACGCGTGCCCCTGCTCGAGCGCCGCACGCCCGTCCGCCGCGGTCCTCACCTCGTAGCCCTCCATGCGCAGCGAACGCTGCAGTGCTTGCGCGATGTCCTCGTCGTCCTCAACCACCAGGACGCGGGGCGCGCGAGAGAAGTCGTTCATGTCTTTATGTATAGACGGTGCTGTAAAGCGATGGTAAGGGAGGGTCTGGACCGCGCGCGTCGAAGCAGCGCCCGATGCCCTCCACGCGTACCCCTCGGGGCACTGGCAGGCGCGCCAGCGCGCGCAAAACAGCGCCCCCACGCAGCCGTGCCCGGCGCACGACGCGTCGGCGTGCCGGCCTCAGCGGCCTGCTCGGCGGCCTCCTGCCGCGCCTACCGGTGCTCGACCAGCGCCAGCGCGACGTGATCGGCCTGGCGCTCGTGGCGCTCGGCATCTTCCTCGGCTTCGTGCTCTACGGCTCCGGTGGCACGAGCGCCCACGCCGGCGGGCTCGGGCACGCGCTGGCCGTCGCCCTCGGCTGGGCGCTCGGGCGCGCGCGTGTGCTCGCGCCGGTCACGCTCGTGCTCGCCGGCGGCACGCTGCTGTTGCGCGCCGTGCTGCCCGCGCTGCGGCCGCTGCGCGCCGGCGCGCTGTGCCTGTACGCCGCCGTCACGCTCGCGCTCGCCGCCGGCGTGCTCGGTCTCAGCACGCGCGTAGGCGGCGTCGCGCCGACCAGCGCGCGCGCGTGGAGCAGCGCATACCTGCAAAGCCACGGCGGCGTCGCCGGTCAGGCGCTGTACGCGCTCGCGCACCGGCTCGTGCAGGACGTCGGCGTGGACATCCTCGTCGTGTTCCTCACGCTCGCCGGCGCCGTCCTGCTCACCGGCGCCTCCATCGCCAGCGTGCTGCGGGCGACCGGCAACGGCCTGATCGACTCCACACGCATCGTGCGCAGCCTCGGGGCGCGCCAGGGCACCGCGCCGGGGCGCCGGCAGCGGGCGCCCGTGCAGCCACCGCGCGACCCCGATCTAGATCTAGAAGATCAGCCCGCAGAAGTCGAGCCGCTCTCGCCGCCCGAGCCTTCCGCGCGCGAGCTGATCGTGCGCGCCACCCACGTCGAGGCCCCCTCGCGTGACTGGGACGGCGAGGAGGAGCCGTTCGACCGCGAAGCCCAGGCGCCCGATGCACCGCCAGGCGCGCACACCGCCGCCGCCAGGCAGGCCGAAGCAGACGAGGCCGAGCAAGAGCAGGAGCTCTCGGGCGTGGCCCGCGCCGCACCGGCCCCGGAGGGGCACGACGGCACGCTCACGCCGCAGGGGCGCCTGCGCGGCGCGGTCACCGACGACCCCGACTTCGCCTGGCAGCTGCCCGACGCGGCGCGGCTCTTGACGCGCTCCAGCAGCGAGCAGACGGGGGTGGGTGGGGTCGAGTTGGCTGGGCGGGAGCGCACCGCCACCAGCCTCGTCGAGGCGCTCGGGCACTTCGGCGTGCAGGCCAAGGTCATCGGCACCGTCGCCGGCCCACACATCACCCGCTATGAGCTGCGCCTCGCGCCCGGCACCAAGGTGGCGAAGGTCGCGCAGCTGAAGGACGACCTCGCCTACGCGCTCGCCGCCACCGACATCCGCATCCTCGCGCCGATCCCCGGCAAGCAGGCCGTCGGCGTCGAGGTGCCCAACGCGCACCGGCGCATCGTGCGCCTCGGCGACGTCTTCCAGGAGCCGCCCAAGGACTGGTCGCCGCTCACCGTGTGGCTGGGCAAGGACGTCGCCGGCAAGGCGATCGGCGCGGATCTGGCAAAGATGCCGCACATGCTCGTCGCCGGCACCACCGGCGCGGGCAAGTCCGGGGCGATCAACGCGATGCTCTCCAGCGTGCTGCTGCGCGCCACCCCGCACGAGGTCAGGCTCGTGCTCGTCGACCCCAAGCAGGTCGAGCTCAACCACTACGAGTCGATTCCACATCTGTTGACCCCCGTCATCACCAGCCCGCGGATGGCCGCCAACGCGCTGGCGAACCTCGTCAGAGAGATGGAGTCCCGCTACGGGATCATGTCGCTCGCGCGCACGCGCGGGCTCGTCGAGCTGAACGCCGCGCGCGCCAAGCGCGGCGAAGCGCCGCTGCCCTACATCCTGTGCGTGATCGACGAGCTCGCCGACCTGATGATGGTCGCGCCCGCCGACGTCGAGGACTCGATCATCCGCCTCGCGCAGAAGGCACGCGCCGTCGGCATCCACCTGGTGCTCGCCACGCAGAGTCCGCGCGTGGACGTGATCACCGGCATGATCAAGGCCAACGTGCCCTCGCGCATCGCCTTCGCCGTCTCCTCGCAAACCGACTCGCGCGTGATCCTCGACCAGAACGGCGCCGAGTCGCTGCTCGGGCAGGGCGACATGCTGTTCAGCCCCGTCGGCTCCTCGCGCCTGCAGCGCATCCAAGGCGCGTTCATCGACGAGGCCCAGATCGCCAAGCTGACAGAGGGCTGGCGCCGCCAGGGCGAGCCCGAGCTGCGCGAGGAGCTGCTCGAGGAGGTCGCGCCCGAGGAGGGCGCAGACGGCGGGGGCGCCGAGTTCGACCCCGACGAGGACCCGCTGCTGCGCGACGCGATCACGCTCGTCGCCGAAATGCAAACCGCCTCCACCTCCATGCTCCAGCGCCGCCTGCGTCTCGGCTACACGCGCGCCGGGCGCATGATCGACATGCTCGAGCGCCGCGGCGTGATCTCCGGCTACGAGGGCTCCAAGCCGCGGCAGGTGCTGATCAGCGAGGCCGACCTGCCGCGCGTGCTCGCCGCGCTGGAAGTCGCGCCCGCTGCCTCCTCATCACAGATCGATTCGGCCGTCGCTCCTGTGAGTGACTAGCCTTTCGGTGCATGCCGGAGATCGGAGCAACGCTACGCGAGGCACGTATGCGGGCCCGCATCGACGTGTCCGAGATCGAGGCCAAGACGAAGATTCGCGCCAAGTACCTGCGCGCGCTGGAGAACGAAGAGTGGAGCCTGTTGCCGGGGCCGACGTTCGTCAAGAGCTTCCTGCGCACCTACGCCCAGGCACTCGACCTCGACGGCAAGGCGCTCGTGGAGGAGTATCGCCGCCACCACGAGCACCCCAGCGACGCGCTGCTCGAGCCGATCGTCCCCACCCCGCAGAGCAGGCGCCGCGGCCAGGGCGCCCAACGCGGACTGTCGGGCGCCGGCGGGCGGGGTGCAGGAGACGGCGGACCGTCGCGTGGCTACATGCTCGCCGTCAGCGCCATCGGGCTGGTGATCGTCGTGCTCGTCGTGCTGCTGATCGCCGGCGGCGGCGGTGGCTCCACGAACACCGCCGGGACCTCCACCACCACCGCCGCGCGCGGCGCCGGCGCGCCCGGCAAGCACGGCACGCGCCCCGCCGGCGGCCACCACGCCACGAACAGCACCACGCCGGTCGTGGCGCTGTCGCTGCGCGCGACGGCGCTCGTGTACGTATGCCTGATCGGCGACGACGGACGCCGCCTGATCCCCGGCATCGAGCTGCAGCCGGGCGAAAGCACGCCCACCTACCACGCAAGGCGCTTTGAGATCACGCTCGGCAACGCCTCCGTGACGATGGTCGTCGACGGCATCCCGCGCAGCGTGCCGCCCTCCAGCCAAGCGATCGGCTACGCGCTCACCAAGGCCACCGGCCGCCAGCCGCTGGCGCCCGGCACGCTGCCCACCTGCACGTGAACGACTCCTCACCCACCGGCGCCGCGACCGCCTCCGGCACCCTGCAGGGCACAAGCGGGCGAGCCGTGCGCGCGGGCATCGTGGTGACGGGCACCGAGGTGCTGAGCGGCAGGGTGAGCGACCGCAACGGCCCGTGGCTCGCCGGGCGGCTGCGCGAGCTGGGGGTGGATCTCGCGCACACCACGATCGTCGGCGACCGCCCGCAGGACATGCGCGCAGCGCTCGCCTTCATGGCCGCCCAGGGGCTGAACGTCGTGATCACCAGCGGCGGGCTCGGCCCCACGGCCGACGATCTCACCGCGCAGGTCGTCGGTGAATTTCAAGGCCGCGAGCTGGTGTTCGACGCGGCGCTCGAGGGGCGGATCGCCGCGATCCTCCGCCGCCTCGCCACGCGCTTCCCGCATCTGGACATCGATGCCGTGCGCGCCGGCAACCGCAAACAGGCGACGATCCCCCGCGGGGCGACCGTGCTCGAGCCTGTCGGCACCGCCCCAGGATTGGTCGTGCCGCCGCCGGAGGGCGCCGCCGACGGCGCGCCCACGGTCCTCGTGCTGCCCGGACCGCCGCGCGAGCTACAGCCGATGTTCGCGCAGGCGCTGCGCACGCCGGCGCTGCAACAGGCGATCGCCGGCGCCGGCGTCTACCGCTACGGCACGCTGCGCCTGTTCGGGCTGCCCGAGTCAGAGATCGCGCAAACGCTGCGCGAGGCCGAACACGAGGGTGTCGAGCTCGCGCGCATGGAGGTCACCACCTGTCTCAAACGCGGTGAGGTGGAGGTCGTCACGCGCTACGAACCCGACGCACAGGAGGTCTACGACGCGTTCGTCGCCGTCGTGCGCCGCCGCCACGCCGACACCCTGTTCTCGCTCGACGGCAGCACCATCGACGAACAGGTAGCCGCGCTGCTGCGCGGCGCGCAGCAGCCAGCGCGGCGCCTGCGCACGCTCGCTGTCGCCGAGTCCTGCACCGGCGGGCTGCTGGCAGCGCGCATCACCGAGCTGCCCGGCGCATCCGAGTACTTCCTCGGTGGCATCGTCGCCTACGCCAACGCCGTGAAGGTCGCGCTGGCGCGCGTGCCCGAGAAGCTGATCGAGGCGCATGGGGCGGTCTCCGCGGAGGTCGCCCAGGCGCTCGCCGACGGCGCGCGCACGGCCCTGGCGGCCGACGTGGGCGTCGGCGTCACCGGCGTAGCCGGACCGGGGGGCGGCACCCCGGAGAAGCCCGTCGGGCTGGTGTGGCTGAGCGTCACAACCGGCACCCACCCACCCGCGGAACCCTTGACGCGCTCCGTGCAGCTGCCGGGCGCCCGCGCCGACGTGCGCGACCGCGCGAGCACCGTCGCGCTGCACCTGCTGCGCCGGGCGCTCAGCGAGGCGTGAGCGCGCACGCGCGCAGCGGGGGCGCCGACGACCCGGCGTCCAGCCGGCGCTAGCATCGCCCGCGGCGATGTCGCGTGGTGCCACAGCCCGGCTGTTCGTGGCGATCGACCCGCCGCCCACCGTCGCTGAAGAGCTCGTCGCGTGGGCGCGCAGGGTGGCCTCCGCGATGCGCGCCCGTACCGGCGCGCGCGACGCCCCGCGGCTGCCTGTGCCCTTCAGGGTGCTGGACGCGGACTCGCTGCACCTCACGCTGTGCTTCCTCGGCGCGCGCCCCGCCGGCGAGATCGAGGTGTTGGCCGACGCCCTCGCCACGTGCGCCCAGCGGTCGTTCGAGCTGTCGGTCGGGGCGCCGCTGTGGCTGCCCGCGCGCCGGCCGCGCAGCCTGGCGGTCGAGGTCCACGATCGCAGCGGCGAGCTCGAGCGCGTGCACGAGCGCGTGACCGCGACGCTGCGCGGCGTCTGCACATGGCAGCCCGAGCGCCGTCGCTATCGGCCCCACATCACGCTCGCGCGCGTGCGTCACGGCGCCGGGCGCCCACAGCGGCGGGCGGGACGCCAGGACGAGGGCGGCGAGCAGCCGCTGGCGGCCACGCCGCAGCTCGCCTTCCACGCGCCCGCGATCGTGCTGTACCGCTCGCTGCTGGCGCCCGAGGGTGCCAGCTACCAGGCGCTCGCCAGCTGCGAGCTCGGCGCGCGCTGAACGCTCACCGGGCTGCGCCTGCGCCTGTCGGCGGGGCGCTCAGCTCTGGCCTTCGCAGCTCGCGTCGGCCGCTTCGCACGTCTGCGCGCCCGTTTCGCTGCTGCAGCCGCCTTCCTGCGTGTGCCCTTCAGGGTATTCTTCCTGTTCTTCGCATTCGGCTTCGCTACCGCCGACGGCTTGGTGTTCGCTGGGCGCCGGGCACACGAGGCTCTGGCCGTTGTCCGTGGGTGTCGGCGTGGCGCCGTTTTCGCATTCCGGTTCCGAGCCGTCTTCGCACGCGAACGTGCCTTCGCCGGCGGGCGCCGGCGCGCTGCCGTCTTCGCAGCTCGCGGCCACCGGCGCGCTGCCGGCGCGCGACTTGCCCTGCGCCTTGCGCTTGCCGTGCGCGGACTTGCGATGGCGCTTGGCCGCGCGGCGCAGCTTGCGTGTCGCGCACGTCCCGGTGTGGCGCGTGGCCCGTGCGCGAGCGCTCGCGGTCGTGCACGCGGTCTTCCCGCGCGTCTGCGCGAGCGACTGCGAGGCGCCCACCAGCGCCGCCGCCAGGGCGCATATCGACACGACGAGCGCCAGGGTGCGGATGAGGCTTCTGTGGGGGAGGCTGGAGGTCATGAGGGAGACAGGCCTGGCTTGATCTGTGGGTCTATCGGTCGCCTGCGCGGGGCGCGCGAGCCGGGGCGAGGGAGGCTGGACGAAGGTGTGCGCAGGCGAACAACTGTTCCGTCCGCAGCGCTGTCTAGCTTTTGCGCTCCATCTCAGACCAGAGGAGTGAGACCATGCCCGTAACCGACGAGGAGAAGGCCGCCAAGGCGCGCGACGCCGCCCTTCAGGGTGCGCTCACGCAGATCGAGCGCGAGTTCGGCAAGGGCACGGTCATGCGCATGGGCGACGAGGGAGCGCAGGTGCGCTGCGAGGCGATCCCCACGGGCGCGCTCTCGCTCGACCTCGCGCTCGGGATCGGCGGTGTGCCGCGCGGGCGCATCGTGGAGCTGTTCGGGCCCGAGTCCTCGGGCAAGACGACGCTCATCTACCACGTGCTCGCCGAGGCGCAGAAGCTCGGCGGCGTGTGCGCGTTCATCGACGCCGAGCACGCGATGGACCCGCTGTATGCCAAGCAGATCGGCGTGGACATCGACGAGCTGCTCGTCTCCCAGCCCGACTATGGCGAGCAGGCGCTGGAGATCGCGGACATGCTCGTGCGCTCGGGGGCCGTCGACGTGGTGGCGATCGACTCGGTGGCGGCGCTCACACCGAAGGTCGAGCTCGAAGGGCAGATGGGCGACCAGACGGTGGGCTCGCAGGCGCGGATGATGTCCCAGGCGATGCGCAAGCTCGCCGGCAACCTCAACCGCACGCAGACGCTGTGCATCCTCACCAACCAGATCCGCGAAAAGGTGGGCGTGATGTTCGGCTCGCCGGAGACCCAGCCGGGCGGGCGTGCGCTCAAGTTCTACGCCTCCCAGCGCCTGGACATCCGGCGCATCGAGACGCTCAAGGACGGCACCGAGGCGGTCGGCAACCGCGTGCGCGTGAAGGTAGTCAAGAACAAGGTCGCCGCGCCGTTTCGCCAGGCCGAGTTCGACATCGAGTTCGGCACGGGCATCTCCACCTCCGGCTGCCTGATCGACCTGGGCCTCGAGCACGACATCGTCTCCAAGTCCGGCTCGTTCTTCTCCTACGGCAAGGACCGTCTCGGCCAGGGCCGCGGCAACGCGAAGGCCTACCTGGATGAAAACCCGGCGCTGGCGAAGGAGATCGAAGGCAAGATCTACGCGGCGCTGGGCATCGGCCAGGAGCTCGTGACGCCGATCACCCATGCGGGCACAGGCGACCGCGACAAGGACGCCGCGCCGCCGCCGATCGCCAGCGAACCGGCTGTGGCTGCGGCGTAACCGCAGCGACATTCGTCCAAAGCGTGTTTTGAGTCGCGGCAAGGTGGGTATTGGTCGGTTGGTTCCAATCGTCGGGAGATACCCAGCATGGCAGTCGCATCCACGAGGCGCCGCGCAGCGCGGGCTCCGGTAAAGGGGGAGGCGGTTGGCCGCGCGACGGAGGGTTCGCGCGAGGGCGCCGGTCACACCCGCGACGAGGCCGAATACCCTGACGGGCACACGCAGGCGATCCTCGAAGACCTGCTCACGGCGCTGCGGGCAGCGCGCGCGGGTGACTTCTCGGCGCGGGTGAGCACGCGCCGGCGGGGGCAGCTGAGCGAGATCGTCACGGAGTTCAACGAGCTGGTGGCGACCAACAGGCGGATGGCCGAGGAGCTGGTGCGCGTGCGGCGGATCATCGGCCGCGAGGGTCGCATGACCGAGCGCGCGACGCTCACCGGCGCGAGCGGCGCGTGGGCCACGAGCATCGACTCGGTGAACGCGCTGATCGACGACCTCGTGCGTCCGACCACCGAGGTCGCGCGCGTGATCGGCGCGGTCGCGGAGGGCGACCTCTCGCAGAAGATGGCGCTGAAGATCGAGGGCCAGTCGGTGAAGGGCGAGTTCCTGCGGATCGGCACGACGGTGAACACGATGGTCGACCAGCTGTCCTCGTTCGCCGCCGAGGTGACGCGCGTCGCGCGCGAGGTCGGCACGGAGGGCAAGCTCGGCGGCCAGGCGGCGGTCCCCGGCGTTTCGGGCACGTGGAAGGACCTGACGGATTCGGTGAACTTCATGGCCAACAACCTCACCGACCAGGTGCGCAACATCGCGCAGGTGACGACGGCGGTCGCGAAGGGCGATCTCACGCAGAAGATCACGGTGGACGTGAAGGGCGAGATCCTGGAGCTGAAGGACACGATCAACACGATGGTCGACCAGCTGTCCTCGTTCGCCGACGAGGTGACGCGCGTGGCGCGCGAGGTGGGCACGGAGGGCAAGCTCGGCGGCCAGGCTGAGGTTCCCGGCGTGGCCGGCACGTGGAAGGACCTGACGGATTCGGTGAACTTCATGGCCAACAACCTCACCGGTCAGGTGCGCAACATCGCGCAGGTGACGACCGCGGTCGCCGAAGGCGATCTCTCGCAGAAGATCACGGTCGAGGCGAAGGGCGAGGTGGCGGCGCTGGCGGACACGATCAACACGATGGTCGGGCAGCTACGCTCGTTCGCCGCCGAGGTCACGCGCGTCGCGCGCGAGGTGGGCACCGAGGGCAAGCTCGGCGGGCAGGCCGAGGTCGAGGACGTCTCCGGGACGTGGCGCGATTTGACCGAGAACGTGAACCTGATGGCCTCGAACTTGACTGACCAGGTGCGCAACATCACGCAGGTCGCGACGGCGGTCGCGAAGGGCGATCTCTCGCAGAAGATCACGGTCGAGGCGAAGGGTGAGGTGGCGGCGCTCGCCGACACGATCAACACGATGGTCGAGCAGCTGCGCTCGTTTGCCGCCGAGGTCACGCGCGTCGCGCGCGAGGTGGGCACCGAGGGCAAGCTCGGCGGGCAGGCCGAGGTCGAGGACGTCTCCGGGACCTGGCGCGGCCTCACGGAGTCGGTGAACTTCATGGCCAACAACCTCACCGACCAGGTCCGCAACATCGCCCAGGTGACGACCGCGGTCGCCCAGGGCGACCTCTCGCAGAAGATCACGGTCGACGCGAAGGGCGAGATCCTGGAGCTGAAGAACACGATCAACACGATGGTCGATCAGCTGTCCTCGTTCGCCGACGAGGTCACGCGCGTGGCGCGCGAAGTCGGCACCGAGGGCAAGCTCGGTGGCCAGGCCGAGGTCGAGGGGGTGTCGGGCACGTGGCGGCGGCTGACCGAGAACGTCAATCAGCTCGCCGGCAACCTCACCACCCAGGTGCGCGCGATCGCCGAGGTCTCCACCGCGGTGACGCAAGGCGATCTCACGCGCTCGATCTCCGTGGAGGCCCAGGGCGAGGTCGCGGAGCTGAAGGACAACATCAACCAGATGATCGCCAACCTGCGCGACACCACCAACCGCAACGAGGAGCAGGACTGGCTGAAGACGAACCTCGCGCTGATCTCCGGGCTGATGCAAGGTCAGCGCGAGCTGCGCACGGTCACGCAGCTGATCATGTCCGAGCTCACGCCCACGGTCTCCGCCCAGCACGGCGCGTTCTTCCTCGCCGAGGCCCCCGACGGCGACGAGGCAAAGACGCGCCTGCGGCTGATCGCGAGCTACGGCTACCAGAAGCGCAAGAACGTCTCGAACACGTTCGAGCTCGGCGAGGGGCTCGTCGGTCAGGCGGCGGTCGAGCACAAGAGCATCCTCATCACCGAAGCTCCACCCGACTACATCCGCATCACCTCCGGGCTCGGCGAAGCGGCGCCGGTGAACATCATCGTGATGCCGATCCTGTTCGAGGAGCAGGTGCTCGGGGTGATCGAGCTCGCCTCGCTGAACCCGTACAGCGAGATCCACCGCACGTTCCTCGAACAGCTGATGGAGACGCTCGGCGTGGTGCTGAACACGATCATGGCCAACATGCGCACGGAGGAGCTGCTGCAGCAGTCGCAGTCGCTCACGCAGGAGCTGCAGACGCAGTCGGAGGAGCTCCAGCAGAAGGCCGCGCTGCTGGAGGAGCGCAACGTCGACATCGAGACCAAGAACCGCGAGATCGAGCTCGCGCGCCTCGGCCTCGAGGAGAAGGCGGCACAGCTCGCGCTGTCCTCGAAGTACAAGTCGGAGTTCCTCGCCAACATGTCCCACGAGCTGCGCACGCCGCTCAACAGCCTGTTGATCCTCTCCAAGCTGCTGCTCGAAAACGAGCGCGGCAACCTGTCTGAGAAGCAGCTCGAGTTCGCCCGCACGATCCACACGGCCGGCACCGACCTGCTGCAGCTGATCAGCGACATCCTCGACCTGTCGAAGATCGAGGCCGGCAAGATGGAGATCCTCCCCGACCTCGTCGACCTCGCGAACGTCCAGGCGTACGTCACGCGCACGTTCGACCCGATCGCCGCCGACAAGGGCCTGCACTTCGAGGTGATCGCCGATCCCGCGCTGCCCGAGACGATCCTCACCGACGAGCAGCGCCTCGAGCAGATCCTGCGCAACCTGCTGTCCAACGCGTTCAAGTTCACTGACGCCGGGGGCGTCACGCTTGCGATCCGCTCGCTGCCGGGCGAGCGCGTGTCGTTCTCCGTCGCCGACACCGGCGTCGGCATCCCGCCGGACAAGCTGCAGGTGATCTTCGAGGCCTTCCAGCAGGCCGACGGGACCACGTCGCGCAAGTACGGCGGGACCGGCCTCGGGCTGTCGATCAGCCGGGAGCTGGCGCGCGCCCTCGGCGGCGAGATCCAGGTGGCGAGCACGGTCGGAGAGGGCGCCACCTTCGCGCTGGTGTTGCCCGCGCGCTATGCGCGCCCGGCGGCGCCGTTCATCGACCTCGCGCCGGATGCCCACCCGCTGCACGTGCCGGGCCTGCACGTGCGTCCGGCGATCGACGAGCGCGCCGCTTCGCGTGCGAGGCGCCGTGCGCTGGGTGAGGCGAACGGCTCGAGTCCGCTGCAGCTCAACGAGCGGGTGCAGAGCGCCGAGTCGCACGCCGGGCGCCTCGGCGCTGCCCTCACGCCCGCCAATGGTGGGCACGCCGAGGGGGTCGAGCATTCGGCCAAGCACCTGCTCGTGGTGGAGCGCGGCCGCGCGGCGGCGGAGGCGATCTCCGGGCTCGCCGGCAACGGGAACGGGGTCGAGGCCAAGAGCGTCGCCTCGACGACCGCGGCGCTCGCGGAGCTGGCCGAGCATGCGTTCGACTGCGTCGTGCTCGGACCCGGCGTAGCCAAGACGGCGATGTTCGCGCTGCTCGAGCAGCTGAGCGCCGAGCGGCGCATCCACGCGACGGCCTTCATCCTGTGCCCCGACCGGCCGCTCACCGCCCGTGAGCAGGCACGCGTGCGACGGCTGGCGCCGGCGATCGTCGCCAAGGCGGTCGATTCGGTCGAGCAGCTCACGGCGGAGACCGCGATGGCGCTCCATCGCCAGCCGGCGCGCCCGGCAGGAGGCTGGAGCAGGGAGCTCGACCGTTCGGCGGCCGACGGGCGTGTGACGGTCGCGCTGCGGGGACGCAAGGCGCTGCTCGTCGACGACGACGTGCGCAACCTGTTCGCGCTCGCCAGCCTGCTCGAGGATCGCGGCATGGACGTGCTGTTCGGGGAGACCGGCAAAGAGGCGCTCGCGACGCTCGAGCGCCATCGCGACGTGGACATCGTGCTGATGGACATCATGATGCCCGACATGGACGGCAACGAGACGATCGCCGCGATCCGCCAGGTGCCCGCCTGGCGGGAGCTGCCGATCATCGCCGTCACCGCCAAGGCGATGGAGGGCGACCGCGAGCAGAGCCTCTCGGCGGGAGCGTCGGACTACATCACCAAGCCCGTCGAGCCCCAGCAACTGCTGTCGTTGATCGGGACGTGGCTCGGACCCTGACATCCGAACAAGGCAGCCGACCCGCTGGCCCGCAAGCCGGTCCTCAGCCGCTGGCGATCACCAATGCACCGGCATCCGGCGGCCTTCGCTCGCCGGCACTCGGCGCGGCGCCGGCGAGCATCCTGCTGGTCGACGACAACCAGGACGGACTGCGGGCGCTGGGGGCGGTGCTCGAGCCGCTCGGCCAGCACCTCGTGCTGGCGCACTCGGGCGAGGACGCGTTGCGGCGGCTGCTGCGGGAAGAGTTCGCGGTGATCCTGCTCGACGTGCGCATGCCTGGGCTCGACGGGTTGGAGACAGCGCGCTACATCAACGCCCGCGCGCGCACGCGCCACATCCCGATCATCTTCCTCACCGCCCACGCCCAGGATGTCGAGCAGGTGTTCCACGCCTACGCAGCCGGCGCGGTCGACTACGTCGTCAAGCCGTTCGACCCGGATGTGCTGCGCAGCAAGGTCGCGGTGTTCGTCGAACTGCAGCGCGAGCGCGGCGAGCGCGTGCGCGAGGAGCGCGCCCGCGCCGAGGCGGAGGCGATCGCAGGCACGCTCCAGCAGCACCTGCTGCCCGATCGGCTGCCCGAGGTGCCGGCGTTGTCGATGGCCGCCCGCTACCGTCCGGGCGAGCGCCTCGCCCAGGTGGGAGGCGACTGGTACGACGCGATCGTGCTCACGCCCGAGCACGTCGGCCTGGTGATCGGCGACGTCGTCGGGCACGGCGTGCGTGCGGCGACGCTGATGGGCGAGCTGCGCGCTGCGCTGCGCGCGTACGCGATCGAGGAGCCCTACGCACCGGGCGTGGTGCTGACGCGCCTGAACGCGCTCGTCACCCGCACCCAGGGGCCGGGCATGGTCGCGACGCTGCTGTACGTCGTGGTGGACCTCGACGGCCGCGTGGCCCGCTTCGCGAGCGCGGGGCATCTGCCGGCGCTGCTGCGGGGCGCCGACGGCAGCACCCACTTCCTCGAGCGCCCCGCGCTGCCGCCGCTGGGGGTCCTCCAGCACACCGTGTTCGACAGCTGGGAGGTCGAGCTGAAGGCTGGCGACACGGTGCTGCTGTACACCGACGGATTGATCGAGCGCCGCGACGAGTCGATCGACGCCGGCCTCGGACGGCTGCGAGATACGCTCACGCAAGGGCCGCGAGACATCGAGGAGCTGTGCTCGCACCTGCTCGCGGACGTCCCCGGCGGGCCGATCCTGCAGGACGACGCGGCGCTGCTGGCCGTGCGGCTCGCCGACGAGCGCCCACCGCGCCTGGAGCTCGAGCTGGCCGCGGAGCCCGAGTCGGTGGCGACGGCCAGGCACCAGCTCGAGCGCTGGCTGATCGAGACGGGGGACGGGCGTGACGACCTGCTCGCCCTCAAGCTCGCGCTCGGCGAGGCGTGCTCGAACGCCGTCGAGCACGCCTACGGCCCGCAGGGCGGCCACACCGTCCGCCTCGCGGCCTGGCGCTCCGCCGGCGCCGTCACGATCGAGGTCTCAGACCGTGGGCGCTGGCGCGTGCCGCGCGGATCGCAGCGCGGTCTCGGCCTGGGCATCATCGAGGAGCTGGTGGACGTGCTGGAGCTGGAGCAGACCTCCGCCGGCACCACCGTGCGGATGCACAAGGGGCCGGCGGACACGTGAGCAGCACTGGTCAGCCAAAGCAGCAGACCGCTCAGCTCGCGCGGATCGCGCGCAGCGAGGCGGAAGGGATACGCGTCGTGGAGGTCGTCGGAGAGCTCGACATCTCCAACATCGGCGATCTGGAAGCCGCCGCCTTCGACTTCAGCAACGACGGACTCGGCATCGTGCTCGATCTCAGTGCAGCGTCCTACATCGACAGCGCCACGCTGCGCCTGCTGTTCAAGCTGCACCACGGTCTGCAGCGACGCGGCCAGGCGCTGCGCGTCGTCTGCCCGCCGCAGTCAAGCGCCGCGCGGGTGCTCGAGCTGACCGGCTTCAGCAGCATCGTCGCGTGCGAGGCCGACCGCCGCGGGGCGGTCGCGGCAATCCGCCGGGATGTGCCGCTGCACGAATGAGCGCCCGGCGGGATCGCTGCGCACCGGCCGCCGCTAGGACGCAGGTGGGCGTAGAGGCCGGCGGCGGGCCGGGCGGATCTGGTTGACGAGCCGTACCAGGTCGGGGTCGGCAGGGGGATCGTCGAAGGAGTCACAGCATTGCGGCTGGCACCCGTCTCAGCGCGCATGCGTGTACCGCCGGCCTCGCAACCGCGGTGTCGAAGCTCCTCAACGACTCGCTCGAAGCTCTTTTTGGCCTCTCCACGCAGCGCCTTGACTCGCGGCTGACAGCGGCGTGCGACGCTGACGTGAAACTGGGGCGCCATTGGCGAGCCTCGGAGGTGAAAGGCCCTGTGCCCTCAGAGTCCTACGGCATCGCCGGCGAGGGCGTCCTGCAGTCCCGCGCGCGCTCCAGGCTGCGCGAGAGCTCGCTGATCGGCCGCCTCGCGTAGCAGCGTTGAGAAGCGCCGCTCGTCCTTGGCGAGGGTGCGCAGCCTGGCCAGACGTTCCTTGAGCTCCTGTACGCTTGCGAACCTCACACGCTGCGGCGAGGTATCGGGAACACCCTCCAGCAGGCCCTTCGCAATCCAGCCGCGCACCGTAGGCCGGCTGACGTCAAGCGCCTCGGCCACCTCAGGTACCGTCAGCGCTGGCGCGTCGGCGTTAACGGCCTGCTTGGCCTCCGCGAGCGCACGCTCGGCCTGGGCGACGCGCCCATTCGCCAGCGCGGCGCTCGCGCGTGTGATCGCATCATCGAGCGTCGCAAAGCTCGCGATGAGCTGCCGATGCTCGCTCTTGGTCATAGGGACATCATAGCAGTCCGCTTTCTCAAAACAACGGAAAATAGAAGGATATGGGTTCTGCCTACTTCGACCGCCTGTTCCGCTCGCTCAGCACGCAGGCCGCCAGCCCCGCCGCCCCCTTGACCGACCAGCGCCCGTGCCGTTCGGGCGAGGAGCGACCGGCGCTGCGTCGTCTGCGGCGGCTCCCCGCGCAGAACGTGGATCGACACGCGCTGCTGCCCCGCCGGGTGTAGGAGCGAAGGGATCGGCTGCTATTCGACTATAGGGCGGGTAAGAGATCGAGCCTTCTAAGGCGCCGGTGGTGCCGGTGGTGGCGGCTGTACAGGCGGTGTCGGCATAGGTGGGATTGGCGCTGGACCGGGCGCGCCGAGGATCTGGAACGGGAGCTGGAGCTGCTGGAGGGTCTGCATCCACGCGCGCTCGTTCTGGTTTTCGATCAGCTTCGCAATTGGAACCATCGTCATGCTGATTAGAGCGGTGTGGTGCACGCTCAGGACCGCGTCTTGTAGCTCGTCGTCAGCCTCGAGGTCGTTGATGATCACACCATGCTCCCGTGCGGTCTCGCGCCGGACGGGGCGCCCGTGGGATAGGAACTCCTCGGCCTTCCCGAACCACTCAGCGGCGCTCTCGGCTTTCTCTACTGCGTCGGGCTGGTCCTTGAACATGTACTGCGCGAGCGCGTCGGCGACGATTCGCCTGGCGCGTTCGGCCGCATGGTCGCAGGCTGCGAGCATGCCCGGCGCGTAGGAGCGCAGGATCGGGAGCCAGGCGTTGAGGTTCGCCGGGTTTTTGCATTGGTCGAGCGCGAGCGCGAACTGATCCTTAATGGCCTGCGCTGAGGCCGTGCGCGGTCCCTCGGGCATGATCACAGTGAACTGCGGGTCGATCGGGCCGAGCTGAGAGTGGGCGCCCATGAGGACTTCGTCGGCCGAGAGCGCGAGCATGGTCGCCGCCGACATCGCATAGAGGGGCACAATTGCGCGAATGTGGTCGAAGCGGGTCCGTAGGTAGTGAGAAATCTGTTCGACGGCATCGGCGCTGCCGCCGGGGCTGTGCAGGAACAAGTCGAGCTCGCGCTCGTTGACGTTCGAGCAAGCCTCCATGAACCCGCTCATATCAGCCGGCGAGACGTTGAGGGCGTGCCCGGGCGCCTGCGGCTGTTGGAAGAACCCGGAGTAATAGAGGATCGTGGCGCGCCCAGTGCGTTCGCTCAGCCGTTTGACGTACTTGCGACGCAGTATGTCGTTTGGCGCTGGTCCACCTTCCCCGACGGGCGGAGCGACATTGAACTGCTGACGGATCGAGAGCAGCTCTTGGAGGAGTTCGCCCCAAGTCGGCATCCGCTAGGCAGCGGGGTCCGGGGAGTACGGTGTCACGTTTGTAGTCGTGATCACCGTCCCGGTCTCGGTGGCAGCGACCGCACCGTAGTAGACCTGTTCGGCGCCTTCGAGTGCACGGATCGCCGTCTCGACGCCGGCTGCGCCAGACGCCAGGATCGCCTGCACTTCGTCATCGACCGCGGACGCGGTCTTGCTTGCATCTCTCTCCACGGTGGTCACCTTGCTCACGCCCCTTCTTCCATCGATCTGAATCTGAGTCTACAGCGATGCCGCGCCGTCGGTCAACGGCCGTACGGTCCCGGTTGTCGGAACAAGGGCGGGAACCTTGAGGGAGAACCTGGCGGCGTTCCGCCGCGTCCGCTCATCCGCAGGGGTCGTCGCCTCTACGATGCCTGACGACCAGGTCGTCGCCGCTCGGCATCGACGGCCGCGCCGAGCTTGCCCATGCTGAAGCCGAGCGCGTCCGCGACCTGTACGACCGTTGCCCAGGCGGCGCTTGTGCGCCCTAGCTCGATCCGGGCAAGCGAGCTGATCGAGACGCCTGACTTGAACGCGAGCGCTTCCAACGTCAGGCCGCGGCCTTCGCGCAGGTGGCGCAGCACGGCGGCGAGAGCGGGGTCGGGTGCTGGTGCCCGCGACATACGCCGCTAAGCTATCACATACGCTCGGTCACCAACGCCACAGCGAAAGCAACCGGTCATTAACGCCAGGTCGCTTTAGACATAGGCTGACCCGACGAAACAAGAGTGCCCTGCGCTGCCTCGACAGCCGGGGGCGTGGCGCCTAGTTGCTGTGTGATCCCCGGGACTCGCTGGCGCAAGGTAGGCGCGCGTTCCGGGGTCCAGGCGGCCGAGTGTGATCGCGGCGCTTGACCTGCTGGCGGAACCGACGATGACCACCATCCCAGACCGCTGGCCGGGGTAATCGACTTGCGAGCAGGAGGTTGTGGTCGCTCCGAAGCTGATGGGCGCCTCACGCCGCGGGGAACGCGAGCCGGGCAAGTCCGACCAGACCGACGCGCGGGCGATTGCTCGCGCGGTGTTGCGCGAGGGCATCGAGCGCTAGCGCCCATGCGCTGCTTGACCTAGCGAGCGAACGCCGCAAAATCCGGAGTTCTGCCAGCTTGGCGGGGACCGCGAGCTTGCTCGGGGAGCCGAAGCTGGTTTCGGTCGCAACGACCGGCTTGCCGGGCGCAGGGCGTTTACGGCAAGATGGGGGTGTGCGCAGGGACCAGATTTGGCGCTACGGGCGGCTGTGGACCGCGTTGATCATCGGGGTTCCTGCCGGGTTGCTATTCGGATTGCTTGACGTCGGCTCCTCAGCCCGCTTGGAGAGTGCGCTGCTCGCGGGATTGACCGTCGGGGTCCTGTTTGGCGCTGCGATGTCGATCTGGATATGGAGCCGCTGGAAGGCCGCGAAGAAGCTGAGCTCGCAAGGTCGCCGAGCGGTAGCCCGCAGCGTATTGAAGGGTGAGCCCATCGAGGACTCGCGGCTTGCGCCAGCCGTGATCGAGTATGCCGAAGTGGTTCATCGCGGGCACGATCGTGAACGACGCTACAGGTGGACGCTGTGGATCTGGCCGGTGCTGACGCTCGCACTGGCAGTCACGGACACGGTCAACGGTTCCATGGGCGAAGCTGTGTTCTTCTGGGGGCTCGTCGTTTTCTGGATCGCCTTCATGCCGACGCAACAAAGACGAGAAAGAAAGACCATCTCGCGCGCCTCCCACGCTGCGAGCTCGGCACGGCAGCTCCTTGACGACTCGTAGCTGAGTGGGTCTCGGTCACCGGCCCGCGCGCCCGACCCGTTCTATGAAGCCCGCGATCTACACGCCTGGGGACACAGGCGACGGCTTTATGCTCTGCTTTGAGGATCCGCACCCATGCAGCTTGCTCAGAAACAATTGCGCTACCACGTGACCACGTTCGGCTGTCAGATGAACGAGCACGACTCCGAGCGGATGAAGGGCATGCTCGAGTCGCTGGGCTACTGCGCGGCGGCCGAGCGTGCTGAGGCCGACCTGATCCTGTTCAACACGTGCTCGATCCGCGAGTCCGCCGACTCCCGTTTCATCGCGCACCTGGGGGAGGCCAAGCGCCTGAAGCGCGAACGCCCCGAGCGCGTGGTGGGCGTGGGCGGCTGCTGGGCGCAGTCGGTGAAGGAGGAGGTGTTCGAGCGCTTCCCGTTCGTGGACGTGGCGTTCGGGCCAGGACAGGTGCACAAGCTCGCGGAGTTCCTGACCAGCGACTCGCTGAGCGCGCAGGGCTACTTCGAGTTCGAGGGCTTCACCGGGCATTTGCCTGCGCGCCGCGCGCGCCCCTTCCAGGGCTGGGTGCAGATCAGCGTCGGCTGCAACTGCGCGTGCTCGTACTGCATCGTGCCCTCAACGCGCGGCCGGGAGGTCAGCCGCCCGCCACACGAGCTCGTCGCGGAGGTCCAGGCGATGGCCGAGGACGGCGTCAAGGAGGTCACGCTGCTCGGCCAGAACGTCAACTCCTACGGGCGCGACTTGCGGCGCAGCGAACGTATTGGCTTCGCTGAGCTGTTGCGCGAGTTGGACGCGCTCACGGGGATCGAGCGCATCCGCTACACGAGCCCGCACCCGAAGGACATGCGCGAGGACGTGATCCGCGCGCACGCCGAGCTCGCGAGCGTGTGCGAGCACATCCACCTGCCGCTGCAGTCGGGCTCCAGTCGCGTGTTGAAGGCGATGCGCCGCACCTACGACCGCGCGCGCTACCTCGAGCGCGTGGCGATGATCCGCGAGCTTGTGCCCGACGCGGCGCTGACGACGGACATCATCGTGGGGTTCCCAGGGGAGACCGACGCCGACTTCCGCGAAACCCTGGAAGTGGTGGAGGAGGTCGGCTACGACGGGGCGTTCACTTTCATCTTCTCGCCGCGGCGCGGCACCGAGGCGGCGACGATCGCCGACGGCGTGGTGGCCCATCCACTGAAGGTGGAGCGCATGCAAGAGCTCGTGGAGCTCATCCAGCGCCAGGCGCGCGAGCGCGCGCAGCGCTTCGTCGGGCGCACGCTGGAGGTCTTGGTGGAAGGCCCTTCGCGCACCGATGACGAACGCGTGCGCGGGCGCACGCGCCACAACAAAGTCGTCAACTTCGCCGGCTTGGCCACGCCGGGCGAGCTGACACAGGTGGAGATCGCGGCGGCCACCAGCCAGACGCTGTCAGGTGAGGAGCGCCTGCTGGCGCGCGCGTCGGCATGAAGATCCGCGCGGCGGTGCTGGAGGAGTTCGGCCAGCCGCTGGTGGTGCAGGAGGTCGAGCTGGCCGAGCCGGGGCCAGGCGAGGTGCTCGTGCGCTTGCATGCGTGCGGCGTGTGCCACACCGACATGTACACGGCCTCGGGCGTCGATCCCTCGGGCTACGCGCCGACGGTGCTCGGGCACGAGGGCGCGGGTGTGGTGGAGCGCTGCGGGGAGGGCGTGACGCTGGTGGGCGAGGGCGACCACGTGGTGACGCTGTTCTCACCGCAATGCGGCGAGTGCGTGCACTGTCGCAGCCCGCTCACCAACCTGTGCCTGGCAATCCGCGAGCAGCAGAACCGCGGCTACCTGCCCGACGGCACCACGCGCCTGTCGCGCGGCGGTGAGCCGCTGCGCCACTTCATGGGCACCTCCACGTTCGCCGAGTACACGGTGATGCCACAGATCGCGCTCGCGCGCATCGACCGGGAGGCGCCGCTCGACCGCGCCTGCCTGTTCGCGTGCGGCCTCTCCACCGGGCTGGGCGCGGCGATGAAGACGGCGGCGGTGCGCGAGGGCTCGACGTGTGTGGTGTTCGGCGCGGGCATGGTCGGCCTTGGGGCGGTGGCAGGCTGCCGCCTGCAGGGCGCCGAGCGGATCGTGTGCGTCGATCTCGCGCCGGAGCGCCTGGAGCTCGCGCGCGGGCAGGGCGCGACCGACGTGCTCGCCGGGGGACAGGACGCGGTCGCGCGGGTGCTCGAGCTGACCGACGGCTTCGGCGCGGACTACACATTCGAGGCGACCGGCAGCGTGGCGGTCATGCGCCAGGCGCTCGAAGCGGCGCGCATGGGGTGGGGGCTGTGCACCGTCTGCGGCGTTGCCGGCCGCGGCGAGACGCTCGACGTGGTGCCGCGCCTTTTGATCACCGGCAGGCGGGTGTGTGGCTCCTCGTTCGGTGGGCTGAAGGGCCGTGAGGACGTGCCGGCGCTGATCGCGCGCTACCTCGCAGAAGAAATCGACGTTGACCCGTTCATCTCCCACCGCCTGCGCCTGGATGAGGTGAATCGCGGCTTCGAGCTGATGCACGCGCAGGACGGCATCCGCAGCGTGCTCGAGCTGTAGGCGGCGCTCGCCGGCGGCTCACGCTAGGGCAGGCGTGCCACCGGCGGCGGGAAGCTCGCCCCCGGAGCTCGCCGCGTCTGGCGTCAGCGGCGCGTGCACGGAGTGCTCGGACACGCACACGCGGTTGCGCCCGCCGCGCTTGGCTTTGTACAACGCCGCGTCGGCCTCGGCGAACACGGTGGCGTAGTCGAAGCTGTGGTCGCGTCCGGACGCGCCCACGCCGAAACTCATCGTCACCGCCAGGTTGTCGGCGACGAGGCTCGTGGCGACCCCCTCGCGCAGGCGGGTGGCGAGCTCCACCGTCTGCTCGATATTGGAACCAGGCACCAGGATCAGGAACTCCTCTCCGCCGAGCCGGTAGGCAAGGTCGAAGGCGCGCAACTGCTTGCGCAACAGGTAGGCGACGTCCTTCAGCACCGCATCGCCCACCGCGTGCCCGCGCGTGTCGTTGATGCGCTTGAAGTGGTCGATATCGGCGATGATCAAGCCCACCGGCTCGCCGGTGATCTGCGACTGGAGGGTGAGCTCGTGCGTGCGTGCCCCGAGCGCCTTGCGGTTGAGCATGCCGGTGAGCTGGTCGATGACCGCGTCGGTGCGGTGCTGGATGTCGGAGCGCATGAGCGGCGTTGAAAGCACCGCCACCGACAGCACGAGCGCGAGCGGCGCCAGCACGAGCTCGGGTGCGTGGACGACTGCGTGCGGGTCGATGCCGAACGCGACGCCGATCACCAGCACGCTCGTGATCGTCACGCCGGCGACCACGCCACGCGTCGAGAAGCGCGAGGTCAGCGTGATCACAGGTACGGCCAGCCAGCACAGCGCCGGGATGCCGTTCTTGCCGGCGAGCGACACGGCCCCTGCGATCGTCACCGTGCTGCCGACCCACGCCGTGAACATCACCAGCTCCGGTCGCGCGACGCGCGGCAGCATGTGGTCGGCGGCGGCGAACAGCACCGCCGCCGGGATCAAGAACAGCAGCGGCCACCAGCCGGTCCACGCCCCCGATGCCAGGATTGCCGCGCCCAGGATGACGAACGTCCGCTGCCTGTATGGACGCACGCGGGCATCCATGTCCAGCATGCGCTCGCGGGCTGCATCGTCGGGGCACAGCCACGACGACCTGTTGGCGCCAGCCTTGGCACTGGTTTGACGATCGGAATCCACGAGTACACGCTCGACCGCCTGGCACGCGAGAATTACCCCTCATTTGTGGGATGGACGCACGTTTGCGAGCGTAGAAAGCCGCAGTTCTCCGTGTTCAACTACGGCCCGCGTGCGCCGTTTGACGCGGTCGTCCGCGCCTTATGCGAACATATGTTCGTGCGCTGGAGCAACCTCACCCTTGAAGGAGACGAGCAGCGGCGGCTGCCCGGCTACCGCGACCCGGCCGAGGTGCGCCGTTTCGACGCTCCCGAGGCCCTCGACATGCGCTTCTACGAGGTGCACGCCAAGTCGGTGCTCAATCGCGTGCCCGAGCAGTCGCGGATGCCGTTCCGGTGGACGATCAACCCGTATCGCGGCTGCTCCCACGGATGTCTCTACTGCTTCGCCCGCCCCACCCACAAGTACCTCGACTTCAACCCCGGCCGCGACTTCGAGCGCGAGATCGTGGTGAAGGTCAACGCGCCGGAGGTGCTGCGCGTGGAGCTCGCCCGCCCGTCGTGGCGACGCGAGCACGTGGCGCTGGGAACGAACACCGACCCCTACCAGTGGGTGGAGGGTCGCTACCGCCTGATGGTGGGGATCTGGGAAGCGCTGCGCGACGCCGCCAACCCCTGCTCGGTGCTCACCAAGTCGCCGCTGCTCCTGCGCGACCTCGACCTGATGCTGGAAATCGCGCGGCGGGCGAGCTTCAGCGCGTGCCTGTCGATCCCGACGCTGGACGAGAAGGCGTGGCGCGCGACCGAGCCGCACACGCCGAGCCCGCGCGCGCGCCTGGAGGCGGTGGCGGAGCTCAACCGCGTGGGCATCCCCACGGGCGTGCTGATCGCCCCGCTGATGCCCGGCATCAACGACGCGCCGCACCAGATCGAGCCGCTGCTGGACGCCGCCGCGCAGGCGGGCGCAACGAACACCGCGGGCGTCGCCCTGCATCTGCGTGGAGATGTGCGCAAGGTGTTCATGGACTGGCTGAGAGAGCAGCGGCCCGACCTCGTCCCGCGCTATCAGGAGCTCTACCGACGGCGCGCGTACGCGCCGCCACAGGAACGCGAGCGTCTGGCGCGCCTCGTACGCCGGGGCGGGCCGCCAGGCGCGTTCTGGCGAGGGACGCGTGCAACAAGCCCACGCCGCACCGCGCTCCGAGAACGGCCGAGCGATCTGTTCGAGCCCGTGTCGGGGGCAACGTCGGCCGCACGCCAGGAGAGCCTGTTTTGAGCGCGACCCACCACACCCGGTTCTTCTCTACCACGCCACCGGCACCGCGTAGGCCCGCAGCCTGTCGTTCCCGAAACCTCGCCTAGCGCTTCTCGCGCTGCGCGGCGATGGCTTCGCGCGTGATCCGCTCGGACCCCAGTCGCCGCTGCACGCCGATGGCGAGATCGGGGACGAGCCCGGCGAGCGTCGAGCCGACGCGCAAGGACAGCGGCGCGACGGCGACCTCGCCGCGGTTGCGCTCGATCGCGTCGAGCACCGCCCGCGCGACGTCCTCGGGCGAGCGCGTGCGCACGCCGAGCGGCAGCGAAGCGCCGGTGTCGGCGAACAGTCCGGCGTTGCGGATGAAGCCGGGGTACACCGTGGACACGCCCACGCCTGTGCCGCGCAGCTCGCCGCGCAGCGCGGCGGCGAAGCCGCGCAGCCCGAACTTGGTGGCGTTGTACATGCTCGCCCCTGGGGTGGGCGCCTTGCTCTGCAGCGAGCCCATGAACAGCAGGTGCCCGCGCCCGCGCGCGCGCATGCCGGGCAACAGCGCGTGCGCGAGCACGATGGGCGCGCGCAGGTTGACGTCGAGCGCCCGGTCGAGCTGCTCGACGGTGAAGGAGTCGAGCTGCCCGGAGGCGGGCAGCGCGGCGTTGGCGACGAGGATGTCCACATCGCCGGCCTCGCTCGCCAGCCGCTCCACATCCGCGCGGTCGGCGAGGTCGGCTGCGAGGGCGCGAGCGTGGAGCTCGGCGGCGAGCGGCTCGAGCACATCGGTGCGCCGCCCGGTGAGGACCAGCTCGGCGCCGCGCGCGCGCATGGCGCGGGCGATCGCCTGCCCGAGGCCGCCGCTGGCGCCGGTGAGCAGCACGGTGGAGCCGGCGATGTGCATTACGTTGAGCCTATTCGCATGCAGGTGGTGGCGTTGTTCGGGCCGACGGGCGTGGGCAAGACCGCGGTGGCGGTGGCGCTCGCACGCCGTCTGCGCGCCCGCGGCGAGGACCCGGTGGCGGTGTCGGCGGACGCGCTGCAGGTGTACGCGGGGCTCCAAACGCTCACGGGCGTCGCCTCGGCGGGCGAGCGCGCGGAGCTGGAGCACCGCCTGGTGTCGTTCCTCGCGCTCCAGGAGACCTTCAGCGCGGGGCAGTACGCACGGCTGGCGCACGCGGAGATCGACGACCTCCTGGCCGCCCGCCGGCGTCCGCTGGTGGTAGGCGGCACCGGCCTGTACCTGCGCGCGGCGCTGGCGGAGCTGAGCATGCGCCCGCCGCCGCCGGCGGGCGTGCGCGAGCGCTGGATGGCGGAGCTCGAGCGCGCGGGCGCGCCGGCGCTGCACGCCCGCCTGCGCGAGCGCGCCCCACAGGTGGCACGGAGCCTCAACCCGAACGACAGCCAGCGGCTGGTGCGCGCGCTGGAGCTGGCGGACCTCGGCGAGCTGCCAGAGCCGGCCCCGCCCGCCGCCGAGCGCCCTGCGGCAGCACCCGCCGCCGCCTCGCAGCTGTGGAGCGAGCACATGCGCCGCCCGACGCTGCTGATCGGGCTGACGATGGAGCGCGCGGCGCTGTACGCGGCGACGGACGCGCGCGTGGAGGCGATGCTGGCGGCGGGGGTGCGCGAGGAGGTGCGGGCGGCGCACGCGGCGGGCGCGTCGGTGACGGCGCGCAAGGCGCTGGGCTTCGAGGAGCTGCTGGCGGACGACGTGGAGGCGATGAAGCGCCACACGCGCAACTACGCGAAGCGCCAGCTGACGTGGATGCGCAAGCTGGCGGGGGTGCGGGTGCTCGACGTGACGGGACGCGACGCGGACGCGGTGGCGCGCGAGATCGTGGAGCGCCTAGACTCCGCCGCCGGATGACAGGGATGCGCTTCGAGAAGTGGCAGGCGCTGGGCAACGACTACGTGATCGTGGAGCGCGACGGGCTGCCGTTCGAGCTGACGCCGGCGCGCGTGCGCAAGCTGTGCGCCGAGCATGTGGGCGTGGGCGCGGACGGCGTGCTGCTGCTCGCGCGCCCACACGACCCGGCGGCGCACGTGGCGGAGCTGCGCATCTTCAACCCGGACGGCTCGGAGGCGGAGCTGTCGGGCAACGGCGCGCGCGAGGCGATCCTGTACCTGCGCCGCCGCGGCTGGACCGACGCAGATACTTTCGTTATACAGACAATTGCGGGAGACATACGCCCGACGATCACCGGCAAGGACACGTGCACGGTGGACATGGGCAAAGCGAGCCTGACGTCGAAGGACTTCCCCGGCGGCCCACAGGACGGCCAGGGCACGGTGACGTCAGGCGGGCGCCTGTGGGCGTTCAGGCACGTGTCGATCGGCAACCCGCAGTGCGCGATCCACGTGGAGTCGCCACAGGAGCTCCGGGAGCTGGACCTCCAGGCGATCGGCCCGGCGATAGAAGCGTCGGCGCAGTTCCCGAACCGCACGAACGTGTCGTTCTTCACGGAGACGACGCCGGACATCCCCGGCGCGATCCGCGCGCGGATCTTCGAGCGCGGCGTGGGGGAGACGCTGTCGTCGGGCACGGGCGCGAGCGGCGCGGCGGTGGCGCACGCGCTGCTGTTCGCGCCGGCGCTGCGACCGAGCAGGGTGACGGTGGCGTTGGACGGCGGCGAGCTGGAGGTGGAGGTGGGGGAGGAGCTGCAGGTGAAGTTGACAGGCTGGGCGCGGCCCGTGTTCAAGGGCACGCTGAGCGAGGACTTTGAAAAGGAGCTGCATGAGACCGAGTAAGCGCTTGGAGCGCATCCCGCCGTACGTGTTCGCGCAGCTGGAGCGCAAGATCGCGGAGAAGCGGGCGGCGGGGGTGGACGTGATCAGCCTGGGGATCGGCGACCCGGATCGCGCGACGCCGGCGCTGGTGGTGGAGGCGATGCAGGAGGCGGTGAGCGAGCCGGAGACGCACAAATACCCGACGAACCGCGGGCGCGATGACTTCCGCGGCGCGGTGCGCGACTTCTACGAGCGCCGCTTTGACGTGCAGCTGGACCCGGAGCGGGAGATCATCCCGGCGCTGGGCGCGAAGGAGGCGATCTTCAACCTCAACCTGGCGTTCCTGGACCCCGGCGACTGCGCGCTGGCGGCGGACCCCGGCTACCCGGTGTACACGGCGGGCCCGTGGCTGGCGGGCGCGGAGCCGGTGCTGATGGCGCTGGAGCCGGAGCTGGGCTTCACCCCGGACCTGGAGGCGATCGACGCGCAGGTGGCGGCGAGGGCGCAGCTGATGTACCTGAACTACCCGAACAACCCGACGGGCGCGGTGGTGCCGGAGGGCTTCTTCGCGCGGGTGGTGGAGTTCGCGCGCGAGCACGAGATCCTGGTGGTGCACGACAACGCGTACTCGGAGACGACCTTCGACGGCTACCGCGCGCCGTCGTTCCTGCAGACGCCGGGGGCGAAGGACGTGGGCATCGAGGTGTTCTCCTTGTCGAAGGGCTACAACATGACGGGGTGGCGCTGCGCGGTGGTGGTGGGAAACGCGCGGGCGCTGCAGACGTACTGGCAGTTGAAGACGAACATCGACTCGGGGCTGTTCGAGGCGGTGCAGCTGGCGGGCGTGGCGGCGCTGTCGCCGGACGCGGACGCGGAGGTGGCGTCGATGCGCGAGCTGTACAGGCGCAGGCGCGACCTGGTGTGCGAGGCGCTGCGCAGGATGGGCGTGCGGGTGCGCGTGCCGCACGCGACGATCTACGTGTGGGCGCCGGTGCCGGACGGCTTTGCGAGCTCGGCGGCGTACTGCGAGCACGTGCTGGAGCGCACCGGCGTGGTGCTCACCCCCGGCGCCGCGTACGGCCCGGCGGGCGAGGGCTGGTTTCGCATCTCGCTGACGACGCCCGACGAGCGTCTGCTGGAGGCTGTGGAGCGTTTGGGCGCCCTGGAGGGTTGACGTTTACGAGGAGAGGGATCGCGCATGGCGACCCCGGCCCACGGTGATGTTCACGTTTGCCGTGTGTTCACAGCGGCCCGTGTGCGCGCCCCTACACTGGGGATGGATGCAAAGAACCGATCGTAGGTCGGCACCGGAGGCTCAGCAGCGCGCAGCGCAGCGCGCGCTGTGCATCGCGGCGATGCCGGACGGGGAGGACTTGTCAGAGCTGGGGGAGCTGCTGCGCACAGCGGGCGTGGGCGTGGTGGGCGAGCTGATCCAGCGCCGCGAGCACGTGCACCCGAACACGTACATAGGCCCCGGCAAGGTGGCGGAGGCGAAGGCGCTGGCGCACGCGTGCGACGCGAACTTGATCGCGTGCGACGACGAGCTGACGGCCCGCCAGGAGCGCAACCTCGAGCAGGAGCTGGGCCTGCCGGTGGTGGACCGCACGACGGTGATCCTGGACATCTTCGCCTCGCACGCGGGCAGCGCGGAGGGCAAGCTGCAGGTGGAGCTGGCGCAGCTGGAGTACAACCTGGCGCGCATGCGCGGCCTGTGGAGCCACCTCGAGCGCCTGGGCGGCGGCATCGGCACGCGGGGTCCGGGCGAGACGCAGATCGAGACGGACCGCCGCTTGGCGCGCAACCGCATCGCGACGTTGCGCAAGCGCTTGGAGCACGTGAAGGGCACGCGCGCGGTGCAGCGCGCGGAGCGCGAGCGCGCGGCGCTGCCGACGATCGCGCTGGTGGGCTACACGAACGCCGGCAAGTCGACGCTGCTGAACGCCCTGACCACGGCCTTCCCCCTCCGGGGACGATGCGGCCGCGGTGCCCGCGCGGAGGTGGGCGTGCGCGATCGCCTGTTTCACACGCTGGACCCGACGACGCGCACGCTGAGGCTGGACGGCCGCGCGCACCTGCTGACGGACACGGTGGGCTTCATCTCGAAGCTCCCCCACCAGCTGGTGGACGCGTTCGCGGCGACGCTGGAGGAGACGCGCCGCGCGGAGCTGTTGGTGCACGTGCTGGACGCCTCCGCGCCGGAGGAGCGCCAGGAGATCATGCGCCGCGCGGTGGAGCAGACGCTGGAGGAGATCGGCGCACCCCATGACGGGGCACACCCCGAAGGGCACGTGCAGGCCGGTGAACGCCCGCGCGTGCTGGCGCTGAACAAGATCGACCTGCTCGACGCGGACGCGCGCGAGGAGCTGCGCTTCCGCTACCCGGACGCCGTGCTGGTGAGCGGCGCGACGGGCGAGGGCCTGCAGGCGCTGGGCGAGCGCCTGGAGCGCGAGCTGGCGCACACGCTGCGCCCGCTGGACCTGCTGGTCCCGTACGCGGACGGCGGCAGCCTGGCCGCGCTGCACGAGCTGGCGGGCGAGGTCAGTCGCGAGGACACGGCGGAGGGAGTGCGCGTGCACGCCCTCGTGCCGGCCCGCCTGGCCGAGCGCTTCGCGCGCTTCGCGGTCGCGGCGAGCTGATTCAGCGTCGCACGTGGATGACGGCGCGCCCGACGCCGATGATCTCCATCTCGGTGTCGGGCGCGCACCCGGCGAGCTGGCTGGCCTCGTCGCGCAGCGTGCGGCGCAGCAGGTGGAAGGCGAGCGCGCCGGCGACGGCGGGCACGGCGAGCGCGATCGCGCGGTAGGCGAGCACGGCGCCGGCGGCGGAGGTGATGGAGACGTGGTAGAGCACGAGCGTGCCGAGCAGGCCGGCGTCGACGCCGCCGAGCCCGCCGGGCACGGGGATCAGCCCGCCGAGCTCGCCGATCAGGTAGGCCATCGCGAGCACCGCCACGGGCGGCGCGGCGCCGAGCGCGCGAAAGCCGGCCCACAGGATGGCGATGTCGAACACGAGATACGCGAGCAGCCCGGCGATCAGGATGGCATTGCTTTCGCGCAGCAGCGCAAGCGACTCTTCGACACCGTGGCCGAGCGCGAGCAGGCTCTCGCGCCAGGCAAGCGCGCGGCGTGAGCGTGGACGCCCGCCGTCGGCGTCCAGGCGCGTGCCGGCGCGTCCGGCGACGCGCCCGATGAGCAGCGTGGCGAGTACCGCGACGAGCGCGATCGCGGCGGGCAGCGCGGTCAGCAGCAGGTTGCGCTCGCCGGCGAGCATGCCGAGCGCGAGCGCGACGCCGATGAGGATCACGCCGAGCACGTTGGGCACGCTGGTGAGCAGGAAGAACGCGACCGTCCGGCGCGCGATCTCGCGGCTCTGCATGCCGCCGCGCCGCAGCGCCCACGCGCCGAGCGCGAGCCCGCCGGCGCCGCCGGCGGGCAGGATGGCGTTGGCGCCCAGCTCCGCCATCCCCACCTGGGTGCTCACACGCCAGCTCATGCGCCGGCAGAAGATCATGCGAAAGACCGCCACGTAGCCGAGCCCGGAGAGCAGCTTGAGCATGACCCCGACCGTCAGCCACGTGGGGCTGGCGTGCGCGAGGCGCGTGCGCAGCCCGCTGAGCCCCGGCAGCAGCGTGACGACGAGCGCGACCGCCACAATCAGCCCGCCGATCAGCAACAGCCGCGAACGCACCCGGCGGCGGCCCAGCTGCTCGGGCACCTCCAGCTCGTCGGCGTGCACGCGCACCGGGTCGCTGCGGTCGCGCTCGAGCTCGCTGGTGCTCATCGCTCCATCCTCGCAGCCGCAGCGAGGTTTCCCGGATGCGCCGCTCGCGCGCGCCACGTGGCACTCCTCACTGCCCGTCAGCGCACGCCCGCTCGCGGGGTGCGCCGCGCGCGCGCCGTGAACCTCGCCGCCGCACGCCGTCTGTCGGCTCGCTCGCCGCTCAGCGCTCGTCGCCGCTACCCGAGAGCACGCCGCGGCGCTGGCGCGAGAGCAGCTTCTCCAGGTTCGCGTGCGCGATCTCGTCGAGATCGAGCTCCAGCTCGGTGGCGAGCTGCGCCACGTACCACAGCACGTCGCCGAGCTCCTTGGCCATCGCCGCGCGGCGCTCGGCCACCACCTCGCCGCCGTCGTCGCGGATCGCCTTCTTGGCATGCTCGGCCACCTCGCCCGCCTCGCCCGCCAGGCCCAGCGCCGGGTAGGCGAGCCAAGCCTCGCGCGGGTACTCGGCTGTGCGCCGCGACAGGCGCTGGTAGTCGGACAGCTCCACCGCGCGATCGTATGAGCAAGCACGCGCGGGGGGAGGGGCGCGAACGCCGAGTTTGCGGCGAGCGCCTTTCCCCAGCTCACACGCCGGCGGCGCGGCAGGCGCTGGCGTGCGTCTGCCGCTCCAGCGCGTCGTCGAGCGCGGCGAGCTCGCTCACGTCGATCGCCAGCGCGCGGGCGATCAGCCAATCGGCGAACCACACGTTCTTCGGCAGCAGCGGGCCGTGCAGGTAGGTGCCGATCACGTTGCCGCTACGAGCGCCCTCCGCGCCGCTGCGCCCGTCGTTGCCGTGGCCCCGCAGCACGCGCCCCAGCGGTTGCTGCTGCGCGCCCAAGTACGTGCGTCCACCGTGGTTCTCGAACCCCGCCAGTACGTATCGGCCGCCCCCCAGGGCGGCCCCCTTAAACCCATTCTCGGCCTGCGCGTCAACCCACGCAGGGGACTTGCCGGCAGCGTCCTTCAGCTGCACCTCGATCGCCACGTTGCCGATCAGGCGCGGGCCGGGCTCACGCACGGTGCGCACGTCGAGCAGGCCCACGCCGGGGATCTCCTGCGCGTCCAGCGTGTACGCGTGCCCGAGCAGCTGATAGCCGCCACACACGCCCAGCACCACCGCGCCGCGCGCCGCCGCCGCGTGCAGGCCGGCGCGCTTGGTGTCGATCAGGTCCTGCGCGCACAGGCGCTGGTCGCGGTCCTGGCCGCCGCCGATGTACAGCAGGTCGTACGCGTCGCCGTCCAGCTCCTCGCCGAGGCCGCTCGCGGACAGCTGGAAGCCGATCCCACGCCACGCGCAGCGGCGCTCGAGCACGATCAGGTTGCCGCGGTCGGCGTAGATGTTCATCAGCTCCGGGTACAGCGCGCACACGCGCAGCAGGCCCGCGCCCGCAGCCGCCCGCAGCGGACCGCCGTCCGCGCGCGGCTCCGCGCCGCCGCCGCTACGCGTCCCCTCGCCGGCGCGCTCAGACACCGAAGATCACCGCCACGCTGCCCGTGTGCTCGCTGGTCGCGGCGATCGCGCGCGTGCCCAGCGCGGTGAAGCCTGCCGCGCGGCCCTCGCGCTGCAGCTGCGCGACCGACACGCGGTCGAGCTCCACCACGTCGTGCGCGAGCGGCGGGCGTGTCGCCTGCGATGCCGCGGGCGGGTGTGTTGCCTGCGATGCCGCGGGCGGGTGGTGCGCTGCGGCGGGCCGGCCGGCCGGCACGATCTGGCGCTCGCGCTCGATGCGCACCGTGTGGCGCTCCACGCGCACCCGGATCGGGTGGCTGACGAAGCGCGCGCCGTGCACGCACGTCGTCTCCGGCGTCGGCGCCGCGTCGCCGGCCGCGCAGTCGAAGGGCTCGAAGTGGGTGACGATCGCGCACGCCAGCACGCCGCCGGGGGCGAGGTGCGCGTGGGCGCCGGCCAGGAACGCGGCGCGCCCGGCCGCGCCGCCCAGCAGCTGGAGGGTCTGCATGGGCACGACGCACAGCGCGAAGTCGCTGCGCGCGAGCGACAGCGCACGGGCGTCCGCGTGCACGAGCTCCACCTCCACGCCGCTCGCCGTGGCGTGCTCGCGCAGCGCGGCGAGCAGCTCGGCGTCGCGGTCGAGCGCGGTCACGCGGTGTCCGCGGCGCGCCAGGTCCAGCGCCACGCGGCCGCTGCCCGCGCCGACGTCCAGCACCGGCCCCGCGGCGACGGCGGCCAGCTCGCGCCACAGCGGCAGGTCGGCGGCGTAGGAGCCGCACTCGAGCTCGTGCCACACGACCGCCTGCGGCGGGCGCCGTCGGTCGCTCACGACCACGCGCTGCCCGCCTCCCCGCGTGCGACCAGCAGCTCGCGCAGGGCGAGCATGGCCGTGTATGTGGGCAGCGCAAACAGCGGCGCGGGCGCACCGTCCGCGTCCTGCGCGCGGTCCGCCGCCGCCGTGTCGAGCGCCTCGCTGAGCGCCTCGCGCACGTGGATGCGCGCGGGGTCGATGCCCGCGTACTTCAGCCGCGTCGCCAGGTCCGACGCGCGGGTGCCGCTGCACGTCACGCTGCGCACGCGCCCGGCGAGCAGCTCGAAGTCGGCGTCCCAGATCCACGACACGTCGCGCCCGTCGGCGATGTGGTCGTTGAGCACGCCCAGCAGGTCGTGTTCGCCGGGCTCCAGCGCGAGCGTGCGCAGCACCTCGTTGGCGCCGGCGGGGTTCTTGACGAGCAGGATGCGCAGCTCGCGCTGCGCGCGAGCGAGCGTCACGCGCTCGGCGCGGCCGAACGCCGCCTGCGTGTGCTGCAGGCCGGCGACGATCGTCGCCAGCTCCACCTCCAGCGCGCTCGCCAGCGCGGCGGCGGCGAGCGCGTTGTAGACGTTGTACAGGCCGGGCAGCGCCAGCGACACCTCGGCCTCGCCGGTGGGCGTGCGCAGCGTGAAGCGCGCCGCGCGCACCCCCTGCAGGCGCACGTCACGCGCGCTCACCGCCGGCGCCGGTCGTCGCTGGCCGCAGCTGGCGCAGTGGTAGTGGCCGAGGTGGCCCAGGTACACGGCGTCGAACACGTACGGCGCGCCGCAACGGCGGCAGTGCTTGGCGTCGGTCGCGTGCGCGAGCCCCGCCAGCGCCAGCGAATCGTCGTCCACGCCGAAGTACACGATGCCCGCCCGTCCGCCCTCGCCTGCCTGCCTGCCTGCCTGCCTCAGGGTGTGCCCTTCAGGGTGCGTCCCGTCAGAGGGTGTGCCCTCCAGGGTGCGCCCGAGATCCGCGACCAGCGGGTCGTCGGCGTTCAGCACGAGCGTCGCGCGCGGGTGCTCGCCCAGCGCCTCGCGCCAGCGCTCGGCGATCGTCTCCAGCTCGCCGTAGCGGTCGAGCTGGTCGCGGAACAGGTTGCCGAGCAGGATCGCCCGCGGCTGCAGCTGGCGCGCGAGCGAGCCGAGCCACAGCTCGTCCACCTCGAACACGCCCAGCTCGCCCGCCATCGCGCCGCCGGGGCGCGCGGCGTCGAGCAGCGTGGTGGCGATGCCGCCCGCCATGTTCGCGCCCGCGTGGTTGTGCACCAGCGGGATGCCCGCGCGCTCGAGGATGCCCGCGAGCATCGTCGTGGTGGTGGTCTTGCCGTTGGTCGCCGACACCAGCACGCTGCCGCGCGACAGGCGCGCGCCGAGCGCGGCGAGCGCGCCCGGCGACAGACGCATCAGCACCTTGCCCGGCGCGCTCGTGCCGCCGCCGCCGCGCAGGCGCGAGAGCGTGCCGACGCCGCGAGCCAGCGCCAGCTTGGCCTCCAGCGTGCCCGCCATCAGCCGCCGCCTGCCGCCGTCGAAAACGCCCCGCCCGGCTGGGCGGGCACGAGCATGGTGATGGCACCCGCGAGCGCGCTGACCCGCACCGGCAGCTGCGCGATCGGGTCGCCGTCGGCGTACATCGTGAACTCGCGGTCGGCATGCAGCGTGAGCTCGCGCGCGCGGAACACGTGCACCTCTGGCTCGTGCACGTGCGTGCCCTTGAACAGCTTCGGCAGGATGCGCGTGAGGAACGCGCGCTTGCTCACGCTCTCGACGATCACCACCTCCAGCAGGCCGTCGTCGAGCAGCGCGTCGGGGGCTGCGAGCATGCCACCACCGTAGGCCTTTGAGTTGCACGCGCCGAACGAGAAGGCGGAGAAGCTGTGGCGCTCGCGCGGCGCGGGCGCTGCGCCCCCGCCGCCGGGCGCGGGGGCGCCGAGCAGCTCGAGCTCGATTTGCGTGGGGCGCCAGGCGGCGAGCGCGCGCAGCGCCCCGTACACGTACACCAGGCCGCCGAGCCACGCGGGCGCCTCGTTGGCGATGCGGTTGGCGTCGCTGTCGAAGCCGGCGGAGGCGATGCCGACGAACGCCCGTCCGTCCTGCGCGGGCGCGCCGGGTGCCGCGTCCTCAGGGTGGACGGGCGTCGCGCTGCGCACGAGGCCGAGATCGACGCGGCGCGTGTGCCCGCCGGCGACGATCGCCGCCGCCGCCTCGGCGTCTGTGGGGATCCCGAGCACGCGCGCGAGGTCGTTGCCGCGCCCGCCTGGGATCACGCCGAGCAGCGCGTCGGGGGTGCGCCGGAGGACGTCGGCGCACGCGCCGATCAGGCCGTCGCCGCCGACCGTCACGCTCGTCTCGCCGGCGCGCGCTGCCTGCGCTGCGAGCGTGCGCGCGTGCTCGAGATCGCGCGTGTCCGTGCGACGCACCTGCAGGCCGTGCGCGCGCAGCGCGCGTTGTGCGCTGTCCGCTGCGTGCCGCGCACGACCGCCGCCGGCGGCGGGGTTGACGATCAGGCACACGGGGGCTGGCACGGGCTGAAGGTGAGCGCGACCCTGGTGCTGCGCCCCCGGCGCGCTCAGGACGTCCGCGCCGCTTGCGCCCGGCTGCGCCGCCGCCGCCCGATCATCGCGGCGAGCGCAATCGCCGCGATCGCCACGAACAGCCCGAGCAGGACGCCCGGCGCGAGCCCGAGCCCGCCGAACGGCAGCGCGACGAGCTCCACGATCCCCAGGCCGAGCGCGATCAGCGCGAGGATCAACAGGATGATCAGCAGCACCCCGCGCACGCGCGCGAGCACGCCCGCCGAGGAGGCGGGGACGAGCAGGCCCATGGCGCGCAGGGCGAACAGCTGGCGTCCGCTGGGCGGGGTCTGGCCCATGCGCTCGACCGCCTGCTTGAGGTCTCCGGCGCGGCGTTCGGCGAGCGCCAGCGACGCGTCGGCCATGCGCCTGATCTGCATCCGCTCCTGCGGGCGCGCGGCGGCGATCGCGCGCTGGAAGTAGCCGCGCGCGGCCTCCGCGTCGAAGCGCTCGGACGCCCGCGCGCCGAGGATGGCGAGCGCGGCGGACTTGTATTTGGTCTCCGCCTCGAGCTCCTCGTCCGAGCGCTGCTCAAGCGCCTGGATCGCCTCGATCGAGCCGCGCTGTTCGACTCTCATCTGCCGCTGTTTGGGTGCCATGGCCGGCAATTCTATGCGCGCGCAGGCGTTGGCGCGGACGGGCGCGCCGCGGGCCTCGCGGCATGCGAGCGGCGCGCCGGCTTTGTGGGCGTGGGGCGCGGCAGGCGGTATGCTCGGCCGGTGAGGAGATCGCTGCACAGCTGCTGGTCTGGTGCCCGTGCTGGAGCGACGCTTGCGTTGGCGCTCGCGCTGCTCGCGCTTACCCTCGCGCCGGCGTCGCCGGCGGCAGCCGCAGGCTTCGAAGGCACCGGCGCGCTGGGCAACCTCACGGAAGGCGCTCCCGAAGAACCATCGACGAGCACCGCGGCGAAAGGTGCGGCCGGCGCGGAAACCGAAACGACCACGCACAACTCCGGCTCGGTGGTGGCGGTGGTGATCGCGATCGGCGCGGCGTTGCTGGCGGGCGTGGCGTTCGTGATCGTGCGCGACGCACGCCGCTGGGCGCCGGCGGCCGACGGCGAGCTCGTGGAAGGCGGCGGCGCGCGTCACTCGCCGGCTGTGATGCGCAAGCGCCGCGCGAAGGCGAAGGCGGCGCGCAAGCAGCGCAAGCGCAACCGCTGAGGCTGCTTCCTGGGGCCGTTGCGCGCGCGGCCACATGGCGTGCGTGGGTAGCGGCGGCGCAGCTCGGGCGGCTCAGTGGGAGATGCGCAGTGGCCGCGCAGGCCGGGTGCGACGCGCGGTGCGCACGCGTGGGGGGGACGACGGTGAGGGGGAGCCGTGCGGGCCGCCGCGGCGCGGGCTGCGCGGGTGTGGCCGGCGCGGGCGCGGCGCGCGCGGGTGCGGGTCGAGTGGCCCGCCGGGGAGCGCCTTCGAGCCGCCGTCCTCTTCAGAGGAATCCTCCTGCTGCTGCTGCGCTTCGGCAGCGTTCAGCACCTGGTCGTTGTGGTAGGGGACCCACAGCATCAGGCCGGCCAGCGGGATCTTCACGAGCGCTGCCAAGAACAGGACCCAAACCCACAGAGGCATCTTGCGATGGTACTACTGCCGTGTGACTGCCGTGCGCCAAAGCGGAGCGGCGGCGTGAGCCGCCAGCGGGGCACAGGATTGGGCGAGCTCGCCGAGCAGATCAGCCGCTGCCGGCGCTGCCCGCGCCTGGTGGCCTGGCGCGAGCAGGTCGCGCGTGAGCGGCGCGCGGCGTTCGCCGAGGAGGAGTACTGGGGGCGCCCCGTCCCCGGCTTCGGCGACCCGCACGCGCGTGTGCTGCTGCTGGGCCTCGCGCCGGCCGCGCACGGCGGCAACCGTACGGGGCGCGTGTTCACGGGCGACCGCTCGGGGGACTTCCTGTACGCGGCGTTGTGGCGTGCCGGCTTCGCCAACCAGCCGCTGTCACGGGGCCGTGGGGACGGGCTGGCGCTGAGCGACGCGTGGATCACCGCCGCTGTGCGCTGCGCGCCGCCGGCCAATCGCCCCACTCCGTCCGAGCGCGAGCAGTGCATGACGTGGAGCGTCAGCGAACTGCAGCTGCTGAGCGAGGTGCGGGTGCTGGTGTGCCTGGGGGCGTTCGCGTGGGATGCGGCGCTGCGCTTGACACGCGCGCTGGGCGAGCCTGACGGCGTCGGGCCGCGGCCACGCTTTGCGCACGCGGCGGAGGTCGCCCGCGGTCGCTACCGGCTGCTTGGCTGCTACCACCCGAGCCAGCAGAACACGTTCACCGGCAGGCTGACCGAGGCGATGATCGACGCGGTGCTGGCGCGGGCGCGGGCGCTCGCCGAAAGCCGGTAGCCGGGCTTCGTCTCCGACCGTGCGCAGGCAGGCGGACGGCGGCGCGCGGCGAACCGGTCACCCAGGGGCGTGCCGGGCAGCGCTCTAACCTTGCGCACGTGCCCTACACCACCGCCGAAGGACGCCAGCAGCTGCTCGACGCGCTCGCGGAGGCGGTCGCCCAGCTCGCCGCTGCGTTGGCGGCGCTCAGCGAGCTGTACGAGCGGCTGGACGAGCTGTCCGCCGACGCGGTCGAGGAGCAGCTGTTTCGTCCCGTGCAGGCTGCGTACGGGCGCGCGCGGCGCGCCCACGCGGGCTTCTCCGAGCGCCACGGGCTGCCCGTGCGCACGTTCGCGGAGGCCGTCCACGGCGCGCCCGCGCACGGCGTGAAGGGCTTCATGGAAAGCGCCGTGACGTCAGTCGCCGCAGCCGACCGTCTGCTGGCGGAGCTGCAGGACTCGATGCTGCCGGTGGAGGTTGGAGACACGCTGCTGCGCGCCGATCTGGAGCAGGTTCGCGCGTCGATCGGCCCGGTGGGCGTGCGCGCGCGAGCGCTCGAGCGCACGCTCGGGCGCTAGCGGCGTGAGCGCAGCTACTCGACGGGCGCGCCGTTGGCGGTGAGCGTCACCTCGATGTTGCCGCGCGTCGCGTTCGAGTACGGGCACACCTGGTGTGCCGCGCGCACGAGCTCGACCGCCGCGGCGGGGTCGCCGATGGAGGGCAGCGTGACGTCGAGGCCGACCGACAGCTCAAAGCCGCCCTGGCTGTTGGGCGACAGTGAGACCGCCGACTCGATGGCGGCGTCGCCCGTGTCCACCTTCGCGCGGCGGGCGACCACGCCGAGCGCGCCCTCGAAGCACGCGGCGTAGCCGACGGCGAACAGCTGCTCGGGGTTGGTGCCCCCGCCGGTGCCGCCCATCTCGCTCGGCAGGCGCAGCTGCACATCCAGCGCGCCGTCGCTGCTGCGTCCGTGCCCCTCGGCGCGTCCGCCGGTCACGTGCGCGTGCGCCGTGTAGAGCTTGTCTGCCATCGCTTGCCTCTCCTTCGCGGTCAGCCTTCGCGGTCAGGGAACGGCCAGATGCTAGACGGTGCGTACACGCGAGGGGCCAGCGGGATGCAGCGTGCCCTGCGGCGCTCGGCGAGTCGTTGCGCGCGCGGCGAGTCGTTCCGCGTCCGGCGAGTCGTTGCGGGCGCGGCGAGTCGTTCCGCGCCCGGCGCTGTTATGTTCGAGGCGATGCGCCGCCGGGCACGCAAGCGGGTGCTGTTCGCCTTCTCGATCATGCTGGCAGTTGCCGGCAGCGTGCTGAGCTGCGCGGGAGCGCTCGCAACTCCCGCAGCGGCCGGCAAGGGCGCGACGGAAGTGACGCTCACGCAGGGGGCAAGCCTGCCGGGCGTGTCCGTGGCGATGCCGGCGGTCGGGCTGTCGCTGGAGTATCCGGTGATGGCCACCGACCTGGGCGCCGGCGCGTGCCCTGCGCCGGCGCTCGTGAGCGCGCTGACGCAGCTGGGATCGCCGCCGATCTCGCTGGCCGGCGACAGCCAGGACATGACCGTCCCCGAAGGCGCGCTGAGCGGCGCGCCGAGCTCCTGGGAAACAGCGACGCTGTACACGCTGCGGGCGAGCTTCTGGAGTCAGCTGCACTGCCTGCTGAGCGACACCCACGACCCGCTCACGGTGGGCCTCAACCTCAAGACCGGCCAGCCTGCGTGGACGGCGCAGATCGTCGCCGGCGCGCAGAGCGCAGCCACCAACGGGCTCGCGTTCTCACTCGGCAACGAGCCCGACCTGTACATGCTGCCCAACTACTCGGCGCTCGCTCACCCGGCGGCCAACGAAGAAGCGCTGCAGGTGGGCCTGTACCTGCAGCTGGCGAGCGCCATGGAGCCGCTGCTCGGCGGCGCCCCGGTGATCGGCCCCGAACTGGCTGCCCCTTCGCGCTGGCAGCACGAACTGCCGCGGGTGATCGCGCAGCTGCACCTGGCGACGGTGGGCGTGCACGCGTACCCGCTGACCGCGTGCGTGACGCCGAAGGCTGCGACGGTGGGGGGGCTGCTGACGCAATACGCCGCCGACGAGCCACAGAAGCTGGCGGCGGTGGTCGTGGCCGCAGACGCCGCCGGCGTGCCGGCGATCATCTCGGAGGCCAATTCCGTCTCCTGCGGGGGTGTCGCCGGGGTCTCCGACAGCCCCGCGTCGGCGGTGTGGGCGGTGCGCTTCGTGCTGAGCGCTTTGAAGACGGGCTTCCAGGAGGTGCGCTTTCACTTCAGCGGCGACCCCTACGACCCGTTCGTGGTGCAGGGTGAAACCGTGCTCAAGCGCCCGCTCGACTATGCGCTGGCGGCGCTCAACCAGTGGCTGCCGGTGGGCGCCTCGCTGCGCACGGTCAAGGGCGTGCGCGGCCTGGTGGCGACAAGTGTCACCACGCCCGCCGGCCAGACGCTGCTGATCCTCGACAACGAGCACGCGCGGGCGCAGAAGGTGGTGGTGCGCAAGGCAACCGGCGTGCGCGTGGAAACGATCAGCCCGGCGCTCGCGGGCGTGCAGAGCAGCCAGCTGCGCGCGCGTCGAGGCCGGGTCAAGCTCACGCTGCCCGCCAACAGCGTGGTGGCGCTCACGGCGACGTCCGGCTGACGCGCAGGGCACCTCGGCGCAGCCTCGCGCCGCCCGGAGGTGTCACAGCCGGGACGCGGCGTGATCGACGCGGCAGGGGTTCAAGCGACATGAGCGATCGCGAGCAACTTGCGCATCTCGGTCCGGTCGGCGACTTCGGCTCGCTGGTGCGGGCGGCCAATGCCTGAGCAGCGGCGGCTCGCCGGAGGCCCGCAACATCCTCGCTTGTTTACATAACATCGATTATCGGGCGTGGGAGGGTAGTGCATCAGTTGGTTTTTTTGGCCTCGTGCGGTGGCGGTGCGTGGCTACGTTCCGAGCCATGCACGCCGACGCGATTGCGACGCAGCGCGCGGTCGTGCGGCTGGTAACTCGAACGCGAGCAAGCGATGGATCAGCTACGCTTGCGGCAGGGCCCGCACGGCGATCCGGGCGCGTCTTTGGCCGATTCCTGGGCGCCACGTTGTAGCCTGGGCATGGGGGCTCGTATCGAACCTCACAAGCGAGTGTAGGCTATAATCGCGGCTACCCCGAGAGCGGGAAGGAGACCGCCGGAAACCCGGTCTCTCCCGTGCAAAACATCACCACCGAGCGCGTAGGAAATGCGCGACCATCGAGAACAGGACTCATGGCGACCGCTCAGCGATCCGATAGTGAGGCGATGACTCCGCCGTTCCAGGAGACGTCCGTAGTGCTTCGCTTGGAGTTTCCCGACGAGTGCTCGCGTGAGCAGCTTGAGGAGTACGCCATCATGGTGCAGGAGGCTGTAGACGAGCGCGCTGCGGGGATCGCGCTGGGCGCAGCAGTGCGCTGCGATTACGACCCGATGACCGTGGAGGTGCTCTTCACGGTCGAGGCGGGGAGCATGGCAGACGTCCATCATCGCGTCGCTTTGGTCGTCGCGACCATCGAGCCCGCGCTTCCCTTCACCTTCGAGACAGAGACGACAACACGCACGATCGCTCCGCGCGGGCGCGATCGCGAGCCAGTTCCTGCCTAGATGTCGAGCCCCGCGCGCTTGAACTGGGCGCGGAGATTTTCTCGGTAGCGGCTTTCGCTCGGGGTGCACTTGAGCCGTGCTGTTTCTCGCAACACTCGGCCTTCCGCTCGGGCTCACAGCAGCCTGCCTGCGTCACGGGCGCGCAGCAAGCGGTCTCTAGCTCAGCCATGCGGACAGCTCTTCCAGGGCGTCGGGGAGCACGTAGTAGTAGGCCCACAGGCCGCGGCGCTCGGAGTCGACGATCCCCGCGGCGCGAAGCCTGCCGAGGTGGTGCGAGAGCGTGGGCTGGGAGATGTCGAACAGCGGTACAAGCTCGCACACGCACACCTTCCCCGCATGGCGGCGCAGCACGTCGACGAGCTGCAAGCGGATCGGGTCGCCGAGCGCCCTGGCGACCTCGGCCATCCGTGTCGCCTGCTCGCGCTGAACATCGGGGTAGACAACCGGCTCACAACACCTCTCCCCCGCCGCGCGCTTGGTCTTCGGGGTGAGCTCCAGATCGACAGCCATCAATCTACATATATCTATTGAAGCGACATATGTCAATGCAATACGATGGCGGCCATGAGCCCCCGGCTCTCGCGCCGCCTACTCGCCGAGCTGCTGGGGTCCGCCTTCCTCGCGGCGCTCGTGATCGGCTCGGGAATCGCGGCGCAGACACTCTCCCCCGGCGACGTCGGCCTGCAGCTGTTCGAGAACGCGGTCGCCACCGCGGCTGGGCTGTTCGCGATCATCCTCATGTTCGGGCCCATCTCCGGTGGGCACTTCAACCCCGCCGTCTCACTCGCCGATGCCCACTTCGGCGGCATCAGCTGGCGCGACACGCTCGCCTACATCCCCGCCCAGATCACCGGCTGCATCCTCGGCGCCATCACAGCCAACGCGATGTTCAGACTCGCAGCGATCAGCATCTCAACCCACCACCGCGCATCGCCCGCGCACCTGCTCTCAGAGGCGATCGCGACCGGTGGCCTGCTGCTCGTGATCTTCGCACTCGCGCGGACCGGCCGAACACGCACCGCGCCGGCAGCCGTCGGCGCGTACATCGGCGCCGCCTACTTCTTCACCAGCTCCGCCAGCTTCGCCAACCCCGCGATCAGCATCGGCCGCATGTTCTCAGACACGTTCGCCGGGATCGCGCCCGCCTCAGTGCCGAGCTTCATCCTCGCCCAACTCACCGGCACCGTCTGCGCGATCCTCACACTCAGAGTGCTCTACCCCGACGTGACAGCGGACGAGGCCGCCGCCGTCGTTCTGCCGCACACCGGACAGCCAGCAGCCGTCAGCGGCCCAACGCGAGGCTAGAGCAGCCGATGGCGACCGTCCTGTTCGTCTGCCTGCACAACGCCGGGCGCTCGCAGATGAGCCAGGCGCTCTTCGAGCAAGCCGCCGCCGGCAAGCACACCGCGCTATCGGCGGGCACCACGCCGGCCGAGCACGTGCACCCCGAGGTCGTCCAGGTCATGCGCGAGATCCACATCGACCTCTCCCACCGTCGCCCCCAACTGCTGATCCGCGAGCTTGCCGAACGGGCAGACGTCGTCGTCACGATGGGCTGCGGCGACCAATGTCCGTGCATCCCAGGTAAGCGCTACATCGACTGGGACCTCCCCGACCCCAAGGGTCGCCCGCTCGCCGAGGTCCGAGCCACACGAGACGAGCTCGCCACCCGCGTCGGTGATCTCCTCGCAGAGCTCGAGCACTAACCGACCGCCCGGCGCTACTGTGGCTTCCCGTGCCGGTGGCGCCACACACGATCGAGGTCGGCGGGACCCGACGTCAGCTGCTGGTGGCGGCCCCAACCGGCGCGCCGACCGCCATCCTGCTGAGCATGCACGGCAGCGGCTCGACGCCCGAGCGCCAGGTCCGCCTGAGCCGCATGGCTCCCCTGGCCGAGCAGGGCGCCGTGGTGGCGTTCCCCCAAGGCGCCACCCCATTGCGGGCCGGATGGGAGTGGGACCTACACGACGACCTCGCCTTCCTCGACGCCGTCGTCGACTACCTACGTGACACCTTCGCCGCCACCGCGGTCGCCCTGTGTGTCAGCGGCATGTCCGGCGGGGCGCGCATGGCCAGCCGGTTCTCCTCGTCGGGCCGCAGCCAGGTGCGTGTCCTGGGTGCGGTGGCGGGGCTGCGCACACCCGCGGTGGACCGGCTCGATCACCCAGTGCGCGTCGTCGCCTTCCACGGGACGCGGGACAGGATCAACCCCTACGGCGGCGGGCCAACGGCACGGTGGAGCGAGAGCGTGCTCGACGCAGCGTCCGCCTGGGCCCTGGCCAACGGCCACTCCCCCGAACCCGTGCGCACCGAGCTCACGCCGTCGCTTGCCCGGCTCTCGTACGCACCGCCGGACGATCCAGGCGCCGTGACGCTGTTCGTCTGCGACGGGGCAGGGCACACGTGGCCGGGGACGCGCCTCACGCTCATGCTCCGGCTCATCCTGGGCAAGGTGTCCTACGACGTGGACGCCACAGCCGAGATCTGGCGGGCGCTCGGCGGCGCCTGAGCGGCAGCTGTCAGCGCACGGGGCCGCAGGTGTGTCAATGCTCGCCACGGCCTGGCCTGCCTGCGGTCACACATCCCACGACCTCTTGTCCTCCATGCCGGCAAAACCAGGTAGCGCATGATGAGCGGCCGTGTCCAGACGTTCAGCCGGAGCGTCTCCTGCTCATCTGATTCAGCGCCACCGCTTCACGGACGAGCTTCTTCAGCGCGCCCGCGTTGATCCTGTCGGTCTCCCTGAAGTCGATGGCGCGCCTGACTTTCCCCTCGAGGCTGGAGTTGAAGAGGCCTGACGGATCGTCCAACGCGGCGCCCTTGTGGAAGGTCAGCTTGACGACCTCCTTGTACGCCTCGCCGGTGCAGATCCCGCCGTCGTGGGACCACACCGGTGTTCCGGGGTTCGTCGGCTTCACCCATTTCCACTCCTCGACGACGTCGGGGTCCGCTTCCCTGATCACTGCCCGCACCCGGCCGAGCGTCTCCCCGCGCCAACCGCCGAGCTGCTCGATCCTCTGGTCGATCAATTCCGAGGCGTTCATCTCATCACCGGTCATGTCTGTCTCCTGCTCGACGGACGCCAGACACTACGTGAACACATGCTTGCGCGGGAAGCTCGTCGCCACGGCCCGGCTGACGTGGCCTTGCGTCTCGTCCGTGGCCCCCGGGATGCACATTGCGGCCAGCCTAGCCGCGGTGTGCGGCGCGCGCTTCTCTGCTCCTGCTCGATTGACCTGGGTTTGCCCGCCTCGCCGTCGCCTACCGTTTCACCATGGTCGACGGGATCGCTGAGCGCAGCTACGGCAAGGTGTTCAACCAGGTGGCGGCCGAGTACGACCGCCACCGCCCCGCCTACCCCGACGAGCTGATCGAGCGCGCCTGCGAGCTCGCCGGCATCGGCCTCGGCGATCGGGTGCTGGAGATCGGCTGCGGGACCGGACAGCTCACGCGCAGCCTCCTGGCCCGCGGCCTGCGGGTCACAGCGGTCGAGCCCGGCGAGCGGCTTGCTGCGCTCGCCCGCAGCAACCTCGACGGCGTCGGCGAGGTCGAGCTCCTGCGCGCCCGCTTCGAGGACGCCCCCCTCCCCCACGCCCACTTCGCCGCGGCGTTCTCGGCCGCCGCCATCCATTGGATCGACCCGGACGTGGGCTGGCAGCGCGCTGCAGACGCGCTCGTTCCCGGAGGGACGCTCGCCCTGATCCAGCATCTCGCCTTGCGTGAGGAGCACAGCGCCGATGACCAGCAGGAGCTGATGCGCGTGATGGCGGGGATCGCGCCCGAGGTGGCGTCAGACTGGCCGGCCGCGCGGGAGCTCGAGGCGATCCTCTCCGGGGTGCGCGAGCGACGCGCCAACGTGTCGGAGGTGTGGGCGTGGCTGGGGAGCCACGGGGTGGCGCGCGAGCGCCCCGCGCGGCTCTTTGAGGCGGCGGAGATCGCCGCGGTGCCGATCGTGCTCGAGCACACGGCGGACGAAATCAACGGGCTGCTCGGGACGATGTCGTTCTGGGCGCGGCTTTCGCCGGCGCAGCGCGAGGCCCTGACGGCCGAGAACCGGGCGTTCCACGGGCGGCTGGGACGGCCGATCCGCTCGAGCGTCCTCGCCTGCCTCATCACAGCGCGCCGGCGTGCGTGCGCGTGAGCGTCTTCGGCTCCGCGAGCGACTCGTCATCAGGCGCGCGAGGTCCGCTGCGCCGGCCGCGTATGGATCATCGGGCCAAAGGCACGTCGAAGGATCGCGTAGGCGATCCCGCCGCCGGCAAGCGGCACCAGCAGGCCGATGGCTTGGTGGAGCAGCACGGCGGCGATCGCGGCGTTGTGGCCGACCCCATAGAGGATCAGCATCCCTCCCATGCCGCCGACCGTGCCGGCGCTGGCCGGCAGCGGGATCGACCCACCGAGCGCACCGATGATGTAGGCCATCACCACAATCGCGAAGCCTGGGGCGGGGTGGGCGTGGATCGCGAAGAACGCGCTCCACAAGACCAGGACGTCGAAACCGAAGTAGGCGAGCACCGCCAGCACGCTCGTCCAGGCGCCACGGTGCAACAGAAGGCGCTCCGTGTCGTCCACGGCGTCTGCGAGCGTGCCGATCGCGCCCGCGATCTTGGGATGCTTGGCGTGCAGGCGCGTGGCGTGGCCCTTGGCGCGGTGGGCGATCAGCAAGGCGAGCGCAATCCCGCTCGCTGCGAAGGCAGCCGGCAGCACCGCCAGCAGGAGATGATGCTCGCCGGGGATGATGCCGATCGCGAGTGCGACGCCGACGACGATCACCACGAGCGCGTCGACAGCGGTGTTGAGAAAGCTGAGGTTGAACTCGCGCTCGGCGATCAGCTTGTTCGGCATGCCGCAGCGGTGCAGGATGAGCGCTCCGACTCCCACGCCGCCCCACGCCCCACCGGGGAGCAGCAGCCCGCCCGCGAGCTGTGTCCAGGCGACGTCGTCGTCCACTCGCCCGCCGCGACCGTGGCGCGCGAGCAGCTTCTGCGGGTCGATGATCGCGCGCCACGCGACGACAAACCCAAGCTCGGAGAGCACCTCGAGCGCGATCGCGCCGAGCACCCACACCCAGGACACGTGCTCGAGGCTGCCCAGCGCCTGCTTCAGCGCGGGAATCAGCTTCAGCACCACGTAGGCGACCGCCAGATACCCGGCGAGCCTCGCGGCGGACTTCAGCACGTGACGCCTGGCGTTGCGCAGTGCACTCCGGGCGTGGTGCGCCTGCACGCCGGGGTCCACGGCGGGCAGCGCCGAGCTCTCCACGCTCACCCCTCGCCTGCGGGCAGACCGGCGCTCGCGTTGCGTGGGTCGAGCAGCTCGAGCGCGAGCGCCGACCAGGCGAAGTCCTCGGCGCCCATGCCGCGCCCGTCGCGCGGGTCGTAGAACTCGCGCAGCCCCTCGCGCGCAACCGTTTCGGTGATCCCACGGGCGAGCGTGGCGGCCTCTTGTTCATAGCCGAGACGCACCATCCCCCGCCACACGAGCCATGCGCTGTTCACCCACGTCGGTCCGCGCCAGTAACGCCGCAGGCCGTCGAAGTGTTCGCGCAGCGAGAACGACGGCTCATCGAGCGAGACCGAAGGCGGGGCGGCCCCGGTCCAGAAGCGGCGCTCGTCGAGCAGGCACTCGACCAGGCGGTGGCCGATCTCGTCGGGTAGGTCGGGCAGCGCAAGTGGAGCGAGCGCCGCCCAGGTCACCGGGATTCGCTCCCTGACGGCCGGCGTCGCCGCCGGCAGGAACATCCCGCTCGGCTCGTCATACAGGCGGGCGATCAGCGCCGGCGTGATCGAGGGCAGCCCGAGCGCCAGCCGGGAGAGCCCGCTGAGCACGTTGGTCAGCACCTCACAGACGACCGGGTCGCCATCGGCGCGCACCGCGTCGATGCGAAACTCGCGCTTGCGGTTGCGGCGCACCAGCTCGACAAAGCCCGGCACGCCCTGCGCCTCGTGGCGCCAGATCGGGTCGAATTGAGGCGATGCGTCCAAACCCGACTCGTCGGGCTGGAGGATCCACAGCAACCCGTCGCCCTCCAGGTTGCGCTCGGCGCTGACCGTGGCGTGGTGGGCGACGATCCGCGGCTCGCGCGCCGGATCGCCGACCGCCAGCCTCCAAGCGAACGCCAGCGCCGGCGGCTGGATCGTCGCGGTCATGGGGTCGTCGGGATGGATCACGTTGTAAAACAGCTCACGCGCGCCGTCGACCGGGTGCTCCCAGAAGATCGTGTGACCGATGAACCCATCCGGCCGTGCCGCCGCGAGCAACGTCTCGAGCTCCGCGCGCGAGCGCGCCGGGTCAAAATGGCGCCACGCGATCGCCGCGAAGCAAGAATCCCAGTACCACTGCCAGCGGTAGCGCCCGGGGCTGGGGCGCGTGTAGGCGAACGGCACGCCTTCGCGCTCGCCGACAGTCCAGCTCTCCTCGAGTGTCTGCCGGCAGCGCTGCTCGATCACGGTCACGCACCGGAGCTTCGCAAACCGAGCGGCACCTCCGCTCGGCGCCGCAGGAGCGCGAAGATCGCCGGGGGCGCGATCAGCGCGATCGCTCCCAGCACGAGGAACGTCTCGTCGAAGCCGCCGGTCAGCGCGGCGGATGCCGTGTCTCCCGCCCGCAGGAGCGCGTCGGTGTGGCTGGCCGCCACGCTGGAGGCAATCGCGGTGCCGATCGCGGCACCGAACTGCGTGGAGGTGTTCAGCAGCCCTGAGGCCAGGCCTGACTGGTGTTCGGCCACGCCCGTCAGGGCCGCCACGGAGATCGGGATGAAGGAGAACGCGGTGCCGGCGCCGGCGAGCACGAACGGTCCGGCGAGGTCGGCCAGGAAGTGCCCGTGGACGGGGGCCTGCGTCGCCCACAGCACGCCGCTGCCGATCAGCGTCATCCCGACGGCCATCACGAGCTTGGGGCCGACCCTGGTGACGAGCGCCTGCGAGACGCCTGCCAGCGCCATCGAGGTCACCGACGCGGCCAGCCACGCGACACCGGTCTGCAGCGCGCTGTAGTGCAGCACCTGCTGCATGTACAGGGTGCCCGTGAACACGAAGGCGAAGAAACTTCCGCCCAGCAGCAGTCCGGCTAGGTTCGCGCCGGCCAGCATGCGCGCCTTGAAGATCGCAAGCGGGAGCACCGGGTCCTGCACGCGCTGCTCGATCACCAGGAAGCTAGCCAGCGCGCCCACCGCCGCGGCCAGCAGGACGACCGTGCGCGTGGCGCCCCAGCCGTACTGCGGCGCCTGGGCGATCGCGTCCACCAGCGCCACCAACCCACCGGTGCCGGCGACCGCACCCGCCAGGTCGAAGCGCCGACGGCTGGCGGTCCGGCTCTCGGGCACGACGATCGGCGCCAGCGCCAGCGCCGTGGCGCCGATCGGCACGTTCAGGAAGAAGATGTACTGCCAGCCGAGGTAGCGCGTGATCAAGCCTCCGGCGATCAGCCCCACCGTGCCGCCGCCCGCGGCGAGGCCACCCCAGATCCCCAGCGCCTTGTTGCGCTCGGCGCCCTCGGCGAACATGTTCATCACGGTCGACAGCGCTGCGGGCAGCATCACGGCGGCGCCCACGCCCTGCGCAGCGCGCATCGCGATCAAAAACGCCTCGCTCACCGCGAGCGCGCACCCCAACGATGCCGTGACGAATACGCCGAGTCCAAGCATCACCATCCGGCGGCGGCCGAGCAGATCCGCGACGCGGCCGCCGAGCAGGAGCAAGCCCCCATACGTGAGCGCGTATGCGGTCGTGAGCCATTGCAGGTCGGTCTGGCCGAAATGCAGGTCGCGGCCGATCGTCGGCAGCGACACGTTGACGACCGTGAGATCGATGGTCGTCATGAAGTACGCCGTCGCCAGCAGCGCGAACGCGCGCCAACGGTGGATGTGTCGTGTCGTGGGCGTCATTTTGCGAGCTCCTTGGTTGGTGGGTTGCCGCTACTGCCTCGTTGCCCATGGAGATACGAGGAGGCGCGGAAATCCATCGCTCGCGCGCGAACCGCCGGCGCGGAATGCCTGGCGGCCAGCCCGTTCGGCGCGCTACGCCGACTCGAGTGTGCGCTTGATGACGCTCAGCGCGTGCTCCATCAACGGCGCGGCGCGATCGGCGAGCTCGTGCGGGAGAAAATCGGCGATCCACACGAACAGGCTGCGGTCCGTCCCGTCCGCGAACACCTGAGCCGATGCGTTGTGATGGGTGTACGGCGGGTCGACGATCGACCATACGAGCCGGCGCGCCTCGTCGTCGCGGTCGACCAAGCGCTCGCGCAGCACGTTGCCGCCCGAGAACGTGACGATCCGGTCCTCGCCGTCCAGGCGCGCATCGGTGGCGAAGCCAGGCACGAGCCGCACGTGCAGTGCGCCCCAATCACGCAGCGCGTCCCAGACGGACTCGGCGCTCGCGTCGATCGCGATCTCCTTGCGAATCGAGGCCATCGCGAGATCATGCCCGATCGGGCAGCCCGAACGACGCGACGAGCGACGGCGTACGGAAGTGGATGATCTCCTCGATTCGCTCACCATCGAGCGTGAGGACGGTCACGCCGTGTGGAGCGTACACGCCGGAGCTGTTGAGCTCGTAGGCGCCGACCGCCAGCTGGCCGTTGGCGGCGGTGGGCACCATGCGCCAACTGCGCGCGCCGTCGAACACCGCGCTGCGCAGCACCCGCTCGATCGCCGCGCGCCCGCGATACCAGCTGGGGATCGGGGGCATCGCGAGCGTCGCGGTGTCGGTGAGCATCCCGACGAGCGTGTCCACGTCGTTGCTGGCCCACGCCTCGACATAGCGTGCGACGATCGCCTGCAGCTGCTCATCGCCCAGCGAGCGGAGCGTCGCCTGCTGGCTGCGGTCCGGCGCTCGCTCGTCCAGCGTCGCGTGCGCGCGCTGCAGGGCGCTGTACACCGAGGCCGGTGTCGTCTCGAGCGCCGCGGCGACCTCCGCGCCGGAGAAGCCGAGAACGTCGCGCAGGATCAGCACCGCCCGCTGGCGCGGCGGCAGCAACTGCAGCGCGGCGAGGAACGCGAGCTCGATGCTCTCGCGTTGCTCATAGCGCGCCTCCGGCCCGGCGAGCCCGTCGTCGAGGCCAAGCCGCCCGTCGGGATACGGGTCCATCCACACGGACTCGAGCAGCGGCGCTTGGATCGGCTGGTGCGGATCTGCGGGTGGGCCATAGTCAATCGGCAGCACGCGCGCCGGTCTGCGCTCGATCGCGCGCAGGCAAACGTTCGTGGCGATCGAATACAGCCAGCTTCGCAGCGAGCTTCGCCCCTGGAATGAGGACAGACTCCGCCACGCGCGCAGCAGCGTCTCCTGCACCGCATCCTCGGCGTCCTGCAGCGAGCCGAGCATCCGATAGCAGTGCGCGTGCAGCGGCCGCCGGTGCGGTGCCACCAGCTCGGCGAACGCCGCCTGGTCTCCGCCGGTGGCTGCCTCGATTAGTTGCGTGTCGGTCATCTGAGCGCTCCGAGCGTACCCTTCGGTTGCCACAGCGCGATCTCGCCTCCGTCGCTCGTGGCCAGCACGCTGCGCCATCCCGCGGGCCCCTCACGCGGCTCGAGCAACACCACCGCTCCCAGCGCCCGCCCGCGCTCGGTCATCGCCTCGATCTCCCGCACCGCCACATACGGAAGCCAGATCGGCCGCCGTGCGGCGCACTCGACGATCCCGCCATCGAGCGCGCCGCCAAGGGCCAGCCCGTGGTAGGTGCCCCAGCGACCTTCAAGCCGCTCTGTCCGCCACCCAAGCAGCTCGCCATAGAACGCGCTCGCCCCCCACAGGTCGTGCGTGTGCAGCTCCAGATGCACGAGCCTGCCTGGGCGCTGCTCGCGCGCGTAGCTCATGTGCGGATGACCTCGTGGGTGACGAACGCGAGGCCGTCGCCGATGGTGCTCACGCTGAGCAGGCGCAAGGGTGTCTTCTCGCGGATCTCGTCGAAGAGGCGATCGCCGGCTCCGAGCACGACCGGGTAGATCGTCAGCCGCAGCTCGTCGACCAGGTCGTGGTCCATCAGCGTGCGCACGAGCTGACGGCTGGCGTAGACGACGATCTCCCCGTCCAGATCCTGCTTCAGCTTGGAGATCTCGCTGGCCGCGTCGCCATCGATGACCGTCGAGTTCTTCCAGTGCGGGCCTGCGAGCGGCGTCGAGGACACGACGTACTTGGGCAGGTCTCTCAGCCTGTCCGCCCACTCGCCGGTCCGGGACGGCCACCGTGCTGCGAAATACTCATAGCTGCGCCGGCCGAACAGCAGGGCCTCGGCGCGCAGCGCCTCCTGGCGCGCGGCGTCTCCCCACGCTTCGAGGTCCTTGCCGCCGAACTGGCCAAACCAGCCGCCGTGCCTGAAGCCCTCCTCGCCGGTTGGGTCTTGGACCACTCCGTCGAGCGAGACGTTCTCGCTGATCACGAGCTTTCCCATCGCGGTTCTCCTTTCGTCTCCGGTTGGAACGTTGTCCACTGAGATACGCGTCGCTCGCGAAATCCATCGCTCGCCGCTCGCGCGTCACAACGCGCACACCAACTTCTTGGTGCGCAGCGATGGATTTGCGCGTCCGCCCGTATCTGTGCTCTCAAAAGGGCGATCCAAGATCGTCAGGACACGAGATCCAAGGAGCAAAACATGACAATCGCTGAGAAGACAATCCTGGTGACCGGGGCCAACCGCGGCATCGGCCGTGCGCTGGTCGACGAGCTGTTGCGGCGGGGCGCAAGCCGGGTGTATGCCGGAACGCGCCAGCCGATGGCGCACCCCGATGGGCGCGTCACGCCGCTGACGCTGGACGTGACCGACCCGGCGCAGATTCGCGCGGCCGTCGAGCAGGTCGAGTCGCTGGACATGCTCATCAACAACGCCGGCATCTCGCTGCCCGATGACCTCAGCGACCGCGCCGCGTTCGAAGCGCACCTCGACGTCAACCTGTACGGCACATACGGCGTCACCCAGGCGTTCCTACCGCTGCTCGGCGAGTCACGCGGTGCGATCGTCAACGTCGTGTCGCTGGGGGCGTTCGCCGCGGTGCCCGTGCTGCCGGCCTACTCGGCCTCCAAGGCGGCCGAGTTCTCGCTGACGCAGTCGCTGCGTGCCGTCCTGGCGGGGCGCGGCGTGAGCGTGCACGCGGTCATGCCCGGCCCCGTGGACACCGACATGGTGCGCTTCCTCGAGATCCCGAAGGCCCCTCCGGAGTCCGTCGCCTCCGCCGTCCTCGACGGGGTGGAGAACGGGGAGGAGGAGATCTTCCCCGACCCCATGTCGGTGGCGATGGCCGACGGGTGGCGCAACGGCTTTGCCAAGGCATTTGAGCGCCAGAACGCAGCGCTGTTGGTGGGAGAGCCCGTCGCGGCATAAGTGAATCGGTCGCTCACGCCACCGGTGCTGCATGCGATCGGTGGCGTGAGCCACGCCGGCTTGTTGGTAAACGATGCGATAGGAGAGACAGATGACCGCTCACAAGACGGGAACGCGCGAGCAGTGGCTTGCCGCACGTGCCGAGCTGCTGGCGCGCGAGAAGGAGCACACGCAGCTGGGCGATGAGCTCGCGCGGCGACGACGCGAGCTGCCGTGGGTGCGCCTCGAGCAGGACTACCGGCTCGACACCGACGCGGGCACACGCACGCTGGCGGAGCTGTTCGACGGGCGTAGCCAGCTGCTCGTCTACCACTTCATGTTCGGCCCGAGCTACGCGAACGGCTGCCCGACGAACTCGTCAATCGCGGACGCAGTCGACGGCATCGTCCCGCACCTGCACGCGCGCGACGTGACGCTGCTGTTCGTGTCGCAGGCGCCGCTTGAGAAACTGCAGGGCTACAAGCGCCGCATGGGTTGGAGTCTCCCCTGGGCCTCGTCGGCCGACAGCGACTTCAACTTCGACCTCGGGTTCTCCAGCAGCGCACAGCAGGCCCGCGCGGCGATCGCGCCGATAGTGGAGTCCTTGCCGCCGATCGTCGAGCACAACGCGCGCGAAACCGGCACCGACGTATTCGGCTATCTGACCGAGAGCCCCGGCTTCAGCGCCTTCGCCGTGGATGAGGGCGTCGTCTACCACACCTACTCGGCTGGGGCGCGCGGGGTCGAGTTTCTGATGAGCTACTACCCGATCCTCGACCGGGCGCCGAAGGGTCGCGACGAGGGCGACGCGTTCCAGGTCTGGCTACGCCGACGTGACGAGTACAGGAGCCGCTGAGGGCTCACGAAAGGGCGATGCAGTTCGCCGCGCACATGCGATGAAAGGAGCGATCATGACAAGCGCAGAGCAGCCCGCGGTGGTCGACCGCGCCACGTTCCAGGGCGCGCTGGATGCCCTGCGGGTCCGCGAGAAGGCGCACACCCGCGCGGGCGACGCGCTCGCTGCGACGCGTCGCCGGCTGCCGATGGTCGAGATGGACCCGACGCTCGCGCTGATCGGCCCGCACGGGCCGGTGACCCTGCTGGACGCGTTCGAAGGGCGTCAACGGCTGATCGCCTACTACTTCATGTGGCATACCGGACGACCCGCTGCCGAGCAGTGCGAGGGCTGCACCTTTTACACGACCCAGGTCGGCGAGCTTTCCCTCCTGAACGCGCGCGGCGTCACCTACGCGACGTTTTGCCAAGGGCCATGCCGGGAGAGCTCCCGCTACCGCGAGTTCATGGGCTGGGAGATGCCGTGGTACTCAGCGCAGGGCTCGCTCGACGTGCTGCTCGCCGGGCGCCAGATCGGCAAATTCCACCTCGTGTGCTACCTGCGCAGCGGCGAGCGGGTGTTCGAGACCTACTGGACCAGCGGGCGCGGCGCCGAGACGATGGACTACAGCTACGCGCTGCTCGACTTGACCGTCTACGGGCGCCAGGAGAGCTGGGAGGACTCGCCCGCCGGCTGGCGGCAAGCGCCGGCGATGTCCCACCTGCGGACCGACGGGCGTCCCGTCGCCCAGTGGGCCCGCCTGCGAGCCGGGCGCTCCGACGAGCTTGGCGCCAGCGGCCGCTGACACTAGGCGATTCGCGCGAGCGCCGGGTCGGCGGCGGGCCTGTCGGGCGCCACGCACACCATCCCCTCGCTGAAGCCGGCCGCGCCGACGCCGAAGGCGGCGTTGAAGCGGTCGAGGTTGACGAGCGTCAGCAGCGCGGTGAGCTCCACGAGCTGCGCGTCGCTGAAGTGCTCCTTCATCCGCGCGAACAGCTCGTCGGTGACGTCGACCGGCGTGTGCATGACGGCGACGGCGTAGTCGAGCGCCAGCTTCTCGCGCTCGGTGAACAGCGCGCTCTGGCGGTAGCGCGCCAGCGCCAGCAGCTCCTCGTCGGAGAGACCGGAGTTGCGGCAGATCTGCGAGCCCAGGTCGACGCAGAACTCGCAGCCGATCATCTGCGCGCCCTTCAGCTCGACCAGGTTCCTCAGTCGCTCGTCCACCGACTTCCCCTTGCGCACGGCCTGGTTGAACCTGCCCATCCCGAACATCATCTTCGGCTGGTGGGCCCAGATCTCCATCGGCTCGATCCCGCTGCCGCGCTGCGGCGCGCGGCCGGTCAGCTTCTTCATCATCCGTGGCCCCAGCTTGTAGACGAGCTTCAGCTTCAGCCCAGCGTCGCTGTTCGATACTCCCTGAATGCGTGCCATCGGGCGCCTCCTGTCACATTGTGTTGGCTGTACGGGTCCTTCCGCTATGACCCGCGCGACCCGGACGGTGTGACAGCGATGCAGGAGCGCGAGCTGGCCGACGCGTTCGACCGCCAGCGCACCCAGCTGCGCGCGGTCGCCTACCGGATCCTCGGTTCGTTGACGGAGGCCGACGACGCCGTGCAGGAGGCGTGGCTGCGGCTGCAGCGCAGCGACGCCGATGCGATCGACAGCCTGCCGGCCTGGCTGACGACGGCCGTCGCGCGGATCTGCCTGAACATGCTGCGCTCCCGCCGGACGCGCGGCGAGCAGCCGCTCGACGGCCTGCGCCCCGAGCCGATCATCGACAACCCGGCGGTCGGGACCGATCCCGAGCACGAGGCGTTGCTGGCCGACGCGGTTGGCATCGCGCTGCAGGTCGTGCTCGACACGCTCGGCCCGGCCGAGCGGCTCGCGTTCGTGCTGCACGACATGTTCGCGGTGCCGTTCGCGGAGATCGCGTCGATGATCGACCGCTCACCGCAGGCGACCCGCCAGCTCGCCAGCCGCGCGCGGCGCCGGGTGCGCGACGCAGCGCCGGCGCCGGACCCCGACCTGACCCGCCAGCAGGCGGTCGTGGACGCCTACTTCGCCGCCGCCCGCGAGGGCGACCTGGAGGCGCTGGTGACGGTGCTCGACCCGGATGTCGTGCTGCGCGCCCACCGCCGCGACGGCGACCCGCTCGTGCTCAACGGCGCCGCGCGGGTCGCGCGCGGCGCGCTGAGCGCCCGCCGCTTTGCTCCATACGTCCGCCCCGCGCTCGTCAACGGCGCCGCCGGCGCCGTCGCGTTCGACGGCGAGCGGCCGTTCGCGGTGCTGGCGTTCACGGTCATCGGCGAGCGCGCGGCGGCGATCGACGTGTTCAACGACCCCGAGCTTGTCGCCAAGCTCGACATCCGCGGGATCACCGCGTGAGCCGCCTCAGGCCGCCGCTCGCGCGGCCTGGCTCTGCTCGACGATCTGGGCGACGAACGCGCCGGTGGTCTGCCGCGTCGCCGCGTTCAGACGGTTGAACGCGTTGATCGTTGCGATCGCGACCACGAGCGCCGCAAGCTGCGGCTCGCTGTAGTGGCGCGCCGCCTCCTCCCACACCTCGTCGGCCACCGGGTCGGGGTTGTCGGCGAGGCGGGTGGCGGCCTCCGCCAGCGCCAGCGCTGCGCGCTCGGCGTCGCTGAAGTACGGCGCCTCGCGCCACGCGGCGACCAGGTGGATGCGCTCGCTGCTCTCCCCCACGTGCTCGAGCTCGCGCGAGTGGATGTCGACGCACACGCTGCAGCCGTTGATCTGGCTCGCGCGCAGATGCACCATGTAGAGCGTGGTCTCGGGGATCCCGGCCGAGGTGGCCGAGGCCCCCAGTTGCTGCAGCGCGACGAGCGCGCCGGGAACGCTCAGTGCCGGGTTCTTGATTCTTGCCTGCATGATCGTCGTCCTTCCGGGTCGTGGTGGTGGTGCCGTCCGCCTGCGCCACTGGAGATCGCGACTCCTCTGCGATGTGCCGGCGGTCTGGCTTGACTACCTCTATGACAGGCCAGCCGGCGGTAACGTGACACTCCACAGGCGCCCTTGTGGTGCTCTTCACCCCGTCTGGCGGAAGTAGTGCCCTTGGTCGAGGTCGGCGATCAGCCCTGGCTGGGTCGGCTGCCACCCGAGCAGCTCGCGCGTCGCCGCGCTCGTGGCTGGGGCGTCGAGCCCGATGAAGGCACCCAGCCAGCTGAAGCGCTCGCCTGCATCCTCGGGCGCGACTGAGACCAGCGGGAGCTCCAGATGCCGGCCGATCACCTCCGCGACGTCGCGGATCGGCACGCCTTCATCGGCCACCGCGTGCAGCGTCGAGCCAGCCGGTGCGTGTTCCAGGGCGAGACGGAACAGGTGGGCGGAGTCGAGGCGGTGCACGGCGGTCCAACGGTTGCTGCCGTCGCCGACGTAGCCGGAGGCACCCTGCTCGCGGGCGATGCCGACCAGCGTCGCGATGAAGCCGTTGTCGCCGTCGCCGTGGTTGGTGGGCGGTAGGCGCACGATCGATGAGCGCACGCCGCGGGAGCCGAGCGAGAGCGCCAGCTCGGCGGTTTCCCAGCGCGTCCGCGGACCGCCGCCGAACGCGGCCGCCACCGACGCGGGCCCGTGCCCATCCTGCTCAGTTGCCAGCTGCCCCGGCGCCACCCCGAGAATGCCGGAGGCGAGGACGAGCGGTCGACCTGAGCCCGCCAACGCCTCGCCGATGGCCTCCACGGCGCGGCGATCGGCGTCGGCGGCGCCCTGGAAGTCGCCCGAGAAGGCGATGTCGTGCTTGAACGCGAGGTGGATCACGCCGTCTGCTGCGCCAGCCGCCTGGCGCAGGCTGTCGAGATCGTCGAGATCGCCGCGCTGGACCTCTGCCCCGGCGGCGGCGATGGCAGCGGCCGAAGCGTCCGAGCGGGCCAATCCGACGACCTGATGGCCCGCGCCCAGGAGCTCGGGGACGACGGCGGAGCCGATCCAGCCGGATGCGCCGGTGATGAATACGCGCATGAGAAGCCTCCAGGCAATGCTTGATGACAGGGACTGCCATCAGCGTAGCACGCGATGTCAGTCTCTGTCGTCGATAGAATCCGTGCATGGGCCGATGGGAGCCAAACGCGCGCGGGCGGCTCATGCAGGCGGCCTTCGCGCTGTATGGCGAGCGGGGGTTCGAGCAGACCACGGTCGCCGAGATCGCCGAGCGGGCGGGGCTGACCGAGCGCACGTTCTTTCGGCACTTCGCCGACAAGCGCGAGGTCCTGTTCGCTGGCGCCGACGCGCTGCAGGAGCTGCTCGTGCGCACGGTCGCCAACGCGCCCGAGACGCTCACGCCGATCGAGGCGGCAGCCGCGGGTCTGCAGGCCGCCGGCGCGTTGATCCAGGAGGGCGGGGAGCTCCCGCGCCAACGCCAGGACATCATCGCCGCGAGCGCGGAGCTGAGGGAGCGCGAGCTGATCAAGCTCGCGACACTCGCGGCGGCGCTAGCCGACGCGTTGCGCGGGCGCGGCGTCGAGGACCCAGCAGCGAGCTTGACCGCCGAGGCGGCGATCGCTGTCTTCAAGGTCGCCTTCGAACGCTGGGTGAAGGACACCGGCAGGCAAGACCTGCCGCGCGTGATCCAAGCGTCGCTCGACGAGCTGCAAGCCCTCGCCGCTGCCGGGTAGTCGCTGAGCCGCCCGGCGCGGGGTACGCTCATGCGATGCGCTTTTCTCTGCGCCCGGGAGCCAGGGCCAAGGAACCAGCCGTCGCGATCGGCGATCCGCGCTTTGACGGTTGGGAGACCGTCAGCACGTTCGAGGATCAGCACACCGCGGTGGCGTGGCGCGACCAGCTGCTGGCGCTGGGGGTTGACGCCGCGTGCGTCGCCGATCACCCGCTGGATGGGCGCGGGCGTGGCGACATCTACCTCGTGGTGGCGCCCGACCAGTGGTCGCGCGCGAACGAGATTCTCGACAACCTCGATTGATCGGAGGTGGGCGTGGGCAGCGTGGTGGTCGATCTCTCGATGTCGCTCGACGGCTTCATCGCGGGTCCCAATGACGCTCCCGGCAACCCACTGGGCGACGGTGGCGGCCGGCTGTTCGCGTGGTGGACGGCAGGCAGCGAACGTATTGGCGGCGACGATCGCTTCAGACCACCGGCGCGCAGTCAGGCGGTCGTCAGGGAGTCGTTTGACTGCGGCGCGATCATCGCCGGTCGGCGCTGGTTTGACATCGCTCACGGCTGGGGCGGGCACCATCCGGTGGGGGCGCCGTTCTTCGTGCTCACCCACACCCCGCCCGAGCGCTGGGTCGGTCCGGGCACCGACGGGACGGTCGTCACCGACGGGATCGAGAGCGCGCTCGAGCAGGCCCGCGCGGTCGCCGGCACGCGCGACGTGTCCGTCGGCGCCGCCAACGTCGCCCAGCAGTACCTGCGCGCCGGTCTGCTCGATGAGATCCGCATCAACCTCGTCCCCGTCCTGCTCGGCGGTGGCGTGCGGCTGCTCGACAACCTGGAGGGCCACCAGTTCGAGCTCCAGTGCACGCGCGTGGTCGAGTCAGACGGCGTCACGCATCTGCGCTATCGCGTCCTGCGGTAGGTCTCGCGCCGGCTACTCCCCCGGCACATCGCCTCGCTGATGCTCGCCACCGCCGACGGCATGCTCGTGCAGGCGTTCGTCGACGCCGGCGAGGTGCCCAGCAGCGCCGAGCTGTCGGGCGCCTTCGCCAAGGCCATGCGCGCCGCCGCGCAGGCCGCCAACTAGCGCTCGCGCCTACCCCACCGCGCCCACGCGCCCGCCGCGCGTGCGAGCCGACGCTCGCCTCACGCGGTCGCGGCGCTCGGCAGCCAGCTGAAGCGCCACGTCGCGAACGCCAGGGCAGCGACTCCCCACGCGGCCAGCACGAGCAGGTCGGTGGGCGAGATCGCGCTCGCGAACGAGCCGTGGATCGCCGCCAGCTGCAGGCTCGCAGCGAGGTGCTCGACCGGGAACAGCGTCCCGATCGTGTGCAGCGCGCCGCTCAGGTTGTGCGTGGGGATGAACACGCCGGAGAGGAACCACAGCGGCAGCGTCGTCGCCTGCACGACCGGCTGGGCGCTCTCGGGGGAGCCGATCACACCTGAGACGGCGTAGCCGACGCACGCAAACGCCAGCGTCCCAACCGCTGCCGTGCACGCGAGCGCGGCCAGCGCGGCGGGCGCGATCCCCACGCCGTAGGCGACCTTGCCGAGCACCAGCAGGATCACGCCCATCACCGTCACCGTCGCCAGCGTGGCGATCGCCTGGCCGGCGATCAGCAGCGCCGGCGGGGCGGGAGTCGCGCGGCGGCGCTTGAGCACCCCCGTCTCGCGCAGCGTGGTGATCGACACCACCAGGTTGCTGTACGCGGCGACCACGATCGACAGCGTGAGGATTCCCGGCACGTAGAAGCGCGAGAGCTGCACGCGTTGACCGTCGATGATCGTCGTGCCGTGGCCGAACACGCCGGTGAAGATCACCAGCAGCACGACGGGGAAGATGAAGGTGAAGAAGCGCGCGCGCGGGTTGCGCACGCTCGCGCGAATGTCGTAGCTCACCTCGTGGGCGAGCAGCGCCAGCAGCCCGCGAGCCGCAGCGGAAGGCCCAGCCGCACCGGAGGACTGAGTCGCAGCCGGGGACTGAGCTGCAGCGGAGGACTTGGTTGACGGTCCGCTCTTGCGCTGCCACGCGCGTGTGATGAGTTTGATGAGCATGAACACAGGAGCCTCCTTGGGTCAGCTGCGGTCGTTGTCGGTGAGTTGCAGGTACACGTCTTCCAGCGTCGGGCGGCGCACCTCCAAGGCGTGCAGCTCTGCGTCGTGCTGCAGCGCCCAGCCCGAGAGCACGTGGAGGTCGGCGGCCACGCGCGTGCTCGCCAGCGCCACCCGGCCCTCCCCCAGCGTGCTCGCGCGCTCTGCGAGCGCCGCCGGCAGCTGCGCGAGCTCGGTGCCGCGCGGCAGCGCGAACGCGATCTGCGTGCTCGACAGCTGGCGGTCGCCGAGCGTCTGCGGCGTGCCCTGCGCGACGATCTCGCCGGCGGCGATGATCGCGATCCGATCGGCCAGGCGTTCGGCCTCCTCCATGTAGTGCGTGGTGAGGAACACCGTCTTGCCGAGCGCGCGCAGTTCCGCGATCAACCCCCACGCCGCCCGGCGCGCCGACGGGTCAAAACCGGTGGTCGGCTCGTCGAGGAAGATCAGCTCCGGGTCGCCGATCAGCGCCAGCGCCAGGTCCAGGCGCCGGCGCTGCCCGCCCGACAGCGCGCTCGCGCGCTCGTCCGCCTGCTCGGCCAGCTCGACCAGCGCGAGCGTCTCCTGCACTTGGCGCGGCGCGTGGTAGTAGCCGGCGTACAGCTGCAGGCACTCGCGCACGCTCAGACCGGGCTCCGGCTCGGACTCCTGCAGCACCGTGCCGATCCGCTCGCGCCACGCCGAGGAGGCGTGCCACGGGTCGGCGCCCAGCACCTCCACGGTGCCGGCGCTGGCCCGGCGAAAGCCCTGCAGGATCTCCACCGTGGTCGTCTTGCCCGCGCCGTTGGGGCCCAGGAAGGCGAAGATCTCGCCCCTGCGTACCTCCAGGTCGATCCCGCGTACCGCTTCGTGCCCGCCGTAGCGCTTGCGCAGGCCGTGTACTGCGATGACCAGATCATGCTGGTCCTGTGGTGGGGACGCGGCCACGCACTGGGCGACGGCGGCGTCGAGTGAGTTGGTGAGCATGCTCGCCACGCTACGCGCGCTCGTCTTCGCCGTCATCGGCGCACAGGCCGAACTTCGCGCTCCACCCACAGGTGCATGAACGCCGCGTTGCGATCAACCTGCGCGCCGATGACCACCGCGCCCAGGCGGCCTATCTTTTGTCCCAGCATGCTCGGCATCTACCGCTGGTTCACCCGTCGCAGGTTCACCACCACCGAGCTGACGCTGCCCGTGGAGGGCATCGTCCTGCGCGGCATCGGCCTCGCCTACCTCACGGTGTTCATCGTCAGGACCTTCACCACGCGTCCGTATCCAGAGCTGCACGGACAGGGCGCGGTGGTCCTGCTGGCGCTGATCGCGTTCGTCATCGGCGCCGTGGCCACCCAGCCGCAGGACGCGGACGTCGTCGTGTGGCGGCGCGTCTGCGCGCTCGGCGTGGCGAGCGCAGCCGCCGCCGTGCTCGCCGGGCTGCAGCCGAACGGCTTCTGGGGGGCCGCGCCGAGCTTCATCGCGATCATGGCCGGCATGCGGCTCGACCGCGCCGCCAGCGTGCTGGTGCTCGCGGCTTCGCTCGTGCTCATCGGCGGCGTGTACACGATCGTCACCCACGGCAACGTGCCGGTGGCCGTGCTGCTGAGCGCGGTGCCGTGGTTCCTGGTCATGCGGTTGCTGCGCGAGTTCCGCAAGCAGCACGACGCGCTCAAGGCCTCCCAGGGCGAGCTGGCGAGCACCGCCGCGCTGGCAGAGCGCGGCCGCCTCGCGCGGGAGATGCACGACGTGCTCGCGCACTCGCTGTCCGCGCTCGCGCTGCAGCTGGAGAGCACACGCATGCTCGCGCGCGACCGCGGCGCCGACCAGCAGCTGACGCAGGCGGTCGACCAGGCCCACCACCTCGCCGCCAGCGGGCTCGAGGAGGCGCGCCGCGCGATCGCCGCCGGGCGCGGCGACGCGCTGCCGGGGCCCGAGCGCATCGGCGTGCTCGCCGACGCCTTCGGCGAGCAGAGCGGGCTGCCGGTCGCCGTCGAGGTCCACGGGGAGCCGCGCGCGCTCGCGCCCGACGCACGCCTGGCCGTGTACCGCACCGCCCAGGAGGCGCTCACCAACGTGCGCCGCCACGCCACCCCCGAGCGCGTCGAGGTGAAGCTCGCCTACCTGCCCGACAGCACCGTGCTCGTCGTGCAGGACCACGCCCCCGCCGGCACGCCCCCGCCCGTGGCATTCGGCTCCGCCGCCAACGGCTACGGGCTCACCGGCATGCGCGAGCGTGCGGAGCTGCTCGGCGGCAAGCTGCTCGCGCAGCCGACCGGCGACGGCTTCCGCGTCGAGCTGAGACTGCCCGCGTGAGCGCCGGCCGACAGGGCGCAGCCGGGGAGCGCGCACCCGACCAGGGTGCAGCCGAGCGGCGCGCACCGGTGCGCGTGCTGCTCGCCGACGACCAGCGTCTCGTGCGTGAGAGCCTCGCCACGCTGCTCGGCCTGCTGGACGGCGTCGAGCTGCTCGACACCGCCTGCGACGGCGAGGAGGCGCTCGCGCTCGCCGCGCGCCACCAGCCGCAGGTCGTGCTGATGGACCTGCGGATGCCGCGCGTCGACGGCATCGAGGCCACGCGCCGGCTGCGCGAGACCCATCCACATGTGCAGGTGATCGCGCTCACCACCTACGCCGACGACGAGAGCGTGCTCGGCGCGCTCCGCGCCGGCGCCCGCGGCTACCTGACGAAGGACGCCAGCGGCGAGGACATCCGCGGGGCGATCCTCACGGTCGCGGGCGGCGAGGCGGCGCTCGACCCCGCCGTGCAGCACCACGTGGTGTCGGCGCTGGCGAACCAGGGGGCGGCAGCACAGCAGGACCCAGGCGCGGACGGCGCGCCGCAGCTGCCGGACGAGCTCACGCCGCGCGAGGCCGAGGTGCTGAGGCTGATCGCCGAGGGCCTCACGAATGCGGAGATCGCCGAGCGCCTGGTGGTGAGCCCGGCGACGGTCAAGTCGCACATCAACCACGTGTTCGCCAAGGCCAGCCTGCGCGACCGCACGCAGGCGGTCAACTACGCCTACCGCACGGGGATCGCCACCCCGCCACAGTAGGCATGCCGCGCGACGCGTGTCCCCTACGGGCTTGCTCGTTCGTCGTAGGTGTGAGGACAATCTCCACACCCGCAAAGGAGGCTCACATGAAGTACGCACTGCTCATCAACAGCCAGCCCGGCAGCTACGAGGCGTTCAGCGATGCGGAGCGCCAAGCGATCACCGCCGAGTACATGGCGATCGGCGCCGAGCCTGAGTGCGTGGGTGGCGCGCAGCTGCACGGCGCGGACACCGCCACCACCGTGCGCGTGCAGGACGGCCAGACGCTCACCACCGACGGCCCGTTCGCCGACACCAAGGAGGTGTTCGGCGGCTACTTCCTGTTTGACGTGGACGGCCTCGACGAGGCGATCGCGGTGGCCGCGCGGATTCCTGCCGCGCGGCTGGGCGGCTCGGTGGAGGTCCGCCCGGTGATGGAGCGCTGACGCTGCTCGAACGGGTCTTTCGCGACGAGTGGGGGCGCGTGCTCGCCTCCCTGGTCGGCTTCCTCGGCGACTTCGATCTCGCCGAGGAGGCGGCCCAGGAGGCGTTCGCGATCGCCGCCGAGCGCTGGCCACGCGACGGCGTGCCGGCCAACCCCGGCGCCTGGCTGACGGCAACGGCGCGCAACCGCGCGATCGACCGCGTGCGCCGTGCGCGCGTGCTCGCCGAGAAGACCAAGCAGCTGGAGATGCCCGAGCCCAGTGCGGAGCCCGACGCGGACGACAGCCCGATCCCCGACGAACGGCTCGAGCTGCTGTTCACCTGCTGCCACCCGGCGCTTGCCAGCGAGGCCCAGGTCGCGCTCACGCTGCACGCGCTCGGCGGCCTGCGCACGGAGGAGATCGCGGGCGCCTTCCTCCTCGCCCCGGAGACGATGAAGCGCCGCCTCACGCGCGCCAAGTCCAAGATCAAGCTCGCCGGAATCCCCTTCAGCCTGCCCCCCGAGCACCAGCTCCCGGAGCGCCTGGCAGCGGTGCTGGCGGTCATCTACCTGATCTTCAACCAGGGCTACTCGGCCGCCGACACGCACGCGCAGCTGGCCGACGAGGCGATCCGTCTCGGACGGGTGCTGTGTGCGCTGATGCCCGACGAGCCCGAGGCCCACGCGCTGCTCGCGCTGATGCTGCTGCACGACGCCCGCCGCCAGGCGCGCTTCGCCGACGGACAGCTCGTGCTGCTGGCCGACCAGGACCGCCTGCTGTGGAACCACGCGCAGATCGCCGGCGCGCGTGAGGCGCTGGGGCGCGCGCTCGCGCTGCGCGGCGGCGGGCAGTACGTGCTGCAGGCGCGCATCGCCTCGCTGCAGGTCGAGGACCGTCCCGACTGGGCGCGCATCGAGGCGCTGTACGGCGAGCTCGTCGAGCTCACGCGCTCGCCGGTGGTGCAGCTCAACCGCGCGGTCGCGCTCGCCGAAGCCCGCGGCCCCGAGCCGGCGCTGGCAATGGTCGAAGCGCTCCAGCTCGAGGACTACCGCTACCTGCACTCCACGCGCGCCGAGCTGTTGCGCCGGCTCGGGCGCACCCGCGAGGCGCGCAGCGCCTATGAGCGCGCGCTGGCGCTGGCGCCCGGCGACAGCGAGCGCGCGTTCCTGCGCAGCCGCATCAGCGAGCTGTGAGCAGGCGGCCGGGCAGCTCCGCGAGCGAGTCGATCAGCTCCGCACCGGCGTCCGCCAACGCCCGCGCGTCACTGTCAGCCGCATAGCCGATCGCGCGCATGTCGGCCGCCACCGCCGCTGTGACGCCCGACGGCGTGTCCTCGACGACCGCGCAGCGCCCAGGCGGCACGCCCATCGTGCGTGCCGCGTACAGAAAGAGGTCGGGGTGAGGCTTGCCGTGCGCGACCGACTCGGCCGAGAACAGCGCACGGTCCGCGAACAGCTCGCGCAGGCCGGTCAGCTCAAGCGACAGCTGCGTCTTTGCGAGCTTGCCCTGCGAGGCCACGCACACCGCGATCCCCGCCGCGCGCACACTGGCGACGGCTTGCGCCGCGCCTGCCACCGCGCGTAGCTCGCGGCGAAACACCGCTTCGCGCTCGCGCTCGTACTCGTCCAGCCAGCCTGCCGGGAGCGCCCGGCCCAAGCGCTCTTGCGCTGTGGTGAGCACCTCGCTGAGCAGCAGCCCCTGATAGTCGCGGCGCGCCTGCGCCAACGTCGTCGGCAAACCTTGGGCGCTCAGCATCATCGCGAGCACCCCGCAGGAGATCGCCTCGCTGTCCACCAGCACGCCGTCGCAGTCGAAGATGGCGAGCTGGTGCGGCGACTCGCCTGGACTGCCAAGCACCGCGAGAGCATATATATCCGCCGATGGCGAGGGGATTCGCCCTGACGGAACGGGTATAAAGACGGAGTAGATGAAGATCGGGCTGCGGCAAGCGACGACGCTCAGCGACCCGACCCGCGAAAGCATCCTGGTGCTCCAAGAGGTGCTGAGCGTCCACAGTCGCGGCGTCATCCACGACTATCTGCGCGTCGCGCAGCTGGCCAGGGAAACAGCGCAGCGACTTGGGTTCGCTGAGGACGAGCTGCTGTGCGTAGAGCTGGCCGGGCGCCTGCACGACATCGGCAAGATCGCGATCCCCGATGAGATCCTGAACAAGCCCGCCCCGCTCACGAAGCAGGAGTGGGAGATCATGCGCACGCACACCGAGATCGGTGCGCGGATCATCGGCGCCGCGCCGGCGCTCGCGGGCGTGGCGACGCTCGTGCGCTCACACCACGAGCGCTACGACGGCAGCGGCTACCCCGATGGGCTGCGCGGCGAGCACATCCCGCTTGGCGCGTGCGTGATTGCCGTGTGCGACTCGTTCGTGGCGATGATGCGAAAGCGCCCGTTCATCGACGCGATCACGGTCGTGGAGGCGATCGCCGAGCTGCGGCGCTGCGCCGGATCGCAGTTTCACCCGCGCGTGGTCGAGGCCTTCCAAGAGGTCTTCCGCGAGCTGTTTGCGGACGCGTGAGAAGCTCAAGCTCGGAGGCCTGACGCCGTAGCGCCGCGCGTTCACGGGGGCGGGCGCGTGCTTTCGCTTCCCCGCATCGGCACGTGGAATGGGCCACCGCGGCGTACTTGAACGAGAGCCCCACTTATTCAACGAGCAAGTGCACAACCGCGAAAATCCCCACCGCCACGATCAAGGCTCTGAGCGCGTTCGGCGGCAACCTCCGCCCGTACCGTGCCCCCAGCTGAGCTCCCACGATCGAGGCCACGGCGATGATCCCCGCCGGCCCCCAGTCCACATGCGCGGCGATGGCGAAGTAAACCGCTGCTACCCCGTTGACGATCCCTACGAGCACGTTCTTGAGCGCGTTCGTGCGCTGCAGATCTTGCGCAAGCGCCGCGCCAAGGATGCCCAGCAGCAGGATGCCCTGCGCCGCGCCGAAATACCCCCCATACACGCCCGCGACGTACACGCCCAGCGGGACCAGCACCACACCGTCCTCAAGGTTGATCTCGCGCCGCGCGAGCATCGCCACCAGCCGCGGCTGCAGCACGACGAGCACGAGCGCCGCGGCGATGAACACGGGCACGATCGCCTTGAACGCGGAGGCCGGCAGCACCAGCAGCAGCACCGCGCCGGTGACGCCGCCTGCCAGCGACATGGCTCCCAGCCGTAGCGCCCGCTGGCGCTGGCCCTCCAGCTCGTGCCGGTAGCCGAGCGCGCCGGAGACGTTGCCAAACACCAGCCCGACTGTGTTCGTCACGTTGGCGGTCACGGGTGCGTAGCCGAAACCCAGCAGCGCGGGGAACGTGATCAGCGTGCCGCTGCCCACGAGCGTGTTGATCGCGCCCGCCGCCAGCCCGGCAGCGACGATCGCCACGATTTCCCCCACGCTCATGCCCGGCCGCGCCCCCGCTCGGGGCGCTCCAGCGCGCGGGCAGCGGCGCTCACGCGAGCAGGCCGTTCGTCGCTCTTCTACCGTGTGCGCGCATGGACGTGGAGAAGGCTATCCGCACACGCCGCACCCACAAGGCTTTCTCCCCTCAGCCCGTCGAGCGGGAGACGCTGGACGAGCTGTTCGCGCTCGCGCGCTGGGCGCCCAACCACCACCTGACCAATCCCTGGCGCTTTCGCGTGCTCGGCGAGCGCACCCGCGCCCAGCTGATGGAGCTCGCCGAGGCGGACAAGCCCGGCTCGGCGGTCAAGCTCAAGCGCTCCCCCACGCTCGTCGCCGTCACTGCGGCCCAGACGGGTGACGCCGCGCAGGATCGCGAGGATCTGCTGGCCACCGCGGTCGCCGCCTACCTGGTGCTGCTCGGCGCCCACGCCCGCGGCCTCGCCGGCTACTGGCGCACCGTGCCGCTGCTCGACGACCCGCGCGGGCGCAAGCTGCTGGGGTTGCCCGTCAACGAGACGCCGGTCGGCCTGCTGTACCTCGGCTGGCCGGTGCAGGAGCAGCGCGTGCCCGAGCGCGCGCCCGTCGCCGACACCGTCACCTACCTGGATTGAGCCGAGCGACAGTGTGCAGCCGCCCCCACGATCGTGCATGCTCGCCAGGGATCTTGGGCTAGCCTCCGGTGCATGAGGCGTTCACTGCGGCCAACCACGTCGATTGCGCTCGCGCCGCTCGCGGCCGGCTTGCTCGCCCTGGGAGCCGCCCCACCGGCCACCGGCACCACCCCGCCGGCCACCGGCAGCTCGCCTGAAGCTGACGCCGCTCCGCTGCCGGCCACGCGCCTGGTGGCGCTCCCCCACGGCACGATCGCCAACGGCACCAGCCCGCTGACGGTCACGCTGTCCGCGCCCGTCTCCCCCTCCTCGCCGGCACCCACGCTCACCCCGAACGTGGCAGGCACATGGGCGACCTCCGGCGACTCGGAGGTGTTCACGCCCACCTCCACGCTGCTTCCGTGTTCGACTTACACGATGACGATCTGGGCGCGCACGGATGCTGCCGAACACGCGGAACTCGGACGCAAACGCACAATCCGCCTGAGCGTCGCCTGCCCGCCGCTCGCCGGCCTGCAGCAGGCGCTGGCGCGCCTGGGCTACCTGGGCGCGACGCTGCACACGCGCTACCGCGACCACCTCCGCGCGGGCCGCGAGACCCGGCGCGAAGCGGCGGTCAACGCCTACCACCCGCCGCGTGGCGCGCTCGTCCCCGACCCGTCCAACGCGCCGCCCGTGCAGCTGGGCCAGCTCGACGCGACCACGCGCGGCGCGCTGGAGGTCTACCAGGAGGACAAGGGCCTGCCGGCCACCGGCGAACCCAACCGCACGACCTGGCTATCGCTGCTGTACGACGAGAGCGTCAACAAACGCGCCCCGCAGCCGTACACGTGGGTGCAGGTGTCCGAGTCGCTGCCGGAGACGCTGTGGGTGCATCGCGGCAACGACGTCGCGTTCAGCACGCCGGTGAACACCGGCGTCGCCGGCGCGGAAACCGAACGGGGCATCTTCCCCATCTACGCCCGCTACGTGTCGACGAGCATGGCCGGCGAAGACCCCGACGGCGTGAAATACGACGTCCCGGACGTCCCCTGGGTGAACTACTTCAACGGCGGCGACGCCGTCCACGGCTACCCGCGCGAAGCGTACGGCTTCCCGCAGTCCAACGGCTGCGTGGAGCTGCCGATCGAAGCCGCGCACACCGTCTTCGGCATGCTGCAGATCGGCGACATCGTGTGGGTGCAGTGACAGCGCTCGCCGCCGCGCCGCGCTAGCTCGCCGGCAGCTCCTGCTCGGCCGCCCCCGCGGGCTGCGCCTCGGTCTCCGGCGCGGGCGCAGGATCGTCCGGCGCGGGCGCAGGGCCGCGCGTCGCGCGCGCGCCCAGCCAGCCGAGCACGCCGGCGCCCAGCGACGCGAGCATCCACCCCGTGCCCGCGCGTTCGCGCCCGCGCGCGGCGTCCAGCGACAGCGGGCCGGGGCCCACCTCGGCGAGCGCCAGCACCGCGGCGATCAGCACGGCGTTGTACTCGTAGCCGCCTTTGCTCGCCCACGGGCCGTTCTTGGCGTGCACGGTCTCGATCGCGGTCAGCATCGTCGCCGTCAGCGCGGAGGACGCGAGCGGCGTCGCCAGGCCGGCCGCGAGCAGCGCGCCGCCGCCCGTCTCGGCCGCGCCGGCGGCGATCGCGTGCGCCTTGCCGGGGCGCAGCCCCAGCGCCTCGAAGCCGTCGGCGGTGGCCTGCAGGCCGTAGCCCTCGAACCAGCCGAGCAGCTTCTGCGTACCGTGCCCCACGAAGAGCCCACCGACGACAATCCGCAGCAGCAAACGTCCGAGCTTCATCGCAAAACCCCTTTTCTTCGTTGGCGTGAGATGACTTTACGGCGCCGCCGGCACGACCACCAGCGTGGCGGCGTCGCCGGGCAGCTGCGCGGTGTCGAATGCCGTGCCGGACAGCCGCTCGACGTGCTCGTAGCCGCCGAGGAACTCCTCGGCGTCCTCCAGGAAGCCGATGCGCGGCGTGCGGTAGTGCATCGGCACCACCCACCGCGGCGCCAGCGCCGCGACGATCGCCTGCGCCTGCTCGGCGCCGATCGTCGGCCCGCCGCCGACGGGCAGGAACAGCAGGTCCACCTGACCGAGCGCCTGCAACTGCTCGGGGCGCAACTCGCGCTGGCCGAAGTCGCCGAAGTGCGCCACGCGCACGCCGTCGAGCGCGAACACGAAGATCGTGTTCGGCCCCCGTTCGGTGCCCGCGGCCTCGTCGTGCTCGGAGGCGATCGCCGTCACCTCGCCGAGCAGCGACTCCAGCTTGCCGGCGGTCGAGCGCAGGATCGTGGGCTCGCCGCCGATCGCCTCCACGCCGTTGTGGTCGGCGTGCTCGTGCGTGACCAGCAACAGCCCCGCCTGCACCCCCTCGATCGGCGGGTAGTCGAACTGGATCCCCGCGCGCGCGGTCATCCCCGACATGTCGGCGAACGGGTCGATCGCCACGGCTGCCTGCTCGCCCTGCAAATGAAACGCCGACTGTCCGAACCACTCAACGCGCATGCTGCTCCTCTCTGGTGGTGACGTGCACGGGGGGCGCCCCGCGCCTTGCTGTGGGTGCCTCGTCCGCCGCATCCGGGGGGGACGCCGTGGAGGAGGGAATGTGCTCGTAGCGCCCGCCGCGCAGCAGCGAGGCGGCGGCGGCGATGAGGCAGGCGACGATCGCGAACGCGAACGCCTCGTGCAGGCCGCTGCTGAACGGCGCGGCGATCAATTTGGGGAAGAACGAGCGGCCGGTCAGCAGCACGTGGTTGGCTGGCGAGAGCGCCGCCAGCGCGTGCGCCCCGACGAGGTGTTCGACCGGGTTGTAGCCGAGGAACGCCGCGAACAGCACCGACACCGGCGGCGTGCGCGCGGCGCTCGCCGCGGCCGCCGCGGACACGCCGTGCGCGCGCAGCCCCGCGCTCAGCGCGTGCGGCAGCTCGGCGGCGAGCCCCAGGATCATCAGCGTGAAGAAGATGCCGATCGACAGCACCTGCGCGGAGTTCTGGAAGGTCTGGTTCATGCCCCCGCCCGCGCCGCGGTCGCCCGGCGGCAGGCTGTTCATCACGCCGGCGCGGTTGGGCGAGGCGAACAGCCCCATCGAGGCGCCGCACAGCGCGAGCACGAGCGCGAACTGGGTGAAGGAGAAGTCGATCGGCAGCAGCGCCAGCAGCGCGAACGCCGCCGCCGTGCCGATCATCCCGCCGGTGGCGAACGGGCGCGCGCCGAAGCGGTCCGACAGGTAGCCGGAGGTGGGGCCGGCGACGAGCATGCCGAGCGTCAGCGGCAGCATGTAGATGCCGGCGCGCAGCGGCGTGTCGGTGAAGTCCACGCCGTGCTCGGGCAGCCAGATCCCCTGCAGCCAGATGATCAGCATGAACATCAGCCCGCCGCGCGCGACCGCCGAGAGGAACGTGGAGAGCGTGCCGAAGGTGAACGCGCGGATGCGAAACAGCGGCAGGCGGAACATCGGGTTCGCGACGCGGCCCTCGATCGCCATGAACGCGAGCAGGCACGCCACGCCCGCGCTCAGCAGCGCGATCACCTTCGGGCTGCCCCAGCCGGTGGCGCTCGCGCCGTACGGGCGGATGCCGTAGGTGACCGACACCATGATCAGGATCAGCCCCAGCGCGAACGTGATGTTGCCCGGCCAGTCCACCGGCGCGCGGCGGGGCTGGCTGCGCTCCTGCAGCTTCATGTACGCCCACACGGTGCCGAACAGCCCCACCGGCACGGAGATCAGGAACACCAGGCGCCAGTCGATCGGCGCGAGCACGCCGCCCAGCACCAGCCCCACGAACATGCCGCTGACGCCGACGATGTTGTTGATGCCCAGCGCCATCCCGCGCTGGTTGGCGGGAAACGCGTCGGTGATGATCGCCGCCGCGTTCGCCAGCAGGAACGCCGCGCCGACGCCCTGCACGATGCGAAAGGCGATCAGGTAGCTCGCGCCCGCGCGCCCGTCCATCCAGTCCACCGTCAACAGCAGCGACGCGAGCGTGTAGATGACGAAGCCGAGGTTGTACATGCGCACCCGCCCGTACATGTCCCCCAGCCGCCCCAAGCTCACGATCAGCACGCTGGAGACGACCAGGAAGCCAAGGATCATCCACAGCAGGTAGAAGCTGTTCGCTGGCGCCAGCGGGTCCAGGTGGATGCCGCGGAAGATGTCCGGCATCGCGATCAGCGTGATCGACGCGTCGAGCGTCGCCAGCAGCACGCCGAGGGTGACGTTGGACAGCGCGACCCACTTGTAACGGTCGGCGGCGCCGGCGGTGGGGACGGCAACGGCTCCGTTTGCCTGCCCGCCGGTGCCCGTGCGCGTTTTCATCTATCAATGATTATATACAGGAAAACTGAACAGTTTTCCTGCGGTTCGCGCTGTATAGTTGTGCGCGAGGTGGCGGGGGCAGTCGACTCCAACAGGCTCGCCAGCGAGCTGCGCATGGTGCTCGGACACCTCGTGCGGCGCCTGCGCGCCGAGCACGGCTTCTCGCTCACGCAGGGCGCCGTGCTCGGGCGCCTGGACCGCGAGGGCACCCGCTCGATCGGCGAGCTCGCGGCGGCCGAGCGCGTGCGCCCGCAGTCGATGGCCCAGACGGTCAGCGACCTGGAGGCCGACGGGCTGATCGCGCGGCGCGCCGACCCCGCCGACGCGCGGCGCGCGCTCGTCGCGCTCACCGAGCACGGGCGCCAGACGCTGGAGGCCGAGCGCCGCCAGCGCGAGGGCTGGCTCGCGCGCGCGATCGCCGAGGACCTCTCCCCCGCCGAGCGCCAGCTGCTCGCGCGCGCCACCAGCCTGTTGCAGCGGCTGTCCGAGAGCTAACGCGGCGCCGTGGAGCTCGGCTGGCCCGCGTCGCTCAGCACGTGCCACACGCCGCCAAAGCTCTTGAGGTTCTGTCCGTTCACTTCGCCGCTGGCGTCATCCTCGGCGAACGTGTACAGCGGGTGCCCGTTGAGCGTCACCTGCGAGATCCCGCCCGCGCGGTGCAGGATGCCCACCGTGCCGTGCACGCCCGTGCCCAGCTTGACGTCGCTCGTCGAGCTGGCCTTCAGCGGCGGCCAGAACTTCAGGCATTCGCTGCTCTTGCACAGCAGGTGCGAGGTGGTCTCGGGCGAGAGCACGTACAGCGTGCGCCCCGCGGAGTTGACGAGAATGTGCTCGCCGAGCTTCGCGTTGGACGCGGAGCTCACGCCGGTGGCGCTCGACGCGAGCGCCATCGCCGCGAAGAACGCCGCGAGCGCGAGCGGCGCCGCGGCCACGCCCGCCTTCAATGTCCTGCCTGTGCGCCGGCGCCGGCCTGTGGCCTGTTGCGTGGCTGAGTCGATCATCAAGCGTTTCCTTTCACTGGGGTAGTGCCTTCTCCGGGTGCTGCCTGCTCGGATAGACGCCGGCGGCCGGGCAACCTTCCCCTACGGCTCGGTGTGCACGACCACGTCGGCGATGCCGTCGATCCGCTGGCGCAGCTCGTCCTCGAGCTCGCCTGCCAGCCGGTGGGCCTCGGTGAGCGTCTCGGCCGCATCCACCGCCAGCGTCAGGAACAGCACCTGGCCGGCGTTCGTGTACAGCAGCCGCAGGCTGCGTGGGTCGCTGCCGGTGCGCGCGCGCACCAGCTGCGCGACCGCTTCGCTCATGCGCGCCGCCGCCGCGCGCGTCTGCTCGCTGGCGAGCAGCGGGCGCTCGAGCGGCTCGAGATGCGTCTGCACGTCGGCCACGCCCGGCCGCGCGCGGATCGCCTGCTCGACGCGCTCGGCGGTCTCGTGCGCCGTGCGCAGGTCGAGCTCGGCGGGGAACTTCAGGTGCAGCGAGACGCTGCTGCGCCCATTGCACTCGAAGATCGCGATGTCGTGCGCCTCCTTCACCAGCGGCTCGGCAAGCGCGATCGCGAGCACCCGCGCGCGCAGGTCCAGGCCGCGGCGCGCCGGCTCCACGTGCACGACCACGTCGCTGCCCGGCAGCGCCCGCTCGAGCGCGCTCTCGACCAGGTCGGCGGTGCGGTGGCCCTCGACCACCGCCTGGCCGGGCGGCACGCTGACGACCACGTCCGCGAAGTAGCGCCCCGCCGACTCGCGCAGGCGCAGCCGCTCGAGCTGCATCTCCGCGCCGAGCGCCGCGAGCGCCTGCTCGGCCGCGCGCTGCGCGTGCGCCGGCGCGCGGTCCATCAGCACGTTCGCGTGCACGCCGATCAGCCGCCCGGCCGTCACGAAGATGATCGCCGCCACCAGCAGCGCGGCGAGCGCGTCGCCGTCGTGAAAGCCCGCATTGGCCGCCAGCAGCCCGCCCAGCACGAGCAGCGAGCCGAGCGTGTCCGCCGCCACGTGCACGGCGCTCGCGCGCAGCGCGGTGCTGCGGTGGCGGCGCGCGCCCGTCAATAGCACCCCCGCGCGGCTCGCTTCCAGCACGAGCGCCAGCGCGATCGCGGCCAGCTCATACCAATGCACCGCCGGGACGCTCCCCGAGCCGGACAGGCGCGAGACCGCCGCCACGCTCACCAGCACGCCGCCCGCCAGCAGGATCGCCGCCTCGCCGATCGCCCCCAGGTTCTCCGCGCGCCGGTGCCCGTAGGGGTGGTCGGCGTCGGCCGGGCGCGCGCCGAAGCGCACCGCGAAGAACGTCAGCGCCGCCGCGATCACGTCGCCGCTGGACTCGATGCCGCTGGAGACCAGCCCGAGGCTGCCGCTCGCCAGGCCGACCGCGAGCTTGAGCGCCATCAGCAGCGCGGCGGCGCTCAGCGAGACCAGCAGCGTGGCCCGTCGCGTGAGCGCGCGCGTCACGGGCGGATGCGACATGGTTTAGAGACTATGGCCCACTCGCACGCGGGACATTCTCACGGCGTCAGCGCCGGCGGCGCATCGTCCCCCGACGGGAACCGCCGGCGGCTGGCGGGCGCGCTCGCGCTGATCGTCGCGTTCACGGCCGCCGAGATCGCCGCGGGCGTGGTCGGCCACTCGCTCGCGCTGCTCTCAGACGCCGCGCACATGCTCACCGACGCCGCCGCCATCGGCTTCTCGCTCGCCGCCATCACGCTCGCGGCGCGCCCACCCAGCGGCGCAATGACGTTCGGGTTGCGGCGCGTGGAGATCCTCTCGGCGCTCGCCAACGGCGTGACGCTGGCGATCCTCGCGGCGTTCATCGCCTACGAGGCGATCCACCGCCTCGTCTCGCCGCCGCACGTGCACGCCACGCTGATGCTCGCGGCGGCGCTCGCCGGCGTGCTCGTGAACCTCGCGGCGGTGTGGCTGCTGTCCGGCGCCGAGCGGCGCAGCCTGAACGTGGAGGGCAGCTTCCAGCACGTCCTCACCGACCTGCTCGGGTTCATCGGCACGGCGATCGCTGCCGGCGTGATCCTCGTGAGCGGCTTCCAGCGCGCGGACGCGATCGCCTCGCTGCTGATCGCAGCGCTGATGACGCGCTCGGGCCTCACGCTCGTGCTGGCCTCCGGACGCGTGTTCCTGGAGGCGGCGCCAAAGCACCTCGACCCGCAGGAGATCGGTCGCGCGCTCGTCGCCCAGGACGGCGTGGTGGAGGTCCACGACCTGCACGTGTGGGAGGTCGCGAGCGGCTTCCCGGCGCTGTCCGCGCACGTGCTGGTGGGCGCCGACCGCGACTGCCACGAGCTGCGACGAAAGATCGAGGCGCTGCTGCGCGAGCGCTTCGCGCTCGAGCACACCACGCTGCAGGTCGACCACGTGGGCGGCGATGGCTCGGACATCCTGCAGCTCCAGATCGCGCCGCGCACGGGCGCGCGGCCGGCACACTGATGCGCGTGCTCGTCGGCATCGCGGGCGGCACGCTCGTCGTGCTGATGCTCACGGAGATCTTCCTCGCGTTCCTGCTGCCCCGGCGCGTCAAGCGCGACCCGCGGATCGTGCGCTTGGCGTTCGCGTTCGGCTGGCGCCCGTGGCGGCGGGTCGCGCGCCTTTTGCCGGCGCAGTCGCGCGACACGATGCTCGGGATCTACGGGCCGCTGGGGCTGCTCATCAACCTCGTGCTGTGGATCGGCTCGATGATGCTCGGCTACGCCTGCCTGCAGTGGGCCGGCGGCTCGCACCTCGGGGTGCCGCACGGGTCGGTGGACTTCGGCAACGACCTGTACTTCAGCGCCGCCACCATGACCACCGACGGCCCCTCCAGCCTCGCCGCGCACACGGCGTTCGCCCGCGCCATCCAGGTGATCGACGCCGGCAGCGGCCTGGCTGTGCTGGCGATCGTGATCGGCTACCTGCCCTCGCTCTACCAGGCGTTCTCACGCCGCGAGGCGACCGTCTCACAGCTCGACGCGCGCGCCGGCTCGCCGCCGAGCGCCGGGCGCCTGGTGCTGCGCACCACGCAGACCGGCGGCTGGGCGAAGCTGGGGAGCTACCTCGGCGAATGGGAGCAGTGGGTGGCCGAGCTGATGGAGACCCACCTCGCCTACCCGGTGCTCGGCTACTTCCGCTCCCAGCACGTCAACCAGAACTGGCTGGCCGCGATGTGCACGGTGCTCGACGCGTGCGCGTTCACGATCGCCGCGGCGCCCAAGGACAGCGCCGAGCCGGCGCGCTTCACGTTCGCGATCGCCCGCCACGCGGTCGTCGACTTGACCTACAGCTACCGCGTCCAGCCGGTGGGGGAAGTCAATCGCCTGCCCGACGCAGACCTGCGCGCGCTGCTGCGCCAGCTGCGCGAAGCGGACGTGCATCCGCACGTCGTCGACAACACGGTCGCCGAGCGCCTGCGCCACATGCGCGCGCTGTACGAGCCCTACGTGTGCGCGCTCACCAGGCGCCTGGAGCTCGCGCTGCCGCCGTGGCTCGCGCCGGAGTCGCCTACTGATAACTGGCGCAACACTGACTGGCATTAGGAGCGACGGACGGCCGTCACGGCACGTGGAAGGGGACGGTGGTGATCACCAGCTTGTGGATCGGGCGCAGGGCGCGGCGCAGGCGGGGGGCGACCTGGTTGTGCAGCAGGCGCAGCCACCAGTGTGCGACGACGATCTCCGGCACGATCACCGTGAGCGTCAGATCTGGGCTCAGCTGGTGTAGCGACTCGATGTAGTTGACGAGCGGCGCGACGATCGCGCGGTAGGGCGAGACGACTACCTCGAGCGGCAAATGGTCGCCCCACGTGCGCCAGTAGTCGCGGAAGCGCTCGGCCTCCTGTTCGCTGGGGCTGACGTGCAGCGCGAGCACCGGCTGGGCCAGCGAGGCCGCGTAGGCGAGCGCGCGCATGCTGCCGAGGTCCAGCGAGGCGACGGGCACGAGGATCAGGTGGTGGACCTGCTCGGGGGTCTCCTCCGTCTCGTCCTGCTGGCGCGGCGCCCCGTCGGCGGCCTCGCGCGTGGACGCATCCGCGTCGGCCGTCGTGCCGGCAATGCCCCCGGCGCGCGGTGTGATCGTGCGGTTCGGCAGCTCGATCGCGTGCGGGTGCAGCGCCAGCGCCTTGGCCACCGTGGCGTAGTGGCGGCGGATGCCGCTGGCGGTCGCGATCACCAGCCCGACCGCCAGCAGCGAGACCCACGCGCCGGCGGTGAGCTTGGTGACCGCCGCGGTGACGAACACGATCGCCGAGAGCAGCGCGCCGAGGCCGTTGAAGGCCATGCTCCGCCGCCAGTGCGGGTCGCGCCGGCGCCACCAGTGCACGACCATCCCCGTCTGGGAGAGGGTGAAGGCGAGGAACACGCCGACCGCGTACAGCGGGATCAGCGGGCCGGTCGCGCCGCCGAACGCCGCGAAGATGGCCGCCGCCACGAGCGAGAGCGCGAGGATGCCGTTGCTGAACGCCAGGCGGTCGCCCATGCGCAGGAACAGCCGCGGCGCCTGGAAGTCGCGTGCGAGCAGGAACAGCACGCGCGGGAAGTCGTTGTAGGCGGTGTTCGCGGCGAGCAGCAGGATCGCGGCGGTCGCGGCCTGCGTGACGGGGTACATGAAACCCTGCCCGAAGCTGCGATGGGCGATCTGCGAGAGCACCGTTTCGTGCGCGCGCGGCACGATCCCCTCGAGCTGCACCATCGCGATCGTGCCCGCGAACAGCGCGATCAGCAGCGCCACCATCCACGTCAGCGTGGTGCGCGCGTTGCGCCATTCGACCCGCTTGAACACGGGCACCGCGTTGGAGATCGCCTCGATTCCCGTCATCGCCGTGGACCCGGAGGCGAACGCGCGCAGCACCAGCAGCGCGCCGACCGCCTCGGTGGCGGTCAGCCGGGGCCGGGGCGTGGGGTGAAAGCCGTGGCCGGCGGAGTCCACCAGGCCGACTGCCACGAGCGCGAACATGCAGATGATGAACAGGTATGTGGGCGTCGCGAACAGCACGCCGGCTTGGCGCACGCCGCGCATGTTGCCGGCGAGCAGCACCACGATCACCCCCACCCCGATCGGCACGGTGTCGGCGCTCAGCGAGGGGAGCGCCGAGGTGATCGCTTCCAGCCCGGAGGCAACGGACACCGCGACCGTGAGGATGTAGTCGGTCATCAGGCCCGCGGCGGCGACGAGCCCGGCGACGCGGCCAAGGTTGTCGCTGGCGACGATGTAGGACCCGCCGCCGTGGGGGTACGCGCGAATCGTCTGGCGGTAGGACACGCCGACGGCGAGCATCAGGCAGGCGATCGTGGCGGCGACCGGCAGCGAATAGCGCAGCCCGGCGCCGGCGCCGAGCACGAGGATCGCGAGCATCGCTTCGGGGCCGTAGGCGACCGAGGAGAGCGCGTCGGCGGAGAGCACCGGCAGCGCCACGAGCTTGCGCATCCGCTCCCTGGCGATCGCCGTGCTCTTCAGCGGTGGTCCGAGCAACACGCGGCGCAGATCGAAGTCCAGACGCCCAGCGCGCGAGGCGAGCGCGTCCGCCTCGCTCGTCGCCTCCACCTCCGAGGGCTGTCCGCTCTGCACGTGCACGAAGCGCCCGAAGCGGCTCGGCTGCACGTCCTTGGCGGACGGGAAGCTGCCGAGGCTTGGGTTCACGGGCAGCGCGCGGCGCCACACCTCCGGGTTGCCGCACACCTTCCCCCACTCCTCCCCCGCGCGGCGCAGGACGCCGAGCTGGCGCTCGTCGAGCTTTACCAGCGGAGCGTCCGGGCTCGGCGCGGCGGGCCCCTGCTCGGTGGCGCGTTCGTCTCGCTCGCCGCCGTGTTCGTCTTGCTCGCCGCCGCGCACGGTCTGCTTGGCGGCGGGCGCGCCGCGCTAGCGGGCTTGCTTGCTGGGACGCACGAGGATCTCGTTGACCGACACGTTCTCGGGTTGGCCGATCGCGTAGAGGATCGCGTTGGCGATGTCCGCGGATGTCAGCGGGGTGACGCCGGCGAAGGCTTTTGCCATCTGCTCGAGCACCTCGGGGCGGTTGTGGCCGGGCAGCTCGGTGGCGACGGCGCCGGGCTCGATCAGGGTGACGCGGACGCCCAGCTCGACGCACTCCTGGCGCAGCGACTCGGAGAAGGCGCCGACGCCGAACTTCGTGAGGTTGTAGACGCCGGAGCCCTGGCGGGCGAAGCGCCCGGCGACGGAGCTGACGTTGACGATGTGCCCGGCGCCCTGCGCGCGCATGATCGGCAGCGCGGCGTGGGTGCAGTAGAGGACGCCGAACACGTTGGCGTGGATCATCCGCCGCCACTCCTCGGTGGGCGCGTTCTCGATCGGGCCGAGCAGCATCACGCCGGCGTTGTTGACGAGCACGTCGAGGCGGTCCAGCTCGGCGTGCGCTTGGCGCACGAACGCGCCGGCCTGCTGCTCCTCGCCGACGTCTGTCTGCACGGCGAGCGCCCGCCCGCCCTCCTGCACGATCTGTTGCGCGAGCGCGTCGATGCGCTCCGCGCGCCGTGCCGCCAAGGCCACGGCGGCGCCTGCGCGGGCGCACGCCAGCGCCGTGGCTTCGCCGATGCCGGAGGAGGCGCCCGTCACGGCGACCACCTTTCCGCTCAGGTCGGCGACGTTCATGCGCCGATCCTAGCTGCCACGGCTCACAAACACGCGGCCGTGACCGATATATCCCACAGACCTCGATCCGCTCTTTTCGGCTCCCCGCCGGGTTTTATCCCGCGCTCAACTGGGGACGGTACTTCTAAGGGCGGGAAGGTAACTGCGCACAGAACGTCGAACGAGCTACGGAAAGCACGCAAACCAAAGAGTATAGGACGCGCTGCAACAAGAATGGTTGACAAGGCAACTACTTGGGCGTATAATTCCGACTCCAAGCATCGGATTAGAAGGACTCGCATGACAGACTCAACTACAGACACCACCATCACCCTCGACGCGGACGCCGACGAGCAGCTCGTGGACGACGCTTCGCCCACCGAGGGGGAGCCGGCCACGCCCGCGGCGGGGCGCCTGGACAGCCCGATCGAGCGCCTGGACGTGAGCACCCCGGACACGTTCATCCCCGAGTCGGTCGACCAGCTGCTCGCGCACTCGCGTCGCTACCCGCTGCTCACGCCCGCGCAGGAGATTGAACTGGCCAAGCGCATCGAGCGCGGCGACCTGCACGCCAAGGAACTGCTCGTCAACTCCAACCTGCGGCTCGTCGCGTCGAACGCCCGCCGCTACCAGAACCAGGGCCTGCCGCTGGGCGACCTCGTCCAGGAGGGCATGCTGGGACTGATCCGCGCGAGCGAGAAGTTCGACTGGCGCAAGGGCTTCCGCTTCTCCACGTACGCCACGCTGTGGATCCGTCAGGCGATCCAGCGCGGCCTGGAGAACTCCGGACGCACGATCCGCCTGCCCGTGCACGTCGCGCAGCGCTCCCGCAAGGTCGGGCGCGTGGAGCGCGAGCTGTCGGTGCGCCTCGGACGTGAGCCCACGCTCGAGGAGCTCGCCGAGGAGACCGGGCTGCCGATCGACCAGGTGGAAGAGGTGCGCCACCAGCGCGCAGCGCTGGTGAGCCTCGACCAGCAGATCGGCGAGGACGGCGACACCGCCCTCGGTGACCTGCTGCCCTCCGACGCAGAGGTGCCGGAGGAGACGGCCTGGGAGAACGAGCGCGAGCGCATCGTGCACCGCGCGATCGAGCAGCTGCCCGAAACCGAGCGCAAGGTGCTGACGCTGCGCTTCGGCACCGGCCGCGAGGAGCCGCAGACGCTGACCGCCATCGGCAAGCGCCTCGGGTTCTCCGCGGAGCGCGCCTCCCAGCTCGAGCAGCGGGCGCTGAAGAAGCTCGCCGAGTCGCCCGAGCTGGCGGCGCTGCGCGAGGCCGCGTAAGACTGTCCACCCCCCTGACGTTGAAAGCCCCCGGTCGGGATCGCCCCGCCGGGGGCTTTCGCGTTTCGTATTAGGATGCGACGCGTGACGGAGAGGTCACTGTGGGAGCGTACGGTTGCGCTGACGATCGCCATCGGCGAACGCATCCTCGCGCCGATCGAGCGCTTCATCGGCAAGCGCTCGCTGGTCGGCGACGCGACGTTCTTCCCGCTCGAGCGCTTCCCGTGGGTCGAGCACATCGAGGAGAACTGGACGGCGATCCGCGAGGAGGTCGAGCAGCTGCTCGCCGAGCAGGCGGAGCTGCCCAACTTCCAGGACATCTCCAAGGACCAGATCGAGATCACCGACGACGACCGCTGGAAGACGTTCTTCCTCTACGGCTACGGCTTCCAAGCCAAGCTCGGCGTGCAGATGTGCCCGCGCACGGCGGCGCTGATGCGCGAGATCCCCGGCATGACCACGGCGATGATCTCGATCCTCTCCCCCCGCAAGCACATCCTCGACCACCGTGGCCCCTACAAGGGCGTGCTGCGCTACCACCTCGGGCTGGTGGTGCCCGAGGACGCGGCGTCGTGCCGCATCCGTGTCGGCGAGGACTTCCGCCACTGGGAGGAGGGCAAGAGCATGGTGTTCGACGACACGTTCAACCACGAGGTGTGGAACGACACCGACGAGACGCGCGTGGTGCTGTTCGTGGATGTCCTGCGGCCTTTGCCCGAGCCCGAGTCGACGATCAACAAGCTGATCGTCAAGGCGATCGGCTACTCGCCGTTCGTGCTCGATGCCAAGCGCAACCAGGAGGCGTGGGAAGCACGCTATCTGGCGCGTCGCAGGGGGCGCGAGGCGACGCAGACGCCGGCAAGCAGCGCGGCCTGAGCGCGCTGCCGCACTGCGCGGCGCGGCCTCCGGCGCTGATCTGGCTGCCCTGCCGCGTCGCCGTCCTAGATGCTCGACACGCTCAACCCCGTGCCCTGCAGCAAGCTGTTGGCCTTGGCGTTGAGGATCGTGAACTCCCCCGTGAGGATGAGCACGCCGAGCAGGATCATCACCACGCCGCCGACGCCGATGACGATCGGGAAGTGGCGCTTGACGACAGCCAGTGCGTTCGTCATCCGCTCGAACGCGAGCGCGATCGCCAGGAAGGGGATCGCCAGGCCGGCCGAGTAGAAGGCCAGCAGCAGCGCGCCGTGCGCAGCGGAGCTGGAGACCGCTGCCTGCGTGAGGATGGCGCCGAGCGTGATGCTCGTGCAGGGTGTCCAGGCGATGGCAAAGGCGGCGCCCGCGAGCAGCGGCCCGCCGCGTCCGGCCAGCCGCAGCAGCGACTCCGGGTGCCACTCGCGATTGAGCACACGCACGAACGGCGTGGCGAGGAAGACGACGCCCATGAGCACGATCAGCACGCCGCCGATGCGCTGCAGCGTCGGTTTGTCGGCGTTGAGCGTCGAGCCGATGACGGTGGCGCTCAACCCGAGCAGGATGAAGATGGCGGAGAAGCTGGCGATGAACAGCAGGCTGGGTACGAGCACGCGGCGCACGCCCACCCCGTCGCGCAGGTCGGCCGGCGTGACGCCGATCACGGTCGAGAGGTAGCCGGGCACGAGCGGCAGCACGCAGGGCGAGAGAAAGGACACGAGCCCGGCGGCCAAAGCCAGCGGAATGCCGACGCCGGTGGCGGTGTCGGAGGAGGCGGCGAGGATCGGCTGCAGGCTGCTCACGGCTGTTGCTCATAGACAGGATCGCGCATCGCCACACGCAACTCGGCCACTTCGCGCTCCAGAAGCTCGACGCGCTCACGCAGCTCCTCCCACACGGCCCGTCCTGGCTCCGCCGCCCGCCGCCCCGGCTCCGCCGCCCGCCCGAGCTCCGCCGCCCGCCCGAGCTCCGCCGCCCGCCCCGACTCCGCCGAGCGGCCTGGCGCCGCGGGGCTCTCGCCGTTGGCTGCGTGCGCGCCGCCGGCCTGCAGCAGCTGCGCGTAGCGCTCCTCCTTGTGGCCCGGCCGGCGCTCGAGTTTGGCCACCAGCCCGCGCTCGATCAGGCGGTCGAGCGTGTCGTGCACGCTGGCGAGGTCGGCGAACTGGTGCATGCGCTCGCTGCGCTGCTTGAGCTCGCCGGGGGTCTGCGCGCCGCGCAGCATGAGCACGCACATCACCGCCTGCTCGGCGGAGTTCATGGGTAGCGCATCGGCGAGCAGATGACGGAACTTGGCTGCCCGGCTGCCGGCGCCGCTCGCCAGCCGCACGTAGCCGCGGCGCTCGAGGCGATGCAGCGCGTCGCGGATGACGGTCTCGTCGTATTCGACCACTGGATCGCGGTTGGTGGACTGGTTGCAGGCGAGGCGCAGCGCGTTGAGCGACAGCGGGTAGGCGTCTGGCGTCGTGCGCTGCTTCTCCAGCAGACAGCCCAACACACGCACCTCGCTGGCTTGGAGCCCGAAGTTCACCGCGTGAGCGTAAACCCTGCGCGGGCCTACTTGCAGCAAACGAGATTCGCCGCGCGGGCCGCTCGCCCGCGCCGTTCGGCGACGTAGCGCGTGAGATCGGCGATCGGGCGCATGTCGAGCGTCATGAGCTTGAAGCCGAAGCTCTCGAGCAGCGCCTGCGCGTCGGCGACGCTCGCGCCCCCCATCAGCATCTTCGGGTGCAGCTCGAGCATCAGCGCGTCGATCGAGCTCGAGAACGTGCGGGCGCCGCCGCGGAGCACCTCGAGCTCCATGCCCTCGACGTCGACCTTGGCGAAGTCCGGCGCGATGCCGTGGGCGGCGACGAAGGCGTCGAGCGTCTCGACCGTCATGGTTTCCGCTTCCGGCGAGGATGCAGTGTCCCCGGCGGCGTCGAGCACGCCCCGGAACTGCAGCCCGTGGGAGGCGTTCACAGCAAGCGCGCCGGCCTTGGCGCCGAGCGCGATGTTGAACGGAGCGATCGCGAGCTCGGGGTTGGCGGCGATCACCGACTGCATGCGCGCGAAGTTCCTGGGAGACGGCTCGAATGCGTACGCGGTGTTGCCCGTCAAGGCGCAGAAGGCCGCGGCGAACAGCCCGCCGGCGGCGCCTACGTCGATGAACGTGCGGCGACCTGCGGCGAGGCGCTTGAACGCGTCGAGCTCGGCCGTCCCGGAGCCGCGGTCGACGAAGTGGACGGCAAAGCCATTGACGACGGGCTCGGGGAGGACGATCGGCGCGAGGCCACCGATGTCATACGGAGCGTCGGCCTGCGGTCGCGGGACGTCGGGCAGCGTTTGCTGGCGCCGCCTGTGGCGGACGTACCCAGCGGCACCGAGGGCTCTGAGGCGGTAGATCTGCAGGCGCAGGCGCGGTGGGAGAGCCCGCCGGAGGACGGAGCTCGCGATCCCCCGGTTGGCCATCTGCGCAGGCTACCAGTGGGCACGCGCGCCCCCGATCGAGCACAATGCACTCCGGTCACATGTCTGCGAGCGAAGATGCCGATGCGATCGCCGGGCTGGCGAGCGACACCGTGGCTCCGATTGACGAGGAGCTGCGGGGGCGCTTGACGGTCAGGCTGGGGGAGCGCGACAGGCTGGCGGTCGAAAGCGCCCTGCTGAAGGCTTTCCTGGTGGGCATGCAGGCCGGCGTGGCGGAGAGCGCCGAATCGGAGTCGGCGCTCGAGCAGGCCGTCTCGTCTCACGGCGAACAGGTCTTGCTGCCCGCGGAGTTGAGCGTGGCGCTCCCGCAGCTGGACCCGTGGGCGGATCGCTTCGGCGCCGGCTGAGCAGCTGCAGGGTGCGCCGCTAGAGTCAACATGTGAGCGCGCAGCCCTTCGCCCAGGGACACGGTGGCGGGATGGATGGCCGCCCGCCCGGCCGCCGCCGCAGCCAGCCACAGCAGCCGCGCCCGGAGGATCTGCCCGACGGGGCGGGCGGGTACCCCGTCTCTTTGCGGCGCATCGGCCGCCTGTTCATCCCCTACCGCCTGCGCCTGAGCGCGCTGCTGGCGCTGATCGTGCTGGGGTCGGTGCTGAGCGTGGCCTCGCCGTTCCTGCTGCGCGAAGCGATCAACAAGGGCATCATCCGCCACGAGCTGACGCTGCTGACGTGGCTGGTGGCGGGGATGATCGCGCTGGCGGTGATCAACGGCGTGATCGGCGTGGCGCAGACGTGGATCTCCAACGAGGTGGGCCAGCGGGTGATGCACGATCTGCGCGCGGCGGTGTTCGCGCACCTGCAGCGGATGTCGCTGGCGTTCTTCACGCGCACCCGCTCGGGCGAGGTGCAGGCGCGGATCGCGTACGACATCGGCGGCATCGACAGCGTTGTGACGAGCACTGCCACCTCGACGGTCTCGACGGTGGCGACGGTGACGGCGACCGTGGTGGCGATGTTCGCGCTGAGCTGGCAGCTGACGGTGTTCTCGCTGATCCTGCTGCCGTTCTTCGTGTGGCTGACGCGGCGCGTGGGCAACGAGCGCCGGCGCATCCAGTCGGTGACGCAGAGCCGCCTGGCGGACATGTCGACGCTGGTGGAGGAGTCGCTGTCGGTGTCGGGGATCCTGCTGGGCAAGACGATGGGCCGCTCGCAGGAGCTGGTCGATCGCTTCAGCTCGGAGTCGAGCGAGCTGGCCGACCTGGAGGTGCGCTCGCGGATGGCGGGGCGCTGGCGGATGTCCTCGGTGCAGATGTCCTTCGCGATCATGCCGGCGGCGGTGTACTGGTTCGCGGGCTACACGATCGCCCACGGCCACGACCTGCTGTCGATCGGCACGGTGGTGGCGTTCACGACGCTGCAGACGCGCCTGCTGTTCCCGATGCAGCAGCTGCTGGGGGTGGGCCTGGAAGTGCAGACGTCGCTGGCGCTGTTCGGGCGGATCTTCGAGTACCTGGACTTCCCGATCGACATCTCAGAGCGCCCCGGCGCGCAGCCGCTTGCGGACGTGCGTGGCGACGTGCGCTTCGAGGACGTGTGGTTTCGCTACACGCCGGAGTCGCCGTGGACGCTGCAGGAGATCAGCGCGGAGGTGCCGGCGGGGACGCGGACGGCGCTGGTGGGCGAGACGGGGGCGGGCAAGACGACGCTCGCGTACCTGGTGGCACGCCTGTACGAGCCCCAGCGCGGGGCGGTGCGGATCGACGGCGTGGACATCCGCGACGTGACGCTGCAGTCGCTGGCGGCGACCGTGGGGCTGGTCTCGCAGGAGACCTACCTGTTCCACGCGTCGATCCGCGAGAACCTCCGCTTCGCGTGTCCGCAGGCGAGCGATGAAGAAATAGAAGATGCGGCGCGCGCAGCGCAGATTCACGAGCTGATCTCCTCGCTACCGGAGGGCTACGACACCCCGGTGGGCGAGCGTGGCTACCGCTTCTCAGGCGGGGAGAAGCAGCGCATTGCGATCGCGCGCACGATCCTGCGCAACCCGCCGGTGCTGGTGCTCGACGAGGCGACGTCCTCGCTTGACAACGAAACCGAGCGCGCGGTCCAGCAGGCTTTGGACGAGCTGGCCCGCGGGCGCACGACGATTGCGATCGCGCACCGCCTGTCGACGATCCGCGACGCGGACCAGATCCTTGTGCTCGCCGACGGGCGCATGGTGGAGCGCGGCACGCACGAGGAGCTGGTGGCGCTGGGCGGGCGCTACGCGGCGTTGCTGAGCGTGGCGAGCGTCGGCGACGAGCCGTTGCCGTCGTCGGCGACGAGTTCGGCGTAGCGATCGCCGCGCCCGATCGGATCGCCGCTCCCGATCGGATGGCTGGCGACGATCGTCGGCAGCGATCGCCGGTCTCGCACATGCGGGGTGTAACTTCGGAGGCGTTGGCGGCCAATCACCTTGTGGTGAGCGACACACGGCTGGATTTCGAGGAGGTCTTCAACGCCTGCTATGAGCCGGTGTGCCGCTATGCGGCCAGGCGCGTGGCGGCGGATGCGGTGCAGGACGTCGTCTCGGAGACGTTCCTGGTGGCCTGGCGCCGCCATGGGGAGCTCCGCGGCGAGCCGCTGCCGTGGCTGCTTGGCATCGCTCGCCGCGTGGCCGCCACCCAGCGTCGCGGCAGCGCGCGGCGTGACGCGCTGCGCGAGCGCCTGAGCTCTGAGCCGGCGCCGCTGCCCGTGGACGGCCGCGCGGGGGTCCACGATTCGCAGTTGGCGCTGGCGCTGGCGAGCCTCGGCGAGCGCGATCGCGAAGCGCTGACGCTGGTCGCGTGGGACGGGCTGGACCACCGTACGGCGGCGAGCGTGATGGGCTGCAGCACGGGGTCGCTGACGGTGCGCCTGCATCGCGCGCGGCGGCGGCTGGCGCGCGCGCTGGGCGCGGAGCACGACCAGCCGATGGAGCTGTGCGAGCAAGCGAGGTCGTCGCTGTGAAACGTGCAAGCGATCTCATGGGGCGGCTGGCCGCGGCGGACCCGGCGCGCGAGCTGCCGGTCGATGAGGCCGCGCGCGCGGAGCTGTGGTCGCGGATCAGCGCGGGCGAGGGCGACTTCGCGCCCCTGCTGGCGCCGGCGCGGCGGCGCACGTGGGCGGCGCGGCCGCTGCTGTTGATCGCGCCGCTGGTGCTGGTGCTGGCGGCTGCCGCGCTGGCCGCGGGGGGCGTGATCCAGCTGGGCTCGCCGGCCAAGTTGCCGTTCTCCAGCTACGGCAAGGCGAACCCGCGCGAAGGCTACGGCGCGCTGGTGCCGGGCACCGTGCGCCTGCTGCCGATCGCCGCCCCCGACCCCGCCGGGGGCCTCGATTGGGGCATGCGCATCCTCAGCACCACGCGCGGGCAGGGCTGCATCCAGGTGGGACGGCTGCTGGACGGCAAACTCGGCGCGCTGGGACAGGACGGCGCGTTTGACGACGACGGGCGCTTTCACGAACTGCCGGTGAGCGCCGCGTTCGACGTCAACGGCTGCGCGCTGCTCGACGGCAAGGGGCGGCTGTTCACGAACGTGACCGCGGACGAGCGGGCGGCGAGCGCGTGGGTTGGCGTCGGCGGTCGCCTGGGCGGCTGCGTGCCGGCGAGCGCGGGCGCTTACGAAAAGGGCCTGCACATCACGCGCCGGGAACGGGAAATGGGGCTGCGCCCGCCGCCGATCTGCCCCCAGGCGGACCTGCGCAACATCTACTACGGCCTGTTGGGACCGCAGGCGAAGAGCATCACGTACGTGCTGGGCGGCCAGCGCCACACGCTGGACACGGTGGGGGCCGAGGGCGCGTACCTGTTTGTGACCCGCGCGTCTGCGCACCAGCTCCTGAACTTCGCCAACGCGGGCACCGCGGACGTCGTGCCGGTGGACGGCCCGATCAAGGAAATCCACTACCGCGACGGCGCCACCTGCCACCTGACGGCCAAGAGCTGGATCGGCGGCTCTTACGCGTGCACGCCTGCGCTGTCCGAGCCGGTGGGCTATGTGCCGGTCGGCAAGGTGGCGAGCCACGCTGAAGTGGCGACGCCGATCCACGTGCGGCTCGGGCGCGACCGCCTGGGGCACCCGGCTGTGGTGATCAGCTTCAAGGCGCGCGTGGCGGTGACGGACGCACGCAGCGCCTACAGCGTGATCTGGTACGAAGCGGGCATGCGCGCCGGTGCCTACGGCGGTACTGGTACCCAAGCGGATGTGGCCGCCGGCCAGACGCTCACCTTCACGCTCAGCGGCGGTGGCTTCACACGCGGCGTGTCCAAGGGTCTCCTGCATGGCAGCGTGAGCCTGCTGCAGCAGGCGGGCGCGGGCGGCCTGGAAGGACCGGGCAGCGTGAGGGTGCCGGTCGGCAACTTCGCCATCCGCGTGCCGTGACGCTCGCGTTCAGGCGCGGGCGTCGATGTTCAGGCGCACGTAGTCGACGGTCACGGGCTCCCCGAGGGCGGCCAGGACCGCGTCCATGTAGCGCTCGCGCAGCTCCTCGGGCAGCTGCTGGACGTGCGGGCCGAGCACGATCGTGGACAGGAACTCGCGCGGCTCCTCCGGCTGGCGCGGCGCGGGCGTGAGCCAGCACTCGGCCTGCGCGAAGCCGGCGGCCAGCAGACGCTCGCGCGTGGCGTCCGGCCCGGCGTAGTTCCACGGCGGCTGCCAGCCCTTGAAGTGCTGTGCGTAGGGTTCGTGCGCGAGGACTTCGCGCGCGGTGGCGCGCAGGATCTCGATGTTGCCCTCTCCCCCGCACTGTGCGACCAGGCGCCCGCCGGGGCGCAGCGCCGCGTGCAGGCGCGCGAACAGCTGCTGGTGATCGGCGATCCAGTGGAAGGTGGCGGTGGAGAGGATCGCGTCCACCGGCTCGTCGAGCTGCAGCGCGAGCAGGTCGGCGACGCGCAGATCGGCGTCCTGCCCGAGACGCCGGCGAGCGGCGTCGATCATCGACGGCGACTCGTCGACGGCGATCACGTGCCCGCGCGGCAGGCGCTCGATCAGCGCCTGTGTGATGCGCCCGGAGCCGCAGCCGGCGTCGAGCACGGTCTCATCGCCGCACAGCGCCAAGCGCTCGAGCACGTCCAGCCCAAGCGCCTCCATGGTGGCGGAGACGCGGTCGTAGCTGGCGCCGTCCCACTCGCGTACTGGCATACATGTGTACGTTATCACGTATGAGGGCTCGCCGGCTGGGCACGCCTCACCTGAGGTGGAGCACCGCGACGGCCTTAGCCCGCACGCGCGGCGACCTCGCCGATGATCTTCGAGACCTGTCCCCCCTGCCACGCGAGCGGTGAGGAGCCGTCCTCCTCCACTCGCAACTGCGCGTCGGGGACCGCCTGCGCGTAGCGTTCGCCCACGCTGAGCGGATGCAGCGGGTCGGCCTCGTCGCGGCTGGCGACGACGACGGTGGGGACGGCGATGGCGGCGAGCTCGTCCAGCTCGCCGAACGGGCGCGAGCGCGGCACCGCTTCGAGCGCGTCGGCGACCGCCGGCAGGTGCTCGTGCGTGGCCATGCGCTGGCGGATGACGGTGGCGACGGTGTCGCGCAGCGGCTCGGGCAGGCGCGCGATGTCGTAGGCGGCGAGGAAGCCCTCGATGCCGCCCTCGCGCAGCCCGTGCGCGAGCGCGTCCCAGCCGGCCAGCAGCTCCTCGCCGCGCGTGCTGTCGGGGTCGAAGGCGGGGGTGATGATCGCGAGTGCGGCCACCCGCTCGGGGTGATCGAGGGCGAAGCGGATGATCGTGTGCGCGCCCATGGACACGCCGGCGAGCACGGCGCGCGCGACGCCGGCGGCGTCCAGCACGGCGGCGAGGTCGCCGGCGAGGCGCCGGTAGCCGTAAGGAGACGGCGCGCGCCGGCCGCTGGGCTCGCGTTCGCCGGCCGGCGCACCGGTTGCCGATGCATCTGTGGGCGGCGTGGAGCGCCCGTGCCCGCGGGCGTCGTAGGCGATCACGCGGTGGCCGGAGCGCTGCAGCATGGTGGAGCCGTGGACCACGTAGCGGCGGCTGGAGGTGAGCCCGTGCACGAGCGCGATCGCGCTGCCGGAGCCGGACTGTTCACCGGAGAGCGTGACGCCGTCCGGCCTCGGCACGCTCAGCTCGCTGCTTGGCGGCGCGCCAGCGGCAGACTGCTCAGGCATACGCGCCGGCGTGCTCACGCATCAGCTCCGCGGAGCGCTGCGGGCGCTCCCAGAAGAACAGGTGCCCGACGCCGTCGAAGATCTCCAGCTGCGCTGCGGGGATCAGCTGGGCGATCATGCGGCCGTTGTGCACGGGCAGCAGCTGATCGACGGTGCCGTGGATGACGAGCGTGGGCAGCGCGATCTGCGCGAGACGCTGGGAGGTGTCGTGGCCGGCGATCGCCTGCGCCTGGCGGGCGATCACCTCGACGGCGACCGCGCGGCGCATGGCGTTGGCGACGAAGCGTTGGTATGCGTCCGCGTCGGCGGCGAACGTGGGCGAGACGTTGATCTCCCAGAAGGCGCGCAGCGCGAGCTCCCGGTCTCCGGACGCACGCGCGCGCTCCACTCGCCCCAACACCTCGTCGGCGGGGCGCTCGCTGCCGGGGCCGCCGCAGTACGTGCAGCCGAGCGCCAGCGTGCGGATGCGCTCGGGCGCGGCGAGCGCGAGCTCCTGGGCGATCATGCCGCCCATGGAGATGCCCAGCACGTGCGCGCTGTCGATCTTCAGCGCGTCGAGCAGCCCGGCGGCGTCGTCGGCCATTTCGCGGATCGTGATCGGGCCGTCCAGGCGCGTGCTCGCGCCGACGCCGCGATGGTCGTAGGCGATCACGTCGAAGTCGCGGCGCAGCTCCGCCAGGAACGGCTCGCCCCAGCTGAGCGCGGTGCCGCTCATGCCCATGATCAACAGCAGCGGCGGGCCGGCGCCGGTGCGTTCGTAGTCGAGGTGGATGTCTCCCACTGAGACGACGGTCACGCAGCGATCGTATACGCGGGCACGCGTGTGGCGCACCGCACCGCTACAGCGGCAGCGCGAGCTGGTCGAGCTGAGCGCGGCGCTGCTCGCCGGCAAGCCCGTCTCCCCCATCCCCCGTGCTCCCTACTCCACCGGCTCGTCCTGTGCCGCCGAGGCCCGCGACCCGCACCCCGAGCAGCCGCACGGGCCGCGCGGGCGCGTACTCGCGCAGCAGCCGCAGCGCGTGCTCGCGTACGAGCTCGACCTGGCAGGTGGGCTCGGCGATGGTGTGCGCGCGGGTGACGGTGGTCCAGTCGTCGAGGCGCACCTTGATGGCGATCGTGCGCCCGCGCCGCCCGTGCGCGGCGAGGCTCTGGCACAGCGACTCGGCCATGCGCGCGAGCGCGGCCTGCATCTCGGCGGGGTCGCTGATGTCGGTGTCGAAGGTGCGCTCGCGCGACTCGGAGACGACCTTGTGCGCGGCGCCGATCTGCCCGTCGTGTTCGAAGCGCGCGCGCCTTTGCAGCTCGCGCCCGTGGTTGGCGCCGAAGCGCTCCACCAGCAGCTGCTCGGGCGCGGCGGCGAGGGCGCCGAGCGTGGTGAGGCCCAGCTGGGCGAGGCGCGCGGCGGTCTTGGGGCCGATCCCCGGCACGAGACCGGGCGGCGAGGCGGCGAAGCGCGCGCACGCCTGCTGGCGGTCGAGCACGACGAAGCCGGCGGGCTTCTCGGCGTCGGAGGCGACCTTGGCGACGAGCTTGTTGGGGCCGATGCCCACCGAGCAGGTGAGCTCGGTGGTGGCTTTGATCTCGGCGACCAGCCGGCGCATGGCGGCGCGCGGCGAGAACAGGCCGTGGAGGTCGAGATACGCCTCGTCGAGCCCGACCACCTCGACGCGTTCGATGTGCGCGCGCACGATGTCCATGACCTGCTTGGAGACCGCGCGGTAGGTGGGGAAGTCGGGCGCCAGGACGACGGCCTGCGGGCACAGCCGTCGCGCGCGCGCGGCGGGCATGGCGGAGCCGACGCCGAACTTGCGCGCCTCGTAGCTGGCGGTGGTGACGACGGCGCGTGGCCCGGAGCCGGCGACGATCACGGGCAGCCCGCGCAGCTCGGGATGGCGGCGCAGCTCGATGGAGACGTAGAAGGCGTCGGCGTCCAGGTGCGCGACGCGCAGCGCTTGCGCGACGGCGGCCACAGTGCTCGAATCTAGCGGCCTGAGCGGCGGCGCACGATCGCCCGCGCCCCGCGCGCGGGGATCATGGTGACGTTGCGGTGCTGGGCGCGCTCGGGCTCGGGACGGTCGGCTTGCAGGTCAAGGCGCCGGGCGATGGTGGCGAGCACGACACGCTGCTCGGCCATGGCGAGCGCGGCACCGAGGCAGCGGCGGGTGCCGCCGCCGAAGGGGATCCAGTGGTAGGTGCCGGGCTTGTGCTCGAGCCAGCGCTCGGGGCGGAACGCGAACGGCTGTGGGTAGAGGTCCTCGCGGTGGTGCAGCAGAAGGATGCTGATCACGATCGGCGTGCCGGCGTCGACGGCGTACTCGCCGAGCCGCCAGGGGACGGTCACCCGCCGCCCGATGGTGGGGATCACCGGGCGCGTGCGCATGCCCTCGACGATCGCCGCCTCGACGTGCTCGTCGGCTTGCTCGCCTGAGCGGACGGCCTCGCGCAGCCGCGCATGCGCGGCGGGCGTGCGCAGCAGGCGCTCCCACGTCCAGGCGAGCGAGTTGGCGGTCGTCTCGAAGCCGGCGAGCACGAGCGTGAGCAGCTCGTCGCGCAGCTCGCGGTCGGTGAGCGGCTCGCCCTCCTCGGTGCGTGCGCGCATGATCAGCGACAGGATGTCGGTGCGCCCGTCGAGGTCTTCGGCGCGCCGTCGCGCTTCGATCACGGGATAGGTGCAGCGGTCGAGGAGCGCGACGCCGCGGCGCGTGAGGCCGACGGCCTCGTCGTGCCCGACGTTCATCAGCTCGCCGAGCTTGGCGATGCGCGTGGTGGAGAAGCGCGCGATGTATTTGACGGCGGTGCGCAGCCGCCACTCGGGCGTGCCGCGCGCGGGTGCGCCTTCGATCCCGAAGATGCCGCCCATGATCACGTCGAGGGTGATCGCCTGCATGCGCGGCGCGAGCTGGAAGGGCTGATTGAGCGGCCACGACTCGATCTCGCGTTCGCTGGCGTCGGCGATCATCTGCGCGTAGCGCGCGATCGCCTCGCCGTGGAATGGCGGCAGCAGCAGCTTGCGCTGGCGCAGGTGGCGGGCACCGTTGGCCGTGAGCACGGAGCTCGGCCCGACGATCGGCAGCAGCGGCGACTCGGCGGTGAGCGACGGCACGAGCTCGGGCTTGGCGGTGAACAGCGAGCGCACGTGGTCGGGGTGCGCGGTGATGACGGGTCCGCCGGCGATGAAGCCGCGGACCCTGAAGACCTCGCCGAGCTCGCGTTGCCAGCGGAACATGAACTCCGTCTGGCGTGTGCTGATGCGCAGCACCTGCGCCAGCTTGGGCAGCGGGACGGGCGGCGGGGCCGCGCGCCGGGCCTCCCGCGAGTCGAGCGGACCGGCCGGCGACGGGTCCGCCTCGCCGACGAGCGGGGAGGGGCGCCGCTCGAGCAGAAGTCCGGCCATTGGAAGGTACGTTAGCGATGCGGCGCGCGGGCCGGCGGAGCTTGGCGAATCGAGCGACGCGTCGTCCGCTCGCTCCGAGCGCACGGCGAGTGACCGTCATCGACACCGGCGGGCGTGGGCGCTGAAGCGCAATCTCACGGCCGCCGATGCGCTGTTTGCGGCTCTCGCCGAAGAGCTGGGAAGAGCCGTTGGCGACCAACGACGGAGCGATCGCGGCGGAGCTCGCCAAGCACGCGAACGTGACGGTGCACGCGCTGGGGGCAGCGTGAGCGGCGCCAGGTAGCATCGAGGGTGAAATCGATCTGCGAGCGGGGAGGAACGTGATGGCGGCGACTGCGCAGCTCATCGGAGAGGTGGACTTCATCGGCGTGCCGACGCGCGACCTGGACGCGGCGGCGGCGTTCTACGCCGACACGTTGGGCTTGCGCCGCTCGGTGTACAAACCGGAGCGCAACTACGCGGAGTTTGAGACGGACAACGTGACGCTGAGCGTGTACAACCCGACGGCGATGGGGATGGAGCACCACGTGACCCCCAACCCGCTGGCGCTGCACGTGGCGGACGTGGCCCAGGCGCGCGCGAGCTTGGAGGCGCGCGGCGTGGAGTTCAACGGCGAGACGCTGGACACGGGCGTGTGCCACATGGCGTTCTTCGCGGACCCGGACGGCAACGCGCTGATGCTGCACTGCCGCTACGCCCCGCGCGCGACCGGCGGCGTATAGCCCCTGCGATGCGGCGCCCGCAAGACGAATGTCTACCCCCTCCTCCACGCCCCGCGCGAGACCGGCGGCGTATGGCCCCTGCGATGCGGCGCCCGCAAGACGAATGTCTACCCCCTCCTCCAGACCCCGCGCGAGACCGATGCTTGACCACCTGACGCGCCGTATGCGACACGTGTCAACCCGTGTTGCAGTAGTGTGCGGAGCCGAGCGAGTAGCCTGGGGATTGGAACGCGCATGGACCTGACCTTCAACGAGCAAGAGAGCGCCTTCCGCGACGAGCTGCGGGCGTGGCTGGCGGACAACCAGCCGGGCGCGAAACCGCCGGCGGACGCGGGCGATGACGCGCAGTTCAAGTGGCGCCGCGACTGGCAGCGGCGGATGTATGAGGCGGGGTGGGCGGCGCCGGCGTGGCCGCGCGAGTACGGCGGGCGCGGCGCGAGCCAGACGGAGTCGGCGATCTACTTCGAGGAGATGGGCCGCGCGCGGGTGCCGTTTGCGGCGAACACGCTGGGCCTGCTGCTGGGCGGCCCGACGCTGATGGTGTGGGGCACGGACGAGCAGAAGGAGCGCTACCTGCCGCCGATCCTGTCGGCGGAGGAGATCTGGTGCCAGGGCTTCTCGGAGCCGGAGGCGGGCTCGGACCTGGCGTCGCTGAAAACGAAGGCGGTGAAGGATCCCACCCACCCGGACGAGTGGCTGGTGACGGGTCAGAAGGTGTGGACGAGCGGAGCGCAGTACGCGAAGTGGTGCATGCTGGTCGCGCGCACGGACGGCGAGGTGGCGAAGCACAAGGGCCTGACGTACTTCCTGATGGACATGGAGCAGGAGCAGGTGCAGATCCGCCCGCTGCGCCAGATCACGGGCGAGGCGGAGTTCAACGAGCTGTTCATCGAGGAGGCGCGCATCCCGGACGCGAACGTGGTGGGCGGCGTGGGCAACGGCTGGAAGGTGGCGCTGACGACGTTGATGAACGAGCGTGCGGGCTTGGGCTTTGCGCTGCAGGTGCGCTTGCGCCAGCTGCTGGACGACGTGATCGCGGCGGCGGGCGAGAAGGGCCTGCTGGAGAACCCGCTGTATGCGGACAAGATCGCTGAGCTGCACATCCGCTGCGAGACGATCCGCCTGCTGGCGTGGAAGGGCTTGACGGACTCGGAGCGCTACGGCCAGCCGGGCCCGGAGGGCTCGCTGGTGAAGTGGCTGTGGTCGGACACGAACCAGCGCGCGACGCAGCTGGCAGCGGACGTGATCGGCCCGGAGGCGTTGACGAGCGGCACGCTGTGGAGCTATGAGCTGATGCGCTCGCGCGGGAACACGATCGAGGGCGGCACGACGGAGGTGCTGAAGAACATCGTGGCCGAGCGCGTGCTTGGCTTGCCCCGCCTGAAGGTTGCGGCGTGATGACTTCGATTAAGAGCTCCGCCCTGCGGGCTCCGCGGGGAGGCGTGCGTAGCTGATGGACTTTGGCCTGACGGACGACCAGCGCGACATTCAGCGCACGGCGCGCGACCTTTTGGCGGAGCGCTCGACGTTCGCGCGCGTGCGCGAGCACGCTGAAGCGCACACGACGGACACGGCGCTGTGGCGCGAGCTGTGCGAGCTGGGCTGGCCGGGGATTGCGATCGCGGAGGAGCACGGCGGCCAGGGCTTGGGCGTGATCGAGCTGTCGATCCTGTGCGAGGAGCTGGGTCGCGCGATGGCGCCGGTGCCGTTCCTGGCGAGCGCGATGGCGGCGTGCGTGATCGAGCAGGCGGGCTCGCCGGAGCAGCGCGAGCGCTGGCTGCCAGGCCTGGCTTCGGGGGAGACGATCGGCGCGCTGGCGGGCGCGAGCGACGGCTCGGCGGGGCTGGTGGTGAGCGGCGCGGAGGCGGGCGTGATCGTGCTGGTTGAAGACGACGGCGCGGGGCGGATAGTGACGCCGGGCGAGGCGGAGGTGAGCCCGTTGGACGCGATCGACCCGACGCGCTCGGCGGCGCGCGTTGAAGCGGATTCCACCGTAGGCGAGCCGCTGGAGCACGGCTGCCCCGGCCTGGGCCGTGCGCTGGTGGCGGTGAGCGCGGAGCTGGTGGGCGTCTCGGAGCGTGCGCTGGAGATGACGGTGGAGTACGTGAAGGACCGCAAGCAGTTCGGCGTGCCGGTGGGCGCGTTTGAGGCGGTCTCGCACCGCTGCGCGCAGATGCTGCTGGACACGGAGAAGGCCCGCTCGGCGACGGCGCAGGCGGCGTGGAGCGCGGACGCGCACCCAGAGGGCCTGGCGGAAGCGGCGGCGATGGCGAAGGCGGCGGCGTCGGACGCGGGCCGCGAGGTGACACAGGGCGCGATCCAGATGCACGGCGGCATCGGCTTCACGTGGGAGGCGGACGTGCACTGGCTGTACAAGCGCGCGCAGATCGACTCGGTGCTGCTGGGCGGCGCGAGCCGCCACCGCGCGCGCCTGGCGGAGATCCTGGCCGACAGGGTCTCTGCGTCGGCGGCGGCCTGAGCCAGACCGCCGCCCGATCTCCCGCTCGCCCGCCCGCGTTCAGCCGCGCGCTTCGCCCGCGGGCACGGATGCGGGCGCGTTGGACTTGGCCCAGCTGACGATTGCGGCGCCGCCGTTGACGGTGGAGCCGTCGGGCAGCTGCAGCACGGGCAGCATCTCCTGGCCGCTGATCTCCTTGAGCTCCGGTCGCTTGCCTTTGGTGAACAGCCCGAACGGGTGGCCTTTGGCGTAGAGCACCTTCTCGAACTCGTGGCCGGTGGCGCGCAGCGCGCGCTGGGCGCGCCGGCATGGGTGCCCGCCGGGACCACCGTCGTCGTGGTTGCAGACGTACAGGGTCATCTTCTCCGCCATTGGGCCTCCCGATTTCGCGCGACGTGTGCGCAGCTGAGACTAACGCGTCGGGCACGATTGAGCTGATCGCCACCAGGCATCGCTGCGAGTAGTCTGCGCTGGACAGCGAGCTACATGGAGGTTTTCGATGGTTCAACCGCTACCGCGGGGGCGCAATCCGTTCGATGACACAGGCGTGGAGCGTGACGCGGCCGGCATCGCGCGCTATGTGGGGCGCCCGCCGTCGCTGGTGGAGCTGCTGCGCGCGAGCGTGGAGCGCGATCCGCAGGCGATTGCGCTGGTGGAGGTGGACGGACGGTCACTGAGCTACGGCGCGCTGTGGCGGCGGGCGGCGCGCGTGGCGGGCGGTCTGCGCGAGGCGCGCGTGGGCCGCGGCGATCGCGTGGCGATCCGCCTGGGCAACGGCATCGACTGGGTGCTGGCGTTCTTTGGCGCGCAGCTGGCGGGCGCGGTGGTGGTGCCGGTGAACACGCGCTTCACCGAGCAGGAGGTGGCGTACGTGCTGGAGGACTCGGGCGCGAGCTTCACGTTCGTGGCGGGCGCGCCGCTCCCGGACGGTGCACCCGCCGACGGCGCGCAGCTGGAGCCTGAGGATCTGGCGGCGATCTTCTACACGAGCGGGACGACGGGCTTTCCGAAGGGCGCGATGACCTCGCAGCGGAACTTCCTGACGAACAGCGAGAACGCCTTTCGCGTGCTGCAGCTCGACCGGGCGCAGGGGCCGTCGCTGTCGAGCGTGCTGTCGGTGCCGCTGTTTCACGTCACCGGCTGCAACAGCCAGCTGATCCCGCTGCTGGAGCTGGGGGGTCGCCTGGAGATCCTCTCGGGTCCACTGGACTTCGAGGGCATGTTCAAGGCGATCGGCGAGCACGGTGTGAACCAGCTCGTCTCCGTGCCGGCGATCTTCCACGCGCTGGTGCACCACCCGCGCTTTGCGCAGCTGGACGTGACGAACGTGCAGTGGGTGTCCTACGGCGGCGCGCCGATCGCCGAGACGTTGGTGCACCGCTTGAAGGAGGCGTTCCCGAACGCGCGTGTGGGCAATGGCTTCGGGCTGACGGAGACCTCTTCGCTGACCTCCTTCCTCCCCCACGAGGAGGCGGAGGCGCACGCTGACTCGGTGGGCTTTGCGATGCCGGTGGTCGATCTGGCGCTGGCGGACGTCGATCGCGGATCTGGCTCCCACCCACCGACGGGCGAACTGCTGGTGCGTGGCGCGAACGTGGTGCAGGGCTACTGGAACAAGCCGCAGGCGACGGCGGAGACGTTTGTGGACGGCTGGCTGCACACGGGCGACATCGCGCGCGTGGATGAGGACGGCCTGTTGTACATCGTGGATCGCAGCAAGGACATGATCAACCGCGGCGGCGAGAACGTGTACTCGATTGAGGTGGAGAACGCGCTGGCGGGCGCGCCGGGCGTGGGCGAGGCGGCGGTGGTGGCGGTGCCGGATGAGATGATGGGCGAGAAGGTGGGCGCGGTGATCGTGCCGCTGGCGGGCGCCGAGGCGAACGTGCAGGAGATCCTGGCGCACGTGCGCGGGCGCCTCGCCGACTTCAAGGTCCCGCAGTACATTTCTGTGCGCGAGGAGCCGCTGCCGCGCAACCCTGGCGGCAAGGTGCTGAAGGCGCAGCTGCGTGAGCAGACGAGTTGGGGCAAGGCGCTGCGTTGAGCGAACACATCGAGGGAGGCATGGGATGGCTACGGTAGAGACCGTCGAAGGGCCAGTCGACGCGGGCGAGCTGGGCGTGACGCTGGCGCACGAGCACGTGCGCTTCCGCGACGAGGCGGTGGCGGCGCAGTGGCCCGAGCGCTACGACGAGCAGGCGGAACTGGACGCGGCGCTGGAGGCGGTCGGCGCGGCGCAGCAGCGCGGGGTGCAGACGATCGTGGACGCGACGGCGATGCTCGGCGGGCGCGACGTGCGCTTCATGCGGCGCGTGGCCGAGCAGACGGGCGTGCGCCTGGTGGCGTGCACGGGCATCTACAGCTACGACTATCTCCCCCACTACTTCGCCAACCGCGACGTGGACGCGATGGCGGAGCACTTCGTGGCGGACATCGAGCGGGGCATCCAGGGCACGGACGTCAAGGCGGCGTTCTTGAAGTGCGCGGCGGACGCGGCGGGGGTGACGGAGAACGTGGAGAAGATCCACCGCGCGGTGGCGCGTGCGAGCGTGCAGACGGGCACGCCGATCATGGCGCACTCGATGCCGGCGGTGGCGACGGGCCCGCGCCAGGTGGAGATCTTCAGGCAGGAGGGCGTGGACATGGCGCGCGTGCAGATCGCGCACTGCGGCGACACCGAGGACGTGGCCTACATCGAGGGCCTGCTCGACGCGGGCGTGTACGTGGGGCTCGACCGCTACGGCCTGGAGGTGTTCCTGCCGATCGACAAGCGCAACGCGACAGCCGCGGAGCTGCTGCGCCGCGGCCACGCCGAGCGGCTGATGATCTCCCAGGACTTCTGCGCGTCGCTCGACTGGTACCCGCCGGAGTTCGCGGAGGCGGCGGAGGCCAACGGCTTGATCCGCAACTGGTCGATGACGCTGGTGTTCGACGAGGTCGTGCCGTGGCTGCGCGAGCAGGGCGTGATGGACGACGCGGTGTTCGCGACGATCTTCGTGGCGAACCCGCGCCGCTGGCTGACGGCGTGAAGCGCGTTCAGACCTCGCCGGCGGGCAGCTTGGCCGGGCAGCTTTCCTCGAAGCCGGTGCAGCTGCGGGCGAGCGCGGTGGCACGAACGGGGCCGTGGTCGGGCGGGCGGGCGGGCAGCTGGCAGGCCTGGAAGCCCATCTGCCCGAAGGGGCACAGCCAGCCGGCGTAGGTGGTGTAGGAGCCGGCGTCGCTGGTGACTTCGTGGACCTTGCCGTGCAGGTGCATGACCGCGTCGAGGACGCGCCTGGCGGCGGCGCAGGAGGCTTTGCCCGTCACGTACACGCGCCACTTCTTGGCGTGGCCGCCGGGGCTGTAGGGGACGCTCGCGCGGATGAACCCGCACGTGTTGGCGCTCGGCGCCGCGGCGGTGGCGACTGCCTGGGGCGCGAGCAGGCACACGCCTGCGAGGAGCAGGAGCACGAGCGCTCGCATGGCTTCGCATCCTACGCGGGCACGGGCGCGAACAGCAGCTCGGGTCCCTCGGCGTCGCGGTCGCCGGCCTTGTTGACCTTGGGGTTGGCGGGCCGTGCGGACAGGCGCGCGGCGGGCAGCGGGCCGCACAGCGCGAGCACGTCCTCGGCCCCCAGCGCGGGGTCGAGCCACGCCTGCTGGGCGTCCCTGTCGGCGAGGATCACGGGCATGCGGTCGTGGATCGCGGCGGCGACGCGGTTGGGCGCGGCGTCGCACGTGAGCAGCGAGCAGCTGGCGATCCACTGCTCGTCGATCTTGGCGGGCGTCCACACGGCGGCGAACGCGAACGGCACGCCGCCGTCGACCTGGAAGAAGAACGGCTGGTGTGGCTCGCTGCGCTTCTCCGGCTTCAGCCACTCGAAGTAGCCGTCGGCGATCTGCAGCGCCCGACGGGAGCCCTTGGGGATCAGGCTGCGGTAGGCGGGCGTGGTGGCGACGGTCTCCATCCGCGCGTTGATCAGCCTGCTGGCGCCTTTGAGGTCGTGCGCCCACGGCGGCACGAGCCCCCAGCGCAGCAGGCGCGCCTGCTGCTCGCCCTTGGGCGCCACGATCGCGAGCACCTCTTCGGTGGGCGCGACGTTGTAGCGCCGCGTGCCGGCGTCGCTGGCGATGGGCACGCGGAAGCGGTCGTTCAGTTCTTCGGGTCCCGCGGTGTTGGTGTAGCGCCCACACATGCTGCACCCGAGCATACGCACGCTCTCGCTGTGCGCAACCTACGCGTGTTCGGCTCCGTGGCGCGGGGCGAGGAGCGGCAGGCAAGCGACGTGGATCTCCTGGTCGACCGATTGATCTGAGCCTCCGTTGGGAGGCCTCACCGGGACGGTAGAGGGCCGTCCGGCCCGCGGCCGCCTAGGCCGCGAGCCGGACGGGGAGCAGCTTGAGCTGGTTGATGAAGGGGGATTCGACGTACGTCGGTGCACCGGCGAGCTGCATGTTGGGGTAGCGCGCGAGCGTCTCCTCGAGCATCACATTCAGCTCCAGGCGCGCGAGCGCGGTGCCGAGGCAGAAGTGGCGCCCGCCGGCGCCGAACGCCTGGTGGTCGGGCTTGCGCAGCACGTCGAAGCGGTCGGGGTCCTCGTAGTGGCTCTCGTCACGGTTGGAGGACACGTACCACATGACCACCTTGTCCCCCGCGCGGATCTGCTGTCCGTGCAGCTCGGTGTCGCGCGTGGCGGTGCGGCGGAAGTGCGCGAACGCGGGGAACATCCGCAGCGCCTCCTCGACCGCGCCGGGGACGAGCGTGGGGTCGTCGAGCAGCAGCTGCCGCTGGTCGGGGCTTTCGATCAGCGCGCGCATGCACGAGCTGTAGGTGGCCTTGGTGGAGTCGTTGCCGGCGGCGACGAGCAGGAAGAAGCCCATGACGATCTCGTGCTCCTCGAGCTTCTGCCCGTCGATCTCGGCATGCACGAGCACGCTGAGCAGATCGTCGGTGGGGTGCTCGCGGCGCGCGGCGATCAGCTTGCCGCAGCGCGCGAAGATCTCGGGGATGTCCTTCTCGCGCACGCCGTCGAGGCCGTCGGGGTTCACCTCGGCGTCGCCGGCGCCGAGCGTGGAGTTCATCAGCCGTGCCCAGATCGCGTCGTCCTGCTCGGGGATGCCCATGAAGCTGCCGATCACGCGCGAGACGACCGGCTGGGCGACGTCGCCCACGAGCTCGCACGTCTCCCGCCCGTCGAGGCGGTCGAGCACGCGCGTGACGATCGCGCGGATGGCGTCCTCGTGCGCGGCGATCCGCCGCGGCGTGAAGCCCGCCTGGAACAGCGCCTTCAGGCGGTCGTGCTTGGGCGGGTCCATGCCGATGAACATCGCCTGCGTGAGCTCCAGCGGGAACACGACGGACGCGGCGGTGATGCCGCCGACTTCCGAGGAGTAGGTCTGCCAGTCGCGGCTGACGGCGTGGATGTCCTCGGCGGTGGTCACCGACCAGTAGCCGGCCTCCTCGGGGAACTCGCTCAGGCGGTCGGTCCAGTGCACCGGGCAGCCGCCGCGCAGCGCTTTGAACAGCTCGTGCGGCGGGCCGTCCTGCCAGTGCGCTCGCTCACTGACGAGCACGTCCTGAAGATCGACCCCAACTGACGCCATCGACGAATCCCCTGATCGTTGTCGGGCTACCTCGACTCATCATACTGGCTGGGCGGCCAGTCGGCGTGCGCGGACGATGCGGCGTTTGCGGACTTTGCGCGCATGGGCAGCACGCCCTTCGCGTGCGTCGCCTGCGGCCTGTCAACGCTACGTCGCCGGGCTGGCTCAAGCGTGTTTGGCGACCGCGGCAGCCGCCTGCTGCGGCGCTGGCGTCGCGAGCGCGCGCCCGGCGAACGCGAGCATGCTCGGGAGGTTGGCTTCGACGGTTTCGAGGTTGTGTTCGCCGGGGTAGACCGCACCCTGGGCGTCGGCGCCGGCGCCGCGCAGCGCGGCGGCGAACGGCAGGTCCTCGGCGGGGTTTGCGATGTGGTCCTGTTCGGCGCCGTAGACGAAGGCGTGCAGGCCGAGGCGCGTGAAGATCGGCGTGTCGGCGCGCAGGTCGCCTGCGAGGCCGTTGAAGAAGCCGATCCAGCTCTCGACGACGCCGAAGCGGTAGGGGTTGGCCAGCGCGGCGTTCATCGCGCCGTAGCCGCCCATCGAGTCGCCGACGATCGCGCGCGCGTCGCGCGCGGGCACGGTCGGCAGCATGCGGTCGACGAGTTCCTGCACTTCGAGGATGTAGCCTTCGTAGCGCTGCTCGCCCTCGTTGCGCCACAGGTTGGCGCCGGGGCCGCCTTGGATCATGACGGCGATCAGCGGCGGGATGACGTGCGCACCGATCAGCTTGTCGAGCTGGCCCTGCAGCCCGATCTGCAGGAAGGCGCTGTCGGACTGGTCATCGCCGGTGAGCATGTACAGCACGGGATAGTGGGCGGTGGTGCTGTCGTAGTTGGACGGCAGGTAGACGAGGAACGAGCCTTCGCCGTGCAGCGCGGCTGAGGGGTAGCTGGCGCGGTCGATCCAGCTGCCGGCGGCGTCTTGGCTGACGGGCGCGAGCGTGGGCAGCGACGGGATGGCGGGCGCGGAGCTGATCGCGGGCGCTTCCACTTCGGCGGCGGTGGCTGCGCGCGTGCCAAGCAGGCCGCCGAGCGTGAGCTGTCCGTTGTGGGCGAGCGCGATGCACACGGCGCCCAGCAGGCCGAGCAAGGTGCCGGTGATCAGCCGGCGCGTCCTGGCGCCGAGCGCCCGCCGCCGCGGCATCGCGCCGGCATGCGCGGCGGAGCCCGCCAGGGCGAGCTCTCGGCGCGGGCTGGCGGGCACCCACGGCGGCGGCAGTGCGTCAACGGCGAGCGCACGGGTCTGCCCCGGCCACGTCCACTCGCCGAGGCTCTCCAGCCACACGTGGGCGCGCGGGGCGTTGAGTGCCATGGACATCGGTGAGATTCAACGAAGCGTCATGGCCGAATCCAACCCCTGCAGGCCGACGCCCAATCTGCACGTGCACATGCAGCGCTCAACTGGTGCTCCACACCTCCCCCACGCCAACGAACCCGAGCGCTTCCTTGGTGGCTTCGGTGAGGTCGAATTCGCGCCCTTCCACGTACGGCCCGCGGTCTATGACCGGCACACGCACGGTGCGATCGCCGTAGCGCAGCGTGACGAGCGTGCCGCAGGGCAGCGTACGGTTGGCTACGCCCAACGTCGTGCTGGTGAGCCAGCCGCCACACGCGAGACTGCCGCCGCCGCCATACCAGGACGCCACGACTTCGCGGTAGGCGTTCAGCCGCCCGAGCCGGTGCGTGGAGGCGCGCTCGCTGGCGTTGCCGGCGAACAGCAGGCGCACGACGCGGCTGCCGATGCGGCGCGGCACGTAGCGCAGCCGAAAGCGCCCGCCGACGCGGGTGTGGGCGCTGGCGAGCGTGTGCCATCCACGCCTGCCGAGTGCCTGCAGCGCCACCGCCTCGCCCGCGGGCGCGGGCCGGTGCTCGGCGAGCAGCGCGCCGGTGACGCTGGCGCGGTGGTCGGCGAGCACGTTCAACTGGAAGTCGTGGACGTGCAGCTCGGTGTGAACCGGTGCGGGATTCGCGGGAGCGCTTCCGGCGCTGGCAGCTTCACCAGCAAGAATCCCGGCCGGGACCAGTGGCGCCGCAGGCAGCGGCGTCGCAGGCGTATACATAGGTTTGAACAACCTCCTTGTCGCGCCTACGGGGTTAGCTGTCGGGCTCACGGTCGGCCTGCACGCGCATGGACGCGTGTGAGCCTGGCGTTACGGCCACAGATCAGTGACCGATTCGCCCCATCCGATCCATTTCACCAGACCGGCAGTGGGTCCCCCGCTCGCCTCCACCGACGGAAGCGACTCGGCGTTGTCATAACAACCGTCGTCACGATACCCACGATCTTTAGCGCTTGTGTGACATCGGTCACACTTATCCCTTGACAGGGGGTAGATTTTCCGGTAGGTTAAACCCATGCTCACCGGACTCCTTGTAGGGGCAGTCTGCGGAATCGGAGCCGCGCTATGGGCGCGGGGCCGCAAGGTGCCGCTGTTCGGACCACAGGACCACAAGAAGGACGACGATGCCTCCCGTTGACCGCGACAACCCGCAGCGCGCCGCCACGATGCCCGGGGCCGCGTTCTCGCTGATGGAGTTCATGCGCGAGTTCCCCGACGACCGGGCATGCCTTGAGTGGCTTTGGCGCAACCGCTACTCGCAGGACGGAGAGCACGCCTACTGCCCGTCCTGCGACCGCGAGCGCAAGTTCCACAAGGTCCGCGAACGGCCCGCCTGGGACTGCGACTCCTGCGGGCAGCACCTGCACCCGCTCGCTGGGACGATCTTTCACAAGTCCTCGACCTCGCTGCACCTGTGGTTCTACGCGATCCACTTGATGACGAGCACTGGCTGCGGACTCTCGGCCAAGCAGCTTGAGCGGGAGCTGGGCGTCACCTACAAGACCGCGTGGCGCATGTTCAACCTGATCCTCAACGAGCTTATGGCCGACGAGACAGGACCGCTCGAAGGCGAGGTCGAGGTTGACGAGACTTCCGTGGACGGCAAGCCGCGCAAGCATCTGCCGCGCTCGCAGGCGTCGAAACTGCGGGAACGTAGTAGAGCGACGGTCGTTGCTGCGGTCGAACGTGGAGGCCGCATCAAGGCGACCGTCCTGCCCTCCCGTCGCGGTCCCGCACTCCCGGCGCAAGTGATTGAGTGGGTCGTGCCCGAGTCGGTCGTGTTCACCGACGAGTGGCCCGCCTATAACCAGCTCGGCGTCCACTTCTTCGGTCACGAACGGGTACGGCACTCCACCGGCGAGTACGTCGTGGGGAACGCGCACACGAACACGGTCGAGGGCTTCTTCGGGAACCTCAAGACCGGCATCCGGGGCAACTACAAGAAGGTCTCGCACAAGTGGCTCCAGTGCTACCTCAACGAGTTCACGTTCCGGTACAACCACCGGACGGACGAGACTCCGATGTTTCGGACGCTACTTCTGCGGGCCGCTCGGGCTCGCAGTTGAGCCTTTGGGCTTCGCGATCTTCTTGAGATTCGCGAAGAACTCGCCGCGCTTCGGGATCGGGACCGTCAGTCCCTTGCGCGTCTGCTCGGTCTGCGGCTGCTGCTTGTCGCTCATCGCCCTCCAAGCGTAGTCGGTCGTGACCCCATCTCATCGTCTCAAGCTCGACCGGGCCTACGAGCACCTCGTAGAGATTGAGGCGCTCACCAAACCCCTCCGTGAACGACGCGAATACCCGGTGATCGAGACGATGAAGCCCTACAAGAACGGTCCGCGCTGGGATTACACCCTCGACCTCACCGCTGTCCAGCCGCCTGAGCGGCTCCCGATTCTGATGGGCGACTACATGTTCAACGTCCGCTCCGCCCTCGACCACATCGCCGTGGGACTGGGTCCACGCAAGTACCGGCGCAAGCTCAGCTTCCCCATCTTCACAAGGGACCCGCTCGCACGCGATCAGCGAAGCAGGGAGTATCTGAACGCTGAAGCAGCTAGGCGGTGGCTGGACCTGTGCTGCTGCCTCCCAGATGATCGCATCGCACCGCTCATGGTCCTGCAGCCGTACCAAGCGGCTGCGCTTCACAGCCATCGTGGCGACCATCACGCCCTCGCGCTTCTCAGCAGCTTCCAGAACGCCGACAAGCACCGAGAACTGATCCCCGCTGTAGTCGGGCTGGAACTGGTCGAAGTCGAGTTCGACGGCATCGGAGAGTGCCCGCTGCCCGGCTTCAAAAACGGCACAGTAATCGTCGCCAACGCCCCCGCCAAAATGGATGTGAAGGTCAAAGGGATCGCCCGCGTAGGAATCGAGCGGGGCAATGAAACATGGAGCTTTGACCTGCTTGCCGAGAAGCTCGGAACCTTCATCGTCAACGAGCTGCTCCCGCGCCTTGAGCCGCTCCTGAAATAGGCGCGCGGTCATCGCGCACCACCTACCGGCCCCTTGCGGCCAGAAGCACCAGGAGCGAGCCCACAGCGACGCGGAGCGGCGACGCAGTCGCAAGCAGCGCCGCGCCCGAGGTCCCGACAATCAACCGTGCCGTGGAGTCCATACCTCCCATCGACGGCGACTATTCGCCGCTGCCTGTCCATGCGGAAACGAGGACCCCATGGGAGGCCCATCCCCGCGTCAGCCGCTAGTCTACCCCCGGTGAAGGGATAAGTGTGACATCGGTCACACATGGCCACCGACTGCAGAAATAACCATCCGCACAAAGTCGGCTGGAACCGCTTTTCCCAGCGCTCAAGCAGCTCATCGACTTCACGGAGGGAGTCGTCGTGCTGTTCGCCGCCGACCTGTAGCGGCGCACTCATCGCTCACCTCAGACATGAGGCATCGCCGTGACCCCTACCTCCGATCCCGCGTGGCTAGACGGTTTGCGGGTTTCGCCAAGGCCTCCTAGCGTAAAGAGTGAATCGGCTACCGGTGCGACTTGTTGTGAGTTATTCCGGCGCTTCCCCTTCCGATCCTCGCCAGTGAGCCAATCCGATCGTGCGCTCAGCACAGGACGCACGCTCGATCGGGACCGACGAGTCGAACATTGAGCCCATTTAGGACATCGAGGATCGGGACGACGAATGCAGGGTCGTCCGGCTTTGGGTCGAATGGCTTCTCTGAGCGCACCGCGACGAGCATGGCGACGACGCAGTCATCTTCGTCCACGACGATCGATCCGGAGTCACCGAGCTTCGCAAACGGGACGCCGTCGCCGTAGACGTGCCAGCCGTTTTGATACTCGCGCACAATCGGAGGCCCGTACGGCTGCAGGAGTTTGGTTCGTCCGATCACTGGCGTGGGATCAAGTAGACCCGCTGTCAGGCTCGGTGTATTGATTCCGCGCTTGAAGACGGGCACGAGGTCGTCGAGTCCTCGGAGGTTACGCGCACGTCCTGAAGTGATCGCCTCGCGTACGACGTGCCCCAGCGAAACATGGTCGCGCACTCGGACTAGGCAGGCATCAAGCTCCACGGTTGTGCACGGCTCGGGCGGATGACTCTCTATCACCTCGCCGATGACTGGGTCCCCTGAGGATGTCGCCCCGACTCCGGTCCTCAACAGCACGTGACGCTCACCGAGCGCGTGTGCCGCAGACAGGCTGCCGACCACATGCGCGGCAGTCAGCATCAGTTCCTCATCGCCGCCGGCACGTAATACCGGCACGCCGTAGGAGCCAATGTCATGCGTCTGCTGGTGGGCGTTGAGACCGGCAGAGTAGATCCCGTCTCCGGGACCAATGCTGACGGCTCGCGGTGTCAGCTAGCTGACCTGGTTTGCGTGTGCGACAGCGTTTATTGTCCCCGGCACCTGCATGACTCGCACGGAGAGCCCGTGATAGCTTGCGGGGAGATCTACCGGTCCGGTTGCGCCGACGTCCAGGAACCAGACGCCTAGATCGCGGTCGCGTCGAACCGCGACCGACGAGAGACTGGGCTGGGGCCGGTGCTCGTGAAAGAAGCCAAGCCGAATCGACTCGCGCATCTCGAAGTCGATGTCGGTCGTACCGTCCATGTGGCACATGATAGCTCGGTTATCGGGCATTCGGGCTTGTAACTACAGGGTCTCCGCTACCGAGCCGTGGCGCCGTAGGCGCTCGGGGTTGACCGCTGGTCAGGAGACGTGTCCGGCCATCTGCACCATGCACACGCCTGTGCGCGCGGCGAAGCACATGCCCATCGCTGGCCTGAGCCGCACGGCGGGGTCCCGCCGGTGCCCGGTCTAGCGCGGGCCACTACGCGGGCCACCACGCCGTCGCTTGAGCGCGCGGACGAGCGCCACGTCGCCGGCGACGAGCCCGATCAGAACGACGAGCAGAATGACCGCGATCCCCATGCGCACAGCATAGGTGCCCGCGCGGCTTCCACACGGCGCACAATGTGCCCTTGCGCACAGTCGCCGCGGTGGGCGGCGCATACGCTGATGAGGTGCCGCCGCAGCACCCGATCGCCCGCATCGAGCAGGTCGCACGCGACCTCGGCGTGCTGGCGCGCGAGATCGAGGAGTATGCCGGCGCTGACGCCCGGCGCACGCTGCTCTACTGGCAGTCGGAGCTACGCGCGGCGGTCGCGGAGCTGACCACCGCGCGCGCCTCGCGCCGGGACGTGCCCTGACGCCTGTTACAGACACACAATAAGCAAGCGAGAACCAACCGCCAAGCCGGTGGCGGGGCGGCGGATCGTGACAGTGAACATGCAGTGCGCCTGCGATCAAGACGATTTCGGTGCTCGTCCGCTACTCTCGCGTGAGCCGGTTGCAAACTGTCCACTGCTCCCGGCCTCTTAGCAGTAATGCAGTAGCGCTCCGTCCAGCTCCGAAGGCTGGGCGGAGCGTTTTTTGCGACAGATTTCAGTAAGTGTCACCTCGCCGCGCCGGCGCACCGCCGGCGCACGCCCCGGTCGGCGTATGCTGCGCGCATGGCCGACGCAGACGTTCAGCGCGTGCTCGCCACGCAGGGGCTCGAACAGCTCGTGTACATCATCCGCCACGGCGAGAAGCCCGACGAAGGCAACGAACGCCAGCACGGCGACGAAATCGAAGGCAACATCTGCAAGTCGTCGCTCATGCCCCGCGGCTGGCAGCGCGCGGGCGCGCTCATCCACCTGTTCGCCGACTGCGCCCGCGGGGGCTTCTATCCGCCGAGCGTGCAGCTCTTCGAGATGCTGCTCGCCGGCGACTCAGAAACGCCCATCAAAACCGGCTGAGCACCCGCGGGCCGGCGCCGCACCGCGCGATCCGCGCGTAGCCGTTGACGCGGGCGCCCGCAGCAGCGAGAATCGCAAGCGTGAGCAACCCCGACCGCTTGACAGCACTGGACTCCACGTTCCTGCATCTCGAGGATCACTCCAGCGCCCACATGCACGTCGCCTCCGTGATGGTCTTCGACGGCAGCGCGCCCACGCTCAAGGAGCTCGTCGATCACGTCCTCAGCCGCCTGCACCTCGTGCCGCGCTACCGCCAGCGCCTCGCCTACGTGCCGCTCGGCCAGGGCCGGCCGCTGTGGGTGGACGACCCGCACTTCAACCCCTACTACCACATCCGCCACACCGCGCTGCCCAAGCCCGCCGACGACGCCGCGCTCAAGCGCCTCGCCGGGCGGCTGTTCTCGCAGCGCCTCGACCGCTCCAAGCCGCTGTGGGAGATCTGGCTCGTGCAGAGCATGGCCGGCGGGCGCTTCGCGCTGATCGCCAAGACCCACCACGCGCTCGTCGACGGCATCTCCGGCGTGGACATCACCACCGTGCTGTTCGACACCGCCGCCGAGCCCACGGGCACGGGTGGGTGGGATTCGAGTCAACCGTGGAGCGCCAAGCCGCTGCCCGGTCCCGCCAAGCTGCTCGGCGAGGCGCTGCTCGAACGCTCCACCGTCCCCGCCGAGATGGCGCGCGGCGCGCGGCGCCTCTTGCGCGCGCCCCGGCGCGCCGCCGGGCAGCTCAAGGACGGCCTCGCCAGCATCGGCGCCACCACCATCGCCGGCATCAGCGCGCCCGCGCCGCCCAGCCCGTTCAACGTCGACATCGGGCCGCACCGGCGCTACACGTTCCTCGACGCCGACCTCGCGCGCTTCAAGTCCATCAAGGACTCGCTCGGCGGCACGCTCAACGACGTCGTGCTCGCCTCCGTCACGCTCGCGCTCGGGCGCTACCTGCGCCGCAAGGGGCACGACACCGACGGGCTCGTGCTGAAGGCGATGGTGCCCGTGTCCGTGCGCACCAAGGAGCAGCGCGGCGCGCTCGGCAACCACGTCGCCGCCATGTGGGCGCCGCTGCCCGTCGGCGTGCAGAACGCCGCCGAGTGCCTGCGCGAGATCGCCGCCGCCATGGCCGAGCTCAAGCAGAGCGGCCAGGCCGTCGGCGCGCAGGTGCTCACCAACCTCGCCGGCTTCGCGCCGCCCACCATCCTCAGCCAGGCCGCCCGGCTGCAGGCACGCCAGCCGTTCTTCAACCTCGTCGTCACCAACGTCCCCGGCCCGCAGTTCCCGCTGTACCTGCTCGGGCGTCGCCTGCAGATCCTCTACCCCGTCGTGCCGCTCGCCCAGCGCCAGGCGCTGGGGATCGCCGTCATGAGCTACGACGGGCACCTCGGCTTCGGCCTGCTCGGCGACTACGACGCGCTCCCCGACCTCGACGACATCGCGCGCGACCTGCAGGTCGCGATCGACGCGCTCGCCCGCGCCGCCGGCCTACGCCCGCGCCCCAGCCGCTCCCCCAACGGCCGCGCCGCGCGCAAGCCCGCCAAAGGACGCGGTCCCGCCGCCGGCGCCGGCGCCGGCGCCGGCGCCAAGCAGCCCTAGCAGCGGCGCAGCAGCCCTAGAAGCGGGGCTCGTGCACGATCCCCAGCGCGCGACGCAGCGGCCTGCGCAGCAGCAGCCGGTAGGCCACATCGCTCGCCGCCAGCATCGTCAGCGCGAACGTCAACAGGCTCCGACGGCGGATCATCGACAGTGGTTGCCTCATGTCTATGCATCGGAGTGCCCCCCGCGGGACTTGAGAAACACGCCGGCCCGCTAGCGCCCGCCACGCGGATACGATCCGCCGGGAATGCGCCTGGCCCTCTGCCAGCTGAACGCCACCGTTGGCGACATAGCCGGCAACGCCGAGCGCATTCGCGCCGGCCTGCGCGACGCCGCCGACGCCCGCGCCGAGCTCGTGCTGTTCCCCGAGCTCGCGCTCACCGGCTACCCGCCCGAGGATCTGCTGCTCAAGGAGCACTTCCTCGCCGACGCCGCCCACGCGCTCCAGCAACTCGCGGCCGACACGCACGACCTCATCGCCGTCGTCGGCTTCCCCGAGCGCGCCGAGGACGTCTACAACGCCGCCGCCGTGCTCGCCTACGGGGCCGTGCACGCGATCTACCGCAAGGTCTACCTGCCCAACTACGGCGTCTTCGACGAGCAGCGCTACTTCCAGGCCGGCAGCACAGGCGCCGTCATCGACATCGGCTCAGCGTCGTCATCGCATCGGGAGGGCGGGTCCGGTAGACCGCAGGTGGAGCGCCTCGGCCTCACCGTCTGCGAGGACATCTGGGAGCCCGGTCCGCCCGCCAGCGAAGAGGCGCTCGCCGGCGCCACGCTGATCCTCAACATCTCCGCCTCCCCCTACCACGCCGGCAAGGGCATCGAGCGCGAGCGCCTGTTCGCGCAGCGCGCCCGCGAGAACGTCGCCTGCGTCGCCTTCTGCGCGCTCGTCGGCGGGCAGGACGAGCTCGTCTTCGACGGGCACTCCTGCGTGCTCGACCACACCGGCGCCACCATCGCGCGCGCCGCCCAGTTCCGCGAGGAGCTGCTCGTCTGCGACGTCGACCTGGCCGCCGCCGCCGCCGCCCGCCTGCGCGACGCCAGCCAGCGCCCCGCCGCGCGGCGCTCGCAGCAGCATGCGCAGGTACTGCCCGCACTGCCTCCCACCAGCCAGCGCCCCGCCGCGCGGCGCTCGCGCAGCCGCACGCAGCTGCTCGACGCGCTGCCCGCCCCAGCCCCCACGCCAGGCGAGGAGCAGGTCACGCCCGGCGGCCCCCTCACCGAGCCGCTCGCCCCCGTGGAGGCCGAGGTCTACGCCGCGCTCGCGCTCGGGCTGCGCGACTACGTGCGCAAGAACGGCTTTCAGCGCGTCGTGCTCGGCCTCTCCGGCGGGATCGACTCCGCGCTCGTCGCCTGCCTCGCCGCCGACGCGCTCACCCCGGCGCGCGTCAGCGCCGCGATCATGCCCTCCCCCTTCTCCTCCGCCGCCACCCAAGCCGACGCGCACACGCTCGCCCACGCGCTCGGCGTGCGCACGCACGAGTTCGCCATCGAGCCCGTCATGCACGCCTACCAACAGCTCCTGCGCGCCGCGTTCGCCGGGCGCCAGCCCGACACCACCGAGGAGAACCTGCAGGCGCGCATCCGCGGCAACCTCGTCATGGCGCTCTCCAACAAGTTCGGCTGGCTGGTGCTCGCCACCGGCAACAAGTCCGAGATGTCCGTCGGCTACACCACCCTCTACGGCGACCTCGCCGGCGGCTTCGCCGTCATCAAGGACGTACCCAAGACACTCGTCTACCGCCTGTGCACGTGGCGCAACAGCGATCCCGGCGCGCTCGCCGCCGACGCGATCGCCCAACACGCCGACGCCCCGCCGCCGCCGGAGCGCGAAGCGCATGCCGCCGTTGCCCGCCAACCGATCCCTCTATCGATCATCGAACGCGCCCCCTCCGCCGAGCTGCGCTCAGACCAGCGCGACGAGGACTCCCTGCCGCCCTACCCCGTGCTCGACCGCATCCTCGAAGGCTACGTCGAGCTCGACCAAAGCAGCGAGCAGCTGATCGCCCAGGGGCTGCCCGCCGCCGACGTCGAGCGCACCATCCGGCTCGTCGACCACGCCGAGTACAAGCGCCGCCAGGCGCCCCCCGGGATCAAGATCACGCCGCGCGCCTTCGGGCGCGACCGGCGCATGCCCATCACCAACCGCTACCGTGGCTAGGCTCCCCCGCAGGACGCTCGCCGCGCTCGGCATCAGCGCGCTGTGCGCCGGCGCGCTCTGCTCGTGCGCGAGCACGCTGCAAGACCGCCCGATCCCGCACAACGAGCTCGAGTACATGGTCTCCGCCGCCTACCCCGTCTACTGGCTCGGCGCCAGCTTCCAGGGCATGGCCGCCAGCGAAGCCGTCCACGACCCCAGCGACGCCTGGAGCGTGCGCTACGGCAACTGCCTGGAAGGCGGCGAGGGCAACTGCGTGCCGCCGCTGCAGATCGTCACCTCGCCCGACAACAGCTTCCTGCCCGGCGGCGCCGGGGGGGCGGGCTCCATCCGCAGCACGCGCATCCGCGGCGTCAGCGCGCGCATCGCCCAGGGTGGCAAGACGATCATCCTCGCCACCGGCCCCGTCGTCGTCAGCATCTTCGCCACCAACGCGCGCACCGCCGCCGCCGCCGCGCGCACCGCCGTGCCGATCAACCAAGCCGGCGCCGTGCAGGCGCCGCTCGCGCCGGCGCTGCCCAACACCGGCTTCGGCCACACGCCGCTGCCCGCGCAGGTGCCCGCGCCGCTGCGCGAACTGCCCTGACGACGTGACAGCGCTTTCTCGCAATATGTGGAATAGTGGCCCGCGTGTCGAGGACGGGAGCCGAGGCCGTGCCAGCCGAGCCACGTAGGCCGCCTGAGCAAGCCGACGGCGTGCTGCTCACCGGAGCGACCGGGTTCGTCGGCATGGAGCTGCTGGCCCGCTACCTCGAGCACACCGACCGTCAGATGTACGCGCTCGTGCGCGCCGCCAACACGCGCGAGGCCGCCGCCCGCATCGAGCGCACGCTGCGCGCGCTGTTCGGCGCCGGCCACCCGCACAGCGGGCGCGTGGTCGCGCTGCCCGGCGACATCACCCGCCCCCACCTCGGCCTGCGCGCCAAGCAGCGCGACCAGCTCGCCGAGCGCGTCAGCGAGATCGCGCACAGCGCCGCGTCCGTCTCCTTCACGCTCTCGCTGCAGGAGTCGCGCACCATCAACGTCGGCGGCACCCAGCACGTGCTCGAGCTCGCGCGGCTCTGCCACGCGCGGGGCGGCCTGCGGCGCCTGTCGCACGTCTCCACCGCCTACGTCGCCGGCGAGCACCGCGGCCGCTTCAACGAGGACGACCTCGACGTCGGCCAGCGCTTTCGCAACCCCTACGAGCAGTCCAAGTTCGAGGCCGAGCGGCTCGTCGCCGACGCCCGCACGCAGCTGCCGATCACCGTGCTGCGCCCCAGCATCGTCGTCGGCGAGCGCGACAGCGGCTGGACCACGTCGTTCAACGTCCTCTACTGGCCGCTGCGCGCCTTCGCGCACGGCGCCTACGTCGCGCTGCCCGCCCGCCGCGACGCGCCCGTCGACGTCGTGCCCGTCGACTACGTCGCCGACGCCGCGTTCGCGCTCAGCCAGTGCCCCGAGGCCGAGGGCGGCACCTACAACCTCACCGCCGGCGCCAACGCCAGCTGTGTCGGCGAGCTGATCGAACTCGCCGTCCGGCGCTTCCAGCGGCCCGCGCCGCGCCTGATCGCGCCCGGCGCCTACCGCCGCATCGTCCACCCGCTGCTGCTGCGCGCCAGCCCCGACCCGCGCACGCGCCGTGCGCTCGAGCGCAGCGAGGCGCTGTTCCCGTACTTCGCCGTGGCCGTCACCTACGACAACCGCTGCTCGCGCGTCGCGCTGCACCCCGCCGGCATCGAGCCCCCGCCGCTGCGCTCCTACTTCGACCGCCTCGTCGAGTTCGCGCTCGCCGCCGAATGGGGGCGCCGGCCGCTCCCACGGGCGCCGCTCGCCGGGCGCAACGCGAGCTTCCCCTACGCCCAGCTGAGCCACGTCAGGCCCACCATGCGCCCGGCGCGCCGCACGCGCCCGCGCAACGCGCGCGCCCGTGCCCTGCGCGTGGTGCCGCCTCCGCCGAGCGCGCCCAACGCCGTGCCCGCATGATCGGCGCCTCCCGCCTGTCCGCCTTCGACGCCTCGTTCCTCGCCGTCGAGACACCCACCGCACACATGCACGTCGGCTGGGCGGCAACCTTCTCCGCGCCCGCCGGCGGCGTGCTGCCACGCTTCTCGCAGCTGCGCGAGCACATCGGGCGACGACTCGCGCTCGCGCCCCGCTACCGCCAGAAGCTCGCGCCGCTCCCCTTCGGCCTGCGCGCCCCCGAGTGGATCGACGACCCCGCGTTCCACGTCGAGCGCCACGTCTACCCCGCGCCCGGTCCGCTGCACGAGCTCGTCGACGAGGTCATGTCCGTGCCCCTGCGCCGCGACCGGCCGCTGTGGGAGATCTGGATCTGCGAGGACGCCGAGCACCGCCAGCTCGGCCTCGTCGGCAAGGTCCACCACTGCATGGTCGACGGCATCGCCGCCGTCGAGCTCGGCTCGCTGCTGCTCGACCCCACCCCCCAGCCGCGCGCCTGCGCGCCGCAGGAGTGGCACGCCGCCCCCGAGCCCGGCGCGCAGCGGCTGCTCGCACGGGGCGTGCGCGACCTGCTCGGCGAACAGGTCGGCCTGCTCAGCGGGTCGCTGCACGCGCTCAGCTCGCCCCAGCGCGCCGCGCGCCAGGCCGCCGGCAGCGCGCTGCGCGTCACGCGCACGCTCGGCCATTCGCTGCACGGCGCGCCCGCCAGCATCCTCAACCGCCAGCTCTCGCCGCTGCGCCGCCTGGCGTGGACCGAGCGCCCGCTCGCCGACCTGCGGGCCGTCAAGCGCGCCTACGACACCACCATCAACGACGTCATGCTCGCCGCCGTCGCCGGCGCCCTGCGCTCCTACCTGCTGCGCAGCGGCCAGCAGCCCGTCGCGCTCAAGGCGATGGTGCCCGTCAACGTGCGCAGCCCCCACGACGTCCTCGGCAACCACATCTCCTTCGTGTTCGCCGACCTGCCCTGCGACGAGCCCCGCCCGCTGGGACGCCTCAACCGCATCCACGAAACGATGGCCCAGCGCAAGCGCGACGGCGAGCCCGAGGCCGCCGACCTCGCCCTCAAGGCCGCCGCCCACACCCCACCCCCCGTGCAGCACGCGCTGTCGCGCCTGATCGCCAGCCCGCGCACCTTCAACCTCGTCGTGTCCAACATCCCCGGCCCCGCCGAGCCGCTGTACATGCTCGGCTGCCCGCTGCACGCCACCTACCCCGTCGTCCCCCTCTCCGAGCGCCACGCGCTGTCCATCGGCATGACCACCGTCGGCGACCTCGCCTGCTTCGGCGTCTACGCCGACCGCCGCACGCTCCCCGACGCCGACGGGCTCGCCCACGACATCGACGAGGCGCTCGCCGAGCTGCTCGCCGAGGTCTACTGAGCGCCCGGCGCGCGCACCGCGATCGTCATCCGCGTCAGCGCGCACGTGCGCCCCTGATCGTCGGTGAACGTCACGTCCCACACCCACGTCGTGCGCCCGCGATGCACGCGCACCGCGCGCGCGTGCACGTTGCCTTCGGTGATCGGGCGCAGGAAGCTCGTGTTGTTCGACAGCCCCATCGCCCGCTCGCCCGCCGCCGCCACGCCCGCCGCCGTCGCCAGCGACGCCACCGACTCGGCGATCGACGCGTACACCCCGCCGTGGATCAGCCCGTAGGGCTGCTTGAGCTCGTCGCGCACCGCCACGCGCGCCAGCACCTCGGTGTCCGAGAACGCGGCGAACTGCAGGCCGTAGTGGCGGTCATAGCCGCGCACGTTCGCGTTCAGCTCGTCAACCAGGCCCGCCATCCCGGCGCCACGATAGCCTACGCTCCGCCGGCGCAGGTTCTCCGCTCACAGCACCGTGGCGCCGGCGCAGGGCACACGACATGAGCCGACTCGACGAGCTCCCACCCGACCACAGCGCAGCGCTCTCGCTGTTGCTGCGCCAGCGCAAGAGCTACGCGCAGGTCGCCCAGCTGCTCGGCATCGACGAGCACGCCGTGCACGACCGTGCCCACGCCGCGCTCGTGCTGCTCGCCCCGCGCCGCGCGCGCGAGCTCGGCGCAGCGGAGCGGCTCGAAGTCGGCGACTACCTGCTCGGCCAGCAGCCCGGCGTGGCCGAGCGCCTGCGCGCCCGCACGCTGCTCGCGAGCTCCGAGCCCGCGCGCGCGTGGGCCAGCGAGCTCGCCGCGCTGCTCGCGCCGCTCGCCGGCGGCGCGCTGCCGGAGATCCCCGCCGCGAGCGCCGCCGGCGCACCCGCACGCGAGCCCCAGCGCGTCGCCGAGCTCTTCGCGGCCGCCGGCATGCCCGGCCCCGGCAAAGGCACCGCGGCCACCAGCACGGGCGCCGCTGCGGCCGGCACGGGCGCCGCTGCCGCCGGCACGGGTGGCGCTGCCGCCGGGGGAGCGGGCGCCCCACGCAGCTCGCGCACCGCCGGCGCCGTGCTGCTCGCCGTGCTCGCCGCGGCGGTGATCGTCGCCGTCGTGCTCATCACCAACGGCGGCAGCTCGCATCCCAAAAAAGCGTCCACCACCGCCTCCTCCTCCACCACCACCACCACCACGAGCAAAAGCAAAGGACCGAAGGTCGAAGACCAGATCACGCTCAAGCCCAGCCACCCCGGCAACAAGATCATCGCCGTCGTGTACGTGCTCGCCGAAGGCTCCAAGCGCGCGTTCTTCATCGCCGCGCAAAACCTGCCCGAAACCAAGCACTTCTACTACGCGATCTGGCTGTACGACTCGCCCACCCACTTCCTCGCGCTCAGCCGCAGCCCCGCCGTCGGCCACAGCCACAGTCTCGCCGGCGGCTCCGCGCTGCCCGCCAACGCCGGCGAATTCCACGAAATCCTGCTCACCGAGGAGACCAAGGCGCATCCGACGCACCCCGGCCTCGTGATCATGCACGGGTCGTTCAAGGCGGGCTGAGCGCGAGCAGCTTGCCGGGGTTCATGATCCCCGCCGGGTCGAGCTCCGCCTGCAGCGCACGCAACGCCGCCACCCCCTGCGCCCCCACCTCGCTGGGCATCCAGCGTGCGTGGTCGCGCCCCACGCCGTGGTGGTGGGTGATCGTGCCGCCGCCCGCCACGATCGCCTCGCCCGCCGCGCGCTTCACCGCCAGCCACTGCCCGAGCTCATCGCCCGCGCGCTGGCGGGCGAGCAGCGTGAAGTACAGCGACGCGCCCGTCTCGTACACGTGCGAGACGTGGCACATCACCAGCCCCGGCGTGCCGCAGGCGTTCAGCGCCCCCGCGATCGCCTGCGCGACCGTGCGGTGCAGGCGCTCGAGCCCCGACCACTGCACCGCCGTCTCCAGCGTCTCCACCATCACCCCCAGCGTCAGCAGCTCGTCGCGCAGGTACGGCGCCTGGAAGCGCCCCCGCCGCCACGCCTCGCCGGGGGAGCGCCCGACCGCCAGCGCGCCGCAGCCGCGCAGCAGCGCGAGCGCGCGCTGCCGGCGCGTGTACAGCTCCTCCGCCGAGCCCTCGAAGCCGAGGATCGCCAGGCAGCCCTCGCCGTAGCCGCGCAGCCCCACGTACGCGCGGCCCACGCGGCCCTTCACGCCGCCCGTGCCCGCCAGCGCCAGCGACATGCGCGTCTCCGCCGCGTCCGACACGCGCGCCACGTCCGGCAGCGCGTGCTCGCGCGCAAGCACACGCAGCGCCTGCCAGCCGGCCGCGAAGTCGGTGAAGAAGAAGCCCTCGTACACGCGCTCGCGCGGCGCCGGGCGCACGCGCAGCGACAGCTCGCTGATCACCCCCAACGTGCCCTCCGAGCCAACCAGCAGCTGGCGCAGCGACGGCCCCGCCGCGCTCGCCGGCAGCGCCGGCAGCTCGATGTCGCCCGCCGGCGCCGCCAAGCGCAGCCCCAGCACCAGCTTCTCGATCGCCCCGTAGCCCGTCGAGGCCTGCCCCGCCGAGCGCGTCGCCGCGCAGCCGCCCAACGACACGTACTCGAACGACTGCGGGAAATGCCCCAGCGTCAGCCCGCGCGCCGCCAGGTGCGCCTCCAGCGCCGGCGCGCGCATGCCCGCCTGCACGCTCACCGTCGCCGACTGCCCGTCCAGCTCCAGCACCTGCGCCATCGCGCCCATGTCCAGCGCCAGCACGCCCGCATGCGTGCCGCGCAGCGGCGCCAGCCCGCCGACCACGCTCGTGCCGCCGCCAAACGGCACCACCGCCAGCGACTCGCGCGCGCACACCGCGAGCAGCGCGCGCACCTGCTCGTGGCTGCGCGGGTACACCACCGCGTCCGGCGCGCCCTCCGGCTGTCCCGCGCGCAAGCGCACCAGGTCGGGGTAGCCCTTGCCCGCCGCGTGCAGCACGCGCTCGGCGTGATCCTCGCGCACGCCCGCCGCCCCCACCACCTTGCGCAGCGCCGCCAGCGTCGGGCGCGAGAGCGTCGACGGCTGCACGCGCACGTGCGCCAGCGCCACCGGCGGGCGCGGGTGCGCCGCCAGCCCGACCGTCTCGCGCAGGAACGTGAGCGCGTGCGCCGGCAGCGACGGCGGGTGCTCGGGGTCCCCCCAGCCCCACCAGCGCATGCGCGGCGCGCCCGCCACGGCGCCGCCGGCCGCGTGCGGGACCTCAGCCACTGATTCGCTCGAGGCCGTCGAGGGCGTCCTTGAGCGTGGCCGTCGCCGCACGGCGCACCATGTAGACGCCGAAGCGCGGGAAGAAGCCGGTCAGCTGCTGGCGCAGCTCCAGCGTCACGCGCGTCGCGCCGGCCCCCGGCGCCCTCGCGGACGCGCCGCCGCCGGCGAACGCGCGCCCCGCCCCCGTCTGCACCGGCTCCAGGCGCACGTCCGTCTGCGCCCCCGCGAGCACCCGCGCGAACGGCGTGCCCGCCACGCGCTGCTCCCAGCGCAGCGCGTGCGCCGCCTCGTCGCGGCGCACCACGTTGAAGTCGGCGCGCACCAGCTTGCCCTTCTTCGTCTTCATCACCTCCGTGAACGCACCGTCCGCCACGTCCTCCACGCGCGTCACCCGCGGCCACCAGCGGGGCAGATGGTGCGGGTCGCGCACGAGCTCCCACAGCTCCTGCACGGGAAGCGCGATCGTGCGGCTGGCGCGCGCGGTGGGCATTGGTGGTGAGCTTAGGAGTCGTACCGCAACAGCGCGTGCACCTCGCGCCCGCGCAGCCGCTCGCGCCCGCCGAGGAACGCCAGCTCGATCAGGAAGCCGCAGCCCACCACCTCGCCGCCGAGGCGCTCCACCAGCTCACACAGCGTCGCCGCCGTCCCGCCGGTGGCGAGCAGGTCGTCGTGCACGAGCACCCGCGGGTGGGCGGAGAGATCGTCGAGTGCGTCGGTGTGCAGCTCCAGCGCGTCGGTGCCGTACTCCAGCGCGTACTCCACGCTCACCGTCTGCGCCGGCAGCTTGCCGGGCTTGCGCGCGAGCGCGAAGCCCGCGCCCAGTTCCAGCGCGAGCGCCGGGCCGAGCAGGAAGCCGCGCGCCTCAGCCGCGATCACGCACTCGACCTCCAGCGCCCGCGCCCGCTCGGCCAGCGCGCCGACCGCCTCCGCCAGCGCGTCCGCGTCGGCGAGCAGCGGCGTGATGTCCCTGAAGCGGATGCCCGGCTGCGGGAAGTCCGGTACGTCGCGGATCAGCGCGCGCAGGCTCCGCTCGCTCATCGGGCGTCAACGCACGATCTTGCGCAGATCGCGGATCAGCAACAGGTGCTTGAGGTGGGTGGCGACCGCCGCGAGGTTCTCCAGCGCCTCCACCGCCTCCTTGCGGCGATCGGGGTTGCGCGAGCGCAGTGCCGGGGCGAGGATCTGCTGCAGCAGGTTCGCCTCGCGGTCGGCGGAGGAGCGAAACACCCTGAGATTGCGCCCGCCGACCCCGTAGCGTGCGAGCTCCGCGACCGCCGCGATGATCTCGCGCTCGGTCTCGTCGAAGTAGCGCACGCCGCCGCGCAGCTCGCCCTTGACCACGCCGTACTCTTCGAGCTCGCGCACCAGCTTGGCCTCCGCCTTGGTCTCCTCGAGCACGTCGTCCATCGAGTACAGCGCGCCCGTCGCCGCGCGCACGCTGACGCTCGCCCGCCACACGCGCCCAGGGTCGCGTGCGCTGCGGCCGGGGACCGGCGGCGTGTCGGCTCCCGCCCCGCCGCGTCCCGCCGCGAGCTCCTGGCGGATCACGCGCAGCGGCAGGAACTCGTCGCGCTGCATGCGCAGGATCGTGCGCAGGCGCGCGACGTCGCCCTGCGTGTACAGGCGATAGCCGCCGGGCGTGCGCCGCGGGGTCAGCAGCTTCTGGTCCTCCAGGTAGCGGATCTTGGAGATCGAGATGTCGGGGAACTCCTGCGCGAGCGCCTTGCACACGGCGCCGATCGTCAGCGACTTCTGGCGCTTTGCAAGGTCGCGACGCTCCTCGCCGCCGGGCGTCCGCGCGGGTGCGCCGTCCAGCGCGTCGTCGGCCAGCTGCAGCTCCACCTCCCCCTTCGGGGATGCTGCCGGCGCGGACACGTCGGCGGGTGCGGCGGCATCCTTGGCGTGCGCGGCCATCAGCGGGCGTGGAAGGTCAGCTTGTACTTGCCGATCTGCACCTCATCGCCCTCCTCCAGCCGGTGAGAATCGATGCGCGAACGGTTGACGTAGGTCCCGTTCAGCGAGCCGCAATCGTCCAGGAACCACTGGTCGCTGCGGCGGATCAGCAGCGCGTGGTCGCGCGAGACGGTGATGTCGTCGAGGAACACCTCGCAGTCCGGACGGCGCCCGATCGACATGCGCTCGCCGTCGATCGGGAAGCTCTCCCCCACGCGCCCGCCGCCCGCGCGCACCACCAGCGCCGGCCCGTGCGCGGTCACCTCGCCGATCTCCACCGGCACCAGCTCGCCGGTCTCGTCGATGCGGTAGGTGGCGGTGATCGACTCGCCCGCGGAGCTCGTGCTGCCGGCCGCGCCGCCCGCGCCGCCGGCCGCGGGCGCCTGCTCGCCGCCTGCCTGCCCCTCGTCGTGGGGGGTGCCCTGCGGGGTGTGCGCCAGCAGCGCGCCGCAGCGCTGGCAGTAGTTAGCGCTCTCGTCGTTGAGAAAGCCGCACTCTGTGCAGTGCTGGGCCATGCGCCGGCTAGGGCTGGCGGTTGGCCAGGATGTCGGTGAGGCGCTGCACGTCCTCGCCGGTGATGGCGATGTCGCCGTCGTCGTGTTTGTGGCGCAGGCGGTTGACCAGCTCGGCGCGCAGGATGTCGATCTTGCCGTGCAGGATGCGCCGGCGGTAGGAGATCTCCGTCTCCTCCTCGGTCAGCTGGCGGATGACGTCTTTCAGTTCAGCGTCCGTCAACGAGCCAAGGTCGGGGAACGTGTCGTCCATCGGGCTCTCTCCTCCTGTCGAAGCTCAAGCCGGCGTGTAGCCGGTTTCCGAACACGCCGGTAGCGCACCCCTGCGGGCCACAGGCCGGCCACGCGCGCCAGTATAGACCAAAAGGTCAGGCTGAGCTTTAGACTCCGTGCAGCTCACGCAGGCCCGTGCGGAGGTACAGCGCGCTCGCGCTCAGCGCCAGCGCCAGCCCCACGTACAGGAGTACCTCCGCGAAGCCGCGCAGCCCCGTCATGGCGAAGAACAGCGCGCCCATCACCGGCGCCACCGCCAGCCGCCCCGGCCAGTTGATGCGCAGCGGCACGCCGTGCGCGATCCCGTAGCGCCCGATCGCGAGCATCGACAGCTCGCGCGCCGCCAGCAGCGCGAGCGCCCAGCGCGGCAACAGCTCAAAGCGCCAATCGACGACCACGCCGCAGATCACCAGCAGCCGGTCGGTGATCGGGTCCAGCAGCGCGCCCAGGCGGCTGTACTGGCCGCTCACGCGCGCGGCGATGCCGTCCGCGTAGTCGCCCCAGCCGATCACCGCGAACAGCGTCGCCTGCGCCGCGCCCACGCCGTCCGCGCTCGCCAGCGCGACCGCCAGGAAGGCGGGGATCAGCGCCAGGCGCGCGAAGCCGATCGCGTTGGGGATCGTCCACGGGCGCAGCGGCTGTCCCGGCAGCGTCTGCGCCGGCGGCGGGCCGGAGCGGTCGAGGCCAAGCAGGCGAAGCGGGCGCACGGGCCGCCGAGCGTATACGCCCGGCGGCGTGGCGGGGGTCGGAGGGAGCGCCGGGTGCGGGCGAGTGGGGTCCCCATCCGACGCCGCGGCCGGATGGGGACCCTCGCCCGTATGCCTACGCCCTGCCTCTAGTGCGTCAACTGGTAGAAGGCGCCCTGCGCGGCCACGTCGGGCACGAGGTTGCCGAGCGCGACGTTCACGTCGACCAGGTGCGTGCCCCATTCCGGCCCGAGCGTTTCGAGCAGGCGTTCGCGGGAGTCGCTTTCGCTGTTCAGGTTGAGCTGCAGCCAGCTCGCCCCGTTGCGGTGTTCGCAGCGTGCCGAGTACTCATCTGGCGCGGCCACCCACGGCGTGGACGCTTTCGGCGCCTGCACGACCGCCCCGAGCAGGCCGGGGAATTTGCCACCGTAGGCGTTGAACGTCGGGTAGTAGGACAGCGTGGGACCCGGCAGCGGCGCCTGGATGGGCAGTGTCGGGTTCACGCACAGCACCTGCGGGTGTTCGACCGGTTCGCTGCCCCCGCCCAGGGCGAGCAGCGGGCTTTCAGGCCGGCCGAAGTCCGACGGGTTGGGCGGTTCTTTGAGGAACGAGGAGTACGCGATCACGCACCCGACCTGCACCACCACCCGGCAGGCGGGGACGTTCTTGAACGTGCCGCCCTCAGTCTTGCCTTCGGGGACGATCACGTTGCCGCCGAGGATCACCGCGCCCACCAGCTGCTTGCGCAGCGCGGGGTTGGGGTCGATCTGTTCTTTGATCAGCTGCTCGAGCATCGCCGCTCCCTGCGAGTGGCCGATCAGCTCGAAGCCGCGTCCGTCGTTGTACTTGGCGAGGTATTCCTCGAACCCGATGAGCACCCCGATGTACGCCTTGGCGGCCCCTTCGGCCGTGACCCCGCCGGGGGTGTCGATCGCGGGGATCGTCAGCTGGGGATACATCGGCGCGTACACGTTGCACACCTGCGAGAAGCGCGCCGCCTGGCTTTCGGCGATCGCGTCCTCTTCGGGGTCGATTTCTTCGTTGGCGTTCTCCGTGAACTGGCTGCTGACCGTGGGGTACACGTAGAAGCAGTCGATCGGCGGCTTCTTCGCCGGCTGCGCCTTTTCGACGAAGCTCGATCCGTTCGCCAGCTCCACCGTCGTTTCCTCGCTGCTCAAGCACGGGTTGCTGGCAAGCCCCGGCCGGCACAGCCACGTCGTTTCCGCCGACGCCGCCGAGGCGGCTGCGCCACTCACGGCACACGCGGCCACCGTGAGCGCGGCGATCGTCAGCGCGCGCCAGCTCCCAAGCACGCGCGCGGACCGGTTGATCGTGTGATCCATCACTCCCTCCATTGCTCGCGCGACGCGCCCCATGCGGCAGACGCCGCTGATCCACGTCAATTGTAGACACATAATGTCAGATGGCGCAAACAGCTTCGCGTGCGCGTCAGGGCACGCGCTCGAGCAGCTCGTCGAGCGCGCGGAGCAGCGCCTGCGGCTCTCCGCCGAGCGGCAGCGGCGGGCCGTCCTCGCGCCCGCGGCGGATCTGCACCTCGATCTCGCCCGACTCCAGCGAGCGCCGCCCGACGGTCAGGCGCAGCGGGCAGCCGAGCAGCTCCGCCTCGGCGAACTTCTCCCCCGGTCCGGCGTCGCGCTCGTCGTAGACGACCTCCACGCCGGCGTCGCTGAGCGTCGCGTACACGCCGTCGGCGGCGTCGCGCTCGGGCGTGCCCGGACGGCCGAGCGCCACCAGGTGCACGGCGAACGGCGCGAGCGCGCGCGGCCAGGAGATGCCGTGCGCGTCGGCGAACTGCTCCACCGCTGCGGCCACGATGCGCGCCGGGCCGAGCCCGTAGGAGGCCATCCAGATCAGCTGCTCGGCGCCGTGCTCGTCGAGGTAGCGCGCGCCCAGCGGCTCGGAATAGCGCGTGCCGAGCTTGAAGATGTTGCCAATCTCGATCGCCGAGTGCAACGTGATCTGTTCGCCGTGTACCACGTCGCCGGGGTGCAGTTGCTGTTTGCCGAGCTGCGCGCGCACGACCTCCGCGTTGGCTGCGTAACCGGAGGCGGTGAGCACGATTTCGTCCTCGCCGGCGGCGCACGGCGCCATGTACTCGTGCGCGCCGGTGCCGCCCATCATGCCGACGTCGCCCTCCACGCGGTAGAAGCGCAGGCCGGTGCGCTCCATGATGCGGTCGTAGGCGCCCACGTGCAGCTCGTAGCGCTCCTCCATCCCCGCCGGGTCGCGGTCGAAGCTGTAGGCGTCCTTCATGATGAACTCGCGCGTGCGCAGCACGCCGGCGCGCGGGCGCGGCTCGTCGCGCTCCTTGACCTGGAAGTGGTAGATGATCTGCGGCAGGTCGCGGTAGGAGCGCACGATCTGCGCCATGTGGAAGGTGGCCGCCTCCTCGTGGGTCATCGCCAGCACCAGCTCCGAGCCCTTGCGGTCGGTGAGCTTGAACAGCGCCTCGATCTCCAGGCGCCCGGTGCGCCGCCACACCTCCGCGGGCTGCAGCACCGGCATCAGCATCTCCTGCGCGCCGATCGCGTTCATCTCCTCGCGGATGATCTGCTCCACCCGCTGGTGCACGCGCCAGCCGGCCGGCAGCCACGTCCACATCCCGGCGCCCATCTGGCGCACGAGCCCGGCGCGCACCATCAGCTGGTGGGAGAGCGCCTCCGCGTCGGCTGGCGGCTGCTTCTCGGTTGGCAGCAGGTACTGGCTGAGGCGCGCCATCGGGTGGCAGAGCCTAGTCCATGCCGCCGCGCACGGCCGCTCGGCGATCCGCCGTGCGTGGCGGCGCAGCCGCGCTAGACCGCGGGCACGCCGAACAGCGCCGCCTCGACCTGGCGCAGGCGTTCGGTGTCGCCGCGGATGCCGGTGAGGGCGTCGTTGTAGATGAACGCCTCGCCCAGCCGCACGGTGGCGTAGGCGAGCACGCTGGGGAGGATCGGCGGCAGGAACGTCCCCGCCTGCACCTCCGCCTCGAAGATCCGCTCCATCGCGGCGACCACGCGCGGCTGCACGAGGCCGTCGCCGGAGGTCAGGATGCGCAGCGCCCGCTCGGGCTCCTGGGCGAGCAGCGCGCGCATGCCGTGATTCTCGGCGATCTCGCGGTTGAAGCGGTCGAGCGTCTCCAGCAGCGCCAACGGCCCGCTGCCGCCGACGTCGAGGCGGATGGCCGCCAGGCGCCTTTCCGCGAGCGACCCCAGCAGCTCGCCGAGCAGCAGCTCGCGCGTCTGAAACCAGCGGTGCATGGTGGCGCGCGCGAGCCCCAGCTCACGCGCGATCGCCTGCACGTCGATGCGCTCGCCGGCGAGGAAGTGCTTGGTCGCGAGCGCGAGCGCCGCCTCGCGCGTGGAGGCGGCAGGCCGACCGGGGCGGCCCGTCACGAGCGAGGTCATGCGCAAAGCCTAGTCGCTCTGGCGCCCTTTGATAGAACAGCGCTGACCGACCGAACTTCGACGCCACCGAGAAGGAGCCCGACATGGCCTACACAGTCCCACCGCTCCCCTACGCCTACGACGCGCTGGAACCGCACATCGACCAGGCGACGATGGAATTCCACCACGACAAGCACCACCAGGCGTACGTCAACGCGGTGAATGCCGCGCTGGAGGGAACCGAGTGGGCGGAGGCGCCGATCGAGGAGGTCCTGCAGAACCTCGACAGCCTCGGCGACAAGAAGACGGCCGTCAAAAACAACGGCGGCGGCCACTACAACCACACGATGTTCTGGGAGAACATGAGTCCGGACGGTGGCGGTGAGCCCGACGGCGAGTTGGCGGCAGCGATCGCTTCGACGTTCGGCTCCTTCTCGGACTTCCAGGGCAAAATCAAGGAAACCGGCATCAAACAGTTCGGCTCGGGCTGGTCGTGGCTGGTGAAAGACGGGTCGGGGCTGGCGATCGTGGGCAGCGCCAACCAAGACTGCCCGATCTCAAACGGGCAGACGCCGCTGCTGGGCGTGGACGTGTGGGAGCACGCGTACTACCTGAAGTACCAGAACCTCCGCCCGAACTACATCGACGCGTGGTGGAACGTGGTGAACTGGCCGCAGGTGGCGGAGCGCTTCGCGGCGGCGGGGTAGACGATCTTCAAGAGAGGCTCCGCGCTGGCGCGCTCCGCCCCGCGGATCGCGTCGTGTGAGCTGGAGCTCAGTTGCGGCTGAAACGCCGCCCGGCGACGGGCGACTCGGCCTCGTCCAGCGCGACGCCGGCCGGCTCCAGCTCCGATGACGACGCGAGCATCGACTCGAGCACGGCGTCGGCGTCCGCGTCCTGCTGACCCGCGGCGGCTTCCAGCGCGGCGATGCGCTCTGGCGTCATGGCGGTGGCGTCCTCGTTGGCGGCCAGCCATGCGCGCGCGGCGGCGGCCTCGTGCTCGTCGCGCTGCACCCGCTTGCCGGCGGCGTAGTAGCGGTCGATCTCCTTGAACAGCTCGTCCACGAGCTGCGCGGTGGGGACCTTCTTGAGCGGCTCGCCCTTGGAGTAGATCATGCCCATGTCTTTGGCGCCGGTGATGCCGAAGTCGGCGTGGCGCGCCTCGCCGATGCCGTTGACGGCGCAGCCGAGCACGGACACCTCGATCGGGTCCTCGTAGGCTTCCAGGCGCCGCTCGACCTCGGCGACGACGGAGTCCATGTCGAACTGCAGGCGCCCGCAGGTGGGGCAGGCGATCAGGTCGGGGCCGCGCTCGCGCAGCTTGAGCGCCTTGAGGATCTCCCAGGCGACCTTGACCTCCTCCTCGGCGTGGAAGGTGGACAGCGAGATCCTGATGGTGTCGCCGATGCCATCGGCGAGCAGCGTGCCGAGCCCGACGGCGGACTTCAGCGAGCCCGACCACTTGGTGCCGGCCTCGGTGACCCCCAGGTGCAGCGGGTAGGGGATTTTCTGCGACAGCAGGCGGTTGGAGGCGATCGTGTTGGGCACGGAGGTGGACTTCATCGAGACCTTGAAGTGCTCGAAGTCGAGGCGCTCCATCAGCTGCACGGTCTCGATCGCGGCGGTGACGAGCGCCTCGACGGGATTGTCGTACTCGAGCTGGCGCAGGTGCTTGGGCAGCGAGCCCGAGTTGACGCCCACGCGCAGCGGCGTGCCGCGCTGCTTGGCCAGGGCGATCACCTCGGCGACCTTCTCGGGGCCGCCGATGTTGCCGGGGTTCAGCCGCACGCAGTGCGCGCCCGCCTCGATCGCCTTCAGCGCGAGCGTGTGGTTGAAGTGGATGTCGGCGATCACGGGGATCGGCGACTCGGCGACGATCGTCTTCAGCGCCTCGGCGTCTTGCTCGCGCGGGACGGCCACGCGCACGATGTCGGCGCCGGCGTCGGCGACCGTGCGGATCTGCGCCATCGTCGCCTGCAGGTTGGCGGTCTCGGTCTTGGTCATCGTCTGCACCGCCACCGGCGCACCGCCGCCCACGGCAACGGGGCCGACATGGATCTGGCGCTCTGAGGCCATAGGCTGATTCTACGATGCCCGCCGCCGGCCAGGACGTATATGCGAGCGCGCGCGGCCCACTCGCCCGCGCAGCCTCCCCGCTGGCCGCCCGCGCGCGCGCCCGCCGCCACGCGCGCTTCTTCGCGCTCACGCAACTGCCGGCGCACGCACACGTGCTGGACGTCGGCTGCGGCGCGCTCGGTCTGCGTGCGCTGGAGCCGGAGCTCGACATCACCGGCGTGGACATCGCCGCGCATCCCGAGTACCCCGGTCCGTTCGTGTGCGCGGACGCCGCCGCGGGGCTGCCGTTCGCCGATCACGAATTCGACCTGGCGTACTGCTCGAGCGTGATCGAGCACGTGCCGCCCGAGCGCCGCGCGGCCTTCGCCGCCGAGCTGCGCCGCGTGGCGCGCGGCTGGTTCGTGCAGACGCCCGCGCGCTCGTTCCCGATCGAGCCGCACTCGCTGCTGGCGTTCGCCCACTGGCTGCCGCCGCGGTTGCGCACGGCCTACTGGCGGCTCGGCGCGGGGGGTCGCCCCGAGGAAGTCGCGCTGCTCAGCCGCCGCGAGCTGGAAGCGCTGTTCGGCCCGGCGCGCGCGGAGCGGCTCGGCGGGCTCGTGAAGAGCTGGGTGTGCGTGCGCCCGCCTGGGTAGGCGGCTATTTGGCGATCCGGCTGATGTCGTTGCCGAAGCCGTTGATCACCAGGAACAGCAGCAGCACGATCCCCACCGAGCTGTAGCGGTACATGGCCTGCAGGGAGACGCGCCGGCCGCGCACCTTCTCCGCCACCGACCACAGGATGTGCCCGCCGTCGAGCGGCAGGAACGGGAACAGGTTGACGACGGCGAGGACGAGCGAGATGAAGCCGAGGAACACGAGCGCGTAGCCTGCCCCCGCCTCCACCGATTCGTGCGCGACTTCGGTGATGCCCACGATGCTGTGTAGTTCGCCGCGCACCTTCGAGCTCGTGAATGCCTTGCCCAGGTTGGTCACCATGCTGGTGGTCGCCTTCCACATCTCGTGCAGCGCCGTCCCCCCGGCGCCGAGCACCGTGAACGCTTTCGGCGCCGCACCGAAGTCGAAGCCCACGAGCATGCGTTTCACCACCGCGTTGTAGGTGGGGTACACGGACAGCTCGAGTGTGCGCCCGTCGCGCTTGACCGTGAGCGTCACCGGCGTGGCGGCCCGGCAGCCGTTGGTGAGCGTTCCGGGGCAGCGGTGCGCGCTGATCGTGCGCACCGCCGAGCTCACGGTGGCGTGCTGGCCGTCCACCGCGAGGATCTTGTCGCCCCGACGCAGCACACCCACGGCAGCCGATTTTTTCAGGACTTCGCCCACCGAGGTGGTGAGCACGCGCGTCTGGATGGAGGGGTTGAGGTCTTCCAGCGTGCCCGCCGCGCTGGCGTTGCCGAGCGCCAGCAGCGCCCAGAACAGGCCGAACGCGATCAGGATGTTCACCATCGGCCCCGCGAGGATCACCACCACCCGCTTCCACGGCTTCTGCGCGTAGTAGGCGCGGCGCGTGGCTTCCGGGTCCATGTCGTCGAGTTCTTCGGGGTTCATGCCGGCGATCTTCACGTAGCCTCCGAACGGGATCGCCCCGATCGCGTACTCCGTTTCGCCGCGGCGGAGCTTGAAGAGGGTGGGCGGGAAGAAAAGCGAGAAGCGTTCCACGCGCATGCCCACCCACTTGGCGAGCGTGAAGTGGCCGAACTCGTGCAGGACGATCAGCGCGACGATGCCAAGGATGGTGAGGACCCAGGCCACGGGCTCAGTGTGGCAGGCTCGCCTTGGCGTCCGGTAAGCGGCGCTCAGCGAAGCCCGGCGACCGCCTGCCCCGCGAGCGCGCGCGCCTGGCGGTCGGCCTCGTACAGCGACTCGAAGGAGCTCACCGGCTCGCTGCCCAGCTCCGCCAGCGCGCGTTCGATCACCTCGGGGATCTCCAGGAAGCGCAGCTCCCCGGCGAGGAAGGCGTGCACGGCGATCTCGTTGGCGGCGTTGAGCACGCACGGCGCGGTGCCCCCCTCGCGCGCGGCTTCGCCGGCGAGGCGCAGGCAGGGGAAGGCGTCGAGGTCCACCGCCTCGAAGCTGAGCTGCCCGACGGACGCGAGGTCCAGCGGCGCGATCGGCAGCGGCGCGCTTTCGCCGCCGTGCAGGGCGTAGGAGATCGCGATGCGCATGTCCGGCGGCCCAAGGTGGGCGAGCATCGCGCCGTCGACGAGCTGCACGAGGCCGTGCACGAGCGACTGCGGGTGCACGACCACGTCGATGCGCTCGTAGGGGATGGAGAACAGGTGGTGGGCCTCCATCAGCTCGAGGCCCTTGTTCATCAGCGTGGCGGAGTCGATCGTGATCTTGCCGCCCATCGCCCACGTCGGGTGCGCGAGCGCCTGCGCGACGGTCACGTCCTCCAGCTCGGCGCGCGTACGGCCGCGAAACGGCCCGCCGCTGGCGGTGATCGTCAGACGCTGCGCCGTCCCCGGCGGCTGGCCCGCGAGCAGCTGGTGGAGCGCGGTGTGCTCGGAGTCCACGGGCACGATCCGCGCGCCGGTGGCCTCGGCCAGCGCGGTGACGAGCTCGCCGCCGACGACCAGCGACTCCTTGTTGGCGAGCGCCAGGTCGATGCCCTCGCCGAGCGTGGCGACCGTCGGGCCGAGCCCCGCCGAGCCGACGAGCGCGTTGAGCACCAGCTCCGCGTCCGACTCGACCACCAGGCGCACCAGCCCGTCGGCGCCGGCGAGCACCTTGCCGTCGGTCCACGCCTCCGCGGCGCACGCCGCAGCGTGGGCGTCGACGAGCGCCACCCGGCTGACACGGTGCTCGCCAGCCTGCTCGATCAACTCCTCCCAGGAGCGCTCCGCGGAGAGGCCGACGAGCTCGAACTCCTCGCTGCGCGTGCACACGTCCAGGGCCTGGCGGCCGATGGAGCCGGTGGAGCCGAGGATCAGCAGGCGCTTGCGGGTGGGCACGCCCGAGCAAATCTAGTCGCTGCGCTGCCGCGGCGCACGAGGGCGCGAGCGGCGCCCGTCGCCGCGCGGGCCGGGTCAAGGCCGGCGCCGGCGCGGCGGTGGCCCGTGCCGACACGGGCCACCGGCACACGTGGTGCGTCTACGGGTAGATGCCGAGTTTCGCGGTCACTTTGATTTTTTCGCTGCCGAGGATCGCCGACTCTTCGCCCAGCGCTTCGTTGAGATAGCCACCGAGCACCGACGCGAAGAGCGCGCCGGCGGTCCCGTCGAGACCGCCTGCCACGGAGGCGCCGCCTTCGGTGGCCTTGTTGCTGGTGCCGCCGCTCACCGTCGAGCCCCCGCCGCTTGCGAGGTTGTCGCTGCCGCCGCTCACGCTGGCGGCTTCGCCCGTCGCCTTGTTGTGTTCTCCGCCGGTCAAGGCACTGTACCTGCCTTCCGCCTTGCCGAAGTCGCCTCCTGCGACGGCCGCGTATTCCCCGGTCGTTTCGTTGAAGTAGCCGCCGCCGATCGCCGAGCCGAGGCGGTTGGCGCGGTTTTCCTTGCCGCCGGCGATCGACGCGAAGGCCGCGCTGGTACCGTTGAGCACGCCGCCGCTCACAGCCGACTCGCCGGCGCCTGCGTCGTTGAGTTCGCCGCCGCTCACCGACGAGCGTTCGCCGGCGGCGAGGTTGAAGCCGCCGCCGCTGACCGACGACTGCACGCCGGTCGCCTTGTTGACAGCGCCGCCGCTCACCACGGCCCATTTGGCTTCCGTCTTATTGTCGCTACCCCCAGCGACCGACGAGTGGTCGGCTGCGCCCGTCGCCGTGTTGTCTTCGCCCCCGGCTACCGACGATTCGTTGCCGCTTGCCGTGTTCCCACTGCCGCCGGTTACCGATGCGGCGTACCCGCTGGCCGTGTTTACCTGGCCGGCGAGCACCCCCGAGAACGTCCCCTCGGCTTTGTTGTCTCCGCCGAATACGATGCTCTCCTGGCCGGCCGCCGTGTTTCCGTCACCCCCGATGAGCGAACCGAAGCTGGTGTAGCTTTGCGTCCCGCCGAGCATCAGGTTGTTGGAGCCTGTTTGGGTACCCGGCGCTTCGTCGTAGCCGACGATCAGGTTGCCCTCGCCGTTGAGGCTCGCCTCGCTGCCGGCGCCGCTGAGGATCTGCACGTTGGCGCCCGTGACCTGCACGGTGGGCTTGCCGTCGATGCCGGACGCCTCGTATTTGACGTGCTTGAGGATTTCCTTCAGTTCTTCCTGTTCGGTTTCGGACAGCAGCAGTTTCGGTTTCTTGGCGAACGCCACGCCGGTCGCGGTCAGCGACAGCATCCCGAACGTCAAGCACATCGCCAGCCCGATCACACGCAGGGCCTTGAACGTACGCATCACCACATACCCCCTTGCTCAGAGTGGCGGGCCACCCAGCGTGCCCGCAGGATCGACACGGACGCTACGCCCGCGTCGTCGCCGTGTCTGTGGCAAGCGTCACAAAGTTCACAGGGCGGTAACAGCTGTCACCGCGCAGCCACGAGCTCGCCTCAACGCGTGGGCGGCGGCCTCAATGCACGTAAGCCGCCCAAATGTAATAACTGACGACGGCCGTGAACAACACCGCGTCGAGCCGGTCGAGCGCGCCACCGTGCGCGCCGAACAGCCGCCCGGCGTCCTTGGTTCCGGCCTCACGCTTGACGAACGACTCGAATAGGTCGCCCACGGGCGCGGCCAGCGCTACCCCGGCGCCGAGCACCAGCGCGTGCGTGCCGGGCAGCCATTCCTGGTAGCGCCCGGCGATCCACACGCCGAGCACGGCGAAGAACATGCCGAACAAGAGGCCCTCGACTGTCTTGTTGGGCGAGATCGACGGCGCGAGCGGCCGGCGGCCGAACAGGCGCCCGCCGAAGTACGCGCCGGTGTCGCCGAGGAAGGTGCCGACGAGCACGTCGATGACGATGCCCAGCCCGTGCGGCAACTCGCGCAAGAGCACGGCGTGGGCGAGCGCGAAGCCGATCCAGTAGATCCCGAGCAGCGTGAGCGCGACGCCGCCGACGGACGGGCGCGGGGAGGCGAGCGTGAGGGCGAACACGAGCGGCAGCGCGGCGACGGCCACGAGCAGCACCTGGTACTGGTCGCCGTAGAGCGCGGCGGCGAGCAGCGCGGCCAGCGCGATGAAGCCGGCCAGCCGGGCGGGGTGCGCGCGCTGGTACATCCCGTAGAGCTCGTGCATGCAGACGGCGCCGAGCACGAACAGTCCGAGGGCGAACACGAGGCCACCTTCGATCACCAGGAACAGGGCGACGGCGATCGCGGGGATCGCGGCGAGCACGCGCGCGCCGGTATCCGAGCTGGATGCCTCCCGGCTGCGCCGTCGTCGTCGCCGGCGCCCCCGGCGCCTGGCGCGTGCGTCTGCGCGCGCCTCGGCTTCGCGTCGGGCCTGCGCGCGCTCGCGCGCGGGCGCGCTGGCCCCCGCGGGGGTGTGCGGCTCCTCGGCCATCAGCTGACGCTCACCGGCCACCGAACCGCCGCCGGCGCTCTGCGTACTCGGCCAGCGATTGCTCGAGCGCCTCACGCGTGAAGTCGGGCCACAGCTCCTCGCGGAACACCAGCTCGGAGTACGCCGACTGCCACAGCAGGTAGTTGGATAGCCGCCGCTCGCCGCTGGTGCGGATGATCAGGTCGGGGTCGTGCATCTCGGGCGCGTACAGGCAGGCGCGGAAGGCGTCTTCCCCGCCACCGTCGTAGCGGCGCGCGGCGTCGAGGATCTCCGCGCGCCCGCCATAGTTGAAGGCGATGAACAGGGTGATGCGGCTGTTGGCGTCGGTGAGCTCCTCCGCCCAGCGCATCTGCTCGACCAGGCGCTCGCCGATGCCGTCGCGGCGACCGATGAAGCGTATGCGCACGCCCTGCTCGTGCAGCTCGGGCGTTTCCCCGGCGATCCGCTGCGAGAACATCTCCATCAGCCCCTGCACCTCCTGGGCCGGGCGCGACCAGTTCTCGGTGGAGAACGAGTACACGGTGAGCTCGCGGATGCCCAGCTCGACGGCGTCGCGCAGACGCGCCTTGACGGTGTCGGCACCGGCGCTGTGCCCCTCGTTCACCGGCAGGCCCCGCGCGCGTGCCCAGCGCCCGTTGCCGTCGGTGATGATCGCCACGTAGCGCGCTGTCGCCGCTCCGGGCTCCCCGGGGTCCCCGGCGGCGACCATCAGACTGCGAGGATCTCCTCTTCCTTGGCCTTTAGCACCGCATCGAGCTCGGCGATGCGCGCGTCGGTCAGCTTCTGCAGCTCCACCTCCGCGCGGTGCTCGTCATCGGAGGACGCTTCGCCCTCGGACTTCAGCTCGCGCAGGTGCTGCATGGTGTCGCGGCGGACGTTGCGCACCGACACCCGCCCCTCCTCGGCGAGGTTGCGCACGACCTTCACCAGCTCGCGGCGGCGCTCTTCGGTCAGCTCGGGCACGACCAGGCGCACGACGTTGCCGTCGTTGGAGGGCGTGAGCCCGACGTCGGACTCGTTGATCGCCTTCTCGATCGCCTTGATCGAGGACTTGTCGTAGGGCTGCACGCTCAGCAGGCGCGCTTCGGGCGCGGAGATGGTGGCGAGCTGGTTGAGTGGCGTCTGCGCGCCGTAGTAGTCGACGACCACGCGGTCGAGCAGCGACGGGCTGGCGCGGCCGGTGCGTACGGTGGAGAACTCGTGTGTGGCGGACTCCACCGACTTGCCCATCCGCTCGCCCGCGTCCGCGAGCAGTTCGTCGATCAGGTTTTCAGCTGCCATCGCCATCTCCTGGGGCCGTCGTTACCAGCGTGCCCACCCTCACGCCTGAGATTATCTGCGCGAGCGCGCGCTCGTCGTCCATGTTGAAGACGTTGATCGGCATGCCGTTCTCCATGCACAGCGCGAGCGCCGTGGAGTCCATCACCCGCAGCCGGCGCTCGATCGCCTCCATGTGCGTGATCTGGGGGATGAACTCGGCGCTGGGGTCGAGCGCGGGGTCGGCGCTGTAGACGCCCTCCACGCCGTTCTTGGCCATCAGGATGATCTCCGCGTGGATCTCCGCGGCGCGCAGCGCGGCGGCGGTGTCGGTGGTGAAGAACGGGTTGCCGGTGCCGGCGGCGAAGATCACCACGCGGCCCTTCTCCAGGTGGCGCATGGCGCGCCGGCGGATGTAGGGCTCTGCGACCTCGGAGATGCTGAGCGCGGACTGCACGCGCGTGTCGGTGCCGGTCTTCTCCAGCGCGTCCTGCAGCGGCAGCGCGTTGAGCACGGTGGCGAGCATGCCCATGTAGTCGGCGGTCGAGCGGTCCATGCCTTCGGCGGCGCCGCGCATGCCGCGGTAGATGTTGCCCGCGCCGACCACGATCGCCACCTCCACGCCCTGGTCGTGCACGTCGGCCACCTGGCGCGCCACCGCCGCCACGCGCTCGGGGTCGGTGCCGTAGTCGAGCGAGCCCATCAGCGCCTCGCCCGACAGCTTCAAGAGGATCCGTTTGAAGGCAGGCGCCATCGACGGCAGAGCCTACCCCACGTCCTCCCGGCCGGCCGGGCTACTGGCCTATGGCGAAGCGGGCGAAGCGGCGGATGACGACGTTCTCGCCGGTGGTGGCGGTGAGCTCGTCGCGCAGCTGCTGCACGGTCTTGCCGTCGAACTTGGGGTTGTGCATCTCCTGCTCGAGCAGCACGATCGTCTGTAGCCACGAGTCGAGCTTGCCGGCGACGATTTTCTCGCGCACGTTCTCGGGCTTGTCGGCGGCTTCCTGCTCGTAGATGCGCGACTCCGCTTCGCGCTGCTCGGCGGGGACGTCCTCGCGGCTGACGTATTTGACGGTGGGGGTGGCGGCGATCTGCATGGCGACCTCGCGGGCGAAGCTGGTGAAGTCGTCGTTCTTGGCGACGAAGTCGGTGTTGCAGTCGACCTCGATCAGCACGCCGACCTTGGCGCCGGCGTGCACGTAGGCCTGCACGGTCCCCTCGGTGGCGGCGCGCTCGCCGAGATCCTGGATCTTCTTGCCCTGCCGGACGCGCAGGATCTCGATCGCCTTCTCGACGTCGCCCGCGGCCTCGGTGAGGGCCTTCTTGCAGTCCATCATGCCCGCGCCCGTGCGGTCGCGCAGGGCCTTGACGTCTTTCGCTGCGATCTCGACGGTGCTCATGATGCGCTGGCCTCCGCTGTCTGGTCGGTCTCCGCCGGGGCGCCGTCGGCCCCGTCCTGCGATACCTCTGCGGCCGGCTCAGGCTCGGCCTCCGGCGCCGCGTCGGCCGCCGCCTCCTGGACCGCCGCGTCGATCCCCTCCTGCACGGCGGCCTGCGCCTCGGCTTCGTGGTGCACGGCGTCCTCGCCGTCGTCTGGTCCGTCGTCGGGCAGGGGCATGCCGGCCTCCGTGGGGTGTAGCTCGGCGTCGGCCTGGGTCTCGGCCTCGTGGTGCACGGCGTCCTCGCCCTGCTCGGGGGCGTCCGGGGGCTGCTCCGCCGGCGCGGGCGCGGGCGCGGGCGGCGTGGGCGCGGGGGCCGCCGCGGCTGGAGCCTCGGCGGGCGCGGGCGGCGTGGGCGCCAGCTCGCCTTCCTCCTGCTCCTCGGCGACCTCGACCGCCTGGGCGGCCGCCTCCTGCGCGGCGCGTTCGGCGTCCTGCGCGGCGGCGCGCTCCTCGGCCTCGCGTTTGGCTTTTTCCTCGGCCTCGCGCTTGGCCTGCTCCTGCGCCTCGCGTGCGGCCTGCTCCTCGGCTTCGCGCTTGGCGCGCGCTTCGGCCTCCAGGCGGGCGCGTTCTTCGGCTTCCTGGCGCGCGCGTTCCTCTTGGGCGCGGAACACGGAGTGCCCTTCGGAGACGACCTGGCCGATGGCTTGGGTGATGAGCGCGCACGAGCGGATGGCGTCGTCGTTGCCGGGGATGACGAAGTCGATGCCGTCGGGGTCGCAGTTGGTGTCGACGAGGCCCATGATGGGGATGCGCAGGCGCTGGGCCTCTTTGACGGCGATGGCCTCGGTTTTGAGGTCGATGACGAACATGGCGTCGGGCACGCGCTGCATGTTCTTGACGCCGCCGAGGTTGGCGCGCAGCTTGAGCAGGTCGGCCTGTGCGGCCATGCGCTCGCGCGTGGGCAGCAGCTCGAGCTGGCCCTCGGCCTCGTAGCGTTCGAGGTCGTGCAGCCGGCGGATGCGCTGGTTGATGGTCTGGAAGTTGGTGAGCAGGCCGCCGAGCCAGCGGTGGTTGACGTAGGGCATGCCGGCGGACTCGGCGACGTCCTTGATGGTGTCGCGCGCCTGCTTCTTGGTGCCGACGAACAGCACGGTGCCGCCGCGGTGGGCGAGCGTGCCGGCGAACTCCTGCGCTTGCGCGAGCAGCGCTTGCGTCTTGAGCAGGTCGATGATGTAGATGCCGCCGCGCTCGCCGAAGATGAAGCGGCGCATCTTGGGGTTCCAGCGGCGCGTCTGGTGGCCGAAGTGCACGCCGGCCTCCAGCAGCTCCGCGATGCCAACTTCAGCCACGGGCTACTCCCTTGTTGTGTATGCAGTTAGATGCCGCCTGGCGGGCAGCGGACCCGGAGCGTGCAACGCACCGGGCAGGGCCGCTACCTCGACCACGCGGGTCGAAGGTCTTGGTTTGCAGCTCAGGATACCCGACCACCGGCGCCGCCGCCGGTGCCCGCGCGCTCCAGCGCGGCCTGCAGGTCGGCGGGCAGCGGCGAAGTGAGGTCGATGGGCTGGCCGGAGAGCGGGTGCGCGAAGGCGAGGCGCGTGGCATGCAGGAACTGGCGCTGGAGCCCCAACAGGCCGGGCGTGCCGTACTCGGGGTCGCCGGCCACGGGGTGGCCGATGGCGCGCAGGTGCACGCGGATCTGGTGCGTGCGCCCGGTGTCGAGGCGCAGGCGCAGCAGCGTGGTGCCGGCGAGCGCGCGCTCGAGCGTGAAGTGCGTGCGGGCCTCGCGCGGGGCGGCGCCGCCGACGGCCATGCGCGTGCGCACGCGCGGGTCGCGCCCGATGGGCGCCTCGATGGTGCCGGTGCGCGCGGGCGGGCGGCCCTCGACGAGCGCGAGGTATTCGCGCTCGATGTGCCGCTGGGCGAGCGCGCTTTGCAGCAGCGTGAGCGCCTGGTCGGTGCGGGCGAGCACGAGCAGCCCGGAGGTGTCGCGGTCGAGGCGGTGCACGACGCCGGCGCGTTCTTCGCCGGCGCCGGCCTCGCCGGAGAGCAGCGGCGCGAGCAGCTGCGCGAGCGTGTCCTGGCGGTGCCCGCGCGCGGGATGGACGACGACGCCGGCGCCCTTGTCGACGACGAGCAGCTGCTCGTCCTGGTAGACGATGGTGAACGACGGGTGCTGGGTGGGGGCCTCGCTCATGGGCTGGCGTGGGCGCGCGCGTGCTGGGCGTGGCGCGTGCGGTCGATGAGGAAGAAGAGGATGAGGATGCCGAGCGTGATGGAGGCGTCCGCGAGGTTGAACGGCGGCCAGCCGAGCGGCAGCTTGATGAAGTCGGTGACGGAGCCGTGGCGCACGCGGTCGAGCACGTTGCCGAGCGCGCCGCCGGCGATCATGCCGGTGGGCAGCCAGATGCAGGGCCAGGCGGCGTGCGCGGTGAAGTAGACGAGCAGCACGAGCAGCGCGAGCGCTACGAGGATGGTGATGAGCACGTGGTTGCCGGGGAACAGCCCGAAGGCGACGCCGCGGTTGCGGGTGTCCACGAACTGGATGCCGGGCAGGAATTTGCGTTCTTCGCCGGGGACGATGGAGCGTTCGACGATGTGCTTGGTGAGCTGGTCGAGCACGACGACGCACACCAGGACGAGCGCGGCGCGCAGCCAGGCGAGGACGACCGTTCGCACGCGCTCAGGCGATGAGGCCTTCTACGACGATCAGGTTGACGAGGTAGAGGGTGAGGATGGCGAGGATGGGGCTGAGGTCGAGGCCGCCGAACTGCATGCCGAGGCGCCGGAAGATGCGCAGGTAGGGCTCGACGACGTCGCGCAGGAAGCCGAGCAGGCGGTCGGTGTTGCGCGAGTACGGCGGGCGCAGGCCGGCGGCGAACAGCAGGTTGACGACGATGTAGAGGATGATGATGAGGGTGTACACGTAGATCAGCGTGGACAGGTAGCCGGCGATGTCCGTGCGCGTGCTGGCGATGATCATTTTTATTTTTTAGATGGGGGTTCGGTGGGTTGCAGGACGGCGTCGAGTGCGTCGCTGAACGCGCGGCGCAGCCCGGCGCGCTCGAGCGCGTCCACCCCGCGCGCGGTGAGCCCGCCGGGCGAGGACACCTCCCGGCGTACGGCGAGCGTGTCGTAGTCGCGCGTGCGCAGGAGCTGTGCGGTGCCGGCGAGCGTCTGCACGACCAGCTGGGCGCCCTGCGCGGCGGGGATGCCGCGGCGCACGCCGGCGTCGATTTGCGCCTCGGCGACGAGCGCGACGTAGGCGGGCGCGCAGGACATGAGCCCGGTGGCGACGTCGAGCAGCGCGTCGTCGAGCACCACGAGCGTGCCGAGCTGCGCGAACAGGGCGGCGACGGCCGCGTCCATCTGCGGATCGCCCGCCTGCTGGTCGGCTGCCTGCACGACGGCGCCCTGGCGCACCTCGACGGGCAGCGAGGGGATGAAGCGGTAGACGGGCCGGCCGGGGTAGGCCGCGCGCAGCGCGGTGAGCGGCGTGACGGCGAGGATCGACGCGACGGGCGTTTCGCTGGCCCCGCCCGCTCCGATTTCCGCGGCGACGGCGGCGAGCTGGGCGGGCTTGTGGCAGAGCACCAACAGCTCGGCGCGCGCGGCGACCTCGGCGTTGCTGGCGAGCGCCTCGCCGCCCACCTCCGCCGCGAGGCTGCGCGCACGCTCGGCGATGGGGTCGGCGCACAGCACCGGCGCTCCCCACCCGCGCGCCAGCGCCCGCGCCATGTTGCCGCAACCGATGAGACCGACCTTCATGGACGACTCAGGCTACCGGCCGCTAGGACTGATTGAAGAAGCCCTTCTCGATCAGCCTTGCGCGCTCCTCGGCGGAGATCTCGACGTTGCGCGGCGTGAGCATGAAGACCTTGTCTGCGATCCGCTGCATGCCGCCGTCGAGCGCGTAGGTGAGACCGGAGGCGAAGTCGATGAGGCGCTTGGACAGATCGGTGTCGGAGCTCTGCAGGTTGAGGATCACGGGGATGGAGTCCTTGAACTTGTCGGCGATCTGCTGGGCGTCGTTGAACGACTTGGGCACGACGAGGTGCACGCGCACGTCGCCGTTGGGGCGCGTGCCGACCGGTTTGAGCACGGTGGTGGCGCCGCCGCGGCGCGAACCGCGCCCGGCGGGGGCTTCGGCTTCGTCGTCGGAGAAGATCTCGTCGAACTCGTCGCGCCGCCGGCGCAGGCGCCGCACGTTGGGGCGCTCGCGGTAGCGGTCCTCGATCTCGTTCTCCGGCGCCGCGCCGCCGGCTGCGCCCTCTTCTTCGTAGTCGTCGTGATACTCCTCGGCGAGGCCGAAGTACACGAGCGCGCTGTGCCAGGAGTCGCGGAAGGCCATGAGTTACTAGTGCGTGTTCGCGCGGGGGGCCGCTTTCCCTGCTGATGCTAGTGGGTCCGGTGGAGCGCCTGCAAGCCGGCGAGCTAAGCTCGGGGGGACGGGGAGATGAGTGAGCTGCTCCACCACTGGGCTTACGAGCCGCTTGCAGCGTGCGCGCTGGCGGTGGCGGCGTGGCACGAGCTGGGCCTGCGCAGGCTGCTGGCGCGCACCCGCCGCGACCGCGTGCGCGCCCGCCGGCTGCGCTCGCTGTGGTTCTACGCCGGCGTGGCGGTGGTGCTGCTCGCCGTGCTCTCGCCCCTCGAACACTGGGGTTATGACTACTTCTACGTCCACACCGTCCAGCACCTGCTGTTGATGCTCGTGGCGCCGACGTTGCTGGTGGCGGGCGCCCCGTGGCAGCCGCTGCTGCTGGCGATCCCGCTGCGCGCCCGCCGCACGTCCTTGCGGGCGCTGCTGCACGCCGGCTGGGCGCGCCCGGCGCGGGCCGCGGCGCGCTGGCTGGCGCGCCCGGCGGTGGTGGTGGCGGCGTTCAACGTGGTGATGGTGGGCTCGCTGGTGCCGGGCTTCTTCGATCTGTCAGAGCGCAACCGCTTCGTGCACGTGTGGGTGGTGAACGGCGGGATGCTGCTGACGGGCGTGCTGTTCTGGCTCTTGATCGTGCCCTCGCCGCCGCTGCGGCTGCGCAGCGGCCCCGGCGTGCAGGCGGTGGCGCTGCTGGCGACGAACACCGTGATGTGGCTGCTGGCGATCGCGATGACGCTGTTCAGCCACCACTCGTGGTACTCGGTGTACGCCCACGTGCCGGGCGTGCATCTCTCGCCGTTCGGCGACCAGCAGCTGGGGGCGGGCATCCTGTGGGTGTGCGGCGATTTGTGGGCGGTGCCGGCGCTGATCATCGCCCTGCGGCGGCTCATCAACCGTGAAGCGGGCGCGTTGGATGCGGCGGTGGAGCGGATGCTCGGCGCGCGCCCGTCATTCTGAGGAGCCGTACTCGACGTGCACTTCCAGCGTCTGCCGGCGCGCCCACGTGCTGGCGCCGGGCGCGAGGCTCCAGACGGTGAGCACGTTGCCACCGGTGACGGCCAGCGCTTCGGTGCTCCCGGCGGGGCCGGCGGCGACCGTCGCCGTGCCGCTCGGCGGCGCCGGCAGCGCCTGCCAGCTCGCGCCTGGGCCGCGCGCGAGCACGAGCCGGGCCGGAGGGCTCGCGGCGCTGAACAGCGCGTAGATTCCGCTGGGCGAGGCGGGCGCGAACGAGGCGAGGGTGGCGCCAGCTGGGATGGGCAGCGGCTGGGAGGCGCGCCAGCGCCCGCCCGCCAGCCACACGACCAGGAGCTGGGCTTGCCGGCCGCCTTCCAGGGCGAGCAGGGCACGCAGCCCGTCGCCGACGGCCTGTGCGCTGAGCACCTCGACGCGGTCGTGGGCAAGAGCGGCCGGCAGGCCTGCGCCGTGCTCTCGGGCGAGCGGGATGAGCTGCCAGCCCCCGCCGGCGCTGGTGGTGAACATCCCCACCACGCCGGGGTTGGCGCAGCTGCCGGCGACGAGCGGTTCGCCCTTCCCCTGCCCGCCCGGCGAGGATGCGGGGGAGGCGCCCGCGATGTAGGCGACGGCGGTGAGGGCAGACAGCGCGCAGCTGCGCCCGGCGGGAGTGCGGGCGAGCGTGGCTTCGCTGACGAGCGTGTGCCAGCTGTTGAGGCCAGCGTTGCTGGCCAGCACTTCGCTGTGGCCGTGCGCGCTGACGAGCGCGAGCGCCTGGCTTGGCGAGGCGGCGGCGAGCGCGTCCTGGCGGTCGGCGAGGGCGGCGGCGACGAGGCCGGTGGACCAGCTGGCGCCGGCGTCGGCGGTGTAGATGAGCGGTGAGAAGGTGAGCAGGTAGGAGGGGCGCACGGCGGCGATCAGTCCTTGGCCCGGCGGGGAGGCGAGCACCAGCCCGCCGTTGGTCGCCTCGGCGGTGGCCTCCACGTGGTTGGACCACGGCCCGCCGGCGGCGGGGCGGTAGAACAGCTGCCAGAAGGTGTTCAGGGGCTCGTTCAGGTGGCCCATCGGCAGCGTCGCCCACGTGCCGGTGGCGCTCTGCAGGGAGGTGGCGAGCGGGGCGGGGAGCGCCGGCCCGCCCACTCGCGCTGAGGGCAGGCTGGCGCTGGCGCCGCAGCCGGCGAGCAGGAGGGCCAGCAGCGCGCCGAGGGCGCGCGTGGCGAGCCCCTGCGGGGCGCGGCGGCGCGACATGAGCGCGCCGAGGGCGCACCCGGCGAGCCCCTGGGGGCGACCGCGGCTCGACATCGGGGAGGCGTTCACGAAATGCGGATCGTCTGCTCGATCGTGTGGGCCAGCTGGGCGGCGAAGGAGGACTTGGAGGCGTCGGTGGCCGGGCCGGGGTCGGTGTCGAGGATGTAGAGGATGCGCCCCTCCGGGCTGATCACGTCGGCGGACTCGCTGTGCGCGACCATCGCCCCGCCCGGCGAGTATTCGGCGCTCGCGCCGTAGGCGGCCCACACGTGCTGGAGCGCGGACAGGGAGCCGGTGAGGTACAGCCAGTTGGGGACGCCTTCCAGGCCCTCCTGGCGGTCGAAGACGGCGAGGAAGTTGGGCGTGAGGTAGCGGGGGCTGAGGTTGACGGCCACCATCTCCACCTCGTGTTTGGCGGCGCCGAGCATGTCGTCGGCGACGCGGAACTCCTGGGCGATGACCGGGCAGTCGGAGGTGCACACGTCGTCGAGGAACGTGAGGGCGACGGTCTTGCCGCGCAGCGAGGCGAGCGACACGGGCTGGCCGTGCTGGTCGGTGAGGGTGAAGGGGTGCGCGGGCAGGTCGAGGAGGTTGGCGTTGCCGTCGACGGCTTCGGCGATGATCGGGTCGGCGTGGGACTTGGTGGCCGCCAGCGCGAGCGGCACGGCGCCGACCAGCGTGATGGCCAGGGCGGCGACGGCCGCGAGCGAGCGCAGCGCGTAGACGGGCTCGGCGCGCAGCCGCTCGAACCAGGCCGGTGCGCCCGCGCGCGCGGCGAGGGCGCTCGCGCGCTCGCCGGTCGGGTGGGTGATGGCGAGGTAGCCGGCGACGAAGACGAGCGCCATGGGGATCATGCTGTTGGGGTCGGTGCCGACCCCGCCGAAGAAGCCGAAGTCCTCGATCAGCACCCAGTCGGCGAGGCACAGCACGAGCGCGGCGGCCACGGCGGCGCGCACGAGCCGCGGGCGGGCGGTGAGGAACGCGGCGCCGATCGCGGTCAGGGCGATGACGGCGAACAGGTTGACCTCCCAGCCGTGGGCGGCGACGAATTCGGAGAAGCTCGACAGCGTCGAGGAGAGGGCGTGCGGTTGGGGCGTCTGCGCCATTTCGCGGATCATCGTGGTGAGCGTGCCCGCGCTCGCGCCGGCGCGCGGCTCGCCCTGCCAGAAGCCCCTGCCGGGCCACGCCTGCAGGAGCGCCATGCCGAGGAAGAACACGCCGAGCACGCGCAGCACGATCCGCCCGGTGCGGGGCGTCGCCCACGCGCGCTCGGGCAGCGCCACGAGCACGCCGGCGAAGCAGTAGAACAGCGCCGCCCCCGGCGCGCCGAACAGCCAGGTGAGGCCGGGCGCGAAGATGCCCCCGAACGCCTCCCCGAAGACCCACACGTTGAGCCCCCACAGGACGCTGGCGACCCCCGCCAGGCGCGAGAGGTTGCCGCGCGGGGCGGCGAGCAGCCACACGCCGATGCCCACCTGGATCCACACGGCGGCGGCGGCGGCGGTGACGGGGTGGTAGCTCCACACGGTGGCGAGCGCGTTGTCCACGTGCTGCACCCAATGGGGCGAGGCGGCGGCGGCGGGCTGGATCACGTCGGGTCCCATCCCGAGCGGCATCGCGGGCTGCGCCTGCAGGATGCCGTCGAACAGCCACAGCACCCCGAAGCCGATGCGCAACAGGCGCCTGGCGGCGGGCTCCCCGGCGCGGGCCGATGCCGCGCGGGCGTGTGCGACGCCGCCGCCGGCGAGCTGCAGCGAGCGCACGATCAGCCAGGCGCCGGCGACGAGCAGGATGAGCAGGAGGATCGCGAGGCCCTGGTGCAGCAGGGCGGTGTGGAAGGCGGAGACGACTGTGGGGTTCTTGGCTTCCAGCCCCGTGTCCATGCCCGACATGCGTTGCAGCTCCCGTGTCAGCGCCCGCGGCGCAGTTTGCGCTCAGCTCTCGCCGAACCCGCCGCGTAGCAGTATCACGTACCAGATGATGACGGCGATCAGCACGGCGAGCGGCAGTGCCAGCGAGAGGATGCCGCCGGTGAGGAAATGGCTTGCTATGGGCAGTCCCAGGATTCGCACGCGCACCTGCTCACTGCAGGGGGTAGAGGATCACGTACATGAGCACGCCGATGGCGGCGAGGTAGCTCCAGTAGAACACCGCGGCGTCGAGCCCTGGGGCGATCAGCCGGTCGGGTTCGTGCACGTCGCCCTGGCTGTGGGCGGGCGTGCGGCGTGCGCGCAGCTCGGTGGCGACCAGCGTCTCCAGCCAGAACATGGTGGCGAGCACGGCGATCATGTAGAAGGCGGTCCATCCCGAGAAGACGCTGGCGTAGGCGCCGTTGGTGGGTCCCCAGTGCTGGGTGGTGTACTCGACGCACTGCAGCGCCACCGCCGCGAGCCCGAGCGCCAGGCTGGCGAGGCCGAGGGACAGCCAGCTGCGCGAGGCCTTCATCTGCCGTCCGGCGAGGATGCTGGCGAGCGCGCTGGCCACCAGGCAGGCGACGAACGCGACGCCCAATGCCTGGTTGGGGTGGATGTGGGCGGGGCGCCACATGTGGTCTTGGTCGAGCGAGCGCAGGTAGAAGTAGGCGAACACGAACGCCACGAAGAAGAAGCTCGTGGCGCCGCACAACAGGCGCGAGGCGACCGACAGCGCGCGGGCGCCGACGTCGGGGGGCTCGGCCGGGATCTCGCGCGCCGCCGCGAGCGGCGCGGCCGCCGGCCTGAGGGGCAGGTTCTCGCTCGAGGCCGCCATCGCGCTAAGCCCCCACCGTGGCCGCCTGCCCGCCGCCGCTGAGCGGCAGCGGCGTGCCGTAGTCGTAGGGGTCGGAGTCGAACACGGGGATCTGCTCGAAGTTGTACGCGGGAATCGGCGTGGGCAGCTGCCACTCGATCGACTTCGAGCGCCACGGGTTGGCCTCGGCGGGCTGGCGGACGAAGATCAGCGAGTAGACGACGTTGAAGAGGAAGATGAGCATCGAGAACCCGAGCACGAAGGCGGAGATCGACACCCACGTGTTCAGCGGCACGAGGTTCGGTTCGTAGCTGCTGACGCGGCGGGGCATGCCCATGATGCCGAGCGCGAACAGCGGCAGGAAGGTGGAGTTGAACGACAGGAACATCAGCCAGAAGTGCCATTTGGCGAGCAGCTCGTTGAAGCGCAGGCCGGTCATCTTCGGCACCCAGTAGTAGATCGCGCCGAAGAAGCTGAACACCAGCCCGCCCATGATCGTGTAGTGGAAGTGGGCCATCACGAAGAAGCTGCCGTGCAGCTGGGTGTCGGTGGCGACGTCGGACAGCACCACCCCGGAGGTGCCGCCGATGAGGAAGTTGAACGCCCACGCCAGACAGAACAGCATCGGCACGGTGAGCGTCATCCGCCCCCGCCACAGCGTGCCCATGAAGCACAGGAAGATGAAGCCGGTGGGGATGGAGATGAGCTCGGTGGAGAGCATGTAGAAGGGCCGCAGGTCGGCGTTTATGCCGCTCACGAACAGGTGGTGCTGCCACACGAAGAAGCTCAGCAGGCTCACCCCGAGCATCCCGGAGATGCCCAGGCGATAGCCCCACAGCGGCTTGCGGGCGAACACGGGCAGCAGCTCGAGCACGATGCCGAATCCGGGCAGCGCGAGGATGTACACCTCGGGGTGGCCGAAGAACCAGAACAGGTTCTCGAACAGGAAGGAGCTGCCGCCGCCGCCGACGATGAAGAAGCTGGTGTCGATCGAGCGGTCGAGCGCGGCCATCAGCAGCGTGGCGATCAGCGTCGGCGCGGCCAGCAGCATCAGCACGGCCGTGCCGAGCACCCCCCACACGAAGATCGGCAGGCGCGACCAGGTCATGCCGGGCGCGCGCATGGTGACGATGGTGGCGAGCATGTTCAGCCCGAGCAGCGTCATCGACAGGCCGACGAGGGCGAAGAAGCAGATGTAGGAGTCCATGCCCGCGACAGCCTGGTCGTTGAGCGGCTCGTAGCCGGTCCAGCCGGTGGGGAAGCCGCCGAAGAAGATCGTGGAGACGAGGATGAAGCCGGCGGCCATCAGCAGCCAGAAGGTGAGCGCCTCGATGCGCGGGAAGGCCATCCGCCGGGCGCCGATCATGATCGGCACGAAGTAGTTGGCGAACGGCCCGAGCACGCCGGAGGTCATCATCCCCATCATCATCGAGCCGTGGATGCCGACTGTCGTCAGGTACTGGTTGGGCCCGACGATGGTGGGCGTGTCGTGCAGCAGCTCGGCGCGGATCAGCATCGCGTTGACCCCGCCGACGAAGAAGAACACGCCGATGCCGACCAGGTACTGCATGCCCACCACCTTGTGGTCGGTGCAGAGGCCGAAGTAGCGGCTGATGCCGTGTTCCTCCTTCTCGCGCAGCGACGGCGGGCGCCCGAGCAGCCGCGAGACGGGGTAGTTGGCGAAGCCCAGGCCGATCAGGAAGCCGATGACCCCGCCGGCGTATCCGAGCAGCAGGGCGACGTCGTTCTCGTCGCTCGAGCTCTCGTAGGCGAACGTCGGGCTTTTGATCAGGTGCCCGATCCACCAACCCAGGTAGTAGCCGCCGATTCCCAGGATCACAGCTGTCAACAGGTTGAATCCGATCAGCCGGCGCCACACCGGCCGTTTCTCAGCGGTGCGCGGCATGCTCGCGCCGGTGCTCGGTATCTCTGCAGCGCTCATTCTCCCCGCCTTGTCGGTTCAGGAATGTAGGTCTTGCTGTACTTGGGAAGGACTTTCGTCGCCGGCGCCAGCAGCCTCTGCTGTTCGTGAATCCAGGCGTTGAACGTGCTTTCGCTCACGACCCTGCCTGCGTTCGTCATCGCCGCGTGCCAGATGCCGCACAGCTCGGCGCAGCGCACCTTGAAGGACTCGATCTTGGTGGGCTTCACGAACGCCACGTTCTCGACGCCGGGGTTGGCGTCGGCCTTCACGCCGAGCTTGTATGCCCAGAAGGAGTGGATCACGTCGAGCGAGGTCACCTGGAATTCGATGCGTCGATTCACCGGGAGCTCGAGCTGGGTGGTCTCGACGCCGCCGTAGGTCGGATAGCGGTAGGTGAACAGCCATTGCTGGGCGATCACCTGGACCGGCAGCTCGGGGCCGCTGGGGGCGGTCAGCGGGTTCGGCCCGTTGCCCGAGCCGTGGCCGTAGTGGACCTCGAGTTCGTAGGTGCCGTAGGCGGCGAGCCCGAGCACGATCAACGAGGTGGTGACCAGCCAGATCGTCTGCACGCGCGCGTTGCCGCGGATCGCGGGCCCTTCCAGCACAGCGCCGCGCTGCTGGCGGAAGAACACCAGCGCGTACGCCAGGTAGCTGAGCACGAGCAGTACGACGGGCGTGGCGACCCCGGCGAGCACGGTCATGATCGTCTGCTGGCCCGCCGCTTCTTCGCTGCCGGTGCTGGGGCCGAGCAACGGGCCGACGAAGAGGATGACCAGCGGCAGCGCGATCACGCTGCAGACGAGCCACAGCGTGGCAAAGCGCCGCCAGTGGTTGGGTTCGCCGCCGCCTCCCGCGCCCGTGCCGCGCCCGTCTCCCGTCGCGGCCGCTTCAGACGACATCGATGAAGCCGTCCATGTAGCCGAGCGTCTGCATCGGGCCGCCGTTGCCGTTCAGCGTGCCGGCGCCGCAGGGCACGAAGCACTGCCAGCGGTAGCGGCCCTTCCTGCCTGTGCGGATGCTGAACGTGATCGTGTTGTGCTCCTGCGTGGCGGGTTCGCATGGGCCTTCTTCGCAGAAGTTCTTGGCTTCTTCGTTGACGCCGGGGAGCGGCACGTACACCCCCAGTTCGGGGATCGCGAACGTGTGCGCGGGTTCTTCCGGCCCGACGGAGCTCACGGTCTTGCCGTTGAGGGTCATGGTCCCGCCGACGGTGCCTCGGACCTCGGAGAAGAGCGGGTTGCGCAGGCCGGTGGGTGAGTCGAACTCGTAGAGCGTGACGTGCACGACCGAGTTCGCGGGCACCGCGTAGATCGTGCTGTGCACCCACCGGCCGTGGCTGCGGATCAGATAGGAGACCCAGTCGGGGTCGCTGCCGTATTTCTTGCCGACGGCGCCGACCGTCTCGAGCGTGAGCCGTGTGCCGCCGCCCGCAGCCGGAGGGTTCACCGTGGCGCTCACCGACACGGGAAAGCTCGTGGCCCAGTCGGCGACGTAGAGGGCGATCAGCACCCCGACGACCGCTACTGCCGCACTCACTGCGACGAGCTTTCTCGCCATCACGCTCACCCTCAAACCCGTTCGACGCTCACCCTGGTCCCAGTTTTGGCTTCGCGCCGCGCGCCCCTCCGTGAACCGCGCTCCCCCCGCGGCTATGTCTGCGTCGAGCCTACGACGATGGCCCGCCCACGTCAACCCCCCCCCTGCTGCCTCGGCTAAACCGTGGGCGGATCGTGCCGGTGAGCGAGAAACCACAGCTGGGAGATGCTTTCGTCCCACTTTTCCCGGGCGCCAGCCAGCGCGCTGCGGTAGCGCGCGAGCCCGCCGGCGCTCGGCGCGCGCACATAGGCCTGCAGCGTGAGCATGGCGCTGGCGAGTTCGCTGGCGGCGCTCGTGGCTTCGCTCTCGGCGCGCGGCAGGTTTTCTTCTTCCGCGCCTTCTTCCCCCCCTTCCCCGCTTTTGCTCACGTCCCACTCGCTCGCGCGCACGGTGCTCGCGCGTGCGCGGGAGGCTGCGTGTGAGAGCCGTTCGAGCTGCTGGCCGGTCGGGTGAGCTGAGAGCTCAGAGACGGCCTGCTCGACCGCGCGCATGGCGCTGGCCGCGCTGGTGGCGGTGCCCGCGTGTTCGCTGACGAAGGCGGCGGCGTCCGTTTGTATGCTGCTCGACGCGCAGCCCGCGAGGGCGATGGCCGTGGTGAGGGCGGCGGCAAGCGCGGCGAGTAGGCGTGGGCCCGACCTGGCGAGGGCAGGCACGAGGGTAGGCACGCCGAAACCCTACCGGCCCCGATAGAGTCTCGTGCCGATTCGCACGATGGTGGCTCCCTCCTCGACGGCCACGAGGTAGTCCTGGGAGCTCCCCATGGAGAGGTGTTCGAGGCCGTGCTCGTCGGCGAGCTCGCGCAGGGCGGCAAACCAGCGGCGGTTCTCCTGCGGGCGGGCGGCCAGCGGCGGCATGGTCATGAGCCCCGCCACCGGCAGCGGGCAGCGGGCGATGTATCCGGCGATCTCGCGCGGGTGGATGCCGGCCTTGCCTTGCTCGCCGGCGACGTTCACCTGCAGCAGCACCCGCAGGCCGGGGCGCGCCAGCGCCACGCTGCGCTCGAGCTCGCGCACGGCGGACTCGCTGGCGAGCGAGTGGATGAGCCGCACGTGGGGGACGATCGTGCGCACCCGCCTGCTCTGCAGCTGGCCGATGAAGTCCCAGGCGAACAGGTCGCCGTAGACGGCCGCCTTCTGCTGCAGGTCCTGGGCGCGGTTCTCCCCCACAAGCCGCACGCCCGCCTGCGCGAGCACCGGCAGCTCGGGGAGGGGCACGTACTTGGTGGCCGCGAGGATCTCCACGGCGCCGGTGCCGCGGGCGGGCGCGCGCATGGCCGCGGCGTCGATTTCGGCGCGCAGCGCGTGGAGGTTCGCCCGCACGACCTCCGCGCGCAGGCCGCTGATCAGCTCAACCACGCGACCGCCGCCTGGCGTCCGGCGCGGGCGCCTTCCCGCCGGTGGGAGAAGAAGCGCTCGTCGCAGATGGTGCACGCGCGCACGTGGCGGACCTCGCCCACGCCGGCTGCCGCCAGGCGCTCGTGGGCGATGGCGCGCAGGTCGATGTGCCGGCCGTGCCGGTGGGCGCCGGCGAACGCGGCGTGCACCTCCTCCCCCACCTCATAGCAGCACACCCCGGCACCCGGCCCGACGATCGCGGTGATCTCCCGCCCGTCGGCGAGCCGGCGCAGCGTGGCGACCGCCTGCTCGATCACCCCCGCGGCGAGGCCGCGCCAGCCGGCGTGGACGACGGCGACCGCGCCGTGGCAGCCGAGCGCGACGGGCAGGCAGTCGGCGGCGAGCACCATCGCGCCGAGCTCTGGCAGCTGGGTGGCGTGCGCGTCGGCCTGCAGCGGTGCGGGGGTGCCACCGTGGCCGGCGAATCGCTGGATGACGTTGACGGCCGTGCCGTGCACCTGCGCGCTGGAGCACAGCCAGCGCAGGTTCAGCTGCTGACAGAGCTGTGCCCGCCGCTGCAGGCCGTGCCGGTGGCCGTCGCCGGCGGCCGTCGAGAGGTTGCCGGCGACGCGCGTGGTGAACAGCGCGTGCCCGCTGCCGGGCAGCTCGAAGGCCAGCTCTGCGACGGACGGTACGGCGGATGTTCCGGCGGACGGCGCAGTGGACCACACGGCAGGCGGCCCGCTGGACGGCGTGGCGGCAGGCCCGCGCGCCGGTGCTCTGTGGGCGCTCACGGCGATGCCTCCAGCGCGGCGCTCAGCTCCGCGCCGGGCCCGTCGCCGGCCAGCTGGCCGTCGAGCTTGCGCAGCAGCGCGGCGTCGAGGCGGCGGCGGATCTCGGGACCCTCGGGGATGCCGGCGGCGAGCAGATCATCGCCGGTGATGAGCAGCGCGACGTTGCTCAGCTCGGTGAGCCATGCGCGTGCTGCGGCCTCGGCCCGCTCGCTGCCGGTACGCAGCGCGCCCCAGGCGCCCGCGAGGGCGACGCCCTCGCCTGACATGGGGGCAGCGGCTTGGTGGATCTCCGACGGAGTGGTGGCGCTGGCAAGCCGCGCGGCGGCGTCGGGCGCGGACGCGGCTTCGTGGAGCGCGGCGTCGCGGTCGCCGGCGGGGAACTCCAGCTCGTCGAGCAACGTGTACAGCTCATCTTTGGCGGCGCCGCCGGCGAGGGCAGGGGCGAGGAGCACGGCGAGCATCAGCAGATCGGCGCGCGGCGAGCGCCCGCCGGCAGGGTGAGCGACGCGGAGGAGCGCGAGAGCGCTGTGGGCGAGCTGCCGGTCGAAGCGCAGGCGGAGGTGCAGCGCGGCGAGCAGGCCGAGCGCGTCGATCGCTTGCAGGGCTGCGGGCGCGTCTGCTTCGGCGAGCGCGAGACGCAGCTCGGCGCCGCTGCGCGCACGTGAGACGGTGGCTGGCGCCCCGTTGGCCACGGCCTGGGCGGCGAGCTCGGCGGTGTGGGGCTCGGGCTGGAAGCCGAGCCGTGCGTGGTAGCGCGCGAGCCGCCACAGGCGCGTGGGGTCGTCGAGGAAGCTGCGCTCGTGCAGCACGCGCAGGCGGCCCGCCGCGAGGTCTTCGCTGGCGTGTTCGGCGCTGTGCAGCGCGGCGCGCTGCGCGCCGCCGAGGACGACGGCGATGGCGTTGACGGTGAAGTCCCGGCGCGCGAGATCCTCGGCGATGCTGCCGGGCCGCACGTCGGGCAGCGCGCCGGGGGCCGGGTAGGACTCGGCGCGCCGCCGGGCGATGTCGATGCGCCCCTGCTCCCACTGCAGGAGCGCGGTGCCGAAACGCTCGTGCGTGGTGACGTTCGCGCCGAGCAGGTCGGCGAGCTCGCGCGCGAGCGCACCGGCGTCGCCGCCGACGACCACGTCGAGCTCGCGCGGCGTACGTGCGAGCAGCAGGTCGCGCACGGCGCCGCCGACGAGCGCGACGTCGTCGCGCTGCTGGCAGACGCCCAGCAGCTGTGGGCCGCCGGGCGATGTGGCGAGGGCGTGGAGCACCTGCTCGCCGCTGGTGTGCTCGGCCGCCGGCGCGGCTTGCTCGCTCACGCGCGGCGCGGCTTGCTCGCTCACGCGCGCCTGCCCGGCGCTCGCCCGCGGCCTCTCACCTCACGCCTCACGCACAGGGATGCCGGCGGCTGCCAGGTGTGCCTTGGCCTCGGCGACGGTGTGACGGCCGTAGTGGAAGATCGACGCGCACAGCACGGCGTCGGCGCCTGCTTGCAGCGCTTGCACGAGATGGTCGAGCTCGCCGGCGCCGCCGGAGGCGATGACCGGCACGCCGACCGCGTCGCTGACGGCGCGCGTGAGCGGCAGGTCGTAGCCGTCGCTGGTGCCGTCGCGGTCCATGCTGGTGAGCAGGATCTCGCCGGCGCCGCGCTCGACGGCCTCCTTGGCCCACGCGACGACGTCACGGCCGGTGGGCGTGCGCCCGCCGGCGAGGTACGCCTCCCAGGATTGTGCCGGGAATGTGTCCGCGGCCTGCGGTGTATTTCCTTTCTCGTTGGCCGTATAACCATCGCTATACGCACCCTGTGACAGGACACGCCTTGCGTCGATGGCGAGCACGACGCACTGCGCGCCGAACACCTCGGCGAGCTCGTTCAGCAGCTGTGGACGTTGCAGCGCGGCGGAGTTGACGGAGACCTTGTCGGCGCCGGCGTCGAGCACGGCTTGGGCGTCCTCGACGGAGCGGATGCCGCCGCCGATGGTGAACGGGACGAACACCTCGTCGGCGGTGGCGCGCGCGAGCTTGGCGATCGTGTCGCGCTTCTCGTGTGTGGCGGTGATGTCGAGGAACACGACCTCGTCGGCGCCCGCGCGGTCGTAGTGGGCGGCGAGCTCAACCGGGTCGCCGGCGTCGCGGATGTCCACGAATTCGACGCCCTTGACGACGCGTCCGGCGTTGACGTCGAGGCAGGGGATGACGCGCTTGAAGTGCACGCGTCAAGCGTAGCCCGCCGTTGCGGCTACGCCTGCAGGATGTCGTTGGCTTCGGCGACGGTGAAACGCCGCTCATACAGGGCGGTGCCGACGATCACGCCGTCGATCGCCTGCAGGCCGAGCTCGGCGCGTGTCCGGGAGAGCGCGAGCAGATCGTCACGGGTGCCGATGCCGCCGGAGATGATGACGGTGCCCTCCCCCACCGCCGCCGCCACCGCCGCGACCTCCTGGCGGCTGGTGCCGTCGAGCATGCCGTCGTGGTCGATGTTGGTGAACACGAAATGACGTACACCGCAGTGGCGCAGGCCGGCGAAGGCGCTGTCGGCGGGCGTGCGGGTGTCGGTGAGCCAGCCGTGGGTGGCGACGTGGCCGCCGCGCACGTCGACCCCGACGAGGATCCTGTCAGGGCCGTGCGCGTCGAGGCACGCACGCAACACGTGGGGGTCGGTGAAGGCGACGGTGCCGAGGATCACGCGGCTGGCGCCGGCGTCGAGCGCGTCGTCGACGGCGCGCGCGGAGCGCAGGCCACCGCCGTACTGCACGGGGACGCCCGCCTCGCCCGCGATCCGGCGCAGCTGCTCGAGGTTGACGGGTTCCCCCTGTTTGGCCCCGTCGAGATCGACGACATGCAGGTATTGGGCGCCCGCGTCGACCCACCCGCGGGCCGCGGACAGCGGGTCCTGGTCGTAGACCTTCTTGGCGTCGAAGTCTCCCCTGACGAGCCGCACGGCGTTGCCGGCGAGGATGTCGATGGCGGGATACAGCCTCATGGCGGCGCGGGCGCCGTGGGGTGGCGCGTCACTGCGCGGCGGGCACGGCGCTTGTAAGGGCAGGCGCAACTTGGGCGGCGATGCAGATGCGCGCGAAGTCGGCGAGCAGGCGCAGGCCGGCGGCGGAGGACTTCTCGGGGTGAAACTGCACGCCGTAGAAGTTGCCGCGCTGCACGGCGGTGACGAAGCGCTGGCCGTACTCGGCGGTGCCGAGGACGTCGTGCTCCTCGGCGGGCACGGGCGCGAAGGAGTGCACGTGGTAGAAGGCGCAGCGCAGCGGCAGGTCGGCGATCAGCGGCGCGTCGGGCTGCAGGAAGCTGACCTCGTTCCAGCCGATGTGCGGCAGCTTGAGCGCTCCGGCGTGCAGGCGCTGGACCTCGCCGGGCACGATGCCCAGCCCGGCCGCGCCGCCCATCTCGGTGGAGGAGTCGAAGGCGAGCTGCATGCCCAGGCAGATGCCGAGTATGGGGACGCCGGCGGCGAGTCGCTCGTGCAGCAGCTCGTCGAGGCGCAGCTCGCGGATGCGCTGCATGGCGCGCGGGAAGGCGCCGACGCCGGGCACGATCAGGCCGGCGGCCGCGCGCAGCGCGTGGTGGTCGTTGGTGATGAGCGCGCGCGCGCCGACGTGCTCGAGCGCCTTCTCGACGGAGCGGCGGTTGCCCATGCCGTAGTCCACGACGGCAATCTGCACGGGCTGTTCCACCAGCGGGCTCATGCGGTAAGCGTACCCTTGGTGCTGGGCACGCCGGTCTCGGTGGGGTCGATGGCGACGGCCTGGCGCAGCGCGCGGGCGAACGCCTTGAAGGCGGCCTCGATCATGTGGTGGGCGTTGCTGCCGGTTTCCACGCGCAGGTGCAGGGTGAGCTTGGCGGCGTTGGCGAGCGCGCGGAAGAACTCCTCGGTGAGCTCGTGCTCGAAGCCGCCGGTGGCGCCGGGCGGCAGCTGGGCTTCGAACAGCGTGAACGGCCGCCCGGAGACGTCGATGGCGCAGCTGGCGCGCGCCTCGTCCATGGGCACGACGGCGGCGCCATAGCGCGCGATGCCGGCGCGCTGGCCGAGTGCGGCGTCGAGCGCTTGTCCGAGCACGATGGCGGTGTCCTCGGCGGTGTGGTGCGCGCCGGTCTGTAGGTCGCCGCTGACGTTGACGTCGAGGTCCAGGCGTCCGTGGCGGGCGAGCAGGTCGAGCATGTGGTCGAGGAAGCCGACGCCGGTGGAGCGGGTGCCGCTGCCGCTGCCGTCGAGCGTGAGCGTGAGCCGCACGTGCGTCTCGGCGGTGACGCGCTCGACGCTGGCTGTGCGGGTTTCGGTGGCGGTGCTCATGGTCGTGGCTTGTGGGGCAGGTGCGCTGAGGTGCGCCGATCACCCAGGATTGTGGCGTACGCGGGCGAGCATGGACTCGGCGTGCACGTGAAATCCCTCGGCGTTGGCGATGGACGCGCCGGCGGCGGCGAGCTTGGCGACGTCGGCGCCGATGCGCACTTCGGACATCGTGCGCCGGAAGTGGCGGGGGGAGAGCGCGGAGGCGAAGCGGGCGGCGCCGCCGGTGGGCAGCACGTGGTTGGAGCCGGCGACGTAGTCGCCGAAGGCGGTGGCGCTGTTGATGCCGACGAACAGGCAGCCGGCGCAGCGGACTTGGGGGACGAGCGCCTCGATGTCGGCCCCGATCAGCTGCAGGTGCTCGGGTGCGAAGGCGTTGGCGAGCGCGATCGCCTCGCGCGGGTCGCTGACGTGGACGAGCGCGAAGGCGGCTTCGCCGACGGTGGGGCGTTCGACGAGGAGCTGCTCGAGCGCGGCGGCGAGCGCGTTGCAGACGTCCTCGGAGGGTGAGACGCCGACGACGAGGCTGCCCTGGCCGTGCTCGCCCTGGGCGAGCATGTCGAGCGCGGCGAGGCGCACTGCGTGTTGGTCTGCGCCGGCGGACAGCACGACCAGCAGGTCGCTGGGGCCGGCGAAGCCGTCGATGCCGACCTGTGCGGAGAGCTGGTGCTTGGCCTCCTGCACGTAGAGGTTGCCGGGGCCGACGATGACGTCGACGCGGTCCACGGTGTGGGTGCCGAGGGCGAGCGCGGCGACGGCCTGTGCGCCGCCCATGCGGTAGACGCGCTCGACGCCGCACAGCCGGCAGGTGCCGAGGATGACGGGGTCGATCTGTCCGTCGTGGCCTGGCGGCGCGCAGACGACGACGTCGAGGACGCCGGCGGAGCGGGCGGTGACGACACCCATGACGACGGTGCTGGGGTAGGGGGCGCGACCGCCTGGGACGTAGACGGCGGCGGAGCTGACGGGCACCTCGCGCACGACGATGCGCTGGCCCTGCGCGAGCTCGACGGTGGCGTCGCGGGCGATGGCTGCGTCGGCGACGCGGGCGACGTTGACGATCGCGACCTGCAGGGCGGCGATGAGCTCGAGCGGCATGCGCTTGAGCGCGTCGTCGAGCTCGGCGGCGGGGACGAGCAGCTCGCGCGGCGGGCTGCCGGCGGTGTCGAAGCGGCGGGTGCAGTCGCGCACGGCGTCGTCACCGTGGGCGCGCACGGCGGCGATGATCTCGCGCACCTGCTCGGCGACGGAGTCGCCGGAGGGCACGAGCGCGCGCAGGTGCGCGGCGGCTGCGTTGACGCCGCCGAGCTGCTGGATGCGCTGCGCGCTCAGGCGCTCGATGCGCATGTGAGCTCGCGCAGGCGCTCGAGCAGCCGGTCGATGGCGGCGGCCTTGAGCTTGTGCGCGACGGGGTTGGCGATCAGACGGGCGGTGCAGACGACGATCTCCTCGCGCACCACGAGGTTGTTCTCGCGCAGCGTGGTGCCGGTGGCGGTGAGATCGACGATCGCCTCGACCATGCTGGTGAGCGGGGCGAGCTCGACGGAGCCCTTGACCTCGACGATCTCCGCCTGCCTGCCGGTCTCCTCCAGATGGCGCGCGGCGATGCGCGGGTACTTGGTGGCGACGCGCATGACGCCCAGGCGCCGCAGCGCGGCGAGCGCGGGGTCGGGCCCGGCCTTGCTGGCGAGCACCATGGTGCAGCGTCCGTAGCCGAGGTCGAGCAGCTCGTAGACCTCGCGTCCCCCCTCCCTGAGCTCGGACTCCCGTCCGCTGGCGTGCCCGCCCTGCTCGAGCAGCACGTCCTTGCCGGTGACGCCGATGTCGGCGGCGCCGGCCTCGACGTAGGTGGGCACGTCGGAGGGGCGCATGGTGATGACGCCGATGTCCTCGAACAGCAGCTTGCGGTCGTTGGAGCGCAGCTCGTCGGTGTTGAGCCCGAGCGCGGTGAGCAGCTCGACGGTGCCGTCGAACAGCGCCCCGCGGGGCACGGCGATGGTGAGGCCGTCGATGGGGGTCACGTGGCGCCTGCGATCCGCGGGGAGGCGCTGATGTCGGCGGCGGCCTGTGCGAGCAGGGCGCCGGTCCCGCGCTCCTCGCCAGCGAGGGCGATGTGCAGGCGGTCGACGCCGAGCGCGAAGCCAACGGCGGGCAGGCTGCGCCCGAAGCGCCCGAGCAGCTCGTCGTAGCGTCCGCCGCCGCCGATCGGCGCGCCGAGCGCGGGGTCGTAGACGTCGAACACGGCGCCGGTGTAGTAGCCGATGTTGCGCACGAGCCCAAGGTCGAAGATGACGCGCGCGGCGACGGCGGGCTCGAGCAGCTCGTGCACCTGGCGCAGGCCGCCCACGGCGGCGTCGGCGGGCGCGGGGGCGTCGGCGAGGATCTCGGGGCCGCCACGGCGCTGGGGCACCTCGAGCAGCAGTTGCGCGGCCTCGCCGGTGATCCCCGCCTCGGCAAGTCCTTGCTGGAGGCCGACGAAGTCGCGCATGACGAGCGCCTGGAGCAGACCTGGACGAGCGTCGTCGGGGACGGACAGGCTGGCCATCAGCGCGGGGAACAGCGAGGCGTCGCCGAGGCCGATGCGGTAGTCGTTGAGGCCGCTGGCGTCGAGCGCGTGGCAGAGCACGGCGAGCGCCTCGGCGGTGCCGTGTGGGGCGGGCGCGCCGATCAGCTCGATGCCGGCCTGCAGGAGCTCGCGCGGCTGGCCGCGCTGGGGACGCACGCCGCGGTAGCAGTGGGCGAAGTAGCAGAAGCGCAGGGGTGTGTCGCTGGCGGCGTAGCGGGTGGCGACGACGCGGGCGATGGGCACGGTCATGTCGGAGCGCAGCACGAGCACGGCGCCGGTCTCGTCGAACACGCGATAGGCAGGTTTGGCTTCGGCCATGTCGGCGCGGGCGACCACGGACTCGTACTCGAGCGCGGGCGTGTACACCTCGCCGTAGCCGTGGCGCTCGAAGACGCTGCGCAGCGAATCGGTGATGGCGCGCACCTCGCGCGTCTCTTCGGGTAGCACGTCGCGCGTGCCGCTGGGAATTGGGTGGATCATGCCTACCCGAGCTTACGCGGGCGCGGGGGAATTACGCGTGCACGGGCTCGGTTGCGACGCGTTCGATGCGCGCGCCGAGCTCGCGCAGACGCTCGTCGATGCGCTCGTAGCCGCGGTCGATCTGGCGGATGTTGCCGATCTCCGAGCGCCCTTCGGCGCAGAGGGCGGCGAGCAGCATGGCCATGCCGGCGCGGATGTCGGGCGACTCGACGCGTTCGCCGCCGCTGCCGCGCAGCCGTCGCGGGCCGGTGACGATCACGCGGTGGGGGTCGCACACGACGATGTCGGCGCCCATCAGGATCAGTTTGTCGGTGAACACGAGTCGGTTCTCGAACATCCACTCGTGGATCAGCAGCGAGCCGTGCGCCTGGGTGGCGAGGGCGACGACGATGGAGGTCAAATCGGCGGGAAACGCTGGCCAGGGCCCGTCTTGGATCTTGCTCTTGTAGTCGCCGACGTCGGCTTGCACGATGAGCTCCTGTTGGCCGGGCACGACGATGTCGTTGTCGCGCAGCTCGCTGCGCAGCCCGACGCGCTCGAAGACGAGCCGGATCATGCGCAGGTCGGCGGCGACGACGTCCTTGATGCGCAGTTCCCCGCCGGTGACGCCGGCGAGCGCCATGAAGCTGCCGATCTCGATGTGGTCGGGCGCGACGGTGTGCTCGCAGCCGTGCAGGCGCTGGGCGCCGTTGACGGTGATGAGGTTGGAGCCGATCCCCTGGATGTCGGCGCCCATCTTGACGAGCATGCGCGCGAGATCCTGGACGTGGGGCTCGCAGGCGGCGTTGCCGATGATCGTGGTGCCGGGCGTCAGCGCGGCGGCCATGAGCGCGTTCTCGGTGGCCATGACGGAGGGCTCGTCCATGAACACGTCGGTGGGCCGCAGGCCGCGAGGGGCTTCGAGGATGATCTCGCGTTCGCAGTTGGTGAGCGCGCCCATGGCACGGAACGCGTCGAGGTGCGGGTCAAGGCGCCGCCTGCCGATGACGTCGCCGCCTGGGGGCGGCATGACGGCGCGCCTGAAGCGCGCGAGCAGCGGCCCGGCGAGCAGGAAGGAGGCACGGATGGACTCGGCGAGCTCGGGCTCGATGGCGGCCTCGTGCACGTTGTTGGCGCGCAGCGCGAGCTCGTTGGGGCCGCGCCATTCGACGCTGACGCCGATGGCGAGCAGGATCTCGATCATGGCGTCGACGTCGCGGATGCGCGGGACGTTGCGGACGAGCACCTCCTCGTCGGTGAGCACGGTTGCGGCGAGGATGGGCAGCGCGCCGTTCTTGTTTCCCGCGGGGACCATGGTCCCCGACAGCGGGACGCCGCCTTCGATGACGAACTTCTCCATGAGCTTTCGGCGCCGCCTGCCGCCCAAGATCGGTCCGTCGGCGGTACGCTTGGCAAGCGTAACAGCCATCTGTTGACTGGAGTTCGAGCTACCTGGCTCGCCCCCTGCCGACTCCGGCTCGACGTGCGGCGAACCGCTCACGGGCAGCCCTTCCTGCAACTCCCATTGCAGCTAGTAGCTCCCGCAAATGGCTCTGCAAAGCCATTTGCGTGCCAAGCACCCGACGCGTACACACGTTCGCACCGCGTCCGTCCGATGGCCAACCTATCTTGCGAACACATGTTCCCTACCAAGCGAACATCGAAGCTTGCGCAGCACGCGCTCGGCGCCCTGTTTGCGGCCCGCTCGTTCCTCCTGCTCGAGGACGACCACGAGGTCGATTGGGAGGTCGACGAGGACGAGCTGACACCAGCGCCGCGGCATCCGCACCGAGGCCTGCTGCGCAGGCGGCGCCCCCAGCGCCGCGCCGGCGCCCCAGCGCCGACCTACCACGTGTGCTTGTCTCCGGTGGAGTGCCGAGGGACGCTCCACGACGCTCGCGTGCATCCTGCGCGAGCGGGACAGCCTGGTGGTGGGTCGGCCAGCGCCCGCGGCGCGTGTTCGTTTGTGCGCGCTGCCGACAGCACCGGGTAGACGGCGCGCGGCCCGCAAAGCGGTTGTTGGGGGGATGGTCAGCCCCTCACGTGTGCGACCTCGGGCTCGATGCGCAGGATCACGCGCTGTTCGCCGGGCTGGCGGTAGGGGTACTCGTCTTTGCCGAGGTACTTTTTGGCCATCGCGTCGATGTGCTGGTCGGCACCCTCGTGCGTGCGCTCGGCGACATGCCCGCGCACTTCGAGGTACTCGTAGGGGTTCTCCATGTTCTGGACGGTTAGCGTGACGCGCGGGTCGCGCTCGAGGTTGCGCGGCCATGCGCGCCCCTCGGCGGTGTTGAGCACCGGCTGGCCATCCTCGACGTCAACCCAGACGGGCGCGCCCTGCACGGTGCCGTCGGCGCGGACGGTTGACACGACACAGAAGTTCTTGGCCTTCAGCAGCTCCTCGGCCCTGCCTTCGATCTTTGCGCTCATCGCGAAGCCCTTTCGTGGTGGTCGTGGGTGTCGATCCTCACAATAGACAACGAGCCGCCTGGTGGCGGCTCGTCGATCGATAAGAACCGGCGGCGTCCTACTCTCCCAGGCCCTTGCGGGCCAAGTACCATCGGCGCTGAGGGGCTTAACTGCTCTGTTCGGAATGGGAAGAGGTGTTTCCCCCTCGCCAAAGCCACCGGAAAAAGGCGAAAGACCACGCCCCCACGGTCCCTCAAAACTACACAGCAGCCACAACGGGTACCACACGCCTACCCTTGCGAGGTAGGCAAAAAATCCGTCAAGCCCTCGACCCATTAGTACCGGTCTCCTTCGCGCGTCACCGCACTTCCAGATCCGGCCTATCAACCTGGTGGTCTACCAGGGGTCTTACTCCCTCTAGGGGATGGGAGAGCTCATCTTGAGGCCGGCTTCCCGCTTAGATGCTTTCAGCGGTTATCCGATCCACACGTAG
>Ga0335074_10000033_pt1 | contig 264350 bp, 239 predicted proteins | sample Lox_Sample_23_FD_206715 | JGI IMG/M metagenome (GOLD analysis project Ga0335074, IMG submission 206715) | Soil microbial communities from Loxahatchee National Wildlife Refuge, Florida, United States - Lox_Sample_2.3 | ecosystem: Environmental > Terrestrial > Soil > Wetlands | place: USA... | reverse complement strand
AGTATCCCGCCTGGGGAGTACGGCCGCAAGGTTAAAACTCAAAGGAATTGACGGGGGCCCGCACAAGCGGTGGAGCATGTGGTTTAATTCGACGCAACGCGAAGAACCTTACCGGGGCTTGACATCGTACGAAATCCTACGAAAGTAGGCTTTCCCGCAAGGGAACGTACAGACAGGTGCTGCATGGCTGTCGTCAGCTCGTGCCGTGAGGTGTTGGGTTAAGTCCCGCAACGAGCGCAACCCTCGCCGTGTGTTGGTCCGCAAGGATCTCTCACGCGGGACCGCCGATGAGAAGTCGGAGGAAGGTGGGGATGACGTCAAGTCAGCATGGCCCTTACGTCCCGGGCTACACACGTGCTACAATGGGTAGGACAACGGGTTGCGAGCTAGTGATAGTAAGCCAATCCCTTAAACCTACCCTCAGTTCGGATTGAAGGCTGCAACTCGCCTTCATGAAGTCGGAATCGCTAGTAAACGCAGATCAGCTACGCTGCGTTGAATACGTTCCCGGGCCTTGTACACACCGCCCGTCACGTCACCTGAGTTTAGTGTACCCGAAGCCGTCCGTGCAACCGCAAGGAGCAAGACGTCTAAGGTGTGCTAGGTAAGGGGGACGAAGTCGTAACAAGGTAGCCGTATCGGAAGGTGCGGCTGGATCACCTCCTTTCTAAGGAGTCCATGTCGTTGGATCACGCCTGGCGTGATTGCAACGGCGGACATTCTAGGTCGACCACAGACGATGCCCGTAGATCAGGGTTCGCCCGGCCAATTCGGCTAAGGTGCGGATGAGATCGATCGGGCCCGAGGTTTTCACCCTCGGTTGCGCGGCTCTCACCTCGAGGGTCTCCCGCAAGACGATCGCCGGCAACGGCGTTCGTCGGGACTGCACTGTTCAGCTTTGAGGGCACGGAACTCGTGTCTCTCGTACCTTGAAAACTGCATAGAGAAGAACTTTCATGTGCCAAACATGAAGGCGGGTCCACACGCAGAGTGTGGACTGCAATTTCAATTAATGTGTTCCTTAAAAGCGTCTTAGTTAGTAAGTACATAAGAGCACACAGGTGGATACCTTGGCACGACAGGCGATGAAGGACGTAGCAGGCTGCGATAAGCTTGGGGGAGCTGCCAACGAGCGATGATCCCGAGATTTCCGAATGGGGCAACCCACGTGTCGTCATGGACACGTACTCCGCGATGAATCCAATAGTCGCGGTAGAGCATACCCGGTGAACTGAAACATCTAAGTAGCCGGAGGAAAAGACATCAACCGAGATTCCCGTAGTAGTGGCGAGCGAACCGGGAACAGCCTAAACCCCGCACGTGTAAGCGTAGGAGCGTTGCGTGAAGGGGGGTTGCACGGCGGTCAGTCGGATCTCCTACGATCCGAGCTGAGTTACCAATCCTTTCGATAGACGAAGCCGGCTGGAAAGCCGCACCAAAGACGGTGATAGTCCCGTAGTCGAAATCGTTAGGACTCAGTCGACCGTTCGTAAGTAAGGCGGGGCACGAGAAACCCTGTCTGAATCTGGGGGGACCATCCTCCAAGGCTAAATATTCTGTCGTGACCGATAGCGCATAGTACCGTGAGGGAAAGGTGAAAAGAACCCCCGAAGGGGAGTGAAATAGAACATGAAACCGTGTGCTTACAAACCGTGAAAGGCCAATGCGCAAGCAAGGCTGATCGCGTGCCTATTGAAGAATGAACCTGCGAGTTACGTGGTACAGGCTTGGTTAAGGTGATGAGCCGGAGCCGCAGCGAAAGCGAGTCTGAATAGGGCGTTTCGTCTGTATCAGTAGACCCGAAACCAGGTGATCTATCCATGGCCAGGCTGAAGCATGATTAACCTCATGTGGAGGGCCGAACCTGTTGTTGTTGAAAAAACATTGGATGAGCTGTGGATAGGGGTGAAAAGCCAATCGAACCTGGAGATAGCTGGTTCTCCCCGAAATAGTTTGAGGACTAGCGTTACGATTTAACCCACGGGGGTAGAGCACTGACAGGGCTAGGGGCCTTACCGGGTTACCGAACCCCATCAAACTCCGAATACCGTGGCGAACATCGTAGCAGTCAGACAGTGGGGGATAAGCTCCATTGTCAAAAGGGAAACAGCCCAGATCATCAGCTAAGGTCCCTAATCGATGCTCAGTGGTAAAGGAAGTCTCGTCGCATAGACAACTAGGAGGTTGGCTTAGAAGCAGCCACCCTTGAAAGAGTGCGTAATAGCTCACTAGTCGAGTGATGGGGCGCCGAAAATGTAACGGGGCTCAAGCATCGAACCGAAGCTATGGGATGTGCAAACATCGGTAGGGGAGCGTTGTCGCGTAGGCTGAAGCCAGACCGTGAGGACTGGTGGACGAACGACAAGTGCGAATGCAGGTATAAGTAGCGATAAATGCGGGTGAGAACCCCGCACGCCGGAAGTCTAAGGTTTCCTGAGCTACGTCAATCGTCTCAGGGTGAGTCGGGTCCTAAGCCGAGGCAGAGATGCGTAGGCGATGGCCAAGCCGTTCATATTCGGCTACCACCGACGTTAGTTTAGTCTTCCTCGAACAAAGACGACACGAGCAATCGTGCCGGCTTCGTTCGTCGGAGACTATGAAGTGAAGGGATGACGCAGGAGGATAGGTCAGCACACTATCGGATGTGTGTCGAAGCAGGTAGGGGGTCAGATAGGCAAATCCGTCTGGCAACTCCGAGATGCGAGTGCGAGGGCCCTTGTGGCTCGAAGTGATCGACTCCACGCTGCCAAGAAAAGTCTCTAGCGATAACATAGGTGCCCGTACCGCAAACCGACACTGGTAGACTGGCAGAGCATGCTAAGGCGACGGGAGAACCCCTGTTAAGGAACTCGGCAAATTAACCCCGTAACTTTGGGAGAAGGGGTGCCCCTTTTGGTCTAGCCTTTACGGCGAAAGCTGAGGGGGGTCGCAGTGAATAGGCCCAAGCGACTGTTTAACAAAAACACAGGTCTCTGCGAACGCGAAAGCGGACGTATAGGGGCTGACTCCTGCCCGGTGCTGGAAGGTTAAAAGGAGAGGTTAGCGCAAGCGAAGCTTTGAATTGAAGCCCCAGTAAACGGCGGCGGTAACTATAACCGTCCTAAGGTAGCGAAATTCCTTGTCGGGTAAGTTCCGACCTGCACGAATGGAGTAACGACTTGGGCACTGTCTCGATGGGGGTCCCGGCGAAATTGCAGTACCAGTGAAGATGCTGGTTACCCGCGGCAGGACGGAAAGACCCCATGAAGCTTTACTGTATCCTGATGTTGGGTTTTGAGACTTTCTGTACAGGATAGGTGGGAGCCGATGATCCGTGGACGCTAGTTTACGGGGAGGCAACCTTGGGATACCACCCTGAAAGTCTTGGGATTCTAACCTACAGCCGTGATCCGGCTGGGAGACAGCGTCAGGTGGGCAGTTTGACTGGGGCGGTCGCCTCCTAAAGAGTAACGGAGGCGCCCAAAGGTTCCCTCAGAACGGTCAGAAACCGTTCGACGAGTGCATAGGCAAAAGGGAGCTTGACTGCGAGACGGACAGGTCGAGCAGGTGCGAAAGCAGGGCTAAGTGATCCGGCGGTACCGAATGGAAGGGCCGTCGCTTATCGGATAAAAGCTACTCTGGGGATAACAGGCTTATCTCCCCCAAGAGTCCATATCGACGGGGAGGTTTGGCACCTCGATGTCGGATCGTCGCATCCTGGGGCTGTAGTAGGTCCCAAGGGTTGGGCTGTTCGCCCATTAAAGCGGTACGCGATCTGGGTTCAGAACGTCGTGAGACAGTTCGGTCCCTATCCGCCGTGGGCGTAGGAGATTTGAGGAGTGTCGACCCTAGTACGAGAGGACCGGGTTGAACGAACCGCTGGTGAACCGGTTGTCGTGCCAACGGCATAGCCGGGTAGCTACGTTCGGATCAGATAAACGCTGAAAGCATATAAGCGTGAAACTGACTCCAAGATGAGATCTCAATCTCGCAAGAGTGAAGGGTCGTGGGAGACTACCACGTTGATAGGCCGGAGGTGGAAGGCGAGCAATCGCTGGAGCTGACCGGTACTAATCGCCCGGACACTTATTAACAATATACGCCAAAAGAACGCATTGAGCGTTTGGCCATGGAAGTTCTTCTCTGTGCAGCTTTCGCACCGCGACTAGCCTCGAGCCTCGGCTCGGCGTCGCGGGGCGGATCAAGTTTCTGGCGATCATAGCGGCGGGGTTCCACCCGTTCCCATCCCGAACACGGCAGTTAAGCCCGCCAGCGCCGATGGTAGTCGGACCGCAGGGTCCCTCGAGAGTAGGACGTCGCCAGATTATCCGTCACGAACAGCCCGCCGATCGGCAACGATCGAGCGGGCTGTTCGCTTTTGCGGACCGCAGCGATGCGAGCGGCGCCTACTGTTGGAACTTCGTGCCGGCGTCGATCGGCGCGGAGCGCAGCGCGCCCTCTTCGAGGTTCCACTTGCGCAGCAGCCGGTCGTAGGTGCCGTCGCGCACGAGCGCGAGCAGCGCACCGCGGACGTCGTCGAGCAACGCGCGATTCGACTTCGCGACCGCTATGCCGAACGGCACGACGTCGAACGGGCGGCCGATCACCTCGTAGGCTTTGCCCTCACCGAGCGTGCGTGCCAAGTACGCGACCACCGGGTAGTCGGACAGGTGCGCGTCGGTCTTGCCGGCGGTGAACGCGGCGAGCGCCGCTTCGTCGGTCGGCGCGGTGACGAGCGCGATCGAGCCCAGGCCGATCTCGGCGCAGCGCGCGCTCTGCGCGCGGGCGGCCGTCTCGCCCGAGGTCCCGGCTTCGACGCTCACCCGGTGGCCGCACAGGCTGGCCAGATTCCACAAGTGCGCGGGGTTGCCGGCGCGCGTGAGGATCCCGGTACCGGAAAGGAAGTAGTCGACGAACGTGACCTGCGCTTCGCGCGTGCGGGTGTCGGAGAGCGCCGAGACGACCAAATCGAAGCGGCCGCGCTCGAGTCCCGGCAGCAGCGTCGAGAAGTCGTGGTTGGCGAAGTCGATGCGCTCGTGCAGACGCGCGCCCAGCGCTTGCGCGAGATCGTAGTCGAAGCCCTCGACCCGGCTGCTGCCGGCGGGGCGGAACTCGAGCGGGGCGTACGAGATGTCGGAGGCGACGCGCAGCGCGCCGGGCGGCGCGGCCACGACGACGGAGGTGAGGGCGAGCGTCGACGCCGCGGCGGCGACGACGGCGAGTAGGCGGCGGATCATCGAACGCTCACTACTCCACCGGCCCGGCGGCGGCCCGCCGAAACGAGCCACGTCCCGGCGGAGGGGGGGAGGACCGCTCCCCGCGAAGCCGACGGACGACATGCCCTCGTATTTTCTGATTCCGATTCTGCTCGTGATCTTGTCGGTCGGCATCGTCGCCCTGCTCTATTGGGGCGGCTTCGTCGAAGAGCGGCGCAACGGCCGCACCTAGATCGCCGTGACGGCGCCCACCGGGCGCCGCTTTCGTGCTCTCGGATACATGCGCCGTTCGATTGCGCCGCTCGCCCTCGCGCTGTGCGTGCTGCTGCCGCCGCCGGCGGTCTGGGCACGGCAACCCGTTCCCGCGCCGAGCGCATCGCCGGCGGTGACCGCCGCGCCCAGCGCGACGCCGGCGGCTCAGGTCGTCGCGGCCGACGCCGACGTCACCCTGCCCAACGGGATGCGGGTGATCGTCGTGGTCGATCGCTTGGCGCCGGTCGCGCTGACCGCGCTCGCGTACGGGGTCGGCTCGGCCGACGATACCGCGCCGGGGATCGCGCACGCGACGGAACACATGCTCTTTCGCGGTACGCAGGCGCTCAGCGCCCAGCAGCTGGCCGCGATCGAAGCGCGCATGGGCGCGGTCTACGACGCGTACACCGCCGAGCAGAGCACCGTCTATTGGTATCGCATCCCGGCCGCCTACGTGCCGGTCGCGCTCGCGATCGAGGCCGATCGCATGCGCGGCGCGCGCATCACCGAAGCCGACTGGTCGACCGAACGCGGCGCGATCGAGCAAGAGGTGCGCGCCTTCGAGGGCAACCCGATCGCCGGGCCGGCGCAAAAGCTGCGCGACGCGTTCTTCGCCGGCACGCCGTTCGCGCACACACCGATCGGGACGAAGCCGGCTTTCGACGCACTGCACGCCGACCAGATACGCGCTTTCTATCAGCGCTGGTACGTGCCGTCGAACGCGACCTTGATCGTCGCCGGCGACGTCGATCCGCACGACGTCGTGCGCCGGGCGCGGGCCGCGTTCGGCGCGATCGACGCGCCGCCCGTGCCGGCGCACGCCGCCTTCACCGTCCCGGATCTCGCCGTCGCGACGGTCAACGCGGACGTCGACTTTCCGCTGCCGCTGGCGGCGATCGGGTTTCGCTTTCCCGGTCGGCACGATCCGGACTACGCGGCGGCGCAGGTGCTCGCGGTCGCCTTGCAGTCCGCGCGCGGACCCTTCGGGACCCTCTCGACGAGCGGCAAGGTGCTGGCGGCGTTCCCGGTGGCAAGCGCGTTCCGCGAGCTCGGCGCGTTTGCCGTCTTCGCGATCCCGGCGCGCGGCGAGGGTGCGGCCCACGCGCTCTCGCTGGTGCAAGGGATCATCGACGCCTGTCGCGCCGGCGGCGTGCCGCCGGAACTGATCGAGGTTGCCAAAGCGCGGCTGTTGGCCGGCTTCGCGACGCGCGCCGCGTCGATCTCCGGGCTCGGGCTGAGCTGGCTCGACGCCGAGCAGGCCGGGACGACGCCGGCCGCGCTGGCGGCCGCCGTCGCGGCGGTGACGCCCGCCGACGTCGACGCCGCGCTGCGCAAGTACGTCGCACCGGGCCGCGCGGTGACGATGCAGCTGACGCCCAAACCGACCAAGAACGTCGCCGCGCCGGCATCCGGGCCGCTGACCGAACACGTCGGCGTCGAACCGGAAAGCGAACAGCGCCTGCCGGCCTGGGCGACCGCGGCGCTCGACGTTCCGCTCGTCCCCGCCACGTATCACGAGGAGGCGGCGGTGTTCGGGCGGCTCCCGAACGGCGTCCGCTATGCGATCCGCCGCGAGACGAGCGCGCCGGCCGTCATCGTCAAGGGCATCGTCCGAACCGCGCCGGCGCTCTACGAGCCGCGCGGCAAGGACGGCGTGCAGCAAGTCGTCGACACGCTGCTGGGCTGGGGCACGCAGACGTTGACGCTCGATCAATACCAACGCGCCTACGACGCGTTGGCGGCGAACTGGCACGTCGGGTTCAGCTTCTCGCTCGGCGTGCGCTCGGAAGACCTCGAGCGTGGCCTGGGACTCCTCGCCGACGGGTTGCTGCACCCCTCGTTCGCGCCGGACGCGTTCGTGGTCGCGAAGAGCACCCTCGCGCAGTCGGTCGCGGCAGCGGACGGCATGCCGAGCGCGCTGGCGGCGGACGCGGAACGGAAAGCGATGTACGGGCCGAGCGATCCGCGCCGGCGCGTCGCGACCGATGCGACCGTCGCCGCGATCACGCTCGATGACGTGCGGAAGTACTACCGGTTCGCGTGCCGGCCCGACGTCACCGCGATCGTCGTCGTTGGCGACGTCGATCCGAAGCGCGTTGCCGCGGCGTTGCGCGCGGCGTTCGGCGGCTGGCGTGCGAACGGACCGCCGCCCAGCTTCCGCTACCCCGTGCCCAAGGAGCGGCGCGCCACCTCGCTGACGGTGAAGTCGGCGACCGCGACGCAGTCGCAGGTGACGCTGCGCCAGACGATCCCGCTGCGCGTCGACGATCCCGACTACGTCCCGCTGCTGCTGGCCAACACGATCCTCTCGGGCGAAGGGATGGGGTCGCTCTTGATGCGCGAGCTGCGCACGCGCAAGGGCTACGTCTACGACGTGAGCTCGTCGCTGACGGTCGATCAGAGCGGCGGTACGTTCACGCTGAGCTACGCCAGCGATCCGAGGGACGCGCAAGCGGCGAACGCGTCCGCGCTGGCCGTGCTGCGCCGCCTGCGCGAGCATCCGCTGCCGCTCGACGACCTCCAGCGCGCGAAGGCGCTCTTGCTGGCGCAGCGGATCTTGCCGCTCGACAGTTTCGAAGGCGTCGCCGACGACATGCTGGCCGGCGCCGACGGCGGCTTGGACCAAGGGACGGCGTGGTACTGGCGCGCGCTGTTGCGCGTGACCCCGGCCCAGCTGCAGCACGCGATGCGCCGCATCGACCCGGACCGTTTCGTGCGGCTCACCGTGCAGCCCGGCTAAAGAAGAAGGGCGCCCGCGCGGGCGCCCTTCGGTGTTGCGTGCGGCTCGCGCCGTTTACGCGACGTGTGCCGGGGCGAGGTCGTGCTCTTCGAGGATCATGCCCGGCGAGATGATGTGCTTGTTGAGACCGAGCGTCGACGGATCGATCCCCAACGCCAGCCCGACCAGCTGCGGCAGGTGGAAGATCGGCAGATCGGTGCGGCCCCAGCGCGCGACCGAGTCGGCCTGGTAGCCGTCGAGCGCGAGGTGGCAGAGCGGGCACGGCGTGATCACCGCTTCCGCACCCTGGTCCTTGGCCATGCGCATGTTCTGGCCGACCATGTTGGCCGCGATGCCGTCCTTCTCGAGCTGGACGTGGAAACCGCAGCAGCGCGTCTTGCCCGCGTAGTCGACGGCTTCGCCGCCCAGCGCGACGATCAGGTCTTCGAGCGAGTGCGGGTTGCGCGCCGACTCCCAGCCGTTGACCGACTCGGGGCGGATGATGTGGCAGCCGTAGAACGGCGCGACCTTGAGGCCGTTGAGCGGGTTGACGACCATCTTCTTGAGCTCGTCCAGGCCGATATCGTCGATCAGCAGCCACAGCAGGTGCCGGACCGTGACCGAGCCGTCGTACTTCGCGCCGAACTTGCCCAGGATCGCGTTGGCCTGACCCATGCGGCCTTCGTCCTCGAGCAGCTCCTTGTTGGCCGCGCGCATGTGGCCGGTGCAGGTCGAGCAGATCGTGATCACGTCGTCCAGGCCGAGCGCTTCGGCCTGCGCGTACGTGCGCGCGTTGAGGACGCGCGCGATGTCGCGGTTGGTGTCGTTGAGCACCGAGGCGCCGCAGCACGAAGCGGCGGTCAGCTCGACGAGCTCGATGCCCAGCCGGTCGGCCAGGAGCATGGTCGAGTTGAACAGCTCCTTGCACGACTCTTTGGCGACGCAGCCCGGGAAGAACCCGTACTTGCGCATCTGGGCGGACTTCGATTTGCCGCGAATCTGCGGCTTCTCCATCACTGCAGTCATGTCAGAGCGTCGGGGCCTCCAGGGTGTCGAAAATGGTCCGGATCTCGTCGACCTTCGGAACGGGCTTGAGGAACAGCGGCGGCATCTTGCCCGCCAACGCGAGCCGCATCCCGAACGGCGCGGTCTTGAACAAGCCGACGATATTGAAGCGACCGACGGTGCCTTGGATGACCTCGGTCTCGTGCAGCATGCCGGTCTGTTTGACCGTCTTCGCGACCACCAGCGCGTGGCGGGGGCCGGGCGCGTCGGTCAGGCCTTCCTCGATCGTCGCGCGCTTGACGGCGATGATGTCGTCGTGCGGGTCGACGTGCTTGGGACAGTACGAGCACGCGTAGCAGTGCGCGCACAGCCACAAGTAGTCGTCGCTGATCTGCGCCGCGCGCTCCTTGCGCTTGGAGTCACGGACGTCTTCGATGAAGCGGTACGCGTACGCGATCGCGGCGGGGCCGGCGAACGACGGGTCGACCGAGACGACCGGGCAGAGCGCGTAGCAGGTCGCGCACATCACGCAGTTCGCGACGGCGACCAGCTTGTGCATGTCTTCCGGCGAGACGCGGCGCTCGCGCTCGTGGTCCTCGTCGCGATCGGCCGGCTGCAAGTACGGCTTGAGGCGCGTGTACTTGTCCCAGAACGGATCCATGTGGACCACCAGGTCCTTCATGGGCTGGAAGTTCGGCATCGGATCGACTTGGACGCTGCGGTCGGCCTTGAGCACCGACTTGACCGGCGTCTTGCACGCCAGGCCGGTCGTGCCGTTGATGTTCATCGAGCACGAGCCGCAGATCGCCGACCGGCACGAGCGCCGGAAGGAGATCGAGCCGTCGATCTCCGCCTTGGCGTGCTCGAGGGCGTCGAGCACGGTCACCGTGTCGGGCAGATCGGTGATCTCGACCCGGTCGCGGTGCGGAACCTCGTCGGTCGCCTGGTCGTACCGGAAAATGTCTAAGGTATAGGCCATGATCTAATAGCTCCGGACCGCGGGCTGCCACTTGGTGATCGTCACCTTGCGGCCGTAGTCGGGCTCGGGGTCGGTGGTAGCTCCCTTGTACCGCATGAGCGTGTGGACCATCCACTTTTCGTCGTCGCGGTCGGGAAAGTCGGTGCGCGCCTGCGCGCCGCGCGACTCTTGGCGGTTGAGCGCGCCGAGCATGATCGGCTGCGCGATGTCGGCCAAGAACTCGGTCTCCAGCAGGTTGACCAAGTCCGTGTTGAACGTCTTGGACTTGTCCTGAACGGTCATCGTCGTCGCCGCTTGGCGCGCGGCGCGCAGCCCGTCCATGCCGGCCTTCAGGTCCGCTTCGTTGCGGAAGATGAAGGCGTGCTCGCTCATCGCCTCGTTGACGGCCTGGCGCACGTGGCTGTGGCGTTCGCCGCCGCTGCGCGCGAGGATGCCGGCGATGCGGTCCTTTTCGCTCGCGAGGGTCTTCTCGCCGGGCTTGACCGCGGGGACGTTCTTGATGTAGTCGATCGCGTGCTGCGCGGAGCGCGCACCGAAGACGATCGTCTCGAGCAGCGAGTTGCCGCCCAGGCGGTTGGCGCCGTGCACGGAGACGCAGGCGCACTCGCCGGCGGCGTAGACGCCCGGAATGCGGGTCGCGCCGAACTTGTCGGTCTCGATCCCGCCCATCGCGTAGTGCATGCCGGGGAGGATCGGGATCGGCGTGTCGATCGCGTCCTTGCCGGTCGCGTCCAGCGCCAGCTCGCGGATCTGCGGCAGCCGCTCGAGGATCTTCTCGCGGCCCAGGTGACGCAGGTCGAGCAGCACGCAGCCGTCGATGCCGCGGCCTTCGAGGATCTCGGTCCACTCGGCACGGCTGACGACGTCGCGCGAGGCCAGCTCGCCCTTGTTCGGGGCGTATTTGAACATGAACCGCTCGCCCTCGGAGTTGAGCAGGTACGCACCCTCACCGCGCGCCGCTTCCGAGAGCAGCACGCCGTTCTCTTTGAGCGAGGTGGGGTGGAACTGGACGAACTCCATGTCCATCAGCGGGATGCCGGCGCGATACGCGATCGCCATCCCGTCGCCGGTCGACGCGTAGCCGTTGGTCGTCTTGCGGTAGACGCGGCCCAGGCCCCCGGTCGCGAAGATGGTCGCCTTGGCGGTCACCAGCTCGAGCTCGCCCGAGCGCATGTTGTAGGCGACGACGCCGGTGCCGATCCCGTCCTCGACCGCCAGGGCGGTCGCGAAGTACTCCTCGTACACCTTGACGCCGAAGCGCTCCAGCTGCTCCCACAGCGTGTGCAGGATGACCAGACCGGTGACGTCGGCCGAGTAGCAGGTGCGGGGCGAGCCGGCGCCGCCGAAGGGGCGCTGCGCGATGCGGCCGTCGGGCATGCGCGAGAAGATGCAGCCGCGGTGCTCGAGCCAGATGATCTGGCGCGGTGCGTCGTCGGCCATGGCCTCGATCGCGTCCTGGTCGCCCAGGTAGTCCGACCCCTTCGCGCAGTCGAAGGCGTGGTTCTCCGGCGAGTCGTCCTCACGGTTGCCCAGGGCGGCGTTGATGCCGCCTTGGGCCGCGCCGGAATGGCTGCGGACCGGGTGCATCTTGGAGACGATCGCGACGTCGGCCCCGCGCTCCGCAGCCTCGACGGCCGCGCGCATGCCTGCCAGACCCCCGCCGATCACGACGATGTCGTGCTTGATCACGTGTGTGTTTGCGCCCCTCGCATGTGGGTTGTGCTTCGAACCTACTTTATACGGAAACCGATTTCCCGACGCACCACCTTCGTCGCACGGTCGGTTCCCCATTTTAACGGCACGTAGTTAAACGGCGCTCCGTCCCGGACTCCGCGCCCCCCACCGCTTCGCGGCGGGTCCCCCCCGACGCCCGAGCCCGGGGGCGTGAGGGTGGGGCGGGATTCCCCGAGGGGGCTCGGATTGGACGTTACCTTAGGCGGGTTCGGGGGCGAAGCGGAAGCGGTTCTTGCCGGCCAGCTTGGCCTCGTAGAGCGCCCGGTCGGCGGCGGCGAACAGGGTGGTGGCGTCGGCGCCGTGGCGCGGGAAGAGCGCGATCCCGGCCGAGCAGTGCAGCTCGGAGCGGTCCATGGCGGCGTAGATGCGGCGCAGGATGGCCTCGGTCGCGATCCGGTCGGTCTGGGCCATGACCAGCACGAACTCGTCGCCGGCGTAGCGGGCCACGATGTCCCCGCGCCGGGCGTTGGCCCGCAGGATCTCGGCGAACGAGCGCAAGGCCTCGTCGCCGGCATGGTGGCCGAGCCCGTCGTTGATCTTCTTGAGGTCGTCCAGGTCGAGAACCAGGAAGGCCAGCGGCGCACCGTAGCGCTCGGCGTTGTGGAGCTCGCGCTCCATCAGCTCGTTGAGGGCGCGCCGGTTGGCCAGGCCCGTCAGCGGGTCGGTCGAGGCCAGCCGTTGGGTCTCCTCGAGGAGCCGCTTCGTCTCGCTGTAGAGGCGGGCGTTCTCCATCGCGATGGCCGCCTGGGCGGCGAAATCCCACAGCAGCTGGACGTTGGTCTCGCTGATCGCCGAGTCCGGCGGACGGTCGACGTAGAGGATGCCGCGGACGGTGTTGCGGCTGATCAGCGGGACCATGCAGTAGATCCCCTCGGCGTCGTCGAGCGGGCTGTCGTCCTCCTCGGCCGCGCCCTCCTTGAGCTCCAGCGTGCCGGCGACCATCGAGGCGAAGGCCGGCGTCCGGCGCAGGGCGTCGGGGTCGGGGCTGTGGACGACCGTGCCGCCGGGGTCGGTCTCCAGCCGCCGGCTGGGGACGCCGTCGCGTACCTCGAACAGAACCACCCGGCCGAAGTGGAGCGCCTCGTGGACGCCGCGCAACACCATCGCGAGGATGTCGTCGATCTCCAACGTGGAGTTCATGCTCGAGAAGACCTGCTGCAAGACGAAGAGCCCAGAGTTCTGCTGGGCGAATTCGTCGCGCTCGAGCTCGAGCGAGGAAACACGACGACGGAGCAGCGCGATCTCCTCGCGGAGCGCGATCAGCTCTTCGGTCGCCATGTCCAGCGGTAAGACGGGGACGGGAACTTCCACGTACGGTCCGGGGTTGACGCTCGCAGGGTACCGCTACCGTTCTCAGGTATCAGGTGGGTTTCCCGCGCCCGGCCGTCGGTCAAGGTAAGCTTTTCGTTGAGTTCGTTCGTCCATCTGCACGTGCACAGCGAGTATTCGTTGCTCGACGGCGCTTGCCGCGTCGACCAGCTGTGTCGGCGCACGGCCGAGGACGGTGCTCCGGGCATCGCGCTGACCGACCACGGCGTGATGTTCGGCGCGGTCGAGTTCCACGACACGGCCAAGAAGAAGTACGGTCTCACGCCGATCATCGGCTGCGAGGCCTACATCGCGCCGCGCGGCCGTTTCGACCGTACGGTACGGGACGAAGCGCACATCACGCTGCTGGCCGCAAGTGACGTCGGTTACAAAAATCTCACCACGCTGATCTCGAAAGGCTTCCTCGAGGGGTACTATTACAAGCCGCGGATCGACATGGAGTTGCTCGAGAAGCACAACGAGGGGCTCATCGTCCTCTCCGGCTGCATGTCCTCGCTGGTCTCAGCGCCGCTGCTCAAGAACGACTACGAGACGGCCAAGAAGAACGCCAAGATGTTCGCCGACATCTTCGGCGACCGGTTCTACGTCGAGATCATGCGGCACGGGATGCCCGAGGAGGACGCGATCAACGCCGGCCTGATCAAGCTGGCGAGAGAGGCGAGCTACCCGCTCGTCGCGACCAACGACTCCCATTACCTGGCGCGCGAGGACGCGCAGGCGCACGACGTGCTGCTGTGCATCGGCACCGGCAAGACCGTCGCCGACACCAGCCGGATGAAGTTCTTCTCGGACCAGTTCTACGTCAAGAGCGCCGAGGAGATGCGCGAGCTGTTCGCCGACGTCCCCGATGCGTGCGACAACACGCTCGAGATCGTCAAGCGCATCGACATCACCATCCCCGAGAAGGTCTTCTATCTGCCGGACTACCCCGTGCCGAGAAGCGCGGCGGAGGACGTGGCCGGCGTGCTCGCGCAGGCGGCGCCGGGCACGCTGCCCTCGGACGTCGACGCGGCGCGCGAAGTCGGCATGAGCGCGGAAGACTATCTGCGCCTGGTCTGCGAGCAGGGCATGATCGCGCGCTACGGCGAGCGCGCGAGGACCGACGCCGCGCTGCGCGAGCGGTTCGAGTACGAGCTCGGCATCATCAACACGATGGGCTTCGCGTCGTACTTCCTCATCGTGTGGGACTTCATCAAGTACGCGCGCGATCAGGACATCCCGGTCGGTCCGGGCCGCGGCTCGGCGGTCGGTTCGGTCGTGTCCTACGCGCTGGGGATCACCGATCTCGACCCGATCAAGTTCGGGTTGATCTTCGAGCGCTTCCTCAACCCCGAGCGCATCTCGATGCCGGATATCGACACGGACTTCTGCGTGGAACGCCGCGACGAAGTCATCAAGTACGTCATCGAGAAGTACGGCAAGGACCGCGTCGCGCAGATCGTCACCTTCGGGACGATGGCGGCGCGGGCCGCCATCCGCGACGCGGGCCGCGCGCTGGGCGTGCCGCTGCCGGACGTCGACCGGGTCGCGAAGCTCGTGCCCTCGGGGCCGAACGGCCTGACCATCCCGGCCGCCCTGGAGCAGATCCCGGAGCTGGGCGCGCTCTACCGCCAGGATCCGCAGATTCGCAAGCTGCTCGACACGGCGACGTCGATCGAGGGGCTGGCCCGCAACGCCTCGACCCATGCCGCCGGCGTCGTCATCTCGAAGAACCCGCTGACGGATCACGTCCCGCTGGTGAAGATCGGCGAGGACGGCGTGAACACGCAGTACGAGATGTCGATGGTCGAGCGCATCGGCTTGCTCAAGATGGACTTCTTGGGCCTGCGCAACCTGACCGTGATGAAGGCGGCCGCCGACGAGATTCGCCGCACGGTCAATCCGCAGTTCGACCTCGCGACGATTCCCGACGACGACCAGCGGACGTACCAGATGCTCGGCCGCGGCGAGACGCTGGGCGTCTTCCAAATGGAATCCGAGGGCATGATCCGGGTCTGCGTCGACCTCAAGCCCTCGCGTCTGGAAGACATCATCGCGCTCGTCGCGCTGTACCGTCCGGGACCGATGGAGTGGATCCCGGACTACATCGCGGGCAAGCACGGCCGCGTCCAAGCCAAGTACCTGCACCCGAAATTGGAAGCGATTCTGGCGGACACGTACTCCGTGTGTCTGTACCAGGAGCAGGTGATGCAGATCGCGCGCGACTTGGCGGGCTTCTCGATGGGGCAGGCCGACGAGCTGCGCAAGGTGGTCGGGAAGAAACAGAAGGACAAGATCCCGTACTACAAAGAGAAGTTCGTCGCCGGCTGCGCCGAGAACGACGTCGAGGGCGAGCTCGCCGAGAAGATCTTCGCGTTCATCGAGCCGTTCGCGGGCTACGGGTTCAACAAGGCGCACGCGACGGCGTACGGGTGGATCGCCTATCAGACGGCGTACCTGAAAGCCAACTACCCGCTGCAGTACTTTGCGGCGTTGATGTCCTCGGTGCGCGACAAGACCGACAAGCTGGTCGAGTACATCGAAGAGGCGAAGAAGCTCGGCATCCCGGTGCTCCCGCCGGACGTCAACGCCTCGCTGGTCGACTTCGCGGTCGTCGGCGAGTCGATCCGCTTCGGCTTGGCGGCCGTCAAGGGCGTCGGCGAGGGTGCGGTGCTGGCGATCCTCGCCGCGCGCGAACAGGGCGGCGCCTTCGCCGACCTCTTCGATCTGGTGCAACGGGTCGACGTGCGGGCGGCGAACCGCAAAGTCTACGAAGCGCTGATCAAGTGCGGCGCGCTCGACCAGCTGCCGGGCAACCGCGCGCAACTGCTCGACGCGCTCGACGCGGCGATGGACGCCGCCTCGCGTGAGGCGCGCGACCGCGAGCTGGGCCAGGCCTCGCTGTTCGGGATGATCGAGGAGCCGCACCCGGCCCTCAAGCCCTCGCTGCGCCCGCTGCCGGCGCCCTCGACGATGGAGGCGCTGGGCTGGGAGAAGGAGACGCTGGGCATCTTCGTCTCCGGGCACCCGCTGGCCGACGTCACCGAGGCGCTGGCGCGCACCGGCGCGATTCCGGTGCGCGAGCTGCGCAACCTCGAGGACGACGCGCCGGTGAAGATCGCCGGCCTGGTCACCGCGGTGCGCCGCACGCTGACCAAGGCGCAGATGCAGATGCTGATCGCGACGGTCGAGGACACGACCGGGGCCGTCGAGTGCGTCGTCTTCCCCAAGCAGTACGGCGATCTGCAGGCGAAGTTCGAGGAAGACCGCATCGTCGTCATCACCGGCCGGCTGCGCTTGCGCGAGCGGCGCGGCGGTGCGACGCCGGGTGAGGAAGCACCGGTCGACCTCAACGTCTCGGTCAACGACGTGCAGCTGTTCGATCGCAACGCCGTGCGCGCGGCCGCGCCGCCGGAAGGCTGGCACGTGACGATCAACTCGCGCGATCAGATCGACGATCTGGCGACGCTGCTCTCGGAGTGGAGCGGGACGACGCCGCTGGTGCTGCACATCAACGGCTCGACGGTGCAACGGCAGGTCGCCGGCGACCGCCGGGTCGCGCAACGCCTGGCCGCCATCGTCGGCGGCGCGAACGTTCGCGAAGGGCCGCCGTGAGGCTGCCGGCCGGGGTTCGCGACTGGTTGCCGCACGAGCTGGCGCGCAAGCGCGAGGTCGAGTGGCAGATGCGCGCGGTCTTCGGCCGCTGGGCGTACGAAGAGGTCCAGACGCCGATGATCGAGCGCTACGACGTGCTCGAGCGCGGACTGGGCGAGGAGACGGCCGAGCTGCTGTTCCAGTTCAACGACCGGCGCTCGACCGCGCTGGCGCTGCGCCCGGAGATGACGACGCCGATCGCGCGGCTGGTCTCGACCCGCATGCGCGAGCAGCCCTTGCCGTTGCGGCTGGCCTACGTCGCGCCGGTGTTCCGCTATTACGAGCAGCCGCAAGAAGGCCGGATGCGCGAGCTGACGCAGGCCGGTGCCGAGCTGATCGGCGCGGCCGGCGTCGACGCCGACGCCGAGACGCTGTTCATGGCCATCGAGGCGATGGACGAGATCGGCCTGCGCGACGCGCGCTTCGACATCAACGACGCGCGCGTCATCGACGGGCTGCTGGACGGCGTCGGGCTCGACGGTGCGGCGGCACACCAGGCGAAACAGGCTCTGCGGCGGCGCAATCTGGTGGCGTTGGCGGGGTTCGAGCGGCCGGCGCTGCTCGAGTTCGGGCTGCGCCGCGGCGGGCGCGAGACGATCGACGCCGCGCGCGCCGTCTGTCGAACCGCCGAGTCGCTGGCCGCGCTCGACGATCTCGCGACGTTGCTGCAGCGCGCCGAGCTGCTCGGCTACGCCGGCCGCGTCCACGTCGACTTCTCGCTCTTGCGCGACCTCGAGTACTACACCGGACTGCAGTTCGAAGGTTACGTCGAGGAGATCGGCTTCGCGCTGTGCGGCGGCGGCCGCTACGACTCGCTCTTGCCCAAGCTCGGCTTCGAGGTTCCGGCCGTCGGCTGGACGGCCGGCGTCGAGCGGCTGCTGATCGCGCTGGAACGGCGCGGCAAGCACGTGGCGCGCCGCCGCCATCGCATCGACGTGCTGGTGGCCGGATCCGACGTGGTCGCGGCGCGCGAGCGCGACGCCGGCAACGTCGTGCGCTACGCCGGCTCGCAGCTCAGCGACGCCGAGCTGGTGGAGGAGGCGCGCGCGTACGGTATCCCGCGCGTGCTGATCGCGCGCAACGGCAACGTGCGCGAGGTGCGCGTCGGCCCGCGCACCGACGAGCTGCCGCTGCCGCGCACCCCCTCGAACTGGGACGCGCGCTGATGCTCGCCGTCGAGCCGCTGACGATCGCCGTCCCCAAAGGCGCGCTCTACCCCGACGCGGCCGCGCGCTTGCGCGCCGCCGGCATCGACGTCCCCGACGACGTCGGGCGCAAGCTGACGATCACGACCTCGGACGGTACGACGCTGCTCTTGCTGCGGCCGAGCGACGTCCCCGCCTACGTCGAGTTCGGCTCGGCCGACTGCGGCATCGTCGGCAAGGACGTGCTCTGGGAGACCGACCGCAACGTCGCCGAGCTCGCCGATCTGGGCTTCGGCTACTGCCGGCTCGTCGTCGCCGGGCGCCGCATCGACCGCTATCACGAAGGCGCGCCGCTGCCGACGTTTCTGCGCGTCGCGACGAAGTTCACCCGTTCCGCCGAAACGTTCTTCGCCGAGCGCGATCTGCCGGTCGAGCTGATCCCGCTGCACGGCTCGGTCGAGCTGAGCCCGCTGGTCGGCCTGGCGGATTTGATCGTCGACCTGGTCGCGACCGGCACGACGCTGCGCGAGCACGACTTGGTGATCGTCGAGCAGATCGCGGAGAGCACGGCGCGCTTCGTCGTCAACCCGGTCCGTTTCCGCACCAAGTACGCCGCCATCACGACCCTGCTCGGACGGCTCTCGGCGATCCCGGCGTGAGCGACGTCGTCGCCTTCGGCCCGCATGTGCGGCTGGAGCGCGACGGCGCGGTCGCGACGATCGTGCTCGACCGGCCGGAACGGCGCAACGCCGTCGACCGTCCCGTCGCGGACGCGCTGCGCGCCGCCTTCGAGACGTTCGAGGCCGACCCGGCGCTGCGCGTCGCGGTCCTGTGGGGCGCGGGCGGAACGTTTTGCGCCGGAGCCGACTTGACCGCGATGGACGATCCCGCACGGCGCAACGCGGTCGAGCCGGACGGCGCGGGACCGGGGCCGATGGGGCCGACGCGCATGGTCTTCGCCAAACCCGTCATCGCGGCCGTCGCCGGCTACGCGGTCGCCGGCGGTCTCGAGCTGGCGCTGATGTGCGATCTGCGCGTCGTCGAGGACGACGCGACCTTCGGCGTGTTCTGCCGCCGCTGGGGCGTGCCGCTGATCGACGGCGGCACCGTCCGATTGCCGCGCCTGATCGGTCAGAGCCGCGCGCTCGACATGATCCTGACCGGGCGCTCCGTCGGCGCGGCCGAGGCGCTGCAGTTCGGCCTGGCCAACCGGGTCGTGCCGACCGGCGCCGCGCGCGCCCACGCCGAAACGCTGGCGCGCGAGCTGGCCGCGCTGCCGCAGTCGTGCATGCTGACCGACCGGCGCTCCGCCTACGCGGGCTGGGACCTCGCGACGGACGCCGCCTTGCGTGCCGAGGGACGCAGCGGTTACCCGGTCGTGTTCGCCGAAGGAATCGGCGGCGCGGCGCGCTTTGCGGGGGGCGCAGGCCGGCACGGCCGCCCCGAGGAGTGACGATGATCGGACCGACCTACCGCGAGCTCATCGTGCGCGGTGCCGAGCAACACGGGGACCGCGTCGCCGTGTGCGTCGGGGAGACGACGCTGAGCTTCGCCGAGGTCGACGATCTGAGCACCCGCTACGCGAACGCGCTGCTGGGCGCCGGGATCGCGCCGCGCGCGCGGGTGGCGCTGCTGATCAACAACTCGCTGCTCAGCGTTCCGGTCGACTTCGCCTGCGTCAAAGCCAACCTCAACCGCGTCCCGCTCAACGCGCGCCTCTCGCTCGACGAGCACGCCCGCATGCTGGTCGAGACGCGGGCCGAAGTGCTCTTGCACGGCCCCGACTTGCGCGAGCGCGCGCTCGAGCTGGCCGACCGCATCCCGGGCTTGCGCCGCATCCCGCTCGTCGCTGCCGAAAACGAAGAGGTCGCCTCGCTCGCGCGCCTCGGCCGCACGGCGTCGCCGCGGCTGCCCGCGCTCGACGTACGGCCCGACGACGTCATCATCACCCTGTTCACCTCGGGAACGACCGGGACGCTCAAAGCCGCCCAGCACACGCAGGCGTCGTACGCCGCGATCTGCCGCAACGTGCTGCTCAACCTGATCGCTGTGCGACCCGACGACGTCATGCTGCACGCGGCCTCGTTGCTCCACGCCAGCGGCGTGTTCGTGCTGCCGTTCTGGCTGCGCGGCGCGCGCACCGTCATCTTGCCGGGTTTCGAACCGGCCGGCTACCTCGACGCGCTCGAGCGCGAAGGCGCGACCACGATCAACCTCGTGCCGACGATGCTGCAGCTGCTCTTGGCCGAGCCCTCGATTTCCGGTCGCGACTTCTCGCGGCTGCGCGCGCTGATCTACGGCGCCTCGCCGATCCCGCGCCCGGTGCTCGAACGCGCGCTCGACGTCTTCGGGCGCACCGTGTTCTATCAGTACTACGGACAGACCGAAGCGCCGCTCTGCCTGACGGTGCTGCGGCCCGAGGATCACGTGCCGGCGCGGCTGGGTTCGTGCGGACGCCCGGCGATCGATGTCGAGCTGGCGCTGGTCGACGAAGCGGGCGCACCGGTCCGGCGCGGCGAGGCCGGCGAGATCGCGGTGCGCTGCCCCTCGATGATGGCCGGCTACTTCGAGGCGCCCGAGCTGGACGCGCAGATGCGCTTACCCGACGGCTGGCTGCGCACGCGCGACGTCGGCCGGTTCGACGGCGACGGATTCTTGTACTTGCTCGACCGCACGTCGGACATGATCGTGACCGGCGGCTACAACGTCTATCCGCGCGAGGTCGAGGACGTCTTGCTGGCGCACCCCGCGGTGCGCGAGTGCGCGGTCATCGGTCTGCCGGACGAGACCTGGGTCGAAGCCGTGACCGCGGTGGTCACCTTGCACGCCGACGGCGCCGCCGGCGCGGACGAGCTGATCGCGTTCTGCCGCGAACGCCTGGCGTCGTACAAGAAGCCGCAGCGCGTGCTGTTCGACCCGGCGATCCCCAAGACGGCGGTCGGCAAGCTCAGCCGCAAGGCGTTGCGCGAGCGCTACGGCCCGGTGCGCGCCTAAGGTGGGACGTTCCGTGCCGGACACGGAAGCGAAGCGGGTGAGCTTGGAGATCGTGAACGCTTCGGACCGCGAGGCGCTGGGCGGCTTGTTCGAGGGCGGGTGGAATCCGCCGCTGGCCGTCGTCTTCGCCGTGCGCGCGATTCTGGATGACGTCCGCCTGCGCGGCGACGTCGCCTTGCTCGAGTATACGCGCCGCTGGGACCACGCGCAGGCGGAGCTCGACGCGCTGCGCGTGGAGATTCCCTCGCGCAAGAACGCGCGCGCGCTCGTGCCGGAGCAGATCGCGACCGGCCTCGAGCTGGCGCGCGAGCGCATCGCGGACTTCCACGCGCGCCAGCTGCCGGCGCCGATCGACTATCACGTGCACGACATGACGCACTACGCGTACCTCTCGCGCCCGCTGGGCGCCGTCGGCGCGTACGTCCCCGGCGGCAGCGCCTCGCTGCCCTCGACCGTGCTGATGACCGTCGTGCCGGCCAAGGTCGCCGGCGTCGCGCGCGTCGTCGTCGTCACGCCGCCCCAGCGCGACGGCACGATCGATCCGGCCGTGCTCTACGCCTGCGCGCTGACCGGCGTCGACGAGCTGTACGCGGTCGGCGGCGCGCAGGCGATCGCCGCGCTGGCGTACGGCACCCCGACGATCGCGCCGGTCGACAAGATCGTCGGCCCGGGCAACGTCTACGTCACCGAAGCCAAGCGCCAGGTGTTCGGCGCCTGCGGGATCGACGGACTGGCGGGCCCCTCCGAGGTGCTGGTCGTCGCCGATGCCGGTGCGCGCGCCGAGCTGGTCGCGGGCGAGCTGGTCGCGCAAGCCGAGCACGATCCGCTGGCGCGCGTCGCCGTCGTCTCGCGCCACCGCCCGCTGCTGTTCGCCGTGATCGATCTGCTGCAGGGACCGTTCGGTCAGAAGAGCGGCCGCGACGCGATCGTCGCCAAGGTGTTGGCCGAGCGCACCTGGATCGTGCACGCGCTGCGCGACGAGGAGATCGTCGAGGTCATCGATCGCTTCGCGCCCGAGCACCTCTCGCTGATGGTCGCCGATCCGGCCGAATGGATCCCGAAGATCCGCCGCGCCGGCGCGATCTTCGTCGGCGAGCACACGCCGGTCGCGGCCGGCGACTACATCGCCGGGACGAACCACACGCTGCCGACCTCCGGTGCCGCGCGCTTCTCATCGGGCCTGCGGACGATCGACTACCAGCGCACGATGACGCTGGTCGAGAACAGCGCGCAGCGCATGCGCGACGACGCGCCGCTGCTGGCCGCGCTGGCCGACTTCGAGGGACTGCCCGCTCACGCGCGCACCGCCCGCTTGCGCGGCGGCTAACAAAACCGCTAGGCGCTCGCGTCCCGGGCGGGCGGCCGTGGTACGCTCGGGTCCATGCAGGCTCGTTTTTGCGTGGCGGCGCTGTTCCTCGCCGGTCTGACCCTCGCCGCGTGCAGCGGGCCCGGCGGCAACCGCGGCACGACGGTGCCGGTGCCCGCGGTGGGCGTGGTCGGCGCGACGGGGCCGACCCCGAGCCCCTCGCCCAGCCCCGTGCCGACGGCGACGACGGCGGCCATCGCGCCGGGCTCGACGCTGACCGCGGCCGGTGCGAACGGCGTCGTGTTCACGGTCGTCGTCGGCTCTCCGGCACCCAGCGGCGAAATGATGACGCTCGCCGCGGACACGACCGATTCGGCCGCCCTTTTCGCGCCGGCCAGCCCCGCGCCGGTCGATCGCATCGCGGTCACCGTCTCGCCGTCGGCGCTGACGATGACGGCAGTTTCGCAGTTGCTCTTGAGCCGAGATCCGGCCAGTTCCGCCGGCTACGGCTTCGTCCTGGGCAACGTGACGACGAGTCAGTCCATCATGGATTTCGACTTGCCCGGCAACGGCGGCGGCGCGCCGTCCGAGGAGTGGTGCGACACGCCGGTGTCGAGCCTGCAGTTGCAGCCCGGCAACCGCTATCTGCTCGTCCTCGTGCAAACGGAGTTCGCCTACCCGCAGTTCTGCACGTAGCGCACGCGGAATCGCCGCGCTCGGCGGCGAACACGTCTGCCCGATGGTGTCCTCGACGCGCATTCGCCTCGTCGCGCTGGACCTCGACGGAACGCTGATCGGAGAGGATCTCGTCGTGCGGCCGCGGGTCGCGGCGGCGGTCGCGGCGGCCCAAGCGGCCGGCGTCGCGGTGACGATCGTGACCGGCCGCATGTTCGCCGCGGCCAAGCCGTTCGCGCGGCAGCTGCACATCGCGGGGCCGATCGTCTGCTACCAGGGTGCCGCGATCTACGACGTCGCCACCGGCGCGACGCTGCGCGAGACGCCGGTCCGTTCCGACGTGACGCGTGAGGTGCTCGACTGGGCGCACGCGCACGGCGTCCACGCGCAGTGCTACGCCGACGACCGCCTGTACGTCGACGAGATCAACCGCTTCTCGCGCCGCTACACGGCGCTGGCGCGCGTGGAGCCGGTCTTGGTCCCCTCGCTGCGCGACGCGTTCGCGCAACGGCCGACGATCAAGATCGTGCTGGTCGACGAGCCGGCGCGCGCCGACGAGCATCTGGCGGCGCTGCACGCGCTGCTCGGCGAACGCGCATACCTTACGCGCAGCCACCCCGATTTCGTCGAGGTCGTCGATCCGGCCGTCGACAAGGGCAAAGCGCTGGCGTTCGTCGCGGCGCGCTTGGACGTGCCGCTCGACGCGACGCTGGCGGTCGGCGATTCGTGGAACGACGTTCCGCTGCTCGAAGCGGCCGCGGTCGGGGTCGCGATGGGCTCGGGTCCGCCCGAGCTGCTCGGGAAAGCCGATCACGTCGTCGCCGACGTCGCGCACGACGGCGTCGCCGAGGCGATCGAACGGTACGTCCTCGCGTGAAGGCGGCAACGCGTCAGCGACCGCGACTGACCGCCGTACGCCGCCGCAGACCCTCGGTCGTGGCGCGCGTGCGGCCGTTTCGCATCCTCGCGGTGGTGCTGGCCGTGCTGGCCGTCGTCGCCGGCGTCTATCTCGCCAACGCGCCGTTCTTCCGCGTCGCGCACGTCGGCGTCGACGTGCCGCTCGGTTCACCGGTCTCGGCGCAAGAGGTGCGCGCGGCGGCCGCCGTCGCGCCGGGCGCGAACGTGTGGCTGCTGCGGCCGGGCGCGATCGCGCGCCGCGTCGACGCGATCCCGTACGTCGAGCGCACCAGCGTGCACCGCGGGCAATTTCCGGCGCCGTTCGTCGAGCTGGCGGTCACGGTGCGGCGTCCGGCGTTCTGTCTGCGCGCCGGCGGCGGCGAGATGACGCTCGACGCGAGCGCGCGCGTGCTGCAAGCCGGCTGCGCGTCGGGCGCGCTGCCGCGCCTGACAGCCGGTCCGGCGAGCATTCCGGCGCCCGGCGCCACGGTGAGCGACCCGGCGATCGTGCGTCTCCTCGCCGACGCCGCGACGCTGGCTGACGCCGGGCTGTCGATGCGCAGCCTGGGCTGGGACCGCTGGGGCGGCCTGGAGGGCGTCGATGCCAGCGGGGTCGTCCTACTGCTCGGCGAGGACGGCGATCTGGCCGCCAAGGCCGCCCTGGTCGGCCCGGTCCGGGCCGGGATCGGGCATGCTCGGACCGTCCGGGCGATCGACCTGCGCGCGCCCGGTACGCCGGTCGTCGACTTCCGCTGATCTGTGGAATGTGTGCAGAGATTTCGTAGGTATCCGCGGACCCAGCCACAATATATGGTGGTGCAAGTGAAGGCGCACAGGGATGGCTAGGGGCGAGACGATCGCCGGCCTGGACATCGGCACGACGAAAACGTGTGCCGTCATCGCGACATCGGGTGCCGACGGTCTGGAGATCATCGGCATCGGCGAAGCGCCTTCGACGGGGATGAAGAAAGGGGTCGTGACCGACCTCGAGGAGACCGTCCGCGCGATCGAGGCCGCCACCGAGAAGGCCGAGCGGATGGCCGGCGTCCACGTCTCGCACGTCTACGTCGGCGTGACCGGCGAGCACATGCAGTCGACCAACAACCGTGGGGTCGTCGCGGTGACCGGAGACGACCGCGAGGTCATCGCCGCCGACGTCAAGCGCGTGGTCGACGCGTCGAAGATCATCAACCTGGCCGCCGACCGGCAGATCATCCACGCGCTGCCGCGGCACTACACGATCGACGGGCAGGACGGCGTCACCGACCCGGTCGGGATGAGCGGCGGCCGGCTCGAGGTCGACACGCACATCGTCACCGGCGGGGCGACCTTCATCGCCAACGTGCTCAAGTGCGTGCACCGCGCGGGGCTCGAGCCGGCGGCGATCGTGTTCGAGCCGCTGGCCTCGTCGGCGTCGACGCTGCTGCCGGAAGAGAAACAGGTCGGCGTCGTGCTGCTCGACATCGGCGGCGGGACCACCGACATCGCCGTGTACGCCGGCGGGGGCGTCGTGCACAGCGCGACGATCCCGGTCGGCGGCAACATCCTGACCAACGACATCGCGCTCGGCCTCAAGACGACCTTCGCCGAAGCGGAGAACGTCAAGCGCACCTACGGGTCGGGCGTCTTGCGCGCCGACGAGCCGGAACAAGCCTTCCAGGTCAAGACGCTCGACGGGCGCAGCACGCGCGAGGTGACGTCCTCGCAGCTGCGCGCGATCGTCCTGCCGCGCGTGCTCGAGATCCTGCGGTTGGCGAAGGCCAACGTCGTCGAGCACATCGCACGCGATCAGGTGCTCAGCGAGGTCGTGCTGACCGGAGGCGGTGCGCACCTGCGCGGCATCGAAACCACCGGCGCCGACGTGTTCGGGCTACCGGTCCGCATCGGCGTCCCGTCGACGATCGCCGGGCTGACGGACGCCGTCAAGCAGCCGGAGTACGCGACGGCCGTCGGGCTGGTGTTGTTCGGCCCGCGCGGCGAGCAGGCGCCGCACCTTTCCTCCCAGGGCGGCGGCGCGCTGGGCAAACTCTGGTCCTGGTTCACGTCGATCTGGAATTGACGAACCGCACGTGATTTCCGATGCTCCCACTCTTTCCGGAAGAGGAACACGCACCGATGGCTGACGCGAAACGTTTCGTCCCCGAGCACGCCGCGACGATCAAGGTGATCGGCCTGGGTGGCGGCGGCTGCAACGCCGTCAACCGCATGATCGACGCCGGTTTGACCGGCGTCGACTTCTACGCGATCAACACCGACGTTCAGGCCTTGCGTAACGCCAAGACGAACAACACGGTGCAGATCGGGAGCGGGCTCACGCGCGGCCTGGGTGCCGGCGCGAACCCCAACATCGGGCGCGAAGCGGCCGACGAGTCGCGCGAAGACCTGGCCATGATCCTCGACGGCGCCGACCTGGTGTTCATCACCGCCGGCATGGGCGGCGGCACCGGTACCGGCGCGGCGCCGGTGATCGCCGAGCTGGCACGCGAGTCCGGCGCGCTGACGGTCGCCGTCGTCACCAAGCCGTTCGCGTTCGAGGGCCGCAAGCGCATGCAGGCCGCCGAGCGCGGCATCGCCGACCTCGAGAGCAAGGTCGACACGCTGATCACGATCCCCAACGAACGCATCCTGCAGATCATCGAGAAGCGCACGCCGCTCAACGAGGCTTTCGGCTGCGCCGACGACATCTTGCGCCAGGGCATCCAAGGGATCAGCGATCTGATCACGCAGCCGGGACTCATCAACCTCGACTTCGCCGACGTCAAGACGATCATGACCGACGCCGGCTCGGCGATGATGGGGATCGGGGAGGGCTCGGGCGAGCACCGCGCCGCCGACGCCGCGCAGAAGGCGATCGCCTCGCCGCTGCTCGAGACCACCATCGAAGGCGCGCGCGGCGTGATCTTCAACATCACCGGTGGCCTGGATCTCTCGATGTACGAGGTCAACGAGGCGGCCGAGATGATCTCGCGCGCGGTCGACTCCGAAGCGCAGATCATCTTCGGCGCGTCGGTCGATCCCGAGCTGCAGGGCAAGGTGCGCGTCACCGTGCTGGCGGCCGGGTTCGGGAACCGCCCGCACCGCACCGCGAGCGGCAGCGGCTTCACCGCGGCGCCGATCGAGTTCGACAAGGTCGCGCCGGTCAACATGGACGACATCGAGGTCCCGGCGTTTCTGCGCTACCGCAGCTAATCGCGCCCGTGCGCGCGGCGCTGGAGCGACCGTGAATGGACGACCGCCAGCTGGTTCCGCGCTCGCTGGTGGTCGCCGGCGTCCTGCTGCTGGTGGTGCTGGCGGTCGGAACGGCGGGCTACGTCGGGCTCGAGAACTGGTCGGGCTTCGACGCGCTCTACATGACGGTTACGACGATCACCACGATCGGCGGCGGCGAGCCGCGCCCACTGGACCTGGCCGGCAAGTGGTGGACGATGATCGTCGTCGCCATCGGCTTCGGCGTGCTGACGTACACGCTGTTGGCGCTGATCGGCTTCGTCATCGAGGGCCGCTTGGGCGAGGCGGTCGAGCGGCGGCAGATGCGCTTGCGGGTGCGACGCATGCGTGATCATTTCGTGCTGTGCGGTTTCGGTCGCGTCGGGCGCGAGATCGCGCTCGCGCTGCGCACCGAGAAGATCCCGCTCGTCGTCATCGACAGCGACGAGCCCTCGCTGGAGCGCGCGAAGGCCGACGGCTTCGTCGTCGTGCACGGCAACGCCGCCGACGTGGCGACGCTGCGCGAGGCCGCGATCGACACCTCGCGCGGGTTGATCACCGCCGTCGACAGCGACGCCGACAACGTCTACGTCACGCTCTCCGCGCGCGTGCTGCGGCCCGACCTGTTCATCGTCGCGCGTGCCAACGCGGCGGACGCGGAGCCGAAGCTGCGGCTGGCCGGCGCGAACCGCATCGTCTCGCCCTACACGCTGGCGGGCCGGCGGCTGGCCAGCCTGGCCATGCGCCCGAGCGCGGTCGAGTTCGTCGATACCGTCCTCTCGACCGAGAACGACCAGCTGATGCTCGAGGACTTCCACCTCGGGGCCAACTCGCCGTGGATCGGCAAGCGGCTGGGCGACCTGGTGCCGGCCGACGGCGGTCTGATCGTGCTGGCGCTCAAGCACGAGGGACACATGCAGTTCCGGCCCGGCGGCGATGCGCTGCTCAGCGCGCACGACGCCGTCGTCGTGGCCGGCCCGACCGAAGCGATCCGCACCGTCGAAGCGCGCTTCTGAGCGGCGAGGACCGGCTCGCGCGCAGCCGAAGCAAAGTCGGGTGAGCACGACGCTGCCGCAGACCGCCGAGCGCGCGGTCGAGATTCGCCGCGAGATCCATCGCCATCCCGAGCTGGGTTTCGAAGAGCACCGCACGCAGGCGATCGTCGAGCGCGAGCTCGCCGCGCTGGGCGTCGCCCACCGCAAGATCGCCGGCACCGGCGTCGTCGGCGTCGTGGAAGGCGCGCTGCCGGGCCGCGTCGTCGGGTTGCGCGCCGACATGGACGCGCTGCCGATCACCGAGGACTCGGGCGAGGCGTGCGCCTCGGAGATCGCGGGCAAGATGCACGCCTGCGGCCACGATGCGCACACGGCGATGCTGCTGGGCGCCGCGCGCGAGCTGCAAGCGTCGCGCGCGACGCTGCACGGTACCGTGGTGCTGTTGTTCCAGCCGGCGGAAGAAGGGCCGGGCGGTGCGCTGCCGATGATCGAAGCCGGCGCGCTCGACGACCCGCCGGTCGAAGCGGTCGCGATGCTGCACGTCGACAACCGGCTGCCGACCGGAACCATCGGGATCACGTCCGGGCCGGTGAACGCGGCGGCGGACGAGTTCCACGTCACGATTCGCGGCAAGGGCGGACACGGCGCCTCGCCGCACAAGTCGATCGATGCGATTCCGTGCGCCGCCGCGACGGTGCTGGCGCTGCAGAACGTCGCCGCGCGCGAGACCGATCCGTTGGCGACGATCGTGGTGACGATCGGCACGATCGAAGGCGGTTACCGCAACAACGTCATCGCCGATCGCGTGAAGATGACCGGCACCGTGCGCACGCAAGATCCCGCGATTCGCGACGGCGTCGAAGCGCGGCTGCGGCGCATCGTCGACGGCGTCGCCGCCGCGTACGGGGCGAGCGCGACGCTCGAGATGTTCTTCGGCTATCCGCCGGTCGTCAACGACGCGACGCTGGCGACGAGCTTCGCGCAGTACGTCACCGAAACGAGCGCGATTCCCGTCGCGTCGCCGCCGCCGACGATGGGCGGCGAGGACTTCGCCTATTTCGCGCAGCGCGTCCCCGGCGTGATGGTGCGCCTGGGCATCTACGACGAGGGCGTCGGCTCGGTCCACCCCGGCCACAGCCCGCAATTCCGGCTCGACGAAGGCGCCATCCCGACCGGCATCGCGATCCTGGTCGCCTTTGCGCGCGGCGTCGGCGACGGCTCGGTCGCTCTCCCCACCATCCCCTGAATCCTCCACATTCCTCCACAAGGCCTAGTGTCGACGGTGGATGCGGTGCACAACATCTTGTGGTCGGCGGGAGGACCCGCGTGACGCACCCCGAACCGCCCGACATGGCTTTGTCGTCGATTGCGTACGACCGGCCGTCAGCGCGGGCGCTCCATTGCGCACAAGACGTCGCGTCGCCCGCGCGGACCGCGTTCGACCTCGTGTGCGAGGTCGAGAAGTGGCCGGTCTGGTTGTCTTTCCTGCGGAGCGCGCGCCGCGTCGACCCGCAGCTGCCGCTGGGCGTCGGCAGCGAGGTCGTGATCCGCTCGACCCTGCCGGGCGAGGCGGAAGAGCTGTTCGAGGTCGACCGCTTCTTGCCGGGCCACCAGCTCTCGCTCGTCGGTGCCTTCTCGGTCCGCCGGCGGATCGACATCCGCATCGAGCAGAAGTCCGAGCGCTCGAAAGTCGTCGTGCGGGTCGACTACCCGACGTACGGCGGCTTCCTCGGCCGCTTGATCGACCGGCTGACCCGTCGCCGCAAGATCGACAGCGCCCTCAACGACTCCCTGATCCACTTCAAGGGGTTGTGCGAGTACGACACCTCCCCCGACGCCGTCTTGGTCGACTTTTAGCAGTCGTTGACGGGCTCTGCTAGAGCCGGTAGAATTGGGGGAGTCCCCTTTTTGCCCATCCGGAGTTTCCGTTTGCCGCTCTACGACTACCAGTGCCGTCAGTGCCACCAGGTCACCGAGGTTCGCCACGGTGCTCGCGAAGCGTACGACGGGACCTGCCCGGCGTGCGGCGGTGCCCTCGGCCGCGTCTTCAACCCGGCCGGCATCGTCTTCAAGGGGTCCGGGTTCTACATCAACGATTCGCGCAAGTCGTCCGGCCCGTCCGAATCGTCGTCGTCCTCCGGGTCCACGCCGCCCGCGTCCGGCGGCGACGCGAAGAAGTCCGAGTCGAGCGCCGCGTAGCCGTGTCGCCGGAGGCGGTCGTGCGCTGGGCGCTGCTGGCCGCCGTGGTGGCGGTCCTGCTGGCGACCGCGATCGTCGCCGTGCGCATCTGGCGCGGGATCGCCGCGATCGCGGCGCGCGTGGGCGCCTACGGCGACCTGCCGGTCGTCGCCGCGCTGCGCACGGCTGAGGTCGACGGGGCCCGCATCCAGGCCGCCGTCGCGGCCGTCGACCCGCTGCTGACGCGAGCACAGATCGCGTTGGCGACCATCCGCCGCGGACCGCTGCCGCCGGAGCTGTTCGCCGCCTTCGCTCGCGTGCGCGCCGAGTTCGGCGCCTTCACCACCGCGCGGCGCTGAGCGCGAGCGCGCCTAGGACTCGTTTTCCGGCGGCTCCCAGGCCCAGCCGAAGCCGTCTTTGGGCGGTGGGGCGCCGCCCCCGAACGGCGCGTCCTCGTCGAGGTCCTCGTCTTCGCCGGGCAGCGCGAACGGTGCGCCGAACGGCGTCCCCGGCTGCCCCGCCGGGACGGGTGGCGGGGTCGGGACCGGCGGCGGTTTGGGCGCCGGCGGTGCCTTGGGCGGCGGCGTCGGCTTGCCCGCCGCCGGTGTGGACGCGGGCGCGGCGGGCTGCTCCTGGCGTAGGGTGGACAGCGGGAAACCGGTGAACGGCTCGTCGGTCGCTTGCACGATCGACTCGGGCGAGATCGTGCGCGGCGGCGGCAGCGTGCGCTGCGGCGGCGCCGCGGCGATGGCCGGTGCGGCCGGCGGTGGCGCCGGCGGCGCGGGCGGTACGAGCTCCACGCCCGGGCGGAACGGCTCGACCGCGCCCTGCGGCGGCACCTCGCCGGCTCCCGTGCCGACCAGCACGATGCGCGAGAGCGGCAGCAGCTGCGCGTCGGGCCGCGCCGCCAGGTCGCGCAGCTCGTCGAGATACGACTCGGGCATCTCTTCGATCGCCATCGCCTCGAGCACGAGGTCGACGGTCTGCGCGACCGCGTGCTTGGGCGGGATGCGGGTGAACGTCAGCAGCGACTGCCAGACGTCGCCTTTGACCAGCGCCATCAGCTTGCGCCAGTAGTCGATCGGCTGATAGGCCTCGAACAGTCCCGCCTCGCGCTTCGCGCGCCCGTAGAGCGCGGCGATGCGGCGGCCGAGCGGGTCGGCCGGCGGCGAGGGTTCGATCAGCACCACCCGCTTGGCGACCCGCGCCAGCTCGGTGAGCACCTGGCCGTGGAAGCCGGGATCGATCTCGTGCAGGTAGTGCATCGCGACGGCCGCGTCGTAGGCGGCCTCGCCGGCCGGAATCATCGTCGCGCTGCCGCGGATCGCGCCGGCGCCCAGCTTCTCGACGCGCGTCAACGTCTCGTCGTCGGCGCTCAGCACGTCGGCTTTGACGCCGATCTCGAGCGCGCGGGCGATCCAGGCGCCGTCGTTCGGCAGGCCCAGGAACAGCACGCGCTCGCCCGAGCGCAGCGCCATCGCGTCCCAGATCTGCTCGTCGATGCGGTAGGACTCGCGCTGAAAATCAGAGGGATTGGTCATCTAGGGAAGGTGGGACTCGAACCCACATGAGCTCTCGCTCGGTCGCTTTTGAGGCGACTGCGTATACCGTTTCGCCACTTCCCCGTGTACCATGCTCCCGGCCCGCGCATTCGCGGCAACCCAGGCGCGCTCCGCTTCGCCGAACCGGCCGGCGGACGATCCGGCCGCCGCGCTCAGGGCATACGTGATGCGAACCGGCCCCGGGGTCAACGTCAGACGCAACGTACCGTTGGATTGGTGCGGTTCCCAGCGGGCCGCGAGCACCGCCCGCGGCGGCCACGAGACGGCCGTCGCCTCGCGGCCGTCGGCCGAGGCGACCACCACGCCGCCCCGCTCCGCGTGCAGCTCGACGGGGACGCCCGCGGCCGCGTCCGCCACCGGCTGATCGCCGTCGTAGGCCAGCCGGCCGGTCAGCGCGTCGAGCACGACGCCGCGTTCGGCCGGCGCCCGCGGGAACGTGTCCTCGCGATCGACCACGACGCGCGCGCCGTGCGGATCGAGCGCGATCGTGCGCGCGAAACACGCCGGCCCGGTGACCAGGTCCGGCACGCGCAGCCGCGTGTCGACCACGGCGCGCGGGCCGCGCTGCGCGATCGTCGCCGCGACGTCACGGTTGAACGTGCCGGCCGGATACGAACGGGTCCACTTGCCGATCCGGTCGGTCGTCGAGGGCGGCGGCGGCACGCTGACGTCGTCGCGCCACGCGCCGGTCGCGTCGAACGCGTTGACGCCCGTCGCGAGGTCTTCGAGGACCGGACTGCGTCCGCCGCCGCGCGGTACGAGCACGACCCGCAGGCGGTCGTTCTGCAGCACGACGTCGTCCTGGCCGTCGGCGAACACGTCGGCGTCCCAGGCCAGCGCGGCGTCGGGCGCGACGCTGCGCAGCCCGGCCAGCGGCACGAGCGCATGCGGCGAGAGCAGGACCGCATCGCGCGAAGCCGACGAGCGCGGCGCCGGCGAGGGCGGCGGAACGTCGCCGGAATCGTCGGGCAGCGCGACGCGCACGCGGTCGACGACGAGCGTCCCGTCGCGCGCGCCCAGCGCGATCGTCTTTCCGTCGACGGGATCGTGCACGCTAATCGGCGCGTCGCCCCAATTGACGGCGACGGTGAACGACGCGTCGGGACCGACCAAGTGCGCAAGCGTCACGTCGCCCAGGCCGGCGACCGGCGCGAAGGGCACGGCGTCGACGATACGGCCGCCCGCGCGCGCGTAGGCGCGCAGGCGCGCGCGCGAGAGCGCGTCGAGCTGCGTTCCGGGTGGAACGACCAGCCACGGCTGCGCGTGCAGCGCCGTCCCACCGAGCGCGTGCGGATCGACCAGCGCGCAGGAGATCGCGGCGGCGCGGCACGCGTCGAGCGCGCGTTGCGTCGCCGCCAGGGCCGAGGCGATCGCGGCGTTGCCGGCCGGTCCCGGCGCGGACGCCGCCGGCCAGACGATCGCGCCCGCGGTCACGCGGTGCGTGCGCTCGAGCAGCGGCCCGTAGCGGCGCACCAGCGCGGCGAACCGCGCCGTCGGTGCGTACCGCGGCGAGGCGCCCGGGGGCGGATACGGGATCGCCGCGTCCCAGCCGTAGAGCGCGTTCGAGAACGGTGCCTCCCACCCGAACGGCGCCAGCGTGTCTTGCAGCGGAAAGTCGACGACGCCCTTGACGCCCCACGCCAACAGCTCGTAGAGCGCGAGCGTCGTGTTGGTCGGCGAGACGCTGCGCGGCAGCGGGTCCTCGGGCTGCGCCAGCCAGCCGGCTTGGAACTCGCTCATGGCGAGTGGCACGTGCGGTTGCGTCGTCAACAGCGCCGTCGCGACGTCGAGCTCGCTGCGGTCGTGCGCGCCGATCTGCGCCGCGTCGCTCTGATACCAGTTGCCCATCGCCCAGACCGGTGACGAGGCCGGCACCTTCATGTCGTAAGTGTTGATGAACAGCGGCGTGCGCGGCCCGACGACCGCGCGCACCTGCGCGGCCAGCCAGCCGAGATATGCGTGCAGGTGCGGCGCCGGGTAGGTGTCGTTGTCGATGTAGGCGCCTTGATCGTCGTCGAGCTGGACCGCCAGCACGCGGTCCGCGACCGGGCGAAACTCGGCCAGCGCGCGGCGCAGCCAGCGCGCGGCGTAGCGGCGGTGCGTCGCGTTCGCCAGCCATTGCGCGGCGGCGGCGTCGCTGTGCGCGTTCTGCAGCGTCGCGGTCGCCGGATAGCGCCCTTCGAGCACGTCGTGGAGCGGCATTCCGTACGCGGGCCGCCGCAACAGCCACGCCGGATAGCCGCCGTTGCGCCACTCGTTGCGGATCACCGGCCCCGGCCGCACGATGAAGTAGAAGCCCAGTTCCTTGCCCAGCCGCAGCACCTCGCGCAGGTTGCGGCGCGGATCGGTGTGGCCGTCGAAGTCGAACGCGCCGTCGGCCGGCTCGTGCCAGTTCCACGGCACGTACAGGTCGAGCGTGTTCGCGCCGAGCGCGCGCAGCGCCAGCATCGCCGTGCGCCACGACGCGACCGGCAAGCGCTCGTAGAAGAACGCGCCGCCGAAGAAGAAGAACGGCCGGCCGTCGACCTGCAGCTGCGGCGCACCGTCGCGCTCGACCAGCACCGCGTGGTCGAACTGCGGCTGCGCGGGCGGGGGCGCCGCGCCGCCCGTCAGCAGGGCGAGCACGAGCGCGATGGCACGCCGCAGGCCCGCCCGATCGGTCATGCGAACGCTTTCGCCGTCCCGTGAACGATCTCTCGTTGCTTCTGGGCCTGCGCGGTCAGGTATCGATCGATCGGGTCGATAGTCCGGCGTTGCGCGACAACCCGCTGGGCGATCCGTCGGTGCGCCCGCTGGCCGTCTATACGCCGCCCGGGTACGATGCGCAGGGCTCGGGCGCGTATCCGGTGCTCTACTGTCTGCACGGATACGGCGGCGACGTCGCCGCGCTGGTCTCGAGCCGGCCCTGGGAGACGAACGTGCTCCAGTGGGCCGACCAGCTGATCGCGCAGGGGGCGATGCCGCCGGCCATCGTCGCGATCGTCGACGGGTTCACCCGCTTGGGCGGCTCCCAATACGTCGACTCGGTCCACAACGGCGCGTACGCGACCTACGTGGTGCGGGACGTGATCGGCCACGTCGACGCGCGCTACCGCACCCTGGCGCGCGCCGGCGGCCGCGGCGTGTTCGGCAAGTCGTCGGGCGGGTTCGGGGCGCTGCACCTGAGCTTGGCGTACCCGGGCGTCTTCGCCGCGTTCGCCTCGCACAGCGGCGATGCGTACTTCCCGTACTGCTATCAGATGGAATGGCCGGTCGCGATGATGACGCTCGAGCAGCACGGCGGCTCGATCGCGGCCTTCATGGAAGCCTACGAAGGGCGCAACAAACGCCCGCACGCGTTCATGGCGACCGTCAACCAGCTGGGCATGTCGGCCGCGTACTCGCCGCGCGCGGCGGAGCGCTGGGCGATCGATCTGCCGTGGGATCCGCGTACCGGTGAGATGCGCGCGGACGTGTTCGCGCGCTGGCTCGCGTTCGATCCCGTCGAGCGGGTCGCGGCGAGCCGCGACGCGCTGGCCGCGATGCGGCTGCGCTATCTCGATTGCGGCACCCGCGACGAGTACGGCCTCTACGTCGGGGCGCGCGTGTTCGCACAGCGCTGCCGCGACCACGGGCTCGCGGTGCGGCACGAAGAGTTCGACGACGACCACCGCAACGTCGGCTACCGGTACGCGATTTCGTTGCCGGCGCTCGCCGGCGCGTTGGACCGCGCCGGCTGAGCCCGAGCGTTACTGACCCTGGTGCTGCTGGCGCGCTTCGCGCAGCGCCCGCATCCGTTCGCGGCTGAGGTTGACCATCAGCACGAACCGGCCCGGATCGTTGGAACGCATCATGCCGCCACCACCGCGGCGACCGCCGCCGGGGCCGTTGGCTCCGGCGTTCGGCGGCGCGGCGGCCTTCATCGCGGCCACCATCTTGTCGCGCTCGCCCATGACCGCCTTCGACTCGTCGGGGCTGAGGATTGCGTCGATCTTCTGAATGTCACCGCCGAAGTCGGTGTCGGTGCCGTTGTTGACGCCGTCGACGATCGCTTGGATCTGCGCGCGATGAGCGGCCGAGAGGTCGTTCATGACGTTGGTCTTGGCGTCGTCGCGGGCTTTCTCCATCGCCGCGCGCATGCCGGAGTTGGGGCCCTGACCTCCGCCGTTGTCCTGCGCCTGCGCGTTCGATCCGCAGCCCGCCAGGAGCACGCTCGCCGCCATCACCGTGGCGGCGAGCGCCGAAAAGTACTGTCTCATGCCTGCGAGGATAGCGTGCGTTCCCGTGCCTTTCCTCGGAACGGGATGAGAGTCGCGAGAGGCCGAGTCAGGCGCGGACCCCTTCCCTCCCGCTCGGCTGGCGCTGCGCCTGCTTCGTCCGCTCGTCGGCACGGGCGAACAGGACCAGCATCTCACGGTTGAAGGCCGGGATATCGTCGGGTTTGCGGCTGGTCACCAGGTTGCGATCGACGACGACTTCGCGGTCGAGCCAGTCGGCGCCGGCGTTGCGCAGGTCGTCCTGGATGGTGAAGTAGCTGGTCAGCGAGCGCCCCTTGACGATGCCCGAGCTGATGAGCAGCCAGGGTGCGTGGCAGATCGCCGCGATCGGCTTGCCGGCGCGGTCGAAGGTCTGCACGAAAGCGCGCGCTTGGGGGACCATGCGGATCGCGTCGGCGTTGAGCGCGCCGCCGGGGAGCAGCAGCGCGTCGTAGCGCTCGGGATCGGCCTCCTCGAAGGCGAGGTCGGCCGTGACCCGGTCGGCGCGATCGTGGTGCTTGAATCCCTGCACCGGGCCGCGCTGCTCCGAGATGATGTCGACGACGGCGCCCGCGTCGCGCAACGCTTTGAGGGCTCGGCGAGCTCGGCCCACTCGAAGCCTTCGGTGGCCAGGCACGCGACGTGCGTATTGCTGAGTTGTGGCATGGGCGCGCTGTTCCCGCGCACGACGACGAGCACACGCAGCGCATGCCGTTGGTGGCAGTCGAGCAGAGGCGGCCCCGCTCGACCGGCCCTCACGTGACCGGGACCTCGGCCAGTGCGCGCGTCGCGTCGAGCGCGCCGCGCAGGTCGGCCAACAGATCGTCGATCCCCTCGATGCCGACTGAGAGGCGCAACAGACCGTCGGTGACGCCGCGCCGCTCGCGGTCGGGCTTGGGGATCGAGCCGTGCGTCATGCGCGCGGGATGGCAGAGCAGCGACTCGACGCCGCCCAGCGACTCGGCCAGCGAGAACAGCCGCACGTGCTTGGCGAACTCGAGCGCGCGCGACTCCGGTCCACGCATCACGAACGAGACCATCCCGCCGAAGCCGCGCATCTGGCGCTTCGCCAGCTCGTGCTGCGGGTGCGAGGGCAGACCCGGGTAGTAGACCTGCGCGACGTCGTCACGCGCGGCGAGAAACTCGGCGACGGCGATCGCGTTGCGCTCGTGCTCGCGCATGCGCAGCGCCAGCGTCTTGGCGCCGCGCAGCGTCAGGAACGCGTCGAACGGACCGGGGACGCCGCCGACCGCGTTCTGATGGAACTTGATCTGCTCGGCCAACGCGTCGTCGTTGGTGATGGCGATGCCGCCGACGACGTCGCTGTGGCCGCCGATGTACTTGGTCGTCGAGTGCACGACGACGTCGGCGCCCAGCGCCAGCGGCGACTGAAAGTAGGGTGAGGCGAAGGTGTTGTCGACGACGACGACCTGACCCGGCTGGCGCAGCGCGACGATCGCCGCGATGTCGACCAGCTTGAGCAGCGGATTGGTGGGCGTCTCGAGCCAGAACAGCTTGGTGTTCGGTTGGATCGCCGCGCGGACGGCGTCGAGGTCGGTCATGTCGACGTAGGTGAAGGTGAGCCCGTAGCGGACCAGGACCTTCGAGAACAGGCGATACGTGCCGCCGTAGAGGTCGTCGCCGACGACGACGTGATCGCCGGACGAGAGCAGGTTCATCACCGCCGACGTCGCCGCCATCCCCGAGCCGAACGCGTAGCCGTGTTCGCCGTTCTCGAGCGCGGCGAGCTGCCGCTCGAGCGCCAAGCGCGTCGGATTGATCGTGCGCGAGTAGTCGAAGCCCTTGGTGACGCCGACCTCTTCGAGGGTGTAGGTCGAGGTGGCGTAGATCGGGACGATGGTCGCGCCGGTGGCGGGATCGGCGTCTTGTCCGGTATGAATGGCGCGCGTCGCGAAGTCCATTTAGCTCTGCTGGGCGGAGAGGAAGGAGATGATGTCCTGGCGGGTGACGACGCCGACCGGGCGGCCCGAGTCGGTGACGACGATCGCGGCGTTGGCCATCGTCAGGAGCTTGTAGGCGCGGCCGACTTCGACGTCGTGTTCGAGCATCGGGAACGGCCGGCCCATCACGTCGCCGACCGGCTTGTGGACGATGTCGGCGTGGTCGAAGACGGCCTGCATGACCGCCACGTCGTTGATCGAGCCGACGACCTCGTTTGCGCGCACCACCGGGATCTGGGATATCTCGTAGCGGCGCAGCAGGTCGAGCGCCTCCTTCACCGGCTGCTGCTCGGTGACGGTGATCAGCGGCGGCAGCGGCTGCTTCGTGCGCAGCACGTCGCCGACGGTGTCCTTGCGCCGCTCGTCCTCGAGGAAGCCGTTGGCGTGCATCCACTCATCGTTGAAGATCTTCGACATGTAGCCGCGGCCCGAGTCGGGCATCATTACGACCATCACCGCGTCGGCCGGCAAATCCTTGGCGATGCGCTGTGCCGCGACGGCCGCGGTGCCCGACGAGCCGCCCACCAGCAGCCCTTCCTCGCGCGCGATGCGGCGCGCCATCAGGAAGCTCTCCTTGTCCGTCACGCGCAAGATCTGGTCGATGACGCGCATGTCGACGGTCTGCGGGAGGTAGCTCATCCCGATCCCTTCGACCTTGTACGACTTCGGCGTGTCGCCGCTGTAGATCGAACCTTCCGGATCGGCGCCGACGACGACCAGCCGCGGGTTCTTTTCCTTGAGGTAGCGCGCGGTGCCGGAGATCGTGCCGCCGGTGCCCATCCCGCTCACGAAGTGGGTGATCTTGCCGGCCGTCTGTTCCCAGATCTCGGGGCCGGTCGTGACGTAGTGCGCGCCCGGGTTCATCGCGTTGTGCCACTGGTCGGGCTGGATCGCGCCGGGGATCTCGGCCGTCAGCCGGTTCGCGACGCCGTAGTACGACTCGGGCGAGTCGTTGGGGACGTTCGTCGGCGTGATCACGACCTCGGCGCCGTACGCCTTGAGCAGGTCGATCTTCTCCGAGGACATCTTGTCGGGCATCACCAGGATGCACCGGTAGCCGCGGATCGCGGCCGCCATCGCGAGGCCGGTACCGGTATTGCCCGAGGTCGCCTCGATAATGGTGGCGCCCGGTTTGAGGATGCCGCGGCGCTCCGCGTCCTCGATCATCGCGACGGCAGGACGATCCTTGACCGACCCGCCGGGATTCACGTATTCGACTTTGGCCAAGACGAAGCACGCCGCACCGTCGATCACGCGATGCAGACGGATGAGCGGGGTGTGGCCGACGGCGTCGAGCGCGTTCTCGTAATACGTCATCCCGGTCGCCTGGCGGGGTTCGGTCAGAGCCATAGCCCGGCGGCGTTCCGCAACTCCGCGGGCGCTGCCTGCGTCAGAAGGGATAGCTTGGTCTCGTTCGGGGAAGAAGGATAACATGGCCACCGATTTTCGGAACGGTGAGTTTCCGCGTCGCGGTCGCGACGCGCTCGACGGATACCTGTGGTTGACGCGGGTGTTCGACAAGGCGCGCGCCGCCCGAAACGGGACCATTCACGACTACATCTATCCCTGCCCGATGGACCGAGGCGTGTTCGACCGCTGGGGGATCACGGCGCGCATGTTCGACGCCGCCCTCGAGACGTGTCAGACCGACGACGAGATCCTGGCCTGGCTGAAGGCCCGCGTCCCCGAGGCGCGCCAGCAGGAAGCCAACCGCTGGTTACTCGACGAGAAGACCGGCAACTTGGATCGCCAAGACGCCGAAGAGGGCGTCGTCGTCGCCTAGCGGAACGGCGCGCGCGTGAGCCGCGTTCCTCTCGTCTGCCTGCTCGCGCCGGCCGTCTTGCTCGCCGCCTGCGGGGGGCCGCAGATTCCGCCCGCCCAGAACTACGGCACCATCCAAGGCCGCGCGTACGACGCCGCGTCCAACGTGGGCGTGGCCGGCGTCGTGGTGACGGTCGACGCGATCGACACCGCGACCACCGACGCCCAGGGTCACTACACGATCCCGAACATCCCGCTGGGGCTGTACGACCTGACCGCGAGCGCGCCCAGCGGATATTCGCTCGGCGCGATCCCGGAGGCGAACGGAAGTCTCGTCGCCGGCCAGATCGTCGAGGTCGACATTCCGTTGACCAAGCAGTAGTGCGGATCGTCGTCGCTCCCGACAAGTTCAAAGGGAGCCTCGACGCCGCCGGAGTCGCCGCCGCGCTGGCAGCCGGCGTGCGCGACGTCGCGCCGGACGCGGAGTGCGTGCTGGTGCCGATGGCCGACGGCGGCGACGGCACCGTCGCCGCGTTCCTCGCGGGCGGCGCGAGCGCGCGCCGCGTGCGCGTCCACGGTCCGCTGGGCGACGCCGTCGAGGCGACCTATGCGCGCGAAGGCGCCACGGCGGTGCTCGAGATGGCGGCCGCCTCCGGTTTGGTCTTGCTGCGCCGGCGCAAGCGCGACGCGCGGCGCGCGTCGACCCGCGGGACGGGCGAGCTGGTGCGTGACGCGCTCGACGGCGGCGCGCGCACGATCGTGCTGGGCATCGGCGGCAGCGCCACCACCGACGGCGGGGCCGGCGCGCTGGCCGCGCTCGGCGTGCGCTACTTCGACGCCGCCGGCGCCGAGCTCGACGCGACGCCGGCGGCGCTCGCCGGGGTGGCACGCGTCGACCTCGGCGGGCTCGACCCACGGCTGGCGGGCGTCGACCTCGCGATCGCGTGCGACGTCGACAACCCGCTGCTGGGTCCGCACGGCGCCGCGGCGATCTACGGTCCGCAGAAGGGCGCGACGCCCGCCGACGTGGCGTTCCTCGACGGCGTGCTGGCACGGCTCGCCGACGCGATGACCGCCGCGACCGGGCACGACGTGCGGAATCTGGCGGGCGCCGGTGCGGCTGGGGGCCTGGGTTGGGGTCTGGCCAGCGCCTGCGGCGCGCGGCTGGAGTCCGGCGTCGCGCTGGTGGCGCAGGTGCGCGGGCTCACCGGCGCGCTGCGCGGCGCCGACTGGTGCTTCACCGGCGAGGGACGGATCGACGAGCAGACGCTGCACGGCAAAGTCGTCGACGGCGTCGCCGGCGTGGCGCGCGCGGCCGGCGTGCCGATCATCGCGTTCGGCGGCAGCGTCGACCTGGGCGCCGAGGCGGCCTTGCGCGCGCGCGGCGTGCGCTGCGTCCCGATCGTGCCCGGGCCGGTCACGCTGGCGCGGGCGATGCGCGACGCCGCGCCGAACCTGCGCGCAGCGGCGGCCCGTACCGTCGCGCTCCTCTACGGAGGTTAGTCGCGCGATGCTCACGTTCGTCCTCGCCGCAGCGCTTTCCGTGACGCTCTCGCGCGCCGAGCAAGCAGAGATTCGCACGTTTCTCGCACACATGCCCAGCTGCGTCGATCACCCGGGCACGATTCCGCGCTACGCGGCTCATCCGATCGGTGAGCTCGACGGCCGACACGTGGTCGTGCTCGAATACCTCACGAACCCCTGCGGAGATTGTGGGGCCGCCGCCTGCCCGTTCCACATCTTGCAGCTGAACGCGCACGTCGCTACCGAAATCGGGCAAGTGTTCGGTACGACGTTGCGGACGATTCCCGCCCGGCCACTCGATACGTTGATCGTCGTCGACCATGTCAGCGCTTACGTTTCGAACGAAGAGCGGTGGGTTTGGCGTAGGGGTGTGTATCACGAAGCCTCGTCGAACCGTCTGCGATTTGACGGGACCCGGGCACCTTGGCTCGTCACGGTCCGCTTTCGGGCAGGGACGTCGGCGGCGCTCCTGCGGGGGCGACTCGGGATGAACTGGGGCGACGACTACCGGGTCTACGCGCGCCGTGGCCAACGGGTCGCCGTTTCGCATGTGCGGTCCGGGACGCCGCTGGACGTAGCGATCGTGCGCGCTGACGACACGTCGTCCGACTCGTTCGCGTTCCTCTATCCGACACATTACCCGTTCGGGCGGGCCCCGTACATCATTCCGAGGTCAGGGGCCTATGACGTTCGCGTCGGTCCAGCCATGTTCATCGGATCAGAATTGCCGCCGAAGCCGATGTATCCGTATTCGCTCGAGTTGAGTATCCGCTGACGTGCTCGTACTCATCCTCGCCATGAGCGTCGCCGTGGCGCCACTCGATGCGCGGCACGCGACCTTGCGGAGCTTGATCGTGACCGCAGGCGATGGTGCAGGCTGCACCGGGGCGCAACTGACGAGCGCGGTTGCGGGCGCGACGTTCCAGCGGCTGGGCTCGATCGGCGGCGACGAGGTCGCGCTGGCGTCGGTCGACGATTCGTGCATCTGCGGAGCGCAGAACTGCCCGTATTACGTCGTGCGCTTCGGTCGTCCGGCGAAGCTCCTGTACGCGACCTTCGGCATCAGCGCCGGAACGAAGCCCGGCTCGCCGTTGCCCGCGCTGGTTTTCACCGCGCACGACAGCGCGCTCGTCGTGGACGTGACGACCGCGGTTTGGCGGAACGGCGCGTATCGCGACGCACGCACCGAGCGCGTGCGCGGAGACACCGGTGCGGAGAAGCCCGACGGCGTCCCGATCCGGTTCGCGGCCGGCGCGTCGTCGACGGTGCTGCGCGGCAGCGCCTCGTCGGGGTGGTACGACTCCTACGCGTTCAGCGGCGCGAAAGGCCAGCGGCTGACGCTCTCGGTGGTGCAGGCCGGCGCGCCCGTGCACGTGCTGGTGTATCCGGCCGACGACGCGGGAGCGGTCGCCGAGGTGACGCCCGGCCGGCCGTACGCGCTGCCGAAGACGGGTTCGTACCGGCTGCAGATCGAGCTCGACACGGACGCCGACAAAGCGTACGCGGTGCGGTTCGCGATCCGCTAGGCGGTGGCGGGCCCGGCCGCGGTGCCGCCGCTGTTGGGGCGGAAGCGCACGTACGAGGCACGGGCCGCGACCGCCTCGTCGATGACCGCCATGACGACGGCGGCCAAGCGGTCGGGGTCGTGGCGGACCGTCAACGTCTCGCTGATCACGTCGGCCTTGACCACCCGCACGCCGAGCGCGCGCAGCGCGTCCTCGTCGACCCGCACCGGCAGCTGTCCTTCGACGGCGTAGGCGTCGCGCAGCTTGCGCGGCAGCTCATCGTTGACGATCGCGACGTCGCACAGCTTCGCGTCCGAACCTTGCGTCAACGCCCGCACGTGGTCGGCCGCGGTGTAGCCGTCGGTTTCACCCGGCTGCGTCATGACGTTGCAGACGTAGATCTTCACCGCGTTGGACGCTTCGATCTCGCGCGCGACCCGGTCGACCAGCAGGTTCGGCATGATCGAGGTATACAGCGACCCGGGCCCGAGCACGATCGCGTCGGCCTCGCGAATCGCCGAGACGACGTCCTCGAGCGGCTTGGCGAACGGCGGATCGAGGAAGACGCGCGCGATCGAACCGCCGGCCGACGAGATCTGCGACTCGCCTTCGACGATGGTGCCGTCGTCGAGCTGCGCGCACAGGCGCGCCGCCGCGAGCGTCGAGGGCAACACGCGGCCCTTGACGTTGAGCACGCGGCTCGAGACCTTGATCGCCTCGTCGAAGTTGCCGGTGATGCCGGTCATCGCGGCCAGGAACAGGTTCCCGAACGAGTGACCGCTCAGGCCTTCGCCTTCGGCGAAGCGGTAGCGGAACAGCTCGGTGACCAGCGCTTCGTCGTCGGCGAGCGCGACCAGGCAGTTGCGGATGTCGCCCGGCGGCAGCACGCCCAACTCTTTTTGCAGCCGCCCCGAGGAGCCGCCGTCGTCGGTGACGGTGACGACCGCGGTCAAGTTCGTGGTGACTTTCTTGAGGCCGCGCAGCATCGTCGAGAGGCCGGTGCCACCGCCGACGACGACGATGCGGTAACCCTGCTGCAAGCGGCGCTGCATGACCGCGTCCAGGATGCGGTTCGAGCCTTGCGGCGTCACCGCGCTGACGATCGCGGTCAGCCAGCGCCAAATCCCGAACGCCGCCAACAGCGCACCGACGCCGATGAAGACGTACGAGAGGTAGACCGGGGCGAAGAACTCGGCGACCAGCGAATCGACCAGCTCGTTGACGCGCAGCGTTTGTCCCTGATCGGTCAGGTAGCGTGAGATGCCGTTGACGAACAAGGCGGTGCCGATCACCGCCAGCAGCAGCCACCGTTTCACGCCCAGCCCCGGCAGCAGCCAGCGCGCCAGCGTGAGCGAGCGCCGCAGCCGCGCGCTCATCGGGCCAGATCCCGCGCGTCGAAGGTGGCGATCGCGCTGGTCGTCTCGCTGAGGTGCTGCTGAATGCGCCGGCCCAGGTAGACGCTGCGGTGCCGCCCGCCGGTGCAGCCGATCGCGACGCGCACCTGCGACTTGCCTTCCAGCGCGTAGCGCGGGATGAGGAAATCCAGCAGCGGCAAGACGCGCTCGAGGAACGCGTCGGTGTCGGGGACCGCCTCGAGGTAAGCGGCGACGGGGCCGTCGTAGCCGGTCAGGTCTCGCAGCGCCTCGACGTAATTGGGGTTGGGCAGAAAGCGCACGTCGAAGACGAGGTCGGCGTCGAGCGGGAGGCCGTACTTGAAACCGAAGGCGACGATCGCCACGCGCAGCCGCCGCGCTTCGCCGCCGACGAACGTCGTCGCGATGCGCTCCTTGAGCTCGCCGAGCGTCATGCGGCTGGTGTCCCAGACGACGTCGGCATGGTCGCGCAGCGGCGCCAGCGCGGTGCGCTCGGCGGCGATCGCCTCGCCCAGCCCGGCCCCGTCCTCGTGATAGGGGTGGCGGCGGCGCGTCTCGCTGTAGCGGCGGATCAGCGTGGCGTCGTCGGCGTCGAGGAAGAGCACCTCGGGGTGCTGGCCGCCGGCCTGCAGCGCCTCGACCGCGGCGACCGGATCGCCGAACGGACCGAGGGTGCGCACGTCGAGGGCGAGCGCGGCGTCACGCTGGCCGCCCTCGCGCGCCAACGCCACGAACGGAACGGCCATGACCGGCGGCGCATTGTCGAGGCAGGCGAAGCCGAAGTCCTCGAACGATTTCATCGCCTGGCTCTTGCCCGCGCCCGAGAGCCCCGTTACGATGACGAGACGACGCATCGATGAAGCTCTTTTCTGCTGAGAAGGCCAATGCCCTCATTCCGGTCCTGGAGCCGCTGCTCGAAGAGCTGTGGACGCGCCGGCGCGACTTGGCGATCCGGCTGCTGGAGACGGACCCGGAGCTGCACATCGGGCGCGCCGACGCCAACCGCGAGCGCCGCCGCTCGCGCGCGTTCGCGGAGCTGAAAGCCGAGATCGTGCGCCTGATCAACCGGATCGAAGCGCACGGCTGCGTCGTCAAAGACCTCGACCTCGGGCTGCTCGACTTCCCGTCGATGCGCGAGGGACGCCCCGTCTATCTCTGCTGGAAGGCCGGGGAGCGCGAGCTCACCCACTGGCACGGGACCGACGAAAGCTTCGCCGACCGCAAACTTCTCTAAACGGGGACGGCGGCCGGATCGACCTTGATGAAGTCCTCGGCCAGCCCTTGCAGGCGGACCTCGCCGAACTCGACCGTGTAGGCGCCGGCCGCCAGGTCGGTGACCTTGCCGAACTCGGGGACCGAGGCCAGTTGCGGGATCTTGGTCCGAATCTCGTCCGGCAGCTTGACGGTGTCGCCGACCTCGAGCGCGGGCTGGTCGAACAGCTTCTCGAGATCGTCCATCAGCAGGCCGAGCGGGATGCCGTAGCCTTCGCTGACCTGTTCGATCGTCTCGGTCTCGGAGATCGAGCAGTGCGAGCAGCCGCCCAGGTGGAAGCGCGCGAAAACGCGGCGTGCGCCGGCGTGCGTCTTGAACGCCTGCTCGACGGTCATGTCCTTGGAAAAGTGGGCCACGGTAGCCATCATTCGGCTTGACCGGTGTCGGGCCCCACCGGTTGCGGTCGGGGCCGAGCGGGGCACGACCTCGAGCAGCTGCTGGTCGTGCCACCGTCCCCGATCGCGCAGCCAGGCCGGCGGCACGACGTGCCGCACCTGCGGACGCAGGACGAAGTCGGCGTCGACGAACACGCGCTCGCTGGCCGTCCAGCGTCGAAGGGTCGCCGGGACGTCCGTCGGCCAGCCGATGAAGACCCTGCGCGCGCCGAGCTCGTGGGTGACGTACTCGCCGTACAGCAGCGCCGCGCCGTCGAGCCACTCTGCGATCACGATCGAGCCGTCCGGTGTGTGCGCGGCGACCGCATCGATCGTGTCCTGCGCGTTGCGCGAGTCGTGATACCCGAGCAAGTTCCGGTTCGCTTCGAGCTGCGTGGCGGCGGCGCCGAAGAGCGCGATGACGAGCACCCCCGTGGTGACCGCGCGCGGCCGGCCGGTCCGGACGGCCTGCGTGATCCCGGCGGCGGCTGCCGTCGCGACCAGCAGCGAGGGCAGCAAGTAGCGTGCGAAATCCGGCTCGACCGGCATGTACGCAAATGCGAACGGCACCGAGGCGAAGCCGCCGACCAGCACCGGCAGCAGCGCGCGCAGTCGCATGACGATCAGGACGATGCCCCACAACGCCAGCACCGCGACGATCGTCGTCAAGCGCAGCTGTGCTTGCGCCGCCCATTGCAGCGCGTCGGTGAACCACTGGCGCGGGTCGAGCGACTGCGAGAAGAACGAAGCGGCGCCGAACTGCGACCCGGAAATCTCGGTGACGAAGCCGGACCACGTGTCGGGATGAACCGCGCCGTAGACCGACGTTCCGGCGCCGTCGAGCGGCGGAGCGTCGTTGCGGTCGAGATGCTGCGCGGCGATGACCCAAGCGCGCAACGGCAAATACGCATAGAAGAGCAGCGGCGCGAGCAGTGCGAGCAGCGAAGCGCCCGCGATGCGCGGCGTGAACGCGCGCCGAAGCACGATGGCGGCGAGCGCGAGCCCCGGCAGCAGCCAGATCGCGTTGGGATGGATGGCCAAGCCGCAGCCGGTCAGCCCCGCGGCGAGGACGAATGCGCGCGTGGAACGCTCGAGCAGCGCGCGCTGGAGAACGACCAGCGTGGCACCGATCGCGGCCAGGACGAACGCGTGGACGTCGGCGCGCATGCCGCGCAGCCACACCTCTTGCGAGAAGCCGAACACGAGCGCCGCGCCGAGCGCGGCGAGCGGGTGCGCACCGAACCCACGCGCGAGGGCGTAGACGGCCAGGCACGCGCCGGCGACCGACAGCGCCGAGAGCAGGTTCAAGCGCCACGCCACGCTCGAGATCGGCAGCGCGTGCGAGATCAGCCAGCCGACGATCGTGTAGAGCGGGAAGCCGGTCGGGTGGAAGATGCCCGCCAGATACGGCACTGTTTGCGCTTCGCCGTAGTCCCAGCCGTCCGGCCACGGTGAGATCGACCACGTATATGCCGCGAGCGGCAATACGAAGGACAGCACCGCGGGAAGCACGCGCAGAACACGCTCGACGGACCGCCGCACCCTTGCCGGCGTTCCACCGGCAGCCGGAGCGTTTCCTGGCGAAGAGCAAAGCGCGGAGGAGCGCCTATACGCCGGATTCTGTTCCGCCCGAAGGCGGTGGCCGTCATCTCTCTGGGGCCGGCCTCACGGTCGACCTCGTTGCGACGTTGCTCGTTCCGCCGGGCCGGCGGGAGCTCCGAAGAGCCCGAATCGAGCGGTCTTGCTCCAGGTGGGGTTTACCCGCGCCCACGTCACCGTGGAGCGCCGTGCGCTCTTACCGCACGATTTCACCCTTAGAGGCTTCGCCCGGCATGCACCGGGCGAAGCTGTCCGGTATGTTTCTGTGGCACTTTCCTTCGAGTTGCCCCGACAGGACGTTATCCTGCACCCTGCCCGATGGAGCCCGGACGTTCCTCGACGCACCTGCGCCGCGACGGCCCAGCGCCCTCCGCGCGCTCGATGATAGCCGACGCGCGCCGGCGTGACAAGGGCGCGCTCAGGGTGAGACGGCGGCCTCCCAGCCGTCGTAGACGCCGCCGAAGGTCGTCGCGAGGCGGTGGAAGAGGATCCGTGACGCGCCGACGTGCTCGGGCGAGGGGACGTGCGTTTCGACCGCGATCACGGCCCATTCGGTGTCGACCTTGCCGTCGGGGCGCAGGCCCCGCGGTGCGCGCAGCTCCGGCGTGTAGCCGCGCGCGACGAGCTCGGCCGCGGCCTGCTCCGCCTGCGCACGCGTCGGGACGTAGAGATAGTACCGCAGCTCCGTCGGTTTGGTGAGGTCGGCGCCGGCGAGTCGTAACTGCTCGAGGATCTGCGCGTCGGCGCTCGTCTCGTTCGGAACGACGGTGGTGGTCGCGCGCTCCGGTCGCGCCGGGACATGCTCGCGCCGTACCGCGACCCACGCGATCGCGATGGCCGCGACGATCACCACGACCAAAACGATGGAGATGGTCATGCGCCTGCTCTTCCCCGACAGCACCACGGGCTACCGCTCTGCGAAACGAAAGGCCCGCATTCGCACGAACGCGGGCCAACGGCGACTGGTGGAGGATAGGAGACTCGAACTCCTGACCCCCTGCATGCCATGCAGGTGCTCTACCAACTGAGCTAATCCCCCGGGCGACCGACGACCGTTCACGCCGGCGGGCCTGGGGTCCTGCCCCGCTAGCGCACCAGCGTGCCCGCCTCGCGTGCCAGGCGTGCCATGGTACGGTCGAGGCGCTCGAGCAAGTGAGCTTCGGCGGTGAGGTCGGGCTGCGCGCGGCGGATCGCGTCGAACTGCGCGGCGGTGTCGACGGTGGCGTGGTCCTTGTGATCGGCCAGCCACGCTTGGGCGGCGGCGATGTTCGCAAGCATCGCCGGCTCGAGCTCGCGCAGGGCCTCGGCCGCACGGCCCTGCGCTAGGCCCGGCTCGCGATCGACCAGGCTGGCCACGTTGCGCGCGTAGTAGCTGTACTGGGCGAGCGAGTACATCCAGCGCCGCAGGTCGTGACTGGCTCCGGTGACGGCGGCCGGCGCCGAGACGATCGAACGCGCGCGCACGACGAAGCGTTGGATGCGATCGTCGAGCTCGTGCGCGGCGTCGATCGGGTCTTCGGTGCTGCGCGCGTCGAGCAGCTTGTCGATCGTGGCCGTGACGGCGCCGACGGCGCCCTCGAGCGCGTCGCGTGCGCTCGAGGCGATGACGTCGGCGGTGCGCGTCGGAAAGATCAGGGTCGAGGCCAGCCCGCCGAAAAGCGCGCCGATCGCCGTTTCGGCCAGCCGAATCTCCAACAGCTGGTTGCTGAAGCTGCCGAGCAGTGCGTAGAGCAGCGCGAGGTCGGCGGTGATGAAGAAGATCATCACGGCTTGCGAGATGCGCAGCGTGTACATCGCACAGAAGAGGAAAACGAAGACCGCCGCGACGTCGAGCATCTCGTTCCCGCGCAGCAGGTGCGCCAGCAGGATGCCGGCCAGCGCGCCGACGGCGGTGCCGATCGTGCGCTGCCAGGCGCGCGCGAGCGTCTCGCCCGCCGAGGCGGTGCCGCTGAACACGAAATAGGCGGCCAGCACCGCCCAGAACCAGCGCGAGGGTGAGAGCAGCTCGCCGACGGCGATCGACGCCGCCGACGCGACGGTGATCTGGACCGCCTGCCGCAGCGCGGGCTGCTGGGCGCCGGCTCCCGCCCCCCACGGCTGGTCGGTCACCGCCAGCCGTTCGACCGTCGAGCGCACCTGCGCGACCGAGGCGACCAAGTCGCAGATCGCCGTCGCCAGCTCGCGAGCTTCGGCGCCGGCGCCGGCGTCGTCGTCGACCCGGCCGGCGATCCGCGCGGCACGCTGCGGCGAACTCGACCGCAGCGCCCGGAGCGCCAGCCACAGCGCACGCGAGGTCGGAGCGCCGGAACGGCGCAGCCGGATCGCCGCTTGGGCGAGGTTTTCCGCCGCCAGCTCCGCGTCGAAGACGATGCGCACCTCTTCGACGTCGCCGCTGTCGCCCGCGCGCAACCGGTTCTCGATCGTCAGCGCCGTGGCGTTGAGTTGCTCGACGACGCGCCGGAGGCGTTGCAGCGCGCGCTCCTCGTCGCTCGCCGCGAGCAGGTCGAGCGACGCGCCGGCGACCAGACGTACGCGCGCGACGAAGGCGTCGAGCGTGTGTTGCGCGAGCCAATCCGACCGGTCCGGCAAGAGCACGAAGCGCACCAGGTACGTCAGCAGCGCGGCGATGACGATGGTGACGATCAGCTGCGGCAATTCCTCGCGCGTGGCCCCGAAGAAGAGCGTGAGGAAGTACGTGATCATCGCGATCGTGCCGAACGCCGTCCAGCGCGGGCCGCGCGCGCGGATCGCGACCGCGGTGAAGAGCACGATCAGGAACAGGACGTCGCCGACGACGGCGTGGCCCGCGACGAGCGTGCCCAACGCCGCGCCGATCGCGCCCGGGATCGGCACCAGCAGCGTCGTGCCGCGCGGGTGCGGATCGTTGACCGCGATCGCCGTCTGCATCGCGACGATCGCCGCCAGCACCGTCACGCTGGGCGAGAAGTGATAGGCGCTGGCCAACGTGCCGACCACGACCACCGAAAGCGCCACCGAGAGGGTCGTGCGCACGGCGGTAGCGAGTCGCGTGAGCCCCGGGTCCGAGGCGATCACGCGATCCCACGCCCAGATCGGAGCGGTCCGCCACACGCGGACAGCCTTCCCCGCCGCTGCCGCGATTCCACGCTCGCCTTCGGAGGGAGCGTCAGCTCGGCGGCGAGAGAGGACGGCTCATGCCCGACGCGCGCGGTTTCGCCCGCGGGACCGTGTTGTGGTGTGCCGGCGTCGACCTGCGCCTCACCCTACTGGCCGTTCCGCCCTTGATCCCGTCGATCCATCGCGCCCTGCGGCTGGACGAGTCGGGGATCGCCGCCCTCTCGAACCTCCCGGTGCTGGTGATGGCGCTGGCGTCGGTCTTCGGCTCGCTGCTGGTCTCGCGGCTCGGGCCGCGGCGCGCGCTCGGCGCCGGCCTGTTCGCGATCGCGTTGCCGGCCGCGCTGCGCGGCGTGGGCCCGTCGATTCCGATGCTGTTCACGATGACGATCGTGATGGGGCTCGGCATCGCGATCAGTCAACCGACGCTGGCCGCGCTCTCGCGCGCGTGGTTCCCCGGCCGCGTCGCGCTGGCGACCGGCATCTGGGCCAACGGGCTGTTGATCGGCGAGGCGATCCCGGCGTCGTTGACGCTGCCGCTGGTCGTGCCGCTGCTCGGCGGGAGTTGGGAACGCGCGCTGGCGGTGTGGAGCGCGTTCGTGGTGGTGACGGCGTTCGCCGTGCTGCTCGTGCCGCTGGGCGGCAACGAGCGACCCGCACCGGGCTCGCGCTGGTTTCCCGACCTGCGCGATCGCCGCGTGTGGCAGATCGGCGTGTTTCAATCGTCCGCGAGCCTAGCTTATTTCGGTGCCAACACCTTCATCCCCGACTACCTGCACGCGACGGGCCAGCCCCATTTGGTCGGACCCGCGCTGAGCGTGCTCAACGTCGGTCAGCTGCCGGCCTCGCTGCTGGTCGGCCTGATCCCACTGCGCCTGCTGGGGCGCCCCGTCAGCTCGCTGTTCGTCGCCGGACTGGTGCTCGGCGCGCTGTGCGCGTTCATCTGGGGCGGCGCGACGGGCGAGCTGGTCGCATCGGGGCTGTTCGGTCTGTGTGCCGCGTACGTGCTCACGCTGAGCTTCGCGATGCCGGCCCTGCTCGCAGCGCCCGAGGACGTGGCACGTGTGTCCGGCGGCACATTCGCGCTCGGGTACGCGATCGCGTTCGTCACGACGCTGCTCGCGGGCGCGTCGTGGGACGTGACCCACGTCCCGGCGGTGGCCTTCGCGCCGATCCTCATCGCGGCGGTGATCGTAGCTATTTTTGGTGTGATCCTTGGCAAATGCGTTCTCGCGGCAAAGCTGCCGATACTCTGAAGCAAGACCACACGTACTCCGCGGCTCTTGACAAAGCAAACGTGCGGTCCGCATGCTGGGGATGTCCCCGGCAGGCGCTCATGACCGGTGGATCTGTCAGACTGGGTGTGATGATGCAGTGTGCTTCTCCGGCTCGAACGATGCGGGGATCTGACTCGTGTATGTAGCCGCGTCCGTCGTTTCGACACGACTCGACCTGCTGCGTCGGCGCTGGCGCATCGAAGGCGGCATTCCGCCGGTGCCCGGCGCGCGCATCGATCCGAAGCGGAGCACCAGCGCGACCCTCAACATCGGCTCGACCGAGACGCCGCGCGACCTGCCCTTGACGTGGCGGAAGGACGACTACGTCGCGCGCGCCGCCGACGACGTGCGCTCGAACTTGGTCGGTGAGCGTCCCTTTCGCGGGACGTTCGTCATTTACGATCTCGACGCGGGCACCGTCGCCTGGCGCGAGAACTGGGGCGAGGGCCTGGTGACGCCGATGGGCTTCACCTTTGCCGACGACGTCCTGTACGTCGCCGACGGCGAGTCGGCGTGCATCTTCGTCGTGGACGTGCGCTCCACGCCCTCGCGGATCGTGCGGCGCATCTCGAACCCGGCCTTCAACGACTGCCACGGCATCGTGCGCAGCTCGCGCGGGCTGCTGGTCGCGTGCACGGGAAGCGACGGGATCGTCGAGGTGGACCTGGACGGCAACACGATCTGGCAGTGGTGGGCCCCCGAGCACGGCTTCGCGACGGCGCCGTCCGGGCACGTGCGCGAGAGCGGTCGCGGCACCGATCATCGCGGCGTGCAATATCACACCCGGTATCAGACCACGCACTTGAACAGCGTCGCGTTCGCCGACGACGACGAGCGCTTCGTCCTCACGACGCTCTTCCATCAAGGGATGTTGCTGCGCATCGACCGCGCGGCTCCCGAGCGCGCGCCGGAGGTGCTGATCGACGGGCTTGCGCGCCCGCACGCGATTCGCCGCATCCCCGGCGGCTGGTCGCTCGCCAACAGCTGGGCGCAAGAGCTGCTGCTGCTCGACGAACGATTCCAGGTCGTGCACCGCTACACCGGTGACGGCGGCTGGCTGCAAGACGGCTTCCGGCTTTCGGACGGTTCGTTCTTGCTCGACGACGTCGACGAGCACCGGCTCACGCGCGTCGCCGGGCCGCCGTTCCGCACCGTCAGCGTGACCGACTACGACAGCCTGTGGCGGATCTACGCAGTCGAAGAAGTGCCGGCGGCGTATCGCTCCGCGTTCGACCTGCGCAAGCTGCGCGTTCCGCAGACCGTCAGCGGAACGTTCGAGGTGCGGCGCGACCGCGAGCTCGAGCGCGAAAAGGGCCGGCTCGCCGGCTAAGCGCTCTCGGGCTTGCGTTCTCGGGGCGGCTCGTAGGTCGCGAGCCGCTCGTCCTGCTCGACGCGGCGGACGATTCCGGCTTCGAGATCGAGCAGCAGGTCCGCGAACGCGTCCACCCCGAGCGGCGCGAGGTACTCGTTGTAGAGGTCGCGCGGCCGGATGCCGGACGGGATCGCCAACGCGCGTTGCACGGCGATCGGGCCCGCGTCGACCTGGTCGGTCACCCAGAACCAGGTGACGCCGGTCTCCATCTCCCCGAGCTTGAGGGTCCAATACACCGCGTCGCGCCCGCGATGCCGCGGCAAGAGGCTCGGATGGAAGCACAGCGTTCCCAATGGCGGCGCGCTGTACTCGGCCTTGCGCACGATGCGCGTCGTCGCCGCCAACACGAACAGCGCGGCGTCGCCCTCGCCGACGACGCGGTAGCCGCGCCCCTCGCAGAGTGCGACCACGCCCTCGTAGACCGGGCCCTCGCCTTCGATCTTGATGGGCTGCAGCTGTGGGTTGGGCCGGACGGGGTGCACGCAGCCGACGTTCTCAACCGCCGGCGCCGGTGCCTCCGCTTCGAGGCTTTCAGGAGCGCTGCGCGAAGCCGTGCGCAACGTGAGGCGCGATCGAATCGACGCCGCCGGCGGCCTGCTGTTCCCGTTCGTCGTCGCGCTGTTGGGCTTCGTCGTCATAGCGCCCTCGCTGCGGACCGGCTGGTACGCCGACGACGCCTACTATTGGGCGCTGCCCGGCTGGTTGGCGTTGCGGCACGAGTCGCTGCTCGCGATCATGCAGCACGCCTTCGCGTTGTGGCTGTTCGGGAACGCTCGCTTCTACCCGGGGTTGGTGGTCGAGAAGTTCTGGGTGTTCGCGACCTTCACGGATGTGCTGGCGTACAAGTGGCTGCTGATCGTGCTCACGCTGGTGGCCGTCGAGCTGTTTCGGCGTTGCGTCGCGGTCTACGCCAGCCTCGGCGTGGCGAACCTCGCCGCGCTCGTCGTCTGCGCGATCCTGCAAGAGCGCGCCTATCACGATGCACTGCTGGCCTACAACGGGATGCCCCAAGTGGTCGCGATCGCCGTCTTGCTCTCGCTGCTCGCGTTCGCCGGGGCGGGTACGGGCCGGCGCACCGTGGCGTTCGTGCTGGCCGTCGTGGCCGGGCTGACCTACGAGGAGGTGTATGCCTTCGGGCTGCTCTACCTCGCGCTGGCGCGAACGCGGACGCCGAGCTGGGCCGTCGCGCTGCGTCGCGCGGCGCCGTTTCTCGCGCTCAGCGCGCTGCTGATGGCGCTCGGCGTCGCACTGCACCTGGCCTTTCCGCCGCACGGGAGCTATGCGCTCTCACTGGCGCCCGTGCCGCTGCTCGTCGCGGCCTTCGATCAGGTCGCGGCCGCGTTTCCGCTCGTGTACTGGGCGGCCGATCCGAACGGGATCTTCGGCCGTTCCTCGCTGGACGATTTCTGGCGTAACGCGCCGGTCGATCCGCTGCTGGTCGCGGCGTTCGCCGTCGCCGCGTGGGTCGCGCTGCGACGGCTCGACGACGCCGCGCGCGCCGGACCGCTGGCGGCGATCGGCGCGCTGGTCGTGCTGCTCTTGGCCGCGCCGGTCGCGATCTTGGTGAAGTACCAACACGAGTTGCGCCTGGGCCTGGGGTACCTGCCCGTCTTCGGCGAGTACTTCGGCGCGGCGCTGATTCTGGTCGCCGTCTGTTTGGCCGCGCGCGGCCGTTTCCCGCGCGTCGCGCCGGTCGTCGGAGCGGTGGCGATCGGTTTGGTCGCGGCGATGACGCAGGCCACCAACGTGCGAGTCGTGCGCGAGCTGGAGCCCGACGCGGTCGCGCAGCGCGCCTTCATACAGGCACTGCGCCACGGTCTGGTCGCCGGCGTCGCGGAGAATGCGACCGTCGCGACGCGGACGGCCGAGCCGTGGCTGGAACCGGACGGCACGGGACCCGAAGGGATCAGCGCGGCCGGCCTGTTCTACGCCTACGCGCACGCGCGCGTGCGGGTGGTTTCCGTCTCCGTGCATCCCGACGTCGTGCTGGAGTACGATCCGGCCGACGCCCGCTGGCGGCGTCGTTGAAAAAACCGCGCGACTGTGCTATCGTGACCGGCACTTCGGTGAGCGATCTGCGCGCGACGGACGTCCTGGCCAACGAACGCACCTTCCTCGCCTACGCGCGGACGGCGCTGGCGTTCATCGCGTTCGGCTTCGTCATCGCGCGCTTCACGCTGTACGTGCGCGAGGCGGCGGCGCTCGTGCACTTGACCTTGCCGCCGCAGACCGGCATCGGGGCCGCCTTCGGCTCGGCGATGGCGGTCTTCGGCGCCGCGTGCGGCTTGTACGGCGGCTACCGGTACGTCGTCACCGCGCGCGCCTTGCGCCGCGATCAGGTCGCGCCGCTCGGCGATCGCACGGCGCTCCTCGGAGCCGCCGTCATCGCGGCGATCGGATTGATCATCGCGTTCGTCTTGCCGACGGTACGCTGAGCCACGTGCCGGCCTACGCGCCGCCGCAGCCGTGCTCGCTGTTCATCCCCGTGTACGCCGCGTGCTGTCGGTAGTCGTACACGCGGTACTGCCGCTCGCGCGGGTCCGTGTCCGGATCGCACGTCTCGCTCGGTGCCGGGCCGCCCAAGAAACACACCTGCACGCGGTCGCCGGGATGCTCGCGCCGCATGACGTCGTTGCCGGCCGTCCCTTCGTAGTGAATGACGACCACCGGTGCCGGCTTCTGCGCCGGATCGGAGCCGAGCGTGGTCGCGAACACGACCTCGACTCCGCTGGCGTCGAAGTCTCGCGCGGTGAAGGTGGTACGGCCGTCGGTCGTCAGCCGCGGCTCGACCGAGGTGACGGTCGTGTCGACGCACGGGATCGAGCGGTAATGCCACGGGCCGGGCTTCTGGCCGGCCTGAGCGTACGGCGTGCTGCCCAGCACGAGCGCGACGGCACTCGCCGCGAGGCGAGCGCCGTGCCCACGGGCGCTACTTCGGATCGAAGTGGTTCGAGCGCCAGATCGCCTGGACGTCGGAGCCGGAGACATAGGCCATGAACTCCTTGGCGGCGTCGACGTGCGCGCCGTTCTTGACGACGTTGACCATGTAGCGGTTGGTGACCGTCGTGTCGGCCGGCAGCGCCACGACGACGTACTTCGTGTCGCTGGGCGTGACCTCGGACGAGAGGGCGATCGCGGCGTCGATCACGCCTTCGTCCATCTGCGGGTAGAACTTGGTCGAGAGCGCCGCGGTGGTCACCGTGTTGGCCTTGTACTTCTCGGGAAAGTCGGCGCCGTAGGTGCGCGCGAGGTTGCGCAGCGTCTGGTCCTGATACGCCTCGACGACCGATCCCGACGTGCCCGCGCCGACCCGAACGCCCTTGTTGCCCAAGTCTTTGGGCGTGTGGATCTTGCTTTCCGACTTCTTCGCGACGACGACGATGGTGTGGTTCTGGAACGCCAGCGCCGAGCCGCTGAACAGCGGCGCGTTCTTGTCGACCAGCGTGTCCGGTACGATGATGAGATCGACCGGCTGATTCTTCTTGACCATTTCTAAACTGGTGACGCTGGGCGCGTATTGTGCGGTGACCGCGACGTCGGGGTGCGCCTTCTGGTAGTTCTTGATGATCGCATCGAGGCTCGACTGCGAGATCGGCGGTGCGAGAATCGTCAGGGTCGTCGCCGCGTCCGAGACGGCGGGGACGAGTGCAAGGGCGAAGGCACCGAGAACGGCGGCGAAACGCATGATCATGGAAATGCCTCGAAAAGGCGGCTAGGAAGCAACCACCCTGTCCTCACGTTTCGGCAATCCGTTCTCGAACCTGAGGCCCCACGGCGCCCGCGCGCGGCTGTGCGCGCGATCGGCGACGTCGACGACGTATGACGTGCGTCGCGATGCACGATGCCTGCCGCCAGGGCGAACTTGTGGAGACGAGGGGACTCGAACCCCTGACATCCTGCTTGCAAAGCAGGCGCTCTACCAACTGAGCTACGTCCCCCGAACAGCCGCCCCTCTTCGCCGTGCAGGTGAGGAAAGGCCTCGCGCCGAGCATAGGTGGGAGGAGATGTCCTCGGCAACGACTTCAGCCCTACCGTATCCTCGGGCTCCGCGGGTGGACCAGATCGACGACTACGGTGGTGTCCGGGTAGCCGACCCGTACCGCTGGCTCGAGGACGTCGGTTCGCCGCAGGTGCAGGCGTGGATCAGCGAAGAGAACGCGCTCACGCAAGCGTTCTTGGCGGCCGTGCCCGGCCGCGAGAAGATTCGCGTCCGCCTGACCGAGCTGTGGAACTACGAGCGGCGCTCGGTGCCGGAGAAGATCGGCGAGCACTACGCGTGGTTCCGCAACACGGGTTTGCAGAACCAAGCCGTTCTCTACGTCACGCGCGACCTCGCCGAGCCCGGCCGCGTGCTATTGGATCCGAACACGTTCTCGCCCGACGGGACGGTCGCGCTCTCGGGGGCCTCGTTCAGCGACGACGGCAGCCGGCTCGCGTACAGCGTCTCGAGCTCGGGGTCGGATTGGCAAGAATGGCGGGTCCGCGACGTCGCGAGCGGACGAGACCTGCCCGATCTCGTGCGTTGGGCGAAGTTCAGCGTCGCGGCGTGGAAGCACGACGGGTCGGGCTTTTGGTACGCGCGCTACGACGAGCCGCGCGCCGAGACGCAGTTCAAGGACGCGACCTACTACCACAAGGTCTACTTCCATCGGCTGGGGACGCCGCAGTCGACCGACGTGCTCGTCTACGAGCGGCCCGACCACAAGGAGTGGACTTTCCACACCGACGCCACCGAGGACGGCCAGTACCTGGTCGTGAGCGCGAATCGCGGCACCGAGCCGGAGAATCGCGTCTTCGTGCTGGTGCTGAACGCCGGCCGTCGCATCGTCGAGCTGTTGCCCGACGGGGACGCGCGCTGGGAATTCCTGGGCAACGACGGGACGCGATTTTATTTTCTGAGCAGCAAAGAGGCACCGCGCGGCCGGATCGTCTCGGTCGACCTGGAGTCGCGCGCGCTGGCCGAGATCGTCCCCGAGACGTCGGACGTCATCGAAGGCGCGCACCTGGTCGGCGATCGCGTCGTCACCATGCGGCTGCGCGACGCGGTCGCGCGCGTCGCGGTCCACCGGCTCGACGGCACGCCGCTGGGCGAGGTCGCGGTACCGGGACTCGGGACCGTCGCCGGATTCACCGGCAAGCGCCACGACCGCGAGACGTTCTACAGCTTCACCAGCTACAGCCGGCCGGCGACGATCTTCCGTTACGACGTGGAGAGCGGGCGCTCGACGCAGGTCTTCTCGCCGCCGCTGCGCTTCGACGCCGACGCGTTCGTCAGCGAACAGGTGTTTTACACCTCGAAGGACGGGACGCGCATCCCGATGATCATCACGCGCCGCCGCGACCTGCAGCGCGACGGGGAAGCGCCGACGATTCTGTACGGCTACGGCGGCTTCGACGTCTCGCTCACCCCGACGTTCTCTTCGGCAGTGCTGGTCTGGCTCGAGCTGGGCGGCGTCTTCGCGGTGGCGAACTTGCGCGGCGGCGGCGAGTACGGCGAGGCCTGGCACCAGGCCGGGGTGCGCCAGCACAAGCAGAACGTGTTCGACGACTTCTTCGCGGCGGCGGAATACCTGATCGCCGAGAAGTGGACCGCGACGCCGAAACTCGCGATCCACGGCGCCTCGAACGGCGGACTGCTCGTCGGCGCGTGCGTGACGCAGCGGCCGGAGCTGTTCGGCGCGGCGCTCCCGTCGGTCGGCGTGATGGACATGCTGCGCTTCCAGCGCTTCACGATCGGCTGGGCGTGGGCGTCGGATTACGGCTCGTCGGACAACCCCGAGGACGTGCGCACGCTGCTGGCCTACTCGCCGTATCACAACGTGCGCGTCGGCACGCGCTATCCGGCCATGCTGATCTCGACCGGCGACCACGACGATCGCGTCTTTCCGGCGCATTCGTTCAAGTTCGCCGCGGCGGTCCAGTACGCGCAGGCCGGCGACGCGCCGATCCTGCTGCGCGTCGACACGAAGGCCGGCCACGGCGCCGGCAAACCGACCGCGAAGATCATCGACGAGGTCGCGGACCGGTATACGTTCTTGGTCGCCACGCTGAAGATGCCGGCGCCGTAGCGCCGGCACCCGCGTGACTCAGCTGCGCGCCGGCGAGGTCGGCAGCGCCGCGATGCGCGCCGCGCCGCTGGCGTAGGCGATCAGCTCGGCGACGCACGTCTCGACGTCGGCGCTCTCGGTGTCGAGCACCAGGTCGGGCGCTTCGGGGACGTCATAGGGGGCATCGACGCCCGTGAACCCCTGGATCTCGCCGGCACGTGCGCGCCGGTAGAGGCTCTTCGGGTCGCGCGCCTCGCACGTCGCCAGGGACGCCCGCACGAAGGCCTCGTGGAACGTGCCGCCGACGATGGCGCGTGCTCGCGCACGGTCGGCCGCGCCCGGCGAGACCAGCGAGACCAGCACGATATTGCCGGCGTCCGCCAGCAGCTTGGCGACCTCGGCGACGCGGCGTATGTTCTCGCGCCGTCCTTCGGGCGAGAAGTCCAAGTCGGCGTTGAGGCCGGAGCGCAGCGTGTCGCCGTCGAGGACGTAGACGTTGAAGCCACGCCGGAACAGCTCGCGCTCCGCGCGCATACCGAGCGTCGTTTTGCCGGCGCCCGGCAGACCGGTCATCCAGAGCACCAGCCCCGCATAGCCGTTGCGCGCGGCGCGCTCGGGTGCGCCGATGAGGTGCGAGGCGGCGTAGACGTTCGCACCCTGCGCGGTCAGCTGCTCGGCGTGGGCGGCGGCGATCGGCACGCCGTGGCGCTCGATCGCGCAGCGGGCGTTCTGGTCGAGCGCGACCGGAACCGCGGTCCGCAGTGCGAGCGCGTAGACGGTGCCGCGCGTCCCGCCGCTGCGTTCGACCGCGGTCAGCGTGCGCGGGTCGACGGTTTCGAGCACCGCGGTCACCTGCGCCGCGACGTCGGCGCTGCCGACGCGCAGCCGCACGGTCTCGTCGACGTGCGGCGGCTCGCGGTCGAACCAGCAGGCGCGCACGTGCAGCGAGCGGACCGTGACCGGGTGCTGATCGACGTGCGAGAGCAAGTCGCCGCGGTCGACGAAGACGGCGGAGCCGAACACGAGCGCGACCGGCTCGCCGGCCCGCGCTTCGTGCGGGTCGTGCGGCCAGCCGCGCAGCGCGGCGACCGTCGCGGTTTCGCCCGACGGCGCGATGCGCACGACGTCGCCGACGGCGACGCGACCGCTGCGCACGGTACCGACGACGAGCCGCTCGTCCGCGCGGCGGTAGACGTCTTGCACCCACATGCGCAGCGGCGCGCGCTCGGCGGAGTCTTCGGCGGCGGTGATGCCGCCCAGCAGTTCGGCCAGCGTCGGACCGGTGTACCAGGGCGTGCGCTCGGAGCGCTGGACGACGTTGTCGCCGTCGCGCGCGGAGATCGGAACGATGGCGCGCACGTCGACGCCCACCGCTTCGAGCGCGGTGCGCGCGGCCTCGCCGGCCGCGATCGCGCGCTGCGGATCGTCGACGGCGTCGATCTTGTTGAGCGCGACGATGACGTCGGGAATCGCCAGCAGGCCCAGGAGATAGATGTGCCGGCGCGTCTGGTCCTCGACGCCACGTTCGGCGTCGACGACCAGGATCGCCGCGTCGGCGTCGCTGGCGCCGGTCATCGCGTTGGCCAGGAACTCTTCGTGGCCCGGCGCGTCGATGATCGCGAACCGCCGTCCGTTCAAGGTGAACCAGACGCGGGTCGTATCGATGGTGACGGCCTGGTCGCGCTCTTCTTGCAACGCGTCGAGCGCGAACGACCATTCGGTCTGCAAGCCGCGGCGACGGCTGCTGGCGATGACCTCGGCAATGCGAGCTTCCGGCAGCGACCCGGTGTCGTAGAGCAGGCGCCCGATGAGCGTCGACTTGCCGTGATCGACGTGACCGAGCACGACGACGCGCGCTTCCGCGGTCATCACATGTACCCGCCGGCGCGCAGCTGCTCGAACGATGCCTCGCTCTCGTGGTCCATGGTGCGGCCCGCGCGTTCGGGTTCGCGCGTGGTGCTCAGCTCCTCGATGATCGCGTCGATCGAGTCGGCCGTGCTCGGGATCGGCTTGGTGATGTTCTTCTCGCCCAGGGAGCGGTAGCGGTAACCGTCGCGCGCGAGATAGAGCGGCACGATCGGGATGTTCTCGCGCTTGGTGTAGCGCCACACGTCGAGCTCGGTCCACGCCAGCAACGGGTGCACGCGCACGTGACCGCCGTGCGGAATGTCGGTCAGCGTGTAGCCCCAGAACTCGGGCGGCTGCTCGCGCACGTTCCAGTTCCCGTCGAGCGCGCGCGGGCTGACGATCCGCTCCTTGGCGCGCGTGGCCTGCTCGTCGCGCCGAATGCCGACGAAGACCGCTCGGTAGCCGCCGGTCGCGATCGCGTTGCGCAGCCCTTCCGACTTACGCGCCGCGGCGCGTGACTGCGGCGGCAGGCTGGGGTCGCACGCCTCCTCGGACGGACACTCCTCGTTCTGGAAGTCGAGTCCCCACTCGGCCGCGATGCGGTCGCGGAACGCGTAGACTTCGGGCAGCTCCATGCCGGTATCGAGCAGCATGACCTTCATCGGGATCGGACCCAGGAAGGCTTTGCGCATCAGCCACAAGAGGGCGGTCGAATCCTTGCCCATCGACCACAGCACGCAGGAGGGCGTGAAGAGCCGATAGGCGTCGCGGATCACTGCGATCGCCTGGCTCTCCAAACGGTTGAGTTCGAGGTCGTCCACCAACAATCTCCGTCGGGGTCGGCACGGACCCGCGCCGCGCCGGAATACCCCTTAAGGCACTATCGTCCGCGAAGGCTGCGAAGATCAGGTTCCGGGTGGCTCGGGCCGGCCCATGGCCAGTCGCGCAAGCGCATCGGGCGGCACGGCTTGGTACTCGCGCTGCAGCATGTCTCGATACAGCCGGAACCGTCGCAGCCCCTCGGCCGGGTGGTGGCCGGCGAACTTGGCGCGGATGGCCAACTCGTTGGCCGGCTCGTCGAGCGGGTCGCCGTACAGCAGCGTCTCGGCGACGTTGACGGCGCCCTCCGGGTCGCCCGACCGCAAGAGATCCTCGGCGATGAGCATCGCCACGTGGTGGCGCAGCTCGACGACGCGCGGCTCGTAGGTGACGAACCATCGCCAGCGGAGGTACGCGGGGCTCGTCGGAGCCGTCAGCTTTCCCAACCAGCGGCGCAACCAGGCTCGATCGGAGTCGGTGAGGTCGCCCAGCCGCCGCAGGCCGGCGACGACGGTCTCGGCCTCGACGAAGTCCGTCACGACCCGCCAGGTGAGCCGATACGCGTTTCCGGTGACCTGGACGACCTCGCGGTCGCCCACGTCGCGTCGCAGCCGGTGCGTCGATGCGCGCAGGGCTGCCTGCGCCGCCTGCGGATCGACCGCATCCCACAGACGCTCGGCCAAGACCTCACGGTCGATGCTGCCGCCGGCCAAAGAGAGCGCCGCCAAGAGCTCGATCTCGCGGTCTCGCACCGGGAGGGGCCGGCCGTGGCGTAATGCCACGCCGGCGAAGACGTCGACCCGCACCACGTCGAGCCGCGTCGCTTTGCTTTGCCGCATGCGGCGGACCAACGGCGCGAGCGGCCCCGTGCGGTTCGCGCGCCCCGCCGCGAGCGCATCGACCCCGGCCCGAAATGCGGCGTCGTCGATCGCCGCCGCGGCTTGTTTCGCCAGCGTCAGGAAACTCGTGGGGTCGTCCTCGAGTGCCGCGTTGACGATCGCGGCGACCGTGATCCAGACCACCGCGCCCGACGCTTGGGCAGTCGTCAGTGCCACGGCGGCGAGCCGCCGCGCGAACACCGGATCGTCGAGCCGCAGTGCGGCATCCAAGAGGCGCAGCGTCGTCCACGGTTCCGCGAGCGGCGTCGTCGTTTCGGCGAAGCGCCGCCGTTGGTCGCGCTGGCGGCCGCGGCTGTGCAGTGCGTCGATCTCCGCGCTGCGTACCGCGAACGTTGCGTCGTCGCCGCCGAGCCACGCGGCCGACGCCGCGTACGAAATGGCGAGCGCGGTCACGTCGTCGTCCTGCCACGTGCGCGCGGCCTCTTCCCACGATGCCCAGCGGTCGAGCGCCGCTGCATCGACGCCGGCGAGCATCGCGCGCGTCGTATCGATCTCGAAGCGTTCGTTCTCGAAGTACGTCGGACCGTCGGCTGGAATGCCCGCATCGGCGAGCTCGTGCTGGGAGTCGTGCACGCGCCCGCGCCACGCTGCGGTCGCCGCGCGGACTGCGGTCAGCACGCGCCGGTGCTCGACCGGCGCTTCATCGGCGAGCGTGCGCGCCGCGAGGTCGAGGATCGCCTGCGCGTCGACGAACCGGCACTGGTAATGCTGAAGGGTACCGGCGGCCACCAACGCCCCGGACCGAACGCCCGGATCGTCGTCGCCGGAGAGGCGTTCGGTGAAAGCCGTGACCGCAGCGGCGAGCGCGTCCGGGTGCGCGTGGGTCACCGGGCAGCTGAGCAGCAGAAAGAACGGCGTGCGCGAGCTCAGCAGCAGTTCGATCGGGAGGGCTCGCACGACGTCGAGGTAACGTCGCGGGATCGGTTCCCCCGGGTGCGGCAGTTCCATGCGCTCGAGGTGGGCCAGCGCGGCTGCCGGCTCGTCCAAGGCCAGCCGGATCTCCGCGCAGCGCAGATGCTGCCCCGCAAGCTGCCAGCTCTCCAGCGCGCGCCGGCGCAGCGCCTCCACCTCTTCCGGCAGCAGCTCGCGAATCGTCGTCGCGACGATGGGCATGATGTGGAACTCGTCTGCCTGCGCGATCACCGGCCCGTTCGTCTCGGCGAGGCTGTGCAGCCGCGCGGGACTGAAGCCCGTCAGCGTGCGCAGGTCGTCGGCGGTCGGATGATCGAGCGCCGCGCACGCGACGCACAGTTGCCGCACGTCCGGCGGCCACGCGGCGATGACCTCGCTCGCGACGTACGCGCGCAGCTCCGCGAAGGACGGTCCGGTCAGATCGTGGAGACTCGCGCGCAGCGAACCCTCGCGGAAGAGCCGGACGAAGAAGAGGACGCCGACCGGCCACCCGTGCGTCTGCGTGCGGATGAGCGCGAGCGCCTCGTCGTCGAGTTCGCCGGGCGAACACAGTGCGCGAATCTCCTCGTCGCTGAAACCGAGGTCCGCCCGACCGAAGACGAGCACGTCGTGCGGCGGAACGTCCCGCAAGGCGAGCTCGCTCGGCGTGCGCGACGTAACGGCGATGACGGCCCTCTGCGCCGCCGCGGCGATCGCTGCGTTGAGCGCGGCCTCTCCGCCCGGCATCGTGAGCAGCACTTCGGCGGCGTCGAGGGTGATGAAGGATGCGTCGGCGGCGTTCGCGACCGCGTCCTGGACGGCGGCGGGAGACGTCATGCCGCGGCAGTCGATCACGACGGGGCGTGGGCTCAAGGCAGCGAGCTGCTCGGCGGCGACTGTTTTGCCCCACCCTGCCGGCGCCGTGAACCGCACCAAGCGAGGCGACGCCAGGCGATAGCGGTCGATGATGCCCAGCCGCGGCACTCCCATGGTTGCGCATTCCGGAGGTGGAGCGTCACGTCCCGGTGCGCACTGAGACGAAGGTCGGAAGGCAGGAGTGCGGCAGCCGGATTGCCGTGCGCTAGGGTCGTCCCATGCTCGCCGTGCTTTCCGTCCTCGCCGCCACCGAGCGACGCTCGCGCCTGCTGGCGGAACGGTTCGCGGGCCTCTCGCGCTGCGGTGAGCTGGACGGGCTCAACGATGCCGCCTGGGTCCAGGCGATGCTCGAGGTCGGCGCCGCGTCGCTACGGCCGCAGGTGCCGATCGCGGGCTATCTGAGTCACGTCGAAGGCGGCCTCGTCGTCGTCGACGCGTGCGCGTTCGCGGGACCACCCGCAGGCGACGCGTTCGCCGTTCTCGGGCCCGGCGATACGCTACCGGTGCATCAGACGCTCGCAGCGCAGGTAGCGGCGGCGCGACATGCCATCGCCTGGGACGAGCTCACCCGCATCAGCCTGGATGCGGTGCGGGCGAAAGGCTGGGGCAGCTGCATCGGCACGAGCTTCCCCGTCGGCGGGTCCACGCATTTGCTCATCTTCGCCTCCCCGATGCCGATGAGCAGGGACCCCTTCGGTGACGACGACCGCGCGTACGTCGACGTGCTGGCAGCGCTCTTCGCGAACCGCCTCCACCGACGCTGGCTATCCGACCGCATGCGCTACGCCGCCGAGCACGACCTGCTCACCGGCCTGCCGAACCGCACCCAGTTCCAGGTCGCACTCCGCTCGGCGATCGAAGCGCAAGCGCCGTTCGCGCTTGCAATCGTCGACATCGACGGTTTCGGCGAGATCAATCGCGCGCACGGTCATCTGTTCGGAGACGAGCTGCTCGTCGAAGTGGCGGCGGAGCTGAACGGCATCGACGAGGCGGACCTCGTCGCGCGGCTCTCGGCGGATCGATTCGGCGTTCTGATGCGTGGCGCCGGTTGCGATGTCGCGCTCACCGCGGGGCTTGCGCGGTACGAGCGCCGCTTCGCCCGAGCTTTCAGTACCGGTGATCGAGACGGGACGCGGACGATCGACGTGACGGCGTCGTTCGGCGTGGCCGTCTTTCCGCACGACGGACAAGGCGCCGAGGACCTCGCGCGGCGTGCCGATATCGCCCTCGAGGCCGGCAAGAGCCGGGGTGCCGGGACGGTGCGGCGCTACGACGCCGCGATGGAGCAAGCGTTCCAGCGCGGTCGGATCAGCCGCGCGGATCTCCTCCGCGCGGTTCAGACCGAAGAGCTCCACTTGGTGTATCAGCCGACGTTCGAGCTGGAATCCCGTCGCCTCGCCGGAGCGGAGGCGTTGATTCGGTGGAACCATCCGCAACACGGTCTCCTCGCGCCGAGCGAGTTCATCCCGTTCGCGGAGCGCGCCGGCATCATCGGGCGCGTCACATCGTGGGTGATCGATGAGGTGCTGCGCGACCTCGGCCGCATGCCGCATCTCCCCGCCGAGTTCCGCTGCTACGTGAACATCTCGGCGAAGGATCTGGCCGACGAAGCATTCGTCGACCAGCTGCGGCGCGCACTCGAGCACCGGCCCGGACTCACCCGGAATCTCGGCATCGAAGTCACGGAATCCGCCGCGATGGAAGACCTCTCGCGCTCGGCCGACGCGCTCAGCCAACTGCGCGCGCTCGGCGTTGCGGTCGCACTGGACGACTTCGGGACCGGGCACTCCTCACTGCCATACCTGCGTCGCTTGCCGTTCGACATCCTGAAGATCGACCGGACGTTCGTGCACGAGCAACCGTCGAACGGGCGCGACGCCGCCGTCGGTGAGATGCTCTGCTCGCTCGGCCGGCGACTGGGCGTCGCCACGCTGGCCGAAGGGATCGAACGGGAAGCGCAAATCGCGTGGGCGCTCGCCCACGGCTGCCGGTACGGGCAAGGCTTCCATCTCGCGCCGCCGCAGCCGTTCGACGACCTGCGTGAGCGTTTGCTGCGCGAGGTCTGAATTGGTGGGCCAACCTGGATTCGAACCAGGGACCTCATGCTTATCAAGCATGCGCTCTAACCAACTGAGCTATTGGCCCGAGGGGAACGACGACTAAGTTTACGGGCGGGCTCCGCCGTTGTCAACGCCCGCCAAAAACGAGCGAAGCCCGCCGGTGACGGCTAGATCAGCTTGATCCAGGCGTTCATGATCGAGTCGTCGCGCTTGATTTGCTCCATGGCCAGCTCGCGCAGGGCGTTGGCCTCGCGGTCGAGCTCGGCGCGCATCTGCATGAAGCGGTCGAAGGCCGCCTGGCGCTCGATGAGGTCCGCGTCGTCGGTGGTGACGGGGCGGTCGGCGGGTTTGGCGGCGTGCGCGGTCGCCGGATGCGCCGCCGCGGCGGCGTGCGGCGCGGCGGTGGCCGTGCTTTTGGCCGCACCGCGCGGAGTCGCCGCGCGGGCGGGCGGTTGAGAGCGGAGCGGAACGACCTGCATCAGCCGATGGTCCGGATGAACTCGCGGGTGATCTGGTTGTCAGCCTTGCGCTGCTCCATGGCGACCTCGCGCAGCGTGTTCGACTCGCGCAGGATCTCCGAGCGCTCCGAGGTGACCTCGTCGAACTGCTGCGACTGTGCTTGCAGTTGGAGCTGGAAGGTCATCTGCTGGGCTTCCAGGGCCTCGGTGGCCCCTAAGTAGCCGCCGTTGATCAGGTTCTGGTAGCTGTTGCTGGCACCGCCCACCGTGTTGGCGCCGCTCTGCCCCAGGGCGCCCATGATGCCGCCGCCGATCGTGCTGACCGGGTTGCCGAAGATCGAGCCCTCGGCGGCGCCGCTCAGCGCGCCGCCGATCGTGCTCAGGAGTCCCATCGGGCAGCCCTAGTCGTCGCCGCCGCCGCCGGCCGGCGAGGGCGCGATGTCGCTGGTGTCGTGCTCGTTGGGCTTCGCCATGGGCTGGTACTGGGGCAGGCTCAGCTGGAAGCCCGAGCCTCCGCTGCCGCCCCCGCCGCCCAGCAGCAGCTGGGCCAGCCCCTGGAGCGCGTTGACGAGCGAGGAGCCGCCCGACGAGCCGGTCGCGCCCGAAGAGCCGGTCCCGAGCGAGTCGAGCAGGCCGGCGGTATTGCCGGTCCCGAGGATGGTCGGCGTGATCGTGGACCCGCCGGTTTGCGCGGGTCCGTCGGCGCCCGCCGGACCGAAGGAACGGATCGCTCCCCCGCCCGCGAAGGGGGTGGTAGCGCTGAAGTGAGTGTCCATGCGGCTCCCCTTCACGCCGACCGCCTGCGTTGACAAGGGTCCGGGGGTGGTCTACCATATCTCGGTTGGCATGGGGTCTCTCCGCGCGGGGGGCCTCGTTCTATGGTATGGGTTCTTCACTGGTCATCGACGTCGGGACGCTGCTGTTCGCGGGGCGCCCGATGGTCCTCGACGAGCACGTCGAGGTTCCGCCGTTCTCCTCGTTCACGTTTCCGCACCCGGCCCTCGTTCGGCTGGACCTGAAACGCGTCGACCGAGGCTTGCAGATCGACGGGACCATCGAAGTGGACGTCGCGGGCACCTGCGACCGGTGCCTCGAGGACGCCGTCTCGCCGCTGCGGGTCGACGTCGAGGAGCGCTTCGATCCGCCCGGCGGTACGAGCGATCCGTTCGGGGAGAACAACGTCCTGAGCGGCACGTCGCTGGACGTGGGCGATCTGGTCCGACAGTTGGTCGACAGCGCGCTCCCGATGATCTGGACGTGTACGGAAGAGTGCCGCGGACTGTGCGACGTCTGCGGACGGAGCAAGAACGCGGGCGGCGGGTGCACCTGTCCGACCGCGACGACGGAAGGCGATCATGGCAAACCTCAAGTGGAAGACCCCTCGTTCGAAGACCCGTAGCCGGCGCGCTGCGAACTGGAAGCTCGAAGCCGTCACGACGGTCGAGTGTCCGCAGTGCCACCAGCCGAAGCGGCCGCATTTCGCGTGCGCGTTCTGCGGCACGTACGACGGCCGCCAGGTCGTCGAGCCGAAAGACGACCACGCCGGCCACAGCCACGGCTAGTTTGAACGTTCGTTGACGAACACCGGCGTCCGGATCGCTGGGGTCGGGCATTTCGTCCCTGAGCGCGTGATCAGCAACGCCGACCTCGAGCGGATGTTCGATACGTCGGACGAGTGGATCACGACCCGGACCGGCATGAAAGAGCGGCACGCTGCCGCTCTCGATCAGCCGACGAGCGATCTGGCGCTGGGCGCCGCGCAACACGCGCTGGCGAACGCCGGCATCGCGGCGACGGCGTTGGATTGCGTCATCATCGCCACGGTGACGCCCGACTACGCGTTCCCGGCCACGGCCTGCGTCCTGGCCGCCAAGCTCGGCGTTCCCGGCACGCCGGCGTTCGACATGGAGATCGGCTGCAGCGGCTTCATCTACGGCTTGACCGTCGCCGCCAGCCTGGTCCGCAGCCGCGTCTTCAAGCGCGTGCTGCTGGTCGGCGCCGAAGAGCTGACCCGTCTGGTCAACTACGAAGACCGCTCGACGGCGATCCTGTTCGGCGACGGCGCCGGCGCGGTCGTGCTCGAGCAGAGCGACGTCGATTGCTTTCTCGGCGCCGAGCTGGGCTCCGACGGCTCGCGCCCGCAGGATCTGCTGCTCCCGTTCAGCGGCACCGCGCACCCGCCGCTCACCGGCGACGACATCGCGCAGAAGAAGAACACGATCGTCATGAACGGCCGCGAAGTCTTCCGGTTCGCGGTCACCAAGATGATCGACTCGACCAACACCGCGCTCGAGCACGCCGGCATCGAACCCAAAGACGTGACCTGGCTGATCCCGCATCAGGCCAATCGCCGCATCATCGACGCGGCCGCCAAGCACTTGGACTTGCCGTCGGAGCGCGTGGTCGTCAACATCGACCGCTACGGCAACACCAGCGCGGCCTCGATTCCGATCGCGCTCTCCGAAACGGTCGCCGCCGGCAAGCTGCACGACGGCGACATCATCCTGTTCGTCGGCTTCGGCGCCGGCCTGAGCTGGGGCGCCGTGGCCTGGCGCTGGTCCACCAACGGCAAGGGGCACTAGAGAACATGCGGGTTGGGGTCGTTTTTCCCGGACAGGGGTCGCAACAGCTGGGTATGGGCGTCGATGCGGCGCGTGCGTATCCGGCGGCCGCGCAGTGCTTCGCGGCGGCGAAGACGATCTTGGGCTACGACTTGTTGAACCTGTGCGAGCAGGGGCCGGAAGAGAAGCTGCGCGAGACGCGCTACGCGCAGCCGGCGATCTTCGTCGCGCACTACGCGTTGGCCAAAGCGGTCGGCGACGTCCTCGACCCGGTCGCGTCGGCCGGGCACTCGTTCGGCGAGTTCGATTCGCTCACGCTGGCGGGCGCGCTGACCTTCGAGAGTGCGCTGGCACTGGTGAACCAGCGCGGCCTGGCGATGCACCGTGCGGCCGAGAAGGCCCAGGGCGCGATGGCCGCCGTGCTGGGGCTCGACGCGCAGGCGCTCGGCGACGCCGTCGCCGAGGCCGTCGCGCGCGGCGCCGGCCGCGTGCAGCTGGCGAACTTCAACGCGCCCGGCCAAATCGTCATCAGCGGCGACGCCGCGGCGGTGCGCGTCGCGGGCGAGCTGGCGATGGAGAAGGGCGCCAAGCGCGTCATCCCGCTCAACGTCTCGGGCGCGTGGCACAGCGCGCTGATGGATCCCGCGCGCGAGGAGTTCGCGCCGCACGTGCGCGCCGCGACCGTCATGCTGCCGCGCTTCACCGTCATCTCCAACGTCGATGCGCAACCGTACGAAGACGTCGAGCAGATCAAAGCCAACCTGATCCGCTCCGTCACCGACGAGGTGCGCTGGCACGACGTCGCGCTCGCGCTCTCCGCGCTGCAATTGGACCTGATCGTCGAGTTCGCCGCATCGCCGGTGCTCGGGCCGATGATGAAGCGGGTCGAGGGCGCACCCAAGGCGATGACCGTCTCCGACGCCGCCGGCGTCGAGAAGCTGCGCGCGTTGCTGGCGCCCGCCTCCGTGTCATGACCGGGAAGATCGCCGTCGTCACCGGCGCGAGCCGGGGGATCGGCCGCGCCATCGCCGTCGACCTCGCCCGCGCGGGTGCTGACCTCGCGCTGATCGGTCGCGACCCCGGCGCGCTGGCGGAGACGCAGGCGGCCTGCCGCGAGGCGCGGCCGGGCGCGGCCGCGGACGTCTTCACCTGCGACGTCGCCGATCAGGCGGCCGTCGACGCGGCGATCGCCGCGGTGCTGGGGCGACACGGCCGGATCGACGTCGCGGTCGCCAACGCCGGCCAGTCGATCGACGGCCTGATCCTGCGCTTCAAAGCCGCCGACCTCGACCGCTTGCTGGACGTCAACCTCAAGTCGGCCTTCTACCTCTGCGCGGCGGTCGCCAAGCCGATGATGAAGCAGCGCGGCGGTTCCATCGTCCTGGTCTCGTCGATCGTCGGCCTGGCCGGGAACGCCGGCCAAAGCGCCTACGCGGCGACCAAGGCCGGCTTGCTGGGCCTGGCCAAGTCGTTGGCGAAAGAACTCGGGTCGCGGGGCATTCGGGTCAACGCGGTCGCTCCCGGTCTCATCGAGACCGCGATGACCGCCGAGATGCCGGGCGCTGCCCGGGAACACTACCTGCGCTCGATCGCCCTCGGCCGTGCCGGGGCGCCCGAGGACGTTGCCCCTGTGGTCACCTTCCTCGCTTCGGACTCCGCCCGATACGTCTCCGGCCAAACCGTGGTCGTCGACGGCGGATACCTCACGTAAACACGCGTCAGCGTTCTTCAGGAGAAACGGAACAAAGCATGGCTGCCGACACCTTCGATCGCGTCAAGAAGATCATCGTCGAGCAACTCGGCGTCGAAGAGAACGAAGTCACGCCCGAGGCGTCGATCACGGACGATTTGGGCGCGGACTCGCTCGACCAGGTCGAGCTCGTGATGGCGTTCGAGACCGAATTCGGCATCGACATCCCCGATGAAGAAGCCGAGAAGATCAAGACGGTCGGCGACGCCGTCACCAAGATCGACTCCGTCGCGGCGGCCAAGGAATAGTGGCTTCACGTTCCGTGAAGCGTTCGGCCTTCGGTCGAGCCGCCGCGTAAAGGAAATATGCTCGAGGCCCTCTCCGAGCGCTTAGGCGCGATCTTCGACCGGCTGGCGAACCGCGGCCGACTCACCGAGTCGGACGTTAACGACGTGCTGCGCGAAGTTCGGGTCGCGCTGCTCGAGGCCGACGTCGCGCTGCCGGTCGCCAAAGACTTCGTCGCGGCGATCAAGGAGCGGGCCGTCGGGTCCGACGTCCTGACCTCGCTGACGCCGGCGCAGACGGTCGTCAAGCTCGTCCACGACGAGCTGGTCGAGCTGATGGGCGGGGCCGAAGCGCGGCTGAAATACGCCGACGCGCCGCCGACGGTCTACCTCATGGTCGGGCTGCAGGGTTCCGGCAAGACCACCCACGCGGGGAAGCTCGCGCTGCGGTTGAAGGAGCAGGGCCGCCGCACGCTGCTGGTCGCCGCCGACGTCTACCGGCCGGCCGCCATCGAGCAGCTGCACACGCTCGGCAAGCAGATCGATCTGCCCGTGTTCGACGAGGGTGCGGGCGATCCGGTGAAGATCGCGCGCGACGGCGTCGCCGAAGCGAAGCGGCTGGGCATTCCGACCGTCATCATCGACACGGCCGGCCGGCTGCAGATCGACGAGCGCCTCATGGAGGAGCTCGAGAAGATCAAGGCCGCCGTCAAGCCGACCGAGATCCTGTTCGTCGCCGACGCGATGACCGGTCAGGAAGCGGTCAACGTCGCCAAGACCTTCGACCAGCGGCTGGGCATCACGGGCGTCATTCTCACCAAGATGGACGGCGATGCGCGCGGCGGCGCGGCGCTTTCCATCCACAAGGTGACCGGCGCGCCGATCAAGTTCGTCGGCGTCGGCGAGAAGGTGACGGCGCTCGAGCCGTTCCATCCCGACCGCCTGGCGTCACGCATCCTCGGGATGGGCGACGTCCTCACGCTGATCGAGAAGACGCAGAGCGTCTACTCCGAGCAGCAGGCGGAAGCGCTGGCGCAGAAGCTGCGCAAGTCGCAGTTCACCCTGGACGATTTTCTCGAGCAGCTGCGCCAAGTGCGCAAGATGGGCTCGATGACGGACATCATGAAGATGATCCCCGGGCTTTCACGGGCGATGCCGAACGTCGACATCGACGAGCGGGACGTCAAGAAGGTCGAAGCGATCATCTGCTCGATGACGCGCCGCGAGCGCGAACGTCCCGAAGTCCTCAACGGGTCGCGCCGCAAGCGCATCGCGCTGGGCAGCGGCACCCAAGTATCCGACGTCAACCGGCTCGTCAAGCAGTTCGAGTCCTCGCGTCAGATGATGAAACAGTTGGGCGGCATGAAGAAGGGCCGATTCCCACGACTCCCCCTCGGCATCGGCCGATAAATCCCTCAGCAAGAAAGAATCATGGTCAAGATCAGACTCCGGCGCATGGGCGCCAAGAAACAACCGACGTACCGCTTCGTGGTCGCCGACGTGCGCTCGCCGCGCGACGGCCGATTCATCGAGATCCTCGGGCACTACAATCCGCGCACCGAACCGCGCACGCTCGTCGTCGACGAGGCCAAGGCGAAGGAATGGCTGGCCAAGGGCGCACAACCGTCCGACCCCGTTCGCCGTCTGTTCGCCGAGCTCGGTCTGTGCGAGCGCGGCCCGATCCCGGAGACCAAGCGCGCACCGAAGAAGTCAAAGAGCAGCTGACGTGAGCGCCTTCGACGACGAGTTCGGCCTCTTCGGCGACGAGTCGGAGACGGAGGAGGAGCGTCGCTCGACGCTCGGCGCGCGGCGCATCGGCTCGGACGAAGCGGCGAGCGACGACATCGAGCCCGAGGACGAACGCCCGCGGCGCGGCCGCGGCCCGCGCGATCGCACGGCCGGCGGCCCGGGCGGCGACCGCCGCCGTGAAGGACGCGTGTACGGTGCCGACCGCGGCGCGCGCAAGGCGGCCGATCCGGTCGTCGCGCAGCAGCGCGCGCTCGACCTGTTGGCGTTTCTGGCCCGCAAGCTGGTCTCGCACCCCAACGAAGTCCTGGTCGAGACGGTCGACACCGCGAAAGGGCCCGTCGTCGAGCTGGTCGTCGTCCAGGAAGATCTCGGCAAAGTCATCGGGCGCAGCGGCCGCGTCGCGCAAGCGTTGCGCACGCTGGTGCGCGCCAGCGCCGAAGGCCGGATCGCGATCGACATCGTCGCCTACGACGAGGACGAGTTCGAACAAGAAGCCGAGCACGCCGGCGACGCCGACGTGGCGAACGGCGACGACTGAGGTCAACGCCGGCCGCATCGCCGGCGTTTTCGCGCTGCGCGGCGAGCTGAAGCTCGACGCCAGCCGGGCCGGCGCGGACGCCTTCGCCGTCGGCCTCGCCGTTCGCGCACGGCTGCGCGACGGCAGCACGCGCGAGCTGCGCGTGCGTTCGCTGCGCCGGCATCAAGGGCGCCCGCTGGTGGCGTTCGACGGCGTCGACGACGTGGACGCGGCCCAGGCGCTGGTCGGCGCGACGCTGAGCGTCGCGCGCGACGCGGTGACGATGGCCGCGGACGAGTACTTCGACGACGACTTGATCGGTTGTCAGCTGGTCGACGAAGACGGGACGGCGCTCGGCACCGTGCGCGCGGTCGAGCACCACGGCGCGCAGGACGTCCTGGTGGTCGGGGAACGGCGTGCGATGGTGCCGCTGGTGCGCGCGTTCGTGCGCGCGATCGACGTCGACGCGAAGCGGATCACGGTCGCGCTTCCGCCCGGTTTGCTCGACCCCGCCGCGGCCGAAGAGGCGTAGCCGCTATGACGGGCGCTTGGCGGCGGTGAAGTAGCCGGCGAGTGCGTCGGAGACGGCTTTCTCCGTCGCTTGGGTGGGCTTGCCGCGCTCGCTCGTGCTCTGGCTCCAGAGCGTCACGCCGCCGCAGACCGAGACTTTGAGCGCGAAGGTCGCGCGGGTGGTGCCGAAGCCTGCGGCTTTGGTGGCCAGCGTGCCGGTCACCAGCTTGGTGTCGGGGTGGGCGCTGCAGGCGGCCGCGCCGCTCTCCGCGCGCAGCCCGTGCGCGCGCTCGGCCAGCACTTGCGCGGCGGCGGTGCGCAAGCTCGCGTCGGCCGATCCGCCGACCGGGAGCACGGTGTACTCGGCCGGATTCGGCGCCGCGGCGACGGCGGTGCCGCGCGCCGCGGACGCCGGTGCGGCGGACGCGGCCGGCGCCGCACCGCCCGACCGCTTGTGGAACAGCTTGGTCAAGCCGCTCAGGTTCGCTTCGTTGCCCGCGGTCGGCGCCGCCGTCGGCGCCGGCGGCGGCGTGCCGACGTCCGCGAACGCGCGGTTCGAGTAGATGCCGAGCCAGTCGGCGAGATCGACGCCCTCGCTGGCGGCGTCGGCGACGGTGTTGATCTGCGCGCTGTGGCTGAAGACGACGATCCCGGTGCTCGTGCTCACGACCTGCTCGACGAGCGATGCGCCGTTGCCCAGCGGTGAGATGAAGCCCGCCACGTAGTAGTCGGCGGCGCCTTTGCGTGCCGCTTCGAGATACGCCGGGCGATCGGTACCGGGCGGCGCCGGGACGACCGAGACCTTGCCGGTGTTCGCCATCTGCTGGGCCAACAGCACCGCCAGCGAGGCCACCGCCTCGCGGTCGATCGAGCTGCCGTTCGGCGTGAACGGGAAGACCATCACCACCGGCTTGTTGGTGAGGATCGACGACGGCCCGGCTGCCAAGAGCGGCAAACCGAACGACGCGGCGAGCAGGACGACGAGGAGACGACGCACCCGTGAGGGTTCGGCGCGCACCATGCGATCCCTTACGACGCCAGCGGCAGCTTGCGCGTTTTGACGTGCTCGTGCCACGCCGCGCTGACGTGCGCGCCGAACAAGAAGACGACCCCGATGACGTCCAGCCAGAGCAGCAGGACGAACAGCGCCGAGAGCGCGCCGTAGATCTGGAACGCGTACGCGGCGTACGTCGTGTAGATGGCGTAGGCGATCTGCGCGATCGAGTAGCCGAGTGCCGCGACCGCGGCGCCGGCGCAGACGGCGGGCCAGCTCGGCTGACGGTTCGGCAAATAGGCGTAGAGCAGCGCGCAGACCACGAAGACCAGTGCGAACGACGCGCCGTACGAGGCGATCTGCGGCGCCCAGCGCAGGGATTCCAAGCCCGCGAATTGCACGCCGAGCGTGATGATGATCGGCAACGCGGTCGCCAGCGCGATCACGACGCCCGCGATCGGCACCAGCGTGAGCGCGATCGCGACCTGCCAGACGAGGCTGCGCTGGTGCTCCAGCCCCAGCGAGCGGTTCAGCGCGTAGGTCAGCGCTTGGAACAGGTTCTTGCCGCCCCACGCCAAGCCGACGAAGCCGACCACGCCGGAGACGCCGCGATAACGCACGATCGTCTGCAAGTTGCTGGCCAGCAGATCGTAGAGCGCGGGGACGTAGAACAAGATCGCTCGATTCGCTTGCGCGATGCCGTCGGCGGTGCCGAACGCGAACGCCAGCAGCGAGACGCCGACCAACGTGAGCGGGACCAGCGCGAAGAGGGCGGTGTAGGCGATCGCCTGCGCGGTGAAGGCCGACCCCTGCGCGGAGAAGCGCGCGCCCGCGGCGCGAAAGACCTCCACCCAGCGTGACATCGCCGCTTCACCTCCTCGCTCTGGCCGCCGTCGTGGTCGACGGATCGTTCGTTCCCTCGGTGCCGCCCGCTCTCGTCGTCGCCGGACACGTGGCCGGGCCGCCGCGCCTGGTGGCGGCGTTCGCCGACCGGGTCGCCGTCGACGCCGACGGCACGCTGATCGCGCGACGCGGCGGCGCGACGTGCACGGCGGCGCCGGTGACCGCGGGCGATCCTCCGCTGGTGCTGCTGGCACCGTTGGCGCGTTGCCTGGGGGCGCGGGTGTGGTGGGATCCCCGCGCGCGCACGCTGGCGCTCAGCTTCCCGCGTGCGGCGCCGCTCCCGACCCCGACGCCGCCGACCGGGACGCCGGGCCCGGTCCCGACGCTGCTGCCGGCGACGCCGCCACCGACCGCGAGCCCGCGGCCGATCCTCTCCGGCGTCCCGATGCCGCGGCGCACGGCGATCCCCGCGCTGCCGTCCTAGCCGGTCCCTACAAGCCCGAGTCCGTGATCTGCTTGACCCAGGCTTGCGTCTCGGGCGCGTCCCACCAGTTCGCGATCCGCGCCTCGAGCTCGGGCAGCGCGCGCAGCAGCGAGAGGTGGCTGTGTAGCGCCTTCGGGTCGGGCCGCGGTGCCTCCATGTCGGCCTGCAGCGCGTCGATCGCGCCTTGGGCGTCGTCGTCCTCGCCGAGCGCGCCGCGCAGCTCGTCGTAGGGCGGGTGAGGAACAGCAGGCCGACCGGAATCGTTCATAGCGGCCTCCTTCCCGGTGCGAGGGGACGTCTCCGGGTCGTCGGTTCGAGCGGTACGTGACAGATCGTCCTGACGCAAGGGAGTACCAGGCATGGCCGCGCGAGAACGCAGGCCCGATCGACTCGCTCGTTGAGGATGGGGTCCGGATGCGACAGGGGTTTCTTTTGGCGTGCGCCGTCGCGTGCGCCGTCGGCTTGGCGGGCTGCGGCGGCGGCCGCGGGGTAGGCGCAAGCCTGCCCGGCGCTGCGCAGGCGGCGCAGAAGCAGCGGGTGACGTTCGCGATCGACGTTCCGAAGGCGAGCGGGGCGTCGAACCGCCGCGCCCCGCAGTACATCTCGCCGGCGACGACTCAGCTCGCGATCGACATCACGCAAGGCGGCACGCCGGTCGCCGGATACCCCACGACGATCCCGCTCACGCCGACCTCCGCCGGCTGCAGCAGCACGCTGGCCTCGACGCAATGTCAGCTGACGATCTCGCTCGGTGCCGGCAGCTACGTCGCGACGCTGACCGCGGAAGACGCCGCCCGCAGCGCGCTCTCGACGGCGCAGAGCATCGCCTTCACCGTCTCTGCCGGCACGAACACGACCGTCCCGCTCGTCCTCTCCGGCGTGCCGGCAGCCGTCACGGCGCAGCTCTTGCCGGGCTCGTCGAACCAGCTGGTCGTCAACGCGTACGACGCCGACGAGAACCTGATCATCGGACCGGGCGCGCCGAGCTTTACCGTCGCGCAGTCCAGCGGGATCGCGGTGACGATCACGCAACCGTCGACGACCGCGCCCAACGTCGCGACCGTCGTGCCGAGTACCGCGGGAACCGCGGTGCTGACCGTGACCGCCGCCTACGGCGGCAGCGGCGTAACCAATGCGTGCGCGCTCGGCGGCGCCGTCTGCACTGCGAACGTCACCTTGACCAGCACGCTGCCGTTCTTCGTCGCGTCCCACACGACCGACGGCATCGCCGCGCACCCGACGCCGTACGCAAACGACGGCTACACGGTGCTGCAGAACCCGGGGGCCGTTCAGGGCATCGCGAGCGATGCCACCGGCGACCTCTTCGCATCGATCCAGAGCGGCAGCGTCGCCGAGTATACCGCGCCGTACAGCGGCGCGCCCAGCTCGACGTTCGCGGGCTTTGGTTACGCCGACGTCGTCGGAACGAACGGCGACCTGTTCGTCGAGAGCAACTTCGGTCAGGCGGAAATCTTCGCGCCGCCGTACACGGGCACGCCGACGGTGGTCGGGACCAGCGCCGGGAGCAGCTATCCGGGATTCGCGATCGCGCTGAGCCCCGCCGGCGAGCTCGCGATTCTGCTCGAGGAGTCCGTTTCGGTCTTCGCGCCGCCGTACACCGGCACGCCGACGTCGGTCAGCGTGTCCTTCCCGACCGACGTGACCTTCGACGCGGCCGGCGACCTGTTCGTGGTGGAAGGGGTTGCCGGAACCGTGACGGTCTACGCGCCGCCGTACACCGGAACGCCGACGACGCTCAACGGCGCGGTCGGCGTCGACGGCCCGTATGCGGTGGCGGTCGACGCCGGCGGCAATCTGTACGTCGCGAACAACAGCAACAACACGGTGACGGAGTACGCCCCGCCGTTCACGGGATCGCCGATCGCCACGATCTCGAGCGGGCTGGATGAGCCCACGGCGCTCGCCTTCGACCGCGCCGGCGATCTGCTCGTCGCCAACTACGGGAACGACATGGTGCAAGAGTTCGTGCCGCCGTACACGGGGACGCCGACGAGCATCCCCGCCGGCGTGCACCAGCCGAGCCTGCTCGCGGTCGCCGGCGGGTACGCGGTGTCGGTCAGCCCGTAACGCGCTTACCTCGCCTGCGCCAGGAGCGCCGCCGCGTGAGCGTGTGCGGTCGCGTAGGCGGCGCGCTGCGAGGGGGTCGGTGCCGCGTCCGCGCCCTCGATGGTGAACAGCAGGCCGATCAGCGTGCCGTTGGCGCGAGCGAGGTTGCGCGAGAGCAAGGCGTTCGTCTTGGCGACGCGCCGCCCGGCGTCATACGTCGCGTTCGCGTCGGCGACGATCGCGTTCGCCAGCGCGTACTGCGCTTGCAGGTCGGCGCTCGTCACGACGACGCGCGGGTCTTCGCGCACCAGCAGCGAGCGTGACGAGCGCGCGCCGTCCGCGTCGAGGGTGACCGTGTAGGTGCCCGGCGGGATGCGCGGGCCCTGTGGCTCCAGCGGCGTCGCGTGCGGGATCGCCGCGATGGTCGGGAAGTAGTCCTCGCTGCGTGGACGCGGCAGGTGCAAGTCCCACACGAAGCGGTGCACGCCGGCCGCCGCGGACGGACGGGTCGGCGGCGCGAGCCACCAGGCGGGGACGTCGAGCGTCTTGGGATCGACCGCGAAGGTGAGCGGATCGTCGCTCGAGAGCCGCCGGACGACCGCGCCGTGGGCGTCGGCGATCGTCAGCGTGACGCGCTGCGCGGCGCGGGGCAGCACGTAGTCCAGGTACGCCCCGTCCGGCGCGTTGGCGAAGAACGGCTCGTCGGGCGGCAGCGGCGTGTCGGTGTTGGTGTTCGGCTCCACGCGCCAGACCGGTTGCGGCTGCAGCAGCACGGGCGTCGCCGACGCCAGCGCGGCGCGGTCGCGCAGCGGGCGCACGTCGTCGAGGATCCAGAAGCCGCGCCCGTGGGTGGCGACGTCGAGGTCGTCGCCGTGCACGATCAGGTCGCGGATCGAGGTCGCCGGCAGGTTCAGCCGCAGCGATTCCCACGCGGCGCCGTCGTCGAACGAGACCCACACGCCGCGTTCGGTCCCGGCGTAGAGCAGACCGGCTCGCTTGGGATCGGCGCGCACGACGTTCGTCGGCGCGGCCTCGATGCCGCGGTCGATCTCGGTCCAGGTCTTCCCGCCGTCGTGCGTGCGGAAGAGCTGCGGCCGCTGCTCGTCGAGCCGGAAGCGGTTGACGGCGACGTAGGCGCTGGCGGTATCGAACGGCGAGGCGTCGATGATTGAGATCTTCGCCCACGGCCCGACGCCCGGCGGCGTCACGTTGGCCCAGTGCGCCCCGCCGTCGGCGGTGCGCCACACCAGCCCGTCGTCGGTGCCGGCCCAGACGACCTTGGCGTCGCGTGGCGAGAGGCCGAGCGCGTAGATCACGCCGCGATGCGGCCGCCGCGCGGCGGCCGTCTGCGCGAAGATGCCCAGGTTGGGGGTGTTGGCGGGATCGGCGCGGGTCAAATCGGGGCTGATGGTGCGCCAGTGTTCGCCGCCGTCGGTGGTGACGAAGACGACGTTGGCGCCCAGGTACAGCGCGTGCGGATCGGCCGGCGAGAACGCCAGCGGCGCGGTGCGCCGGAAACGGTAGAGCGGATTGCCGCGCCAGCCGATGACCGGACCGACCTCGCGCGTCTGTCCGCTGCGCTCGTCGTAGCGCGTCACCTTGCCGCCGTAGACGATCCCCGGGTGCAGCGGGTCAGGTGCGACGTAGCCGTACTCTTCGACGCCGACCGGATGCCAGTCGCGGAAGGTGACCGCGCCGTCGTTGCCGCGGGTGAGGATCTCCGCGCTGCCGCTCTCCTGTTGCCCGCCGTAGAGACGGTACGGAAAGCGGTCGTCGGCGGCGACGTGGTAGAACTGCGCCGTCGGCTGGTTGTACCACGATGACCAGCTCGCGCCGCCGTCGACGGTGAGCACCGCCCCTTGGTCGCTCCCGAGCAGGATCGTACGCGGGTCGTCGGGCGAGATCCAGATGTTCTGGTAATCGTCGCCGCCCGGCGCACCGCGCAGCGCCTCGAACGTCTTGCCGCCGTCGACCGATTTGTAGGTCGTGGTGTTGGTTTCGTAGACGACGTTCGGATCGCGCGGATCGACCGCGATCTCGGCCAGGTCGTCGCCGCGTTCGGTGACGCGGTCGGTGTCGTTGAGATGCGTCCAGGTCGCACCGGCGTCGTCGGACCGGTAGATACCGTCGTTCTTCTCGGCGTCGACGGCGGCGTAGACGCGCTGAGCGTTGCTCGGCGCGACGGCGACCTCGATGCGGCCGACGCCGTCGGCGAGGCCCGGCAGACCGCCGGCGAGCTTCGTCCACGTCGTGCCGCCGTCGGTCGACTTGTAGAGCCCGCTGCCGGCGTCGGGGCGCTCGAACGAGTCGCCCGCGCTCGTCTCCCACGGCGACTGGCGCGCGGCCCAGAGCGAGGCGTAGATCGTGTTCGCGTCGTGCGGATCGAGCGCGAGGTCGAACGCGCCGGCGTCGTCGTTCGGACCGAGCACGCGCGCGAAGGTCGCGCCGCCGTCGGTGGAACGATAGACGCCGCGCTCGGCGTTCGGCCCGTACGGGTGCCCGAGCACCGCCACGAACAAGCGGTTCGCATCGTGCGGATCGACCACGATGCACGCGATCTGCTGCCCGTCGCGTAAGCCGAGATGCGTCCAGTGCGCGCCGCCGTCGGTCGATTTGTAGATCCCGTCACCGACCGCGAGGTCGGGTCGTTGGCGGCCCTCGCCGCTGCCGACGTAGACGGTGTCGGGCGCCGAGGGCGCGACGGCGATCGCGCCGACCGACGCGGTCGGCTGATCGTCGAAGATGGGCGTCCAGGTGCGCGCGCCGTCGACGGTCTTGAAGACGCCGCCGTTGACCGCCGCGATGTAGTACTCGTCGGGCCGCCCCGGTACGCCGGTGACCGCGACGGTACGGCCGCCGCGGAACGGCCCGATCGGCCGCCAATGCAGCACGTCGCGCAGCGCGGCGACCGGATCGGGCGGGGCTTGCGCCGCGGTGGCGGCCGGAACGGCCGGGCCGAGCGCGAGCGCGAGCGCGAGACACGGGGCGAGACGACGCATCATTCCGGGCGCGTTGCGCGCGCCGGTTCGGCGTGCCTTCCACCGGACGGCGAAGCGCACCGACGCGGCGAAGACGGCCCGGATGAACGCAAAGCTGACGATCCGTGCCGCCGAGCCGCAGGACGAGGCGGCGTGGCGCGCGCTCTGGGCCGGCTACTGCGCGTTCTACGAGGTCACCGTGTCCGAACGGGTCACGGGCGCGACGTGGGCGCGCATCCTCGATCCGGCCTCCGGCGTCGCCGCGCTGGTCGCGCTGGCAGGCGACGGACGCATCGTCGGCTTCGCGAACTACGTCGTGCACCCGTACACCTGGGGAACGCAGGTGATCGGGTACCTCGAGGATCTCTTCGTCGCACCGGATGCACGCGGGCGCGGCGCCGGGAAAGCGCTGATCGACGGTTTGATCGTGCTGGGCGAACGCGCAGGCTGGGACCGCGTCTACTGGCACACCCGCGAGAACAACGCCGCGGCACGGCGGGTGTACGACGGGTTCGCGGCGGCGGACGATTTCGTCCGCTACGTCGTGCCGATCGCTACGCGGTGAGGAAGCCGCCCGTCGGGAGGGCGGCGACGAAGGCGGCGTGGTCGCGTTCGGTCTGGTCGGCGTACGCGCGTGCCCACAGCGCGACCGCTTCGTCGAACGCATCGCCGCGGCCCAGGTAGTCGGCGACCGGCCGCGCGTCCGCCGTGCGCGCGTGCGCGCGCGCCAGCGTCCAGGCGCAGTGCGCGGCGTAGTCGCTCAGCTCCGACGCGCCGAGCGTGGTGACGTCCGGCGCGGTCTTGTTGTTGCGGTACTGGCGCACGTAGAAGCAGGTGCCGTCGAGTTCGGCCCAGCCCAGCAAGACGTCGCTCGCGGCCTGCATCATCCGCTGTCCGGTCACCACGCGTTCGCCGTGCGAGCTGTACGGCTGCGGCCCGACGTACGGCTCGAGCACCGACGCCCGCGCTTCTTTCGCTTGCAGCAGCAGCTCGTCGTTGCGGTCGTCGGTCATCAGCAAGAGCACGCACCACGTGCCGACGCTGCCGACGCCGACGACTTTGCGCGCGGCGTCGACCAGCTTGTACCGGTCGATCAACAGGCGCGCTTCCGGGCGCAGCGTCGTGCGGTAGGCGTCCAGGACCTGCTGCGCCTTCTCCAGCGGCGTTCCGTCGGTATGCTCGAGGAGCGGCGGGTCTTCGACGAAACGGAGCTGGCCGTCGGCCAACTCCGTCACCTTCGAGAGCAAGTTGAGCGCCGTGCGCGAACGGCCGTCGCGTTCCGGGCGCTCCGCCGGACGCTTGGCGCGGCTGTCCAGCGCGGCCCGCACCGAACCGCGGATGTCGATCGTCGCGTACCAGACGTCGCGGGGAGCCATCTCCGCGTACTCGCGCGTGCGCACTCGGTAGGTCGAGAGCGCGGCGCGCACGACGTCGTCGTTGGCGGCGACGCGCAGGCCGGCGGCGCGGCCGGCCAGGATCAGGCTGGCCGCGAGCCGTTTGACGTCCCACTCCCACGGCCCGCGGGCCGTCTCGTCGAAGTCGTTGACGTCGAACACGAGTCGCCGCTCGGGCGCGGCGTAGCCGCCGAAGTTCGCGACGTGCGCGTCGCCGCTGATCTGCACCAGCCGGCCGGTGCGCGGCGTCGCCGCCAAGTCCGCCGCCATCACCGCCGCCGAGCCGCGGTAGAAGGCGAACGGCGAGCGGGCCATGCGTTGGCCGCGGATCGCGCGCAGGTCCGGGATCAGCGTCGCGAAGACGCCGCGCAGAATCGCCAACGGGTCGCGCGCGGGATGCGGCTCCCAGGCCGCGTGCGCAGCACGCGGGACGGCGACCCGGAGGGATTTGCCGCCCAGCGACTCCTCGACCATGCACGGCCACCGTAGCGCCCGGGGGGCCTCGTCGTCAATGGGCGGAAGACGTACGCATGGGATTGGATTGGCGAATCCGCGCGCTGCAGTGGTTCGCCCAACGTCGCGGTCGCGCGTTTCGCCCCGATCTGACCGTCGCGCAGTTGCGCGCCGGCTATGCCGACATGAACCGGCAGCTCGGCTTGCGCGAGCGTACCCCGGTCACGCAGCGCGACCTGACCATCCCGACCGACGAGGGCGGGATCGCCGCCCGGCTGTACCGGGTCGCCGCGGGCACCGGCCCGGCGCCGCTGCTGGTGTTCTTCCACGGCGGCGGCTTCGTGATCGGCGACGTTCCGAGTTACGACCACCTGGCACGGTTCTTCGCGATCCGCAGCGAATGCGCGGTGCTCTCGGTCGAGTACCGCCTCTCGCCCGAGTACCATTTTCCGCGCGGTCACGAGGACGCGTTCGCCGCCTACCGCTGGGCCTGCGCGAACGCGGCGGCGTTGGGGATCGACCCGCGCCGCATCGCGGTCGGCGGCGACAGCGCCGGCGGTACCTTGGCCGAGGTCGTCGGCGCCTTCGCCGGCGAGCGCGGCCTGCCGGCGCCGGCCTTCCAGCTGCTGATGTACCCGCTCACCGACGCGACCGGCTCGTGCCCGTCGCGCGCGCCGGGATACTTTCCGGCCGGGCTGCCGTTCACGGAGCAGACCATCGCGTGGTTCCACCGCTACAACGCGACCACGCCCGAAGAAGAACGCTCGCCGTTGCTCGCGCCGCTACTGCTCCCGCCGGCGTCGATCGCCGCCTCGCCGCCGACCTATCTGCTGGCCGCGGGCTACGATCCGCTCGTCGACGAGGGCCGCGCGTACGCCGAGAAGCTGCGCGCGGCCGGCGTGCCGGTGACCTACGATCTGCGGCCGACGCTCACGCACGGCTTCGTCAACTTCGCCGGTGCCGTCCCGGCCGCACGCCGCGCGCTCCTCTCGGCGGCGATGGCGCTGCGCGCCGCGCTCAGGGGGCGCGCCGAGGCCGCCTGATGCGGCTCGAGGACAAGGTGGTCGCGCTGACCGGCGCGGGGTCGGGCATCGGGCGGGCGTTGGCGCTCGCGCTCGCGCGGTTGGGCGCGCGGGTGGCGCTCGCCGACAAGGACGCGGACGGGTTGCGCGAGACGGCGCAGCGCGTGGCGGCCGCCGGCGGGAGCGCCAGCGAGCACGTCCTCGACGTGAGCGACGGCGCCGCGGTGCGCGCCTATGCCGACGCGGTGTTGCAGACGCACGGAACCGTCGACGTCGCGATCAACAACGCGGGCGTCGCGCTGTACGGTTCGGTGGCCGAGCTGGCCGCCGACGAGATCGCGTGGCTGATGAACGTGAACTTCTGGGGCGTCGTCCACGGTACCCAAGCGTTCTTGCCGACACTCCTGACCCGCCCCGAAGCCGCCATCGTCAACCTCTCGAGCGTGTTCGGTCTCTGGGCTCCGCCCGGCCAAGCCGCCTACGCGGCGAGCAAGTTCGCCGTGCGCGGGTTCAGCGAGTCGCTGCGCGCGGAGCTGGACGGAACCCCGGTGCGGGTGATCACCGTCCATCCGGGCGGGGTGAAGACGGCGATCGCCGCGCGCACGCGGGTCGCGCGCGCGGCCGACCCGGCCTTGGCGGCGCGCATGCGCGTGGCGTTCGAGAAGCGCTTCTTGACCACGCCGGCCGAGACGGCCGCGACGGCGATCGTGGAGGGACTGACGCGCGGACACGAGCGCGTGCTGATCGGGGCCGACGCGCACCGGATCGACCGGGTCACCCGGTTGTTTCCGGTCAGCGGGCCGCGCTGGCTGGCTCGCGCGGCTCGGCCGCGCTAGCTAGAGGCACCCGCGAACGCCCTCGCGGAAGAGCGCGGCGATGAGATGTCGTGTTCTCGCCCTTGCCACGGGGCTCGTCTTCGCCATGCCCGCGCTGGCGGGCGCGGTGGCGTCCCGCCCGCTGCACCAATTCGCCCAGGTCGCGATCGCTCCGGACGGGATGACCGTCGCCGACGTCGAGAGTGTCGAGGCGCCCCCCGACGCGACGGCACCGCCGGTCGGCACGCTCGTCGTGCGTTCGCTCACCGGCGGCGCCCCGCGCACGATCGCGTGCCCGGGCGCGACCGCGTGCCGCATCAGCGCGCCGACCTGGTCGCCCGACGGCCGCCGCTTGGCGTATCTCGTGCGCGACGAGAAGGCCGGCACGACCGCGGTCTGGTCGGCGAACGGTGACGGCAGCGACCCCAAGCCGTGGCTGAGCGGCTTCACCGGCATCCTCAACGCGCCGCGCTGGGCGCCCGACGGCTCGACGCTGGCGCTGCTGGCGACGGCCAACGCGCACAAGGAGATCGGCGCGACGCAGGCCGGCGCGGCGCTGACCGGCGACGTCTCGGCGGATCTGGATCAGGACGTGCAGCGTATCGCGGTGCTGGGCGGCGACGCGACGCTCCGCTTCGTCTCGCCCGACAAGCTGTTCGTCTACGAGTACGACTGGGCGCCCGACGGTCACGGCTTCGCCGCGACCGGCGCGTACGGGAACGGGGACGACGAATGGTGGGTCGCGCGTCTGTACGCGATCGGTATCGGCGGCGACGCGCACGAGCTGCTGCGGCCGGCGATGCAGATGAACGCGCCGCGCATCTCGCCCGACGGTAAGAGCGTCGCGTTCATCGGCGGGCTGATGAGCGACTTCGGCTCGGTCGGCGGCGACGTCTACGTCATGCCGCTGGCCGGCGGCCGGGCCACCGACGTCACGCCCGGCATCACCGCGTCGGTGACCTCGATCGCGTGGCGCCCGGACGGCAAGCTGACCATCACCGCGCTGGTGAACGACCGCAACGCGATCGAGACGCTCGATCCCGGCACCGGCGCGACCACCATGCTGTGGTCGGCGCCCGAGGCGATCGGTAGCTTCGGCGGCGACCGCGTCGCGCTCAGCCGCGACGCGTCGCGCGCCGCGTTCGCGCACCAAGACTTCGAGCACCCGCCGGAGATCGCGGCTGGCCCGATGGGCCGCTTCGCCGACATCACGCACGACAACGACGGGATCGCGCCGCTGACCCACGCGCGCAGCATTACCTGGACGAACGAGGGTTTTCACGCCCAAGGCTGGCTGTTGGCCCCGCTCAACGCACCGGCCGGAAAAAAGTCGCCGATGATCGTGGTCGTGCACGGCGGTCCCTCGGCGGCTGCGCAGCCGAGCTTCATCACCCGCGGCCAGCTCGCCGAGCTGCTCGCGCACGGCTACTACCTCTTCGAGCCCAACCCGCGCGGCAGCTACGGTCAGGGCGAGCGCTTCACCGCGGCCAACGTCAAGGACTTCGGCTACGGCGACCTGCGCGACATCTTGGCCGGCGTCGACGCGGCCGAGAAGGTCGCGCCGATCGACGACGCGCGCTTGGGGATCCAGGGCTTCAGCTACGGCGGGTACATGACGATGTGGGCCGTCACGCAGACGCACCGCTTCAAGGCGGCCGCCGCCGGCGCCGGCATCGCGAATTGGCAGAGCTACTACGGCGAGAACGGCATCGACGAGTGGATGATCCCGTTCTTCGGCGCGTCGGTCTACGCCGATCCAGCCGTGTACGCGAGGAGCTCGCCGATCACGTACATCACCAACGTGCGCACGCCCACCTTCGTGTTCGTCGGCGAGCGCGACGTCGAGTGCCCCGCACCGCAGTCGCTGGAGTTCTGGCACGCGCTGCACACGCTGGGCGTGCCGTCGTCGCTGGTGATCTATCCGGGTGAAGGCCACGGCATCCGGCTGCCGGCGCACCAGCGCGACTTCAGTGCGCGCATCTTGGCCTGGTTCGACAAGTACCTGGCGCCGTGACCCGGTGAGCGAGCGCCGTAAGGCCGCCGTCGCGGTGGCCATCATCGCCGAGCCGCCGCACGGCATCGTGTTCGTCGAGCGGGGCGCGCATCTGCGCGACCACCCCGGACAGATCGGCCTGCCCGGCGGCTCGGTCGATCCGGAGGACGGCGGCGACCTCGAGCGCACGGTGCTGCGCGAGCTGGAGGAGGAGATCGGCGTCGTGCCCGAGCGCGTGCGCATCGTGGGCCGCCTGCGCGAGGTCAGCCAGCGGCGCAACAACTTCGACGTCACCGCCTTCGTCGCGATCGTGCAGCCGGGACCGTTCACCATCGACGGCAGCGAGACGGCCGGCATGTTCACGATCCCGCTGCGGACCGTGCTCTCGAAAGCGCTGACCGACGGGATCGTCGAGTACTCGGGACTCACGATCCCCTCGCTGGTCCTCGACTACGAGAACAAGCGCGTCTGGGGCTTGACCGCGCAGATCTTGCGCGTGTTCAACGAAGCGTGGCAGGCGGAAGCGAGTCCGCTGCGCGCCGCGGTCGAGGCGGCGTTGACGCGGTGATCGCCGCGCTGCTGGCGGTCGCGGTCTGGCAGCCGGCGGGCGTGCACCCCACGAGTGCCGGCTTGCCGGACGTGCTGGCGCGCCTGCATGCGGCGCAGAGCTTGCCGGTCGCCTACGCGCAGCGGCACGAACGGTGGACGTATCGCAACGGCACGAACGTGCTGCCGGTGCGCGTCGCGGTCCGCGGCGCAGAGTTTCGCGCGACGGTCGCGGTCGGCGCGATGGACTACGACGCCGGCGTGCGGGACGGTGTGCGGTGGCGCGCCGACGGGAACGGGATCGCGCACGCGACGCGGGGCGACGAGCAAGGCGATCCGATCGACCGGCTGCCCAACGCGCTGCTCCCGTTCAGCGACGCGGACTGCAGCCTCGCCGGCGAAGTGCAGCTCCCCGCGCCGGCGTGGGCGGTGGTCGACCGCCCCGCCGACGACCGCGAGCACTGGTTCTTGGTGGACGAGGCGAGCGGTCGCGTCGTGCGCGAACAAACCCGCGAGGGAAAGCGGGTGGTCACGATCGACTACGAGGACTTCGCGCCGTTCGCCGGCGTCACGCGCCCACGGCGCTGGCACGTCGCGACGAGCGGCGATGCCGCCGACGATCTCGACGTGCAGGTCGACGACGTCACGCCCGGGGCGGTGAGCGACGCCGAGCTGGCGCTGCCGGAGCCGCGCCTGTTCGCCGGCATGCCCGGCGCGTCCGAGCGCCCGTTGCCGGCCAGCGCCGATCCACCGTGGTACCAAGCCTCGATCGCGGTCGCCGTCAACGGGGACACTTCGCGCTTCACCCTCGACACGGGAACGCAGAGCATCATCATGGGAAGCGGATACGCCGCGCAGCGCGGGATGACGACCGTGCTCGGGCATGCCGTCGCCGCGCGCCTGGAGATCGGCAGCTTCGTGTTGACGAACGCCTCGGTCTTGGTGCTGCCGTCCGGACCCAGCTTTCACGGGATCATCGGCTACGATTTCTTCGCGGGGCGGGTGTTCCACGTCGACGAACCGCATCAGCGCTACGCGCTGCTCGACCCACCGCTGGCGGCTGCGACGTTCGCCGATCCGCGCGAGACGGTCGTGCCGGCGTCGTTCGATCAAGGGCTGCCGACGGCGGCCGTGCGCTTCGACGGCACGACCGCGTCCGACGTCGCCCTCGACACGGGATCGTACGGCGTCGAGGTCAGCAGCGCGTTCGCACAGGCGTTTCCGGCGCTCGTCCGGCAGTGGACGCCGGCCATCTTCCCGGCGTGGGGGCGCGCGCAGCGCACCGAGGAGTTTCTCGAAGGGTCGGTGCGTTTGGACGCGCGCCGGATCGCACGGCTGCAGCTCGGCCCGTTGACCGTCACGGACCTCGTCCTGGGCGTGCAGGGAGCGAACCCGGCCGCCGACGCGATCGAGCTGCCGTTCGACGCGATCGTCGGCAACGAGATTCTCTCGCACCTGGACCTGTGGTTCGATTACGACGGTGGCCGCATCGCGATGCGGCCCGAGCGCTGATGCGCAAGCTCGTCGCCGAAGTCGTGCGCGCGAGCCTGGCCGGCTCGGCGCAGGAGCTGCTGCGTTGCGATGCGATGCTGCGGCTCGACCGCGGTCCCGACGGGGTTCACGGGGCGCGGCTGGCCGTGCGGCGGATGCGCTCGGACCTGCGTAGCTTCGAGCCGTTTCTCGAGGTGCCGTGGGCCGCGACGCTGCGCGAGGAGATGCGCTGGCTGGGCGACGCGCTGGGCACGGTGCGCGACGCCGACATCTTGCTCGCGCGGCTCGAGCGCGATCTCGACGAGCTGCCCGGCCCCGACCGCGCGTCCGCCTACCTCGTCCTCACCTCGTTCCGAAGCGCGCGCGACGACGCGTACGCGCAGCTCGGCACGATCCTGCACGAGGCGCGCTACGCCGAGCTGCTGGCGAAGATCGTCGGGGCGGGCCGGCATCCGGTGCTGGGCGCCCGCGCCGGGGAATCGGCACGCGACGCGCTGGCCGACGTCATGCGCGCGAGCTGGAAACGGCTGCGCAGCAGCGTCCGCAAGCGCAGCCGACCGCCGAGCGACACCGAGCTGCACGAGATTCGCATTCGCGCCAAGCGCGTGCGCTACGCCGCCGAGGCCGCCGAAATCGCGTGCGGCAAGCCGGCGGCCCGGTTCGCGCGCCGCGTCAAACGGCTGCAGAACGTGCTGGGCGAGCAGCACGACGCCGTCGCGACCGAAGCGGCGTTGCGCGCGCTGGTCGGCGGGCCGTACGCGCTGATGGCCGGAGCGTTGATCTTGGTCGAGGCCGCGTGCGCGGCCAAGGCGCGCAAGCGCTGGCACGACGCGTGGCGACGGATCAACGCGCCGGGGGCGCGGTTCTGGGAACGCTAGCTGGCGATCAGACGCGCGGCGTGGAGCACGGCTCCGGCCCAGATGCCGAGTGCCGTCGCGCCGATGACCAGGAGGCGAAGGACGAGGGCGGGCATGTCCGGTCAACGCCGTGTTCCCGGCGCCCGGTTCCTGGTACGATGAGAGCCGGGTGAAGCTTTTCGGCGGGTAGCACGACCTCGGAGGGACCGTCGTGATCGTGAGCATCTCCCGGGAACTCGGTGCCGGCGGACTGTCGGTCGGCGAAGCCGTCGCGACCGCGCTGGGCGCGACGCTGCTCGACGAGCGCGCGATGATCGAGCGTCTGGCCTCGCGCGTCGGCCTCCCGTCGGACTTCGTCGCCGCGCGCGTCGAACGGCCGCCGTCGGCCGGCGCGCGCCTGATCGCCGACCTGGCCGCGGCGACCGCGATGGTGCCGGTCATGCAGACCTGGGAGCAGCCCGAGGAACAGATCGTCGCCGGCGTGCGCGACGTCGTCGTCGATCAGGCGCAGCGCGGCCACGTCGTCGTCATCGGCCACGGGGGCGTCAGCCTGCTGGGCTGGCGCCCCAACGGCATCCCGGTGCTGGCGATCCTGCTGCGCGCGTCGCGCGCGTGGCGGGTCGGGCAGCTCGCCCGCCGCATCGGCATTCCGGAAGAAGAAGCCGACGCGCGCATCGCCCGTACCGACGAAGCGCGCCAGCGCTACCAGCGCCACTACTTCAACACCGACCTCTACGACAGCCGCCAGTACGACCTCGTCCTGTGCACCGAGACCCTCGGCCTCCCGCGCGCCATCGCCATCGCCGTCGACACGGCAAACGCGATCGCGACGACGTAAACTCGAAAAGACGCTTGCGGGGCACCGCTCAGCCGTGGAGGAAAAGGGAGGCGTGACTGTTCACGATCACCTGCTGGCAACAGGAGCCGACGATCGAGAGGCTGCGGCCGCCGAGACGCTCATCGCTCGCGTCGTGCCGCTGGGACGCCCGGTGGTGCTCACCGAGGACGTTCTGGCAGCTGCTCGCGCCGGGAACGCCGCGCTCGTCGCCTTATTGCTTGCCGAGGAGATCGAGTCCGAACCCGAGGATCAGGCAGCTCTCGATGAGTCGCTGCGTCAGTCGTCCGACGAGCGGATGGGGCACGATGAGCTTCGGAGGCAACTCGGAATCGAATAGATAGCACCGCGAGCGCCTCTCGCATCATGTGGACCTAGAATACGATCATCGTGCGCGGCGTGAGCTCGCGAAGCTGCCAACGGCTGACGCGCGAGCGATCATTGGAGCACTCGAGCGTTTTGCTGCAACGGGCATCGGCGACCTCAAGAAATTGAAGGGTATCACGCCTCCCGCATGGCGTCTACGCGCCGGCAAGTGGCGTGCGAAGCTACGGTTCAGCGGCTCTTCGATCATCGTGATTTCAGGTCGATGACCGAAGAGACGCCTACCGGAGGTAGCGGACGCTACACGCCGGCCATCGTTTTGCGGTGGTCGGCTTCTTGGAGCTCGCGCCATTGGACTTTGCCGGTGCCCGAGCGCGGGAGCGTGTCGACGAACTCGTAGAGCGTCGGGACTTTGTAGGCGGCCATGTGCTCGCGCGCCCAGGCGGCGATCTCGTCGCCGGTCGCGTGTTGGCCCTCGCGCAGGACGATCATCGCTTTGACCTGCTCGCCTTTGCGCGGATCGATCGAGGCGATGACGCAGGCCTCTTTGATGGCGGGGTGGGCGAAGAGCGTCGTTTCGACTTCGGCCGGCCAGACCTTGAAGCCGGCGGCGTTGATCATGCGCTTGAGGCGGTCGACCATGAAGAAGTATCCTTCGTCGTCGACGTAACCCAGGTCGCCGGTGCGGAAGAATCGCTTGCCGTCGAGCTCGACGAACACCTCGGCCGTCGCTTCGGGCTGGTTCCAGTAGCCCTGCATGACCTGCGAGCCGTGGATGACGATCTCGCCGGTCTCGTTCGGCGCCAGCTCGACCAGACTGTCGGGGTCGATGACGCGTGAGTCCACGCCGAAGGTCGGGATGCCCAGACATTGCAGCTTCGGCCGGTCTTGCGGGTTGGCGTGCGTGACCGAGATCGTCTCGGTCAGGCCGTAGCCTTCCATGTAGCTCAGGCCCATGCGGCCTTTGAGCTGCTCGCCGACGGCGGCGGGGAGCGGCGCGCCGCCGCCGCCCAGGTGCGTGAGCGAGGCGATCTTCTCGGGGCGGAAGTCCGGATTCGCGAGCAGATCGACGACCATGGTCGAGATCGCGGTCATCGTCGTCGCGCGATAGCGTTCGATCAGCGAGAGCGTCGTCGCCGACTCCCAGCGCGTCGTCATGATCAGCGTGGCGCCCTGGTAGAAGGCGTGGTTCATGTCGCACGTCATCCCGGTGACGTGGAAATACGGCAGCACCGAGAGCACGCGCGCGCCGGGCGTCGAGATGCCCCAGTTGGCCATCGTCAGCGTCGTCGTCTGCAGCGAGCGATGCGTGTGCACGCAGCCCTTGGGGCGACCGGTCGTCCCCGAGGTGTACGGCAAGAGGCACATGTCGTCGCCGCCGGTCGTGATGGGGCCCGGCGTCAGGTTCGCGGCCAGCGCGTCGCGCCAGGCGACGCAGACGCTGCCGTCGAGCGGTGCCGCCGGCGCCGCGACCGCGGGCGGCAGGTTCAGCTGCGTCTCGCGCTCGACGTAGTCGCTATAGGCGGCGACCAGCAGCGTGCGCAGCGGCGCGGGCGCGAGCGGCTGCAGCTTGGGCAACAGCTCTTGGCCGACGATCGCGACCTGCGCGCCGCTGTCCTCGACGTATTTCGCCAGCTCTTCGGTGACCAGCATCGGGTTGAGCGGCACGACCACCGCGTTGGCGCGCAGAATCGCGTAGTACGCGATCGCGAACTGCGGCGAGTTCTGCATGAACAGCACGACCCGGTCGCCGCGGCGTACCCCCGCCCGCTGCTCGAGCCAACCGGCGACCGCCTCGACCTCGCGCGCGATCCGCGCGAAGCTCAGCGGCGTGTCGTAGTACACGATCGCCGGCTGGTCGGGGTAGCGCTGCGCCGTCGTGAGCAGGTTGTGCGCCAGGTTCGTGACCGGGATCGGGATCTCGAACGGTCGCCGGCGCGGCCAGTGGGGGTAGTGACGGGTGTTCATCCAGCGCTGGCCTCCGGTCCCAGAAAGCAACGCGCGGCCTTTCCGCATTTGGCCAGAAGGCCCCCTGCCGACGAGGGATACCCCCTGACACCTTGGAACACCGGGCCGCAGGAAGGCGCAGGCCGGACGGCCGCGCCGGAGGTCGGCATGATCCTCAACAGCGTCGAAGTGATGTTCGGCGGCCAAGCCGGTGACGGCAGCCTGACGACAGGCGACCTGATCGCCGGCGTGTTCAAGCGGATGGGCTTGGAGGTCTACACCTACAAGGACTTCCCCTCACGGATCCGTGGCGGACACACCAACTACGTCATCCGTGCGGGGGTCAGCCGCGACTACGGCATGGCCGATGCCGTCGACGTCCTGGTTGCCTTCGACCTGGAAGCCGTCGAGGCGCACATCGAAGAGATGAGGCCCGGCGGCTTCGTCGTTTTCGACAGCAGCGCGGAGACGATACCGGAGCACGTGCGGCGCGGCGACGTCCAGTGGTACGAGATCCCGCTGGCCAAGATCGCCAAAGAAGAGCTGGGCCTCGAGCTGGTGCGCAACACGATCTCGCTGGGCGTGCTGGGCGCGCTGCTCGGCATGGACGCGACGATCGTGCGCGAGGACGTGCGCGGCGTCTACCAGCGCAAGGGCGACAAGGTCGTCGACCTCAACCTGCGCGCGATCGAAGCCGGCGAGCTGTACGTGCGCGAACACTACGCGCAGCAGCCCAGCGGCTACGGCCTGATCGCAAGCGAGGACGGCGATCGGCTCATCATGATGGGCAACGACGCGATCGCGTACGGCGCGCTGGTCGCCGGCTGCCGCTTCATGGCCGGCTATCCGATCACGCCGGCCACCGACATCCTGGAGTGGATGTCCAAGCAGCTGCCGCGCTTCGGCGGCGTCGCGGTGCAAGCCGAGGACGAGCTGGCCGCCATCAACATGACGATCGGCGCGGCCTTCGCCGGCGTGCGTGCGATGACGGCGACCTCCGGACCGGGGCAGTCGCTGATGACCGAAGCGATCGGGCTGGCGGGGACGCTGGAAATCCCGGTCGTCGTCGTCGAGTGCGCGCGCGCCGGTCCCTCGACCGGGATGCCGACCAAGACCGAACAGAGCAACCTCAACACGCTGATCTACGGCGGGCACGGTGAGATCCCGCGGGTCGTGATCGCGCCCGGCACCGTCTCGGAGTCGTTCGAGTTCGCCGGGCTCGCGCTCAACCTGGCCGACCAGTACCAGCTGCCGGTGTTCCTGTTGACCGAACAGGCGCTCTGCCAGAGCAAGATGACGCTGCCGCCGCCCAAGCTCGCGGGCGTGCGGATCGACCGCGGCGAGCTGATCGCCGACGGCGCGGTCACCTTCGGCGAGTACCAGCGCTACGCGTTCACCGAGAGCGGCGTCTCGCCGCGCGTCATCCCCGGCGTCGAAGGCGGGATGCACCTCGAAGCGGGCTCCGAGCACAACGAGCGCGGCGTCATCACCGAGAACGCGCGCAACCGCCGGCGCATGATGGACAAGCGCATGGGCAAGCTCGAGGCGATGCGGCCTGACTTGCCGCGTGCGATCCTGCACGGCGTCGCCGACGCCGACGTGGGGATCATCGGCTACGGCGCGAACCGCAGCCCGATCGCGGAGGCCGTCGACCGGCTCGCGGCGATGCGCATTCCGACCCGCTTCTTGCAGCTGCGCACCCTCTGGCCGTTCCCCGAGGACGAGATCCGCGCGTTCTTCCGCGGCGCCTCCCACGTGTTCGTGGTGGAGAACAACTACACGGGACAGCTCGAGCGGCTGATCCGCGCGGTGGTCGGCCCGCTCGAGGGGCTGCACGGCTTGCGCAAGTACGACGGCCGGCCGTTCCGCCCGATCGAGATCATCGAACCGATCAGCAACTTGAGCGAAGCGGACGTTGCCGCGGAGGTGAGCTGAGATGGCGATCGCGTTGACGCCCAAGGATTTCGCCACCGCGACGCCGTCGTGGTGGTGTCCCGGCTGCGGCGACTACGGCGTGCTCTCCGCCCTCAAACAGGCACTGGCGGAGCTGGGCCGACAGCCCAAGGACGTCGCGTTCATCTCGGGCATCGGCTGCTCGGGGAAGATCTCGGGCTACCTGCATAGCTACGCGTTCCACGGCGTGCACGGGCGCGCGCTGCCGGTCGCGACCGCGGTCAAGCTGGCCAATCGCGACCTGACCGTCATCGCCGCCGGCGGTGACGGCGACGGCTACGCGATCGGCGCCGGCCACTTCATTCACGCCGTGCGCCGCAATCCCGACATGACCTATATCGTGATGGACAACCAGACCTACGGGCTCACCAAAGGGCAGGCCTCGCCGACGAGCGCGACCGGCTACGTCGCCTCGGTCAGCCCCAACGGCAATCCCGACGCGCCGATCAACGGGTTGGCCGTCGCGCTGGCGGCCGGCGCGTCGTTCTTGGCGCGCGGTTTCTCGGCGCAGCCCAAGCAGCTCGTCGCGCTGATCAAAGCGGCCATCGAGCACAAGGGGTTTTCGATCGTCGAGGTCGCCTCGCCGTGCGTGACCTACAACAAGATCAACACCTACGCGTGGTTCAAAGAGCACACCGAGGACGTCGCGCAGCGGCCGGACTACGCGCCGAACGACCGCGGCGCCGCATTCGCGGCGCTGACGCGCGACGGCGACATCCCGCTGGGCATCATCTACCAGGATGACCGCCCGACGCTCGAAGAGGGCGTACGCTTGGCGCGGACGCCGATCGCGCATCTCGAGCTGCGTGCCGACGACCCGCGTCTGGAGGATTTGCAGGCAGCGTTCCGCTGACGCGCGGCGAAGGGGCGGCCATGGCCCGTCCGATCATGGTCGCCATCGCCGGAGACTCGGGTACCGGCAAGTCGTCGCTGGCGGCGGGACTCTGCCGCGTGCTGGGCGAGGGCCAATGCGCCGTCGCCGGCCTCGACGGGTACTTCGCGCTCGACCGCGCGCAGCGCAACGCCGTCGGCTTGACGCCGATGAATCCGAAGACGCACGACTTCGCCGCGATGGACGAGGACGTGTGGAAGCTGGCCAACGGCTTCGCGATCAACAAGCCGGCGTACGACCATCTTGCGGGCACGGTCGCCGGCACCGAGATCGTCGAGTCCCGCCCGATCGTCATCGTGCAAGGCCGCTTCCCGCTCTACACGCACGTGCTGCGCTCGCTGTTCGACGTCACCGTCTGGCTCGAACGCGAAGACGACCTGCGCCTGCCCTGGACCGTGCACCGCGACCTGTCGCCCGATGACGACGACGGCCGCGTCCGCGACGCGCGCGAGCAGCGCCGCGCCGATTACCGGCTCTACGTGAAGCCGCAGTCGGCGTTCGCGTACGTGCGGGTCCGCTACACGCATGCGGGCGTCGAGTTCGTCGACGACCGCGAGCTGCCCGACGGCATCGCTCTCGACGCGGATCCGAACACCGAGGCGGCCGCGGAGCTGCGCCGCATGCTGGTGCGCATGATCGAAGGCAAGCTCGATCTGCCGAACCTCGCCGAGCTGGGCCGCTACGGCCCCGACCAGGCGCTCTCGCACGTCTTCGCGCTGACCGAGCTGGTCGTACTGCGCCGCATCGCCGCGGCCGCGCGGCGCGCGGTCCTGGCAGAGGTGTGAGCTTCGTTCACGCCCTCTCGCTGCTCGATCTCGCGGCGCTCCTGTTCGGCGTCGCGATCGGCGCGCTGGGGACACTGGTCGGCGTCGGCGGCGGCTTTCTGATCGTGCCGGTCGTCGCGTTGATCGAGCCGAGCTGGGAGACGCGGACCGTGACGGCGTTTTCGCTGGCGGTCGTGTGCGCCAACGCGTGCAGCGGAACGATCGCGTACCTGCGTCAGCGGCGGGTCGATCTGCGCAGCGCGATTCCGTTCGCGCTGGCGGCGATCCCCGGCGTGTTCGCCGGCGTCGCCGGTGCCGACAACCTCGAGCGCGGCTGGTTCGATCCGCTGTTCGGCGTCTTGCTGCTGATCATGGCAGGTTGGCTCGCGTTCCAGCCGCGCACCCCACCGGGCGGCTCGCGCGGCGGTACGCACCGCACGCTGACCGACGCGCACGGCAACCGCTATGCCTGGTCGTTCGACATGCGCTGGGGGCTGCTCGGAAGCGTCGTGGTCGGCGTCGTCTCCGCGTTGTTCGGGATCGGCGGCGGCCCGATCCAGGTACCGTTCCTGGTCACCGTGCTCGACTATCCCGAGCACGTCGCGACCGCGACCTCGCACGCCGTGTTGGCGGTGACCTCGCTGGTCGCGACGATCATCCACGCGGCGCAGGGCGACTACCACGGTGACCTGACCCTGACGCTGGCGACGGCACTGGGCGCGCTGCTGGGCGCGCCGTTGGGCGCGCGCGTCTCGCGCTACGTGCCGGGGCGGACGCTGATCCGCATCCTGGCGGCGATGCTGGCGTTCATCGCCTTCCGGCTGCTCTGGCGCGGCGCGCGCGACGCGCACTCGCGGTGACGATGGACGAACGGCACGGTGCGCGCCAGCCGCATCGCTTCGACCCGCGGCGCAGCGCCCTGCTCGACGACGAGGCGCGCTTCGCGCACGTCCCGCCCGACGAGCTGCTGGCACTGCTCGAGCTGCCGGCGGACGGCCTGCTGCTCGACTTCGGCACCGGGACCGGGACGTATGCGCTGGCGATCGCTCGCGCGCGCCCCGACGTGCGCGTCCTCGCCCTCGACGAGCAGGACGCGATGCTCGACCAGCTGCGCGCAAAACTCGCCGCGGCGCCGCTCCCGAACGTCGAGCCGATCGGCCCGGACGCGCTGCCCGCGCTGCGCGGCGGCGTCGAGCGGATACTGGCGCTCAACGTGCTGCACGAGCTGGGCGACGACGCGCTCGCGCACCTGCGCGCGCTGCTGGCGCCGGCCGGACGGGCGGTGATCGTCGACTGGAACGCCGACGTGGAACGGCCGGTCGGGCCGCCGCGCGATCACGTCTTCGGCGAGCGCGAAGCGACGGATCGATTGCGCGCGAGCGGGTTCGCGGTGCTCGCGACGCACCCGTTCGCGTATCACTACGGCCTCACGATCCGGCCCGCACGCTGATCGGGGGTGCGCGTCAGCAGGGGACGACGTCGGGCGCGAGGCGGCGCACCAGCGCGAACAGCGCCAGCGCCAGCGCGCGGCGCAGTCCGCGCGAACGGCGGCGCGCCCTCGCCGGCGCCGGACGGGTCGCGAGCGCGGCCGGACGGCACGCGGCGACGGCGCGGCGCACCTCGCCTTGGCGGTCGAGGGCCTGCGCCACCAGCGAGCCGTTCAGCAGCGGCCGCAGCGAGGCGGCGATGGGGTCGGTACCGGTCACATGGGTCGGAAGGGGGCGAGAGAGGATCGACACGGAGGACACCTCGGGAGACGGGTCGGTAACCTGCAAACATGGTACGCCGGGTACTAGTAACTTGTCAATCCGTTTTGCCGGTGTTATGGTGGGGTTGGTGCCCTCGGTACACGACGAATCGGCGCCCGGCGACCTCGAGCTCGTCCGGACGTTCATCAACACCTACGACCTCATGCCGCTGCCGGGCAAAGAAGAGCTCGGCACGCCCGGACAGCTGCGGACGTGGTTGGCGCAGCGCGGTCTGCTGGCCGCCGACGCGTCCGTGGACGAGGCCGGCTGGCGGCGCGCGCTCGAGGTCCGCGAAGCGTTGCGGGCGCTGATCGCCAGCCAGGGCGATCCGCCGGCGGCGGCCGCGGCGGCCGCGCTGCTCGACGCCGCCGCGGCGCGCGCCCCGTTGTGCGTGCACTTCGCGGACGGTGAAACGCGGCTCGCGCCGACCGATCGTGGGATCGACGGCGCGCTCTCGCGGTTACTGGCCATCGTTCACGACGCGATGCGCACCGGCGCGTGGCAGCGGATGAAGACCTGCGGCGATCCGGCCTGCGTGTGGGCGTTCTACGATCACTCGAAGAATCGCTCGGGCGTGTGGTGCAGCATGGCCTCGTGCGGCAACCGCAACAAAGCGCGCCGTCGCCGCGCACACGCCTGACGAGCGCGCGTTCGCATGCGAGACGTCGCCGTCACCGGCGCGGGCCTGCTCACGCCGATCGGGCACGACGTCGCGACCAACTGGGACGGCTTTCGCAGCGGCCGCCTGGGGATCGTGCGCGCCCCCGCATCGACGGGCTGGCACGGCTGGTGGGCCGGCGTCCCCGACGCATTCTTGGACGGCCGGCTCGACGCGACGACCGCCAAGCGCACCGACCGTTTCGCCCGCTACGCGCTGATCTGCGCCGACGAAGCGCTGCGTGCCGCCGGGATCGCGCAGCCCGATGCCGAGCGCACGGCGATCGTGTTGGGAACGTCGATGGGCGGTGTCCCGGCGCTGGTCGACGCGCGCGCGCAGCTCGATACGCAGGGCTCCGCGCACGTGCCGCCGCGCTTGATGGCCTACGTCATCCCGAACATGGCTGCCGCGGCGCTCGCGTTGCGCTACGGTCTGCACGGCCCGCAGCTGACCATCGCCGCCGCGTGTGCCAGCTCGATCGACGCCATCGGTCACGGCGCGCGGCTGATCGAGCGCGGTGACGCCGACGTGGCGCTGTGCGGCGGCACCGAGACGCTGCTGACGCCGGTCGTCGCCTGGAGCCTGCAACACGCCGGCGCGCTCTCGTCCGCGCCCGACGCTGCCCGCGCGTCGTTGCCGTTCGACGTCGCGCGCAGCGGCTTCGTGATGGGCGACGGCTGCGGCGTCGTCGTGCTCGAAGCCGGCGAGCGCGCACGCGCGCGCGGCGCTCCGGTGCTCGGTTACGTACGCGGCTACGGCTCGATCGCCGACGGCTACCATCCCACCTCGCCCGAGCCCAGCGGCCGTTGGGAAGCGCGCGCGATGGAGCTGGCGTTGCGCGACGCGCAGGTCGAGGCGGACGCGATCGACGCGATCTTCGCGCACGGGACGGCGACGGTGGTCGGCGACGCGGTCGAGATCGCCGCCATCGACGCGATCGCCGGCGGCCGTGCAGTGCCGATCCCGGTGACCTCGCTCAAGGGCCACGTCGGGCACGCGATGGCGGCCAGCGGCGTCACCTCGGTGATCGTCGCGTTGCGCGGAATGGCCGAAGCGACGCTCGTCCCGACGCTCGGTTCCACCCACCTCGACCCCGCCGCGCGCTTCGACCTGGTCACCGGCGCGCCGCGCGCGCTGGCGATGCGCACGGTGCAGGTCAACGCTTTCGGGTTCGGCGGCCAGAACGCGTCGCTGGTGCTCGCCGACCGTCCCTGACAGGCGCGGCGCGTACGGTCACGGAAGCGCAACGCATGCCGACGATGCCGGTCGTGTTCTTCGGCCACGGCAGCCCGATGAACGCGCTCGAGACGAACCCGACGACCGAGGCGTGGGCCAAGCTCGGCGTGGGCCTGCCGCGACCGCGGGCGATCCTGGCCGTCTCGGCGCACTGGTTCATCCCCGGGACGAAGGTCACCGCGGCCGAGCAGCCGCGCACGATCCACGACTTCGGCGGCTTTCCGCGCGCGCTCTACGAGATGTCGTATCGCGCGCCCGGTGCGCCGTGGCTGGCCGATCGGGTGGCCGCGCTGCTGGCGCCCGCGCCGGTCGCGCGCGACACGAGCTGGGGGCTCGATCACGGCACCTGGTCGGTGCTCGTGCACGCGTTTCCCGCCGCCGACGTTCCGGTGGTGCAGTTGAGCATCGACGAGACGCAGCCGCCCGCGTTCCACTACGAGTTGGGACGCAAGCTGGCGCCGCTGCGCGACGAGGGCGTGTTGCTGATCGGCAGCGGCAACGTCGTCCACAACCTCGAGGCGCTGGCGTGGGGGCGACACGAGCCGCGCCCGTACGATTGGGCCGACCGCTTCGAGACGATCGTGCGCGGCGCGCTCGAGACCGGCGACGACGCGGCGTTGGTCGACTACGGCCGTCACGGAGGGGACGCGCTGCTGGCCGTCCCGACCCCCGAGCACTATCTGCCGCTGCTCTACGTGCTCGGCGCGCGCCGCATCGACGACGCCGTCCGCTTCCCGGTGTCGGGCGTGCAGCTCGGCTCGATCTCGATGCTGACCGCCGTGCTCGGCTGACGCTCAGCGCACGTACGATCCGCCGTTGACGTCGAGCGTCGCGCCGTTGAGGTGCCGCGCGAGCGGCGTGCAGACGAAGGCGACGACGTGCGCGACCTCGTCGGCGCTCGCGACCCGGCCGAGCGGGATCTCCGCGGCCAGCGCCGCGCCGTTCACGGCCAGGTCGTCGGCCGCCATCTCGGTCTCGACGAAGCCCGGCGCGACCGCGAAGGCGACGATCCCCTGCGCCGCGCAGCGGCGCGCGATCGACTTGGTCAGGTTCACCAGCGCGGCTTTCGACGCGCCGTAGTTCGGATGGGTCAGCTCGCCGCGATGCGCGGCGCGCGAGGCGACGTTGACGATCGCCCCCGAGCCCTGCGCGCGCATCACGCGCAGCGCGCACCAGGTCAGATTCGCGGCGCCGAACAGGTTGACGTCGAAGGTCCGTTGCCATCCCGCCCGCCACGCGGCGTAGTCGTCGCCTTCGAACGCGTTCTCGACGTAGATGCCGGCGTTGTTGACCAGCACGTCGAGGCGGCCGAAGCGCGCGACGCAAGCCTCGATCGCGGCCGGGATCGCGTCGGCGTCGGCGACGTCGAGCGGGTAGGCGGCGACGTCGTCGCCGAGCTCGGCGCACAGCGCCGCGGCGTCGTCGCCGCGCTCGCGATAGGTGAAGAAGACCTGCGCGCCCGCTCGCCGGAGCGCGCGCACGATCGCTGCGCCGATCCCGCGGCTCCCGCCGCTGACGAACGCGACCACTATGCGCGCGCCGGCTGGGCGAAGGCGGCCAACTCGGCGTTGAAGCGCTCCTGCGCTTCCCAGAACGGCGCGTGGCCGGCCTGCGGATAGAGCGAGAGCGTCGCCTGCGGGATCTGCGCGGCGATGTGGCGTGCGGTCGCGACGTCGACGATGCGGTCGCGCTCGCCGTGCGCGATCAAGACGGGGACGCGGATCGCTTGGAGCACGTCGTCGTTGGCCAGCCGGCGCGCGAACAGCGCTTCGCGCACGCGCGGCGGCGTCGAGAGCGCGATGCCGAGCAGCTCGAGCTCGGTCAGATGATCGACCGGCGCGGCGAAGCACGCGCGCATGAACTGCCGCATCGCGAGCGCCGCCTCTTCGGCGCCCGGGCTGTAGATGTTCGGGTTGCCCGTCCCGTCGGGAAGGATGCCGGCCCAGCCGTCGCCCGGCGGCGCGTAGCTGGTGCGGCCCGTGTCGGTTGCGGCGCCGACGAAGACGATGCCGCGCAGCGCGCCGTCACCGTGCGCGCGCACGTAATCCGCGATGACATAGCCCGCGTACGACCAGCCGACGAGGACCGGGCGGTCGAGCGCGAGCGCGGACAGGATCGCCGCGACGTCCGCGGCCCAGAGCGCGCTCTCGCCGTACCCGTCGAGTGGCTTGTCCGAGTCACCGTGACCGCGCAGATCGCAAGCGATCAGACGAAACGACTGGAGGGCGGCGGCGTTGAGCTGCCGTTGCCAGGATGCGTGCGCCTGCGACCATCCGTGCAGGAAGAGGATCGGCGGGCCGGCCGGATCGCCGCTCTCGACGACGTGCAGCTGTGTTCCGCCGCCGCCGGCCACGCGGTGATGTCGCATGGGCGATGCTTCGCAGCCCGGCGGTTCGTTCCGCTCGGCGCAACCGGGCGCGGCATGCGGCGAGTCCTGGCGGCCGAATGCAGCGCTGGGATCCCGCGTCCTACGAGCGCAACGCGCGCTTCGTCGCCGATATGGCGGGCGAGGCGGTGGCGTGGCTCGATCCGCAACCGGGAGAGCGAATTCTCGACCTCGGCTGCGGCGACGGCGCGCTGACGGCTCGCCTGGCGAGCAGCGGGGCGGAGCTGGTCGGCTTCGACGCCTCGAGCGAGCTGCTCGCGGCGGCGCGCGCACGCGGGCTCGACGTGCGCGAAGGCGACGCGCACGCGCTGCCGTTCTTGCGCGAGTTCAGCGCCGTCTTCTCGAACGCGGCGCTGCACTGGATGCAGGATCCCGATGCGGTGCTGACCGGCATCGCTCGCGCGCTGCGCCCGGGGGGCCGCTTCGTGGCCGAGTTCGGCGGCCACGGCAACGTCGCCGCGCCGCGCATCGCGTTGGACGCCGTGCTGGCGCGCCGCGGCGTCGACGCCGCCGCGCTGATGCCGTGGTATCTGCCCACGCCCGACGAGTATCGCGCGCGGCTGGAAGCGGCCGGGTTCGTCGTCGAGCGGATCGTGTTGCAGCCGCGCCTCACGCCGCTGCCCGGCGAGATGGCGGACTGGTTGGAAACCTTCGCGCAGCCGTTCCTCGCGCCGCTGGCGCCGGCCGACCGAGCGGAGGCGCTGGCGGAAACGGTCGCCCTGTTGCGGCCGGTGCTCTGCGATGCGGGCGGCCGCTGGACGGCCGACTACGTCCGGCTGCGGGTGCGCGCGCACCGAAACTGACGGCGGCCGCGTCGGGTCGAGACCCTACGCTATGCCGACATCGTTGCAAGGAACCGTCGCGCTCGTCACCGGCGCCAGCTCCGGGATCGGCGAGGCGACCGCCGCCGCGCTGGCGGCGCACGGCGCCAACGTCGCCATCGCGGCGCGCCGCCGCGACCGCCTCGAAGCGCTGGCCGGACGCATCGCCGCCGACGGCGGCGCGGCGCTGGTGCTCGAGGCCGACGTCACCGACCCCGAACAAGCGCGCGGCATCGTGGAGGACACGGTCAGCGCGCTGGGACGGCTCGACGTCCTCGTCAACAACGCGGGCGTCATGCTGCTCGGCCCGATCGTCGGCGCCGATCCCGACGAGTGGGACCTGATGCTCGACCTCAACGTGCGCGCCCTCATGCACGTGACCAACGCCGCGCTGCCGCACCTGTTGCAGGCCGCCGAGGGCGATCCGCGCCGCGTCGCCGATCTGGTCAACGTCAGCTCGGTCGCCGGGCGCCTCGCGCGCGCCGGCAGCGGCGGCTACAACGCCAGCAAATGGGCCGTCAACGCGTTCAGTGAGTCGCTGCGCCAAGAGATCACCAAGCGTTTCGTGCGCATCGCGCTGATCGAGCCCGGCTTCGTCGCCACCGAGCTGCAAAGCCACAACCGGCCCGAGATCCAAGCGCAGATCCAGACCCTGGTCGAACCGGGCCTGGGCATGCAGGCCCAAGACATCGCCGACGCCATCGTCTACGTGGTGACGCGTCCGCGCCACGTCGCGATCAACGAGGTCCTGATCCGGCCGACCGTCCAGGACCGCTGACGGCGCTACGTGACCGCCGGCTGCAGTCGAGCAGCCGGGGCGAACGCGGTGTCGCGCGAGGCGACCTCGAGGTCGAGTCCCTTCGGTTCGGGGAGCAGCGCCCAGGTGATCGCCAGGCCCGCGACCGACGCGACGCCGGCGACCCACATCGGGCCCGGCAGACCGTATTGCGCCTGCAGCAGCGGGAACGAGAACGTGCCGACGGCCGCGCCGACCTTGCCGACGGTGGCGGAGATGCCGTGGCTGGTGCTGCGCACGCGCACCGGAAAGATCTCGGCCGGCAGCACGAAGGTCGTCGTGTTGGGCCCGAACTCGGTGAAGAAGTAGTTCAGGCAGTAGAGCGCGACAAACGGCACCAGGATCGCCTTCGCGTCGCCGATAAGCGCGATGCCGACGAAGCTGATCGCCATCATCCCGAAGCCGAGGATCTGGATCGTCTTGCGGCCCCAGCGATCCATCCCGTAGACGGAGAGCAAATAGCCGGGAAAGGCAGCGAACGCGAACACGAGCAGCGAGATGAAGAGCGTGTGCGTCTCGCCGGCGCGGGGCGCGACGGCGGTGACGAACTGTTGGTTCGAGATCGTGTTGCCGTAGTACGCCAGGTCGAGCAAGAACCACGCCAGCGACGTGCCGACCAGCCACCGGAGGAGCTTTCCGTCGCCGTAGGCCTCGCGGATCTCGCCGAAGAGTTCGTGCTCGCGCGCGACCGGCTTGATGCCGGCAGTCTCGCGCCCGAGCAGCTGCTCGTAGCGCGGCGTCTCCTTGAGGTGCCGGCGCGCCCAGAACACGGCCAGCGGCGGAATCGCGCCGGCCGCGAGCAGGATGCGCCACACGACGTCGTTCGAGAGGCCGGCGGCGATCAGCGCGATCGCCAGCAGCGGTCCGACGATCAGTCCGATGCCCTGCATCGCGAACACCGTCGAGACCAGTCGTCCGCGCACTTTCGAGCCGGCGAACTCGCTGGCGATCGTGGCGCTGACCGGATAGTCGCCGCCGATGCCGAGCCCCAACACGAACCGGAAGCCGATCAGCCACCAGATGTTCGGCGAGAACGCCGACGCGATCGCGCCCGCGCCGAGCACGAGCACCTCGAAACCGTAGATGTACTTGCGCCCGAAGACGTCGGCGACGCGTCCGAAGATCGCCGAGCCGATCGCGGCCGAGACGAGCGCGGTCGCGCCGATCACCGCCTGCTCGAGCGGCTGGATGTGCCACTCCGGGGTGAGCAGCTTGAGCACGACGCCGATCACGAACAGGTCGTAGGCGTCGGTGAAGAAGCCCATCCCGGCGACGAGGACGATCATCCACTGCGCGCGCGAGACGTGCGCGTCGTCGATCGATCCGAAGAGGGCAGGTGCCTGCGTAGCCATCGACAGGCCCCTACCCCCCGCAGCTTAAGGTTGGTTCAAGACGAGTGCGTGCGCGCGCTCGCGGTCTCGCGGTCGTTGGCGTGCTGCAGCGCGCTCGCGATCTCGGCTTTCGTCATGTGGGTGGTGACGTGCGCGCCTCGTTCGCGCGCCATCGCGAGCAGCTCGTCCTTGGTGTGCCCCTCGAGGTCGACGCCGCCGTACGACGCGCCGCTCGGATCGGGGCCGCCGCTCTCCGAGCGCGGGTCCGATGGGCCGCGCTCGTCCTTGGGCTCCCAGTGATCGCCGACTTTCTCGAACGAGTGCTTGACCGACGCCCAAGCGACGCGGTGCGCGCGCGCCTCGTCGTGGTCGTACTCTTTCTCGGCGGCTTCGAGCGTGTCTTCGTAGGTGTCTTGCGCCTTCTGCGGCGAGCGTTCCAGCGTCGAGGGCAGTGGAGCGTACTCGCCGTGCGGCCCTTTTTTCGGCATGTCGCCAGTGTACCCGGCGCGCGGGGCGGCCACAGGCGGATGCCGACCGGCTGACTGCTGGTTGAAGAGGACTGCTTCCGCGCCCGTGCCAAGGGCGCGCGATGGATTCCGATCATCCGCACGAGGCCTGCCGGACCGGGTGCTCGCACGAGCTGCTGGGCCGCAAGGGCTTCTTGTCGCTCGGCGCGTCGGCGCTGGCCGGCGCGGCGCTGCTCGCGACGGAAAGCGAGGCGCGCGCCGCGGTCACGACGACCGCGAGCGTGACGCCGGGCGCCGAGCTGATCCTGCTCGGAACCTCGGCCGGGCCGCCGCCGGCACCGGGCCGCGCCGGGATCGCAAGCGCGCTGGTGATCGACGGGAAGATCTACGTGATCGACTGCGGCCGCGCGAGCGTGAACCAGTTCGTCAACGCGGGCCTCGAGTACGAAGACGTCGCGGGGATCTTCGTGACCCACCTGCACGCCGACCACGTCTGCGATCTCTACAATTTCTTCTTGCTGGGCGCCGGCTGGCCGGCGGCGGAGAAGAGCTTGCGCCGTCCGGTGCCGGTGTACGGTCCCGGCTCGGCGGGACTGCCGCTGCCGCCGGCGTTTCCACCGGGCCGCACGGTCGACACGGCCGAGCCGGATCACCCGGTCCCCGGCTTGACCGATCTGATGCGGCACTGCACGCAGGCGTACGCGTACTCGATCAACGTGTTCATGCGCGACACCGGCGTGTTGGACATCAGCCGGCTGATGGACGTGCGCGAGATCGCGCTGCCGCCGGTCGGCGCGCACCCGCTCGGGCCGACCGCGCCGCCGATGGCGCCGGTGACGATCGCGCAGTTCGGCGACGTGACGGTGACCGGGCTGCTGGTGCCGCACGGTGCCTGCTTTCCGGCCTACGCCTACCGCTTCGACACGCCGCACGGGTCGATCGTGTTCTCGGGCGACACGACGCCTACGCCGAACCTGATCGCGCTCGCGTACGGCGCCGACCTGCTGGTGCACGAGGCGATCGCGCTCGAGTCGTATCACACGCGCGGCATGCCGCCGGCGATGCTCTCGCACCTGGCCACCTCGCACACCGACGTGGCCGACATCGGCCGGATCGCGCGCGCCGCGCAGGTCAAGAGCGTCGTCCTCTCGCACCTCGCGCCCGGCGACATGCGCTATCTGACGACCGCGCAGTGGCAGGCGCTGGCGGATCGCAGCGCGCGCTTGGGCGGCTACGACGGCCCGATCACCGTCGGCACCGACCTCGCCCGCTTCGACGTGCGCGGAGGTCGCACGGCGTAAGGTCGGTCCGCACGAGCTCACGCGACGAGCGGGCCGAGCTGGCCGAGCGCGCGGGCAAGTAACTTCGAGACGTGGCTCTGCGAGAGGCCGAGCCGGCTGCCGATCTCGCTCTGGGTCAGCCCGGCGCCGAAGGTCCCCAGCACGACGGCGCGTTCGCGCTCGCCCAGCTCGTCGAGCGCCAGCGCCAGCGCGACCCGCTCTTCGAAGCCGAGCGGGTCGGTGCGATCGGCGAGCAGGTCGACGCGCACGGCGTCCTCGGCGAGGCCGGGGTCGGGCAGCGCGACGTGGTCGATGCCGCGCACGGCCTGCACGTCGCCGAGCAGCGCGAGCGGCACGCCCAATGCCGCGGCCAGCTCCGGGCGCGTCGGCTCGCGCTGATGATCGACGACGAACGCCTCCCACACCGCGACCGAGCGCCGTTCGAGCGAGCGCAGCGCGCGCGGTACGCGCACCAGCCGCTCGTGATCGCGCACGTAGTGCATGAGCTCGCCGACGATCAGCAGCCACGCGTAGGCCTCGAACGGCGTGCGCAGCTCGGCACGGTAGTAATCGACGGCCTTGATGAGACCGATCGCGGCCACCTGTTCGAGGTCGGCCCAGTCGTTGACGGCGCGTTTGAACTTGCGCGCGCCGCGCCGGCATAAGTGGCGGTACGCGTCGACGACGGCGTTGCGCCGCTCGACGGTCCGCTCGGTGCAATAGCGTGCGAGGACCACATCCCGCTGCATCATCTCGAAACGCTCCCGATCAAGGCATAGAGTGGCAAGAAGACGGAGAACACGACGAAGCCGACGACGGCCCCGAGCACGACGATCAGCGCCGGTTCGACGACGGCGCCCAGGGTCGTAACGCCCGCGTCGACGTCGGCCTCGAAGGCGCGCGCGGCGGCGAGCAGCATCTCGTCGACCCGTCCCGTCTCCTCGCCGGCGCGCACGAGCGCGGGCACGAGCGGGTCGAACAATCCGCACGCCGCCAGGGCGGGCGTGAGCGACTCACCGCCGCGCACGGCCAGCGCGACGCGTTCCAGCGCGGCGCCGTAGAGGCGGCTGCCGGTCACCGGCCGCACCACGTCGATCGCCGCCAGCAGCTCGACGCCGGCGCGCAGCAGCGTGCCGAGCGTGCGCGCGACGCGTGCGGTGATCGCCGCGCGCACCAGCGGCCCGAGCACCGGTACCCCGAGCCGCAGGCGATCGAGCGCACCGGCGAGCGCCGCCGACCGCCGCGCGGCCAGCGGCAGCGCCGATGCCAGCGCGGCGGCGGCGCACGCGCTCAGCCACGCCGCCGGCCGCTGCAGCAGCGCGCCGGTGCCCAGCAGCACGCGCGTCGGCAACGGCAGATCGACGTGGAACGCGGTGAACATCTGCGCGAACATCGGCACGATCCGGACCAGCAGGAACGCGATCAGCGCGGTGGCCGTGCACGAGACGACGGCCGGATAGGCCAAGGTCGCCCGCAGCTTCTTGCGCACGTCCGCGTCGCGTTCGAGGAACGAGGCCAGCCGGTCGAGGACGTCGTCGAGGATCCCGCCGGCCTCGCCGGCGGCGACCATCGCGCAGACGAGCGGCGGAAACGCGGCCGGCGCTCGCCGCAGCGCCGCGCTCAGCGGCGCACCTTGCTCGACGTCGGCGCGGACCGAGCGCAGCGCCTCGCGCAGCACGCGATCGGTGGTTCGCTCGATCGTCACCCCGAGCGCGCGGTGCAGCGGGACGCCCGCGCGGATCAGGGTGGCGAAGGCGCGGAAGAACGCGACCCGTGCGTTCCGCGCCGGCCGGTGCACGCCCAGCCAGCGCGCCAGCCGTGCGCGGACCGGTCCCTCGCGTTCGATCGCGGTGACGAAGAGCGCGCGGGTACGCAGCGTCGCCAGCACGGCGTCACGGTCGGCGGCCTGCATCGCGCCGCGCACGGGCTCGCCGCGCGCCGTTCGGGCCGCGTAGCGGTACACGGAGACGCTCACGAGACCTGCTCCGCGAGGCGCAGCTCGTCGGGCCGCAGTGCGGCGGCGCGCGCGTCGGCCGGCGCGATCTCGCCGCGCGCGACCCGTTCGGCCAGGTGCGCTTCGAGCGTCTGCATCCCGGCGGCCCGCCCGGTGACGATCGCGTTGCGCAGCTGGTGGGTCTTCCCCTCGCGGATCAGCGCGCGGACGGCATCGGTCGCGATCAGCACTTCGGCGACGGCGATCCGTCCGCCGGCGCGACGCGGAACCAGCCGCAGGGCGACCACGGCCAGCGCGACGCTCGCGAGCTGCGCGCGCACCTGACCGTGCGCGCCCGCGGGAAAGGCGTCGGCGATTCGCTCGACGCTCTGCGCGGCGTCGGCGGTGTGCAGCGTGGTGAGGACCAGATGGCCGGTCTCGGCGGCGGCCAGCGCCGCTTCCATCGTCGGCGCGTCGCGCAGCTCGCCCACCAGGATGACGTCGGGGTCGGCGCGCAGCAGCGCGCGCAGCGCGTCGGCGTAGCCGCACACGTCGCGTCCCACCTCGCAGTGCGTGATCAGCGAACGGAGCGGCCGGTGGACGTACTCGACCGGGTCTTCGACGGTGAGGATGTTGCGTTCGCTGCCGCGGTTGATGCGGTCGACCAGCGCCGCGAGCGCGGTCGTCTTGCCGCTGCCGGTCGGTCCGGTGAAGACGACCAGGACCACCTGCCGCTCGGCGAGCGTGCCGACGACGGCGGGCAGGCCGAGCTCCTCGAGCGCCGGCACCGCCGTCGCCAGCAGGCGAATCGCGACGCGCGTGCCGCCGGCGTGGCGGAAGGCGTGGACGCGGAACGGCGCGCCGTCCGCGTCCGCGAGCGCGGCGGCGTCGGCACTCCCGTGCGCGTCGAAACGCGCCAACTGCGCGGCGGAGAACTGCGCGTGCAGGTACTCCGCCATGCCGTCGGCGTCGAGGGGCGGCCCCTCGAGGTGCAGCAGGCGCCCGTCGACGCGCAGCGCCGGACGCTCCGCCGTCCCCAGGTGCAAGTCGCTGGCGCCGCGTCCTCGCGCCAGGCGGATGAGATCGGCGATGCGCACGCTCGCCAGGCTCACGCGGGCGCGCTCCAGCCCGCCACGCGCGTCAGCTCGTCGAACGAGGTGAGCCCGGCCTGGACCTTCGCCAGCGCGTCGGCGCGCAGCGGACGGTAGGCGCCGCGTGCGGCCAGGTGCGCGATCGCGGTCGTCGACGCGCCGCCGGCGATCGCGTCGCGCAGGTCGTCGTCGACCGTCAGCAGCTCGTACACGCCGGTCCGGCCGCCGTAGCCGGTGCCCTCGCACGCGGGGCAGCCGCCGGCGACGTACCAATGCGTACGTTCGGCGAGCGCCGCGCGCAGCGCGGCCGGAATCGGCGCGCGCACGCGGCAGCGCTCGCACAGCGTGCGCACCAGCCGTTGTCCGACCAGCGCGGTCAGCGCCGACGCGAGCGCGTGCCGGTTGACGCCCAGCTCGACGAGCCGGTCGATCGCGCGCGGCGCGTCGTTGGCGTGCAGCGTGGTGAAGAGCGTCTGTCCGGCCAGCGCCGCCGAGACGGCGACGGCGGCGGTCTCGGCGTCGCGCATCTCGCCGACGGCGACGACGTCCGGATCTTGGCGCAAGAAGGCGCGCAGCACGGTCGAGAAGCCGAGCCCGGCGCGCGCGTTGACCTGGACTTGCGCGACGCCGTCGAGCCGCATCTCGACCGGATCCTCGACGCTGCAGATGCCGCGCGTTCGCGCGTCCAGGCGCGTTAGCGAGGCGTACAGGGTCGTCGTCTTGCCGCTGCCGGTCGGACCGGCGAGAACGATGAAGCCCCACGGGGCGGCGACGGCCGCGCGATAGCCGGCGAGCAGCGCCGGCGGCATCCCGAGCGCGTCGAGATCGGGCGGTGACGCGTGGCGGTCCAGTAGACGCACGACGAGCTGCTCGCCGTCGAGCGTCGGCACCGAGGCGACGCGCGCGTCGATCTCGCGGCGTTCGTACGGTATCGCCCAACGGCCGTCTTGTGGCAGGCGCCGTTCGGTGACGTCGAGCGCAGCGAGCACCTTGACCCGCGCGACGACGGCGGGAAAGCGCGCGGCATCGATCCGCTCCAGCTCGCGCAGTACGCCGTCGACCCGGATCCGTACCCGGCCGCCGTCGCGCGACGGCTCGAGGTGCACGTCGCTGGCGTGCGCGGCGATGGCGCCGCCGAAGAGACGATCGACCAGGCGCGCGACGTCGCCGGCGGGTTCCGCGCTCGGCGGCGGCTCGCCGTAGGCGAGGCGGAGCCGATGGCGGATCGTCTCGCGCGGCATCCGCACCGCGCGGATCGGCAGGTGCGTCGTCGCGCGCAGCGCGTCGAGCAGCGGCGCGTCCTCCGGTTCCGGCAACCCGACGCAGAGGATGCCTTCGCTCAGCTCGAGTGCGAGCGCGTCGTGCTTGTAGGCGAACGCGCGCGGGACTCGCGCCAGCGCCGCCGGGTGAGAGATGGCTTCCATCGTGCCGCATCGACCTCCGTCGCGGGATGCCGAGCGGACCGTCCGAGCATAGCGCTCGGCGGTTTCGTCACACCCGGTAGCTCACGATTCGGAGAGCGAACCGAAAAAAGGAGGCAACATTTCGGCCCGAGCCTTAAACTTTCTTAAGCTCCCTTCGCCCGCGAGAACGACGATGACGACGACCACGCACACCGAGTACCTGACGATCACCACGCCGTCGCGCTACGAGATCCGCGACATCACCGACGAGGTCGAGCGCGTCCGCACGGCGGCGGACCTGTGGGACGGCGTCGTGCTGGTGAGCACCATGCACATCACCTCGAGCGTGTTCGTCAACGACCACGAACCGGGGCTCTGGCGCGACATCCTGGCATGGGTCGAGAAGTTGGCGCCGGCCGGCCTCGACTACGCACACCACCAGACCGGCGAGGACAACGGCGACGCGCACCTCAAGCGGATGCTGCTCGGCCACCAGGTGCTCGTCCCCGTAACCGACGGTCGGCTCGACGTGGGGCCGTGGGAGCGGGTGCACTACGGCGAGTTCGACGGCCGCCGCCCCAAACGGGTGCTGCTCAAGGCGTTCGGCCTGACGCGATAGACGGCCGCGAAGGAAGCCACGAAGGAAGTCGGGGCTCGCTCGTGTAGGCTTAGCGGGATGGGTGTCGAGTCGCCGGACGCAAAGCCGCCGGGTTGGGTGCAGTTCCTCCAAACCTGGGCGCCGCTCTCGGCGGTCGCGGCACTGTTCGGCGTGCTGGCCAGCCTAATCACCGGCCTGCTCGGCGCGCACGCGACGGCGCTGCAAAACGCGCAGACGTACAACTCGGGCTTCGAGAAGCTCCTCCAGGAGACCGTCGCCGGCGCGTCGTTCACGGCCGACCCGCAACGCAGCGCGATGACGCTGCTCGCCCTACAAGATTTGGCGCAGACGGAGCGGCAGAAGGAGACGGTGCTGTTGATCGCCGCGCGCATGGTGCACGCGAGCAGCGATCCGAGTGCCGTCGCGGCGGCGGCGCGCACCTTGGCGGTGATGCTCAACGACGATCGCGACGCGCGGAATCGGCCCGCCGCGATCGACAGCCGGCCGTTCTTCGCGCTGGTGACCTCCGGCTACGCGACGTCGTATTTCGAGGACAATCCGCGCTATCCGCAGCTGATGGCGACGGCGCTGGGCGACTCTCCGGTCACCAGCGACGCGGAGGTGACGCTGCTCGATCAGCTCGGCGGTCAGCCGCCGCTGCGCACCGGCTGGATCCACCTCGCGACGTTCTCGACCCGCTACCGCTACGGTGTCGCGCCGGCGGTAACCCAGTGGCCTTCGCCGACGCCCGCGCCGGCCGGTGCGGCCCACGCCCCGGGCGCGGCCGCCGGCCGGACCGCGGTCGCGTTCGTCGCGGACATGGTCGCGGTCGCGGGCGGCGATCTGCGCGTCGCCTGTGACGTGCGCGAGCAATTCGCCATCGCGCTGCCGCGCGACGCGCCGGCGCCGACGCCGACGCCGGCCGCGGCCCCGCCGACGAGCGGCTCGCTGCCGCCCTGCTCCCGGCCGCCGGCCGGCGCCGTGCCGCCGCTGATCGGGCCGGCGTCATGGGTCTCGCCGGCGCCGCATCCGACGAGCTTGCTGGTGCTCGCGCCGCGCTTGCTGCACGACGCGCCGCCGGTCGTCATGGTCAACCCCGACGGCACCTTCATGCGCGGGACGCTCGGACAGGTGCGCGGCGTCATCCCGGCCGGAACGTGCGTCGACGTCGATCAGGACGTGCGTCCGGTGTTGGTCTTCGTCGAAGAGCAGTACATCCGCGGCAAGACGCCGGCGGCGCACGACCCCAATCACTGGACCGGGCTCATCCACCTGTGGGCGCACGTGACGCCGGCGCGCCACCCGTGCGCGTTTCCGACTCCCGCTCCGTGAGCGGTGGTCGCTAGGGCTTGATCGCGACCGCGAGAATGCTCGGCGCGGCGTGCGCCTCGAAGCGCTTGAAGTTCTCGGCGAACAAGCCGGCCAGCTTCTTCGCTTGCGCGTCGTACGCGGCCGGATCGCTCCACGCCGCGCGCGGGTTGAGCACCTCGGACGGCACGCCGGGCACGCTCGTCGGGATCGCGAGCCCGAAGAACGGCTCGGTCTCGAACGCGACGCCGTTGAGCTTGCCCTCGATCGCGGCGTTGACCATCGCGCGCGTGTAGGCGATCTTCATGCGGTTGCCGGTGCCGTAGGGGCCGCCGGTCCAGCCGGTGTTGACCAGCCAGCACGTCACCTCGTGGTGCGCGATCCGCTCGCCGAGCAGCTTCGCGTAGACGGTCGGGTGATGGACCATGAACGGCGCACCGAAGCAGGTCGAGAAGGTCGGGACGACGCCCTCGACGCCTTTCTCCGTGCCGGCGACCTTCGCGGTGTAGCCCGAGAGGAAGTGGTACATCGCCTGATCGCCGCTGAGCTTGGCGATCGGCGGCAGCACGCCGAACGCGTCCGCCGTCAGCATCAGGATCGTCTTGGGATGGCCGGCCATCCCGCTCTTGACGAAGTTCGGCAGGAACGCGACCGGATACGCGGAGCGCGTGTTCTCGGTCAGCTTGTCGGAATCGACGTCGAGCGCGCGCGTGTCGGGGTCGAGCACCACGTTCTCGAGCACGCAGCCGAAGCGGTGCGAGGCGGCCCAGATCTCGGGCTCCTGTTCCTCGCGCAGCTTGATCATCTTCGCGTAGCAGCCGCCTTCGAAGTTGAACACGCCGTCGTTCGACCAGCCGTGCTCGTCGTCGCCGATCAGCGGTCGATGGGGATCGGACGAGAGCGTCGTCTTGCCGGTCCCCGAGAGGCCGAAGAAGATCGCCGAGTCGCCGTGTTCGCCGACGTTCGCCGAGCAGTGCATCGAGAGCACGTTGCGCAGCGGCATCAGGTAGTTCATGATCGTGAAGACGGACTTCTTGATCTCGCCCGCGTAGCGCGTTCCGCCGATCAGGACGATGCGCCGGGCCAGATTGATCAGGATGAACGTCTCGCTGCGCGTGTTGTCGCGTTTGGGATCGGCCTGGAAGAGCGAAGCGTCGATGACGGTGAACTCGGGCGCGAACGCATCCTCGCCGTCGGCGTCGTCGATGAACAGGTCGCGCGCGAACAGGTTCTGCCAGGCGTACTCGGTGATGATGCGCACCGGCAGCCGGTAGCGCGGGTCGGCGCCGACGTGCGCGTCGAGCGAATAGACGTCCTTGCCGCGGAAGTACTCGCCGACCCGGCCGAGCAGCGCGTCGAAGGTCGCGGCGTCGACGGCTTGGTTCGCGTCCCAGTCGATGTGGGTCTCGCTGCCCGGCTCGCGCACGAAGAACTTGTCCTTCGGGGAGCGGCCCGTGTGCTTGCCGGTCTCGACGGCCAGCTGACCGTCCGCCCCGAGTCGCGCCTCACCGCGGCGCAGCGAGTGCTCGTAGAGCTCCGCGACGCTCAGGTTGCGGTAGACGGTGCCGACGCCGCCCAGCCCCAACGAGGCCAGGTGGGTCTCGAACGTCTGCGAAGGATTCGGTAGCGTGAGAATGGGCGTGCTCCTCGCGTAGGGCGCCGGGGAAAGAAGGGACATTCGCTCGGATGAAAGGGGGCGCCTCGTCCTTCGACACCCTTCGGACCCGAAACGGTTCTGACCGAGAGGTGCACGAGCTGTTCACCGTGTTGTCCCCCGGCGAGGCGTTCGCCGCGGTTGTGCGCGGTTGTTCCCCGAACTCGCCCACGGAACGCGTCGCCCTCGACGAGGCGCTGGGCCGCGTGCTGGCCGCCGACGTCGTCGCGGCCGAGACCCTGCCGGGCTTCGCCCGCTCGACGATGGACGGCTACGCGGTCCGCTCGGCCGATACGCACGGCGCCTCCGAGCAGTCGCCGGCCTATCTCGAGCTGGTGGGCGACGTGCCGACCGGGATCGTCCCGGCGGTCACGGTCGGGCCACGCCAGGCGGTCCGGGTTCACACGGGCGCGATGATGCCGGCCGGCGCCGACGCGGTGGTGATGGTCGAGGACACGAACCTGCACGGCGCGCAGGTCGAGGTGCTGGCCGCCGTCGCCGTCGGCGAAGACGTGTTGGCGATCGGCGAGGACGTGCGCGCCGGGACGCTGGCGCTGCCCGCCGGGCGCCGGCTGCGCGCGGCCGACGTCGGCGGCCTGGCGGCGCTGGGCGCGGCCGACGTCCTGGTCTGGCCGCGGCCGCGGGTGGCGATCCTGTCCACCGGCGATGAGGTCGTGCCGGCCGGCGCGACGCCGGGACCGGCTCAGGTGCGCGACGTCAACGCGTCGACCATCGCCGCGACGGTCCGTCAGGCCGGCGGCGTGCCGCTGCCGGCCGGGATCGCCCCCGACGAGCCGGCCGCGATCGAGAGCGCGGCGCGCGCCGCGCTGCGCGACGCCGACGCGCTGGTCCTCTCGGCGGGCTCGTCGGTGTCGACGCGCGACCTGACCGCGCAGGTGGTCGGCCGGCTCGGTGAACCGGGGGTGCTGGCGCACGGCATCGCGATCAAGCCCGGCAAGCCGACGGTGCTGGCCCGCTGCGCGGGCAAGCCGGTCGTCGGACTGCCGGGAAATCCGGCCAGCGCGCTGGTCGTCGCATGGCGCATCGTCCGCCCGCTGGTGCGCGTGCTGGGCGGCGAGCCCGTCGCCGCCGACGGTCTGGGCGACGAGCGGGAGCACACCGCGGTGCTCGACGTGCCGGTCCCCTCGCGGCCGGGACGCGAGGACTATCTGCCGTGCACGCTGGCGCGTGACGCCGACGGCACGCTGCACGCGACGCCGGTGTTCGGCGCCTCGAACCTGATCTTCACCCACGTGCGCGCCGACGCGTTGATCGCCGTCCCGCTCGACCGCAGCGGCTTGGGCGCCGGGGAGCGCGTGCGGGTGATCGTCCCGTGAGCGCGCAACGCACGATCTTTCTGCACGACGTGCCGCTCGAGACGGCGCGCGCGCGCTTCGACGACGCGCTGCTGGCGGCCGGGGTGCGCAACGAGGCGACCGAAACGCTGCCGCTCGGCGCCGCGCTCGATCGCGTGACCGCCGTCCCGGTGATCGCGCGCCTGTCGTCGCCGCACTATCACGCGTGCGCGATGGACGGCGTCGCGGTCGTCGCGGCGCAGACGTCCGCCGCGCGCGCGACCGCGCCGTTGGAGCTGGTGCTCGGTGCGCAGGCGATCGTCGTCGATACCGGCGATCCGTTGCCGGCGGGCTTCGACGCGGTCATCCCGGTCGAGCAGCTCGAGCCGCGCGGCGAAGAACGGATCGCGATTCGCGCCGCGGTCGCGCCGTTCGAGCACGTGCGCGCGATCGGCGAGGACGTCGTCGCCAGCGAGGTCGTCGCGCCGGCGTTCCGGCGGCTCGGCGCGGCCGACCTGGCGGCGTGCGCGGCGGCCGGCGTCGCCGCCGTCACCGTCGTGCGGCGCCCGCGGGTCGCGATCCTGACCACCGGCGACGAGCTGGTCGACGTGACGACGCGCGCGCCGCGCCCGGGCGACATCCTCGACTCGAACGCGGTGCTGCTCGACGCGATCGTCGGCACCCACGGCGGCGAGGTCGTGCTGCGCCGGCGCGTGCGCGACGACGCGCAGGCGCTGGCCGACGCCGTCGGCGACGCGATCGCCGCCGCCGACGTCGTGGTCGTCAACGCGGGCTCCTCGGCCGGACGCGACGATCACACCGCGCGCACGTTCGCGACCTTCGGCCCGGTGGTCGTGCACGGCGTCGCGATCCGGCCCGGTCATCCGCTGGTGCTGGCGGTCGCGCGCGAGTCGCGCGTCCCGCTGCTCGGCATTCCCGGCTATCCGGTCAGCGCCGCGATCTGCGCCGACTTGTTCTTGCGGCCGCTGTTGGAGCGGCTGGGCCGGCGCGACGCCGCCGAGCCGCGCGAGCTCGAGGTCGAGCTGACGCGCAAGCTGTTCTCGCCGCTGGGCGAGGACGAGTACGTGCGCGCCGTCGCCGCGCGCGTCGACGGCCGGCTGGTGGCGACGCCGCTGCGCCGCGGGGCGGGCGTCATCACCTCGCTCTCGCGCGCGAACGTGCTGCTGACGATTCCGCGCTTCAGCGAGGGCGCGCGCGCCGGCACGCGGCTGACCGCGCGCGCATTGCGGCCGCTGGCCGCGATCGAACGCACGCTGTTGGCGGTGGGCAGCCATGACGTCGCGCTGGACCTGTTGGCGGGGCGCTTGGCGGAGCACGAGATCGAGCTGGTCTCGGCGCACGTCGGCAGCATCGCGGGGCTGGTCGCGCTGCGCGAACGCGCGGCGCACCTGGCCGGGACGCACGTGCTCGATCCGGCGACCGGGACCTACAACGACGCGGCCGTGCGCCGGTACGGACCGCACGAGCCGGTCGCGCTGATCCGCCTGGCCGAGCGCGAACAAGGACTGCTCGTCGCCCCCGGCAATCCGCTCGGCCTGCGGACGCTCGGCGACGTCGCGCGGCGCGCGGCGCGCTACGTCAACCGGCAGCCCGACGCGGGGACGCGCATTCTGCTCGACGCGCTGCTGGCGCGCGACGAGATCTCGCCGGCAGCGATCGACGGCTACGAGCGGCTCGAGTTCTCGCACCTGGCCGTGGGGCAGCTGATCGCGAGCGAGAGCGCGGACGTGGGGCTGGCCATTCGCGCCGCGGCGCGCGCGTTCGGCCTGGACTTCGTTTCGATCGCGTGGGAACCGTACGAGCTGGCCCTGCCGGCGGCCGCGCTCGACGCCCCGCGCATTCGCACGCTGCTCGCCGTCTTGCGCGACCCGCGCTTCCGCGCCGACGTCGAGGCGCTGGGCGGGTACGACTGCACGCACGCCGGCAGCGTGCGCACGATCGTGCCCGCGGCGGTGGCACCGTGACCGTCGAGCTGTTCGGGATGGCGCGTTCGCTGGCCGGCGTCGCGCACGTCGAGCTCGCGTTGGAGGGGCCGGTCGCGCTGCCGCAGTTCGTGCACGCGCTCGCCGAGGCCGTGCCGGCACTCGTTCCCGACGTCATCGCGCCCGCGCGTGACGCGTTCGTCGAGCCGAACCTGTTGCTGCTCGACGGCCGGCGCGCGCCGCGCGCCGGCGAGACGTTCGATGCCGGTGACCGGCCGTGCGTGCTGTTCTTGGCGAGCGGCGGCTGATGGCGTACGCCGGACCGCGCGACCTGCTCGAAGTCGACTTGACGGCGCGCACCGCGCGGCGCACGCCGCTGCCGGACGCCGTCTTCGCCGACGCGCTGGGCGGCGTCGGTTTGGCGGTGCTGTTGCTCGAGCAGCGCGTGCACGGTCCGATCGACCCGCTCGGACCCGACAATCCGATCGTGTTCGCCGCCGGTCCGTTCGCGTCGACGCCGGTGCCGGCCGCGAACAAGCACGCCCTGGCGGCGATCTCGCCCCTGACCGGCCTCTTGAACGAGGGGCTCTCGTCGAGTCACTTCTCCGCCGTGCTGCGGCGCTGCGGCTTGGCCGCGATCGTCGTCACCGGCGTCGCCGACGCCTGGACGACGCTGGTCGTCGACGGCGAGGCGATTCGGTTCGAGGACGCGCAGCCGCTGGTCGGGTTGTCGGCGCGCGAGGCGACCAAGGCGCTGCGCGAACGCTACGGCGACCGTTCGTTGCGCGTCTGCGCGATCGGCGTCGCCGGCGAGCGCGGCGTGCGGTTCGCCTCGGTCGAGAACGACGGCCGGCAAGCCGGGCGGGGCGGCACCGGCGCGGTGTTCGGCGCCAAGCGCCTCAAGGCGGTCGCACTGCGCGGACGCGGCGAGGTCGGGGTCGCCGACGCTGCCGCGACCGCGTCGCTCGCCGCGACGCTGCGCGAACGCGCGCTGGGGCCGAAGACGGCCAAGTACCGCATCCTGGGCACCGGGGCGAACATGCGCGTGCTGCAGCGCATGGGGCAGTTGCCGACCCGCAACTTCACCGCGGCGCAGTTCGCCGGCACGGACGCGGTGACGCCCGAGCGTGCGCGCGAGTCGCACGACACCTACGTCGAGCTGCGCGCCGGTTGCGCGGGCTGTCCGGTGCAGTGCGAGCACCTCTACGTGCGCAAGGATCGCGACCGCCGGCGCGCGGCGGCCAGCGAGTACGAGTCGACCTGGGCCTTCGGGCCGAACTGCGGCGTCGACGATCTCGACGCGGTGCTCGACGCGATCGGCCGCTGCGACGAGCTCGGGCTGGACACGATCTCGACCGGATCGGCGATCGCGTTCGCGATGGAGTGCGCCGAGCACGGGTTGCTGCCGCGCGACGCCTTCGGTCCCGCGCTCGCGTTCGGCAACGGCGCGGTCTTGCTGCCGGCGATCGACGCGATCGCGCAGCGGCGCGGGGTGGGCGACCTGCTCGCGCGCGGTGTGCGCGCGGCGGCCGCGGCGATCGGCGGCGACGCCGCGGCCTTCGCCATGCACGCCAAGGGACTCGAGCTGCCCGGCTACGAGCCGCGCGCGCTGCCGACCTACGCGCTGGGCCTGGCGACCTGCACCCGCGGCGCGTGCCACAACCGCTCGGCCACCTACGACCGCGACCTGCGCGACCCGTCGACCGATCCCGACCCGCAGGCTCGTGCCGCCGACGCGATCGCCGCCGAGGACCGCGCGGTGGCCTGGGACAGCCTGGTGCTGTGCAAGTTCGTGCGTGACTGCTTCGTCGATTTCGAGGCCGAGGCGGCGGCCCTGTGGAGCGCCGTCGCCGGCCTGCCGCTCGACGGTGCCGCGCTGCGGGCGGCCGCGCAGCGGACCTGGGAGCGCAAGCGCGCGATCAACGCCCGGCTGGGATGGACCCCGGACGACGACCGGCTGCCGGAACGGCTGCTGACCGAGCCGATCGCCGATGGGCCGCTGGCCGGGCGCCGCCTCGAGCCCGAGCGCCTGGCCCGAATGCAGGACGCCTACGAGCGCCTGCGGGCCGCAGCGGGGACCGCCGCCCCGGTCGCCTAAGCGAACAGGTATGGGCTCGACCCCACCGCGCGCCTCCTCGGCCCGGAGCGCGCCGAACCGCCGCGTCTATGTGCGGCGGCAACGGACGTTTCCGGCAACGTACAGTCTGGACGGCCAGACCGCCCACCCCGCTTACGGCTTGGACGTGAGCGGAGGCGGCCTGCGTCTGTTGACCCGCGAGCCGCTGGCGACCGACGGCAAGAAACCGCTCTCGCTGGTCGCCGTGCTCGACGGACGACAGGTCCACCTCGAAGCCTACCCGCGCTGGAGCTCGCCGGTCGTCTCGGCCGGCGGCACGCGGTACCGCCACGGCTTGCGCACGACCTCGATCGCCGACGCCGATTGGGACTTCCTGATGCGGCTCGCGCTCGACGAGGCCGGAATCGCTCCCGGCAAAGCGCTCACCGACGAACAACGTGACCTGTTGCTGAGCGGGGACAAGCAGCAGCGCATCGCCGAGCAGTTGGCGGTGGCGGGACGCGTGACGTATCGGCGCGGACAGAAGCTGCCGGTTCTCGGCTACGCGTACGAGAGCTCGACCGTCCGCGACGGCGAACGCTGGTACGTGTTGACCGTGCGCAGCCAAACGTCGGAGACGGTGCTGGCGCGCGAGCATCGCACGCGCGTGTTGGCGGCGATCGAGAGCGACCAGGTTCGCGTCCTGCCCTGAGCCAACGTGGCGAGATGCCGCGCCGCGTCTCCGCTCTGATCGCCCTGCTGGCCGCGTTGGGGGCCGCTTCGGTCGCGCAAGCGCGCAGTCCGTGGCACGTCGGCACGCTGGCGGCCGGCCCGCTCGACGGGATCACCGACGTCCCGGGCGTGCGCGTCGGCGAGGTGACCAAGGTCGAGGGCAGCGACGTGCGCACCGGCGCGACCGGGATCATCCCCGACGCGGACATCTGGAACGATCGCGTCGCGGCCGCGCAGTGGACGCTCAACGGCAACGGCGAGATGAGCGGCTCGCATTGGGTCAACCAGTCCGGCTTCCTCGAGGTACCGATCGTCTTGACCGACACGCTCGACGTGGGCCGTGCCGACGACGGCGTCGTGTCGTGGCTGATCGCGCACCATCCCGACATCGGGATCCGCGACGACGTGCCGCTCCCGGTCGTCGCCGAGTGCGACGATCAGGGGATCAACGACATCGGCGGCCGTCACGTCCACGCCGAGGACGTCGTCGCGATGCTCGACGGCGCGAGCGGCGGCGACTTTCCGCGCGGCAACGTGGGCGCCGGAACCGGCATGCGCGCCTTCGGCTTCGCGGCCGGGATCGGGTCGGCGTCGCGCGTCCTGCCCAAGGATCTGGGCGGCTATACGGTCGGCGTGCTCGTCAACGCCAACACCGGCTCGCGCACCGAGCTGCAGATCGGCGGCGTGCCGATCGGACGCGTCTTCGCGCACGACTTGTTGCCGGTCTATCCACGGCGCGCCGGCTACGTCCCCACCCACGGGCGCGCGGCCGACGGCAGCATCATCGCCGTGGTTGCGACCGACGCGCCACTCGATCACCTGCGCTTGATCGATCTGGCCAAGCGGGTCGCGCTGGGCCTGGGACGCACCGGCGCGACCTCGCACGTGTCGAGCGGCGATCTGTTCTTCGCGTTCTCGACCACCCACCGCTACCCGCGCGCCGGCGGCATCGTCGGGCCGGCGCTCGTCACCGACGAGGATCAGGTCGACGCGCTGTTCGCCGCCACCGCCGACGCGACGGAGGAGGCGATCGACGACGCGCTGTTCAGCGCGCACACCGTGACCGGCCGCGGCGGCGTGACCTACTACAACCTGCCTTACTCGCGCGTCGCGCCGCTGCTGCCGCGGTAGCTCAGGATCGTCCCGCCGCGGCGCAGCATGTCGCGCAGCGCCGCGACGTCGCCCGCGTCGCGCGCCATCGCCGCGAAGGCGAGGTGCTCGCGCAGCGCGAGCGCGGCGGCGTCGCCGGCCGCTTCGCCTTCCTCGATCGTGGTCGGGATGACGCGCGCGCTGCCGGCGGCGATGTGGGTCGCGCTGATGGCGGGCGAGGCCAGCAGCACGTTGGCGAGATCGCGCGGGACCAGGGTGCCGAACGGGATGCCGTAGACGTGGCGCTCGGGTGCGTACGCCAGCTTGTCGCGCGCGTCGACCGGGTGCAGGTCGAGCGGATACGACGAGAGGCCGATCGTGTCGGTGGGGATCGTGCCGCCCCACACGTCGTCGGCCGTCAGCCGCTCGACGCCAGCGAAGTGCCGCGTCTCGCGCACGTAGAGCGCGTCCGCGAAGCGGCCGAGCTGCGCGTCGGCGAAACCCGGGATGCGCGTGCGCAGCCACGCGATCAGACGCGGTGCCTCGCGCTCGCTCAGCGCGCGCGCCCGCGCCAGGTCGGCGTCGGAGAGCGCGTCGACGCCCAGCACGTCGATCGCGTTGACGGTGACTTCGCCGTCGCTCTCGTGGCCCAGGTTGAGGTCGCGGACGACGACCTCCGGCGAACGCGGCACGTAGCGCGCCAGCAGCGCGGCGTAGCCCCAGGCGCGCCGCTCCACCGCGCCGCCGGCGCCGTCGCGCGCGACGTCGTAGCCGTCGACGACCTGCGCCCAGTCGACGCCGCGCAGGGTGAACATCAAGGTGACGGCCTGCATGCGCTCGTCGATCCCGGTGTCCTGACGGCCGAGGTCGAAGCGCGCGCCGGCCAGCGCCGCGACGTCGCCGTCGTCGGTCGCGTCGACGACGGTCGTGGCGTCGAGGGTGAACGTCGAGCCGTCGGGCCGGCGGAAGGTGACGGCCGAGACACGGCGGCCGGCCGGCGTCGGCTGCGCGCTCACCGCGATCACGCGGGCATCGCGGATCAGATGGATGCGCGGCTCGCCGGCGACCAGCGATGCGAACGCGTCCGCCGCCTGCTGCGGCGAGAACGCATCGCCCAGCGCCGCGTGGATCTCGTCGAAGAGGCCGCCTTGCACGACCCCCTCGCCGGCGGGGGCGACGTTGAGATCCCACTGGTCCATCATCGCGTCGGTCAGGACGCCGCCCAGCTCGGGCCGCGCCGCGACGAGCGCGACGTCGGCGCCGTGGCGTGCCGCGGCGACGGCTGCGGCGACGCCGGCCGGCGTTCCGCCGACCACCAGGACCGGCGCCGCGCCGGTCGCGCTCTGCGCGGCGGCCGGCGCGAGCGAGAACAACGAGAAGAAGACGGAGAGCGTAGCCGCCGCCCCGAGGACCTTGGAGATCATGGCTGTTCGAGAAACGCTGCGCGCCGCACGAACGGCGCCGCCACGCCGCGCCGCGACGCAAAACCTTACCGGTCCTTCATCCGGCTCTCATAGGCATCGGGGCCCCCGGCCGTGAAGTGCGGGCGTCGGCCGCGGAGAGGTGGCAGAGTGGTCGAATGCACTCGCTTGGAAAGCGAGCATACCGCAAGGTATCGGGAGTTCGAATCTCCCCCTCTCCGCCAGGAGCTCTTGCGCGAGCGCTACCGTCCCGAGCGCGTGCGCATGCTCTTCGTGGGCGAGTCGCCGCCGGCGTCGGGCCGATTCTTCTATCAGGCCGACTCGGGGCTGTACCGGGCGATCCGCGAGACGTTCGTCCTCGCTGCGCCCGCGCTCGCCGCCGGCGAGTTCCTGGCCGCCTTTCGCGAGCTCGGGTGCTACCTCGTCGACCTGTGCGCCGAGCCGGTCGACCGGCTGACTGCGGCGGAACGGCGGCGGGCGCACCGCGCCGGTGAGGGCGCGCTTGCGCGCACGATCGAGCAGCTGCGCCCGCAGGCGATCGTGACGCTGTTGCGGTCGATCGACGCGAACGTCGCGCGCGCCGTCGATGCGGCCGGCTGGCACGGCCAACGCGTCACCGTCTCGTATCCCGGCCGGTGGGTGCACCACCGCCGCGCGTTCAGCGCGGTTGTGATCCCGATGGTTCGGCGGATCGCGATCCGGGCAGCGCCGACTACGCTGGGTCGAGAAAGCGCACTGCTGCCAGAATCGAGCGACTGAGGGTCAGATGCGCGCCGGATGCCAGATCGTCTTGACCTCGGTGTGGACGAGGACGCGCTGCAGGTCGTCGTAGTCGGCGCTGAACCAGCGCGCGCGCTCGGGCGTGGGTTCGAAGCGGGTGCGCTTGACGTTCTCGGCGCCCAGCACGCCGAGCGTGTTGGCGGCCTCCTCGCTCAGGCCGAAGGCCAACAGCGCGTTGACGTCCATGTGGCCGGCGAGGACGGGGCCCAGCTCCGCCGCCAGTCCGGTGAGCACGTTGCAGGCGCCGGCGGGCAGATCGCTGGTGGCCAGGCACTCGGCGAAGACGATCGCGGTGCGCGGATCGCGCGCGCTGGCGACGGCGACGACCGCGTTGCCGCTGACCAGCGCCGGAACCACCGCGGTGACCAGTCCCAGCAGGGCCGGCTCGTCGGGCGCGATCACGGCGACGACGCCGGTCGGCTCGGTGGTCGAGAAGTTGAAGTGCGGGCCCGCGACCGGATTGCGGGTCGACGCGAGGGCGACGTACTTGTCGCACCAGCCGGCGTACCAGACGGTGCGGTCGATCGCGGCGGCGACCTCCGCCGCGGCGCCGTCCGGGTCGACCGTCCCGCCGCGCACCAGCTGCGCCGCCAGCTCGGCGCCACGCGCTTCCATCATCTCGGCGAGCCGGTAGAGGACCAGACCGCGCAGCGCGGGCGACTGCGCGCCCCACGCCGCGGTCCCCGCGCGCGCGGCGACGACGGCGTCGCGCACGTCCTTGCGCGAAGCGTGCGCGACGTTCTCGCCGTCGACGGCGTCGCTGCGACCGGACTCGCTCCGCGCGAACGCCCCGTTCACGTAGAGCTTGTACATCTTGCGGATCGCAACGCGCCCGTCGTGGTCGTCCATCGGCGATGGACTTCCGGCCGGCGCGTGCGCGGCCTGCCTATGCGAGCCGGTCGGCGCGCTCGGCGGACCACGGGTCGCGCCGGCGATTGAGTCCGCGGTGCGTGTCGCACGCGCTCAGGCCGCAGCGCCCTTCCTCTTCGCGGGCGGCGCAGCCGCACGTCCAGCGATGCTCGTCGACGGTCGGCCGATTGCGGTGCGTGTAGGAGAAGGTCCGGGCCGGTTTGCCCAAGACCGACGCCAAGAACTTGAAGGAGTGGTCGTCGTAACCCACTGGACGTCATCCCCTCTGGTAGTTCCGCGGAGCACCCATCATATGCCGAACGTTCCGAACGAGCAAGCGGTCCGCTTCCTGGGGCTCGATCTGGCCTGGTCCGAGCGCAACGGCTCCGGCCTGGCTGCCCTGGACGGCAACGGTAGGCTGATCGAGGCGCGGGTCGAGCGCTGGGACAACGCGGCGATCGGCGCGTGGATCGTCGGCCTGCTGGCCGGGCGCGCCGGCGCGATCGCGATCGACATGCCGACCATCGTGCGTAACCGCGAGGGCAGCCGTGCGTGCGAGCGGGACCTCGGCCGCGACTTTCACCGTCACCAGGCGGGCGCGCACCCGGCGAACTTGCGGCGCTTCGCCGGGCCCGGCCGTGCGCACCGGCTGCTCGCGGAGCTGGCGCGCGACGGCGTCGTCCACACGCGCGACGTCGAGCCGTTCGACCGGCGTGCGGTGGCGTTCGAGGTCTATCCGCATCCGGCGATGATCCGGCTGTTCGGCCTCTGCACGACGATCAAGTACAAGAAGAAGAACCGGCCGTGGCCGTCGGTGCTCGCGGAGTGGGGACGGTATCGCCGTCACCTCGCGACCCTGGCGAGCGCAGATCCGCCGCTCGTGCTCGACGACGCGTTGCTCGCGGACGAGCCGCAGCGCGAACGGTACAAGAGCTGGGACGATCGGATCGACGGGGTGTTCTGCGCTTACCTTGCTGCGTGGGTCTGGCGCCATGGCACCACCGGCGGCAAGGTGTGTACCTACGGCGCGCTGCGCGACGGGGTCGATCACGGGCACATCTTGGTGCCGAACCCGACCGGCGTTCACGCGGGACACCACTGCTCGGCCGCCTTGCTTGCTTGAGGCCGGTGGTAAATCGGGTATCCTTGCCCCGTGGCCACAAAGACGACGAACGGTCAACCTTTTTTGACCGACATCAAAGAGTTGCGTGAACGCGCTCGCAAGGAACTCGAGAAGGGCGCGATCACGGACAACTACGAGCTCGATCCCAAACAGGCGATCGGGCTGCTGCAGGGTGCGCTCGCGACCGAGATCGTCTGCGTCCTGCGCTACACGATGCACTATATCGCCGCGACCGGCATCGCGAGCGACGGACCCAAAGACGAGTTCGAAGAGCACGCCAACGACGAGCGCCGGCACATGCACCTCATCGCTGAGCGCATCAATCAGCTCGGCGGGACGCCGAACCTCGATCCCGACGGGCTGGCGATGCGCTCGGCCACCGAGTACGGCGCGAGCGACCTCGACCTGGTCGCGATGCTCAAGGAGAACCTGGTCGCGGAGCGGATCGCGGTCGAACACTACCGCGACCTGATCCGGTTCTTCGGCGAGAAGGACCCGACCACGCGGGTCATGCTCGAGGGGATTCTGGCGCAGGAGGAAGATCACGCCAACGACATGCACGACCTGCTGGTCGCGCACGAAGGAAGGCCGATGCTGCCCCGGGACTAGTCCCGTGTGCGCCTGATCTGCGTCCGCCACGGACAGACGGCCTGGAACGCCGAGCGGCGATTCCAGGGCCATAGCGACATCCCGCTCGACGAGGTGGGCCGTGCGCAAGCGCACGGCCTCGCCGTGTCGCTGCGCGACGAGCCGATCGACCTGGCCGTCTCGAGCGACCTGAGCCGCGCCGTCGAGACGGCGCGCATCGTGCTGGGCGATCGTGACGTCCCACTGCGCCTCGACGCGGCGTGGCGCGAGATGCGCTTCGGCCGGTGGGAAGGGCTGACGTGGGACCAGATCGTCGCCGCCAACCCGGAGCTGGCGATGGACGAGGTCACCCCGCGCACCTACGCCGCGCGCGGCGGCGAGTCGTTCGAGCAGCTCTGCGAGCGCGTCGCCGGCGCCGTCGCCGTCGTGCAGGGCGCGCTCTCGCCGGTCGGCACCGCGCTGGTCGCGACGCACGCGGGGCCGTTGCACGCGCTCTTGCGCGTGCTGCTCGGCGAAGCACGGAGCCTCGCGTTGCAGGTGCGCTTCGCGCCCGCCTCGCTGACCCGCTTCGACTACGACGGCGAACGGTGGTCGCTGGGCGCGCTCAACGAGACGGCGGTGGCGCCGTGACGCTGCAAGCGTGGCGCGGGGCGATCGCCGCCCCCGATCCGGCGCTCGCGGCGGCGGCGCGCGAGCGGATCGACAACCTGACCAAACCGCTGGGCAGCTTGGGCGAGATCGAGGAGCTCGGCGTGCAGCTGTGCGCGATCGCGGGCGCGGTCCCGCCGCCGCACGCGTTCGAGCGCCGCGCGGTGCTGGTCGGAGCCGGTGATCACGGCGTCGCGATCGAGGGCGTGAGCGCGTATCCGCCCGAGGTCACGCCGCAGATGGTCGGCGGCTTCCTGGCCGAGATCGCCGCGATCAACGCGTTCGCGCGCGCGGTGCGCGCCGAGGTCTACGTCGCCGACTTCGGGGTGCGCACGCCGTTCGCGGCACACCCGCGCTTGATCGAGGTGCGCTGCGGTCCGGGAACCGCCAACCTCGCCCACGAGCCGGCGATCGGCTACGACGCCGTCGCGCGCGTGCTCGACGCGGGCGCCGCGGCCTTCGCCGCGCTGCGGGAGCGCGCGGCGTTCGACGTGCTCGCGCTGGGCGAGATGGGGATCGCCAACACGACCGCGGCGGCCGCCATCGTCGCCGCCTGCACCGGTGCGCCGGTCGCGCAGGTCGTCGGGCGCGGCACCGGCATCGACGACGCGCGCTTGGCCGTCAAGCGCGCCGTCGTCGAGCGCGCGCTGGCGCGCGTCGACACGACCGACGTCGTCTCGATCGCGGCCGAGCTGGGCGGCTTCGAGATCGTCGGACTGGCGGGCGTGATCTTGAGCGCGGCACGCGCGCGCATCCCGGTCGTGCTGGACGGTTTCATCGTGTCGGCGGCCGCGCTGCTCGCGCAGCGCATCGCGCCCAACGCGCTCGCGTACTGCATCGCCGCGCACCGCTCGCAGGAACCCGGCCACGCGATCGCGCTGGCGGCGCTGCGGTTGGAGCCGCTGCTCGATCTGCGCCTGCGCCTGGGCGAAGGCAGCGGCGCCGCGCTGGCCCTCCCGCTGGTCGAAGCGGCGGCACGGATGGTGCGCGAGATGAAGACGTTCGCCGAGGCCGGCGTGGCCGAAAAAGAATCCGAGGCGTGAACGGGCTGCGCGACGCGTTCGGGTACTTCACCATCGTCCCGGTCGGCGACGTCGACGCCCCCGACGCGCGCGCCCTGGTGTGGTTGCCGCTCGTCGGGGCGGTCGTCGGCGCGGTCGCGGGCGGTGCCGCGTACGGGGTGGCGCGCGTCGCGCCGCCGGCGCTCGCCCTGGCCGTCGCGTTCGCGCTGCCGATCCTGCTGACCGGCGCGCTGCACGTCGACGGATTCCTCGACGGATGCGACGCGTTCTTCGCCAGCGTTCCGGCGGCGCGACGCCTGGAGATCCTGCGCGACCCGCGGCACGGCACCTACGCGCTGGCCGGCGGCGCGATCGCGGCCGCGTTCTGGATCGCGGCGGTGAGCTGCATCGCGCCGGCCCGGCTCGCGCTCGCGCTGGCCTGCGCCGGCGCCAGCGCGCGACTGGGCGCGATCTCGCTGGCGCGGTTCGTGCCCTACGGCCGGGCCGGCGAGCCCGCGCCCGCGCTGCGCGGGCGGCCGTCGATCATCGGCCTGACCATCGGACTGGTCTTCGTTCTGTGCGTGGGGGCGGCGATGGGCGTGCGCGGCGCGATCATCGTTCCGGCGGCGCTCGCGTTCGCGGTGCTGGCCGGGCTCTTCGCGCGCCGGCAGCTGGGCGGCGGATTGACCGGCGATGCGTACGGGTTCAGCATCGTCGTCGCCGAAGTAGCCGGGCTCGTCGCGTTCGCCGTCTAACCTCCACCGTCGCACCGCATTCCGAGAGGAGCTTCCCGTGGCCGTCACCGGCTTGGCGTTCATCATGTATCCCGTCACCGACATGGACCGTTCGGTCGCGTTCTACCGCGATCAGATCGGCATCGCCCCGACCGACGTCGCGTCGAGCTTCTGGACGGAGTTCGACGTCGACGGCCAGACGTTCGGGATCGGCACCTTCGAACAAGTCGGCACGCCGGGCACCGGCAACGCGCTCGCGCTCGAGGTGGACGACATCGCGGCGGCGCACGGGCGCTTGGCCGAGCGCGGCGTCGAGATCACCGACCCGCACGAGTTGCCGGCCTGCTGGATTTCGATGGTGCGCGACCCCGACGGAAATCAGGTTTGGCTGCATCAGCGCAAGCCGCGGGGCTGAGCGCGGCGCTCAGGTCGCGGCCGCGCTCCGGTATGCGGCGAGCACGTCGGCGCGGCTGATGACGCCGGCGAACGTACCGTCGGCGCCCAGCACCGGCACCAGCGGGATCGCCGGATCGACCAGCAGATCGGCGGCGCGTTCGAGCGGTTCGTCGTCGCCGATCGAGACGCTCGGCGCGGGCAAGAGCGAGGTGACGTGGCGGTTCGGGTCGCGCGCGGCCGCTTCGGCCAGCGTGCGCGCGTCGAGCACCCCCAACAGCCGGCCGTCCTCGACGACGACGGCCGCTCCGATCCCGGGCGGCATGCGTGCCAGCAGCGCGGCGAGCGTTTCGTCCGGCGCGGCGACCGCGCCGTCGCTGTTCGCGATGCTGCCGGCGCGCACGTGCGCGAGCGCGCGCGGCCGGCGCACGCGTTGCCAATCGATGCCGCGCCGCAGCAGCTTCATCTCGTAGACGGTCGCGCCGAGCAGCCGGCGGCCCAGGATCGTCGCGATCACGGTCGCGATCATCAGCGGCAAGATGATCGTGTAGTCGTACGACATCTCGAAGACGATGGTGATGGCGGTGATCGGCGCCTCGGCCGCCGCGGCGAACAGCGCGGCCATGGCGACCAAACCGTAGGCGGCCGGCGAGGCGGTCCAGGCCGGGAACACGGTGTGCACGATGCGGCCGAACGCGTCGCCCAACATTGCCCCGGTGAACAGCGAGGGCGCGAAGACGCCGCCGCTGCCGCCCGCCGCGAGCGTGAGCGAGGTGGCGATCGGCTTGGCGAGCGCGAGCGCGAACGCGCGCCCCAAGCCGACGTGGCCGTCCAGGACGTGCTGCATCGCCTCGTAGCCGACGCCGAGGATCTGCGGCACGGCGACGCCGAGCAGCCCGACCAGCGCGAAGCCGCACGCACCCTTGAGCGCGGCGGGCGCGTGGATGCGGTCGGCGAAGTCTTCGCAGGCGTACAGCCCGCGCACGAACAGCGCGGCCCAGACCGCGCACAGCACGCCGAGCAGCGCGTAGAGCCACAGCTCGCGCGGCGAGACGAGCGCGAAGCCGGCCGCGTCGAACGAGGGGCGATCGCCGAGCTGCGCCCGTCCGACGACGGCCGCGACGACGCTGGCGACGACGACGACGGCGAACGAGCGCGGTGCGAACTCGCCCAAGATCACTTCGCTGGCGAAGAAGACGCCGCCGATCGGCGCGTTGAACGTCGCCGAGATGCCGGCGGCCGCGCCGCACGCGACCAGCGTGCGCACGACCGGCGCGGGCGCGCGCACCCACTGCCCGAGGACGGAACCGATCGTGCTGCCGATCTGCACGATCGGACCCTCGCGGCCGGCCGCGCCGCCGAAACCGATCGTCGTCGCCGAGCACAGCGCCTTGATGAGGATGATGCGCGGGCGGATGATGCCGCCGCGCAGCGCGACCGCGGCCATCACTTCGGGGACGCCGTGCCCGCGCGCCTCGGGCGCGAAGCGCGCCGCCACCCAGGCGGCGGCCGCACCGCCGACGGCGAGCGTGACGACCAGCGCCCAGCGGCCCAACCCGTGGGCGAGGAACTGCGTGAGCTGGCCCGCGGCGTTGGTCTCGAGCGCGATCAAGGCGCGGAAGAGGACGGCGCCCTCACCGCCCCCCAGCCCGACCAGCAGTGCCGCGACGAGCAGATACGTGCTCTGCGGGATCCGCAGCGGTCCGACGCGGAGCTCGTATCCGCGCGCGGCCTGACGATAGGCGATCGAGGGGAGGGTCGCGGAAAGGCGCACCCGCGTTCGTTCCCGCCGCGTGCGGCGTCACCCGCCCAGGGCCGGCGAGGCGCGCGCCTGGACCGCGGGGAAGCGGGAGCGGGTGAGCCTCGAGACCCGCCAAAATCGCTTGGTGCTGCCGCTGGGCGAGCGGGCGCCCGACGAGATCAACGTCATCGTCGAGATTCCCAGCGGCGCGCGCAACAAGTACGAGTACGACAAGCAGCTCGACATCTTCCGACTCGACCGCGCGCTGCACTCGCCGATCTTCTATCCCGGCGACTACGGCTTCGCGCCGCGCACGCTGGCGCTCGACGGCGATCCGCTCGACGTGCTGATCCTGGTCTCGGAGCCGACCTTCAGCGGCTGCCTGGTCGCGGCGCGCCCGATCGGCCTGTTGGCGATGGTCGACGACGGCAAGCCCGACGACAAGGTGCTGGCCGTTCCGGTCGGCGAGCCCGAGTACGCCGACGTACACAACTACTCACAGATCTTCCCGCACCAGCTGCGCAAGATCCAGCACTTCTTCGAGACCTACAAGCTGCTCGAAGGCAAGCACACGACGGTTGGGGGCTGGGACGATGCCGCCGCCGCGCGCCGGATCATCACCGAAGCCGCGCAGCGTTTCGATGCCGGCAGCTGAGAACGGGCTGGCGTGACGGGTCTCGGTAGTGACGTTACCGACGGTCAGATGAAGACGCGCCGCCGATTCAGATGGCGCAGAAACGCGAGCAGCGCCCGTTGTGGAGCGGACGAGAACGACGTACGCTAATAGGGTTTTCCGGTGGCCCAGCGACTGGGGCTGCCCATTCCACGGTCATTCTGAATCCAAGGTCGCGGGGGGTTCCAGCATCCCGGGCCGGCTCCCGTTCCCGCAGTCGGCGCCCATACGGCGTTACAGCCGGGGTCGTTCAGAACCTGATAGCCAGGAATAATCCCTGTGCACGGTCCGAGCCGCGCATTGAAAACGATCAGCTGGCTTACCGACTTCCCAATGACCACAAATCGTAGCGTTGGCGAATGGACATAGTGCCGGATACTATTGATCATCGCGAGATCTGACGCAGTGAGGCGCGGAACACCAGGACGCCCCGCGTCACCTATTTTGTAGCTTATCGGGCCATATTGCCGACCGTCGATCAGGCACGCAATACCATGCCGAACAGAGCGTGATTCCACGAGCGGCGGATGGGAGCCCAGTCTGGTAGTTGGTTCATGAACCGTCGCGCAATTTACAGTTAGCGCTACCCCTGCTACGCCACTTGCAAGCTGAAGCACGCGTCTCGGACTCCCTGTCACTTCGCGATCGCGTCGGCGAAGAGCTCGGCGGTGTCGACCAGCCGCGGACCGGGACGGTTGACGAACGCGTTGCCGTCGATGGTGTGCACGTTCGCGCCGAGCGTCGCGCGCTCGCCGGGCGGGATCGCCGCCAGCGCCGCTTCCGTGCGCGGCAGGTCGAAGCCGCAGGGCGCGACGATCGTGACCTCGGGCTGCGCCGCCGCGATGGCGTCCCAGCTCAGGACGCGGCTGTTCGCGCCGGGATCGGCCAGGATCGGTTCGCCGCCGGCCAGCTCGACCAGACCCGGCGTCCAGTGCCCGCCGCTCATCGGCGGGTCCGTCCACTCGAGCACCAGGGTGCGCGGGCGGCGGCGGCCGGCGACCCGTGCGCGCAACGCGTCGACCCGCGCGCGCAGCTGCGCGAGCAGCGCGGCCGCGGCGTCTCGGCGATCGGTCAGCTCGCCGAGAAACGCGATGGTCGCGAACACGTCCTCGAGCGACGAGGGCTCGAGCGAGACCACGCGCGGGTCGCCGCGCAGTCGTTTGGCCGCGCGGTCGACGATCTCGTAGGAGACCGCGCAGACCGCACACAGCTCCTGGGTCACGATCAGGTCGGGCTCCAGCGCTGCCAAGCGCGCGTCGTCGAGGCCGTAGAGCGACGAGCCGGCGTGGACCTTGGCCCGCACGTGACGGTCGATCCCCGCCGCGTCGAGGTCCTGCGGCAGCAGCGACGACGTCAGCGCCGGCAGGGCGCGGGCCGGTTCGGGGAAGTCGCACTCGTGCGTGACGCCGACGACCAGCTCGCCGGCCCCGATCCCGAAAAGAATTTCCGTCGCGCTGGGGAGCAAGCTGACGACGCGCATCCCCAGCGGGTTCGCCGGAGCCAGGCTCCGAATCCCCGGCCCTCGTGGAGAAGATCACCGTCAAGAACCCCGTCGTCGAGCTCGACGGCGACGAGATGACCCGCATCATCTGGGCCTTCATCAAAGAGAAGCTGATCCTGCCGTACTTGAACGTCGACCTCAAGTACTACGATTTGGGGATCGAGCACCGCGACGCCACCAACGACCAGGTGACCCTGGACGCGGCGCGCGCGATCAAGCAGTACGGCGTCGGCGTCAAGTGCGCGACGATCACCCCCGACGAGGCGCGGGTCGAGGAATTCCACCTCAAGCAGATGTGGAAGTCGCCCAACGGCACGATTCGCAACGAGCTGGACGGCACGGTCTTTCGCGAGCCGATCATCTGCCGCAACGTGCCGCGCCTGGTGCCCGGCTGGACGCAGCCGATCGTCATCGGCCGCCACGCCTTCGGCGATCAGTACCGCGCGACCGATTTCGTGGTGCCCGGCGCCGGCAAGCTGACGGTGACCTTCACGCCCGCCGACGGCTCGGCGCCGATCGAGCGCGAGGTCTTCCAGTTCAAGGGCGGCGGCGTCGCGCTCACGATGTACAACGTCGACGAGTCGATCCGCGGCTTCGCGCGCGCCAGCCTCAACTATGGCCTGCTGCGCAACTGGCCGGTCTATCTCTCGACCAAGAACACGATCCTCAAGGCCTATGACGGGCGCTTCAAGGACATCTTCCAGCAGGTCTTCGACGAAGAGTTCAAGGCCGAGTTCGACAAGCGCGGCTTGACCTACGAGCACCGCCTGATCGACGACATGGTCGCGGCCGCGCTCAAGTGGAACGGCGCGTTCGTGTGGGCCTGCAAGAACTACGACGGCGACGTGCAGTCGGACATCGTCGCGCAGGGCTTCGGGTCGCTCGGACTGATGACGTCGGTGCTGACCTCGCCGGACGGCAAGACGGTCGAAGCCGAGGCCGCCCACGGCACCGTCACGCGTCACTATCGCGAGCACCAGAAGGGCCGCGAGACCTCGACCAACCCGATCGCCTCGATCTTCGCTTGGACGCGCGGGCTCGCGCACCGCGGCAAGGTCGACCAGACGCCCGAGGTGGTGCGTTTCGCCGAGACGCTGGAGAAGGTGTGCATCCACACGGTCGAGGCCGGCAAGATGACCAAGGACCTCGCGCTGCTGATCGGGCCCGACCAGCCCTGGCTGACGACCACCCAGTTCCTCGACGCGCTCGACACCGAGCTGCGCGCGCGCATGGACGCCTCGACCGCGAGCACGCCCGCGGCCGTGTGATCAGCGGTGCGATGAACGCGGAAGAGACGCTCGGGATCCTCGTGGGCGGCGGACCCGCCCCGGGGATCAACGGCGTCATCGCCTCGGCGACGATCGAGGCGCGCAACCACGGGCTGCGCGTCATCGGCATCTACGAAGGCTACCGTCATCTCGTCGCCGGCGACACCACCCACGTGAAGGAGCTGGAGATCGACACGGTCTCCCGGCTCCACTTCACCGGCGGCTCGTATCTGCGCACCTCGCGCACCAATCCCGCCGCCGACCCCGAGTCGCTCAAGCGCTGCATCCACTCGCTCGACGTGCTCGGCGTGCGCTACCTGATCACGATCGGCGGCGACGACACGACGTACGGCGCCACCCGCATCGCCGCCGAGACGCGTGGGCGGATCGGCGTCGCGACGGTCCCGAAGACGATCGACAACGACCTGCCCTTGCCCGACAACGCGCCGACGTTCGGGTTCGAAACCGCGCGCGCCGTCGGCTCGGCGATCGTCGAGAACCTGATGGAGGACGCGCGCACGGCGCAGCGCTGGTATCTCGCCGTCACCATGGGGCGCAAGTCCGGCGCGCTGGCGCTGGGGATCTGCAAGGCCGCCGGCGCGACGCTCGCCGTCATCCCCGAAGAGTTCGGCGCCGGGCCGATCCCGCTCGACGACGTCGTCGACACGATCGTCGGCTCGATCGTCAAACGGCTGGCCATCGGCGCCGATCACGGCGTGGCCGTCATCGCCGAAGGCTTGGCCGAGCGGATCGCGCCCGAAGAGCTGGCGGCCGTCTCGAGCGTGTCGCGCGACGCGTACGGGCACGTGCGCCTGGCGGACGTCCCGCTCGGCGCGGTGCTGCGCGACGCGACCCGCGCGCGCCTGCGCGAGCTGGGGCTGGACACGACCGTGGTGCCCAAGGACATCGGCTACGAGCTGCGCAGCGCAAAGCCGATCCCGTTCGATGCGGAATATACGCGCACGCTCGGTTACGGCGCGGTGCGCTATCTGATGAACGGCGGCAGCGGCGCGCTGATCGCGCTTGCCGGCGGCCGCATCGTCCCGGTCACGCTCGACGAGATGCTCGACCCGCAGACCGGCCGCATCCGCGTGCGGCTGGTCGACGTCACGACCGAGTCGTTCGAGGTCGCGCGCTCGTACATGATCCGCCTGGAACCGGAAGATCTGCAAGAGCCGCGGCTCTCACGGCTGGCGGCGCGTACGGCGATGAGCGCCGAAACGTTCGCCGAGCGCTTCGGACGCGTCCTGAGGAGGTAGGAGTTGGTCACGTTCGGACGGTCGATCGTCGCCTCGTGCTGTGCCGCGCTCGCGCTGGGCGCGACGGGCATCCCGGCGCGCGCGAGTCTGGCCGACGCGCTGACCCCGTTCGCGCTCAACTATCGCCAGAACATCGATCAGACGTGCGACCAAGCGCGCCAGGACGCCGATCGGTTCGCGGCGCGCCAGGGAGCGGCGAGCGCCGCCGAGGCGCACGCGGCGACGCGAGCCTTCCTGGATTGCGCGGCGGCCGGCGCGGTCGAGCAGACACGGCTCAACCGCTACTTTCTGATGGCCGGCGCCGCCGAGCTGCTGGCCGCCGAGCGCGAAACCGGCGAGGCGGCGATTGCCTCGCGCCGCAACGCGATCGCGATTCTCCAGCCGCTGCTGGCCGATCCGCAAGTGTCTTTCAACGAAGCCTATCGCAACGCGCCGGCGGCGAACGGCGAGAACGCGATCGTTCCGATCGTCGAAGAATTCGGCCCGTTCCGGCCGCGGCGGTCTCCCAGCGTGCTCGCACCGACCGCCGCGAATTTGATCGACATCGCCCGCGCCGGCGTCCCCGCGCCGGCGCCGACGGCGCGGCCGGCGTCGAACTAGACCAGCGCGGGCACCGCAGCCCGATAGTAGACCTCGCCGGCGAACAAGCGGCGTGCGGTGCGGTAGACCGTCGCCGAGGGCACCCGCAGCGCGCCGGCCTCGGCGCGCACGTCGGCGGCGACGATGATGGTGCCCGACGGGTGCGCGATGCGCAGCGGCGCGTCCGGCGCGGTGGCGCGCGCCAAGGCGTGCGCGATGCTGCCCGGCACCCGCGCGGCGACCGCCAAGCACAGCGCGCCCGTCAGCGGGATCGCGCGGTGGGGTTGCCCGACCGAGATCGTGCGCGCGACGACGTCGGCGTCGTCGGCACGGAGCGTGCGTCCGTCGAGCAGGCGCGTCGCGCGCGGCGCCGACAGCATCGCGATCTTCGGGATGCTGACGATCCGTGCCGCTGCGGCGTGGTCGGGAGCGAGTCCCATCGCGACCGCGGCGCTGCGGCGGATCGCTTCGAGTCGGGCCAGCAAGGCGGCGTCGCGCTCCAGCTCAGCCGGCAACTCCTCGCCGCGCGCGCCGACGTCGGCGGCGGCGACGTGGACGAACGGATTGCCGGCGTCGATCAGGGTCGCGCGCACGGCGCCGACGCCGGGAACGTCGAGGACGTCGGTCGCGTGGCCGCTCGGCAGCAGCGCACCGGTCTTCGCGCCGGCCGGATCGAGGAAGTCGAGGCGGATCGGCGCCGCCGTGCCGGCGACGCCGTCGAGCGCCAACGTGCCGTCGACCGCGCTGCGCCCGTCTTCGAGTGGGAAGCGCGCCACGAACACTCTGCCGGTGTTGGTGTTGTGCACGCGTACCGTCGCCTCGTCGCCGGGCGGCAGCGGTACGAGCCCTTCGTCGATCGCGAACGGACCGATCGCCGAGGACATGTTGCCGCACGTTCCCGCATAGTCCACCGACGCCGCATCGATCGCGATTTGCGCGAAGGTGAAGTCGACGTCCGCGTCCGCGCGGCTCGGCGGCCCGACGACGCAGACTTTCGAGAGCGACGAGAGGCCGCCGCCCATTCCGTCGAGCTGTCGTCCGTTGGGATCGGGCGACCCCATCGCCGCCAGGAAGATCGCGTCCCATGCGCCGCGGTCCGCCGGCAGATCGGCGGCGCGGAACACGAGCGCCTTGCTGGTCCCGCCGCGCATGAACGTCGCACGAACGCTTCGCAGGCTCATCGCTGCTCGCGCTTCGCGCGCCGCGCGCGCTCCGTCCTGCGGCCCGAGCAGGTCAGGCAAGCGATGGCCGGGTGAGAATCGTAAGGGAAACGAAAAGGGAGGAAAGTTTCCTCACGTCTCTGAAGGGCTGGCGTCACCTGGTATACCGTATACCACAGAAGGAGGGCTCGACGGCCGCGATGGCCATGTTGGGTTTGGGAGCGCTTGGATCGGAGATCAGCGTCGCCGACCGCGTCTACGAGGCGATTCACGATGCCATCACCAGCGCCAACCTCTACGAGATCGACGAGGCGGACCTGCGCTTGGACGAGCGACAGCTCGCGGCGCGCCTCGGCGTGAGCCGGACCCCCGTGCGCGAAGCGCTCGGGCGGCTGGAGCACGAGGGCTTGGTCCGCAGCGTCCCTCGGCGCGGGTACTACATCGTTCGCAAGAGCAAAGCGGAGCTGGTCGAGATCATCCTCGTCTGGGCCGCGCTCGAGAGCATGGCCGCTCGCCTGGTCGCACAACGCGCGACCGACGACGCGATTCGCTCGCTGCGCACGATCTTCGCGACCTTCGACGGCGAGCGCCTCGCCGCGCAGCTCGACGAGTACTCCGAGGCCAACCTCACCTTCCACGCGCGGATCATCGAGCTCGCGGGCTGCGACCCGCTGGAGAAGACGGCGGAGGGAATCTTCGTCCACGTCCGTTCGATCCGGCATCGGACCATCGGCGAGAACAAGCGCTTCGAGCGCTCGATCGTCGACCACATGCACATCATCGAGGCGCTCGAGCGCCGCGATGCGGAGCTGGCGGAGCAGCTCGTTCGCGACCACGCCCTGGCGCTGGCCGCACACGTCGACGCGAACGACAACGACCTCTGATCACCCTTTCCCCTTCGAGACGGAGAGCCGGAATGGCCCAGACCCTACCAATCGCCGGTGAGTTGCCCAAACTCGACGCCGAGCGACCTGCCGATGCGACGATTTCCGGCGGCCATTTGGTCGCCAAAGCGCTGAAGAACGAAGGTATCGACGTCATCTTCTCGCTGTGCGGCGGCCACATCATCGACATCTACGACGGCTGCGAGTCGGAAGGCATCAAGATCATCGACGTGCGCCACGAGCAGGTGGCCGCGCACGCGGCCGACGGCTACGCGCGCGTCAGCGGCAAGCCCGGCTGCGCGGTCGTCACCGCCGGCCCCGGCACGACCAACGCGGTGACCGGTGTCGCCAACGCCTTCCGTGCCGAGAGCCCGTTCCTGCTGATCGGCGGTCAGGGTGCGCTCAATCAGAAGAACATGGGCTCGCTGCAGGATCTGCCGCACGTCGAGATCATGAAGCCGATCACCAAGTTCGCCTCGAGCGTCGTGACGACGGAGCGCGTCGCCGACATGTGCTCGATGGCATTCCGCGAGGCGCACAACGGCTCGTTCGGTCCCGCGTATCTGGAGATCGGCCGCGACATCCTCGACGGGCACGTCCCGCTCAAGAACGCGGTGATCCCGCAGCCCGGCCACTATCGCGCCTCGACCAAGTCGATCGGCGATCCCGCCGACGTGCAGAAGCTGGCCGACATCCTGGCCAAGGCGCAGCGCCCGGCGATCCTGTTCGGGCAGCAGACCTGGACCTGCCGCGCCGGCGAACAAGCGCGCGCCCTGGCCCGCACCTACAACATTCCGGCCTTCATGAACGGCGCCGGCCGCGGCACCTTCGTGCCCGGCGACCCGCACGGCTTCCAGCTCACGCGCGGCTACGCGTTCGGCAAGGCCGACGTCATCGTCATCGTCGGCACGCCGTTCGATTTCCGCATGAGCTACGGCAAGCGCCTCAAGGCGCCGACCGTCGTGCAGATCGACATGGGCTATCAGACCGTCGGCAAGAACCGCGACATCTCGCTGGGGCTGGTCGGCGACGTCGGCGCCATCTTGGGCGCCGTGCTGCAAGCCGCGCCGTCGAACCTCAAGGAGAGCGCGAAGGGGCGCCAGGCCTGGATCGACGAGCTGCGCGCCGAGGAGAAGAAGCTCAGCGACGAGCGGCTGCCGAAGATCACCAACGACGCGACGCCCATCCACCCGCTGCGGCTCGGCTACGAGATCAACGAGTTCCTGACCGAGAACACGCGTTTCATCGGCGACGGCGGCGACGTGGTCACCTGCGCCGGCGGGATCGTGCAGCCCAAGGGCGAGGGCTTGTGGATGGACCCCGGTCCGCTCGGCACGCTCGGCGTGGGCGTCTCGTTCGCGATGGCCTCGAAGTTCGCCGAGCCGGAGCGCGAAGTGGTCTGCCTGTTCGGCGACGGCACCTTCGGGATGACCGGCTGGGACATCCAGACCGCCAACCGCTTCGATCTGCCGTTCATCGGCATCATCGGCAACAACTCGTTCATGAACCAGATCCGCGCCGGACAGATCATGAAGTACGGCAAGGAGAAGGGCGACGTCGGCAACTACCTGGGCGACGTCGACTTCGAGAAGTTCGCGCAGATGTTCGGCGGCTACGGTGAGGCGGTACGCGATCCCAAGGAGATCGGTCCGGCGCTGCAGCGCGCGCGTGAAGCGGTCAACTCGACGCGCAAGGTGGCGCTGATCAACGTTTGGATCGACCCCAACGAGTTCGCGCCGGGGACGATGAACCAGACGATGTACAAGTAGGCCGCGCACCATGGCGACCAACGGTTCCCCCAACGGCGCGTCCCCGCGCAAGGCGCTCGACGGCATCAAGGTCCTGGACATGACCCACGTCCAGGCCGGGCCGTCGTGCACGCAGATCCTCGCCTGGCTCGGCGCCGACGTCATCAAGGTCGAGCTGCCGGGCCGCGGCGACATCACCCGCGGCCAGCTGCGCGACGTGCCGAACGTCGACAGCCTGTACTTCACGATGCTCAACGGCAACAAGCGGAGCATCACCCTGAACACCAAGACGCCCGACGGCAAGGCGATCTTCACCAAGCTGATCGAGCACTGCGACGTCCTGGTCGAGAACTTCGGCCCGGGCGTGCTCGACCGGCAGGGCTTTCCCTGGGAGAAGATCCGCGAGCTCAATCCGCGGATGATCTACGCCTCGATCAAAGGCTTCGGTCCCGGCAAGTTCGAGGACTTCAAGGCGTACGAGACCGTCGCGCAGGCGATGGGCGGCTCGATGAGCACGACCGGCTGGGAGGACGGCCCACCGACCTCGACCGGCGCGCAGATCGGCGACTCGGGGAGCGGCATCCACATGGTCGCCGCGATCCTGGCCGCACTCTTCCAGCGCACGCACAGCGGTCGCGGCCAGCGCGTCAGCGTCGCGATGCAGGACGCCGTGCTCAATCTGGTCCGCGTCAAGATACGCGATCAGCAGCGTTTGGCGCACGGGCCGCTCAACGAGTACCCGAACAAAGAGTTCGGCGACTTCGTCCCGCGTTCGGGGAACGCGTCGGGCGGCGGACAACCGGGCGCGGCGCTGCGCTGCAAGCCGGGCGGCCCCAACGACTACGTCTACGTGATCATCCAGCCGCCGGTGTGGGCGCCGCTGGCCAAGCTCATCGGCCGCGACGAGTTGGTCGAACACCCGGAGTACGCCACGCCCGAAGCACGCCTCAAGCACCTCGACGAGGTGTTCGGCGTGATCGAGCAGTGGACGCAAACGCTCACCAAGCACGAAGTGCTGGATCAGCTCAACTCGATCGACGTCCCGTGCGGACCGATCTTGAGCACCAAAGACCTCATCGAAGACGAATCGCTGCGCGCGCGCGGCATGATCGCCGAGGTCGAGCACCCCGAACGCGGGACGTACGTCACCGTCGGCTGTCCGCTCAACCTGTCGGACACTCCGGTCGAGGTGAAGCGTTCACCACTGCTCGGCGAGCACAACGAACAGATCCTCAAAGAAATCGGCTGGACCGGCAACGGCGTCCAGGAACTCCAAGCCGCCGGCGTCCTGTAGGAGGCACCCTTACCATGCTGCTCGAGCGCACCTCGCGCGACCAAGCTGCGGTTCGCGCTGTTCTCGATCGCGTCAAAGCCGAGAAGCGCGATGCGCTCTCGGCCCCCGAAGCGAAGACCGTCGCCGACGCGTACGGCATCCCCGTCCCGCAGGAAGGGCTCGCGACCTCGCCCGACGAGGCCGCGAAGCTGGCCGAGAAGCTCGGCTTTCCGGTCGTCCTGAAGATCGTCTCGCCCGACATCCTGCACAAGACCGAGGCGGGCGGCGTGCTGGTCGGCGTCGCCGACGCGGCGGCCGCGCGCGCCGGCTACGAGACGATCGTCGCCAACGCCAAGAAGTACAAGGCCGACGCGACGATCACCGGCGTGCAGGTGCAGCAGATGCTGCCGACCGGCGCGCAAGAAGTGATCGTCGGCGCCGTCACCGATCCCAGCTTCGGTAAGCTGGTCGCCTTCGGGCTGGGCGGCGTGCTGGTCGAGGTCCTCAAGGACGTCACCTTCCGGCTCGCGCCGGCCACCCGGGAGGACGCGCTCTCGATGCTCGACGGCATCCAAGCGGCGCAGATGCTGACCGGCGTGCGCGGCTCCGAGCCCGTCGACCGCGAGACGCTGGCGAACATCATCGAAAGCGTCTCACAGCTCGTCACCGACTTCCCCGAGATCAGCGAGGTCGACCTCAACCCGGTCTTCGCGACGGCCAAGGGCGCGACCGCGGTCGACGTGCGCATCCTGGTCGACTTCAACCCGGCACCGCCCCGCTATCGGCCCAGCCAAGACGAGATCGTCACCGCGATGAACCGCATCATGCGGCCGGACGCGGTCGCGGTGATCGGCGCGTCGGGGGAAGACGGCAAGATCGGCAACTCGGTGATGAAGAACCTCATCAACGGGGGCTATCAGGGCAAGATCTATCCGATCAACCCCAAAGCCGACGAGATCCTCGGCCTCAAGGCGTACAAGTCCGTCAAGGACATCCCGGGCGAGGTCGACGTCGCGATCTTCGCGATCCCGGCGCAGTTCGTCGCCGCCGCGCTGACCGAAGTCGGCGAGAAGAAGATCCCCGGCGCGGTGCTGATTCCCTCGGGTTTCGCCGAGACCGGCAACGTCGAAGGTCAGCTCGAGATCCAGGCCATCGGGCGCAAGTACAACGTGCGCTTGATGGGCCCCAACATCTACGGCTTCTACTACACGCCCAAGAACCTGTGCGCGACCTTCTGCACCGCGTACGACGTCAAGGGCCACGTCGCGCTCTCCTCGCAGAGCGGGGGCGTCGGCATGGCGATCGTCGGCTTCAGCCGCTCGGCGAAGATGGGTGTCTCGGCCATCGTCGGCTTGGGCAACAAGTCCGACATCGACGAAGACGACCTGCTGACGTTCTTCGAGCAGGACGACGCGACCCAGGCGATCGCGATGCACATGGAAGACCTCAAGGACGGCCGCTCCTTCGCCGACGTCGCCAAGCGCGTCTCGAAGAAGAAGCCGGTCATCGTCCTCAAGGCCGGCCGCACCTCGCTCGGCGCGCGCGCGGCCAGCTCGCACACCGGCGCGCTGGCCGGCAACGACAAGGTCTACGACGACGTGCTGCGCCAGAGCGGCGTCATCCGCGCCCGCGGCCTCAACGAGATGCTGGCGTTCGCGCGCGCGGTGCCGATCCTGCCGACGCCCAAGGGCGAGAACGTCGTGATCATCACCGGCGCCGGCGGTTCGGGCGTGCTGCTCTCCGACTCGTGCGTCGACGCCGGCCTCTCCCTGATGAAGTTCCCGGACGACCTCGACGAGGCGTTCAAGAAGTTCATCCCGCCGTTCGGCGCGTCGGGCAATCCGGTCGACATCACCGGGGGCGAACCGCCGAAGACGTATCAGAACACGGTCCGCCTCGGCCTCGAGGACGACCGCATTCACGCCCTCATCCTGGGCTACTGGCACACGATCGTGACGCCGCCGATGGTGTTCGCGAAGGTCATCACCGAGGTCGTCGAGGAGCTGCGGGCCAAGGGCATCAACAAGCCCGTCGTCGCTTCGCTGGCCGGCGACGTCGAGGTCGAGGAAGCCTCGGAGTACCTGTTCGACCACGGCATCCCGGCGTATCCGTACAACTGCGAGACGCCGGTCCTGGCGCTGGGCGCCAAGTACAAGTGGGCCCGCGGCGCGGGACTCTTGTAGTCGCGCTCGCACGGAGCCGAAACGAAGAACGCCCCCGGCCGGAGCCGGGGGCGTTCTTTGTTCGGGTCGGTCCGAGCGCTAGCGAGCAGGAGCTGCGCCGGCCGCACCGAGCACGGGCGAGGGAGACGCTTCGGACGCCACCGCGCGTTCGCGCATCGGCTTGAGGACGCCCAAGGCGAGCGCGGCGACGATGATGTTGAACGCGACCAGCACGCCCAGGATCGCCGACCACGAACCGGTCGAGGCGTAGATCAGGCTCGCGATCGGAACGACGAACGACGCCGTTCCCTTCGCGGTGTAGAGCAGCCCCGAGTTCGTGGTCGCGTACTTCGTGCCGAACAGGTCGGTGCAGCTGGCGGGGAACAGGCTGTAGATCTCACCCGACGCGAGGAACGTCGCGGCGGCGCAGATGATGAACAGCGCCGGGTTGTGCGCCGCGAAGATCAGGCCCAGCAACCCAAGAGCCTCGCACGTGAACGCGATCGCCATCGTCGCTTCACGCCCGATGCGGTCGGATATCCAGCCGAACAAGATGCGGCTGCCGCCGTTGGTGAGGTTGTCGATGACGAGTGCCAGCGGCAGGATCGCCGCGACGCCGTAGTCGCCCGCCATCGGCGCGACCTGCGCGGTGACGAACAAGAGGCCCGTCGCGATCATCGTCATCATGATGTAGAGCAAGTAGAACGAGGGGCTGGAGAGCATCTGCAGCGGCGTGTAGCTGTTCTTGCGTTGCCGCGCGAGCGCGCCGCCGTTGACCGGCGTCACCGCGACGATCTCTTCTTGGCGCGGGAAGGCCAAGAACGCGGCGATGATCAGGACGACCACGCCCTGGGCGATGCCGAAGGTTTGGAAGGCGGCCTGGTAGCCGGCCGTCTTGTCGTGGATCATGTGGGCGATCGGAATGACCGTCAGCGCGGCGCCGGCGCCGAAGCCGGCCGCCGTCAGGCCGACCGCGAGGCCGCGCTTGTCGGGGAACCACTTCACCGCGACCCCGACCATCGTGCCGTAGACCAGACCGGCGCCGATGCCGCTGAGCGCCTCACCGGTCAGCAGCCCGCCGATGCTGCCGGCGTGCGCGTTGACGATCCACCCGGCGGCGACCAGGATGCCGGCGAGCGCGACCATCGGCTTGGGGCCGAAACGGTCGGCGAACCAGCCGTTGAACGGCACGATCCAGGTCTCGAACAGGACGAACAGCGTGAAGGCGGACTGGACCGCGGCCTTCGTCCAATGGTGGCCGCCGTTCTGGGTCGCATCGGTCAGCGGTTTGACGAACAAGGTCCAACCGTACTGAAGGTTGGCGATGCAGATCATCGCGAGGACGGCCAACGCGAGCTGGAGCCATCGGTTGCGCAAGGGTGAGGAGTCAGTCAAAGCGTTTTCCTCCGTCGCGGTAACTGCGCGCTGCAGCAACTTTCTTACACTTGGACAAAAGTCTACTCGAAGCTGGTATACCAGGGCAAGAGCGAGGCGAGGAGGCCCCCCGATCGGGCAGGTTCCTCGGAGACCGAGCGAGCGTCCGTTTCTCCGTCCTTACCCATACGCCCGCCGAAACGTCGCGTACATGAACTGATAGTCCCGGTAGAACCAGTTCCGGAACGAGCGGCGGACCAGGGTCGCGGCCGTGACCGGCGCGGCGCCCTTCATCACCAGGTGGGCGCCGTCGAAGAAGTCCGTCGAGTAGGGCGGGTAGGAGGCCATCGGCGCGAAGCCGGGTAGCGGGCCGAACGGGGTCGACGTCCACTCCCAGCCGTTGCCGACCAGGTCCTCGACGCCCCAGGCGCTGGCGCCCCCCGGCGAGCTCCCGACGGGCTCGGGGTCGAACCGGCGCCAGCCGAAGTTCCCGTGCCGGGCCGGGTCGGGCTCCGCGTCGCCCCACGGCTGCGGCCGCTCGGCGCCCGCGGGCGTGCCGTACGCGGCGCGATGGTATTCGGGTTCGGTCATGAGCCGGGCGCCGCTCCAGCGAGCGAAGGCGTCGGCCTGCTCCTGCGTACAGTAGACCGGCCACGACGCCGGCAGCGGCAGGTCGTCGAAGACCGCGCGCAGCCACCAGGCGCCATCGCGCCGGAACCAGTTCGGGGGTACCGGTCCGCCGGCGTCGACGAAGGCCAGATAGTCGCCGTTGGTGACGTCGTAGGGGTCGATACCGAACGCGGCGACGTCGACGACGGTCTCCTCGAACTCGTTGTCCCAGCCGAACGGCAGCACGTCGCGGCGTGCGCCCAGGGTTGCGCGTCCGGCCGGAATCGCGATCGGGTCGCGGCGCGGCGGCGCGACGTCGCGATGCGCGGTGCGCGGTCCGCGCTGCTTCGCGCGCTCCAGGCGGTGAATGATGTACGTCAGCGTCTCGTGGTGCATCTCCTCGTGCTCGAGGATGTTGAACGCCGCTTGCCCGCGGACCAGGTTCGGATTGTCGTCGTCTTCGAGCGTCGCGTGCGCGTAGGCGTCGAGCACGGCCGCGTCGCAGGCCGCGCCGAACGCTTCGACCGCCGCGCGCTCCGGCCAGACGGCCCGCTTGTGTTGCGCCGCGAGCGCCGCGTCGCGCGGGTCGATGCCGCGGTTGAAGAGCGTCTCGAGCGCGGCGTCGAGCGAGGGGCGGTGCAGCGCGTCGCGCACCAGCGTGATGTACGCGAACGCGGGCAGGTGTCCGTCGTAGAAGACGAACGGGTGGCGTAACGGAATCGGGGCGTCGGTGTATGCGTCGGGAGCGATCGTCGCGAACAGACCGGCGGTGCGCCGGCGGTTCGCGCGATAGCGGGACGCCATGGCCTCCCGATCGATCAGAGGGGGCGCGAGCGTGTCCACGGCCAGAGCTTACCCGACTGCGCGCCGAATCCCGCGGGCGGCCAGGAACAGGGTCATCGCCCCGGCGTGCATCGGCCGCGCGATCGCGAAGCCCTGAACCCGGTCGCAGCGCTCGCGGCGCAGGAAGGCCAGCTGGTCCTCGGTCTCCACCCCTTCGGCGCAGACCTCGAGCCCGAGGCTATGGGCCATCGCGATCACCGTACGCACGATGGTCGCGTCGTCGGGCTCCGTCATCACGTCGCGCACGAACGATTGGTCGATCTTGAGCGAGTCGAGCGGGAAGCGGCGCAGATACCCCAGCGAGGAATAGCCCGTGCCGAAGTCGTCGACGGCGACGCGCACGCCGGTCCGGCCGAGCTCTTCGAGGATCTGGACCGACAGCGCGGCGTCGCTCATCGCGACCGACTCGGTGATCTCGACCTCCAGCCGGTCGGCGCGCAGACCGGTCCGCGCGAGCACCTCGCCGATCTTCGCCGCCAGCGCGCCTTGGTGGAACTGCCGCCCCGACAGGTTGACGGCCAGCCGCAGCTCCGGCGAGACCGTCTCCCATTCGCGGACGTCGCGGCAGGCCGTCTCCAGCACCCAGTCGCCGAGCCGCACGATCAGGCCGCTCATCTCGGCACTGGGGATGAAGTCGTTGGGCATCACCAAGCCCAGCTCGGGGTGCTGCCAGCGCACCAGCGCCTCGACCGAGACGATCTCGCCGCTGGACAGATCGATCTGCGGCTGATAGTGGATGACGAACTCTTCGCGCTCGAGCGCGCGGCGCAGCGATTTCTCCTGCGAGATGCGGGTGCGCAAGCCCGCGCCCAGCGCCGGCGTGAAGAACTGGTGCGTGTTGCGGCCGCGTTCTTTGGCGCGATACATCGCGACGTCGGCGTGCTTGATGAGCGTGTCGGCGTCGTCGCCGTCGGTCGGGAAGACCGCGATCCCGATCGACGTCGTGACGTATTGCTCGTACCCGTCGAGCAAGATCACTTGGTCGATGGCGGAGACGATGCGCTGCGCGAGTCGGTCCAGCCGCGCCGTCGTCGGGTCGTGCGCGACCAGCACGATGAACTCGTCGCCGCCCATCCGCGCGACCAGTCCTTCGCCCCCCACGACGGTCGTGAGACGGTCGCCGATCTGGCGCAAGAGCCGGTCGCCGAGCGCGTGGCCGAGCGTGTCGTTGATGTCCTTGAACCGGTCGAGGTCGAGGAACATGACCGCGACCCGCGCGCCGTCGACGCGCGCCAGCTCCAGCTCGTCGCGCAGCCGCTCGGTGAACCACGCGCGGTTGGGCAGCGCGGTCAGCGGATCGTTGTAGGCCAGATGCTTGAGGCGCGCCCGCGCGCGACTGCGCTCGATCGCCGAGGCGACCAGCGCGCCCATCAGCTGGACCAGGTCGCGGTCGCTCTCGGTGAACGGCTCGGCGCGCGGCTCGGGGGCGACGAAGCACAGCGAGCCGTACGGCGCACCGCCGACTTCGATCGTCGTGCCGATGTAGGAACCGGGCATCGCGCACTCTTCGTCGAGCTTGGGCAGCTCGCGCAGGTCCTCGATCGCCAGCGCGCCGTCGGTCGCCAGCGCCAACCGGCAGAACGCGGTCGAGATCGGCGTGCCGACGGTGGCCACGCAGCGGTCCGCTTCGGCGTCGTAGAGCGCGCCGCAGGTCAGGTTCAGCAGCCGGCAACCGGCTTCGATGGTCGCCGCAATCTGGTTCTCGGCGGTCGCGTTCGCGGCGGCGGCGACGACGTACAGCTCGCGCAGGCGCGCCGTGTGGGTCGCGACGGCGCGCTCGGCGCGCCGGATCGCGGTCAGGTCGCGCGCGACCAGGTGGACGCCGGCGATCTGCCCGCGCAGCACGATCGGCACCATCGTGGCCAGGATCGGATAGGTCGTGCCGCGCGCCCCGCGGGCCAGCAGCTCGACGCTGGCCGCGCGCCCGTCGGCGGCCCGGCGCAGCACTTCGCTCGCGTCACGCTCGTCGCCGGGGGCGATCAGGTCGACGATCGGCCGCCCCAGCAGCTGCGCTTCGTCGTAGCCGTGGTTGCGCGCCGCCGCGCCGTTGGCGCGGGTGATGATCCCCTCGCGCGTGAGCGCGAACATCGGATCGGGGCTCCAGTCGAACAGCGAGCGAAAGCGCTCTTCGCTCTCCTGCGCCGCGGCGCGCGCCCGCAGCACGTCGCTGACGTCCTCGACCAGCGAGACGATGTGGTAGCCGTCGTGACGGCGGATCGCCGAGTTGAACCAGCGGCAGTCGATGATGCGGCCGTCGCGGGTGCGGTTGCGGTTCTCCGAGACGTTGGAGGTGCCGTCGAGCAGGGCGCGAGCGGCGCCTTCGACCTGCGCCCGATCCTCGTCGAGGACCAGGCCCAGCTCGGCGTACGTCTTGCCGAAGACGTCCTCGAAGCGCCAACCGAACAGCTGGGTCGCGCGCTCCGACCACTCGACGATGCGCAGCTGCGCGTCCCAGCGCACGAACGCCAGCGACCCGTTGTCGGTGTAGGCGCGCAGCTGCGCGTAGGCGAGGTCGAGCTCGGCGCGCACGAAGCCGTCGTCGGTGGGCCAGGTCGCGTCGGCGGCGCGGTGCACCGTCACGCCGACGGCGCTGCCGTCGGGGGTGCGAATCGCGACGATCGTGTACGCTTCGCCGGGGGCGAACGGTTCGAGCCCGGTGCCGGAGGCGCGGCCGTCGGTCAAGGCGCGCGCCATCAGCGGGTCGATCAGGTCGGCGGCGCGCGGCGAGAGCTCGCGCAGCAGCCGCCCGACCGCGGCGTCGCGTGCGAGGCCGAACAGCGCGGCGGCCGGCGTGCTCATCGCGACGACGCGATACTGCGCGTCGACGGCGAAGAGCGCGTCGTACCAGGCGTCGGCCAGCCAAGCCCACCCGTCCACGGCCGCCGTGCTCACGCCGTGAGGTACGGTCGCAGTCCCTCGATGCCGCCTTCGCGGCCGAAGCCGGACTCGCGATAGCCGCCGAACGGCGAGCTGGGATCGAATTGGTTGAAGGTCGAGCACCAGACGACGCCGGCGTGCAAACGCTGCGCGACGTACATCGATTTGGCGCCCTTGTCGGTCCACACCCCGGCCGAGAGCCCGTAGGGCGTGTTGTTGGCCTTCTCGATCGCTTCGTCGGCGGTGCGGAAGGTCATGATCGAGAGGACGGGTCCGAAGATCTCCTCGCGCGCGATGCGGTGCGCTTGCGTGACGCCGGTGAAGAACGCGGCGCGGTGGAACCAGCCGCGGTCGGGCAGCGCGCAGCTCTGCTGCACGAGCGTTGCGCCCTCGTCGATCCCGCTCTGCACCAGCTCGCGGATCTTCGCGTGCTGCGCGGCGGAATTGATGGCGCCGATGTCGGTGTTCTTGTCGAGCGGGTCGCCCAGTCGCAGCGTTTCGATGCGATCGGTCAGGCGTTCGACGATCGTGTCGTGGATCGACTCTTGCACCAGCAGGCGCGAGCCCGCACAACAGACGTGGCCCTGGTTGAAGTAGATGCCGTTGACGATCCCTTCGACGGCTTGGTCCAGCGGAGCGTCGGCGAACACGATGTTGGCGGCCTTGCCGCCCAGCTCGAGGGTCAGCTTCTTGCCGCTCCCGGCCAGCGTGCGCTGGATGATCTTGCCGACCTCGGTCGAGCCGGTGAAGGCGACCTTGGCGACCCCGGGGTGAGCGACCAGCGCCGCCCCGGTCCGGCCGTCTCCGGTGACGACGTTGACCACGCCGGGGGGCAGGTCGGCCTCCTCGCAGATCTCGGCCAGCACGAGCGCGGTCAGCGGCGTCGTCTCGGCCGGCTTGAGGACGATCGTGTTGCCGGTCGCGATCGCCGGGGCGATCTTCCAGGCGGCCATGAGCAGCGGGAAGTTCCAGGGAACGATCGCGCCCACGACCCCCAGCGGCGCCGGATCGGGGACGCCGGGGATCGCATAGCGCAGCTTGTCGGCCCAGCCCGCGTAGTAGAAGAAGTGCGCCGCGGCCTGCGGCAGGTCGAAGTCGCGCGACTCCTTGATCGGCTTGCCGCCGTCCATCGACTCGAGCACCGCCAGTTCGCGCGAGCGCTCGGTCAGTGCCCGAGCGATGCGATAGGCGTATTTGGCCCGGTCGGCGGGACGCATCGGCCGCCAGTAGCGCTCGAACGCTTCGCGCGCGGCGGCGACGGCGCGGTCGACGTCGGCGGCGGTGCCGACGGCCACGCGGGCCAGCTCCGCCTCGGTCGCCGGGTTGACCGTCGCGAAGGTCTCCTCGTCCGACGAGCGCACCCAGCGCCCGCCGATGAAGTGGTCGTAGCGCTCCCGGAGACGGACCGGTGCGGTTTCGGGCGAAGGAGCGTAGGCGAGGGCCATGTCGCGTAGGAGTTCGCCGCCGAGCGCAGCGACCCCGCGCGCGGAGGGAGTCGACCCGGCCGGCGCAAATGCGCGTCGGAATGTCGCGCTACGAGATGTCGCGCACGTCGGCACGCCCGCTTGCGGTAACGGCGCTGCTGCTCATTGTCGTCGTCCCGATCTTGATCGGCGGGGGCGCCCTCGTGCGGCAGCTGGTCGACCGGGGCTTCGGCGCGGAGCTGCGCGTGCATCAGGCCCAACTCGACCTGGGCTCGGTGCTCAACGCGCAGCTCGACGAAGAGACCGGGGTTCGCGGCTACGCGGCGACCGGCAATCGCCTCTTTCTCGCGCCGTATCAGCACGGCCGCGACGACTTCGCGGGCAGCATGGCGGCGGTCGAGCGCGACGCGGCTGCGCTGCAGCTCGACGATCGCACGGCGATCGCCGACATGCGCGCGACGAACCAGCGGTGGCAGCGTCTGGTGGCGGAGCCCTTGCTGCGCAACGCGCGCGACGGCGACGTGATCCAACTGCACGGCAAGGCGCTGATCGACCGTTTCCGGCTCGACGCCGACCGGGTCGATACGATGATCGCGGCCCGGCAAGCGCTGCAAGACGCCTCGACCCGCGCAGCGATCGATCGCATCAACCTGCTGGTGCTGGTCGCGGTCGTCGCGGTCTCGCTGGCCGCGCTCGGTTTCGGGATCGTGCAGACGCGCACCGTCCAGCGCCTGGAGGCCGAAGAGCGGCTGGCCGGCGAGCTGCGTGTCGCCTACGAGACGGAACGGCGGGTCGCCGAGACGCTGCAGGACGCGTTCTTGCAGCGGCCGCTGCCGACGACGGCCTCGGTCAGCTTCAGCGCGACCTACGTGCCCGCCAGCGAGGAAGCCAAGGTGGGCGGCGACTGGTACGACGGCGTCGAGCTCTCCCGCGGCCGGGTCATGTTCGTCATCGGCGACGTCGCCGGCCACGGGCTCGAGGCGGCCGTCGCGATGAACCGGACGCGTCAAGCGTTGGTGCAGGCCGCCGTGCTCGACGCCGATCCGGCCAGCCTGTTGTCGCGCGTCAACGCCGAGCTGATGCGCGACCGTTCGCGCATGGTGACCGCCGTGTGCGGCTACGCCGACTCGCAGAACTACGTCTTCACCTACGCGACCGCCGGTCATCCGCCGCCGGTGCTCGTCGAGCCGGGTCGCGCGCCGCGGCTGCTCGAGTTCGGCGGCCTGCCGCTGGCGGTAATGGACTCCGCGGTCTATCGCAGTCACAGCGTCCAGACGCTGCCCGGCGCGATGCTGGTGCTCTACACCGACGGCGCCGTCGAGCATTCGCGCGACGTGTTCGAGGGCGAGCAGCGGCTGCTCGAGGCCGTCGCCAGCGTCTGCGGCGGCGACCCGGTGGAGCACGTCGCGGCGGCGATCCACGCGCGCATCTTCGACGGCCGCGCGGTCGGCGACGACGTGGCGATCCTGACGGTCAGCTTCGCCGCGCCCGGCGACATGCGCACCGGCGACCGGGATGCGTCGCGCATCGTCGCCGAGGGCACGCGCGGCGGCTCGGCGTCGATCGGCGGCACCATCGTCTCGCTGTACGACCGGGTCCGGCGGCGCCGGCCGCCGGGCGTTTCCGAGCCGCGGAGGATCGCGTCGTGAGCCCACAATCGTCGCTGACCGTGCTCAAATTGACCGGCGAGCTCGACATCGCGCAACGCGAAGCGGTGCAGGCCGCCCTCCAGCTCGACGCGGGCGGCGGCCCCGTGCTGATCGATCTGAGCGAGGTCTCCTACGCCGACTCGACGGTCATCAGCCAGCTGCTGCGATTCCGCAACGAGGCCGAAGCCCGCGGCCGCAAGATCGCACTGCTGATCGGCAGCCCGCAATTCCGGCGTCTGCTGCAATACGCGGGCTTGGGCGACGCGTTCGCGGTGTTCGACGACCGCGGGCGCGCGCTGACGTTCTTGGCGGGAGGGCCGGCGTGACGCGCGGTTCGGAGCTGCGGGTGCTGTGCACGGCCACCGTGCAGGCGCCGCGGCCGCTGCGCGGCGCCTTGGCGGCGTTCCTGCGCGCGCTCGAGGTCGAGCAGATCGTCAGCGAGGACATCCTGGTCGCGGTCGGCGAGGCGCTGGCGAACTCGGTCGAGCACGCCTATCCCGGCGAACCCGGAACGGTGGAGCTGCACGCGCTGGCCGAGGACGAAGCGACGCTCCAGGTCGACGTGCGCGACCGCGGCGTGTTCACCGAGCGCGCGCGGCATCCCGATCGCGGGTTGGGGCTGCAGATCGTGCGCGCGATCGCGCGCGAGGTGCGCATCGAGCGGAACGGCGGGACGCGCATCTCGATGACGTTCGACGCGCGCTAGCGGTCAGTCTTTGGCGACGTAGTCGAGCGAGCCGTAGCGTCCGGTCGCGAGCTTCTCGCGCTGCAGCAGCAGGTCGTCGAGCAGCGCCGACGCGCCGATGCGGAACAGATCGGGCGAGAGCCACGCGCCGCCCAGCGTCTCGTCGATGAGCACGAGGTACGCGATGGCCGTCTTGGTGTTGCGCACACCGCCGGCGACCTTCAAGCCACGGCGCAGACCGGTACGGCGGTGGAAGTCGCGCAACGCCTCGGCCATCACCAGCGCCGTCGGCAGCGTCGCCGAGGTGCCGATCTTGCCGGTCGAGGTCTTGATGACGTCGGCGCCCGCGTCGAGCGCGAGATCCGAGGCGCGCCGGATCGCGTCGTACGAGCCCAGCTCGCCGGTTTCGAGGATGACCTTGAGGTGCACGTCGCCGCACAGCGCTTTGACGGCGGCGACTTCCTCGACCAGGCGCGCCTCGTCGCCGGCCAAGAACGCGCCGCGATCGATCACCATGTCGATCTCGTCGGCACCGGACGCGAGGGCCGCCTCGGTGTCGCGCAGCTTGACGTCGAGCGAGGAGAGGCCGCTGGGAAACGCGGTCGCGACCGAGGCCACCAGCACGCCGGTCCCGCGCAGCGCGTCCTTCGCGACGGCCACCAGGTTCGGGTAGACGCAGACCGCGGCGACGCGTGGCGCGCCCGGTGCCGGCAGCGCGGCCTTGGCGCACAGCGAGCGCACGCGTCCGGGCGAGTCGCGCCCTTCCAGGGTGGTCAGATCGATGCAGCGGATGGCCAGGTCGATCGCCGCCAGCTTGGCTTCGTTCTTGATCGAGCGTTTGGTGAAGCCGGCCGCGCGCGCTTCGAGCATCACCGCGTCGACGGTCGGCGACGCGGATGCAAAGGTAACGGTCACCAGACGAAGTTCGCCTCTCCGGCGATAACGCCCCGTGCGGACCGCAGCGCAGCGAGGACCGCCACGGCTTCGGCGGAGCCGAAGCCGGCTAGGCGGCGCCGTCCCAGATCGAGGTCAGCCGGCGCGAGAGCGTCTCGTCGCGCGGCTGCAGTCCCGTTCCCGAGCAGACTCGGCAAGCGACCGGAGCACACTCGGTACAGGTCCCGCTGCCGGCGCAGTGCCGGCAGTCGTCTTCGGGCGAGCGGCGGCGGCGGCGCGGGCGCGGCAGCTCCCAGCGCAGGGCGGCGCGGCGCCGCTGCTCGGCCCGGTAGAGTTCGGACTCCTTGAGCACGGCGTAGACGCCCAGCACGGAGATGCAGGCGAGTGCGCCGACCATGAAGTCGGCGAACGTGCGATCCCTCATTGGCTTCGTTATCGGAGTCCGGGATCGGGAGTTGAGGCGCCGACGTCGCCGGCCACGACGCGGTCGCGGCCCTCTTCCTTGGCGCGGTAGAGCGCGCGGTCGGCGGCGGTCAGCAGCTGCTCGGGCGTCAGCGCCCGGGTCGGCCGGACCGATGCCGCGCCGATGCTCACGGTGATGATCCCCGCCACCACCGCCGGATACGGGATCGCCAGGGCACGCACGTTGTGCCGCACGCGCTCCCCGATCGCGCGCGCCGACTCGAGGTCGGCCAACGGGAGCACCGCGGCGAACTCTTCGCCGCCGTAGCGCGCGGCCGCGTCATCGGGCCGCAGCGCGGCGTCTTGCACCGCCCGCGCGACGCGCCGCAGCACCTCGTCGCCGGCCTGGTGACCGTAGCCGTCGTTGTAGCGCTTGAAGTGATCGACGTCGATCATCAGCACGCCGAGCGGGAGGTGCGCGCGCCGCGCGCGTTCCCATGCCTCGCGCAAGACGGAGTCGAACGAACGGCGGTTCGGGATGCCGGTCAAGCCGTCGAGCGCGACCAGCGCGGTGACGGCGCGGCCGCGGTCGGCCAACGCGAGCGCGAACAGCAGCGCCTGCAAGGCGAGGCCCCCGTCGAAGGCGGCGCTCAAGTCCAGCCCGTGCAGCAGCGGGCCCCAATGGTTGGTGTCGTCGATCGCGACGCCCACGGCGAGAAAGGCGAAGGCGAGCAAATAGAAGCGCGCCGGTCGAAAGCCTTCGGCGCGCGCCGAGATGCCGCGCGCGACCAGCAACACGATCAGGGCCGCTTGCGCGACGTCGCCGAACGCGTCGCGCAGACCGTGCGGCGGCGCGCCGGCGGCGACGAACGGCGCGGCCCCGGCGGCCAAGAGCACCGGCACGGTCAGCACGTCGAAGCCGCGCATGGTTCGCCGCACGCCCAGGAACGCACGGCAGAAGCCCGTCAGCGTCAGCCAGTAGAGCGAGAGCGAGGTCGCCGAGACCAGCTCGGGCGCGGGGAAGTTGGCGCCGGCCGCGACCGAGGTGACGCCGACCAGCGCGAACATCGCAGCCGCATACCAGCCGAACGGCGCATCACGTGCGACCAGGTAGAGGAGGGCATTGAACGCGCCGATGGCGACGAAGAAGCCCAAGAAGAACGCGGCGGAGCTCGGTAGGAGCGGCACGTACGGTCGGTATACCCGGAGGTTGGCCGCTCCCCCCGCGGCTGCACGAGGCGTGCAGCGGAGGGGCTGCGATCGAAGGGGTTCCCGAACCCGGCGTCAATCGGTATGATGAGCGGAGCCTCGACGAGGGTTGGGCCTCGCGCAACGGCAACCCGTGAACCCCGCCAGGCCCGGAAGGGAGCAACGGTAAGCGGACCTTCCCGTGTGCCGCGAGCCACCTGGCCCTCGTCCTGGTTTTTTCTTTGCGATGCAGCAACTCATCACGGCCCTGCTCGTGGGTTTGGGCAGCGCGCTCCTCGTGACGGGCGGATATCATCTGCTCGTCCTCGGACCGCGCTTGCGCCGCCTCACGGCCACACTCGACACGCACGACGCTATGCTCGGCGGTGGCGCCAGCCGCGCAACCGACCGCCTTACCGCGCTGGAGCGTGAGGCGGCTGCACAGACGGCTGCTCGGGCCGCCGAGCTGGCGAGGATCGACGCGCTCGAGCGGATCGCGCGCAGCGAGGTCCCGCGGGTCGGCTTCGTGCGCTACAACGCCTTCAGCGACGTCGGGAGCGACCTCTCGTACGCGCTCGCTCTGCTCAACCGAGACGGCGACGGGGTGGTGCTCAGCAGCATCTGGTCGCGCGAGGAGACGCGCACCTACGGCAAGGCGGTGACGGCGTTCAAGCCGGCCCAAGACCCTTCAGAAGAAGAGCTGGCCGCAATCGCCAAAGCTCGGACTGCCGCGACGTGAACCAGACCAAGTCGACCAAGTCGACCTTCCTGATCAAGATCATCCCGCCGACGGGCTACTCCGTCTATCGGCTGGCTTTCACGCGCCGCCACCTTGCGCTGGCGGCGGCGGCGCTGATCGCGGTCGTGCTGGGTGCGATCGGCGTGCACACCTACGAGCTGCACGTCGCCGAGGTCGACGTGCGCACGCTGCAGGGCGTCACCACCGCGCAGCAAGCGCAGCTGCAGAATCTCGACAAGCAGGCCGACGCGCTGGCGACGCAGCTGCGCACGGTGCAGCACGAGAACGCCGAGATCAAGCGGCTGATGGGCGTCGGCCCGAGCGCGCGCAAACCGCACGCGATGGCCCCGGCGCGCCCGGGCGCGGGTGCGAACCTCGCCAGCGTGCAGTCGCGGCTGCGCCAGCTGGCCTCGCAGAGCGCGGCGACGCAGCGCGACGCGCGGGCGCTGCAAGCGCTGGCGCTGCGCGTGCTCAACGTGCGCCGGCTGGCCTCGCTGGCCCGCGACCGCATGATCGCTTCGATTCCCTCGCTCATGCCGGTTCAGGGCGCGCGGATCGCGAGCGGCTTCGGCTGGCGCAGCACGCCGTGGCCCGAGTACCACCAAGGCGTCGACCTGGCGGTCGATTACGGGACGATGGTGCGAGCGGCCGCGGCCGGAACGGTCGTCACGGCCGGCTGGGACGGCGGCTTCGGGATCAAGGTCGCGATCGACCACGGCAACGGCTACCAGACCTGGTACGGCCACCTCTCGCGCACGATCGTCACCGTCGGCGAGCACATCACCAAGGGCGCGCCGATCGCGTACACCGGCTCGACCGGCGAGTCGACCGGGCCGCACCTGCACTATCAGGTGATGTACGAGGGACATGCGATCGACCCGGCACCGTTCCTCAACGGCGTCCCGCCGCACGTCCTGGCGACACTTCCCGACGGGTCGGGCGTATAAGCAACGTGCTCACTTGTCAGCTGTGGTCGGTCCTCGACGTCCTCTTCAAGCTCTACTTGCTCGTGCTGTTCGTGTACGCGCTGCTCTCGTGGGTGCCGAGCCTGCGCGGCCGCTGGAGCGACTACCTCGCGATGCTGGTCGAACCCGTGATCACGCCGGTACGCCGCGTCATCCCGCCGATGGGAGGACTCGATCTCTCGTTCCTGGTGGTGATGCTGGTCATCTTGCTGGTCGAGAACGGGATCGTCAGCCCGCAGGCCCACGCGTGCTTCTGAGCCCGTGACCCAGCCCGACGCCGCGGTCGGCGTGGACGCGTCCCGTGTCCGCAACTTCTGCATCATCGCGCACATCGATCACGGCAAGACGACGCTGAGCGACCGTCTGTTGGAGTTCACCTCGACGATCGCGCAGCGCGACATCGAAGAGCAGATGCTCGACGCGATGGATCTCGAGCGCGAGCGCGGGATCACGATCAAGATGCACCCCGTCACGCTGACCTACACGGCGCACGACGGGAACACGTACGAGCTGAACTTCATCGACACGCCCGGCCACGTCGACTTCTCGAGCGAAGTCTCGCGTTCGCTGCAGGCCTGCGAGGGCGCGCTGCTGGTCATCGACGCCGCGCAAGGCATCGAAGCGCAGACGCTGGCCAACTACCACCTCGCGCTGGCGCAGAACCTGACCATCATCCCGGTCATCAACAAGATCGACCTGCCGGCAGCGGACGTCGAGCGGGTCAAGGGCGAGATCGAGGAGATGCTGGTCATCGAGGGCTCCGAGGCGATCCCCGCGTCGGCCAAGGAAGGGATCGGGATCGAGGAGATCCTCGAGGCCATCGTCACCCGCATCCCGCCGCCGCGCGGCACCGAGCAGAAACTGCGCGGGCTGATCTTCGACGCGCAGTTCGACACCTATCGCGGCGTCGTCGCGTACGTGCGCGTCGTCGACGGCGAGCTGAAAGTCGGCTCGCGCTTCATGTCGATGGCGCACCGGCGCGTCTACGAGGCGACCGAGGTCGGCGTCTTCAAGCCCGAGATGCGTAAGACCGGCAGCCTGAGCGCGGGCAGCGTCGGCTACGTGATCGCCAACATCAAGTCGCTGGGCGAGCTCGACGTCGGCGACACGATCACGCTGGCCGCCGATCCGGCCTCCGAGCCGCTGCCCGGCTACAAGCCGATCGTCCCGATGGTCTACTGCGGCTTGTACCCGAACGAGGGCGTCGAGGTCTCCGAGCTGCGCGACGCGCTCGAGAAGCTCGCCCTCAACGACTCGGCCCTGCACTTCGAGCCGGAGTCCTCGATCGCGCTGGGCTTCGGGTTCCGCTGCGGCTTTCTGGGCCTGCTCCACATGGAGATCGTCCAGGAGCGGCTGGAGCGCAACTTCAACCTCGACCTGATCGCGACGTCGCCGTCGGTCGTGTTCCGGGTGACGATGACGGACGGGACGGTCGAGACGATCGACAACCCGGCGAAGCTGCCGCCGCGCGACAAGATCGCCGTGATGGAAGAACCGTACGTCAAGGCGACCGTCATCACGCCGCCCGAGTACGTCGGCACGATCATGGAGCTGACCCAGAACCGCCGTGGCGCGCTGGGCAACATGGAGTACCTCCACGACGGCCGGGTGATCCTGACCTACGACATGCCGCTGGCCGAGGTCATCGTCGACTACTTCGATCAGCTCAAGAGCCGCACCAAGGGCTACGCCTCGCTCGACTACGAGCTGGCGGGCTACAAAGAGGGCGACCTGGTCAAGCTGGAGATCTTGCTCAACGGCGAGCCGGTCGACGCGCTCTCGTTCATCGTCGCGCGCGACAAGGCCGCCTCGCGCGGGCGCGCGCTGACGGAGAAGCTCAAGGAGCTGATCCCGCGCCAGATGTTCGACGTCCCGATCCAGGCCGCGATCGGCGGCAAGATCGTCGCCCGCGAGACGGTCAGCGCGATGCGCAAGAACGTCCTGGCCAAGTGCTACGGCGGCGACATCACCCGCAAGCGCAAGCTGCTCGAGAAGCAGAAGGCCGGCAAGGAGCGGATGAAGCGCGTCGGCCGCGTCGACTTGCCGCAGGAAGCCTTCATGGCCGTGCTGCGGCTCGACGAATCGTAGTCGTCGGGACAGTCGTCCGGACGGTGATCGCGGGTCCGATCGCGTAGAATCGGGTCATGCGCGTCTACGTCGCGACGACCAACTTCGGCAAGCTCCGCGAGATGGAATCCCTTTTCACCGACGCGGGCTTCGAGTTGGCCACGTACGGTGATTACGAGGATCCGATCGAAGGCGACGTCTCGTACGCCGAGAACGCGGCGCTCAAGGCGCGCGCACTCTCCGCGCAGCTCGCCCGGGCAGGCCGGCCGGCCAACGTGCTGGCCGACGACTCCGGACTCGAGGTCTACGCGCTGGACCGCCGGCCCGGCGTGCTGACGGCGTACTACGGCGGCGCCGAAGTGTCGTGGGGCGAGCGGCGCAAGAAGCTGCTGGCCGAGCTCGCGGACGCGCCGCACGGGTTGACCGACCGCCGCGCGCGGTTCGTCAGCGCGCTGCACTTCATCGACGATCAGGGCCGCGAGTTCGCGGCGATGGGGACGGTCGACGGCGCGATCGCGCCCGAGGAGCGCGGCGAGGCCGGCTTCTCGTTCGATCCGGTATTCCTGTATCCACCGACGGGGAAGACGTTCGCCGAGATGCGCGGCGACGAGAAGAACCGGGTCAGCCACCGCGCGATCGCGGCGGCGGCGCTGGTCGCCGCCCTCAGCCGCGCCGGCGTCGGCTGAAAAGCGGCGGCGGCCGGGTCTCTCGACCTCGGCCGCCGTCGGGACTGGTGCACCGCGTAGGACTCGAACCTACAACCAATTGATTAAGAGTCAACTGCTCTACCATTGAGCTAGCGGTGCGAACGATACAGTAGGTTACCGGGCAGGTCGGGGTTCGTCAAGCACCTCGGAGTTGTTGGGGCAATTGCGCCCGGATGGGATCGAACCATCGACCAACCGCTTAAAAGGCGGATGCTCTACCACTGAGCTACGGGCGCGTCCCGCCGGAGGAGCCGCGCAAGCGAGTTTTGGGGTGACTGACGGGGCATGATCCCGCGGCCTCTCGAGTCACAGTCGAGCGCTCTACCAGCTGAGCTACAGTCACCGCGACACGCGCGACCCGACTAGGATCGACATGGTGGACACGGTTTCCTGCCCCAAAGTTGCACCATCGTACGCCGCCGATGACAGTTCGCGCAACGCACCTCGCACTTCCCGATCTCCGTAGAGAGGCGGTCCACGCGAGCGGCCTCGTGCGCCAAGGTGGTAACGTCGCGTATCTTGACGCCGCGGACGTGGTCGAACTCGAGTACGAGCGGATCCGTGATGCCGCAGTCGACGCACGGATGCGTTGCGAGATAAGCGTCGAGGATCGCGCGATTGCGAGCTCGCACCAACGCGACGCGTCGCCGCTTCTCGGCGTTGTAGCGGACACGGTGGCGACGCGCGTACGCGTTCGCATAGGCGCGGCGACAGTGGACACAGATCGTGTGCCGGCGGCCCGTCCTCCGGTCGCGAATCCCGTAGTCCTCGTCCTGCCGCTGTTCGCGACAGTGACCGCAAATGCGCATGTTTTATTGTCGCGCTCGACGATGCCAACGGGGTGGCATCCTGCAATCCCAGGGTGTCGCAAGGACGGCCGGTTCGCGGCCCGAAGCGCCGCGAACGATGAGCGCGCACGCACGCGTGGAGACCGTTCGCGGTCCGGTCGACGTCGATCGGCTTGGGACGACGCTGATGCACGAACACGTCTTCGTCCTCAACGAGGAGATCCGCCAGAACTATCCGGGTTACTGGGACGAAGAAGAGCGGGTGCGCGACGCGGTCCGGAAGCTGCGCGACCTCGCATCGCGCGGCGTCGACACGATCGTCGATCCGACCGTGATCGGCCTGGGCCGGTATATCCCGCGCATCGCGCGCATCAACGCCGAGGTCGACCTGAACATCATCGTCGCGACCGGGCTCTACACCTACGACGAGGTTCCGTTCGCGTTCCACCTGGTCGGCCCCGGGCTGCCCTACGGCGGCGAGGAGCCGCTGGTCGAGATGTTCGTGCACGACATCCGCGAGGGCATCGCCGACACCGGCGTCAAGGCCGCCTTTCTCAAGTGCGTGATCGAACGGCGAGGCTTGACGCGCGGCGTCGAGCGCGTGATGCGCGCGGTCGCGGCGGCACACCGCGAGACGGGTGCGCCGATCACGGTGCACACCAACGTCCACACGCGCTCGGGCCTGGAAGCGCAGCGCGTCTTCCGCGAAGAGGGCGTCGACCTGACCAAGGTCGTCATCGGTCACAGCGGCGACTCGACGGACCTGGCCTATCTGACCGAGCTCGCCGACGCGGGCTCGTACCTGGGGATGGACCGGTTCGGGATCGATCGGCTGCTGCCGTTCGAGCAGCGCGTCGACACGGTCGCCGAGCTGTGCCGGCGCGGCTACGCGGAGCGCATGGTCCTCTCGCAGGACGCCGCGTGCTTCATCGACTGGATGCCGGCCGCCCAGCGCGAGGCGGCGATGCCGCGCTGGACCTACGTGCACATCCACGACGACGTGCTGCCGGCGCTGCGCGAGCGCGGCGTTACCGAGGCGCAGATCGCGACGATGCTGGTCGAGAACCCGCGCCGGTACTTCAGCTGACGACCGTCGTACGCCGGGAGGGAATCGAACCCCCATCGTTCCGCTTAGAAGGCGGATGCCTTATCCGTTAGACCACCGGCGCGAGCGGACATGGTCGGGACGACAGGATTTGAACCTGCGACTTCTTGCTCCCAAAGCAAGCGCTCTACCAAGCTGAGCTACGTCCCGCGACCGGCCCATCGTACCACGCGGCGCCAACCGAGCGCCGCGGGCCGGAATCGCTCTGGTATGCCAGGGCCCACACGACGAGCAGAGAAGCCCCCGACGCTCATCACTGGAGGGGAATTGCAGTCATGAAGCCTTCTCGCGGAACATTTCTCGCCGGCGCCGCCGGCTCGCTCGCGGCGGCCGCCGCGGCGCCCACCCTGGCCGCGATGGCCGGCCCCGACGAGGTCGCCGCGGCGACCCGCGGCCTGACCCTGACCACCTTGCGCGACCACGGCGTCGACCACGTCGGCGTGCGGACCTCGCGCGGGATCGTCGACGTCGCGGCGGCCGCGGCGGCGCTCGGCGTCACCGACCCGCCGCGCACCGTCGACGACGTGATCGCCGGCCGCGGCAACGTCGGCGCCCTGCAGCGCATCGCGGCGAACGCACCGGCCAGCGCGCTGCGCTCGGAGAGCACGGCCGAGTTCGGCCCGCTGGTCGGCAGCCCGCCGAAGATCGTCTGCGTCGGCCTGAACTACCGCGCGCACTTGGCGGAGACGGGCGAAAAGCTGCCGCCCTATCCCGATCTGTTCAACAAGTTCAACACCGCGCTCAACCGCCACAAGGGCACGGTCGCCGTCAGCCATCTGCCCGTCTCGCAGTTCGACTACGAGTCCGAGCTGGTCGTCTACATCGGCAAGACGGCGCAGAACGTGCCGGAAGCGCAAGCGCTGAACTACGTCTTCGGCTACTCGTGCGGCCACGATTTCACCGCGCGCGACGCGCAGATGCGCGTGTCGCAGTGGATGACCGGCAAGACGCCCGATCAGTTCGCGCCGCTCGGGCCGTGGCTGGTCACCGCCGATCAGATCCCCGATCCGCAGACGCTGCAGATCCAGACGTTCGTCAACGACGAGACGACGCCGCGCCAGAACATGAACACCTCGCTGATGATCTTCAACGTCGCGCACATCATCAGCTACACCTCGCAGTTCGTCACGCTGCAGCCGGGCGACATCATCTTCACCGGCACGCCCAGCGGCGTGATCCTCGGCTATCCCAAGGACAAGCAGGTCTGGCTCAAGCCGGGCGATCGCGTGCGCACGTCGATCTCGAAGCTCGGCGAGCTCCACTTCAGCCTCGTGTGAAGGCCGCGCCCCGGGCGGTGTCCTCGCCGCTCGGGGCGAAACGCCCGCCTCAGCGACGGGCGCATGGCGAAATCGGTAGACGCGCGGGATTTAGGTTCCCGTGGGGCAACCCGTCTGAGTTCGAGTCTCAGTGCGCCCAGATTGAAGGTCCCGCTCCTGCTTGACGCGGGTTGTGGCGGTTGGGTACACTCCGAGGGTTCGCGCCGGGGGCCACGAAGTGTGCGTCCGGCTCGCGCGGAAGTAGCTCAGCGGTAGAGCATCGCCTTGCCAAGGCGAGGGTCGCGAGTTCAAATCTCGTCTTCCGCTCCATGTACGATTCGACGGCGGGCGCTTGCCCGCCGTCCCCGCTTCCGGAGGTTTTCCTCGCTCGTGCCCTCGACGCTGAAGCCGCTCGACCCCACTCGCGTCGAGCTCGAGATCAGCATCACGCCGGAAGAGTACAGCGCGGCGCAGGATGCCGCGTTCCGTCGCCTGGTCCGCAACGTGAAAGTGCCGGGCTTCCGCCCCGGCAAGGTGCCGCGCAAAGTCTTCGAGAGCGCCTACGGCAACGCCCAGATCATCGACCGGGCGCTCGAAGAGCTGCTCTCGACGAAGTACCGGGCCGCGATCGAGGAACATCAGCTCGAGCCCTTGGCGCAGCCGTCCGTCGACTTGGTCGGCGGCGAGGGCGGCGAGCCGCCGAGCTTCAAGGCGGTCGTCACCGTCCGCCCGCCGATCGAGCCGCAGGATTACCTGGGGGTCGAGGTGACCGACGTTCCGGAGACGGCCTCGGACGAGGACGTCGAGCGGACGCTCGACCAGTTGCGCCGCAACGCCGCCACCCTGGTCCCGGCCGACCGGCCGGTGCAGCTCGGCGACGTCGTCACGGTCGACTATGAAGGGAAGATCGACGGCGTCGCCTTCGACGGCGGGACGGCCCAGGGTCAGGAGACCGAGGTCCGCGAGGAGCAGTTCATCCCCGGCTTCGCCGCCGGGATGGTCGGGATGCGCGCCGGCGAGACGAAAGAGGTCTCGGCGAGCTTCCCCAAGGGCTACGGCAACGCCGACCTGGCCGGGAAGGACGCCGTCTTCACCATCACCGTCCACGAGGTCAAGGAGCCGGAGCTGAGCCCGCTCGACGACGAGCTGGCCAAGCGCGTCTCGCGCTTCGAGACGCTCGACGAGCTCAAGGCCGACCTGCGGCGCCGCTTGGACGACCAGGTGCGGACCAACGGCCGCCGGCGGATGTCCTCGGAGCTGCTGGACAAGATCGTCGCGGCCAACGACTTCCCGCTGCCCGAGGTGCTGGTCGAGCGCGAGCTGGACGCCCTGCTCGAGGAGTCCAAGCAGTACATCGCCCGGGCCGGCGTGCCGTGGGACGACTACGTCGCGCAGAGCGGCAAGAGCGAGGCCGAGATCCGCGAGACCTTCCGCGGCGAGGCCGAGCGCCGGGTCAAGACCACGCTGCTGATCGAAGCGATCGCGAAGAAGGAAGGCGTCCAGGCGACCGAGGCGGACGTCGAAGCCGAGCTGGACGCCCTGGCGGCCCAATACGGGCAGCCGCGCGAGCGGATCATCCAGGCGCTGCAGTCGAACGTGGGGGCCATGATCGACGGCATCGTCCGTACCAAGACCATCGACCGGCTGATCGAGCAGGCCAAACGCGTGCCTGCAACTGAAGTCGCATCCGAGTAGGTCACGGAGGGCGCACATGGGACACTTGGTACCGATGGTTGTCGAGCAGAGCGCACGCGGTGAACGCGCGTACGACATCTACTCGCGCCTACTCAAAGAACGCATCGTCTTCGTCCACGGACCGATCGACGACGGCATGGCCTCGCTGGTCATCGCGCAGCTGCTCTTCTTGGAGCGCGAGGACGCCGATAAAGATATCGACATGTACATCAACAGCCCCGGCGGGTCGGTGACCGCGGGTCTGGCGATCTACGACACGATGCAGCTCATCAAGCCGGACGTCGCGACGATCTGCGCCGGCATGGCCGCGTCCATGGCCTCCATCCTGCTCACGGGCGGGGCGGCCGGGAAGCGCTTCGCGCTCCCGTACGCCAAGATCCTGATCCACCAACCCTGGGTCCAGCAGGTGGGTGGCCAGGCGACGGATATCGAAATCCACGCACGCGACCTGATCGCGACCCGGCGGACCCTGGCGGGCATCTACGAGCAGACCACCAAGCAGCCCATCGACAAGATCCTCAAAGACATCGAGCGCGACTACTACATGACCTCGCAGGAAGCGCAGGAGTACGGGATCGTCGACCAGGTCTTCTCCAAAGAGAATCGCACGGTCTCGCCCAACTCCCAGAGCCTGTAGGGTCAACGCATGTTTCGTTTCGGGGACGAGAAGGGTCAGCTGAAGTGCAGCTTCTGCGGCAAATCGCAGGAGCAGGTGCGCAAGTTGATCGCGGGCCCGGGCGTCTACATCTGCGACGAGTGCATCGAGCTCTGCAACGAGATCATCGAGGAAGAGCTCTACAAGAACGTCGATGAGAACCTTCGGCTGCGGAACATTCCGAAGCCGAAGGAGATCAACCACATCCTCAACCAGTACGTCATCGGCCAGGAGCGGGCCAAGAAGTCGCTGGCGGTCGCCGTCTACAACCACTACAAGCGGGTCAACGGCGGCGCGGCGACGGGCAGCCCCGAAGAGGTCGAGCTGCAGAAGAGCAACATCTTGCTCGTCGGGCCGACCGGCAGCGGCAAGACGTACCTCGCGCAGACGCTGGCCAAGATCCTCGACGTCCCGCTCGCGATGGCCGACGCCACCTCGCTCACCGAGGCCGGTTACGTCGGGGAAGACGTCGAGAACATCCTGCTCAAGCTCATTCAGGCCGCCGACTACGACGTCAAGCGCGCCGAGAAGGGCATCGTCTACATCGACGAGATCGACAAGATCGCTCGCAAGAGCGAGAACCCGTCGATCACGCGCGACGTGAGCGGCGAGGGCGTGCAGCAGGCGCTGCTCAAGATCCTCGAAGGGACGACGGCCAACGTGCCGCCGCAGGGCGGGCGCAAGCATCCGCACCAAGAGTTCATCCAGATCGACACGACCAACGTGCTGTTCATCTGCGGCGGCGCGTTCGACGGGCTCGAGAAGATCATCGAAGGCCGCGTCGCCTCGAACTCGCTGGGCTTCCGGGCCAGCCCGGAATCGAAGAAGGACGCGCGCCAGGCCAAGCTCCTGCAGCAGCTGATGCCCGAGGATCTGCTCAAGTTCGGGCTGATCCCGGAGTTCATCGGCCGCCTGCCGATCGTGGTGACGCTGGACGCGCTCGACGAGCTCGCGCTGCGCCGCATCCTGGTCGAGCCGCGCAACGCGCTGGTCCGTCAGTTCCAGAAGATCATGGGGATGGACGGCGTCGAGCTGACCTTCACCAAAGAAGCGCTGATCGCGATCGCCGTCAAGGCGCAGTCGCGCAAGACCGGCGCGCGCGGCCTGCGCTCGATCCTCGAAGAGATCATGCTCGACGTGATGTACGACTTGCCCTCGCTGCAAGGCGTCAAGAAGTGCGTCATCAACAAAGAGGTCGTCGAGAAGAAAGAGCAGCCGACGCTCATCTTCGCCGAACGCCCCAAAGACCAGAGCGCGTAGACGCAGGGTTCGCCGAAAGGCGAACCCTCTTCATTTCGTGGTGAACGTTCCCAGGTCGGTCGGGCCGGCACCGGGACAGCCCGGCGCGACGTCCGCGTTGGTGATGCTCACGGTGTAGGTCGTGCCGGCCGCGAGGGTCGGGAACGCGAACGCGGTCTGCCAGTTCACCGGCTGCGTGTTGGGGCTCGGCAGCGGGGTCGGGACGGCGACCTGCGTGCTGGAGGTGACGGCGGCGCCGCCGGACGGCGTCAAGGCCACCGTGCTGGCCGGACCGGAGACGACGACCTGCCCGATCGCGTCGGGGATCCCGCTCGAGCCGGATGCCGGATAGACGAGATCGGTGGCGGCGATCACCTGCGGGCATGCGACGGCCGACGTCCCGGCCGAGCCGGCGGGGCCCGAGCAGGCCGCGAGCACCGCGGCCGCTGCCAGCGGCAGCACGACGCGGAGGCCAGGCACGGCGATCACGCGCGATACTACCTCACCCGCGGCGCATCTGTTTCGGGTACACTCGGTCGCATGGAGACGAAAACGAAGCTCGCTGTGACGAGCACGTCGTTCAAAGACGGCCAGACGATTCCGGACACGGCGGTGTTCGACGGGTTCGGGTGCACCGGCGGTAACCGCAGCCCGCAGTTGTCGTGGTCCGGTGCGCCGGCCGGCACCAAGTCCTTCGCGATCACGATTTGGGATCCGGACGCGCCGACCGGTGTCGGTTTCGTCCACTGGGTGCTGTTCGACATCCCGGCCACGACGACGTCGCTGCCGGAGGGTGCGGGCGCGAAGTCCGACGCGGGCGTCGGCGGCATCCACGGCACGACCGATTTCGGGACACAAGCCTACGGCGGTCCGTGTCCGCCGCCCGGCCACGGCCCGCACCACTACCACATCACCGTCTACGCGCTGGACGTTCCGCAGCTCGGCCTCGACAAGACGACCAGCTATGCGAAGTTCAAGTTCGTCTCGAACGCGCACGTGCTGGCGAGCGGCGAGCTCGTCGGCATCTACGAGCGCACGTAGTCGCGGATCGCCGCGCGCAGCGCGGCATCGGGTTCGTCGTCGAGGGCGCGTTCGAGGATCGAGCGCGCCCACGTCGTGCGCGCCGCGCCGAGCGCGTCGATCAGGACGCCGCGGAGCTGCAGGTCCGCGCCGGTCGCCGCGGGATCGACCCACGCCGGCCAGCGCGCGGTCGCCGGCGGTTCCGGGCCGAGCGCGACGAACGGGGGCGGCCAGCCCTCGTCGTACGAGGGCGGCCGCGGGCGGGAGAGTGGAGCCGGTGCCGCGGCGGGGAGGAGCGCCACCGTGCGGGGCGCGAGGATGGCGAAGGCGGCCAGGCCCGTTCCGGCCACCGCCAGCGCGGAGGAGAGCTCGATCACGCGACACCTCCCGACACGGCGCCGCGCGCGCGCAGGGCGGCCAGCACGCTCGCGCCGGCGTCGTCGAGCGCGTCGGCGATCGGGCCGCGCGCGAGCGCGTCGTCGAAGGCGAGCCGGCCGCCGGCCGCGGCGGCGTCGACCGCTGCGCGCGCGGCCTGCGCCCAGCGCGTCAGCGCGGCGCCGAGCAGCGGGTCCTCGCAGCGGTTCGGCACCAGATCGAGCAGCAGCTGCACGACCTCGGGGGCGCCGTAGGGCGCGACCGCCAAGGTCGCGCGCGCCTCGCGCACGCGCGACGCGCTGAGCTGCACGCAGGCCGCGTCACCCGCCGCGCTCGTCGTGGGCGTCGCCAGCAGCTGCGCGCACAGCGCGTCGAGCGCGACACGCAGCACGCCGTCCTCGAGGTCGTCGCCGTCGGCGGCGAAGCCGGGGATGCACAGCTTGACCGAAAGCCGGTCGAAGACGTCGCCCAACGCCTCGCCCGCGCAGGCGAGCGCGCGTTGCGCGTCGGCATCGCCTCCACCCTCCGCGTCGGGGAAGAGCGCGCGCAGCGGGAGCAATCGACTGGCCAACCCGCGCGGTGCCGCCGCGCGCAGCGCGCGCACCAGCAACGCGACCCGGTCGTCGTCGAAGCGGTGCAGCAGCGTATAGTCCTCGACTTGTTCGCCGCCCGCCACGACCGGTTCGGGTTGCAACGCCGCGGGTTCGCTCGGCGCGGCCGGCGCGGGCACGGCGGCGCAGACGAGACTGCACGCGTCGACGTGGTACGCCAGACCCTGCGGGCGCGTGGCGAAACCGTCGTACGCCGTAACGGTCAGCGTACGCGCGAGCATCGGCCCCGGCTCGTCGTCGACGTCGACCGCGAGCTGGAGCGTGCGCTCACCCTCGCCGGCATCCGCGACCAACAGGCAGCGCACCACGAACCGGGTGCCGGCAGCCAGGCCGCGCAACTGCAAGCCGGGTTCGGCCAGCGGAGCGCGGTCGCCGTGGTCGAGCAACGGCACCGCGTCGAGCACCGTCGAACCCGCGACGTGCCGAACACCGCGCATGCCGGTAAGGCGCAGCCGCAGCGCATCGACGTCGTCGGCCGTTGCGCAGCGTATCAGCAACGCGAACGGCGCGCCGGCGACGACCGCGTCGGGCAGCTCGGCGTCGAGCTCGACGCGTGCGGCGGGCCGGCCGTCGCGCGCCGGCAGCTGCAGGGCGTGCCGCCCACGCACGTGCACGGCGGCGCCGCGTCGTGCGACCTCGAGCGGCAGCACGACCTCGGCGCGCTCGCCGGGATCCAGGTCGTCCAGCGGCCGCGTCAGGTCGCCGGCATGGATGGTCAGCGCGCGCGCCGGCGTCGTCCCGACGTGCCGCACGGTGTAGCGCACCGCGTCGTCGCCGTCACGCACCGGGAGATCGTCGAGCGCGAGCCAGGGGCGGTCGCGAACGAGCACGCAGGCCTCGACGCATGCGTGCGCCTCGCCCGCCGCCTCGGTACCGGTCACGGTCAACGGAACCTCCTCGCCGTCCGCCACCTGCTCGTCCAGACGCAGCTCGACGCGCACCACGACATGCGCGCCGGCGGCGAGCGGCTTGGGCGCGAGGTCGTGGCCGAGCATCGTCCACGGCTCGCCGACGGCGACGTCCGCGCGCACGGGGACGTCGCCGGCGTTGTGCAGCTCGAGCACGACGGCGGCCGGTTCGCCGGGCGTGGCGTGCGCGAGGCCGTCCAACCAGCGCAGCCGCAGCTCGCGAATCACCGCCGGAACGAACGCGGCGCTGACGGCGTGCTCGGCCGCGAGCACCGACAGCGAGCCGGGCCCCGTGCCGGGCGGCACCGTCGCGCGCAGCGAGACACGGCACCTGCCGCGGGCGCCAACGCGCGGCACCACGATCGGCTCGCCGCGCACGCGACGCAGCGGCACGTCGTCCAGCCGCAGGCTGCCCGGCACCTCGCGTACGCCGCCGGGCAGCTGCAGCTGGACGGGCACGCCCAGCGCGTCGGCCCAACCGTCGTTGCTCAGCTCGATCGCGAGGTCGAGCGTGCGCGCCACGCAGCGCACGCTCACCGCGGGCGGTGCCAACGCGGCTTGGGTCCGGACGTGCGCGCGGGCGGGCAACGCGTAGCGCGTGCCGTCGCCGGCGACGACGTACGCGTCCTCGCACCGCACGAGCGGCACCGGCGCGACGAGTGACGCCTCGAACGCCGTGCGCGCCGATGCGCCCGGCGCAAGCACCGCGATTCTCGTCGCGGCCGGCGACGAGCATGCGCGCGTGCCGCGCGGCGCCGGTACGATCAGTTCGAGATCGTGCGCGTCGGCGTCGCCCTCGTTGGTGAGGACCGCTTCGACGCGCACCGTGTGCGCGTCGAGCCATTCGACCCGTACGCCGCTGGCGGCGCCGTCGAGCACCGCGCGCCCGCACACGCGCAGCGTGCAGTCGTTGGTCGGAAAGCACCGCTCGCCCAGCGCAAAGACGGCGCTCGCCGCGAGCTCCGACGCGGACGCCGCGACGGCGCGTACGTCGAGCTGCGCGGCGTACGCGTCGCCGGGCGCGACCGGAGTGAGGGCGACCTCGGTCGGGCCGAGCGGCTCGAGCCCGGCGTCGAGCACGAAGCGCACGCGCGCCTCGTGCGCGGCGCCGGACAGGTTCGCCGTTCGGAAGAGCAGGCGAGCGGTCTCCCCGGGTCGCACGCGGCGCGGCGTCACCGCCAGGGCGTAAAGTTTCGGTTCGTCGGCGTCCACGCCGTGCGTGGTGCCCGCCTCGAGTGCAAAAAGTTCCCCAAGCAAGGGGACGCGGTACGCAGCGGCGACGTAGAATGGACCTCGTGCTCTCGCGTCGCCGTTTCGTCGCGTTCCTCATTGCGTGCGCGCAGATCGTCGTACTCGCGCCGGCGACGTTTCGCGCGCAGCCGGCGCTGGCCGCTCCGATATGCGCCTCGACCGCAGGTAAGGACGGCTCGCCGGGCACGCTCTCGGGCGTCTACGACACGTATTACAGTCCGCCCAGCGGAACGCTCGCTGCCGGCGCGACCACGGTCTCGTTGGGGACGATCGACACCGGCGGCGGCGGTGCCAGCACCGCGGTCGCGGCCGGTGACCTGTTGCTGATCATCCAGATGCAAGACGGGACGATCAGCACCAGCAACTCGAGCGCCTACGGTGACGGCGCGAGCGGGAGCGGCTATCAGACGCTCGGGCAGGCGGGACTCTACGAGTACGTCGGCGTGCAGAGCGTGACGGGGACGACCGCGACGATCGAAGGCGCCGGCAGCGGTAACGGCCTGATCAACACCTACGTCAAGAGCGCCGGCAACGCCGGTCAAGGACAGCAGACCTATCAAATCGTTCGCGTGCCGCAGTACGTCTCCGCCACGCTGAGCAGCACGTTCCACGCGGCATATTGGGACGGCAAGACCGGCGGCGTCGCCGCGCTCGACATAGCGACGACGCTCAACTTGGGCGGGGCGACGATCTACGCGACCGGCAACGGCTTCCGCGGCGGCGGCGTCAGCGTCGCATCGACCACGCCGACCAGCGTGCTCAACAGCGACTGGACCGACTCCTCGCAGATGAACGGCGCCGGCAACGCACCGGGCTTCGGCTCGAAGGGCGAAGGCGTCGCGGGCACGCCGGATTATTTGTTCTACTACACGAGCTTCACGACGCCGTCGACCCCCGCTTCACCGACCGTGACGCACGGCACCGCCGACGGTTATCCCGGCGGCGACATGGGGAAAGGCGCGCCGGCCAACGCCGGTGGCGGCGGCAACGACATGGACCCGGTCGCGAACGACCAGAACAGCGGCGGCGGCGGCGGCGGTAACGGCGGCGCCGGCGGGAACGGTGGCTACCCGTGGACCCCGAACTACAGCGGCAACACCTCGGAGTACTCGCAGAGCTCGCCCGGCTTGCACACGGCTGCGAACTACAGCACGACCAATACCGGTGACATCGGCGGCCGAGGTGCCGCGGCGCTCACCCCGTCCGTCACGCGCGTGTTCATGGGCGGCGGCGGCGGCGCGGGTACCAACAACAACGGCTCGAACAACAACAGCGTCGGCAACTACGGCAGCTCGGGCGGCGTCGGCGGCGGCATCGTCATGATGCGCATCGCCGACACCAGCGGCACCGCGGCCACGGTCTACGCGGACGGCACGACCGGCCTTGCGCCCGACAACGACGGCGGCGGCGGCGGCGGCGCGGGCGGCACGGTCGAGATCACCTCGCCGAACACGTTCACCGGGATCACCGTCCACGCGGACGGCGCTGCCGGGACGACCGCCGCGGACACGAGCAGCGACACGACGTACGCGATCCAGCACGGCCCCGGCGGCGGCGGCGGCGGCGGCACCGTGTTGACCAGCAGCAGCGTGACGGCGACCGTCGCCGGCGGCGCCAACGGCACGACGACGACGATGGCCGACTCCTACGGCGCGACGGCGGGCACCGCCGGCAGCGCGCAGATCGTCAGCGCCGCGCAGATCCCGGGCGTCGCGTCGGGCGCGGAGTGCTACACGGCGGGCTCGACCGGGACGGTGCCGTACATCGGGCCGCCGGGCACCGGCAACTACGACGCGACCGGCAGCTACGACGGCAACGTCGCGGTGAACAACAACAACGACTTCACCGCGGTGGGATTCTTTCCGACCGGCGCGACGCTGACGAACAGCGGAACGGTGGCCGGGTCGCCGATCGGCAATACGATCACGCAAGGGCCGACGACGTTCGTCGTGCAGAACGACCTCGAGTACGACAACACCACGAATGCGACCGTCGACGTGACGGTGACGGGCACCGCGCCGACCGTGCCGAGCGGTTGGACCGTGCGCATCTGCGGCGCGGTCACCGGCACGACGTGCGGTACGGGCACGGACTTCACGAACGGCGTGGCCGGCGCGACGTCGACCGGGACGTACGCGGTGCCGCGCCGCACGAACGGCCAGATCACCGTTTACGCGGTCTACAGCGCGCCGGCCGATGTGGTCGCGTTCTCGCGCTACGACGCGGTCATCGCGGCCAGCCAGGGCACCAACATCAACTACACGCACAACGAGCTCTATCCGGGCTACATCGTGCTGACCAAGAACGAGACGATCCAGAGCAGCGGCTGCAGCGGCAGCCCGCCGGCCGGTACGGTATGTCCGGGCGGGATCGTGCTCTACACGATCGACTACCGCAACGTCATCGCGGGCGGCTCGAGCGAGAGCACGATCGCCGGCGCGTATCCGACCACGACGGCCGGTTCGTTCACGATCACGGAGAACGGAACCGCGACCTGGGGCGTGAACTCGAACGGCCTGAACGAGGCGCTGGTCGCCGGCGCCACGTGTTCGGGGACGTCCTACGGCGACACGACGGCGGGCTCGACGTTCACCGGCGGGACCGCCGGGTCCAAGTCGTTCACGGTCACCATCGGCGGCACGACCGGGAAGATCGTCCCCAGCGGGGCCACCGGGACCTCCCAAGGCACGATCTGCTTCCGCGTCAAGGTCAAATGAGCGGTCGAGAGGGCGCGCCGTACAGCCCCTGCGAATGACCACGCGATGATCGACCTCGCCACCCTGCGTCGGATCCCGCTCTTTCGGGATTTCTCCGACGAACAGCTGGGGCAGGTGCTGGCTACCGTCGCCGAGCGGCGGTATCCCAAGCACCAGTTCATCGTGCGCGAGGGCGAGCCCGGCGACACGTTCTTCGTCATCGCGGCCGGTTCGGTCGCGGTCTGCCGGGTCGGTCCGGACGGGCGCGAGACGATCCTCTCGATCCTCAAGGAAGGCGATTTCTTCGGCGAGATGTCGATGTTCGACAGCTCCCTGCGCTCGGCGTCGATCAAGACGCTGACCGACGTCGAGGTGGGCGCCGTCCGCCGCGACGACTTCCTGGGCTTGATCGACCGCAATCCACAGATCGGGAAGCTGCTCGTCATCGAGCTCTCCGAGCGCCTGCGGGCGGCCAACGCGCTGATCGCCGCCACCACCTCGCAAGACATCCGCGCCCGGCTCGCCTCCTTGCTGCTGAACCTGAGCGAGCAATTCGGCGAGCACGTCGAGAACGGGACGCGCATCACGCTTCGCCTGACCAACCAGGAAATGGCGAACATGATCGGGACGACGCGCGAGACCGTGAACCGGACCTTGAACCGGTTCTGGGACGATCGACTGGTCGACATGCGCACCGCGCACGTCGTGGTCACCGAGCCCGACAAGCTGCGCGCGCTGATCCCGTAACTGCGCGTCCGCGCGGGCGGGCACCGTGCGCGTCATGGCGGCGGCCGCGGCGCTCGAGATCGCGTGCGCGGGCAGCCTCGCCGTCGGGCTGGGCGGCCTGTTCGTCGCGCTGCGCACGCGCGCCGGCGGCCGCGCGGATCGGCTCGCGCTGCGGCTGGCCCGCGAACGCGAAGCGGGTTTCGTCGACGCCGCGCGGCGGCTGGCCGACGCCGCGCGCAGCTGCGTGGACGACGTGCGCGCGGAGATCGCGCTCGCGGTGCGACGGCTCGTGCCCGCGATCGACGCCGTGCTGCTGTTCGAGGCGCACGAGGGCGAGCTGCGCTGCGTCTTCGCCGCCGGCGAACGAACGGCGTACTTCGCGGGGACCGCGCTCGCGCTCGACGACGCGACCGCGCTGCCGGTGCTGGCTTACCGGGCCGGCCATCGGGTGCAGCTGAACGGGAAGACGCCGCCGCGGCCGGTGCACCCGAGCGACGCCGGCGCGGTGGCGGTGCCGCTGGCGCTCGACGGCGGCCGGTCGTGCGTCCTGGTCGCATCGTCGCGCAGGCCGCTCGACGCGGACGCCGTCGACCGGGTGGCGGCGCTGGCCGACCACGCCTCGCCGGCGTACGTGATCGCGCTCGATCGCGCCATCGATCGTCACCGCGCGGAGTACGACGCGCTGACCGGTCTGCTCGGGCCGCGCGCGCTCCGGCAGCGGCTGGGTGCGCTGATCGAGGCCGCGCGGCACGCCCCGCTGGCGCAGTCGGCCCTGCTGTTCGTCGACACCGACGGCTTCAAGGCCTGGAACGACCGCTACGGGCACGCCGCCGGCGACGCGCTGTTGCGCGAGCTGGCGCGCGTGCTGCGCGGCGCCGCGCGCAGCGACGCCGACTTGGTCGCCCGCAACGGCGGCGACGAGTTCTGCCTGGTGTTCGGCGAGAGCGGGAAGGCCGACGCGATCGAACGCGCCGAAGCGCTGCGCGCGCGCATCGCGTCGCTCGACCTCGCGCACCTGCGGCCGGCGCAAGCGCCGGAACCGGTGACGATCACGGCCTCGATCGGCGTGGCCTGCTTTCCGGCCGACGCCGCCACCGCGAGCGCGCTGCTCGAGAACGCGGACGCCGCGATGTATCACAGCAAACGCGGCGGCCGTGACGCCGTCTCGTATTACGGCGTCGACGGCCGGCTGACGCGGCTCTAGTCGGCGATCCCCAGCTCGCGGCGGACGAGCTTGGTGCCGGCGACCATCGCTTGCAGCTTCGCGAACGCGGTCGCGCGCGGCAGGTACTTCATGCCGCAGTCGGGCGCGATCATCAGCCGCTCCGGCGTCGTGTGCACGAGGGCGGCGCGGATCTGCGCGGCGACCTGCTCGGGCGTCTCGACGGCCGCGCCGTCGTCCAGGTTCAGCACGCCCAAGATGACGGTCTTGTGCGGCAGCTTCTCGAGCACGCCCAGGTCGACGTGCTGCTGCATCGACTCGATCGCGATCTGCCGGGCGGGGACGCCGTCGAGCTCGTCGAGGAACGGATAGCCCTCGGGACGCGCGTGCACGACGTGCGCGTACCCGAAGCAGGTGTGCAGCGCGGTCACGCCGCCGATCCCCTCGAGCGCGCGCGCGATCGCGGGCAGCGCGTATTCGCGCGCCGCGTCGGAGCGCGCTTGCAGGTACGGTTCGTCGATCTGCACGACGTCGGCGCCGGCGCGGACCAGATCGTGCAGCTCCGCGTTGACGGCGGCGGCGAAGCCCATCGCAGCCGACGCGAGGTCGGGGTAGGCGTCGTTCTGCGCCTGCTGCGACATGGTGAACGGCCCGGGGACGGTGATCTTGATCGGCCGGTCGGTGTTGGCGCGCAAGAACTGCACGTCGCGCACCATGACCGGCTCGCGGCGCCGGATCTCGCCGACGATGCGCGGGACGGGATTCGGATGCCCGGTGCGGTCGAGCGCGGTGCCGGGGTGTTCCAGATCGATCCCCTCGAGCGCGGTCGCGAAGCGGTTCGAGTAGCTCTCGCGGCGGATCTCGCCGTCGCTGATGATGTCGACGCCGGCCCGCTCCATGTCGCGGATCGCGATCAGCGTCGCGTCGTCTTGCGCCGCCTCGAGCCACTGCTCGGGGACGCGCCAGATCTCTCGCGCGCGAACGCGGGGCGGCAGCCGCGCGCCGAGCAGGTCGCGGTCGACCAGCCAGTCCGGCTGAGGGTAGCTACCGACCACGGTCGTGCGCAGCGGGGCGGTCAGGGCGCTCGCGGGAATCGTCACCTGAATGTCCTCGCGTCCGCTCTGCGCGGGTCCTGCTCGGTGAGCGTGCTCGTCGTCGACGTCCTGCCGCATCTGCGCACCGCGCGCTTCGATCAAGCGCTCACGTATCGCGTCCCCGCCGGTATGGCACTAGCGGTCGGCGAGGTCGTCCGCGTACCGCTGGGAACGCGCCAGGTGTACGGCTACGTCGTCACCGCGCCGTACGCGTACGGCGAGCAGCGCGCCGTCAAGGAGGTGGCCGCGCGCGTCGAGGGGCCGCGCGCGTTCGACCGGAGCGGCCTCGCGCTGGCGCGCTGGATCGCGGAGCGCTACGTGTGCTCGCTGCGCGAGGCGCTGGGCGTCCTCGTCTTGGCCGCCGCCGTCCCGCGCGCCGTCGAGCGGCTGGTGCCGCAGGGCGAGCCGCCGCTCCCGGAACGCTTTGCCGCGGTTCCCGAGCGGCTGATCCGGCTGCTCTGGACCGACCTGCGCGAAGGCGTCTCGCCCGACGCGCTGCTGCGGCATCCCGAGGCGCGCCGCGCCGGCGATCGCACGACGCTGCTGCGCGCGATCGACGCGTTGGTGCGGGCCGGCGCGCTGGCGCGGCGGCGGGTGCTGGGCGGCGCGCGCATCGGCGCCGCCACCGTCCGCGTGCTGGTCCCGGGCGACCGCGCGGTGCGCGGCGCCAAGGTCACCGCGCTGGTGGCGCTGGTCTGCGCCTCGGGCGAGCTGCGGCGCAGCGACGCGGTGCTGGCCGGGTTCTCTGACGCGGTGATCCGGCGCGCGCTGCAGGCCGGCGCGTTGCGCGAAGAGGTGCGCGAGCTGCGGCGCGAGCGCAGCGCGCACGTGCGTCTGCCGGCCTTCACGCCGACCGACGAGCAGCGCGCGGCGATCGAGCGGATCGGCGCGCTGCTCGACGAGCGCGCCTTCGCGCAGGTGCTGCTGGTCGGCGTGACCGGCAGCGGCAAGACGCTGGTCTACCTGCACGCCATCGAACGGGTGCTGCGCGAAGGCGGTCGTGCGATCGTGCTGGTCCCCGAGATCGCGTTGACGCCGCAGACGGCGGCGCGCTTCGAGGACGCGTTCGGCGACCGGGTCGCGGTGCTCCACTCCGCGCTCTCGGAACGCGAGCGTTTCGACGCCTGGCAGGCGGCGGCGCGCGGTGAGATCGACGTCGTCGTCGGCGCGCGCAGCGCCGTCTTCGCGCCGCTCGAGGACGTGCGGCTGATCGTCGTCGACGAAGCGCACGAGGGCTCGTACCGCCAAGACAGCGTCCCGCGCTACGACGCGGTCGCGGTCGCGCGCGAGCGCATGCGCCGCGCCGGCGGCGTCGTCGTGCTGGGCAGCGCGACCCCGGCACTCGACGACTACGCGCGCGCGATCGCCGGGCGCATCCCGCTGATCCGGCTGACGCAGCGCGCGACCGCGCAGCCGCTGCCGGCGGTGCGGATCGTCGACATGGGCGCCGAGTTCGCGGCCGGCAACAAGCGCGTGTTCTCGAGCGCGCTGACCGAGGCGATCGACGAGCGGCTGGCGCGGCGGGAGAAGACCGTGCTGTTCATCAACCGGCGCGGCAGCGCACGCTTCGTGCTCTGCCGCGGCTGCGGCCACGTGCCGGAGTGTCCGCGCTGCTCGACCGCGTTGACGCTGCACCGCAGCGAAGCGCTGCTGCGCTGCCACTGGTGCGACCATCGCGAGCCGGTACCGGTAGTGTGCCCGCAGTGCGGGGACGGTCCGATCCGCGAGTTCGGGGCCGGAACGCAGCGGGTCGTCGAGGAGCTCGAGCGGCTGTTCCCCAGCGCCGTGGTGGTGCGCATGGACTCGGACACGACGACGCGGGTCGGCGCGCACGCGCGGCTGCTGGAGCGCTTCGCGCACGAAGGCGACATCCTGGTCGGCACCCAGATGGTCGCCAAAGGGCTGGACTTTCCGCAGGTGACGCTGGTCGGCGCGCTGGCCGCCGATCTCGATCTGCACGTCGCCGACTTCCGCGCCGCGGAGCGGACCTTCGCGCTGCTCACGCAAGTCTGCGGCCGCAGCGGGCGTGCCCGGCCCGGCACGGCCATCGTGCAGACCTACTCCCCCGAGCACCCGGCGATCGCGTTCGCCGCCCGGCACGACTACGACGGCTTCGCGCGCGCGGAGCTGGCCGAACGGCGCGGTCTGCGTTGGCCGCCGTTCGTGCGGCTGGCCCAGCTGGGCGCGATCGGGCGCTCGCGGCGCGCCGTCGAGGACGCGATCGGCGGCTGGGCGGCCGTGCTGCGCGAGGACCCGCGCTTCGAGGTCCTCGGCCCGGCGCCGTACGCGGTGGCACGGGTCAACGAGGAGTGGCGCTACCGGCTGGCCGTCCGTGCCAAGGACAACGACGCGATCCGGACCGCGATCCGCGAGCGGATCGTACCGCTGGCGGCCGGCAGCCCGGGCGTCCGGCTGGTCATTGCCGTCGAGGCATGAAAAAGGCCGCCCGTCGGGCGGCCGTGCGGGGTCGAGCCGGCCGGCCGCTACTTGGCGGCGGCGGCGACGGCGCGCGCCAGGCGCGCCTTCTTGCGGGCGGCCTTGTTGGGGTGGATGATCCCCTTGCGCGCGGCCTTGTCGAACTGCCCCTCGACGGCGGAGGTCACGCCGGCATCGGCGGCCTTGACGGCCTTCTTGAAGAGCGTCTTGAGCTTGGTCTTGGTCGCGAGGTTTCGCTGCGTGCGGGTCTCGCTCTGCCGAACCCACTTCTCGGCGGCTTTGATGTTGGGCACGAGGAGTAGACTACCACACCGAAGGGGGTCCAGTCTACGGTCGCCGGAAGGATTCCGGCACCGCGCCGCCCTCCAGGACCACGTCGCGATACGAGGCGTAGCGGCTGGCGGCGATCGCGCCCGCGTCGACCGCGGCGCGAACCGCGCAGTCGGGCTCGCTCAGGTGCCGGCAGTCGGCGAAGCGGCAGTCGGGGGCTCGTTCGGCGATCTCCGGAAAGAGTTGGGCCACCGCGGTGGCCGGCATCGGATCCAGCGCGAACTCGCCGATCCCGGGGCTGTCGATCAGCCAGCCCTCGCCCAGGCGGGCCAGGCGCGCCGAGGTCGTCGTCTGCCGGCCGCGACCGAAGCGCGAGAGGTCGCCGACCACGGCGATCCCGCCCAGCGCGCGGAAGATGCTGGATTTGCCGACCCCGGAGTTGCCGACCAGCAGCGCGTGACGGGCGGCCAGCTGCGCGCGCAGGTCGTCGAGCCCGCGACCGCTCTTGGGGTGCAGCAGCAGCGTGGGGATGCCCAGACCACGGTAGAGCATGGCGATCTCGGCGCCAGCCGCTTCGCCGGCGAGGTCGACCTTGGTCAGCAGGAGCAGCGGCGCCAAGCCGTGCTGCTCCGCGAACGCGAGCAGCCGGTCGACGAGCCCCAGGTGCAGCGAGGGCTCGACCAGCGCGGCGACGATCGCCAGCGTGTCGACGTTGGCGGCCATCGTCTTGGTGCGGCCGCCCGGCGTGCGGCGTTCGAGCGCGAACGCGCGCGGCAGCAGCGCGTCGACGACGACGCGGTCGTCGGCGATCGTGTGCGCGGCGACGAGGTCGCCGGGCGCCAGCATGACGTGGCCCTTGCCCTTGCGCAGCGAGGCCAGTTGGGGCTCGACCTCGTCGTCGGCGACGATCCATGCCGCGTTGCGGCCGACGGCGATCACCCGCGCGCGGCGGAGTCCGTCCTCGCTCACGCGAAGGTCGTCGTGACCGTGATCGTCACCCGGACCGCATCCGTTCTGGATCCGCTCGCGCGCGCGAACGTCGTCGACGCGCTGCGCGGGCCGGGCGCGCCCGTCGGCGTACTCGACGTGGTCGAGGAAGGCGCGGCGGTGACCGTGCGCTTCGACGACGCGATCACCTCGAGCGACCTGGTCGACGACCTGATCGCGATCGAGTCGGTGTTCGTCCCCGCGCGCGTCACGGAGCCGCTGACCGAAGACGGCGCCGCCGCGATCGCGGCCGCCGGCCTGGGCGATCCGGAGCTGGACGCGAGCCGCACCATCGAGGCCGCCCTGCGAGCGAGGCGCTCGTGAGCTGGCCGATCGGGTCGATTCGCTTCGGCCTCAGCGACGCGATCGACATCATCGCGACCTCGCTGCTCATCTATTATCTGCTGCTCCTGATTCGCGGGACGCGCGCGGTCCAGATCATGCTGGGCCTCTTCGCGCTGGTCGTCGTGCTGGCCGGCTCGAACCTGTTGCACCTGCTGGTCCTGGCCACGGTCATGCAGTACCTGCTGCTGGGCACGGCCGTCACGCTGCCGATCATCTTCCAGCCCGAGCTGCGCCGCGGCCTCGAGCAGCTCGGCCGCGGGCGGTTGTTCGTGCGCGACCGGCTGGCCGAGGACGAGATCGCGGCCGAGCAGATCCGCATCGTCGCCCATGCCGGCGCGCTGCTGGCGCGCGAGCGGATCGGGGCCCTGATCGTCATCGAGCAGCAGACCGGGCTGCGCGAGTACGTCGAGAGCGGGACCGCGCTGGACGCGCGGCTGTCGCTCGACCTGCTGCTGGCGATCTTCACCAAGAGCTCGCCGCTGCACGACGGCGCCGCGATCGTGCGCGACTTGATCGTCGAAGGCGCCTCGTGCTTCTTGCCGCTGACCGACAACGCGATCGCCGTCGACCGCCACGTGGGGACGCGCCACCGCGCGGCCGTCGGTTTGACCGAGCAGACCGACGCCGTGGTGGTCGTCGTCAGCGAAGAGCACGGCTCGATCTCGGTCGCCCGAGCCGGCCGGCTCTCGGTCCCGATCGACGACGAGGAGCGGCTGCGGCGCGTGCTGGCGGCTTGCGTGCGACCTTCGCGCCGGCGCTCCCAGGCCGAAGGCGGGCCGCTGGCCAATCTGCTGACCCGGATTCCGCGTGCTCAGTCGCCTCAGGAACAACTTCGGACTTAAGCTCCTCTCGCTCACGCTGGCCGTCGCTGCTTGGGCGTATTTCCATCTCGCCGCGGCGCCCGGCACCTTCGCCCGTTTCGACCAGACGCTGGCGGTGCCGATCGTGGTGACCGGGGTGCGCGCGGGCTACCAGGCGACCAGCAACGAGAAGACCGCGACCGTCGTGATCGACGTGCCGCGCAACGGCGAGTCGTTCCGGACCGATCAGTTCCAGGCCGTCGTCGACGTCAGCGATCTGCTCGATCCGGGCTTCCACAACGTTCCGGTCCACGTCGTCTCACCGGACGTCGCGATCCGTTCGCTCTCGCCGGCCTCGGTGATCGTCTCGCTCGACCGGCTCGAGCAGCGCGCGATGCCGGTCAGCCTCGACTACGCCGGCCAGCGCGCGGGGATCGTCGTCGACTCGGCCGCGGTGACGCCGGCCGCGACCGTCGTGCGCGGCGTCGCGACCGCGCTCGACCACGTCGCGGCCGTGCGCGTCGAGGTGCCGATCCCGCGCAAGCCGCAGGACCTCGACGAGATGATCAGCCCCACCCCGACCGACGCCGACGGCCACGAGATCCCCGGCATCCAAGTCTCCCCGAACCTAGTTCGCGTACAAGTGAAGTTCGTGTCGTCTCAAGGCGCTCCGCCCCGGGCTGCGCGCCCCCCATCGCACAGCGATGGGGCCCCCCGCCCGACCTCGCAACAACGACACGGATAAGGCACGATGCTACTGCGCTCGGTCCATCACCATCGTCGGGTCTGCGAACCATGAAACGGCTTTTTGGCACCGACGGCGTGCGCGGGGTTGCGAACGCGGATTTGACGCCGGAGCTGGCGTTCAAGGTCGGTCGGGCGGGGGCGGCGGTGATCGCGCACGCGCAGGCGCTGGACAAGCCAATCGTCGTCGGGCGCGATACGCGCTTGTCGGGCCCGATGCTCGAGGGCGCGATCGTCGCGGGGATCACCTCGACCGGGCGCAACGTCGTGCAGCTCGGCGTCGTGCCGACGCCGGCGGTGGCGTCGATCACCGCCGCGATCGAAGCGGCGGCCGGCGTCATGATCTCGGCTTCGCACAACCCGATCGCGGACAACGGGATCAAGCTGTTCGGTGCCGACGGTTTCAAGCTCTCGGACGCGGAAGAAGCGGAGATCGAGTCGCTGCTCGACGATCCCTCGCTGCCGCGTCCGACCGGCGTGGGCGTCGGGACGGTCGGCGCGAACCGCGGGCTGATCGACAGCTGGTTCGCCAAGGTGGTGGCGGCCGGCGCCGACTTGCACGGAATGACGGTCGTCGTCGACGCGGCGTTCGGCGCGGCGTATCTAGTGGGCCCGGCGATCTTCGAACGCATGGGCGCGCGCGTGATCGCGCTGCACGCCGAAGACGACGGCAGCCGCATCAACGTCGATTGCGGCGCGACCAACCTGCGGGCGCTGCAAGCGCGCGTGCGCGAGGAGATCGCGCGCAGCACCGGACCGGTCGTCGGCGTCGCGTTCGACGGCGACGCCGATCGCGCGCTGTTCGTCGACGAGTCCGGCGAGCTGCTCAGCGGCGATCACGCGATGCTGATCTTGGCGCGCGATCTGCACGCGCGCGGCGAGCTGCCCGGCGACACCGTCGTCGGCACCGTGATGGCGAACATGGGCTTCGAGGTCGCGCTGCGCGCGGCCGGGGTGAAGCTGGTCCGCGCCGCCGTCGGCGACCGGTACGTGCTCGAGGCGCTGCGCGCGGGCGGGTACCGGTTCGGCGGCGAGCAGTCGGGCCACGTGATCGACCTGACGCGGGGAACGACCGGTGACGGCCCGATGACCGCAGCGGCGCTGCTGGCCGTTGCGGCGCGTACCCGCACGCCGCTGCACGAGCTGGCGGCGGGGCTCGACGTCTATCCGCAGGTGCTCGTCAACGTCCGGGTCGAGGACCGCGGCGTGTGGGAGCACCCCGCGGTTCGGGCCGCCGTGAGCGCCGCGGAGCGCGAGCTGGCGGGGCAGGGGCGCATCCTGGTACGGCCCTCCGGGACCGAGCCGCTGGTGCGGGTGATGGTCGAGAGCCGCGATGAAGCGCGCACGCACGCCGTGGCGGAGGCGGTCGCCCGAACGATTCGCGGCATCGCCGGGTAGCTCCCAGGGATTCTTTACGATCCCCGGCCGAGCCCGGGAGGAGACGGGGAGCTCCGGGTCCTATCCATGCCGCGTGGCCCGGATTCGGGTCACCGGTTCGGTGAAGCGTCTATCGCTCCGCCGGATACGTCGTTATCCTGCTAACGGATCACGGAGTCCGGTGCCCGCAACGCACCGGAGCGGGGGACTTCCCAGGGCAGGGGTGAACGCGCCGGTCGGCGCGCGGGCGATTCTTCCGTCCGAACCCGTCAACTAACCCCGTACGTGTGGAAGAAGGAGCAGCTGTTGCTACGTTCCATCCTGACCGGGTTTTTTGCGTGCATGCTCGCGGCCGGTATTCCGGCTCTGGCCAGCGCAGCGCAGACGGGTGATCCCGGGTCTACGGCCGCGATGAGCGCGGCCGCCGCCAGCTCGGCTTCGGCCGACGTCGCGGCGCCCACCGACGGCGCCGACCTCGCGATGTGGAATGCGGAACCCAAGACGGAACTGTCGAGCGAGTCGACGCCCAAGGTTTCGCGTCTGCTGCACATTCAGAAGTTCGCCAGCGGCATCGCCGCCCGCGGCGCCGCGATGGCGTCGGCGCTGACCCGCAACGCGATGCGGTTTCTGGGCGTGCCGTATGTCTTCGGCGGCACGACGGCGAACGGGTTCGACTGCTCGGGCTACGTCCAGCACGTGTTCGCCATGATCGGCAGGCACTTGCCGCGGACGGCCGACGCGCAGTTCGACGTCGCCCACCGCATCCACGGAACGCCCAAAGCGGGCGACCTGGTGTTCTTCCAGACCTACGCCGCCGGCGCGTCGCACGTCGGCATCTCGCTGGGCGGCGACCGGTTCATCCACGCCTCGTCCAGCCACGGCGTGACCGTCTCGAGCCTGCACGACCGCTATTGGGCGGCGCGCTACCTCGGGGCGAAACGGATCGTCGAGTAGAAGACCCGCCGTCGGCATGACCGGCGGCGAATCGTCTTCCGACCTGCGTGAGCGAACGGCCAGCGCGTACATCGTCTGGCCGTTAGCCGTGCTCGATCTGCTCCGCGACCGGCCGGACGCGACCGACTGGTCGCGCGTTCATGTCCGCCAGGCGTTCGTGTTCGGGATCCTCGCCGCGCTGGGCTACCTCGTGCTGCTGGCGCTCCCGCTGCTGATCGTGCTGGCGATCCCCGGCGTCGGCCTCACCCCGGTGGTATGGATCTACGCCCTGGGGCTGTTCGCCGACCTGATCGGCGCCTTCGCCCTCTTCGGCCTGGCCATGACGTTCCGGGAAAAGACGCTGCACGGGGAACTGTTCACCATCCCGCTGGTCAGTCCGATCGCCGACTGGCTGGCCCGCCTCACGAGCTAGCCGCAAGCAGGACAACGGCCCGGCGCGAGCGCAGCACCATTGCTGCCTTCGGGCACCATTGGGGCGTAGCCAAGCGGTAAGGCAGCGGACTTTGACTCCGCCATGCGTTGGTTCGAATCCAGCCGCCCCAGCCATCACCGTTCTCGTGTCCGCAGGAGCGAGGCCGGCCGCGCGCAAGTCGGGCGCATGCGCCTTCGGGTCGCCGCCACCGTGTTTTCTCTCGCCGGCGCGCTGCTGCTCGGCGCGCCCGCCCGGGGCGCCGATACGCCCGCCGCGCCCGCGCTCGTCACGCCGGCGAGCGAGCCGGCCGATCCGCTGGCGCACGCGCAGCTGCTGTTTCGCGAGCGCAAGTACAAGGAGTCGGTCGACGAGCTGACCGAGTACCTGGGCGCGCATCCGCGCGACGCGCGGGCGCTTGTCATGCGCGGCGACGCCAAAGCCGAGTTGAACGACGACGACGCGGCCCTGCAAGACTACAACGCGGCGATCGGCATCGATCCGGAGTACGAGTACGCCTACGTCACGCGTTGCGAGACGCGGCTCGACGTCGACGACGCGGCCGGCGCGTTGGCGGACTGCAGCCGCGCGATCCAGCTCGATCCGCGCGACGGCTTGGCGTACAAGGACCGGGCCGAGGTCGAGTTCTCGTCGGGTGCGTACGACGCCGCGCTGACCGACGACAACCAGGCCGTCACGCTGGGCGAAGGCGGCGCGTGGCTGTTCGCCGCGCGCTGCGACGTCGAACGGCTCGTCGGCAAGCCGGAGCAGGCCGCGGCCGACTGCGTGCACGCGTTGGCGCTCGATCCGAAGAACCGGCGCGGGCTGTGGGCCAGCGGGCGGCTCGCGCTCAGCCAAGGCCGCTACCGCGACGGGATTCAAGCGCTCAACGCGTACATCGAACAGGATCCGACGGGTTCGACCAGCGGCTACTACTATCGTGCGTTGGCCTACAACCGCGTGCAGAGCTACCGGCTCGCGCTCGAAGACGCGCAGACGTACGTCCAGCGCGCGCCCGACGATCCGGACGGCTACCGCGAGCGCGCGATCGCGCGTTACGGAAGCGGCGACAAGGACGGCGCGCTGGCCGATCTCGACGCGGCCTTGCACGGCTACCGCAAGGGCGGCGACGGCGCCGAGATCGAGCAGGTCACCGCGTTGCGCAAGGCCGTGCAGGCCGGAGCGCCGCTGGCGCCATGAGCTCCACCTTGCGCACGCTGGTCGAGGCGTTCGCCCGCGGCCCGCGTGCGCTAGACGAAGCGGCTGCCTGCTTCAGCGAGGATGCGGTCTACCGTGAACCGCACAAGCCGGCCGTGCACGGCCGCGCCGCGATCGCCCTCCACTTCGCCGCGTACGCGGCGGCGCCGGTCGCGTGGCGCTTCCTGCTCGACGAGGTGATCGAGGACGGCGCGCGAGCGTGCGTGGTGTACCGTTTTGCCGTACGCGAAGGCGAGGAGGCCGCTTGGAGCGAACGCGGCGGGTGCGCGATCGTGCGGGTGGATGAACGTGGCCAGATAGCGCTATGGCGGGAGTACGAAGGATGAACGTAAACGGCTCGACGACGCCGCATCAGCACGAGGATATCTCGATCCGCGTGCACGCCGTGGACGGGGTGCAGGTCTTCGATCTCGTCGGTTCGCTCGACATCGCGACTTCGCCGAGCGTGCGCGCCGCGCTCACCGACGCGTCCGAACGCGGTGACCATCGCCTGATCGTCGACCTGACGCGCGTCGACTTCCTCGACTCGACCGGCCTGGGCGCGCTGATCGGCGCACAACGCCGCGCGCGCGAGTTCCACGGCGAAGTCCGCCTGGTGGCGAAAGAAGGGCAGATCCTGCGCCTGCTGCGCATCACCGGTCTGCTCAAGGTCTTCGCCGTCTACCCGACCCTCGAAGACGCCGCCCGCGACGGCGCCCGCGTCGGCGACCTCTAGGTCAAGGGCGCTCGGTCTGCGAGCGCTACCCCGAGGCTCTCGTCCAGGAGCTGGATGACGTGCTTGATCGCGACGGCGGGTGCGCCGGCGCGGTCGAGGCCGTTGCGCAGCTGCAGCGCGCAGCCGGGGTTCGCGGTGGCCACGATCTCGGGCGCGACCTCGAGGACGTGCTCGACCTTGCGGCGCTGCAGCCGCTGCGCCATCTCGGGCTGGGTGAGGTTGTAGATCCCGGCCGAGCCGCAGCACAGCGAGGACTCGCTCATCTCCCGCAGCTCCAGGCCCGGAATCGCCGCCAGCAGGCGGCGCGGCGGCGCGGTGATGCGCTGCGCGTGCGCGAGGTGGCAGGCGTCCTGGTAGGTGACGATGCCGCGCAGCGGCCCCAGCGCGCCTGCCGGAAAGCCGAGCTCGTCGACGTACTCGAGCACGTCGCGCACGTTGGCGGAGAAGGCGCGCGCGCGCTCCGCCCAGTCGGGATCGTCGTGGAGCAGGTGGCCGTACTCCTTGAGCGCCGAGCCGCAGCCGGCCGCGTTGATGACGTACACGTCCGCCCCGCTGCGTTCGAACGCGGCGATGTTGCGTTTGGCCAGCTCGCGGCCGCGCGGCAGATCGCCGGCGTGGATCGTGATCGCGCCGCAGCAGCCTTGGTCCGACGGTACGACGACGTCGACGCCGGCGGCGTTGAGCACCCGCACCGTCGCCTCGTCCCAGTCGGCGAAGGCGACGTGCATGATGCAGCCGGCGTGCAGGAAGGCCGTCGCGCGCGCCGCGCCCGCCGCCGGAAAGCGCTGATCGCGCGGGACGAAGAAACGGTCCGAGATGCGCGGGGCGAGCGCCTCGGCGTCTTGCAGGCCCAGCGCGCGCAGCAGACCGCTGCGCCGCACCAGATCGCGCAGGCCGCTGCGCTGGTAGAAGCGCAGCAGCGTGGCAGCGGCGCGCATATGGCCGAGCCGGCCGAAGAGTTGGCCGATCAGCACCGCCCGGCCGAGCCGCGCCTGCCACGAACGGGTCGCGTCGCCGGCGCGGACGATCTGGGTGCGGGCCGGTTCGAGGATCTCGCCGTAGCGCACGCCGGACGGGCAGACGGCCTCGCAGGCGCGGCAGTCCAAGCACTCCGACATCTGGTGGACGAAGCCGGGTGAGGTCAGGTCCAGCTTGCCCTCGGCGACCGCTTTGATCAGCGCGATCCGGCCGCGCGGTCCCGAGGTCTCGACCAGCGTTTCGACATAGGTCGGACAGGTCGGCAAGCACAGCCCGCAGCGCACGCAGCGGTCGTAGACGTCGTCGGGCGGGACGTCGGGCGCGGTGAAGCCGCGGAGCGCCGTCAAATCGATCTGTTCGATCACGATGAACCTCGGTTCGCGAACGCGAAACGGCGACCATGCCCGCCGACCACACCCGCGCCCGCAGCTCCGTCGTCGTCGACGGCCGCGACCGCGCCGCCGCCCGTTCGTTCTACCACGCCGTCGGGTTCGACGACGCCGACCTGGCCAAACCGCTGGTCCTCATCGCGAACACGTGGACCGACGCGATGCCGTGCAACTTCGGCTTGCGCGCCTTGGCCGATCACGTCAAGGCCGGCGTTCGCGCGGCCGGCGGGACGCCGATGGAGTTCAACGCGATCGCGATCTCCGACGGGATCACGATGGGCACCGAGGGCATGAAAGCCTCGCTCGTTTCGCGCGAGGTGATCGCCGACTCGTTCGAGCTGGTCGCGCGCGGCTACGGCTTCGACGCGATGGTGGCGCTGGTCGCGTGCGACAAGACGATCCCGGCGGCCGGGATGGCGCTCCTGCGGCTCGACATCCCGGGGCTGGTCCTGTTCGGCGGTTCGATCGCGCCCGGCAAGTACCAAGGCCGCGATCTGACGATCGGCGACGTCTACGAAGCGATCGGGGCGCACGCGGCCGGCAAGATCGACGACCAGGAGCTCAAGGCGATCGAGTGGGCGGCGTGTCCCGGCGCCGGCGCGTGCGGCGGGATGTTCACCGCCAACACGATGGCGACCGCGTTCGAGTTCCTCGGCCTCTCCATGGTCGGCAGCGCCAGTCCCGGTGCGGTCGATCCGCGCAAGGACACCGAAGCGTACCGCGCGGGCGTGACCGTGATGGAGATGCTGCGCTCGAATCTGACCCCGCGCAAGCTGGCGACGCGGGCCGCGTTCGAGAACGCGATCGCCGCCGCGACCGGCACCGGCGGCTCGACCAACAGCGTGCTGCACTTGATGGCGATGGCGCGCGAAGCCGGCGTCCCGCTCTCGCTGGAAGATTTCTCGCGCATCTCCGAGCGTACGCCGATCGTCGCCAGCCTGCGACCGGGCGGCGAGTTCGTCGCGCTCGACGTCGACGCGGCGGGCGGGATCCAACTGATCGCCAAGCGCATGATCGAGGGCGGCGTCGTCGACGGGTCGACGCTGACGCCGACCGGTCAGACGCTGCGCGACGCGTCGGCGAGCGCCACCGAGACGCCGGGACAGCACGTCGTCGCGACCGTCGAGCGTCCGTTCAAGCCGACCGGCGGCCTGCGCATCCTGCGCGGCAACCTCGCTCCCGACGGCGCCGTCGTCAAGGTCGCCGGGCACGAGCCGACCCAGTTCGCGGGCCGTGCGCGCGTGTTCGAGCGCGAGGAAGACGCGATGCACGCGGTCGACGCGCGCGAGATCGTCCCCGGCGACGTCGTGGTCATCCGCTACGAAGGGCCCAAAGGCGGGCCGGGGATGCGCGAGATGCTCGGCGTGACGGCGGCGATCGTCGGTCAAGGGCTCGGCGACAGCGTCGCGCTGGTGACCGACGGCCGTTTCAGCGGCGCGACCCGCGGGCTGATGATCGGGCACGTCGCGCCGGAAGCGTTCGTCGGCGGCCCCATCGCGGCGGTGCGCGACGGCGACCCCATCACGATCGACGTCGAGCACAACCGCCTGCAGCTCGACGTGAGCGACGCCGAGCTGCAGCAACGGCTGGCGAGCTGGAAGCAGCCCGCACCGCGCTACACCAGCGGCGTGTTCGCTAAATACGCGGCCCTGGTTTCTTCGGCGGCGGAAGGCGCCATCACCCGGCCCCCCGCGTGACGCTGCGCTGCAGCGAGTGCGGCATTCCGGCCGCCGATCCCGACCTGCTCGCGTGCGCGGCGTGCGGCGAGCTGCTCGCGTTCGAGCTCGACGCCGCGCGGATCGACGCGCACACGGTCGACACGACCGCCCGCGCGCGGCGCGCGTCGCTCGCCGCGATCGATCGCAGCGGCGTCTGGCGCTTCCGCGAGCTGTTGCCGCCGATCGCGCACGACGCGATCACGACGCTGCGCGAAGGCGACGTCCCGCTCTACGACGGCCCGCGCGGCGCGGCGTACGCCGGCGTCCAACGCGTCGCGTACTACCACCTGGGGATGAACCCGACGGCCTCGTTCAAGGACACCGGGATGACGGTCGCGATCTCGCGGGCGCGCGAGCGCGGCGCGCGGATCGTCGTCTGTGCCAGCACCGGCAACACGTCCTCGTCGATGGCGGCCTACGCGGCGCGCGCCGGACTGACGGCGGTCGTCGTCGCGCCGGTCGACGGGATCAGCGAGGCCAAGGTCGCGCAGACGCTCGACTACGGTGCGCACGTCGTCGCCGTCGACGGCGACTTCGACGACGCGCTGCGCGCGGTGCGCGCGCTCGACCCGGCCAGCGTGGCGGTGGTCAACAGCGTCAATCCGTACCGCATCGAGGGGCAGAAGACCGCGGCCTTCGTCCTGCTCGAGCAGCGCGCGTGGGGGCCGCCCGACTGGGTGATGCTCCCGGGCGGCAACCTCGGCAACACCAGCGCGCTGGGCAAGGGCTTTCGCGAAGCGGTCGAGATCGGCTTGGCGACCCACACGCCCAAGCTCGGGGTCGTGCAAGCGTCGGGCGCGGCGCCGTTCGCGCGCCTCTGGCGCGCGGGGAACGAGCTGGTTCCGGTGCGCGCGCAAACCGACGCGACGGCGATTCGCATCGGCGCGCCGGCGTCGTGGAAGAAAGCGCGCGCCGAAGTGCGCGCGTCCGGCGGGACGGTGCTCGACGTCGACGACGAGGCGATCGCGCAGGCGCGGGCGGTGATCGGTCGCGACGGCGTCGGCTGCGAACCGGCGTCGGCCGCCTCGCTGGCCGGGCTCAAGCTGCTCGTCGCGCGCGGCGAGATCGAGCACAACGCCGACGTCGTCTGCGTGCTGACCGGGCACCTGCTCAAGGACAGCGCGTACGCGACCCGCTTCCACGCGTCGAACGCACCGCTCGCGAACGCGATCGTGCGCGGCCGCGGGTTGGCCGACTATCTGGAATCCTTGCTGGCCACCACCGCGTGAGGGAACTGCTCGTCTCCGCTCCCGCGTCCAGCGCGAACCTGGGCGCGGGCTTCGACGCGGTCGGCGTCGGAATCGAGATTCGCATGAGCGCTCGCGTGCGCGTGCTCGAGCCGGGTGCGAGCTCGGTGTGGCGCTACGCCGGCCCGCACGCACCGACCCACGAGGGGATCCGCGGCTGCGTCGAGACGGCGCTCGCGCGCATCGTCCCCGTGCCCCCGCCGCTGGACGTCACCCTGACCAACGCGATCCCGCTCGGCGCGGGACTGGGCAGCAGCGCCGCCGCCTACGCGATCGGCGTCGCCTTGGGCGCGCGGTTGGCGGAACGAGCGCCCGACGACGACGCGTTGGCGCTGGCGGTCGCCGAGCTCGAAGGACATCCCGACAACGCGCTGGCGGCGTGGTACGGCGGCGCGATCGTGGCCGCGCTGGCCGACGACGGGCTGACCTCGGTGCGCTTCGCCCCGCCGGCCGCCGAGGCGGTCGTCGTCGTCCCGGCCTTCACGCTGCCGACCTCGCAGGCGCGGGCGCTGCTGCCGCGGGCCTACATCCGCGCCGACGCGGTCCACAACATCCAGCGCGCCGCGCTGCTCGGTGCCGCGCTGGCCAGCGGCCGGCTCGACCTCCTGCGCGCGGCGGTCCGCGACCGCTTGCACCAGCCCTACCGGGCCAAGGCGATCCCCGGCCTGGAGGACGTCCTGGGCTACGACGACCCGCAGCTGGTCGCGTTGGCGCTCTCCGGCGCGGGGCCGTCGGTGCTGGCGCTCGTGCGCGGCGAGGCGCGTCGCATCGGCGAGGACCTGGCCGCGCGCTTTCGCGCGCACGGCCTCGCCGTCGAGGTTCTCACGCCCGCGCTGGCCGTGACTGGAATCACCGTTTCTTGACTTCGCGACCAACCGGTCGAGAGGGGCCGCCGGGGCGCGAGAGAACGGGTGAGGCGTGATCAGCGTGAGCGTCGGCTCGCCGGCCGGGATGTGTAGCGTCGCGAACCCCGCGTTTTACCGCTACGTCCTGCGCCTCGCCGAAGCTCCCGTCTCGGTCAGCCCCATCGATCGCGCGCACTTGGACGTGCTCGCGGCGGTGCCGCACGCCTACGCCGACGAAGAAGAGTGCTCCGGCGACGGCTGGCGCATCGTCCCCGCGGCGTCCTACGAGGACTGGCCGGTGCTCGAAGCGACCCCGCAGCGCCTGCGAGCCGCGTTTCAGACCGCGCGCCGCCTGCTGTGGACCAACGCCGGACCGGTCGGCATCAGCGCCGTCGACATGATCGCGATCGACGCCGAGATCGAAGCGGTGCTCGGGGTGCTCCGTCAGGCCGAAGCCGGCGGCTTCAGCGTCAACGTCAGCTACGTTTCGTAGACGCTAGCCGTCGTCACTGACGGTTGTTGAACAACGAACCGAGCACGCCGCCGATGTTGCTCGTGCCGCCTGCCTGTTGCGCGCCTTCGGCCTGCGGTTCGTGATACGTCATCGACTGCAAGCCGAGCCGGCCCGGACCGGTGAAGCGGTTGAGCACGAGCGACGAGCCGCCGACCAGCGCGCCGAGCGCGCCCATGATCCCGCCGCCGCCGCCCGACTGCAGCACGGTCACCGTGTCGAGCTTCACGCTCGCGTCCTTCCACAGCCACGCGCCGGGTTCGACGTCGATCGACTCGCCGGGGCCCAGCGTTTTCTCGAAGACGTTGCCGTAGCCGTGCAGCAGCAACAAGCCTTCCTCGTTGCGCGCGGTGAAGCGATCGATGAACAGTCCCGAGCGGGAGAAGAAGACGTTCGCCAATCCTTGCTGCCAGTAGAAGTCGTAGTCGATCGCATGCGTCGCCAGCAAGAACTGGTGCTCGCGCACGTCGATCGTCTGTCCCGGACGCAAGCGCAGCGAGACGATCTGTCCCGGCGCCTCGCGCGAGAACGCGATGTTGCCCGGCCCTTGCGCGGTCGAGATGAAGATCTGCAGCCCCGCGAAGAAGCGCTTTCCGGCGTTCTGCACGCCCATGAACCCGAGCTTGACGGCCGGCTGCTTCCAGAGCAGGATGTGGTGCTCGAAGTAGACCGCGGTGCGCGGCCCGAGCTCGACGTCGACCACCGGGACCAGCTCGCCCTCGATGCGCACGGTCGTGTCGCCGATCTGCAGCGGCGCTTTGGGATTGTCGCCCTCGGCGACCGGCTCGGTCCAGCTTCCGACCGCGACCGGTTGCGGCGCCGGCGCGCCGCAGCTGGGGCAGAAGCGCGCGCCGTCGGGAACGTTGGCTTGGCAGCTCGGGCACGTCATGCCGGCCGCCATTCGGCGGCCTTGGTCGCTTCCCTAGCTAGACGGTGCGGGGTGCGGCCGCCGCCGCAAGACTGCGATCCCGGCCACGATCGAGGCCGCCGCCAGGAAGAAGAGGAGTCCGGCCTGGCCGAACAGCGCGTCGCCGTCGGCGACGTCGATCGGAAAGCTCTGCGTGGTCGTTCCCTCGTCGCCGGCCAGCGTCGCGACCGCCAGGGACCACGCGCCGGGGATCGCCAGACGCAACGCGCCGCGGAACGAGCCGTCGGCCTCGCGCGCGAGCGGGACGTTGAGGTTCGAACCGTCCGGGCCGACCCCGACGACGCTGGCGGAGGAGGCGCGCGGCGCGCGGACGCGCAGCTCGATCGGCTGCGAGCTGGCGTAGTCGCCCTGGCGCTCGACGGACGGGCTGCCGGCGCTCAGGTCGACCCGCAGGTGCTGGCCGGGCGCGACGGCCAGCGCGACGCCGGCGGTGAGGACCAGGGCCAGGACCACCCCGGCGATGATGCGGAACATCGAGCGTTCGTGTACCCGGAGGGACGGCAAAGGTATCGCCGCGCGGGCGAAAACGCGAGGCGCGGGCCGGGGTGAGCGAGCGCCCGGCGGAGCTGGCCGCATACGCCGCCTTCGCCGACGTCTTCCGCGGCGCGCGCGCGGTGCTCGACGTCGGCTGCGGCGACCCGGTCTTTCACCGCGCGCTGCACGAGCGCGGCGTCGGTCGCGTCGTCGCGATCGCGCGTGCCGACGTGCGCGACGGTTTGCCGGCAGTCGGCGAACGATTCGAGGGCGTCTACCTCAGCTTCGTGCTCGAGACGATGGACGTGCCGACCGGGACGGCCGCGTTGCGCGACGCGGCGGCGCTGCTCGCGTCCGATGGCGTGCTGATCGTGCGCGCGCTCAACCCGCGCAGCGCGGTCGTGCAAGCCGGCGGCTTTCGCCGCGATTCCGCCAACGTCACGCCATGGCCGCTCGAGACGCTGCACGCGCAGCTGCGCGCGCACGGGTTACGCATCGTCGGTGCCGGCAACGAGCCCGACGGCTGGCAGCACACCTACGTGCTCGGTCGCGCGCCGGCAGCCGTCGCTTCGGACGCGCCGCGCGTGCCGGTCGCTTTCGAAGGCGAGTTCTTCGCCTACAACTCGATGGCGGTCGTCAATCGCGAGCTGGCGCGTGCGCTCGCGGCGCACGGCGATCTCGCACCGCTGATCGTCCCCGACGAGCCCGTGCCCGAGCCGGCCGTGCTCGCCGACGTGCGTTACGCGGGCTTGCGCGAGCGGGTGCGCCGCGGCGTGCCGCCCTGCGAGGTGCTCGTCCGCCAGTCCAACGGCGCGCCGGATTTCGCCCACCCGGCGGCGGCCGGCGCGCTCGTGCAGATCCTGCCGTGGGAGTACGGCGCGTTGCCGCGAGCCTGGGTCGACGCGCTGCACGCGCGGCCGCCCGACGAAGTCTGGACGCCGTCCGCGTATTGCCGCCGGATGTTCCTCGACGCCGGCGTTCCGGCCGAGCGGGTGGCGATCGTGCCCAACGGCGTCGACCCGGCACGCTTCTCACCCGAGCGCGCGTTCGCGCCGTATCCGTTCGCGACGCGCAAGACGACGAAGTTCTTGTACGTCGGCGGCGCGCTGCCGCGCAAGGGCGTCGACGTGCTGCTCGACGGCTATCGGCGCGCCTTCACCCGCGACGACGACGTCGTGCTGGTGCTCAAGCTGTTCGGAACGCGCTCGTTCTACCCGCTCGGCGCGCTGGCGGAGCGGCTGCGATCGTTCCTCGCCGACGCGCGCGCACCGGAGCTCGAGGTCGTCGAGACCGAGGTCGCCGACGACGACGTCGCGCGGCTCTACCGCAGCTGCGATGCGCTGGTCGCGCCGTATCGCGGCGAAGGCTTCGGCTTACCGATGCTCGAGGCGCTGGCGTGCGGCGTTCCGGTGATCGCGACCGCGGGCGGCGCCGCCGATGCGTTCCTCGACGAGAGCGTCGCGTTTCTCATCCCGGCCGAGCGGCGCGCGGTGCCGGCGCAGGTGGTCGGCGCGCCGCTGGCGGGCGCCGGATGGTGGCTCGAGCCCGACGTCGACGCCCTCGCGCGCACGCTGCGCGCCGTCGCGGAGCAGCCGGCGGCTGCACGCGCCAAGGCCGCGTTGGGCGCGGCGCGCGCACGCGGCGCCTGGACGTGGGACGACGCCGCGCGGGTCGCGGCCGAGCGCTTGCGCGCGCTGCGCGGGCGCGCGCCGGCCGGCTGAAGAAGGGCGGACGATGCACGAAGAGCGGATCGACCAGCGCCGGATCGTCTTCGGTCCGCTCGAGGAGGCGCTGCGCGCGATCGCGCCGGCCGAGCCGATCGGGCTGGTCGGGACGCGGCGGTCGGTGGCGTTGATACCGCCGGGAGCCGTCACCGTCACGACGGTGTACGACGACGTGCGCCCGCACAACCCGCGCACCGGCATCGACGCCGTCGCCCGTTTGGTCGACGAGCAGCAGATCGAGACGCTCGTCGCGATCGGCAGCTCGAGCGCGATCGATCTGGGCAAGGCCGTGTCCGACGGACGCGCGCTGACGCTGGTGGTGATCCCGACCGCGCTCGGGGGCGCCGAGATGTCGCGCGGTTACGGGTTCCTCGCGGGCGACGTGAAAGGCGGCGGCCGGCTCAAGACGCCGCCGCCCGTCGTGATTTACGACGCGACGCTGCTCGCATCGCTGCAGCAGCGCGAGCTCGGCTCGATCGGCATCAACGCCTGGGCGCACTGCATCGAGGCCGCCTACGCTCGGACCGAGCACGCGACCGGCTTGGCCGCCGCGGTGTTCGCCGGCGGCCGCCTGCCGGCGCTGTTGCGCGCCGCGGCGAAGGTGCGCGACTGGACGCTGGACGGCGCGCTCTTCCAAGCCGCGCACCTCGCCGGCTACGCGCTCGACACGCGCTCGATGGGGCTGCACCACGCGATCTGTCACGTGATCGGCGGCCTCACCCAGATCCCGCACGGGATCGTCAACGCGATCGTCCTGCCGCACGCGGTCCGCGGCAACGCGCGGCTCGATCCGAACGTCGTCGAAGCGGTCGCCGACTGGTTCGGTATCGCGGACCTCGCCGGCGAAGCCGAAGCGATCGCGCGGGCGTTCGCGTTACCGCGCACGTTCGCGGAACTCGGCGCACCGGCCGATCTGATCGAGCGCGCGCTGCCGCGGGTGATGGCCTCGCCGCTGCTGGCCAACAACGCCGCGCCGGTCGATGAAGCGACCGTTCGCACCGTTCTCACCGCCGCCTACGGCTGACGCGCGCCGGCGCCTGCCCGGTTTGAACGGCGGCCTGAGACGATACAAGACCTCCGGTACGACCTTGCACTCGTTCTCGTCCGGAGGTCCTCGGTGATTCGTAGTCTCGTTCGCGCCGGCATGGCGCTCGCGCTCGCGGCCGTGGCGATGCCCGCGTTCGCCCAATCGTCGATGGCGACGATGTCGCCCGACGTGCAGTTCGCGCACCGTGCCGCACAAGGCGGCACGGCCGAGGTCAGCATGGCGCAGCTGGCGCTGCAGACCTCGCACAATCCCGACGTCCGCGCCTTCGCACACCGGATGATCGCCGACCACACGCCCAACAACGCGAAGCTGGCCGGAATCATGAAGGCGCAAGGCATCCCCGCGCCCGCGGGGCTCGACGCCGACAGCCGCGCCGCGATGGCCAAGCTGCAAGGCCTGAGCGGTCACGCGTTCAACCTCGCCTACATGCACGGCCAGGTGTCCGCTCACGAGTCGATGCAGGTCCTCATGCAGACGGAGATCAACGGCGGCAAGAATCCGGCCCTGGTCGCGTTCGCGAAGTCGACGCTGCCGATCGTGAACGCGCATCTGACGGCGGCCAAGAGCGTGCTGGCGGGACTCCGCCACAGCGACGCCGCGATGGGCGGCTCGGCGAACGGCGGATCGAGCATGTCGATGCCGATGCCCTCGCCGACGCCCTAACGGCTCAGAGCTGCGCGGCCGCGCCGATCTGCGGCGGGTGCGCCCGACCGTCACCGGCGCGCCGCCGCGCGGGTGCGCGACCAACGTATCGGCGTCGCTTCGCCGTCATGGGTCCGCGACACACCGCCGGCGGGAGGGATTCTGCTTCTCGCTCAGTAACGGAAATACCGATTATCGTCACCCTGGAGGGATCGATGAAGAAGCGCGGAGCGGTCTACGAGGCGCCGGAGTACGCCTCCGCCGATCCGGAGATCGCCCGCTTCGCCGAGCAGCACCTGCTGATCCGCGGCACGACCGCGCGCACCCGCGAAGCGTATCAGCGCGACCTCGAGCACTTCGGATCGTTCCTCAAGGCGCGCGCGCTCGACGCGAAGCCGGACGTCAAGCAGCCGCCGCCGTACGAGCAGCTGGCCGGCGCGGTGTACGCCGACGTGCTGGCCTACCAGACGCACTTGGCGCGTTCGCGCCGCTACGCGCCGCGGTCGGTCCGTCGCAAGATCGCCTCGATCCGCACGTACTACAAGTCGCTGCGGATGGCCGGGCGGCGCGACGACAACCCGGCCGCCGACGCCATCCTGCCCAAGATCGGCAAGCCGCTGCCCAAGGCGCTGCGCCGCGAGGACGTCGAGGACGTGCTCGGCCTGGTGACGCGCGGGCTGGCCGGGCAGAGCGAGCTGCAGCGCCGCCGCGACCGGGCGCTGTTCGCGTGCCTGTGGTCATGTGGGATGCGGCGCGCGGAGCTGATCGGGCTCGACCTGACCGACGTCGACCTCGAGAACCGTCTGATCCGGGTCGTCAAAGGCAAGGGCAACAAAGACCGGCTCGTGCCGTTGACGGTGCCGGCTGCCGCGACCCTGCGCGCGTACCTCGACCTGCGGCCCGCGAGCGCCGTGCCGGCCGTGTTCTTGGGCCGCGGCGACCGCCGGCTGAGCGCCTCCGGGCTCTACAAGATCGTGCGCACCTACATGGAGCTGGCCGGCATCGCCGACCACGCCTCGCCGCACACCTGGCGCCACACCGTCGCGACGATCATGCGCGAGCACGGCGCGGATCTGCTGTTCCTCAAAGAGTTTCTCGGCCACGAGTCGACCGCGACGACCGAGATCTACACCAAGCTCGCTCACAACCGGCTGCGCGCCGAATTCGAGAAATTTCACCCGCAGGGCGAGGACGGCGACTGATCGATTAGGTCGGCGAGAGCTCCCACGTCGCGGTGCGCGGGGTGGTGTCGCCGGATTGCGGGGTCGTCGTCTCCGTCCCGCGGGCGCCGAAGAACGCCCCGTTGCGGAACGTCGCTTCGACGTGGACCGCGAGCGTCGCCGAGACCCGTTGCGGCGCCGTACTCGCGCCGCCGCGCCGCCGTCCGCCGCCCATCCCGCCGGGGAAACCGCCGCCGCCACCGCCCGGGAATCCGCCGCCCCGTCCGAAGCCGCCCCGCCCGCCCGTGGACGAGGGTGGCTGCAGAACGTCGACCGTTCCGCTGCCGTCGGCACTGATGGTCCGGTCGGTGCCGTGCAGCGTGAGGTGCGCGGTCAGGCCGATCGTCGCGGGCGCGCCCGGGTCGCCGGCTTCGACCGCGACCGGCCACGCGGCACCCGCGGCCGGCGTCGCGAGCAGCGCGGCGAGGGCGCGCAACCCGGGCAGCGTCGTGGCGGTCCCGCCGCGCCATTCCTCGGCGCCGGCGTCGGCCGCCGGCGGGAGCGCGTGCAGCGTCCCGTCCGCCGTGACCGCGAAGGCGACGGCCGATGCCGTGCCGCCGTCGGGCACGAGCGTCGCCACCGCGCGGCCGCCGGCCAGACGGGTAATCACCAGGACGCCCTGCTCACTTTGCGTTCCGCGCGGGCCGGCGCCGTCCACCCGGTAGCCGTAGACGACGCTCGCCGCGGGCTGACTCGGGACGAACGGTGGGATGGGCGCCGCGCTCGCGGCGAGGGTGCCGCCTGCTGCGACGAGGGTGGCGCCGAGCCGAAGAAGCGTTCGGTACATCACGTCGACCGGATGGTCGCACGCCGATCTTAACCACGGATCGGAACCGCTCGCCCGTGTGATCGGCGCCCCTTCTTCTTCTCGCTGTGATGCAGCTTACGTGGGAATGCGGGCGACCGCATGTACGATCGCGGCATGGCGATAGGGTTCGTGGGAATCACCGACGCCTTGGGCGTTCGCGTCCCTCGCGAGGTCAGCGACGATCTTTGGCGGCTGGCGTACATGCGCGGCCACGTCGACATCGACCACGCCCGCCCGCTCATCGACCGGCTCTACGCCGGCATTTTGGTCTACGCGCATACGATCGACCCCGTCCGCACCCTGGTCGTGGTCGACGGCGGCGACCGGCTGGTGGCGGCGGTCGGCCGGTTCCCGGCGGTGCCGCCCGTCGCCAGTGCGGTGCGGCTGGTCGGCGCCTACGACGGCGATGCGACCTGGAAGCTGCTGGTCGACGAGCCGTTCCGGCTGGCCGCCGAAGTGCGCTTCGAACGGCAGGCGATACTCCCCGACGACCGCCGTTGGGTCGAGACCCTGCGCAACGCGATCGCGCTGATCCGCACCAGCGAGGTCGCGCGGCGCGACCGCCTGGCCGTCGAGCGGCGTTGCCTCCCGGCGCTCTCCGCCGACACCGCGCTGGACGTGCTGCTGCGCGAGCGAACCGAAGCGATTCGTCGCGACGCCGAGCGGCAGAGCGACTACACCGCGCTCGAACGCCTGCAAATGGACGCAGCGCGCGCCAGCCGCGCCTCGTCGAACCCCACCGAACGGCGCCGCGGCGAGCTGCGCGAGAGCGAGCTCGTGCGCGCGCGCCAGGCGCGCTTCGACACCGCCGTCAACGGACAGCTGGCGGCGCTGCGCGAGGCCGCGCCCAACTTGCGCGAACAAGCGCAACGCATCGCCGCGCGCAACCGGCAGACGCGCGAGACGCTGGGGCGCATCGAGAGCGCCTACGCCGACAGCTTGGCGCGCAGTGCCGCCGCCTACGCCGCGATCGGCCAGCTCGACGCGCTCGAGGGCGCGCCGTTCGTCGTCGAGGGGCTGCACGTTCCGCTCACGACCTTCGAAGATCCCGCTCGCGCGCACGACCTCTTGCGCGGGATCGCGCTGTTGGTGCGCGCGCTGCCGCGCACCCGGACGCTGATCGCGGTCTGAGCTAGGCGGGCTGCGGGTGCGGCGGCGGCTGGGGCGGCTGCCGCGGCGCCTCGTCGGCGAAGTGCGTCTCCTCGCGCAGCTTGGCCGGTGCGAGCCAGTTGTACATGATCGGCACGATGAACAGCGTGAGCACGAGCGAGCTGAGCAGGCCGCCGATCACCACGATCGCCAGCGAGGCGCGCTGACCGGCGCCCGGTTCGAGCCCGAGCGCGAGCGGCAGCATCCCGGCCACCATCGCGACGGTCGTCATCACGATCGGGCGGAATCGCGTCTGCGCGGCTTCGGCGATACCCTCGGAACGCGACCGGCCGTCGCGCACGCGCACCGTATCGGCGTAGTCGACCAGCAGGATGCCGTTCTTCGTCACCAGCCCGACGAGCAGGATGGTGCCGATCAGCGAGTACAGGTTCAGCGTCTGGTGCGTGATCCACAGCGCGCCCAAGCCGCCGATCGCGGCGACCGGGATCGCGAACAGCGTCACGAACGGCGTGCGGTAGCTGTTGTAGAGCGCCACGATGATCAGGAAGACCAGCACGATCGAGACCGCCAGGCTCGCGCCCAGCGTGCGCAGCGCCTGGCCCATCAAGTCTTGCTGGCCTTGCGCCGCCGGCTTGACGCGCACGTTCTTGGGCAAGTGGCTCGCGCGCACGCGCTGCAAGAAGTCCTTGGTGACGTCGGAGAGGTTCGCGCCCGGCGCGAGGTTGGCCGAGACGTGGATGATCGTGGCGCGGTTCTCGCGGGTGATCAGCAGCGGCGCCGGGGACCACTTCAGGTACGCGACGTCGCCGAGATGGATGATGCCGCCGTCCTCGGTGCGCAGCGGGATCGCCAACACGTCGGCGAGTGAGGTCTGCGCGGAGGTCGGATAGATGACCTCGATGTCGGTCAAGCCGCGATCGGGCGTCTCGATCTGAGAGGCGACGTCGCCGCCGAACGACGCTTCGACCGCCGCCGCGGCGGTGCCGTCGCTGACGTCCAGCGCTTGCAGCCGCGCCCGGTCGAAGTCGACCTCCATCTGCGGCGCCGCGTTGCTGGCGCTGTCCTGCGCGCCGGTCGCCCCCGGCGTGTGCTGCAGCACGGCGAAGATCTTGGCCGCGTCGGCGGTCGGATCGGAGTTGTCGGTGGTCGAGACTTCCTCGTCGATCGGCTGCTGCGCGCTGCCGCCTTGTCCCGTCGCGGCGGTCACCGCGACCTGACCGCCGTGCACCAGCCCGGGCAGGTGCTGCGTGAGCAGCTGCACGACGTCCTGCGTCTTCGTCGCGTCGTACAGGTAGGCCGAGATCTGCCCGACGTTGCCTTCCTGCACGAAGCCCCCGAACGCGGCGCTGTACGCGCCGGCGACGGTCGTCTCGTACTGCAGGATCTTGGCCGGGATGACGCTGCGCGTCTCCGCTTCGAGCCGCTCCATCGTCGCGTGCGTGTCGGCCAGCGGATAGCCGGCCGGGAAGGTGACCTGCACCGTGACGATGCCTTGGTCGGCGGGCGGCAAGTACTCTTCGCCGACCAAACCCGTCGGGACGAGCAGGAACGCCAGCACGCACGCGATCGCCGCGCCGATGACGAACGGCCACGGCGTGCGGATCGCGAACGGAAGCCAGCGCTCCGCGTAGCGTGCGCGCACGGCGTCGAAGCGCGCGTCGAACCAGCGGATCGCCGGCCACGGCCGCCAGGTCGATTGCATCGACCACAGGCCGGCCAGCGTCGGCGTGATCGTGAACGAGACGAACAGCGAGGTCAGCGTCGCCACCGTCACGACGATGGCGAACTCGGTCAGCAGCTGCGCGACCTGGCCGCCGACGAAGATGATCGGCAGGAAGACGATCACGTCGACCAGCGTGAGGACGATCGCCGCCAGACCGATCTCGCTGCGCCCGTTGAGCGCGGCGTCGGCCGGCGCTTCGCCCAGCGCACGGTGGCGCTCGATGTTCTCCAAGACGACGGTCGAGTCGTCGATCAGGATGCCGATGACCAGCGTCATCGCCATCAGCGAGATCGTGTCGAGCGTCAGCCCCATGACCATCATGACGAACAACGTCACCCCGAGCGAGGTCGGGATGGCGATCATCACGACCACGGCGTTGCGCCACGAGCCCAGGAAGAACAGCATGACGATCGCGGTGAGGACGATGCCCTCGACCAGCGTGTGCTCGACGCCTTCGACCTGCTGCTCGGTGTACGTCGCTTGCACGTGCGCGAGCTGAAAGTCGACGCCGGGGAACTGCTGGCGCAGCGCGGGCAGCGCGGCGATGACCTCGTTGGCGACGGTCACTTCGCTGGCTTGGGTGGCCTTCTGCACCAGCAGCGTCACGCCGGGGCGCCCGTTCTGCGAGGAGAACACGCGTTGCACGACGCTGCCGTCGACGACGGTCGCGACGTCGGAGATCCGTTTGTCCGCGCTGGGGACCGCCCACGGATCGAGCGCGCCGACGAACGCCGAGGTCGTCGTGCCGGCGCCGCTGCCGAACGAGCTCGAGCCGCCCGACGGCAGCGCGCCCGCACCGCTGGTCGCGGTGACGGCGCTGGCGTTCGAGTTGATCGTCCCCGGCGTGACCGGCTGCGCGATCGGGGCGTTCGCGACCGGGCTCTCGCCCTGCACGATGCTGCCGCTGGACGTGCTGGCGCCGCTGGTGCCGCTGGTGCTCGAGGAGCCGGTCGTCGAGGTCCCCGACGCGAACGCGGCTCCACCGGCCGTGGTCGTCGAGCCGGTACTCGTGGTGGACGTTGTGCTGCCGCCGGCGGTCTGCGCCGCCGTGCTGCGCGTCGCGGACGTGCCGGTCGTCCCCGTCGTGCCGGTGGTGCCGGTCGTCCCCGTGGTGCCGGTGGCACCGCTCGTCGACGTCCCGCCGGTGCCGGCGTTCGTGCCGGCGCTCGTGCCGCCGGCGGACGTGCCGGTCGCGCCGCTCGCGGAGCCGACCGCGCCGGCGGGGACCGGCGGCATCGTCGCGTTCGCGACCGCCGTGGTCCCGCTGCCCGGCGCGACGAACTGCGCGGGCGGCACCGTGTAGGTCGGCGCCGCGGCGCTCGCGGTGGTGCTGGTCGTCCCCGCGCCGGCCGCTCCCGTGCCGCTCGTCGCGGCCGCCGCCGCGGGTGCCGCCGCGGCGGCGCCGCCGCCCGTGCCGGAGGTGGTGCCGCCGGCGGCCCCGGTCCCGCCGCCGCTGGCGGCGGTGTAGGTGACGTGGATCGGCAGGTTCGCCACGGCTTGCGGGTTGGGCAGGTCGCCGCGGACGTCGAGCTGCGTCTCGTGGCCTGGGCCGTAGACGTAGCCGCCCGGCGCGCGCACGTTGTTGGGCGTGATCGCGTTGACGACGTCGGTCAAGGTCAGGTTGTCGGCGGCGAGCAGCTGCGGGTTGACGGTGACCATGAAGGCCGGCTGCGTCGTGCCGGTCACGTTGACGTTCGAGATCCCCGGCAGCTGCTCGATGACGGGGACGATCGAGTTGTTGGCGATCGACGCCAGCACCGCTTGCGGATACTTCGCCGAGACCAGCGCCAGCGAGACGACGGTCGGCTCGCTGGGGTCGGAGACGCGCAGCGTCGGAGCGGCGATCGTCGTCGGCAGGCTGCGCGACGCCGCCTGCACGGCCTTCTCGACGTTGGCGATGTTCTCGGTGTCCGTCGACTGCGTGGTGAACGACGCGGTGATGCTGACCTGACCGGTCTGAATCGTCGTGTTGATGTGATCGAGGTACGGCGTGCCCGCCAACTGGTCTTCGATCGGCTCGGCGATCTCGGTCACCAGCTCCGTCGTGGACGCACCCGAATAGGACGCGCTGACCGACACGGCCGGCAGCCCGCTGTTGGGCTGCTGCTGGACCACCAGATTGCGCAGCGCCATGATGCCGCCGAGCAGCGTCAGCATGACCAGCACGAAGACCAGCGTCGGACGCTTGAGGAAGAGCCGCGTCAGCCCCATCTACGGACCCGTCGTCGCGCCGGCCTCGGGCGCACCGCTCCCGCTCGGGCGCGGCGCCGGGCTGACCAGGGTCACGCGATCGCCGTTCCCGACCGTCGCGGTCGTGACGTCTTTCACGACGTGCGCGCCGGCCGCAAGACCACGCACGACGGCGTTCGTGCCGTCGTCGTTGACCTCGCTCACGGTCTGCGTGCGCACTTCGCCGTTGCTCACGACGTACACGGCGGTGCGGCTGTCGTCGAGGAACGCGGTCAACGGCACGATGACGCCGCTGAGCGGCGGCTCGTCGACGACGCCGGTGACCGGCATGCCGGCGCGCAGGTGGTCGTCGGGGTTCGCGACCAGGACCTTGACGGTGAAGTTCGTCGTGCCGGGCTGCACTTGGTCGAGCACCGCGGCGACCGTCCCGTGGTCGGTGCGCGTGCTGCCGGTGGCGGTGATCGTCGCCGCCGCGCCGTTGCGGATCTGCACCGCTTGCGCGGTCGAGGCCGGCAAGATCGCGTAGACCTGGTTCACCTGCTCTTCGGTGAACAGCTGGCGGCCCGAGGGATACTCGCCGGGGTTGGCGTTGACCGCGTCGATCACGCCGTCGACCGGCGCGACGATCGTCGCGCGCGCGATCTCGCGGCGCAATTGTTCGGCGCTGGCCTCGGCGGCGTTGGCGGCTTCGCGCGCGGCCGCCAGCTCTTGCTGCTGCTCGCCGGCGTTGGCGCCGCTCCCGTTGGCGTTCGCGTTCGCGATCGCTTGATTGAGCGCGGCGCGGGCGGAGTAGACCGCCGCGGCGTCACTGGCGACCGAGGTGCGCTGCTGGTCGACGGTTTGGTTGGCGATGTAGCCTTGGCGTTGCAGCTGCAGATAGCGGTTGAGGTCCGTGCGCGCGCCGGACAAGTTGACCTCGGCCTGGTGCAGCGTCGCTTGAGCCGAGCGGATCGCGGCCGCGTCCTGCGCGTTGACGGCAGTGGTTTGATACGAGGTCTGACTGTAGCGTGCGACGTCTTCGGCGACGACGCGCTCCGCGGAGGCCAGCGACGCTTCCAAGTCGTCGGTCAACAGGCGTGCCAGGACCTGACCCGCGCGGACACGGTCGCCCTCCTGGACGTCGACTTCGGTGATCGGCTCGGACAGGTCGGCGGCGATGCCGACTTGCCGGTAGGGCGCGATCACGCCGGCGATGAGGAGCTTGGGCTGGAGCGTCCCCTGTTGCGCGACGACGGTCGCCACGTAGGGCAGCGGTGAGGGCTTCGCGTCCGCTCGTCCCGACGAGCCGCCGCAACCGCTCGCGAACGCGAGCAGCGCGATCGTCAGGCTGCAAAAAAGAGAGCGGTGGTTCACGGCGGTCAGGCATGTTCTGCCCCGCGACCGCCAGCTTAAACGCTTTCCAAGCCTTCTCCCAGGATGTTGCGCGTCGCTTGGCGAGCGCGCACGAGATCGGCCAGGGTCTCGTTGTAGGGCGTCGGCACACCGGCCCGGCGTCCGGCGGCGACCACCGCGCCGTTGATGAAGTCCACCTCCGTCGGCGCGCCCATGCGCAGGTCGTACAGCATCGAGTTGTCGAGCTCGGCGGTCTGCTCGACGATGCCCCGCACGTAGGTCCACGGGTCGGTGAACGGCAACGGGATGCGCATCGCGTTGGCGACGGTGGCCGCCTCCTGGGCGAGCGACCGCGCGACCTCGCCGGCATGCGCGTCGCGCAGCACGACGCCGTTGGGGCGTTCGAGCAGCGCCGCGACCGGATTGATGGCGGCGTTCGCGATCAGCTTGCCCCACAGGTGCGGGCGGATGTCGTAGGCGGCGCTCGCGCGCAGACCCGCGTCGGCCAACAGCCGCACGATGCGGTTGACCACCTCGGGCGACGCGCCGGCGGTGCCCAAGACGGTCGTGCCGTCGCCGACGCGCCGCACGTCGCCCGGTGCGGTCGTGAGCGCAGACTCGGTGGTCGCGCCGATGACCAGCGGGATCGCGCCGCCCAACGACGTCTTGATCGCTTCTTCGTTGCCCAGGCCGTTCTGCAGCGAGACGATCGCGGTCGTCGGGCTCAGCTCGCCGGCGAACGGCCGCAGCGCGCGCAGCGTGTCGGTCGCGCGCACGAACACGAACAGGACCTGGACGCCGAACAGCGCGCGCGGCTCGCCGCTGATCTGCACGCGCCGCGCGTCCCCGTCGACCCGCAGGCCGGCCGACTCGACGGCCGCCACGATCTCCGGCCGGCGCTCGAGCAGCACGACCTCGTTGGCGGCCGCCAGCCGGTGGCCGAACAGCGTGCCGAGCGCGCCGGCTCCGACGATGCCGACCCGCATCAGTGCCGCACCCGCGGCCGCGTCGTCATGGGTCGAGCGAACACACCGATCAGCAACACGCCTGTGCAAAACCCTCCGATGTGAGCGAAATACGCGATGCCGCCGCTGGACTCCGCCGCGCGGGCGGTCAGGGCACCGTAGCCGGCCAGGAACTGCGCGACCGCCCACACGCCGATGACCAGCAGCGCGGGCAGCCGCAGGAACAGCGGGAAGCACCCGATCGGGGTCACCGTCTCGATGCTCGCGAACGGGTCCATGACCAGAAACGCGCCCAGCACGCCGGCGATCGCGCCCGACGCGCCGATCTCCGGCACGTGGCTGCCCGGCGCGGCCGCGATCTGCGCGACGCCGCCGACGATCCCGCACAGCAGGTAGAACGCCAAGAAGCGCAGGTGCCCGCAGCGGTACTCGACGACCGGCCCGAACACCAGCAGGAAGAGCATGTTGAAGCCGATGTGCGCGAGTCCGGCGTGCAAGAACTGCGCCGTCAGGAGCGTGAGCGACGGCACCGGGGGCGAGGGCGGCGCGAGCACGACGTCGTGCGTGACGTCGTACGGGATGACCGCGAAGCTGGAGATCAGCGCGTCGGGGTGCGCGGCGCCGGCTTCCTGCACGTACGCCCAGACGTTGAGCGCGACGATCAGGTAGACGCTCCAGGCGGTGATCGGAATCCGCCGGTTGCCCCAGAGCGGGATCACGCCGGGCTCAGAACTGGTACTGGAGTCCGAACGTCGTGCGGCGACCGGTGTGCAAGATGTCGCGCTCGCCCCCGAACAGCTCGAGGCCGCCGCCCAGCTTGAGGTTGAGATACCCGTCGGCGGTCGGGTGGCGCGGATCGTAGACCAGCCCCTCGACGCCGACGCCGCTCGAGCCCGGGTCGTAGTCCGCCCGCATCCCCAGCCGCGAGTAGAGCAGGCCGCCACCGAACAGCAGGTGCGACGACACGTGCGTCATCGCGGCGACGTTGGCCGTGGCCGACGGACCGCCGACGTCGTTGACGCCGGTGTACAGGTAGGTGCTGCCGTGCGGGAAGAGGATCGCGTTGACGTCGGTCGACGGCCCGCGATCCTTGGTCAGCAGCGGCGAGGAGTTGCTGCCGACTTCTTCCGCGTCGAGCTCCGAGACGCGCACCTGCAGCGCGATCAGCTGGTGGACCAGATCGCCGACCTTGAACTTGAGTGCCTGCGGCGAGGCGCCGTGCGGAGCGGGCGAGGTCCCCGGAACGGGCGCGGCGCCGGACGCGCCCGCGCCGTGCGGGGCCGGCGTCGCGCCGGCGTCGATGCCGTAGACGCTCGAGGTGCCGCCGAGCTTGCCCAGCAGCGAGTCCGCCTTCTGCATCGCGGCGTCGGCGCTGGCGATCGTGTCGCGCAGCTGCGCCTGCGTCTGCGGATTGCTGGTCACGGTGCGCAGGTCGGCGGCCAGCGAAGCGAACGTCGTCGCCGTCTGCGCCAGACCGTGCGTCGTCTGCAGGATGTCGTCGTGCAGCTTCGGATCCGCGGCCAGCTGCTGGATGCGGTCGGCGGTGCGGTTGAGGTCGCGCGCCGAGTTGTCCAGCGCCAGCGCGATCGAGTCGAAGTGGCCGGTGTTGCGGTGCACGGCCTGGTCGAGCTGCGAGGTCATGTCGGTGATGTTGGCGCTGCCCTGCTGCAAGGCCAGCTGCAGCGTGTCGGTCAGCGAGTCGATGCGCGCGGAGAGCTTGCCGAAGGTGTGATTGGTCGTGACCGCGACCTGGTTGGCGTTGTCGAGCGCCGACTGCAGCGTGTTGAGCAGCTTCGGCTCGCGCGTCTCGAGCTCGGCCAGCATCGCGTCGAGCCGGTGCACCTCGCCCTGCCCCTGATCGAGCAGGTCTTGCAGGGTCGCCGGATTCGTCCCGGTCGGCTGCTGGTCGATCGGCAGCACCTGGCGCGGCAGCACGTTGGCGGCCACGACGCGCTCGGTCGAGACCGGGACGATCTCGAGCGACGAGTCGCCGGTCAGCGGCGCCTGGATGAGGAACCGCGCGTCGCGCGGCACGTCGACGCTGTTGTTGATCGCCAGGATCACCTCGACGGTGAAGTCCGGCTGAAGCACCGTTTGGTCGACGACGCCGACGACCACGCCGCTCTCGTAGACCAGCGCGCCCTTGTGCAGCCCGGCCGCCGACTTGAAGTGGATGCCGACCTGGTAGCGCCCCTGCGTGCCGATGTTCTCGAGCACCAGGAAGATGCCGAACAGCGCCAGGAGCGCGATGATGGTGAAGAGTCCGACGACGGCCTGTCTGCTCATGCGTTTCAGATCGGGATCGGCCCGACTTCGCTCCCCTGCAAGAACTGCTGCACGATCGGGTTCTCGGACCGGCGGATCTCGTCGGTCGGTCCGTATGCGACGATGGCCCCTTCGAAGAGCAACGCGATGTAGTCCGCCATCAGGTAGATGCTCGCGAGGTCGTGGGAGACGACGACGGCGGTCCCGTTCAGGCGCCGGCGCAGCGTCACGATCAGATCGGTCAGCACGTGGGTGATGATGGGATCGAGTCCGGTCGTCGGCTCGTCGTAGAGCACGGCGTGGGGGTTGCTCACGACCGCCCGCGCGAAGCCCGCGCGTTTGACCATGCCACCGGAAAGCTCGGCGGGATAACGGTTCTCGAGGTGCGCCAAACCGACCGACTCGAGCGTCTGGGCGACGGCCTTGGCGATCTCGGCTTCGGACATCTTGGTGTTCTCGCGCAGCGGCAGGGCGATGTTCTCGCCGACGGTGAGCGAGTCGAACAGCGCCGCGAACTGGAACGAGAAGCCGATCGAGCGGCGCAGCTCGATCAGCTCGCGCTCGTGCATCTGCGTGATGTCCCGGCCCCCGACGTAGACGTGGCCGCTGTCGGGGCGCTTGAGCCCGTTGAGCAGACGCAGCGTGGTCGACTTGCCGGCGCCGGAGAGCCCGATGATGCAGGTGATCGCGCCTTCGACGATGTCGAGCGTCAGGTTCTCCATCACGATCTTCGGACCGTACCGCACGCTCACGTCCTCGAGCCGCGCCCAGATCTGCGGCATCAGCTGCCACCGTAGAGCAGGTACGAGAGGGTGAAGTTGAAGATGAAGATCAGGATGATCGAGACGACGACCGCGCTGGTCGTCGAGCGGCCGACGCCGGCGGCGCCGCCGCGCGTGCTCAAGCCTTGATACGCGCCGACGATCGCGATGATGACGGCGAACACCACCGACTTCACCAGACCTTTGAACAGGTCGTTGATCCCGACCGTCGAGCGCATCGATTCGAGGAACGACTCGTACGAGATGTGCGCGTAGATGTGCGCGACCCACGCGCCGCCCAAGATCGAGACGACGTCGGCGAGGATCGTCAGCAGCGGCAGCATCACGACTAGCGCGACCAGCCGCGGCACGACCAGCATGCGGGTCGGCGAGAGGCCCAGCGACTGCAGCGCCTCGATCTGCTCGGTGACGACCATCGAGCCCAGCTCGGCGGCGATCGCGGCCCCGGTCCGGCCGGCCACGACGACGGCCGAGAGCATCGGGCCCAGCTCGCGCAAGGTCGAGTACGCGACGACGCCGCCGACCAGGTTGCCGACCCCGTACTGCACGGCCTGGACCGCGCTCTCGAGCGAGAACACCATGCCGGTGAAGAGCGAGGTCAACAGGACGATCGGCCACGACTGCACGCCCAGCAGGTAGGCCTGGTCGAAGGTCTCGCCCATGCGGATGCGCAGCTGAAGGACGAAGCGCAGGGTGTCGGCGAGCAACTCGCTGACACCGCCGGCATAGGCGAAGACGTCCGACGTCTCGCGGCCGACCTTCTCGAGGACCTTCATTCCTCTCGCAGTTCCGCGACCGCGTCGAGGACGCCTCGCACGGCTTCGACCCGCTTGCCGACCACGCCGCGCTCGGCACTCAGGTTGTACTGCGTCTGATAGAGGCGCTCGAGCTCGCGGTCGACGTAGCGCAACTGCCCCTGCGCCTCGCGCTCGTAGGGCTCGAAGTAGCGCCGGACGGCCTGTAGGTAGGCGCGGACCGCGCCCGCGTCGGCGTCGCCGGCGGCCAGCGCGGCGGTGATGCGCGCCTGCGCCGCGCGCAGGGCGCGGTCGGTGACGTGGAACGCTCCGACGGCCGCGACGAGCGCCGCCAGGCGCTCGCGGTCAGCCACGATCGAGCGCGTCACGCTGGGCGGCGAACAGGCTGCGGATTCCGCCTTCGGCCAGCCCCAACAAGCTCTCGAGCTGGGCGCGGCTGAACGGTTCTCCTTCCGCCGTCCCCTGGAGCTCGACGAAGCCGCCCGCGTCGGTCATGGCGACGTTCATGTCGACCGCGGCGCGGCTGTCCTCCTCGTAGGGCAGGTCCAGCACCGGCGTCCCGTCGACGATGCCGACCGAGATGGCGGCGATCTGGCCGCGCAGCGGCCACAGCGCGGTCTTGGCCGGATCGACGTGCTTACGCAGCGCCAGCGCCAGCGCCACCCAGGCGCCGGTGATCGAGGCGGTGCGCGTCCCCCCGTCGGCGCCGATGACGTCGCAGTCGATCAGCACCGAACGCTCCCCCAGCTTCGAGAGGTCGACGACGGCGCGCAGCGCGCGGCCGATCAGCCGCTGGATCTCGTGGGTGCGGCCGCCCGGCCGGCCCTTGACGGACTCGCGCTGGTTGCGCTCGGGCGTAGCCTGCGGCAGCATCGCGTACTCGGCGGTGATCCAGCCGGTCCCGCGCCCGCGCATCCACGGCGGCACGCGATCTTCGATCGTCGCCGCGCAGATGACGCGGGTGCGGCCGAGCGAGATCAGCACGCTGCCGTCGGCGAAGGCGAGGTACCCCGGCTCGATCGAGATGGGACGCAGCGCGTCGTCGGCGCGGCCGTCGGGACGCACGCGGACTACTCGACCGTGACGGTCTTGGCGAGATTGCGCGGCTGGTCGACGTCCTTGCCGTCGATGTCCGCGATGTGGTACGCCAGCAGCTGCAGCGGGATCACGTTGACGATCGGCGAGAGCATCTCGTCGACGCGCGGCACCCACAGGACGTGGTCGGCCAGCGCGGCCGCCTCTTCGTCGCCGTGATTGGCGACCAGGATGATCGGTGCTTCGCGCGCCCGTGACTCGGCGATGTTCGAGAGGATCTTCTCGCGCACGCGGCCTTCGGTGACGATCCCGATGACCGGCGTCTTGCTGTCGAGCAGCGCGATCGGCCCGTGCTTCATCTCGCCGGCGGCGTAGCCCTCGGCGTGGATGTAGGAGATCTCCTTGAGCTTGAGGGCGCCTTCGAGCGCGGTCGGGTAGTTGACGTAGCGGCCCAGGAACAGCGCCGAGCGCGCCTTGCGAACGCGCTTGGCGACCTTCTTGATGGCCTCGGAGGTGTCGAGCACGACGTCGATCGCCGCCGGCAGCAGCTTGGTTCCCTCGGCGATCTCGCGCAGCCGCTCGATCGGCGCGGACTTGCGCACGCGCGCCAGGTACAGCGCCAACAGGGTCGCCGCGATCGCCTGCGAGACATAGGTCTTGGTCGCCGCGACCGAGATCTCGGGGCCGCCGCGCGTGTACACCGTCGCGTCGGCCAGCCGCGTCAAGGCCGAGCCGACGACGTTCGAGATGCCGATGATCGGCGTTCCCAGCTCCTTGGCGATCTTGACGGCCTCGATCGTGTCGGCCGTCTCGCCGGACTGCGACATCGCGACGGTCAGCGTGCGCGCGTCCATGTAGCGGTCGCCGTAGCGAAACTCGCTGGCCAACTCCATCTCGACGGGCAGCTTGCACAGCGCGCGCATCAGGTACATCCCGACCATGCCGGCGTGATAGGCGGTCCCGCAGCCGGTGATCGAGATCTTCGTCATCGCACGCAGCACGATCTCGTCGATCTTCAGCTCCGCGCCAAGCTGCACGTCGTGGCTCTCGTCGATCCGGCCCGCCAACGTCTCTTTGATGACCGTCGGCTGCTCGAAGATCTCCTTGAGCATGAAGTGCTTGTAGCCGGACTTCTCGGCGGCACTGGCGTCCCACGCGATCTGCTGCACCTCGCGCTCGATCGGCTCGCCGTCGAACGCGGTCACCTGGTAGCCGTCGCGCCCGACGGTGACGACTTCGCCCTCTTGCAGGATGACCACGCGGCGCGTGTACGGCAGCATGGCGGGGATGTCGGAGGCGACGAACATCTCGCCCTCGCCCAAGCCGACGATCAGCGGCGAGGCGCCGTTGCGCGCGAAGATCAGCGTCTCGGGATCGTCCTGCGAGATGACGCCCAGCGCGAACGCGCCACGGACTTCGCCCAGCGTCTGCCGCACCGCGGCGACCAGGTCGCCGCCGTAGTGCGCTTCGATCAGGTGCGCGAGCACTTCGGTGTCGGTCTCGCTCTTGAAGACGTGACCGTGGGCCAGCAGCTGCGCGCGCAGCCCGGCGTAGTTCTCGATGATCCCGTTGTGGATGACCGCGAAGCGTCCGCTGCAGTCCATGTGCGGGTGGGCGTTGGCGTCGGAGGGCCGCCCGTGCGTCGCCCAGCGCGTGTGCCCGACGCCGGTCGTGCCCGCCAGCGTCTGGCCGTCGCGCAGGCGCGCGGTCAGATTCGCCAGCTTCCCCTCGGCCTTCGACCCGGTCAACCGCCCGTCGGCATCGATGACCGCGATACCGGCGGAGTCATAGCCGCGGTACTCGAGCTTCCCGAGCGAGTCGAGAATGATCGGAACCGAGTCACGCTTCCCGACGTACCCAACGATGCCGCACATGTTTAAAGGCGCTCCGCCCTAGGCTGCGCGCCCCCCACGCGTAGCGTGGGGCCCCCGGGTCCGACCTCGCAACGACGTTTCATCAGGGCGCTGTTCTGCTGCGCTCGGTCCATCACCATGTTGCACATTTTAGCGGCGCTCCGCCCTGGGCTGCGCGCCCCCCACGCGTAGCGTGGGGCCCCCGGGTCCGACCTCGCAACAGCGTTTCATCGGGGCACTATTCTGCTGCGCTCGGTCCATCACCATGTTGCTATCTTTAGACCTCAGACAGCGCAGAGGGGTTACTTGATGCCTTCTTTGGTGCGGTGGTAGGGGATCTTGCCCGAGCGCACTTCGTTGAAGGCGGTCGAGACGGGCTTGTTGGGGTTGACCCGCTCGGTCAGCGGCGGCGCGCCGTTGTTGAGTTGCTTGGCACGCTTCGTCACGACGTTGACCAGGGAGAACTTCGAGTCGACGTGCTGCAGCAGGCCGTCGAGATCGCCGAAAACGCTATCGCTCATGATCAGGTACTTTCCAATTCTTTCAGTCGGGTGTCGGCATACCGGTTGATGCGGTACCGTTCGGCTCGCACGATCGCTTCGAGGTCGTCGACCGCTTGCTGCGGGCGGGCCTCTTCGTTGATGACGAGATAGTCGAAGTGTCGTACGAAGGTGAACTCGTCGTGCGCAATCTCCAGGCGCGCGGCGATCTGCTCGTTGGTCTCGGTCCGGCGGGCCTCGAGACGCGAGCGGAGGTGTGAGAACTTGTCGGGGACGATGAAGATCAGGACGGCGCCCGGGAACGCGCGCTGGACGGCCAGCGCCCCGTTGACCTCGGGCTTGGAGACCACGTCGTAACCGGCCCGCAGCGCTTCGTCGATGAACGAGCGCGGCGTGCCGTAGAGGTGGCTGTTGTACTCGCGGTGTTCGAGAAAGCCGCCGGCATCACGGCGCCGCTCGAACTCCTCGCGGGTCAGAAAGAAGTAATCAACCCCGTCGCGCTCACCCGCGCGCGGTGCACGAGTCGTCGCGGAGACCGAGTACAAGAGACGTTCGTGCCGGGCCTTGAGGCCTTCCACCAACGTGTCCTTCCCCGCCCCCGACGGCCCCGACACGACGAACAACAGACCGGGCCCCGTCAGGACCAGCTCCCTCCTCCGCTAGGGTCAAACCGGACAAATACGGAGAGGGCGGGAAAGCACCTGCCCGCGATGACCACCGACTGGATGCTGATCCGCCGGGCGGCGACCGAACTGGAGGCAGCCCTACGCGGCGCCCGCTTGGACGACGCCGGCCTGCTCGAGGACGGGCGGGTCGCCTTGCGTTTCGGCGGCGTCCGGCGCGGGCCCGCGACGCTGGTCGTCGACGCCTTCGGCACCCCACCGCTGGTGACGCTCGAAGACGCGGAGCCGGCGCTGGCCGCCGATCCGGGGTGGCTGCGGGCCGCGAGCACCGCGCTGCGCGGGATGCGCCTCTCAACCGTGCAAGCCCGGCGCGGAGATCGCCTCCTCGTTCTGCTGTTCGGCTCGGCGTCCCGCTTCGGGGTCGAGAGCGGGGCGCGGCTGGTGCTCGAGCTGGTGCCCCGCTACGGCAACGTCCTGGTGCTGCGCGAGCGGACGGTGGTCGCGGCCGCCAAGCAGTTCTCGCCGGCCGAGAACCCGGAGCGCTCGGTCCAGGTCGGCATGCCGTACCAGCCCCCGCCGCTGCCGCTCGTGCGGCTGCCGCGCGCTCTCGAAGCGTCGCTCGTCGCCGACGGCCGCGACGGCGACGCCGACGCGACCGCCGTGCTGTGGCGCGAGGCCGAGGCGGCCGCCGAGCAGCTGGGCCCGATCCACGTCTACCGCGACGAGACCGGCGCGCTGCTGGCCGCGCACGTCGTCCCGCTGGACCAGTTCGCCGCGGCGATCCACGACCAGGAGCCGCTGCTGCTGCCGCTGTGGGCGCGCGAACGCGGCACGCGGACGGCCGCGCAGCTGGGCGACCGTCGCGAGCGCTTGCGCGCGTCGCTGGCGAGCCGGGTCGCGCGCCGGCGAGAGGCCACGGCGGAGGAGCTGCAGGCGCTGCGCGAGCGTCAGGAGGACGCCGCGCGCCGCGACCGGCTGCGCGCGAGCGGCGACGCGCTGTTCACCCACGCGCACGAGGTTCCGGGCGGCGCGACGACGTTCGTCCCGGCGACGAATCCCACGCTCACGATCGCGCTCGACCCGGAGCTCGACGGCAAGGCCAACGCGCTGCGCTATTACGCGCAGTACCGCAAAGCGACGGACGCGCTGCCGCACCTGGAACGCCGGGCCGCCGCGCTGCGCGCGCGCGCGGAGGCGCTCGACGAGCTGGCCTTCGAGGTCGAGCGGGCGAGCGACGGCGCGACGCTGGCCGAGCTGACCGCCGACCTCGATGCGCTGGAAGGACGCCCGGCGCAGCGCGCCGCGGCACCGGGCCGCAAGCGCGCGCCGTTACGGGTCGACCGTCCGTCCGGCGCGCGCATCTACGTCGGCCGCTCGCCGCGCGAGAACGCCGAGGTGACGTTCCGCATCGCGCGGCCCGACGATCTGTGGTTCCACGCGCGGGGGATGCCGGGCTCGCACGTCGTGCTGCAGGCGCCGGCCGGCGGCACGCCGGCCGACGACGATCTGGCCGCCGCCGCGGACCTCGCCGCGGCGCACAGCCGCGGCCGCGCCGCGGGCCGCGTCGAGGTCGACTACACCGAGCGCAAGCACGTGCGCAAGCAGCGCGACGCGGCGCCGGGACTGGTGTGGTACACGCACGCCCGCACACGGCTGGGCGTCGTGCCCGCGGATTATGCGCCGGTCGAGAGCGCTTCGCGCAACGCCGCGACGACGCGCGGATCGTAGGCCGTGTTGCGCTGGCCTTCGATCTGCGCGAGCGCGTGGCCCGGGCTGATCGCCGCGCGCCAGGGCCGCGGCGCGGTCATCGCGGCATATGCGTCCGCGACCGCGACGATGCGGGCCACGAACGGGATCGCCTCGGCGCGCAAACCACCGGGATAGCCGGCGCCGTCGAAGCGCTCGTGGTGCGTCCCGGCCAGCACCAGCGCCATCCGCAGCAGCGGGCTCGCGGCGTCGCCGACCGCCGAGAGGATCGCGCGGCCGTGCGCGACGTGGGCTTGCACGTCGAGCGCGTCGGGCTTCTCCATGCGCGGGGTGGCGCGCAGGATACGGTCGGAGAAGCTCAGCTTGCCGACGTCGTGCACGACGACGGCGCGCGCGAGCAGCTCGCGCTCGGTGGGCGCGACCCCGAGCCGTTGCGCCAGCTTCACGCTCAACGCGGCGACCTTCTCTTCGTGCTCGACCAAGGCCGGATCGCGCGCGCGCATCGCGGCGACGAGCGCGTCGATGATGCGTCCGGCGCCTTCGTCGAGCAGGTCCTCGATCTCGCGCACGCGCAGCACCTGCCGTTCCGCGCGCGCGACGGCGTCGCGCCGGTCGCGGTCGGTGGTCAGCACGTTTTGCGCGAGCGCGAGGAACTCGACCGGATCGACGGGCTTGGTCAGAAAGCCCAATGCGCCGCGGCGCATCGCTTCGCGGCGCAGCTCGCGCTCGTCGGTCGCGGTGACCATCAGGAACGGCGTGCTCTCGCGGCCCGGAATCGAGCGCAAGCGGGTCGCGAAATCCAGCCCGCTGATCCCCGGCATCGTCTGGTCGAGGACCGCCAGCAGCGGCACCTTGGCTTCCGCGTAGGCCAGCGCGGCGCGCGGATCGGTGAAGCAGCGCGGCGTCACGCCCTCGATCTTCGCCAGCACCTTGGCGTAGAGCAAGAGGTTGGGCTCGTGGTCGTCGACGACCAGAACTTCGCTCACGAGAGGCTCTCCCGGTATATTCGTACTTGTTCCGCGACCTGCGCGTAGCCGCGCTCGATCTCACGTAATTGATCGGCAGCTCCGGTCAGATCGCCCGTCCGGGCCCGGCTATCCAGCTCGGCTGCGAGCCCCATCACGCCGTTGGCGCCGATGTTGCCGGCGCTGCCCTTGATCCCATGGGCAGCGCGAGCGGCCGCGGTCGCGTCGCCGGCCGCGATCGCCTCGCCCAGCACCACGCAATGCTTGCGGCCGGTCTCGAGCGCCATCTCCAGCAGCTCGACGATCCCGGCGGTGTCGTCTTCGAAGGCCTCCTCGAGGCGCGTGATGTCGAGGATCTGCTTATCCGGCAACTCCGACTCCGTTCACGAAACGTTCCACCGTCGCGCGCAGCGCGGACAGTTGCACCGGTTTCGCGAGGTAGTCATCCATCCCCGCGGCCAGGCACGCTTCGCGATCGCCCTCGAGGGCGTTGGCCGTCATCGCCACGATCGGCACGTGGCCGCCGCGTACGTTCTCCGCCCGCCGGATCTCGCGGGTCGCCTCGAAACCGTCGACCTCGGGCATCTGGCAGTCCATCAAGACCAAGTCGTAGTCACCGTGCGCGATCGCCTCGATCGCTTCGCGTCCGTCCGCGACCGCGTCGGCGCCGTAGCCGAGCTTCTTGAGCTGTTGCAGCGCCAACTTGCGGTTGACCGGATTGTCTTCGGCGACCAGAACGCGCGCCTGCGCGCGCGCGGCGGTCGCGGTGTACGCCGACCGCATGTCGGGCGGCACCGTGCCGGAGGCGGCGCCGAACAGCGCGCCGACCAGCGCGTCGTGCAGGCTCTTCTGGCGGATCGGCTTGCGCACGACCGCGCTGAAGCCGCGCGCGCGCACTTCGGGCGCCGAGGCCGGTTCGTCCGTCCCGCTGATGAGCACCAGCGGGATGTTGTTCAGGCCCGGCAGCGCGCGCAGACGGCTGGCGAAGGCGAGGCCGTCGCCGCCGGCGTTGCGATCGATCAGCACGACGTCGAAGGCGTTGCCGCGCGCGGCCATCGCGCGCGCGAGCTCGAGCGCGTGCGGCGCGTTGCCGGTGCTCGACGCGATCGCGCCCCAGGCCAGCAGATACTGATCGACGACCTGGCGCGCGACCGGCTCGTCGTCGACCAGCAGCACGCGCGCGCCGCGCACCGCGTCGTTGGCGGCCTTCGCCTCGTCGGGCACGCGCGGGAAGGGAATGGTGAACCAGAACGTCGAGCCGCGGCCCAGGCTCGAGTCGAAGCCGATCTTGCCGCCCATCAGCTCGACGATGCGGCGCGAGATCGACAGCCCCAGGCCCGTCCCGCCGTAGCGCCGGCGCGTCGACTGATCGGCCTGCCGGAACGGCTCGAAGAGGCGCTCCGCGACGTCGGTGGCGATGCCCGGGCCGGTGTCGGTGACCGAGAAGCGCAGCACGGTCGACTCGCCGTCGTGCGCGTCGACGATGGCGCGGACCGTCACGCTGCCGGTGCCGGTGAACTTCACCGCGTTGCCGAGCAGGTTCAACAGCACTTGGCGCAAGCGGTCGGCATCGCCGATCACGCGGGCCGGCACGTCCGGCGCGACGTAGGTCGAGAGCGAGAGCCCCTTCTTCCGCGCCGCCGCGCCGAGGATGTCGGTCGCGTTCTCGACCGCGACGACCGGCGAGAACGGCACGACTTCCAGCTCCATGCGGCCGGCCTCGATCTTCGAGAAGTCGAGGATGTCGTTGACGATCGCCAGCAGCGACTCGGCCGAGTCGCGCACCGTCGAGGCGTACTCGCGGGCTTCGTCGTCGAGGTTCGACTGCAGGAGCAGCTCCGACATGCCGACGACCGCGTTGATCGGGGTACGGATCTCGTGGCTCATCGTGGCCAGGAATTGCGACTTGACCTCGGCCGCTTCGACCGCACGGTCGTGCGCGAGCCGGATCGCCTCGTCGGCGTGCTTGCGCTGGGTGATGTCGCGCAAGATCAGGATCGTCTCGCCCGACGCGCTGGTCGTGTCGCGCCCGCGCGCGAACTCGACCGGGAACGGCGTCCCGCGCGCGTCGCGCGCGGTCGTCTCGACGACCGTCGCTTCGGGCGCTTGCGCCGCGGTCGGGAACTCCGGCAACAGGCGCGTGATCGGGGTGCCGGTGAGGTCCTCGGCGACGAAGCCGAACAGCGCGGCAGCGGCCGGATTGACCGACGCGACGGCGCCGCGCGCGTCGACGACCACCAGCGCGTCGGCGACGCCGTTGACGATCCCGCGCAAGCGGTTCTCGCTGGTGCCCAGGAAGCGCGCCAGCCGGTTGGTCTCGAGCAGCAGCGCCACCACGAACAAGCACGTCGCCAGGATGACGCCCAGCCGCGAACCGTACCAGCCGACGCTGTACTGCGCTCCGCCGACGCAATTGATGAACGCGTCGACCGCGAAGGCCATCGCCGGCGCGGCGAGCCAGGCGTCGAGCATCGTCTGTCCCTTGCCGCGGCGCAGCAGCGCGATCGCCACCCCGAACGCGAGCAGCGCGACCAGCAGCGTGAGCACGTAGGCCCACGGTCCGTAGCGCGCGTGGTGGACCAGGCTGGGCAAGGTGCGGTCGTATGCGCCCAGCACCGCGATGGCGATCCAGGCCACCACGATGGTGCCGGTCAGGGCGGCGGCGGTGGCGGCGTTCGAGACGCGGCCGCGATCGCCGAGCCGGCGCAGCACGACGTAGGCCGCGAACGCGAGCGGCAGCGCGGTGTGCCACAGCTCCCACAGATAGGCGAACGCGGAGCCGTACGCGCCGAACAGCGCCGTCGTCTCCGTCCCCGGAAAGGTCAGAATGTACGCGCCGAAGATGATCTCGCAGAACAGCACGCCGCAGGTCAGCGCCAGCAGCGAGGGCTTGCGCGAGAGCGTGAACTGGACGAACAGGATCGCGCCGGTGATCGCCAGCGTCATCAGCCCGGCGCCGCCGTACAGGGTCAGGAAGCCCGGGAAGACGCCGGCCGGGATGCGTGCGAAGGGAGCGATCGCCAGCGCGAAAATGCCAAGCGCGCCCACCGCGATCAGCGCCAGGCGCCGTTGCTCGTTGGACGCGGGGAGGGTCACGATGTCGACGCCCCAGCCAGTCACGCTAGGCCTGTTTTTCTCAGCTCACGGGCGCGACGCCCGCACCCGGGTGTGAAGAATGGTTTACCTCTCGGATCGCTGGTGAGAGAAGCGGGCGGACGCCCCGCGTTCGATCGCGCCGCGCAGCGACTCCAACTGCACGGGCTTGGCCAAATAGTCGTCCATCCCGGCGGCCAGGCACGCTTCGCGGTCGCCGTCGAGCGCGTTCGCGGTCATCGCGACGATGCGGATGTGGGTGGTGCCGTGCCGTTCGGCGGCGCGAATCATGCGCGTGGCCGCATACCCGTCCAGACGCGGCATCTCGCAGTCCATCAAGATCAAGTCGTAGTGGCGGGCCAGCACGGCGTCGACGGCTTCTTTGCCGTCCTCGACGGCCTCCGCCTGATACCCGAGCTTCTTGAGCTGCTGCAACGTCAACTTTCGGTTTACCGCGTTGTCGTCGGCGATCAGGATCGCCAGGCCGTCGATGGGCGCCGCGCGGACCGGTTCGACCGGCGCCGCCGGCGCCGGCGTCCCCGCCAGCGTGTCGGCCAGCGCGTCGTGCAGCATCGACTGTTTGAGCGGCTTGCGCACGCTGCCGCTGTAGCCGGCGCCGAACGCGCGCTCGGCCTGACCGGGCTGATCGTTCTCGGTGAGCAGCAGCGCGCGGGCGCGCGTCCCGGTCGCTTCGCGCAGACGCGCCAGTGCCGCGCCCGGATCGCTGCCCGGCTGCTCGGCCATCAGGATCGCGTCGAGGTCGGTGCCGCGGCCCAGCGCCGCCGAGGCGAGATCGATCGCCTGCTGCACGCTCGAACCGCCGATCGCGATCGCGCCCCACGAGAACAGGTACTGCTCGACGACGCCCCGCGTCGCGTCTTCGCCGTCGACGACCAGCACGCGCGCGCCGCGCAGCGCCGGCACGACGTCGCCGCCCGGCTCGTCCTCGGCGCAGCGTTCGAACGGAACGGTGAACCAGAACGTCGCGCCGGAGCCGGGCGCGCTCTCGAAGCCGATCTCGCCGCCCATCAGCTCGACGAGCCGCTTGGAGATCGAAAGACCCAGGCCGGTGCCGCCGAAGCGGCGCGTCGTCCCCGCGTCGGCTTGCCGGAACGGCTCGAACAGCCGCGGGGCGGCGTCGGGCGAGACGCCCGGCCCGGTGTCGCTGACGGCGAAGCGCAGCACCGAGATCCGTTCGCCTTCGGTGCGCTCGACGCTGGCGCGCACGGTCACGTAGCCGGCCGCGGTGAACTTCACCGCGTTGCCGATCAGGTTGAGCAGGATCTGGCGCAGCCGGTGCGGGTCGCCGAGCGCGCGGCGCGGGACGTCGGGCGCGACGTGGGTGGCGAGCGCAAGGTGCTTCTTGCGCGCGGCGGTCGAGATGATGTCGGCGGCGGCCTCGACCGCTTGCAGCGGCGAGAACGCGATGCGCTCCAGCTCCGTCGCGCCGGCTTCGATCTTCGAGTAGTCGAGGATCTCGTTGATGACGCCCAGCAGCGCTTCGGCCGACTCGCGCACGGTGTGCGCGTAGTCGCGCGCCTCGTCGGTCAGCGGGGTCTGCAGCATCAGCTCCGACATCCCGACCACGGCGTTGATCGGCGTGCGGATCTCGTGGCTCATCGTTGCCAGGAACCGGCTCTTGATCGCGGCCGCCTCGGTCGCGCTGGCGATCGCCTCGCGCGCGGCCGCCTCGGCGCGGCGTCGTTCGGTGACGTCGCGCGCGATGACGACGTTCTCGCCCACGCTCAGCTCGAGCGGCACCGGGCTGGTGCGCACGACCTCGCTCGCCAAACGCGCGCGCAGCGCGGCTTCGGGCACGCCGAAGAGCGTGATGGCGGCTGGGTTCGCGTCCACGATGCGGCCTTCGTCGTCGAGCCCCAGCAGCGCGTCGCCGACGCCGTCCACGATGGTGCGCAGGCGCCGTTCGGCCTGCGTCGCGCTCTCCACCAGCCGGCCGGTCTCGCGCAGCAGCGCGAACAGGACGATGCCCGAGCCGAACACCGCGATGCAGCGCGAGAGGTACCAGCCCGCACTGTAGCGGCCCCCGCCGTCGAGCGTGAGCACGGTGTCGAGCAGCATCGCGCCGACGGCGACGGTGACCCACAGCGGCGCGACGGTGCGCGTCCCCGGCAGCGCGACTTGCGCGATCATCGCCAGCGCGGAGAGAACGACGATCGCCGGTCCGACACCCGAGATGATGATGCGGTGATAATCGGAGCCCACCAGCAGCACCGGCAGGCGCGCGGCGTTGCCGAGGACGAGCGCGGCGACCAGCACCGCCAGCACGATCGTCGCCGCCGGCGCGGCCAGGCGCGAGCGCATGCCGCCGCTCGCGGCCAGCCGCGGGTGCCAGCGCGCGAAGATCGCCGACGCCAGCGCGAACGCCGGGAAGCCCGCGTGCCAGGCGGCCCACAGCCAGACCGCGGTCTGCGAGCTCGCCGACGCGAAGCCGGTCGACCCGTAGACGCCGGGAAACGTGAGCACGTGCGGGATGACGATCAGGCCGCTGAACAGGTAGCCCGAAGCCAGCACGTTGAGCGAGAGCGAACGGGCGTTCCACGCATCGCGGTAGAGCAGCGCGGCGGTCAGCAGGTCCGTCACGATGACGAACGTCGTGAAGGTCGGCAAGAACGGCGGGATCGCGAGCAAGTGTCGGCCCGCGATCGGAACGATCGCCAGCACGAACAGGCCGAGCACGACCAGCACCGCGCAGGCCCACGTGCGCTGCAAACGCGAGGCCGGAAACGTCGACAGACTCCCGACGGCCGCAACGCTCCTCATGCCGTCGACGGACCCCGCGTCGTGACGGGTCGCATTCGTTACGTCGGCTGTCCCTCGAGGGCGCCGCGCAGGGCGTCCAAGAGCACGGGCTTGGCGAGATAATCGTCCATCCCGGCGGCCAGACACGCCTCGCGATCGCCGTCGAGCGCGTTCGCCGTCATCGCCACGATCCGCACGTGTCCACCGCGCCGGTGCTCCTCGTCGCGAATGGCGCGCGTGGCCGCCAAGCCGTCGAGCTCGGGCATCTCGCAGTCCATCAGGACGAGGTCGTACCGACCGCGCAAAACGGCGTCGACTGCCGCGCGGCCGTCCTCGACCGCGTCGGCGTGATAGCCGAGCTTCTTGAGCTGTTGGAGGGTGAGCTTGCGATTGACAGCGTTGTCGTCTGCGACCAGGATGACCAACCCTTCGACCGGCGCCGCCATTTCCCGTGCCGGGGGCACCGCGACCGGCGCCACACCGGCCAGCACCTCGGCCAGGGCGTCGTGCAGCATCGACTGTTTGAGCGGTTTGCGTACGTGCGCGCTGTACCCGGCGGCCAACGCCCGCGCCGTGCGCCCCGGTTCCTCGCCGGTGGTCACCAGCACCACCGGGGCGTGACTGCCGCTCTCTCGGCGCAACCGGGTGAGCGCCTCGGCGGGATCCGCGCCGGGCGGCGCGGCCAGCAGGACCGCGTCGACGTCGTGGCCGCCATCAGGAGCGCCGCGCGCCAACGCGATGGCCTGTTCCAGCCCGGCCGCCCCCAGCGGGTGCGCACCCCATGCCTGCAAATAGCGCTCGGCGACCACGCGGGTCGCGTCTTCCGGCTCGACGATCAGGATACGCGCCCCGCGCAGCGCCGGCGCCGCGTCGCGTGGGTGCTCGTCGGGCGCGCGCTCGAACGGGACGGTGAACCAGAAGGTCGCGCCGGCGCCCGGGACGCTCTCGACGCCGATCTCCCCGCCCATCAGCTCGACGAGCCGCTTGGAGATCGAGAGACCCAGGCCGGTGCCACCGAAGCGGCGCGTCGTCCCCGCGTCGGCTTGCCGGAACGGCTCGAACAGGCTCTCGACGGCGTCGCCGGAGATGCCCGGGCCGGTGTCGGTGACCGCGAAGCGCACCAGCGCGCGGCGCGGATCCCCGGCGCGCACGAGCGTCGCTTGCACCGTGACGTAGCCGGCGGCGGTGAACTTCACCGCGTTGCCGATCAGGTTGAGCAAAATCTGGCGCACCCGGTGCGCGTCGCCCAGCACCTGGCCCGGGACGTCGGACGCGACGTGGGTGGCCAGCGCGAGCTGCTTCTTGCGAGCGGTGGTCGCGAGGATGTCGGCCGCCCCCTCGACGGCCAGCAACGGCGAGAACGCGATGGTCTCCAGCTCGGTCGCGCCCGCTTCGATCTTCGAGTAGTCGAGGATCTCGTTGATGACACCCAGCAGCGCTTCGGCCGACTCGCGCACGGTGTGCGCGTAGTCGCGCGCGTCGTCGGTCAGCGGCGTCTGCAGCATGAGCTCCGACATCCCCACCACGGCGTTGATCGGGGTGCGGATCTCATGGCTCATCGTCGCCAGGAACCGGCTCTTGACCTCGGCCGCCTCGTTCGCGCGCGCGATCGCCTCCAGCGTCGCCGCCTCGGCGCGCCGCCGTTCGGTGACGTCGCGCGCGATGACGACGTTCTCGCCCACGCTCAGCTCGAGCGGGACGAGGCTGGCGCCCAGAACCTCGCTGGCGGAGCGCAAGCGGAGCTCGTCCTCGCTCAGCCCCAGCAGCGCGATCGCGGCGGGGTTGGCGTCGAGGATGCGGCCCTGGTCGTCCAATCCGAGCAACGCGTCGCCGACGCCGTCGACGATGCGGCGCAGCCGGCTCTCGGCACCGGTGACGATCGTCAGCAGCCGGCTCGTCTCGGCCAACAGCGCCGAGAGCACGACGCCGGCCGACACCAGCGAGATGCTGCGCGCGAGATACCAGCCGACGCTGTCACGCGCCCCGCCGTCGAGCGAGACCGCGACGTCGAGTACCATCGCCCCGGCCGAGACGCACAGCCACAGCGGCGCGACGGTGCGCGTTCCGGGCAGCGCCACCTGCGCGATCATCGCCACCGCCGACGCGCCCAACAAGAACCAGCCGCCGTGCCAGGTCACGATCGCGTGCGGACCGCTGTCGCTGAGCAGCGCGGGGAGACGGTGGCTGCGCAGCACGACCAGCACGTCGACGCCGAAGCCGAGCGCGAGCGTGCCCAGCGGCGCGACGATGCGCGTCAGCTGTGCCGCGCGCGCGTCGAGGCGCGGCGACGAGCGCTCGAGCGCCGCGAAGACGATCGCGAAGGCGGCGAACCCCGCGTGCCATGCCGACCACAGCCACACGGTGGCCTGCGGCCCGACGCCGAACAGCCCCCCCGGCGCGTAGACGCCGGGAAACGTCGCGGCGTGGCCGATGACGATCAGCGCGCTGTAGAAATATCCGCTGGCCAGGACGGTCAACGATATCGAGCGGGCGTGCGCGGCGTCGCGATAGAGCAGCATCGCGGTCAGCAGATCGGTCAGCGCGACGAAGGTCGCGAAGGTCGGCAGGAACGGCGTCACCGCCGGCACCGGATGGCGCGCCCACGGCAGCAGCGCCAGAACGACCGTGCCGATCAGCGCCAGCACGACGAAGGCCGTCACGCGTTGGCGGCGCGTGGCGGGCAAGGTCGAGAGGCTGGGGTTCTGTGGCGGGCCCGTCATCCCGCTTGCGAACTCCCGCGCGGCTAGGCGTTTTCCCCGTCGCGTTCGACCAGCATGGCGTCCCCGAATGAAAAGAAGCGGTAATGATCGGCGATCGCGGCCCGATATGCGGCCCGCACGCGCGCGTAGCCGCCGAACGCCGCCACCAAGACCAGCAGCGTCGAGCGCGGCAGATGGAAGTTCGTGAGCAAAACGTCAACCACGCGAAACGGGAAGCCGGGCGTGACGAACAGCGCCGTCTCGCCCTCGCCGGCCGGCGGGAGACCGCTCTCCACGGCGGCGCCTTCCAACGCGCGCAGAACGGTGGTGCCCGCCGCGATCACGCGGCGTCCCTCGCGCTTCGCGTCGGCGACCGCGCGCGCCGTCTCGGCCGGGATCGCGTAGCGCTCGGCGTGCATCACGTGCTCGTCGATGCCGGCGCCGCTCATCGGCCGAAACGTCCCGATGCCGACGTCCAGGACGAGCGGCGCGAGCACCACGCCGCGCGCGCGCAGCGCGGCGAGGATCTCGGGGGTGAAGTGCAGCGACGCCGTCGGCGCCGCGACGCTGCCGGGCACCCGCGCGAACACCGTCTGGTAGCGCGCCTCGCGCGCCGCGTCGCCCGGGCCGACGTACGGCGGCAGCGGGACCTCGCCGTGCGCCTCGAGCAGCGCCCCGACCTCGACCCCCTCGTCGAAGCGGACGACCCGCGGGCCGTCCGGCAATACCGCGACGACCTGGGCGCCGGCTTCGCCGATCCGCAACCGCACGCCGGCCCGGACCCGCCGTCCCGGCTTGACCAGCGCCAGCCACTCGCGGGCCGAGGGATCGAACGCGGCGTGCGCGTGCGGGCGCAGCAGCAGCAACTCCACGGCGCCCCCGCCCTCGCGCTCGCCGCGCAGGCGCGCGCGCACGACCCGCGTCTCGTTGAGCACCAGCACGTCGCCCGCGCGCAGCAGCGTGGGGAACGCCGCGAACGTCGCGTGCTCGAGGCTGCCGTCGGCGCGCAGCACCAGCAGCCGCGCCGCTTCACGCCGGTCGGCGGGCTGGCGCGCGATCAGCGCGTCGGGCAGCGCGTAGTCGTATGCGGCGACCTCGCGCGGCCCGTCCTCGGCCGCCACCGGGCTACGAGGTCGGAACGCGCTGGCGCTCGATGTCGAGAAACGACTGCAGGCGCTTGCGGTCCTCGTCGTCGACGTCGACGAACTGGATGCCGCACTGGAACGTGTCGCGCTCGAAGGCGCGAATCCAGCGCACCTCGCCGCGCAAGGTGAGCATCGGCGCGCGCTTCATCTGAAACGTGTAGCGCGTCCCCTTGGGCAAGTACTGGTCCGAGATCAGCCGCATCCCGGTCACGCTCAGGTCGGCGATGGCACCGCGGAACAGCGTGAACGAGAGCTTGTCCTCGACGACGACGTCGATGAACTTGCGTAGGCGGACGCTTCCGTCGGATCGTTTTTCCTCAGGCACCGTTCACCGACGTACCCGGAAAATAGAACGCCAAGATCTGTGCCGCCGACGCGCCCGCGGCGGCGCAATATCGCGCTCCCCACTGGCAGAGGCCGACACCATGTCCACGGCCGGACCCTTCGATGACCAGGCGCGCCCCCGCCTGCGTACCGTCGACGCGAACGGTGCGCACCCAACTGCTGCGCACGACATCGCCGCCGACCGCGCGGCGGAACTCTTCGATCGAGAGCGTCGCGTCGCGCGCGCCTTCGAGCGTCACGCTGGTCGGCCGGCCGGTGTCGTCGGGCGCGCCCAGCGCCGCCCCGACCAGGCTGCCGCCGATGCGATCGCCCACGCTCGCCAAGACGCGCTCGACCGGCGCGGTCCGGCTCCAGCGATAGTCGGGTGCCGGAACGCAGTACGGGTCGGCGACGCCGCGCAGGTACGGGATCGCGCTGTGGCCCCAGATCGCGGCGACGTCGGCGGTATGGCCGCCGCAGCAGGCCGAATAGAAGATCGCGGCCGGGCCGCCCGCGTAGCCCAGCACCTGTCCGGTGGTCGCCTGCACGGCGGCGGTGGCGGCCGGCGCTTCCGCGTCGACGCCACCCCAACGCTGGTCGCCCTCGTCGGCGGTGACGTCCCACGGCCGGGAGAGCGTCCGGTGCGCGAGCGCGTAGGTCCGGGCCACGATCGCCTGCGCCTGGAGCGCCGCCGCCGGCCAGCTCGGCGAGAGCTCGAGCGGGACGACCCCGAGCAGGTACTGGTCGACGTCCAGCGCGGTCACCAGACCCAGCCGGTCTCCATTCACCGGGACGGTCGAGGGCGCGCCACGCCAACGCCGGCCCCCGAAGGCGAAGGTCCCGTCCGGGTAGAGCGTGGGCTGCTCGCCGCGCAGATCGCTCGCGACCAGCACCCGGATCTGCGTGCCGTCGGGCTCCCACACGTCCAGGCCGCCGGTCGCGACGACCCCGGCGCCCAGCAGCTGCAGGAAGCCCAGCCGATCGATCACAGCAGCCGCGGCTGGCTGCCGCCGCGCGGCGCGATCCCCAGGTGCGCCAGCGCCGCCGGCGTCGTCTTGCGGCCGCTGGCGGTACGCTGCACGAAGCCGATCTTGAGCAGGTACGGCTCGACGACGTCCTCGAGCGTTTCGAGGTCCTCGGTCAGGGTCGCGGCGATCGCGTTGATCCCGACCGGGCCGCCGCCGTACTGCTGCGCGATCGTCTCCAAGTACGCCCGATCCAGGCGGTCCAGACCGGCCGTGTCGACGCCTTCGCGGCGCAGCGCTTCGTCGGCGACGGCCGCGGTGACGACGCCGTCGGCGCGCACCTCGGCGAAGTCGCGCACCCGGCGCAACAGGCGGTTCGCGATGCGCGGCGTGCCGCGGCTGCGCGCGGCGATCGTGTGCGCGCCGGCGGGCTCGATCGCGATCCCGAGCACGCGCGCGCTGCGCTCGACGATCGCCTGCAGCTCGGCCGGCTCGTAGTACGCCAGGTGGTGCACGATCCCGAAGCGGTCGCGCAGCGGCGCCGAGAGCATCCCGGCTCGCGTCGTCGCGCCGACCAGGGTGAAGCGTTTGAGCGGCAGCTTCAACGTCTTCGCGTACGCGCCGCGATCGACGACGAAGTCGATCTGGAAGTCCTCCATGGCCGGGTAGAGATACTCTTCGACGACCGTGCCGAGGCGATGGATCTCGTCGATGAACAGCACGTCGCCCGGCTCGAGCGCGGTCAGGATGCCGACCAGGTCCTTCGGCTTCTCGAGGGTGGGCCCCGAGGTCGGGCGCAGCGTGCCGCCGGTCGCGCGCGCGATCAAGTTCGCCAGCGTCGTCTTGCCCAGCCCCGGCGGTCCGGAGAACAGCACGTGCTCGAGCGGTTCGCCGCGCCGTGCCGCCGCGTCGATCGCGATGCGCAGGTTCTCGACCAGTTGCGTCTGCCCGACATAGTCCTCGAACGTGCGCGGCCGCAGCGTCGCGCCGTAGACCTCGTCTTCGAGGCTCGCGTCGGCACCGACTACACGTTCGGCGACGTCTTCTTCTTGGTTTTCGAATGATGCCGGCGTTGCGTCTGTAGGCCCGACGACCTTTCTGCGCACAGGGCGCTCCGCCCCAGGCTCCGCGCCCCCCACGCTACGCGTGGGTCCCCCAGCCGGAGCGCGCGCTCACGAATGTCACCGGGGGACATTCCCCGAGGGCGCGCGCAACACCACCCTGCCTGCCGCTCATGCGGTGATTCCGGCGGCGTGGCGTTGGCGGTAGATCTCGGCCAGCAGCGTCTCGGCGTCGGCGATCTGCGGCGCGCGCTCGAGCGTCTGCGCGATCATCGCCTCGGCCTCGGCGCGCTTGTAGGCCAGCTGCAGCAACACCGCCAGCGCTTCGCCCGCGAACTCCGGCATCGGCGGCGCGTCGGGGACGGCACGTGCGGGCGCGTCTTGGATCAGCAAGAAGCGCGCGACCTTGCCCTGCAGCTTGGCGACGATGTCGCGCGCCTTCTGCTGCCCGATCCCCGGCAGCGTCTTGAGGAAGACGTGGTCGCCTTCGTCGATCGCGCGCGCGATGCGCGCCATCGGCGCGGAGAACGCGCGCGCCGCCGACTTCGGTCCGATCGACGCGACCGAGAGCAGCGCCTCGAAGAACTCGCGCTCGATCCCGTTGCTGAAGCCGAAGAACGTGAACCGGCCGGCGTTGCCGTCGAGCGCGAAGTGTGGGAAGATCTCGAGCGTCGTCTCACCGCTCGCGGGCACCTTGGCGGCGACGCTGGGCGGCACGGTAACGTCGTAGACCAGGCCGCCGACGTCGATGCGCACGAGCTCGCCCGTCTGTTCGAGAACGGTGCCGGTTATTCTAGAGAACATGGTGTTGGGGGGCGCCCTCGGGGAATTGCGCTTCGCCGCAATTCGTCAAGCGCCCCGTAGCGCGGGGGGCCCGCGCCGAAGGCGTGGGGGGCGCGGAGCCTGGGGCGGAGCGCCTTCAAACCGGAACGCGAACGCGATCGCCAAGGCCAACGCGTCCGAGACGTCGTTGGGACGCGGGGGCGCGGTCAGGCCGAGCAGCTGGACGACCATGCCGCTGACTTGGGACTTGCGGGCGGCGCCGCTGCCGGCGAGGGCGCGCTTCACCATGGCGTGGGCCAACGCGTGGACGGCGACCCCGTGCGCGCCGGCCGCCAGCGCGATCACCCCGCGCGCGTGTCCCATCAGCACGGCCGTCTGCGGGTGGGCGTAGTCGGTCCACAGCTCTTCGATCACCACGCAGGCCGGCCGGACGGCGCGCAGCACCTCGACGATCCCGTCGTGCAGCTGCAGCAGCCGTTGCTCGAGGGGCAGCCCCGGGTCGGGCTGGACGACCCCGCCCTCGACCAGCCGCAGGCCGGCCGGCCCGGCCTCGATCGCGCCGTAGCCGGTGGTACGCAGTCCCGGATCGATCCCCAGGATCACCCGGCCGCTCATCGCGGCTGCTGCTGGTCCTGGTTTTGCTGCTGCTGCGGCTGCTGCCCGGGAGCGCCGGGCGTCGCGGCTTGGAACACGGTCAGGTTCACCGACTCACCGGGGCGCAGCGAGCTGTTGGCCTCGGGCTCGGTCCGCACGACTTGGCCGGGCTGGCCGGTGCCGTCGGTGGTGTAGGCGATGTTGCCGATCTGGTAGCCTTGCGCGCGCAGCGCGCGCTCCGCGTCGGCCAGCGGCATCCCGGTCACGTCGGGGACGCTGCCGGGTACGTTGACGTAGATCGTCACCGCCGAGCCGCGCTTGGCCTGCGTCCCGCCGTCCGGGCTCTGCATCGCGATCTTGCCGTCGGCGTCGGTGGCGTCGACGTTGTAGGCCAGCTGCGGCGAGAACCCGGCGTTGCGCAGCGCCGTCTGCGCCGCGTCGGGATCCTGGCCGACGACGTCGGGGACGGCGACGGCGGTCGGCCCGGTGCTGACGACGACGGTGATCGACGAACGGGGCGGGACCTGCGCGCCGGGCGGCGGCTCTTGCGAGGCGATGACGTTGGCCGGGACGGCGTCGCTGGCGGTCTGCTGGCCGACGGTCAGGCTCAGGCCCTTCGCGCCCAGCCGTTTGCGCGCGTCGTCGAGCGACAGGCTGACCACGCTCGGCACGTCGATCGGCTGCACGCCTTTGGAGACGGTCAGGGTGACGACCTGATCCTCGCGGACCTGGGAGCCGACGTCGGGGTCGAGGCTGACGACTTGGCCGGCCGGGACGGTCGAATCGTAGACGCTCTTGATGCTCGAACGCAGCTTCGCGTTCTGCAGGCTGCGCTGGGCATCGGCGACCGCGAAGCCCTTGACGTCGGGGATGCCGACCTTCGGCAACCCGTCGGAGACGACCAGATTGACCTTGCCGTCGTGCGCCAGCTTCTCGCCCGCCGCCGGCGTCTGGCTGATCACGTGGTCGGGCGGAACCGTCTCGCTGTCGGCATCGGTGATCGTCGACTGCAAGCCGAGGTGGAAGAGTGCCTCGCGCGCCGCGTTGGACTCCTGGCCGGTCAGGTCCGGCACGGCGATGTTCGGGACCGGGCCGAACATGCCGCCGCGCGCGATGAAGAACCCGAGCGCGATCGTCAGCAGCAACAGGATCGGCATGACGACCCAGCGGCGGTCGAACCCCTGCGTCTCGACGACCTCGATGCCGTGCGCCGGCGTCGCGGAGCGGTCGGGCGATTGCGAGGCGCGCGGCGGCGGCGGCTTGGGCGGCCGGCCGAGCGGTGCTTCCGGCATGACGAACTCGCCGCCGCCCTGCGGGCGCTCGCGCGCCTCACGCAGCGCGCTGGCCAGCTCGGTCGCCGACGAGAAACGCTCGTCGGGGCGCTTGCGCAGCAGCCGTGCGACGATCGCCGTCAGCGCCGGGCTGACGCCGGTCGCGCGCGGATCGATCGGCGGCGCGGGTTCGGCCACGTGCTTGAGGGCGACCGCGACCGGCGTGTCGCCGGTGAACGGCAGCGTTCCGGTCAGCATCTGGTAGATCACGACGCCCAGCGCGTAGAGGTCGCTGCGCTCGTCGAGCTCGTGGTTCTGCGCCTGCTCGGGCGAAAGGTACGCGACGCTGCCCATCACCATGCCGGGCTGCGTGACGCCCATCGTGTGCTCCGAGACGGCGCGCGCGATGCCGAAGTCGCTCAGCTTGACGACGTCGTCGGTGGTGACCAGGATGTTGGCCGGCTTGACGTCGCGATGCAGCAGGCCCTGGCGGTGCGCATAGGCCAGGCCGCTCGCGACCTGGATCGCGTAGTCGATCGCGACCGGTTCGGGCAGGACGTGCTCGTCGCGCAACAGGTCGGCCAGCGTCACGCCGTCGACCAGCTCCATCACGATGTAGTAGGCGTTGTTCTCCTGCCCGAAGTCGTAGATGTTGACGATGTTCGGGTGCGAGAGCTTGGCCGCGGCTTGCGCCTCGTACGAGAAGCGCTTGACGAAGTCGTCGTCGGAGGCGTATTGGTCGCGCAGCACCTTGATCGCGACGCGCCGCCGCAGCAGCGTATCCGTCCCGACGTACACGATGGCCATCCCCCCGTTGCCGAGGAGCCCGTCGACGCGATAGCGGTTGTTCAGAAGCTGTTCTTGTTGCACGGGGAGGTGGCTGCTAGCTTCGCGACCGGCTCAGCGCGACCCGCAGGACGTCGCGCGCGACCGGCGCCGCGTAGGTTCCACCGTACCCCACGTTCTCGATCACGACCGCGACCGCGACGCGCGGGTGGCCGGCCGGCGCGAAGGCCACGAACCAAGCGTGAGAGGCGCCGTGCGGGTTGGTCGCGGTGCCGGTCTTGCCGGCGACGACCACGTTCGGCAGCTGCGCGGCCGTGCCGGTCCCGCGCTTGACGACCTGGATCATCAGATCGCGGACCTCGTTCGCGACGTCGGTGTCGATCGGCGTGGCCAGCGGCGCCGGCTGCACCGCCAGCGAGGTCTCGGCGCCGGCGATGCGGCGCACGATGTACGGCCGCGGCGTCGTGCCGCCGTTGGCGATGGTGGCGCCGATCAGCGCCATGCGCATCGGCGTGACGAGCAGGGAGGCTTGGCCGAAGCCGAGCTGCGCCAGCACGCCGGGCTGCAGCTCGGCGCGGGTGGGGATGCGGTCGCGCACGACCGGCAGGTCGAACTCGACGCTCTTGCCCAGCCCCCACTTGGCGGCGTCGGCCAGCCAGTTGTCGACGCCGATCTTGAGCGCGATCTGCGCGAAGTCGACGTTCGAGGAGAGGGCGAACGCGCCGGCCAGGTCTTGCGTGCCGGTGCGCTCTTCCTCGTCGTCGTGGATCGTCGCGTTGCCGATCGTGAAGTAGCCCGGATCCTCGAAGGTCGACTGCGGCGTCACGACGCCGTTCTGCAGCGCGCTGGCGGCGGTGAAGATCTTGAAGGTCGAGCCGGGCGGATACAGACCGTTGGTCGAGCGGTCCAGCAGCGGCGCCGCCGGATCGTCGACCAGACTCTTCCAGCGCGCGTCGAGCCGGTTGGGGTCGTAGGAGGGGATCGACGCCAGCGCCAGCACCGCGCCGGTGCGCGGATCGAGCACGATCCCGGCGGCGCGGTGGAAGCGCGCCAGGCCGGCGACCAGCGCGCGCTGCGTGGGCAGATCGAGCGTCGTGACGACGTCCGCGCCGCGCGGTGTGCCGCCGCGACCGCTGAACATCTCGCGCAGCTGATCGATCGGGTCGTCGGACTTGCGGTGCGCGGTCAGGTCGGCGTCGAACGCGCCCTCGATCCCGGTCGTGCCGTAGCGCGGCGAGGCGTAGCCGACCGCTTGCGCGACCAGCGCGCCGAGCGGATAGGTGCGCCGGTTGCCGTGACTGACGGCCAGCGGGGTCCCGTCCGAGGCCAGGATCGAGCCGCGCCCGACCGCGATCGCCGTCGTGCGCGGATTGTAGCGGCTCTCGGCCAGCTGCGGGCCGCTGACGACCTGCAGCCATACCTGCCGGAGTGCGAGCAGCGCGAACAGGGCGAGGAATAGGACGCCCAGCCGCGCGATCGCCCGGTCGGTCAAGCCTCCTCGCTCGCCGCGGCCGCGGGCCGCTCGCGCAAGAGCGTGTAGCCGGTGGCGCCCGTGCGCACCGCCAGATACGCGCCGCCGCCGGCACCGGCGGCGATGACCTCGTTGATCAAGCGGTGCGCCAGCTCGTCGTCGACGCCGTCGATCGCGAGCACCGCGTCGACGCCGACCTCCTCGAGCAGCGGGCCGGCGACGTACGCTGCGCGCGGCAGCGTTTCGAACAAACGCTCCTCGTACGGTTCCTCGCGCCACGGTCCGCGCTTCCCGAACACGCTGGCGTGATAGTCCCACGCGCACAAGCGCCGCTCGTTCCACACGAAGTCGTCGCGCACGCAGGTGCGACGGCAGATCGCGCACTGCGCGAGCGCCTCGGCCGGCCGGCCGAGCGCGTCGAGGATGTCTTCCGGGACGTCGTCGGCGTTGACGACCGTCTCGTCGCTCAAGGTTTCCGGCACGGCGGCCTGCCAACCGACGCGCGCCAACAGCTCGAGCTCGCGCAGCGACGAAACGAACGAGCGCTCGTCCGACGGCTCGAAGGTCTGATCGGTCCACGCGGCCAGGTTGTCGGCCGCGATCCCGACGCGCTGCCATGCCTCGCCGAGCACGACGCCGATCGGCGTCCATGCCAGCGGCACCAGCCATGCCGTCACCTGACGGTTTTCCGCCACCAGGCTCGCGGTGAAGGCGAGCGTACTCGCGTTGCCGCCCAGCACGAAAGCGCGGGCGGCGGGCTCGTCGGGACGCTCGTTCATCGGCCCTGGCGTACGGCACCCGGCGCAAACGCTCCCGCTGGAAGGGCCACCGCGCGCGCGGCATGCGTTATGTTCCGGCGGATATCGCGTGGGGGCGTCGAAGGCGGCGCGCCATGAAGAGATCCTCCGCACTCGTCGCCGCGCTCGCGGCGATCGTGACGCTCGGCGCGCCGGCGACCGCCGCGCCCGGCTCGATCACCGTCTTCGCCGCCGCGTCGCTGAAAGAAGCATTCGACGCCGCGGCGCCCGCCTTCACCAAAGCCACCGGCGTGAGCGTGACGTTCTCGTACGGCGGCTCCGACACGCTCGCGACGCAGATTCGTCAAGGCGCGCCGGCCGACGTCTTCGCCTCCGCCAACGAGAAACAGATGGCGGCCGTGGCCGCCGCGGGACTCCTGGCCGCGCCGGCGCGCACCTTCGTGCGCAACCGGCTCGTGCTGATCGTCCCCAAGGCGAATCCGGCCCACATCACCGGCCTGGCCGATTTGGCGCACCCCGGCGTCAAAGTCGTGTTGGCCGCGCCGACGGTCCCGGTCGGCAGCTACGCGCGCACCTCGTTCACCACCGTCGCCGGCAAGCCGGGCTATCCGGCCGACTTCGCCGCCGCCGTCGCCAAGAACGTCGTCTCCGAGGAGATCGACGTCAAGGCCGTCGCGACCAAGATCGCGCTGGGCGAAGGCGACGTCGGCATCGTCTACCTGACCGACGTGACGCCCGCGCTGGCGCCGCAGGTGACGATGATCCCGTATCCGCCGGGCGCTTCGCCCGACGCGGTCTATCCGATCGCGGCCCTCAAGGCCGCGCCGAACCCGTCCGGCGCGAAGGCGTTCGTCGCGTTCGTCCTCGCTCCCGAGGGACAGCGCTTCTTGCACGACCGCGGCTTCGCCGCTCCGTAGCGCCTCGTGGCACGGCTGACGATCCGCGTCGTCTTCGGGGAAGCCGCCGCCGTGGGGCCGGGGAAGATCGCGCTGCTCGAGGCGATCGCCGAGTCGGGCTCGATCTCGGCCGCCGGTCGCGCGCTCAAGATGTCCTACCGGCGTGCCTGGACCCTGGTCGAGGAGCTCAACGCGCTCTTCCGCACGCCGCTCGTGCGCGCTCGGCCGGGCGGCGCGCAGGGCGGCGGCGCGCAGGTGACCGCGCTGGGCAAGCTGGTGGTGCGCGAGTATCGCGCCCTCGAAGCGCTCCTGCGCGAGGACGGGCAGCCCCACGTCGCGGCGCTCGAGCACGCCGTGCGGCGGGCCCGCCGCGGATCCGTCGTTATATCTCGTCGGACATAACGGAGGACCTGCCGACGGCCGCGGGGAACCGCACCACCGGACCGCCCTCGTACGCCCTCCCTGAGCGTCCGAGGGCGGTGCTGCGTTTGGCGGCAGGGCACGCTCGCGCGCATCGGCAAGCGTGCGCGATGGAACCCATCGCCGAGCACGTGCACACGCACGCGGACGGGACGACGCATCGTCATCCGCACGATCGCACCGATCCCGACCACCGTCCGCGGCGCGGCAAGATGGGACCGACCCGCTCGACGCGGTTGCCCGCCGAGCTCGACGCATGGCTCGAGTCGCGGCTGCTCGTGCATCGCGACCGCTCGGTCAGCGAGATCTTGCTCGAGCTGATCCACGGCGGACTGCGTTTGCGCGAGGGCTACATGGCCGTGCACCGCCGCGTGCTGGAAGACCTCGCGGCCGGCGAGCCGGCGCGCTACCAGACCTATCGCGGCTGTCTGCTCGACACGTTCGGTCCGGCGTACGTGGCCCACCTCGATCGCTGGCTCGAGGCGGACGGCGTCGTCGCGCGCAGCGCGGCGACGACGCCCTGATCGCCGGCGGCGTCAGCCGAGCTTGCCGCTGTACTCCTCGAGCAGTCCCCACGCCGTCGGCCCGAACTCGTCCTTCCAGCGGCCGTAGAACGCGCCCAGCTTGGCGCGCAAGCCTTCCCGGTCGACCTCGTTGATCGCCATCCCCTGCGAGCGGAGCTTGCCGGCCAAGCTGTTGTTGTAGTTGACGACGGCCGTGCGCTGCTTTTGCGCGGCCAGGCGCGCGTTCTTGCTCACGATCGCCTGTACGTCGGGCGGCAGGCCCTTCCAGACGTCGGCGTTGCCCATCAGCCAATAGCCGCTCCACATGTGCGCCGACATGCTCAGGTACTTCTGCACCTCGTAGAAGCGCGCGAACTCGATGTTGAGCAGTGGGTTCTCCTGTCCGTCGACGACGTGCGTCTGCAGCGAGGTGTAGAGCTCGCTGAAGTTGATCGGCGTCGGCGCCGCGCCCAGTGATTTGAACAGATCCAGATACAGGCGGCCTTCGGGCGTGCGAATCTTGAAGCCCGACAGGTCGGCGGCGTTCTTGACCGGATGCGTGGAGGAGGTGATGTTCCGCATCCCGTTCTCCCAGATCAGGTCGAACGCGAAGAGCCCTTTGCTCGCGATGTCGTTGCGGATGTACGCGCCCAGCTTGCCGTCGAAGGCCTGGAAGGCTTGAGCCGAGTCCTTGAACGCGAAGCCGACGCCCTGGATCGCGGCGACCGGCACGACGGAGGCCAGGATCGCGCCGTCGAGCGTCATGAACTGCAGCGCGCCCGAGCGCATCTGCTGCAGCATCGCGGTATCGCCGCCCAGCTGGTTGTTGGGGAAGGTCTGGACGTCGAGCTTGCCGCCGGTCTCCGCGCGCACCGTGTCCCACAGGTTCTTCATCGCGACGCTGAGCGGATGGTCGACCGGCTGATTCGTGCCCGCCTTGTACGTCCATTGCGCCGCGCGCGCGGGGCTGCGCACGACGGCGATCGAGGCGAACGCCGCCGCCGACGACGTGATGAATGCACCGCGCGTGGTCTTGCCTTGCATCTCTGGCCTCCCCGATGAGCTCGGTATAATGTGCACCAAGGAGTAGCGTCTCGCCGAAGAAATCTCCTCCGCCATGCCCACGACGAGCCTTCCCCCGCTGCACGGCCTCCGGGTGGTCGAGGTCGGCAACTTCATGGCGGTCCCGTTTTGCGGGATGCAGCTGGCCGATCTCGGTGCAGATGTGGTGAAGGTCGAGAACCCGCACGGCGGCGACCTGACGCGCGCGACCGGCCCGTTCGTCGCGGGCGAGAGCTCGAACTTCGTGCGGCTCAACCGCAACAAGCGCAGCCTCGCGCTCGACTTGAAGGCGCAGGCCGGCAAGGACGTGTTCCGCCGGCTCGCGGCGCGCGCCGACGTCGTGATCGAGAACCTGCGGCCCGGCACGATGCGCGATCTGGGGCTCGACGAGCCGGTGCTGCGAGCCGGCAATCCCGGCTTGATCTACTGCGCTGCCTCGGGCTTCGGCGCCGACGGTCCGTACGCGGATCGACCGGGGCTCGACATCATCGCGCAGGGAATGTCCGGTCTCATGAGCATCACCGGCGAACCCGGTCGGCCCCCGGTCAAGGTCGGCGTTCCGATCGCGGACCTGACCTGCGGCTTGTACGCGACGATCGCCGTCCTGGCGGCGCTGCGCGCGCGCGAGCGCGACGGCCGCGGACAGTCGATCGACGTCTCGCTGCTCGAGTCGGCCGTCTCGTTCGCGGTCTGGGAGGCCGGACGCTGGTTCGCGACCGGCGAGGTCCCGCAGCCGACGGGCTCGGCGCATCAGTCGATCGCGCCGTACCAAGCCGTGCGGGCCGCCGACGGGTTCTTCACCTTCGGCGCCAACACGCAGGCGCACTGGTTGCGCGTGTGCGAGGTCTTCGGGGTGCCCGCGCTCGCCGACGACGCGCGCTTCGCCGACAACCAGCAGCGGGTGGCGCATCGCGACGCGCTGATCGCCGCGCTCGAAGCGGTGACCGTGACGCGGCCGGTCGAGGACTGGATCGCGGCGCTGACGCAGGCCGGGATCCCGTGCGGACCGATCTGGAGCTACGACCGCGTGTTCACCGATCCACACCTGCAGCAACGCGGGTTCTTCAGCGACGCGCCGCATCCGACGCTCGGCGCGGTGCGGCAGATCGGCTCGCCGCTGCGTCTGAGCGAAACGCCGCCGCGGATCGAGCGTGCGGGACCGCTCTTGGGAGCGGACTCGCTGGCGGTCTTGCGCGAGCTGGGCTTCGCGGACGGTGAGCTGGACGCGCTGGCCGCCGCCGGCGTGACGGTGCAGGCGTGATTCGGGTCGAGCACGACGGCGAGGGGATCGCGACCGTCACCATCGACAACCTGGCCGCGCGCAACGCGATGACGTTCGCGATGTGGGACGCGCTGCGCGACCACGCGCGCGCACTCGACGCCGATCCGAGCGTGCGGGTCGTCGTCATCACCGGGGCGGGCGGCGCGGCGTTCGTCAGCGGGACCGCGATCACCGAGTTCCGCGGCTTCACCGCCGACGACGGCGCCGCGTACGAACGGCGCATGGACGCCGTCATGGAGGCGCTGGAAGCGATCCGCGTCCCGGTCATCGCGGCGATCGCCGGCGCCTGCACGGGCGGCGGCGTCGCGATCGCCTCGACCTGCGACCTGCGCATCGGCGAGCCGGCGGTACGCATCGGCGTCCCGATCGCGCGCACGCTGGGCAACTGTCTGTCGATCGCCAACCTGGCCCGAGTCGCCGACCTGGTCGGCGTTCCGGCGGCCAAGGCGCTCTTGTTCAGCGCGCGGCTGCTCGACGCGCAGGCGGCCTTGCACGCCGGTCTGTTGAACGAGGTCGTTCTCGACGTCGACGCGCTGCTCCCGCGCGCGCACGAGATCGCGCGCGGGATGCTTGCGCTCGCGCCGCTGACGCTGCGCGCGACGAAGGAGGGCTTTCGCCGCCTGCGCGCCGCGCGCGCGCTGCCCGCCGGCAGCGATCTGATCCGCGCGTGCTACGGCAGCGACGACTTCCGCGAAGGCGTCACGGCCTTTCTCGAAAAGCGCGCGCCGCGCTGGAGCGGCACCTAGCCCGACCGGCAGAGCGAAGGCGGCGTCAAGCGGTGCGGGTGCGCGTGCGCAAGAGGACGATCCCGAAGACCGCCATCAGTGCCAGCACGAGGGCCAAGCTCAGGGCGAGGTCGCCGAACGGCGACTGCCACCCACACAGCTGCGCCGCTTCGTACGCCGCCACCAGCACCGCCAGCGCGCTGACCGTTCCGATCCACAAGCGCATCACCGCGGGAAGCTGCGTGCCGTGGTGCGAGACGAGCCGGTGCACGAGCAGCGAGTCGAGCGTGTCGGTGACGATCATCCCGACCGAGAACGTCGCGCCGACGATCAGCGCGCCGGCGATGCCGGCGTCGGCGCCGAACACGACGGCATACGCGGCGATCTGGCTCGAGGTCTCGAAGCCGAAGCCGAACAACAGCCCGATCGGAATCGCCCACAGCGCGTTCGCACTCTCGCGCCACGCGCGCGGGACGAGCCGCGCGCGCAGGCCGGCCGGCTGCGGCGCGCCGCCGCGCAGCGCGCGCAGGTTCAGCACCGCGACCAGCAGTAGCACGACGATCGAGATCCACGTCCCGACCGTCTCGATCAGCGCGCCGTGCCCGGCCAGGCGCGCGCCCAGCGCGCCCAGCAAGATCGAGATCGCCAGCACCATCACGCTATGGCCGCCGGCGAACAGCGCGCCGACGAAGCGGCTCAGCCGCGGCGTGCGCGGATACGCGTTGCGCGTCACGTTGTCGATCGCGGCCAGGTGATCGGGATCGGCGCCGTGGCGCAGCCCGAGTGCGAAGACGGTGAATGCGGCCGCACCGATCATATCCGCTTCCCCTACGCCACGCGGCGAGCCGGCTGCTGCCGGCGGGCCCGTTTGTCTACGCTGTAGACGGTTCAGAAGCTCCGCTCGGTGTCGATCAGGATCGTGACCGGACCGTCGTTGACGAGCGCGACCGCCATGTCGGCGCCGAAACGGCCGGTCTGAACGGCGATCCCGGCCGCGCGCAAGCCGTCGGCGACCCGCAGGTACAGGCGCTCGGCCGGCTCGCCGCGCGCGGCGGTGATGAACGAGGGCCGGCGGCCTTTGCGCACGTCGCCGAGCAAGGTGAACTGCGAGACCAGCAGCACCGCGCCGCCGACGTCCGCCAGTCCCAGGTTCATCGCGCCCGCGCCGTCGTCGAAGACGCGCAGCCCGGCGACCTTGCTCGCGAGCGCGGCGGCGGCGCGCTCGTCGTCGTCGACGGCGACCCCGACCAGCACCAGCAAGCCGCGTTCGATGCCGGCGATCCGCTCGCCCGCGACGGTGACCGCGGCCTGCGTGACGCGCTGGACGACCGCCCTCACGGAATGCGCAGCGCGTCGGTGAACAGCTCGACCAAATGCTCGCGCTCGACCGGCAAGGGCGCGTTGGCGAGCAGCCGCTGCTGCGCGTACGCGCCCTCGACCAGCGCCGGCACGTCGTTCGGCGCGTAGCCGAGCTCGCGCAAGCTGACCGGCATGACGGTCTTGCGCATCAACGCGATCAGCGCGCCGGCCAGCGCCTCGCCGACCTCGTCGTCGGCCAGGCGTTTGTGGTGCGCGAACATGCCGAGCACGCGTCGATGCTTCTCCGGCGCGGCCGGTGCGGTGAAGCGCACGACGGCCGGCGCGCTCACGATCACCGACATGCCGTGCGGCACCATCGGATGATCGGCATCGTAGCCCATGGGATGGAAGTCGCGCACCAGGCCGGCTACCGCGTACGCCATCCCGTGCGGCACGTGCACGCCGGCGTTGCCGAAGCCGATGCCGGCCAGCGTCGCGGCGTACATGACCTTCTCGCGCGCCTCCTCGTCGCCGGCGTCGACGACCGCGCGTTCCAAGTGCCGCGCCAACAGCTCGAGCGCTTCGACGCAGGCGAGATCGCTGTACGGGTTCGCTCCCTGCGAGAGCGGCCGCGCGAGCGGCGTCGCCGGCCGCACCCGCTGCCGGTAGGGTTTGGCGGTGAACGACTCGAGCGCGTGCGCGAGCACGTCGAAAGCGCTCGAGGCGACGACCCCGGCCGGCAGCGTGCGCGTCGCGTCGGGATCGACCAGCCCGAGCGTCGGCCGCAGGCGGCGCGAGGAGATCCCCGTCTTCACCGCGTGCGCCTCGAAATCGAAGATCGTGATGCCGGTGCACTCGCTGCCCGTCCCCGAGGTCGTCGGGCAGGCGATGTGCGGCGCGAGCGGGCCCGGCACCGCCGCGCCCTCGCCCAGCGGCGCGTTGACGTACCGTTCGAACGGCGCCGGATGGGTCGCGTACAGGTTGGCCGCCTTGGCGGTGTCGATCGTCGAGCCCCCGCCGACCGAGATGTACCCGTCGACCTTGGCGTCGATGGCGAAGGCGGCCGCATCGCGGAACGAGCCGTCGGTCGGCTCAATGCGAACGCGATCGAACAGCGCGACGTCGACGCCGGCCGCGCGCAAGGACGCCAGCGCGCGCGCCGTCAGCTCGAGCTTGGCGACGTTGCGATCGGTGAACAGCGCGACCCGTCGCAGGCCGAGCGCGGCGGCTTCGGCGCCGAGCTCGTCGATCGCCCCGCGACCGAACTTGACTCGCGGGGCTTCGATCTCCAGGACCGTCTCGTGCACGGTGGGAAGTCCCCCTCGTGGCCGAGCCGATCCTCTCGACGCGCAACGTCGTCAAAGTCTACGCGGGCTTCGTTGCGCTCGACGGCGTCTCGCTGGACGTGGCGGCCGGCGCGATCCACGCCGTCATCGGCCCCAACGGCGCCGGCAAGACCACCCTCTTCAACGTCCTCTCGGGGTTCGCACCGGCCACCCGCGGCAGCGTGCGCTTCGGCGGTGAAGAGATCGTGCAGCTCGACCCGGCCGCGATCGCGCGCTTGGGGATGGTGCGCAGCTTCCAGATCAACAGCATCTTCCCGCACCTGACCGTGCTCGACAACGTCAAGCTCTCGCTGCAGGCGAAGACCGCGCTCTCGCGCCGGCTGCTGGCCTCGCCGGGCGTGACCGCGGTCCTCGACGACCCCGCCCGCGCCGCGCTCGACGCGGTCGGCCTGGACGGCGAGCGCGACCGCTTGGCGGTCAATCTGCCCTACGGCCGCAAGCGTTCGCTCGAGCTGGCGATCGCGCTGGCGCAAGAGCCGCGCGTGCTGCTGCTCGACGAGCCGACGGCCGGGATGGGCCTCGAGGACGTCGACGCGACGGTCGCGCTGATTCGCCGCATCGCGCCCGGCCGCACGATCGTGCTGGTCGAGCACAACTTGCAGGTCGTCAACCACCTGTGCGATCGGGTGACCGTCATGCAACGCGGCAAGGTGCTGGTCGAAGGGACGTACGACGAGGTGCGCGCCGACGCGCGCGTGGTGACCGCGTACCTGGGCGCGGGGACGCACTGATGCTGGCGCTGCGCGACGTACAGGCGTACTACGGCGAGTCGCACGTCCTGCACGGCATGACCTTCGAGGTCCGCACCGGCGAGGTGGCGACACTGGTGGGCCGCAACGGCGTCGGCAAGACGACGACGCTGCGCACCATCATGGGGATCCTGCCGCCGCGCAGCGGTACGATCGAGCTCGACGGCGTCTCGCTCACCGATCGCCCGTCCGACCGCATCGCGCGGCTGGGCGTCGGGTACGTGCCCGAAGAGCGGGGCATCTTGGCCAGCCTGAGCGTGCAGGAAAACCTGACCTTGCCGCCCATCGTCGGCGCCGACGGTTGGAGCGTCGAGCGCGTCTACGAGGCCTTCCCGAACCTGCGCGAGCGCGCGCGGGCGCCCGGCACGACGCTCTCGGGCGGCGAGCAGCAGATGCTCGCCATCGCGCGCGTGCTGCGCTCGGGCGCGCGCACGATCTTGCTCGACGAACCGACCGAAGGCCTCGCGCCGGTGATCGTCGAGCGCATCGGCGAGCTGATCCGCACCATGAAGGCCGACGGGATGACCGTCTTGCTGGTCGAGCAGAACGTCCGCTTCGCGACCGGGGTCGCGGACCGCCATCACATCGTCGTTCACGGCCGCGTCGCGCAGACGCTCGACAACGCGGAAGTCGTCGCGCGCGAGCGCGAGCTGCTCGATCTCCTGGGCGTCTGACTGATCCGCGCGCGCCGCGGGCGCCGTACTCCTCGCATCAACACCCTCTCTTCCATCCGAGGACATGATGCGACTCACTCTCGCGGGGCTCGCCCTCGCCGCGCTCCTCACCACGCCGACCGCCGGCTTCGCCGACGCGAGCGCCGGCGCTTCCGCGTGTCGAGCGGCCGATGCGCCGCCGGCGCCCGCGCCGCACGCGATGCGCGAGGCCAACCCGATCGACCCGCTCCTGTATCCCTTCGACCATCAGATGACGACGTACGGCGGCTGAAGGAACTCCGCGTTCCGGCGCGTAGCGCGAAGGTGCCGAAGGATTCGGCGGGGCTTGCCACTCCGACCAGCGTTCATCCACGAAAGGGAGTGGGGATGAGTTCTACGCACCTTCGCGCCGGTATCGCCGCCGTCGCAGCCCTCGCGGGCTTGAGCTTGGCCGCCTGTTCGGGCGGCGCGTCCGGCGGCGCGAACACGCCGACCGCCGCGCTCGACGCGACGCACCAACAGCGCTCCGCGCAAAGCGCGAGCCTGGGCACCTATCACATCAACACGTCGTCGATCATGGTCGCCGGCCTCTCGTCGGGCGCGTTCATGGCCGTCCAGCTCGACTACGCGTACTCGAAGACGTTCAAGGGCTCCGCGATCTTCGCCGGCGGCCCGTACTTCTGCGCCGAGGACAACGAAGATCTCGCCCTCACGCAGTGCACCGACGACTCGCCGACGATCCCGCTGGGCACGATCGAGACCGACTTCAACAACGCCGCCGCTTTCGGGTACGACAACCCGACCTCGAATCTGAACGGCCAGAAGAGCTATCTCTTCTCGGGCACGCAGGACACGACCGTGTACCAGAGCGTGGTGAAGGCGCTCAACACCGAAGACCAGCACTACGGCATCGCGACGACGACCAACTTCACCACCGCCGCCGGCCACGGCTGGGTGACCCCCGACGTCTCGACCGCCTGCGGCACGACCGCCAGCCCGTACCTGATCAACTGCGGCTTCGACGCGGAACAGACGTTCCTCACGCTGCTCTACGGCACGCTGAACGCGCGCAACAACGGGACGCTGACGGGCTCGCTGCTGGAGTTCAACCAGAACCCGTTCGTGGCCGGCGGCGTCGCCGCGACCTACTCGATGGACAGCAACGGCTGGCTGTACGTCCCCGCCGCGTGCGCGAGCGGCACGACCTGCAAGCTGCTGGTCGCGCTGCACGGGTGCGCGCAGAGCTACACCGACGTCGGCAACGCGTTCATCACCAAGTCGGGGCTCAACGAGTGGGCCGACACGAACGACTTGATCGTGCTCTACCCGCAGGCGATCCCGACGTCGTACAACCCCTACGGGTGCTGGGACTGGTGGGGCTACACCGGCTCCGACTATTCGGCGACCGAGGGTATCCAGATGGAAGCCATCGACGGGATGGTCCAACACCTGATCTGACCGCCGGCGGTGCGGCGCGCGGGGTCAGGTCTCCGCGCGCCGTCCCAGCTTCGCCAGCAGCTCGCCGACGATGCCGCGCCGGAAGAGCAGCACGCACAGCGCGAAGATGGTCCCCATCACCAAGTTCGTCTTGTCGCCGATCGGCGTCTTCGAGACGAAGTAGTCGAGGGACTCGAACAAGCCGGCGCCGACGATCGGGCCGACGATGGTGCCGATGCCGCCCAACACGGTCATCATGACGACCGCGCCCGAGGTGTGCCAGTCGACCATGTCGAGCCCGGCCAGCCGGTTGCCCAGCGCGTAGAGCGCGCCGGCGAAGCCCGCCAGACCACCGGCGATGGTGAACACGGCCAGCTTGTAGCGGTTGACCCGGTAGCCCAACGCGACCATGCGCTGCTCGTTCTCGCGCATCCCGCGCAGCACCATGCCGAACGGCGAGGCGACCAGCCGCAACGTCAGCCACACGCTGATCGCGACCACCGCGACCAGGATGTAGTAGAACGCGACGTCGTTCTCCAGCGGCAGGCCGAAGTAATGGCCGCGCGAGCTCAAGGAAAGCCCGTTCTCGCCGCCGGTGACGTCGGTCATCTGGAACACGCAGAAATACTGGATCATCGCGATGCCCAGCGTCACCATCGCGAAGTAGATGCCCGAGCGCCGGACCGAGATCAGGCCGACGACGAACGCCAGCACCAGCGCGTAGGCCACGCCGATGCACAGCGCCGGCACCGCGTCCAGCTGCGTGCGCGCGAGCAAGATCGCCGTCACGTAGCCGCCGCCTCCCCAGAACATCGCCTGACCGAACGAGAGCAGCCCGACGAAGCCGAACAGCAAGTCGAGCGAGACCGCGAACAGCCCGAAGCACACCAGGTCGATCGCGACCACCGGGTAGACGCGAATCGGCGGCAGCGGCAGGACGATCGCCAGCAGCAACAGCGCCGCACCGATGAGCAGCAGCGGCCGCTTCACCGGCTCCCCTCCGCTCGCCCGAACAGGCCGGCCGGCCGCAGCACGATCACGATCACCATGACGATGAAGATCAGCGTGGTCGAGATGGGCGCGTAGAACACGCTGCCCAGCGCCTGAAGCACGCCCAGCGCGAAGCCCGCCACGATCGAGCCGAGCACCGAACCGAGGCCGCCGATGACGACGATCGCGAACGTATAGATGATGATGCTGTCGCCCATGCTGGGCTGGACGTTGGTGGTCGGGGCGGCCAGCACGCCGGCCAGCGCGGCCAGTGCCACGCCGCAGCCGAACGTGAGGGTGACCAGGCGCCGGGTGTCGATGCCGAGCGCGCGCACCAGCACCGGGTTCTCGGTGGCGGCGCGGATGCGCGCACCGACCGGCGAGCGTTCGACGATCCACCAGGTCCCCGCGCAGACGAGCAGCGCGACGATGATGACGAACAGCTTGTAGAGCGGGTAGAGCGTGAAGCCCAGGTTGACGATCCCGCTCAGCGCGTCGGGCGCCGAGTAGGGCGAGCCCAGCGGTCCGGCCAGGATGCGCATCAGGTCTTCGATGACCAGCGTGAGCGCGAAGGTCAGCAGCAGGTTGTAGAGCGGATCGAGCCCGTACAGGCGGCGCAGCAGCGTCGTCTCGAGCAGGATCCCGAACGCGCCGACGACGACCGGCGCCACGATCAGCGCCGCGTAGAACGGGAGGTGCAGCTCTTGCGCGCCGTAGTAGGTCGCGAACGCGCCGAGCATGTACATCGTGCCGTGCGCGAAGTTCACCACGCGCAGCATGCCGAAGATCACGCTCAGCCCGAGGGCGAGCAGCGCGAAGAACGCGCCGCTCGCCAGCCCGTTGAAGACCTGGGTGACGAGGTAGTCTGGGCTCAGGCTACCAGTCCTTCACGCACTTGGACTGCGAGACGGGACGGAAGGCCTCCTCGCCCGGGATCGTCTGCAGGATCTTGAACCACGCGTGCGGCTCCTTGACTTCGCCCTTCGGGAGCACGTCGACGACGTACATGTCGTGCAGAACGCGATGGTCGCGCGCGCGCCACTCGCCGTGGTGCGCGTAGAAGTCGTTGAACTTGCGACCGTCCAGGTACGCGACGACCTTGTCCGCGTCGGTCGAGCCGACCGCCTTGACCGCGTTGAGCCACTGCGTCGCGGCGGAGTAGTCGGCGGCCTGGATGTCGGTCGGACGAAGACCGTGATTGCGCGCGCTCCAGCGGTCCGCCCATGCGCGCGCGGCCTTGTCCTCGTCCCAGTACCAGGACGTGGTGATGCGCGATCCGGCGAACACGTCCGGCAACGCGTCGACGTCGCTGAGGAACAGCAACCCGACGGCGATCTTCATGTCGTGGTCGAGGCCGAACTGATGCGCGGCCTTCATGCTGTTGACCGTGTCCGCGCCGGCATTGAGCAGGCCCAGCACTTGCGCGTGCGAGTTCTTCGCCGCGATCACGTACGAGCTGTAGTCGGTCGTACCCAGCGGAATCTCGCTGTTCGCTATGAACGATCCGCCGAACGGCTGGATCGCGGCGCTGAAGTCTGCCAGCATCTGCTTGCCGAACGCGTAATTGGCGACGAAGCCGTACCACGTCTTCCCACCCGTCTTGGCGATGTACGATCCGGTGGAGTGAGCCAACGCGTACGTGTCGTAGGCGTAGTGGTAGGTGTACTTGCTGCAGTTTTCGTTGGTCAGCGCCGACGACGCGCCGCCGGTGACGATCTCGAGCTTGTGCTTCTCCTTCGCCACGCCGTCGACGGCCAGCGCCGTCGCCGAGTTGGTCAGGTCGAGCGCCAGCTCGGCGCCGCTGTCGAACTCCTCGCGCGCTTTCGCCGCGGCGGTGGGGCCGTCGTTGCGATGATCGATCCCGTCGACGACCAGCTCGCGCCCGAGCACCTTGCCGCCGAAGTCCTCCACGGCCATCTTGACCGCGTCGACTGCGCCCGGTCCCGACAACGCGGAGTAGACGCCGCTCATGTCGGTGATGACGGCGATCTTGATGGGCCCGTTGTCGGCGGCGGCGACCGGCGTCGGGCCGCCCAGGGACGTCACCAGCAGCGCCGTGGCCAACGCCGCCGGGACGGAAGAATGAATGCGCATTCGAATCACCTCGTGAAGATGAGTTGCGTCGTCGGTTTCCCGCCGGTGCGCACGTTCCTCCGGTGGCGGTCCGAATGCACCCGTTCGGGTGTATCGGTGCGCGCTCGCGCTACCCGCGCCGGCGCGCCGTCGCCAGCACCGCGACCAGCGCCGCGGCGCACGCGATCCCGGCCGTCGCGCGGTGCGTCGACAACCATAGCTGCGAGCTGGTCGTGCGCGCGCGGTCGTCGAACGCGCCGTGCGCGCCCCAGTCGCCCGGCAGCGGCCGCTCGAGGTTGTCGGGCCGCCCCGGCGGGTCGCCGCCGTCGTACTGCTGGCTGGCGTAGCCGGTCCGACCGAGGTAGCGGTCCGTGTAGCCCGGTGCGAGGATCTGCCCGACCAGCGCTTGCAGCGCCGACCACCCGATCACGAGCTCCCGCCGCCGGTGCTCGGCGAGCCAGACCACGCCGCGCGCGATGACCTCGGGCTGGTAGATCGGCGGAACCGGCTGCGCCTTGCGCGGCAGCTTGTTGCGCAGCCAGCTGAACTGCGGCGTGTTGACGGCCGGCAGGATCGCCATCGTGATGCGGACCTTGCTGCGGCGATGGTACAGCTCGCAGCGGATGCTGTCGGTGAAGCCGCGGATGGCGGACTTCGCGCCGCAGTACGCCGCCTGCAAGGGGATGCTGCGGTAAGCCAGCGCCGAACCCACCTGGACGATCGTGCCGCGATCGCGCGGCAGCATGCGCCGCAGCGCGGCCTGCGTTCCCCACACGTAGCCCAGGTAGCTGACCTCGGTGATGCGCCGGTACTCCGCGGGCGTCAGCTCGACGAACTCGGCGAAGACGCTCGAGAACGCGACGTTCGTCCACACCTCGATCGGCCCGAGCGCGGCTTCGATCTCCGCGGCCGCGCGCTCGACGGCGTCGGCGTCGGCGACGTCGGTGGGGACCGCGTGGGCGCGGCCGCCCAGCGCTTCGACCTCGCGCTGCGCCGCCGCCAGGCCGTCGACGCCGCGCGCGATCAGCCCGACGTCGTAGCCGGCTCGCGCATACTCCCGCACGACGGCGCGCCCGACGCCGGCCGAAGCGCCGGTGACGACCGCAACCTTGCGCTGGCCGCTCACCGGCGCCCCCGTGCGATCAGCGTGCCGAGCACGCCGCCGAGCACGAGCGTCGCGGCCGCCAAGCCGACGGCGGCGTCGCGCTGCGCCCGGCGTCGTTGCGCGCGCCGGTCGGGCATCGCGGCCGACTCCGGATATGCTCCCGCCCGGTGCGCCCCCGGGTGCAGCGCCAGCCACAGCACGTCGGCCAGGTGCAGCGGTTGCCGCTCGCCGGTCTGCATCACTTGCTCGCGGCACGAGAAGCCGTCGGCGACGACGAGCTGCTCCGGCGGCGCTTCGCGCACCGCGGGCAGATACGCCAGCTCACCGGCCGCGATCGAGACGTCATAGTGCTCGCCGGCCTCGAAGCCGAACGCCCCCGCCATTCCGCAACAGCCGTCGTCGAGGAAGCGCGCGCGCACGCCGCTGCGTTCGAGCGCGCGCTGCGTCCCGGCCATCCCCAGCGCGCGCTCCGCCTTCTGATGACAATGGCCGTGCAGGATCGCCTCGCGGTCGAGCTGCGGCGGCGTCCAGTCGGGATCGCGGGTCAAGAAGTCGCCGAGCAGCGTGACCTGGCGGCTCAGGCGCTTCGCGTCCTCATCGTCGGGCAGCAGGTTCATCAGCTCGTCGACGAAGACGCTGGCGCACGAGGGCTCCAGCACGACGATCGGCGTGCCGGCCTCGATCTCCTCGCGCAGCCCGTCGAGGATCTGCCGCAGCATGATCTGCGCGAGGTCGAGCATGCCGTAGTCGTAGAGCGGGCGCCCGCAGCAAAAGGTCCCCGCCGGCACGCTGACCGCGTAACCCGCCGCCTCGAGCACCTCGACCGCGTGCTGCGCCGTCGTCGCGTGGAGGTAGGTGTTGAACGTATCGGCCCACAGCACGACGCGGCCCTTGCGCCCCTCGCCACGCGGACCGCGCGCGCGCCACCACGCCCGGAACGACTGCTCGGCGAACAGCGGCACCGTGCGCCGCGGTGCCATGCGCACCAGCGCCTTGGCCACGCTCGAGAACGGCGGCGTCTGGCTGACCGCGTTGACGACCCGCGGCGCGAACGAGGCCAGGTGCGCCCACCACGGGATGAGCCCGAACGCATAGGCCCAGATCGGCCGGCGTTTGCGCTCGTAGTAGTGGGAGAGGAACTCGGCCTTGTACGAGGCCATGTCGACGTTGACCGGACAGTCGCCCTTGCAGCCCTTGCAGGCCAAGCACAGGTCGAGCGCCTCTTTGACGGCCTCCGACTGCCAGCCCTCGCGCAGCGGCTCGCCTTCCAGCATCTCGAACAGCAGCCGCGCGCGGCCGCGCGTCGAGTGCATCTCTTCGCGAGTCACGCGATACGAGGGACACATCGTGCCCTGCTCGTGCCGCCGGCATTTGCCCACCCCCACGCACCGGTTCGCCGCGTACGCGAACGAGCCGTAGTCCTGCTGCTGGAAGCGCAGCCGCGTGCGCGGGTTCCAGGGCTCGTAGTGCGGGCCTTCGCGCAGGTTGCTCTCGGGCGGATACGGGTCGACGACCTTGCCCGGGTTCATCTTGTGCTCGGGGTCCCAGGCATGCTTGAACGCGCGGAACGCGTCGACGATCGCGTCCGAGTACATGATGTTCAGATAGGCGGCCTTGGCCTGCCCGTCGCCGTGCTCGCCGGAGAGCGATCCGCCGTAGCGCTTGATCAGGTGCGCGGCTTCGAGCATGAACGAGCGGTACGCGGCCACGCCCGGCGCGCTGGCGAAGTCGAAGGTGATCCGGCAGTGCACGCAGGCCTGTCCGAAGTGACCGTACATCGGCGAATCGTAGCCGTACTTGTCGAACAGCGCGCGCAGGTCGCGCAAGTACGCGCCGAGCTTGTCGGGCGGGACGGCGGAGTCTTCCCAGCCCTCGTGGTTCTCGGGCTTGTTGGGCCGCTTCGTCGACGCGCCGAGCGCCGCTTCGCGCAGCTCCTTGAGGTCCTGCTGCGGCGCGCGATCGGCGTGCAGGATCGCATGCTCGTACTCGCCCCGCAAGGCGTGCTGACACGCCTGCGCGGCTGCGATCGCCGCGTCCTTGTCGTCGTCGCCGAACTCGGCCATCAGCCACGCCGCGCCGCGCGGGAGCAGCTGCATGTCCTGCAGCTCGATCTTCTTCAACCGCATGTCGTCGATCAGCGTCTCGTCGAGCCCCTCGAGCGCCAGCGGGCGGAACGCGTTGATCTGCGGAACGCGGTCGGCCGCTTCGAAGATGTCCGCGAAGCCGAGCACCAGCAGCACGCGATGCGCCGGGTTGTGGACGAGCCGCACCTTCGCCGAGAGCACGAACGCGCAGGTGCACTCCGTTCCGACCAGGGCGCGGGCGACGTTGAAGCCGTGCTCGGGCAGCAGCTCCTGCAGCGGATAACCCGAAACGCGGCGCGGGATGTCGGGAAAGACGCGCCGGATCTCCTCGGCGTAGGCGTCGCGAATCGCGCGCATCTGGCGGTAGAGGTCTCCCACCCGGTCCGCTCGCCCGCACAGCGCCGCCAGCTCGGCGTCGCTCGTCGGACCGACGGTGAGCCGCACGCCGTCGTAGGTGACCACGTCGAGCTCGAGGACGTTCTCCTCGCACTTGCCGGCCATCTGCGCGTGCATCCCGCACGAGTTGTTGCCGATCATCCCGCCGTACGTGTTGTGATCGTGCGTCGCCGGGTCGGGTCCGAAGATCAAGCCGTATTGCGCGACCGCTTTGTTCAGCTCGTCGGTCACCAAGCCCGGCTCGACGCGTGCCCAGCCTTCCTCGGGGTTGATCTCCAGGATCCGGTTGAAGTATTTCGAGCAATCCAGCACGACGGCGACGTTGCAGCACTGCCCGGCCAGCGAGGTCCCGCCGCCGCGCGCCAAGATCGGCGCGCCGAACGTACGGGCCACCGCGAGCGCGGCCAGCACGTCGTCGGCGTCGCGCGGGACGACCACGCCGATCGGCACTTGGCGGTAGTTCGACGCGTCGGTCGCGTAGAGCGCGCGACTGCCGGCGTCGAACCGGACCTCGCCGGCCACCCGCGCGCGCAACGCGGCCTCGAGGGCCGCCGTATCACCGTGCCAGGCGCCGCGCGCGTCCGGCCGTGCCCCGGACGGCGGCGGCGTCAGCGCGGCCAGCCGCGTCCGTTCGACGCCGGCGATGAGGTCGATCAGCACGGCGAGGCCCTCCGCTCGGTGGTGGCGGCCGCGCGCCCCTCAGACGGCGTAGCGCTGCGCGTCCGCACGCTTGAAGGTCAGGCCGTGGCCGGGGCGCGAGCGATCCGGCCGGAGCACGCCGCCGACGGGCTCGACGAAACCGTCGAACAGCTCGCGCTCGATGCGGACGTGATCGGCGAACCACTCGACGTGCCGCAGCCGCAGCAGCGCGGCGGCCACGTGGAGATGCAGCGCCGGCGCGCAGTGGGTCGAGAGCGGAGCGCGCACGACCTCGCAGTACCCGTCGATCGCCGCCAGGCCGGTGTACCCGGCGCAACGGGTGGCGTCGGCTTGCAGCACGTCGACGTTCGGCGCGACGCGGGCGGCGTCGGAGCTGTCGGTGAGGTACTCGCCGGAGCTGATCGCCATGCCGGCCGGCGCGCGTTCGCGCACGCGGCGCAAGCCGGCGTGATTGGCCGGATCCACCGGCTGCTCGAACCAGGTGACGTCATGGGCGGCGAACCGTTCGGCCATCGCCAGCGCTTGCGGTACGTCGTACGCGCCGTTGGCGTCGACGAACAGCGCACACGCCGGCCCGATCGCGCGCCGCGCCGCGGCGACCCGCGCGGGATCGGCCTGCGGATCGCGGCCGACCTTCATCTTCACCGCGCGAAAGCCGTCGCGCGCCCAGCCGGCGAGCTGGTCGCACAGCGAGCGTTCGTCTTCCGAGGTGAAGCCGCCGCTGCCGTACACCGGCACGTTCTCGCGCGCGCGGCCGAGCAGGTCGCACAGCGGAACGCCGTGCAGCCGCGCGCACAGGTCCCACAGCGCGACGTCGACCGCCGCGATCGCGTACGACGCCAAGCCCGGCCGATCGTCGTTGCGCACCGCGTCGATCAGCGTACGCCAGAGCGCGCGCACGCCGAGCGCATCGGCGCCGCGCACGACCTCGGCCAGCCGCTCGTGCACGAACAGCGCCGCTGCCGCGCTGGCGTACGTCCACCCCGTCCCGACGACGCCGCCGGCCTCGAGCTCGACCAGCGCCAGCGTGGTGGCGGACCAGCGCGCGGTCCCGTCCGACTCCGGCGTCCGCGTCGGGATGCGATACGCGCTGACGGTGATGCGATCGATCGGAAGCGTCCCGGCCGGGGCCGCCGCGACGCTCACCGCTTCGTTTTCTCGCCGCGGCCCGGCATGATGCCGGCCAAGACGCCCTTGACGGACTGCACGATGGCCGGCCCCGCCTCGGGATCGTGCTGCAGCATCGCAGCCGTGAAGCTGCGCGCCTGCTCCGGCTCGATGTACGGGGGCAGCATCGAGATGTTCGGATCGGTCATGACCTCGACCACCGCCGGACGATCGGCGGCCAGCGCGCGCGTGAACGCCGCCGCCAGGTCGTCGACGTGCTCCACGCGGATGCCCTCGAAGCCCAGGGTGCGCGCGAACTGCGCCATCGAGACGTCGGGCAGGTGCTGCGAGGCCGGGAAGTCCGGCGCGCCGCTCTCGATGCGCATCTCCCAGGTCACCTGGTTGAGGTCGCGGTTGTTGGCCACCACGAACACGAGCCGCGGATCGCTCCAGGTCTTCCAGTAGCGGGCGACCGTGATCAGCTCGTTCATGCCGTTCATTTGCATTGCGCCGTCACCGGTGATGGCGATCGCCACCCGATCGGGAAACGCGAACTTGGCGGCGATCGCGTACGGGACGGCCGAGCCCATCGTCGCCAAGCCGCCGGAGAGCGACCAGCGCATGCCGCGCCGCATCTGCAGATGGCGTGCCGACCAGTTCGTCGAGGTTCCGGCGTCGGCGCTGAGGATGCAGCGATCGGGCAGCTGCCGGTTCAGCTCGACGAAGACGTCCTCCGGGTTGACCTGCCCGTCGGTGCCCGAAATACGCGCGCGGCCGGCGTCGACGCGCGCTTGTTCGTCGCGGTGCCGGGCGATCGTCGCCCGCCACGACGTGTCGGTCTGCTCGGCCAGCAACGGATACAGCGCGGCCAGCGTGTCGCGCGCGGTCCCTTGCAGGTTGACCTCGGTGGCGTACCGCACGCCCAGCCGCGAGCCGTTGACGTCGATCTGCACGCCCCGTGCCTGACCCGGCCGCGGCAAGAACTGCGCGTACGGATAGTTCGTCCCGACCATCAGCAGCGTGTCGCACTCGCGCATCAGGTCGCTCGAGGCCTTGGTGCCGAGCAATCCGATCGTGCCGGTCACCCAGGGCAAGTCGTCGGGCAGCACGGCCTTGCCGAGCAGCGCCTTCGCGCAGCCCGCTTGCAGCCGATCCGCGACGGCGATCAGCTCCTCCTGGGCGCCGAACGCGCCGGCTCCGACCAGGATCGCGACCTTGCTCCCCGCGTTGAGGACGTCGGCCGCGCGCCGCAGGTCGGCATCCGACGGCAGCATGCGGCCGAGCGCGATCCCGATGCTCGAGGAGGTGAAGTTCATGGCGTGCGGCGGCTGCGCGATCGCCTTCTCTTCCTGCACGTCCTTGGGGAAGATCAGCGCCGTGACCGTGCGCTCGGACAATGCGCCGCGCATCGCGCGATCGATGGCATGACGTGCTTGCGCCGGGTTGGTAACCGTGACCAGATACTCGCTCGCGACGTCTTTGTAGAGCGCGTGCAGGTCGACTTCTTGCTGGTACTCGCTGCCGATCGCGCTGGTCGCGGTGTGACCCGCCAGCGCCAGCACCGGCGTGTGATCGTTCTTCGCGTCGTACAGCCCGTTGAGCAGATGGATCGCGCCCGGACCCGAGGTCGCCAGGCACACGCCCAGCTCGCCGGTGTACTTGGCGTGCGCGGTCGCCATGAAGGCGGCTTGCTCCTCGTGACGCACCTGGACGAAGTCGATGCGATCGTGCGCGCGATCGATTGCGGCGATGATGCCGTTGATGCCGTCGCCCGGATAGCCGTAGATGCGCTTGACGCCCCAAGCGATCAGGCGTTCGATCAGAAAATCGCTGACGGTAGCAGACACGGCTCGTTCCTCTTCAGGCGGCGCGGTAGTGATGCTGGTGCGCGGCGCGTTCGCGGGCCGCGATCACCCATACCGTTCCCCCGATCGACTGCACGCGCGTTCTCCTCGGGGGCTACGTACCCCGACGATGACGCGGTTCAATCGGAACGCTCGCGCGTCCGCAGGCGCTAGGTCGCGAGCGCTCCGCGGTGCGCCGCTTGGTACTCTTGCAGCGAGCGGGGCGGCCCGGCTTCGGACTCCAACGCGGTGACGAGCGCGCGCGCGGTGTCGAGCGAGGTCAGCGAAGCGATCGACGCCTCGACGGCCGCGCGGCGGATGCGGTAGTTGTCCGTCGGACCGCGACCGGTGCGGAAGTCGTTGATGACCAGATCGACGGTGCGCTGCTGGATGATCGTCAGCACGTCGGGCGTGCCCTCGCCGATCTTGTCGATCCGCTCGGCGAGGATGCCGTTGGCGGTCAGCACGTCGTACGTGCCGGGCGTGGCGACCAGCGTATGGCCGAGCGCGACCAGGCGCCGCATCAGGTCGACGGCTTCGCCCTTCTCCTCGTCGCTGATCGAGACGAGCACGCGCCCGCCCTCGCGCGGCAGCCGAATGCCGGCACCGACGAAGCCCTTGCGCAGCGCGCCGGCGTACGTCTCGTCGATCCCCAGCACCTCACCGGTCGACTTCATCTCCGGCCCGAGGGCGGTCTCGACGCCACGCATCTTGGCGAACGAGAAGACCGGCACTTTGACGACGACGTAGTTCGGCTTGGGCGCCAAGCCGGTGCCCCAGGGCAGATCGCGCAGCTTCTCACCCAGTGCGATGCGCGTCGCCGCCGCGACCAGGTTGATCCCGGTCGCCTTCGAGATGATCGGCACCGTGCGGCTGGCGCGCGGGTTGGCCTCGATGATCAACAGCTCGTCGGTGCCGGCCGGGATGACGAACTGGATGTTGATCAGCCCGCGGATGCCCAGCTCGCGCGCGATCGCCTCGGTGACGGTGGCGATGCGCGCCTCCATCGCGTCGGAGACCGTCTGCGTCGGGTAGACGCTGATCGAGTCACCGGAATGGATGCCGGCGCGCTCGACGTGCTCGAAGATGCCCGGAATCAGGACGTCGTCGCCGTCGAACACCGCGTCGACCTCGACCTCGCGGCCGCGCATGTACTTGTCGACCAGCAGCGGCGCGCCGGGCGTGATCGGCGGAGCGGACTCGACGTACGAGGCCAGCTGGCCTTCGTTGTAGACGATCTCCATGCCGCGGCCGCCCAGCACGTACGACGGCCGCACCAGCACCGGGAAGCCGATCTCGCGCGCGATCGCGCGCGCTTCGCGGAACGTGTTGGCGGCGCGTCCCTTGGGGCGCGCGACGCCCAGCTTCTCGAGTACCGCTTCGAACTTCTCGCGATCCTCGGCCAGGTCGAGCGAACGGCGGTCGCTGCCGACGATCGCGATGCCGCGCGCCGCCAGCTGGCCGGCCAGATTGATCGCCGTTTGTCCGCCGAACGCGAGCATGACGCCTCGCGCGCCGGTCGCGCGCGCGACCATCTCGACCTCGTCGGCGCCCGGCGGCTCGAACACCAGCACGTCGGAGACGTCGAAATCGGTCGAGACGGTCTCGGGATTGTTGTTGATGACGACCGCGGCGCGGCCGGCCTGGCGCAGCGCCCAGGCCGCGTGCACGCACGAGTAGTCGAACTCGATCCCTTGGCCGATGCGGATCGGACCGCTGCCGACCACGACGACCGCTTCGCCGGGCGCGGGGCGCATCTCGTCGCTCTCGCCGCGCGAGAGGTAATAGTAGGGCGAGCGCGCGGGGAACTCGGCCGCCGCGGTGTCGACCATGCGGAACTGCCCGTTGTCCGGCAACACGGTGGCGCCGCCGGTCAACGAGGCGATGCCGCGCGAGGAATACCCCGCCCGGACCGCCGCGGTGAGATCGGCGTCGTTCGCGCCGGCCCGCAACCGCTCTTCGAGGGCCACCAGCTCGGCGAACTCCCACAGCCAGAAGCGGTCGATCGTGGAGAGCGCGTGCAGCGCGTCGAGGTCGCGGCCGCGGCGCAACAGCTCGGTCACCGCGAACAGCCGGTCGTGCGTCGGCTCCGTCGTCGCGCGCTCGAGCTCGTCGTCGCTCCACTGCTCGTACGTGCCGCCGGTCAGCGTCTCGAACTTGAGGTCCAGGCCGCGCACGGCTTTCATCAGCGCCGCTTTGAACGTGCGGCCGATCCCCATCGCCTCGCCGGTCGACTTCATCTGCGTGCCGAGCCGGAAATCCGCCAGCGGGAACTTGTCGAACGGCCAGCGCGGGAACTTCACGATGCAGTAGTCCAGCGTCGGTTCGTAGGCGGCTTTCGTTCGGCCGCCGGTGACCGGGTTGGGGATCTCGTCGAGCGTCTGGCCGAGCGCGATCTTGGTCGAGATCTTGGCGATCGGATAGCCCGTCGCTTTGGAGGCCAGCGCCGAGCTGCGTGAGACGCGCGGGTTGACCTCGATGATCTGGTATTCGTTGCGATCGGGGTGCAGCGCGAACTGGATGTTGCAGCCGCCCTGCACGTTGAGCGCGCGGATGACGTTGATGCTGGCGGTGCGCAGCATCTGGTAGTCGAGATCGGAGAGCGTCTGCGAGGGCGCGACCACGATCGAGTCGCCGGTGTGCACGCCGACCGGATCGATGTTCTCCATGTTGCACACGACGATGCAGTTGCCGGCCCGGTCGCGCAGGACTTCGTACTCGATCTCTTTCCAGCCCAGCAGCGAGGTCTCGACCAGCGCCTGGTGGATCAGCGAGGCGTCCAGACCCGTGCGCAGCGTCGCCCGCAGCTCGGCCTCGTCGCGCACGATGCCGCCGCCGGTCCCGCCCAGCGTGTACGCCGGGCGCACGACCAGCGGATAGCCGACCTCGGCCGCGAACGCGACGCCTTCCTCGACCTGGGTGACGATCTCCGAGCGCGGCACCGGCTCGCCGATCTCGATCATCTTGGCCTTGAAGCGCTCGCGGTCTTCGGCCAGCTTGATCGTGTCGAGCGGCGTCCCGAGCAGCTCCACGTCGTACTTCTCGATGACGCCGGCCTCGGCCAGCTCGACGGCGAGGTTCAACCCCGTCTGCCCGCCCAGCGTCGGCAGCAGCGCGTCGGGGCGCTCCCGCGCGATGATCCGCTCGACCGACGCGACCGTCAACGGCTCGAGGTAGACCGCGTCCGCGATCTCCGGATCGGTCATGATGGTGGCCGGGTTGGAGTTGACGAGGACGACCCGGTGGCCTTCCTCGCGCAGCGCCCGGCACGCTTGCACGCCGGCGTAGTCGAACTCGGCGGCCTGCCCGATGACGATCGGGCCCGAGCCGATCACCATGACGGTTCGCCGGGACATCCAGTCCAGGATACGGCCGGCTGATGCGAGGTCCTGCCCCGCTCTCTCGCTCGCTCGGCGAGAGGAGCCCTGGCCCGGCGCTCGCAACCGTGCTCGTCGATGCGTGCCGTCATCACCGCCGGCGGAACCGTGGACGGCGCGTTCGCCGAGGCGATCGGCACGCCGGTCAAAGCGCTCGCGCCGTGGGGAACCGGGACGCTGCTCGATGCCGTGCTCGCCGCATGTGCCGGTGCGGGCGTCGAACGCACGGCGGTCGTTGGCGGCGCGGCCGTGCGCGCGCACCTCGCGGGGCGCGACGACGTGCGCGTGCTCGACGCCGTCGACGACGGATCCGTCAACGTGCTGCACGCGCTCGACGCGTGGCCCGGCGAACGCATCGTCTACCTGACCTCGGACTTGCCGTTCGCCGGCAGCGCGGGCGTGCGCGACCTGATCGCGCGCAGCGCGCCCTACGCGCTCACCATGGGCATCGCCGGCGCGGGCGCGTATCGCGCGCGCTTCCCCGGCGCGGCGGATCGCGCGGTGCGGCTGGGACGCGAGCGGGTCGTCAACGCCTGCGGTTTCGTGATCGCGCCCGAGGCGGTCGCGCCGTTGCGCGGCTTCGCGACGCGGTTCTTCGCGGCGCGCAAGAGCTTGCTGCGGATGGCCCTGCTGCTCGGCCCGGCGATGACGCTGCGCTTCGCGCTGCGGCGGCTCGAGGTGGCCGGCGTCGAAGCGTTCGCGGCGCGGCGACTGGGCATCCCCGTCGGCGCGATTCGCGATTGCGACCCCGGACTCTGTTACGACGTCGACGCGCTCGACGACTACCGGTACGCGTGCGCGCTGCGCGCTTAGCGGGCCTGTGGTTCGGCATCCAAGCGGTCTGGACGGCGATCCTCGGCGTCGTGCTGCAAGACCGCGTGAGCGCGTTGGCGCCGCACGCGGTCGACACGTACGCGCTGCTGGCCGCGGTCGGGGCCGCCCTCGCGTCGGTCGTGCAAGTCGCGGCCGGCTTCGCCTCCGACCGGATGCGCACGTCGGCCGGCGGCCGGCGCGCGTTCTACGCCGCCGGCGTGGCACTCGCGCTGCCCGCGATCGTCGCGTTCCCGGCGGCCGGCTCGCTGGGCTGGCTGTGGGTCGCGACGATCGTGCTGCAGCTGGGGATGAACCTGGCCGGCGGCCCGTACCAGGCCGTCGTCGGCGACTACGTCGCGGCGGATCAGGTCGGACGCGCGTCGTCGTGGATGAGCACGGCGCAATTCTGCGGCAGCGTCGCCGGTTTGGTGCTGGCGACGCTGCTGCACGGGCTTCCCCTGGGTGTGACGCTCGCGGCCTGCCTGCTCGCCGGCTGGGCCGTCACCGACGCGCAGGCGCGGCGGCTGCCGTTGATCGCGGACGCGCACGTCCCGCTGCGCCTCGACGCGAGCGCGCGCACCCTCATCGCGGCACGAGCCGCGATCAACGTCGGCTTCTACACCCTGTTCGGCTTCTTGTTCTTCTTCGTGCGCGAATCGCTCGGCGTCGCCGACGCGCGCACGACGACCGGCATCCTGTTCTTGCTCTTCACGGTCGCCGGCGTGGCCGGCGCCGCGCTGGCGGGTCGCCCGGCCGATCGCCTCGACAAGCGCGTGGTGGTCAGCATCGCCGGCGGCGCGATCGCGCTCGCCGTCGGTGCCTTCGCGGCGGCGCCGACCGTGCCGGTCGCACTCGTCTGTGCCGCCGGCGCGGGCGCGGCCTGGGGCGCGTTCTTCACCGCCGACTGGGCGCTGGCGTACGCGGTCTTGCCGCGCGGCGCGCTGGCGGCCGCGATGGGCGTCTGGAACCTCGCGGCGGCGATCCCGCAAGTGCTCGCCCCGGCGATCACCGCGCCGCTGGTCACCGCGCTCGACGCGCGCGCGCTCGGATGGGGCCCACGGGTCGCGCTCTGCTGCGTGATCGTCGAGTTCGCGATCGGCACCGCGTGGCTGTGGCGGCTGCCGCGCACGGAGGCGCGCTAGCGCTCAGGCGCGCAGCTGGATGCGCTCTTCGGCGGAGCGACCGCCGAGATACCGCACCTCGGTGACGACGCGCGAACCGGTCCATCGGTGCAGCGCGAACCCCGGTGCTTCGAGGCGCAACCCATAGAGCACGCCCGCGCGGTCGAGGACGAGCTGTGGCGCGGTGCTGGGCGCGGTCGACGCGGCCGAGCCCGCAAAGGCGACCGTCACCGCGCGGTGGACGTGACCGCAGACGATGCGCGCGACCTGCGGGTGCGCGGCGATCAGCTCGGCGAGGGCCTCGACGCCGCGGAAGCCGTGCGCGTCGACCGGAGCGACCCCGATCGCGAACGGCGGGTGGTGCATCGCGAGCAGCGTCGGTCGCGTCGGCGCCTCTTCGAGCCGCTCGGCCAGCCATGAGAGCCGTTCGGCGTCGAGCTCGCCGCCGGGGTGCTTCTTGCGCACCGTGTCGAGGCCGATGACGCGCAGCGGCCCGGCGTCGACGCACCACTGCAGCGGGCCGTGCGCCGGCAGGTAGGCGTGGTCCGCGAACGCGGCGCGCAACGCCGCGCGGTCGTCGTGATTGCCCGGCAGGACGAAGACCGGAACGCTCGCGTGCGCGAGCAGCTTGCGCAGGCGCTTGTACTCCTTGGGCTTGCCGCGATCGGTCAGGTCGCCGGTGGCCAGCACCAGATCGGGTCGCGGCTGGAGCGCATCGATCGCTTCGAGCGCGCGCCGCAGGTACGGTGCCGTCGGCACCATGTGGTGCACGACGGCCCCCTTCGGGCGGACGTGCAAGTCGGTGATCTGCGCGATCAGCACGCCCCTATGATCGGTCGGCGACGTGCCAACTGGGTGGCACGCGGGCCCCGCGTTCGTTGGCCAGCGAGGTCAGCGCCAGTGTGGTCGTGAGGATGCCCAGGCACGTCTGCGCCCAGCCGATCCCGGCCGGCGGCACGAAGATGCTGGCCGAGACGATGACCCAGATCCCCAGCCCCACGTTGAGCGCCGACCAGTAGTTGTGCGGGACCTGGCCGTGCGCGATCAGCGTCGCCAGGGCCACCCCGACGATCGCGATACCGCACCAGAATAGGTTCTCGCGCGGCGCGGTCGCGGGCGTCGCCGTCCAGTGGGACGCGAAGACGAGCAGACCGCAGACGATGTTGTTCAACGCCGCCCGGTTGGGGCGTGGCGACGATGCCTCGGGCATGCGGTGACCTCCAGCCTTCTTCTTCCCCACGGCGCGGGTTCGACCACCGCTTGACAAACACATAAGTATCAACTTATATATCAGGCGTGACCCCGTCGCCGCACGTCTCGATGCTCATGCGCACGCTGTCGGATCCGACCCGGCGCGCGATCTTCGAACGGATCGCGCGCGGCGGCGAGACGACGGTCGGCGTGCTCACCCGGGCCGGACGCGTCTCACAGCCGGCCGTCTCGCAGCACGTCAAGGCGCTGCAGGACGCGCGCTTGATCGTCGGCCGACGGGAAGGCCGTAACGTGTTCTACCGCGCCGACCCGCGCGGACTGGCCCCGCTCGCGAATTGGATTCGCTACTACGAGCAGCTCTGGGCGCAGAGCTTCGATCGCCTGGACGACTACCTGCAGACGATGCAGAGAAACGAGACGAATTCGTGATCGACCATAGCCCGACCACTCCCGCCGCCGACGAGCGCATCGTGATGAAGCGCGTCTTCGCGGCCCCGCGCGAGCGCGTCTTCGCCGCCTGGACCACCGCCGAGCACTTCGCGCGCTGGTTCGGTCCCGACGGCTGTACGACGGAGGCGTGCACGCTCGACGCGCGCCCGGGCGGCAGCCTGCGCTTCCACATGCTCTGCGAGGGCATGGAGCCGTGGATCGGCGGCACCTACCGTGAGGTCGTCGCCCCGGAACGGATCGTCTTGCGGTGGGGCTTCCAAGACGAAGCCGGCAACCGCGTTCATGCGACGACGTACGGATTGAGCGAACAGCATCCGCTCGAAACGGTCGTCACCGTGACGCTCGTCGAACGCGACGGCCGGACCGAGATGACGATGGAGCAGACCGTCCCCCGCGACTTCCCCGAGCGCGACCAGATGCGCGCGGGCTGGACGATGGGCTTCAACCACCTCGCCGCGCTGCTGGCGACGCCCTGACCGGCGCGGCGCGCCGCCGCTAGCGCGACGCGGCGCGACGCACCCGGCCGTCGTGCTCGGCGACTCCCAGCGCGCCGAGGATCGCCGCGCGCGTCGCATCCTCGCCGACCGTCCCCGCGAAGGCGATCTCGGCCGGCGTGCCCGCGAGCACCACGACGCGGTCGGCGAGCGCGAGCGCGTCGTCGACGTCGTGCGTCACCAGGATCGCCGAAGCGCGGGTGAACTCGAGGATCTCGCGCACGGCGCTGCGCAGCTCGATCCGCCGCAACGCGTCGAGCGCGGCGAACGGCTCGTCGAGCAGCAGCAATTGCGGATCGCGCACGAGCGCCCGCGCCAGCGCC